>Ga0247803_1000007_pt1 | contig 501494 bp, 445 predicted proteins | sample UWRJL014104B1_FD_180928 | JGI IMG/M metagenome (GOLD analysis project Ga0247803, IMG submission 180928) | Plant litter microbial communities from Arlington Agricultural Research Station in Wisconsin, United States - UWRJ-L014-104B-1 | ecosystem: Environmental > Terrestrial > Plant litter >... | reverse complement strand
CTTTCAATCTCCTGAACAATCTGAAGTTTAAGCGACATTGTATAATCCCGCTGGGTTCGTTTTACATAATTGTTGTCTTCTGACATAATGAAGCTTATTTATGTATCGCTATTTCAGGACGGGACAATTCGAAAAAAATAAAAGCCGCTTGTTTATGAAGCGGCTTTTTTTATTAATTTTTATACGGCAAATTGTAATAAAATTTAGCGCCATTTTCGCGATTCTCTGCCCGGATTGTGCCTCCTAATTTTTCGATAAAATCGCGACACATCGACAAGGCAATCCCGGCGCCGTTTCTGGTACTTCCGGTGCTGTTGATTGAAAACAACGATTCGAGTGTTTTGGCGTCGAGCCCTTTTCCGTTATCGGATACAGAGAAGGCAACCATGTTGTCGTTAACTTCAGATCTGATTTCGATGAAGCCGTTTTGTGGTGAAAATTTAATTGCGTTCGAAATCAGGTTCCGGTTGACAAATTGCAGCATTTCTTTATCGGATGCAATTTTTAAATTTTCCGGAATGTGGTTTTCTATGGTAATGTTTTTCTGTTGCAATTCGGTTAAAAAAACTGCTGTCGCTTCATCGAAAAGGACTTTCGGACTTAAATCAATTGACTGAATTTCTTTGTTTTGCAACTGCTGCCTGATCCATTGCAGGGTGCTGTCGAAACGATCCAGCATGTTGTAAATATCGGATTGGATCTGGTTGTAAAAAAGTTCCATTTCTTCGGGACTCAAACCACCATTCGACTTTAAAATTTCAACAACAGAAACCGTCGAGATAAGCGGCGATCGAAAGTCGTGCGCGAGAATCGAAACGAGTTTGTTTTTAAACGCATCATTGGCTTCGAGTTCGTTATTCTTTTGCACAATGATATTATTAAGTTCTGATTTTTGCCGCGATTCACGCTGTGATTTTCTGTACAGGAAAAAAATGACCAATAGCAATAAAAGCGCGCCAGCCGAAAACGAGATCAAAATGATTTCGCGCTTTTTTTCAGCTTTAGAAGTTACTTCGAGCAAATTATTCGCTTCTTCAAGTTCGTTGTAACGCACATAATCACTAAAGAAAATACTCAGTCTTTCCTGTTTTGCGCTCACGGCGTTCGACAATTCTTTCGCCAAAAACACGAGCTTGTCTTTGTCACCTTCCTTTTCCGCATACGGCATCATACGCATCAGCACCAGCGGTTTTAAATTCACATAACCGCCTTTGTCGAGAATTTTAAGGACTTTTTCGTAATAAGCCGTTGCTTTTGAAGGCTGGTCGGCGTAATATTTTGCCAGCAGATCATAAATCGTGATCTGGAAATATTCCAATCCTGCAGCTTCCGAATCTGCCAAAGCTTTTTCAAGGATTGGCAACGCTTCCGCCTGACGCGGCGTATTGAGCAAAAGTGTCACTTCCATCAGCCTGTTGAAAAGCAATACGCGGTAGTCTTTAAAATGTTTGGCAATGGCGGTCGCTTTTTTCAAATAATACCGCGAACTGTCGTCGGGCAAAGCCGGAGCAAGGTCGCAATAATTGATGTACACGCCGGCCATGATGCTGTCATTGGGTTTCTTAAGCGCTTCTTTGATGCCTTTGCGTAAAAACCTCACGGCACTGATGCTGTCCGAGAGATATCGGTGCGTCGAGGCTAGATTCATGTAAGTCATCGCCACACTCGGAATATCGTTCAAACGTTTATAACTTGAAAGTGCTTTATTGTGTTGTTTTAGCGCGTCATGGTGCAATCCTTTGAGCGAAAGCGCAATTCCGAGTGCATGTATCGCATCGGCTTCACCTTTAGTATAATGTTGGCGAACGGCAATTTGTTTTGCTTTTACAGCATAAAAAAAGCAGCTGTCGGGGTTTTTCATGTACATCAAAACCGCCAGATGGTTGAGTTTGTCGATGTAGGAAGTGCTGTCTTTTACCTTTCGGAGATCGCGCTGGATCTTTTCAATTTCGGCGGTTTGGGCTTGTAGCGAATTGGTATAACCTAATAAAATACAGACAATTAAAACTGTTTGTGCAAATTTTGTTTTCATAGCATAAATTTGGGTCGGCAAATATAAGAAATAATGGACGCAGTAATTTGATAATCAGATAAATTTGTCACGACAACGTTTGCGTGAAAAACTCCTGAAAACGTTTTCAGAAACGATAGGATTTTGTATGTTTGGAACCTATGCAATACGCATTTTAGCTAATCTGAACCCCAATACGATATGATTACAAATACAGAACTTGAATACAAAGGCGATTTATATCCATCAAAAATAATCGAAGTTAAGAAAGATGTCGATTCGGTTTTTTTCTATACCGATAACAACGTGATCCTGAAATTGACTGTTCTTCGCGACAGCCTGATCCGTTTTCGCTATACGACCAAAGGGTATTTCAGCAAGGATTTCTCTTATGCCATCGACAAAACGCAATCACACGGTTACAATTTCCTGGAACTGACAGAGGAAACCGACAACTATTTGGTGACCACCAGCAAAGTCATTGTTAAAGTCCACAAAGTTGATTTGCGGATTGATATTACCGATTTGGAAGGCAATTCGGTTCTCGAAGACGAACTCGGATTCCATTGGGAGGAAAGCTATCAGTTTGGCGGAAATATCGTCAAAATGAGCAAAACTTCGAAAGATGGTGAAAGCATTTACGGACTCGGCGACAAAGCGTCCCATTCCAATTTGAAAGGAAAACGCGTGGAAAATTGGGCCACCGATCAATATGCGTTTCACAAAGATCAGGAACCGTTGTACAAAGTCGTTCCGTTTTATATCGGTTTGCAAAACAAACAGGCTTACGGCGTATTTTTCGACAATACGTTCCGCACTTTTTTTGATTTTTCGCATGAACGCAGGAATGTTACCAGTTTTTGGGCAGAAGGCGGCGAAATGAACTATTATTTTATTTACGGCCCGCAAATGTCGGATGTCGTAACCACTTATACACATTTGACTGGAAAACCAGAATTGCCGCCACTTTGGGCTTTGGGTTACCACCAATGCAAATGGAGCTATTTTCCGGAAAGTAAGGTAAAAGAGATTACAGGCAAATTCCGTGAACTGCGCATTCCGTGCGACGCGATTTACCTGGACATCGATTATATGGAAGGTTTCCGTTGTTTTACATGGAATAAAGAATATTTTCCCGATCCAAAACGTATGGTTGCCGAATTGGCTGAAGACGGATTCAAAACCGTCGTGATCATCGATCCGGGAATTAAAATCGACAAAGATTATTGGGTTTACCAGGAAGCTTTGGAAAAAGATTTCTTTTGCAAACGTGCCGACGGTCCGTATATGAAAGGAAAAGTCTGGCCGGGCGAATGCAATTTTCCTGATTATACCAATCCAGCTGTCCGCGAATGGTGGGCCGGATTATTCAAGGAACTGATTTCCGATTTCGGTGTGAAAGGCGTGTGGAACGATATGAACGAACCTGCCGTAATGGAAGTTCCGGGCAAAACGTTCCCGCCTGACGTGAGGCACGATTACGACGGAAATCCTTGCAGCCACCGCAAAGCACACAATATCTACGGAACACAGATGGCGCGTGCGACTTATGAAGGCGTAAAACAATTTGCGTATCCAAAACGTCCGTTTATCATTACCAGATCGGCTTATTCGGGCGCGCAACGTTACACTTCTTCATGGACTGGTGACAATGTGGCGTCTTGGGAACATTTGTGGATTGCCAACATTCAAATGCAGCGCATGTCGATTTCCGGAATGGGCTTCACCGGTTCTGATATTGGCGGATTTGCCGAACAGCCTTCCGGCGAATTGTACGCGCGTTGGATCCAGCTTGGCGTATTTCACCCGTTTTGCAGAACACATTCATCGGGTGATCATGGCGAACAGGAACCTTGGTCATTCGATACGGAAGTCATTGATATTACCAGGAAATTTGTTGAATTGCGTTACCAGTTGCTTCCTTATTTATACACGATGTTTTGGGAATATATCAACGACGGCGTTCCGATGTTGAAACCACTCGTGTATTTCGATCAGGAAGATCCGCAGACACATTACCGTACGGATGAGTTTATTTTTGGCAACCAAATTTTGGTTTGCCCGATTCTGGAACCCAATGCGCAAGGCAGGAGAATGTACCTTCCGAAAGGAAACTGGTACAATTTCTGGACTGAAGAATTGGTTAGCGGATCCAAAGAACTTTGGGTCAGTACCAATTACGACCAGATTCCGATTTTCATCAAAGAAGGATCGATCATTCCGAAATATCCCGTGCAGCAATACGTTGGCGAACTCGAATTTGATGAAATTACGCTTGACGTGTATTTTAAAATTGGCAAAGAAACCTCGATGCTTTATGAAGATGCGCAGGACGGGTACGATTACAACAAAGGCCGTTACAGCTTGTCGACTTTTACGTTTAAAGGAAAAGAAAATCAATTGGTCATCCAGCAATTCAACGAAGGAAAATTTACAGTTCCGTATTCGAAATACAAAATCAACCTGCATGCATTGCCGTTCAAGGTGAAAAGTATTTACATTGACAACGAGCGTGCTGCTTTTGAAACTTTATCGTTCGACGGAAAAACATTGTTAATTGATAAAGATTTCACGGAATTGCATATCACGGCAGAATAATATTAATTGTATTTTTGCTTCAAATGTTAAATCCTTAAACCATGAAAAAACGATTTTTACTTGCAGGAATTGCGCTTGCTGCCATCATTTATTCTTGCGCGACGAATCCGTTTACGGGCAAAAGCACTTTGGCGTTGGTACCGGATTCCCAGATTTTACCATCTGCGTTTCAGCAATACAACACTTTTCTTGGGGAAAATAAAGTTGTTTCGGGCACCACAGATGCGCAAAGGGTCACTACTGTCGGAACGAAAATTAAAACCGCAGCTGAAAAATGGCTCAATGCCAATGGCTATTCAGGCTATCTGAAAGATTACAAATGGGAATACAAACTTGTCGAAAGCAAAGAAGTGAACGCCTGGTGTATGCCCGGCGGAAAAATTGTTTTCTATACCGGAATTCTTCCAATCACCAAAGACGAAGCCGGAATGGCGGTTGTAATGGGCCATGAAGTATCCCACGCATTGTTAAATCACGGACAACAACGCATGAGTTCAGACGTGTTGACGCAACTGGGCGCTGTTGGCGTTGGTGCTGCTGTTGGCGGAAAAAGCGAAACCACTCAGGCAATCGCCATGCAGGCGTACGGTGTTGGCGCACAATATGGCGTTGCACTTCCATTCAGCAGAAGCCACGAGAGTGAAGCCGACAGGGTAGGACTGACATTGATGGCTATTGCAGGTTACAATCCTGATGTTTCTGTTGCGTTCTGGGAAAGAATGGCGGCAAATTCAGGAGGGCAGGCACCACCGGAATTTATGAGTACGCACCCTTCCGATGCAACAAGGATCGCAAATCTTAAAAGACTTATCCCTGAAGCAAAAGCCGAGGCAGCCAAATTTGGTGTGAAATTCAAATAAATTAAAACGTTATAATCAAAGCCATTCTGAAAAGAGTGGCTTTTTGTGTTTTGAAATAATTAAGATTTTCAAAGCAGGACGAAATTCTGATAAAAAATAAATACATTCGTACCAACAAATTTAAAAGATGGCAGAGTTAGAAAAAGGAAGTAAGAAATTATTGAACGCCTGGGCATTTTACGATTGGGCAAATTCGGTGTATACCTTGACCATTGCGTCGGCGATTTTCCCAATTTTCTACGAGGCTTTATTTTCTGATGACAATCCTTACATTCACGTATTTGGGTTTAATTTGAAAAATTCTGCGTTGATCAGTTTTGTCACAGCTGCTGCGTTTTTACTAGTGGCATTTATTTCACCTTTGCTTTCCGGAATTGCAGATTACGTTGGAAATAAAAAAGCCTTTATGCGGTTTTTCTGTTACTTGGGCGCATTGTCGTGCATGGGTTTGTATTGGTTTAGCCTCGAACACATTTACATCGGACTGTTCTTTTATTTCTTCGGATTGATCGGTTATTGGGGAAGTTTGGTATTTTACAATTCTTATTTGCCGGATATCGCTTATCCCGAACAACAGGATAGCATTAGTGCCAAAGGATATTCGCTGGGTTATATTGGAAGTGTCATTTTGCTGGTGGTTAATTTAATTATGGTTTTAGGCGCTGAAACCGGCGCAGCCAAAATGGAAGCCATGCGTTATTCTTTCGTCATGGTCGGAATCTGGTGGATCGTTTTCAGCCAGTACAGTTATTTTTTCCTGCCAAAAGGAAATAAAAGTGCACAGAAGGTTAATAAAGAAGTGCTGTTTAACGGTTTCCGCGAACTCAAAAAAGTTTGGAAATTGCTTGGGCAAAACATCGCTTTAAAAAGATATTTGGGCAGTTTTTTCGTTTACAGTATGGCTGTTCAAACGGTAATGCTCGTAGCGACATATTTTGGCGCCCAGGAAGTGGCGTGGTCTAGCGAAAGTGAAGGCACAACCGGATTGATCATTTGCATTTTGCTGATTCAGTTTCTGGCCATTATTGGCGCAGTGGGCACTTCAAAAGCTTCTGCGAAATTCGGGAACATTCCGGTGCTGATCGTGATCAACATCATCTGGATCTTGTTTTGCATCGGTGCGTATTTTATTACATTGCCGATCCATTTCTACGTAATGGCTTCAGTTGCCGGCATTATAATGGGCGGTGTTCAATCGCTTTCACGTTCGACGTATTCTAAATTGCTACCGGAATCTGATGACACGACTTCGTTTTTTAGTTTTTATGATGTGTCGGAAAAAATTGGGATCGTAATCGGAATGTGTGTTTACGGACTTGTGGACCAAATTACCGGAAGTCCACGATCAGCGATTGTTTGCCTTGCGGTGTTTTTTATCATCGGCGTGATTCTGTTGTTGCGGATACCAAAAAAAGGCGTTTTATCAAAATAAAACGCCTTTAAAAAGCAACTGATATAAATAACCTAGGCCTTCGAAATTGTTCCCGAACCGGAAACTTTTGTCTCTTTTTTCTTCGGATCGCCTTTGTAATGAATGTCTCCTGAACCGGTAACATGCGCCTGAAGATTTCCGGAACAATACACTTCCGAATTTCCTGATCCCGAAACACTGGCGTCAACATTTGATGATTTTAAATCATAAGAACGGAAATTTCCGGATCCTGTTACTTTGCAATCTAACGTTGAAGCGCGTCCCTTGATCTCAAAATTTCCGGAACCGGTCAATTTGGCTTCCAGGTTTTCAATGTCTACATTCAACACCAAATTCCCTGAACCGGTTAATTTCGTTGAGAAGTCGGTTGATTTTATCGTGCTTTTCGCAATCACATTTCCGGATCCTGTCACGCTGAGTTCATTTAAAGTCTGAAACGGAACCGTGATCAGGATTTTTTTGCCATTGCTCACGCGGATTTGTTTTCCCTTTTGCGGATAAATTTTTAACTGTCCGCCGTTCGATTCGATCGTGATCAATCCGATGAGGTTTTCTTCGCCTTCTATGGTAATGCTGCCTTCTTTTCCGTCGACAAGATTCACGTCAAAAGAACCTGAAACGAGAATTTTGTCATAATCGGCAGTATTGATTTTTTTGGAAATGACATTTCCGTTTCCCTGAACCTTTTCAGTCGACCATTGTGCAGTGGCATTAAAAGAACATAAAAGTACGAATGCAAAAATCGATTGAAGTGTTTTGGTGTAAAAAATTGATTTCATGGTGATTGGTGTTTGGATTGGTTAATTTTTGGATAAACTTACATTTCCGTAATCTGATTCGATTGAAATTTTATTGGAACCTTGTTTTTTATAGTAACCCTGATAACTTTTACTGAAATTGGTTTCTTGTTTGGAGATGATTTCAAGATCGCCGTCGGTTTTTAAGCTGGCATATTTCAGGCTGATGTCAAAGTCGAAAGGATATGCCGGGCTATAGCCAATTCCGACTGAAGTGTAACCCGAATTCACGTTGATGTTTCCCGCTTTGGCATTCATCGTACCGACAGTGAGTTTGCTGTATTTGGTGCTGATTTGCAGGTTATTCAAAACCTCTGCGATCTTGATCGAAAGGTAATCGCCGTTGCCATCGATATTGCTGATTTTACCGTAATTGAGTTTGCCGTAACTGCATTCATATTTTAAATTATTCCCGGAAATCAGGCTTACATCGGTATAATCTGCCTTAAGGTTGATGTTGCCAAAATCGTTAATCGTGATCCCGGAATAATCGGCGCTGACACTTGCATTTTTCACATAATCCACAGTCGATTTGTTGCAGTATTCAATATCGAGAATGTTGCTGTTTCCGCTGAGTTTGCCCATCGTAATTTTACCGTATTTGCATTTGATGTTGACATTCGAAAATAAGTCGGTTGATAACACGTCGCCATATTTGTTATTGATTTTGACGCTGCCGTTTTTTGGGATTTTGATTGTATAATTGATTTCAAAGCTGTTGTTTTTGCCGCTTTTTCCGCCTGAACTGTTGGAAATGACGGTTCTCGCCGTAACCAAATTTTTTAGCGCTTCGATATCCACGTTGATCTGGTCGATTTTCTGGCCGACCCAACTTTCGCTGTCGCCACTCACTTTAATCAAAACATCGAGCTCGATTTTGTCTTCATTCCATGTGGTTACAAAAACATTTCCGTAGGAATTCACAATGTCGATGCCTGCATCCGAATTGACGATGTAAGCTTTTTTGATGTTTTTTTGTTTGGAATATTTTCCGTCTTCTACTTCGTTCGCCTGCGAAAACGCTGGAATCAGCAATAAAAAAATGAATAATTTAGATAGTGTTTTCATGTGTGGTATTTGTTATTTTTTCGTTTTCTTCAATGTGCGACAACACATTTTCAAGAAAAGAAATGCGGGTTTTTAAGTTTCTCATCATTGCGTAAATGATCTGTTTGCTTTCCCCGTTTTTGATTAATTCCAATTTGATTTTTTCGTAATCTGCGTCGAGCGCTTTCATTTGGACCAATGCATCTGCGACGATTTGTTGATTAACGGGCGATTTTTTCTCCTTTACTTTCTCGAGTTCGATCCGGATCATGGCCGTAAAAATAGAATCGGTTTCCCGGGTTTGCCTTGAAGCAAATTCTAAACTGCCGTTTTTTGATTGTTGATGGTTGTTGTAATTGAAGAACGTAAATAAACCGGCTAGCAACAGTATCGAAGCGGCAATTGACAATTTGTACCAATGGTTTCGTCTCGATTTTTTCCTGTTTTGTTTGGCGATAAACCGGTCGTAATGGTTTTCATCCGGTTCATAAATATCCCATTGGTCTTCGAATTTTCCGAAAAGGTTTTCCATTTGATCATTTTCCTTTAACATATTTCCTCTAATTTTTTTCTTAAACTTTCTTTCGCCCTGCTGATTGTCGTGCGGCAATTCGCATAACTGATGTTCAGGATTTCTGTGATCTCTTCCTGGTCATAACCCTCGATATAATGTAAGGTAAGAACCATTCTATAACTGTCTTTCAGGGTTTCGATCGTTTTTAGAACCTGTCCGACTTTTAAATGGTTGAAATCAATTTCCGGTTCGCTGTGGTTGATATCGTCTTCCACTTTGTACAGGATTTTTTCTACGTCATCTGTCTTAAAAGTGTTTTGTTTTTTGTAGAAATCGATGCTGTAATTGATGATGATTCGTTTGAGCCATGCGCCAAAAGCCACTTCCTGACGGTAATCATCGATTTTTGTAAAAGCTTTCAGAAAGCCTTCCTGCATCACATCCTCGGCAAAATGCGCATCTTTCACAATTCGATAGGCCACATTATACATCGCCTTGCAATAGCGATTATAAATCTCAAATTGTGCTTTTTGGTTTTTGTCCCGGCAAAGCGAAATTAATTCTTCGATATTTTGTTTAGCTAAACTCAAACAGGGGATTGTGATTTACACCAAATGACGGTGTATTTTTAGTGATGTTACAGTTTGGTTAAAAATAATGCAATTTTTTTTTCAGAAAGCGGTTCCGAATTAATTATATTTGGGTCGTTCAAAAAAAATCACAAATCTAAATACCTTGCCTAATATGAAGATGCCCAAGTTTTTAATATTGTTTTTGCTGGTCTTAGTGGGTTTGCAGTTCGCTTCATGCGAAAACGAGCCTGTCGATCCGTCAATAAGCCTTAATCCTGAAGATGAGATCGTATGCGAATCGCCGGCAGCATTTTCTGCGAGTAATTTTATAGAAGGAACAAAGATTGTTTTAGATTGGGAATCCAATGCCGAAACCTGGCAGGTTCAGTACGGGCCAAAAGGATTTGCAGCAGGATCAGGAACCGGAATGACGGTTACCGAAAATACAGCAATGATCAACGGATTGCTTGCTGCAAACCAATACGATTTTTACGTACGCACTGTTTGCGATGCCACTACTTTTAGCGCCTGGATTGGGCCAGTTTCTGCCGGAACGACCATCGGTAGTTGTGCCAGTCCGCAGAACGGGACAGCTGTGAGGAATGGAATTACGCCAACAACAGTAACCGTTTCATGGACCGCAGCTGCGGGAACCGCAAATAGCTTCGAAATTCAATACGGAAATACCGGATTTTCAGTGGGAACGGGAACCATGTTGGTTGCAACAACGCCAACAGTCACCATTCCGGGATTGCTCACCAGTGTCGGTTATGATTTTTATGTAAGAACAAATTGTTCCGCAACATCTTCAAGTACCTGGGCGGGACCAATTCGCATTACAGCGTCAAACCCGGTAAACCAGGGATCATTCACTTTAAATATTTCTGGAGTGCCATTTATAGCAAACTCAATAATTGCAGTCAAGTCTGCTTACAGGAACCCAGTTACAGGCGAAGTGATGACCGATCCAGATACAGGTTTGCCTATGGTAAATTATTCAATAATTGGGAAATACAACGAAACAAAACTTGTGACTTTACAGTGGATTCAAACAGATCCTGCCACTACAAGTTTTGATGTGCCTGATGATGGCGCCGCGATTACTTACATTCCCGACGCTTTAAATCCAATGGTTTCTTACACTTCTGCCAATCCGCTTAGTATGGATACAGTAGGTATTATTGGCATCACTTCTAACAATCCGACGACAAGAAAAATTTCGGGAACTTTCCACTCAAAAGTGTATGCAATTGATTTTAATACCGGACAAGTAGGCGATTTTAAAGATCTCACAACGGGAGTTTTTAATAACATAACTTATATTGAACAATAAATAAACTTCAATCGAATTTAGAAATCCCGATTCGTCGGGATTTTTTTATGGCATAAATCTTGACAGTTTAGCGCCTCGCACGAAATAATACGCAGTACATCGATTTTACGAAAGATAAACCGCTGCATGTATTATATTTGTTAACCCATTTACAAACTTTAATGTCATTTTGACAACATATTGATATGTCAAACCCAAAAATCCTAACATTTGACAATTTGTCATTGCAAGAATTCGATTCGGAAGCAGAATTAATTCCACTATTAACACCCGAAGACGAAGAAGAGATGAACAACGAGGAGCTTCCTGCTTCTTTGCCCATTTTACCATTGCGAAATACCGTTCTTTTTCCAGGCGTTGTCATCCCGATTTCGGCCGGAAGGGACAAATCCATAAAACTGATCAATGATGCAAATGCCGGCGATAAAATCATCGGAGTGGTTGCTCAAAAAAATGAAGAAGATGAAGATCCGACCAAAAACGACATCCATAAAATTGGAACTGTCGCGCGGATCTTAAGGGTTTTGAAAATGCCCGACGGAAACATCACCGTAATTCTCCAGGGCAAAAAACGTTTCGAGATCGATGAGGTCATTTCTGAAAAACCATACATCAAAGCGAAGATCAAAGAAGTTCAGGAGAAGCGCCCGGGCAAACATGACACCGAGTTTCTCGCGATTCTCGATTCTATAAAAGAACTCGCGATCCAGATCATTAAGGAAAGCCCGAACATTCCGACTGAAGCGACATTCGCCATCAAAAATATCGAAAGCCAGTCGTTTCTAATCAATTTTGTTTCGTCAAACATGAACCTTTCCGTAAAGGAAAAGCAGGACCTGCTTGCTATTAATGCATTAAAGGAACGCGCGCTGGAAACCCTTCGTTACATGAATGTGGAATTTCAGAAACTTGAACTCAAAAATGACATTCAGTCAAAAGTTCGTTTCGATCTCGACCAGCAGCAGCGGGAATATTTTCTGCACCAGCAAATGAAAACCATTCAGGAAGAACTTGGCGGCGTGTCATACGACCAGGAAATCGAGGAAATGCGCCAAAAAGGCAAATCCAAAAAATGGGACGAAATCACGGCAAAACATTTCGAGAAAGAATTGTCGAAGATGCAACGCATGAATCCGCAGGCACCCGATTTTGGGATCCAGAGAAATTATCTGGAGTTGTTTTTGGAATTGCCGTGGAACCAATTTTCCAAAGACAATTTTGACTTGAAACGCGCGCAGAAAGTTTTGGACAAAGACCATTTCGGACTCGAAGATGTAAAGAAACGTATGATCGAACATTTGGCAGTCCTGAAATTGCGGAATGATATGAAATCGCCAATTATCTGTCTGACCGGACCTCCGGGAGTCGGAAAAACGTCGATCGGAAGATCGGTTGCAGAAGCGCTTGGCCGCGAATATGTGCGCATTTCCCTTGGCGGATTGCGTGATGAGGCGGAAATCCGCGGACACCGTAAAACCTATATCGGTGCCATGCCAGGAAGAATCATCCAAAGCCTGAAAAAAGCGGGAACTTCAAATCCGGTGTTTGTATTGGACGAAATCGACAAATTGTCGGTCAGCAGCCAGGGCGATCCGTCTTCGGCGTTGCTTGAAGTATTGGATCCGGAGCAAAACAGCGCTTTTTATGACAACTTCCTCGAAATGGGTTACGATTTGTCTAAAGTGATGTTCATTGCGACATCGAACAACCTTGGTGCAATTCAGCCTGCTTTACGCGACAGAATGGAAATCATCAAAATGTCAGGCTATACCATTGAAGAAAAAGTCGAAATTGCACGCCAGCATTTGTTTCCGAAACAGTTGAAGGAACACGGACTTACGACTAAAGACCTTACGATCGGGAAAAAACAACTCGAAAAAATCGTGGAAGGTTATACGCGGGAATCCGGTGTTCGCGGACTCGAAGGCAAAATTGCACAAGTCATCCGAAACGCTGCAAAATCGGTAGCGATGGAAGAAGAATACAACAAAAAAGTTACCGATGAAGATATTGTAAAGGTTTTGGGTGTTCCGAGAATGGAGCGCGACAAATCTGAAAGCAATGAAGTGGCGGGTGTAGTTACGGGCTTGGCGTGGACATCTGTTGGCGGTGATATTCTTTTTATAGAATCGCTGATTTCCAAAGGAAAAGGCTCGATGACCATGACCGGAAATCTAGGTACGGTGATGAAAGAATCGGCGACAATTGCGCTTGAATACATTAAAGCAAACGCTTCATTATTAGGACTTGATGCCGATATGATGGCGAAATACAACATTCACATTCACATTCCAGAAGGTGCGACGCCAAAAGACGGTCCGAGCGCCGGAATTGCAATGCTGACCTCTTTAGTTTCTTTACTGACGCAAAAAAGAGTGAAGAAAAACATCGCGATGACCGGGGAAATCACACTTCGCGGAAAAGTATTGCCTGTGGGCGGAATCAAGGAAAAAATTCTTGCGGCCAAACGCGCCAACATTAAGGAAATCATCATGTGCGTAGAAAACAAACAGGATGTTGAGGAAATCAAAGCCGAATATATTGAAGGCATGACGTTTCATTATGTCAGGGAAATGAGCGAAGTACTCAAATTTGCACTGACGGACGAAAAGGTCAAAAACGCAAAAACGCTTTAACTAAAAACGGCTAAAATTTATTAGCCGTTTTTTTATTAAAAATAATATCTTCGCAACTGCGTTATAGTTTCAGAAATAACGATAGCAAATGACCCAAAAACTCCTTTATTTTTTCATTTTTTTATTTGGTGCCCAAACGTATAGCCAGATAGGAGGAAAGTCGGTTTATCAGTTTCTGAATTTGGTTACTTCACCGCGACAGGCTGCTTTGGGCGGAAAAACCATTACGATTTATGATTACGATGTCAATCAGGCCAACTTTAATCCGGCAACCATCAATCCCGAAATGGACAATCATCTGGCTGTAAATTACGGAAGTTATTTTGGCGAAGTGACTTACGGAACGGCTTCTTACGCCTATACTTATGACCGCCACGTGCAAACTTTTCAGGCTGGCGTAAACTATGTCAACTACGGCAGTTTTGATGGTTATGACGAAAACGGACTCGAAACCGCGAGTTTTTCGGGAAGTGAAATTGCGCTGTCTTTTGGATATTCTTATAATGTTCCGTTTACCGATTTCCATTTCGGCGCCAGCGGAAAATTGATTTCTTCTACTTTGGAAAGTTACAATTCTTTTGGCGGTGCGATCGATATCGGCGGATTGTATATCGATGAAGACAACGATATCAATTATGCAATTGTGGTTCGGAATATCGGGACGCAGTTTACGACTTATGCCGGGACAAATGAAAAGCTGCCGCTTGAAGTCATGGCCGGAATTTCCCAGGAAGTTGAAAATGTTCCCATTCGCTGGCATTTGACACTCGAAAACCTGCAACAGTGGAACATCGCATTCTCGAATCCGGCGCGTGCGGAAAATACGATCGACGGCGAACAAATTCCTGAAAAAGTTTCATTCTTCAACAATGCGTTGCGTCACGTGATAATTGGCGCCGAGCTTTTTCCAAAGAAAAGCATCAACCTTCGCGTGGGTTACAACTTTAGGAGAGGCGAAGAATTGCGATTGGTCGACCAAAGGAATTTCAGCGGAATCTCCGCCGGGATCGGAATTAAAATGGGCTGGCTCAAATTTGATTATTCGTATTCCAGATATACATTGGCAGGAAATACAAGCCTTTTTGGCCTGACGATCAATTTCGCCGACGAATACTAAAAAATCTTAAACTTCATATTTTGGATAAAAAAATTACCATTGCCATTGACGGTTTTTCATCGACAGGAAAAAGTACATTGGCCAAGCAAATCGCAAAACAGCTCGGTTATGTTTATGTGGATACCGGCGCCATGTATCGTGCCGTGTCGTTGTTTGCAATGCAAAATGGGTACATTAATCCGGAATCTTTCGACAAACAAAGCCTTGTGAACAGTTTGCCGTTTATCAAATTGCATTTTCAGTTCAATTCAAATCTCGGGTTTGCAGAAATGTACCTGAATGATGTAAACGTGGAAAACGAAATCCGAACCATCGAAGTTTCCGGTTTCGTAAGTAAAGTAGCTGAAGTTTCACAGGTTCGCGCCAAACTCGTTGAACAACAGCAGCAAATGGGTAAGGACAAAGGCATTGTGATGGACGGACGCGATATTGGAACAGTTGTTTTTCCAAATGCTGAACTCAAGATTTTCATGACCGCCAGTCCGCAAACGCGCGCACAACGGCGATTTGACGAATTGCAGCAAAAAGGGCAGGATGTGTCTTACGAAGCCGTTCTTGCAAATGTCATGGAACGCGATCACATCGATACGCACCGCGACGATTCGCCACTCCGCAAAGCCGACGACGCCATAGAAATAGACAATTCAAACCTTACCCGCGAACAGCAATTTGACCAGGTTTTAGCACTCGTAATTAACACTGCTAAAACGTTGTAAATTTTTGTTTATCTCATATTTAATATTAGTTTTACGGGCTGTTATTTTCTAAAACCAAAACAAATATTTATGAGTATCAAAAACAGGTTGATTTCAATGAGCTTTCTCCAGTTCTTCGTCTGGGGCGCATGGTTGATCACAATTGCCAATTATTGGTTCGGAACCAAACAATGGGAAGGAACACAATTTGGACTGGTTTTCGGAACCATGGGAATTGCTTCGTTGTTTATGCCCACGTTCACAGGGATTATCGCTGACAGATGGGTCAATGCCGAACGCTTGTACGGAATCCTTCACTTGTTATACGCCGGCGTTTTGTTTTACATTCCGCAGGTTGCCACACCCAATGAATTTATTTACATCATGCTTCTGGCCATGTGTTTTTACATGCCAACGATTTCACTCAGCAATTCTATTTCTTACACGGCACTTAAAGGCAACAATAATGATGTGGTTAAAGATTTTCCACCCATTCGTGTTTTTGGAACGGTCGGATTTATCGTAGCGATGTGGATCACAAACCTGACAGGAAATAAAGCGACTGAATACCAATTTTACATTGCCGGAATCGCTGCGGTCATTTTAGGATTGTATGCTTTTACGTTGCCTGAATGCAAGCCACAGCGACTGACGAAAGAAAATGCGTCATTGCAGGAAACTTTAGGACTTGAAGCCTTTAAACTTTTTGGTGATTACAAAATGGCGCTGTTCTTTATTTTCTCTATGTTTTTAGGTGGCGCGCTGCAGCTTACGAATGCTTATGGTGATGTTTTCCTCAGCGAATTTGAGAATTTTCCTAAATATGCCGATTCGTTTGTAGTGGAATATTCTACAATCATCATGTCGATCTCTCAAATTTCAGAGACTTTGTTCATTCTTGCAATTCCATTTTTTCTAAAACGTTTCGGAATCAAACAAGTGATGCTCATTAGTATGCTGGCCTGGGTTTTACGTTTCGGACTTTTTGCTTTTGGCGATCCGATCAGCGGACTTTGGATGATTATCCTCTCGTGTGTTGTTTACGGAATGGCATTCGACTTTTTCAATATCTCCGGCTCCTTATTTGTCGAAACCAACACCGATCCGAAAAACCGATCGTCGGCGCAGGGATTGTTTATGATGATGACCAACGGATTTGGAGCGATCCTCGGAAGTTTTACTTCAGGATGGGCGATTGATAGGTTCTTCACGAAATCATTTTCAAATTCGACTGAACTTGCGACTTATCTGCAAACAGACCCTTCAAACGAATTGCTGCACGGTTTTGTAAAGAAACAGGGTTCGGAAATTGCAACCGACGGAAGTTTTACCAACGCCATTTTAATGAAAGACTGGCCGAACATCTGGATTGCATTCGCGGTTTACGCCCTGATTATCGCCATCGCATTTGCCATTTTGTTTAAACACAAACACGATCCTAAAGACGTGGCTTCGGTTACACATTAGAAAACGAAATAATTTAAAAGCCGTCGATTTGACGGCTTTTTTTTATCGCTTTAATGAAAAGTGGCTTTTGAATATTTTTCCGTTTTCGCGGGAAATGATAAACCAGTAATCGGAAGCGGGAAGTGGTCGGCCATTGATGGTTCCGTCCCAGCCCGAATCTCCTGATTTGATTGTTTTCAGGAACTGCCCATATTGGTCAAAGATCTTTACTTCAAGGCTTGGATCCGACGGGCCGTTTACAATTCCCCAATAGTCGTTATGTCCGTCGTTATTCGGTGTGAAGAACCTCGGATAATTATAGATTACCAATTCTTCGGTCGAAGTTTGACAGCCATTGATATCTTTAATATAAATGTAATATTTGCCCGGAACAATACCTGTGAAGGTGTTGCTTTGCTGGAATTTTATATTGTCTAGCGAATACGTATATTGGTTTTCCGGTTGGTTGATGTGTACCACAATGGTGTTTTGTTGGTTACTCAAATCCAAAATCTCTACATTTTTAACCGTTGCGATTTCCGACAATTGCACATTAATATTATATGTAAAACTGCAAAGATGGTTGTTTGCCGATTCGCTCACAGTTAAAGTATACATTCCCGGACTGCGAACGGTAATTTGTGTCACATCATGGTCGCCGTTTGACCAATCGTAATGCAGATAACCGCTGTCGGCAATAAGTGTCAGCGTTCCGTCCGGACAAATGAAATAATCCAGCGGCATTTGAAGTGTTGGCCGTTCATTGACTGTCAGATAGAAAGAAACAATTCCGTAACAGTCGCTGCGGTTGTTGTATTCGACCCGCGCATAAACGGTCGTGTTTTCCGATGTAAAACGGTTCGGAAGCGGATTGATATCTGTCGTTGCATCGCCCGGCGAAATGTGGTAGGAAATGTTGTATACCAATGGATCCAAACTTCCCAATATCGCTGCATTCTGGTCGGATAGTACAAAATCTGCTTTGTTGTTATTTTGGGCATTTTCGCATCCTACAAGATTTTGCGGCGTATTGATGGTGGTTAAAATCGCGGGCAACATGCCAACGTCTACAAAACGGGAAGAAAAGTTGTTGCAGACGTCGTACACAACAAATTTATACACACCTGGTTCCAGGTTTACAAACAACGGATCAGTGTAATTTCGTACCGGAAATGGCGATCCGTTTTTCAATTCAATTTCGTATCGAAGCGGTTGCGATCCCAATGCGTCGATGGCTACACTCGAAGTCATTCCTTCGCAGGATGTTTTTTCGAAGGCAGTAATTTCGATCGCGCCGAAGAAATCGAATTGGTGTAATGTTTCCACGCAAAAACGCGTCAGACCGATATTTCCATTCTCGTAACTGTCAAAAGATTTGATCACACGGAAGTTTCCGTTGTAGCCAATATTGTAATTGGTCGCATTGTTTCGCAAGGAATACGAATTGGTCGCTGTTGGTCTTGTACCGTCAGTGTAAGGCGTGTTCGTTTCGGGATGCACCCAGGAATTGGTGTGCGAATTCCATTTTTGCAGCCAGTATTTCGGACTTGTGCTGTTGTTGATATTTGCCAGCGAAACATCAAATGAACCGCAATGTTCAGCCACGCTACAAGAACCTGACGTGATCGAATATCCGGCAACAGTGATGGTTGTTTCGTGTATGTTATCGCAACTGTTGGTCACTTTAAAATGGTAATCTCCGGGAATCAAATCATTGAGCGAAAAAATGACGTGATTGCTGTTGATGAATTGTGAAACATCCAACGGCAGCGCTGTTGTATAACCCAATGGCGCAGCAGTCAGCACCACGGTTTGTAACTGGCTCGATTCTGCTTTAATCTTTAACGAACCCTTCCCAATCTCACAGGAAACCAATTTATCTGTAGTGATTGTCGTACTCAAATCAGGGACTGCAAAATCGGTAGTATATGGTGTTCCACAATTATCAGTCATGGAGATGCGATAATCGCCGGCAGGCAAATATGTCAAAATCAAATGACCGGCAGTATTAATTGACGAGGAAACATCTATATTCACAGGTGTTGCAGTTGTATATGCTATAGGCGCCATCACAATATTCGCCGAAACAATTTTATCAGGTGTAACATGAATAGTCACTTTACTTTTGTTTGACTGGCAGCCTGTATAAGGTTCGATATTGATCGAAGCTGAAGGAGGAGATGGCGCCAGAAGTATGGTGGCTCTTTCAGACCGACCGCAATCATCGGTAATTTCAATTTCGTAATTCCCGAGAACGACAGGATTGTTGATGTCTCCAAAATTAATAAGCGATTCGCTATATGGTCCCGGATCTGGATTCAACGCGAGTGGAATGAAACCAATTGGAGCAGAAACAAAACGAATGTTGTACGGCGCTTTGTAAATTGACGCGTTCACTTTTAAAGAATAGTTTCCGCAAAGTCCTCTTGATTTTGAAATTCTGATGCCAATCTTTTTATTGACGGTATTGTCTTTAGAAAAAGACTGTCCGCAATTGTCTGTGATCGTAATCCGGTAACTATAAGATTGGTTGTGGAAAAAAGGAATTTCCGTTTGCATGTTGTTCAGCAGACGGTCGCCGCCAGTAATAATGCGGTTGATAATTGTTGTGCCGCCGCCCGGAGGAAAGACTTTGTATTCGACTGCCAAAGGATAGGTTAAAGCAGTATTTGACGCAGGAGTCAGTGTATTTTCTGCCAAAATCGAGTTGCATGTCGGTAGTGCTTCTTCCGGAAATGTTGCTGCTGCAATCCGAATATTTGAAGCGACAGCAAATAAAGTATGTGTCATTACCCAACCTTGTCCGCAAACGTCGATCACCCTGATTTGGTATTCTCCAGAGGGAAGTCCGCTAAAATTTGTTGAAACTTGCGCCGGCCTTGTCACCGGACCAGAGATGATTTCGTAGGTTGCGCCAACACCTGACGTAACAGCAATGTCGAGTTCGCCCCAGTTTCCGCAAGTAATATTGATCCCGTTAATAACATATTCGAGCGGTACAATCTGTCTTTCAATGCTGACCTCCTGAGAAGCAAAAACGTTGCTGTTGCTTTGGGTTGCCACAACACGGTAGTTTCCGCTGCTGAGCATGTTAAAAAAGTTTACTGTAGAAACGGCTAAAGGCATAGTTGCAGGCAGTCGGTAAATGCTGTAAGTAACCGTTGCGCCGGCGTTTGCATTTTGCACGTTCATCGTGAGGCTGCCGTTTCCGGAGCAGGTTTCGTTTGTTTTATCGACCGTTAACGAAAATACCTGTGCCTGCGCCAATGCTGAACAGATCAGCAACACCAGCAGAAAAAACAGCCTCTTCATGTGCTTGACAAAGCAGTGACTGTTTAAAAGTAGGGTCTTATAAATAAAATTCAAACGACTGGGGTTAAGATTTGAGGGGTGAAAGATATATAAAAATTTGTAAATTCGTGTTAAATGTCTAATATACCGCTTATAAGAAATTGTAAAGTTTGAATATTTCAAATAAAAGTATTACTTTTGCGCACCTTTTGGCGGAGAAGCGTTTCCATCAGGCAATCAAATATTTAAACATCAACAACTTCTGTTTTTTTATCCGCATTTGAAATTCAAAGGAAGCAGAATACAAATTTTTATCAGAACATGTCTGAATTATTAAAAACACAAGAAGATTTTTTGAACAACTTTAACTGGCATAACTTCCAGGAAGGAATCGATGCAGTTGACGAAAAGCATTTAAAAGAATTCGAAGAGTTGGTTTCAAAAACCTTCATCGCTACTGACCAAGAGGAAGTTGTAGAAGGAACTGTAGTAAGAATCACTGAAAGAGACGTAATCGTTGACATCAACGCTAAGTCTGAAGGTGTTATTTCTTTAAACGAATTCCGTTACAACCCAGCTTTGAAAGTAGGGGACAAAGTAGAAGTATTGATTGACGTTCGTGAGGACAAAACAGGTCAATTGGTACTGTCTCACAGAAAAGCACGTACGATCAAATCATGGGATCGCGTTATTTCTGCTAACGAAACAGGTGAAATCGTTAATGGTTTTGTAAAATGCAGAACTAAAGGTGGTATGATCGTTGACGTTTTCGGAATTGAAGCATTCTTGCCAGGTTCACAAATCGATGTGAAACCAATCCGTGACTACGATGTGTACGTAAACAAAATGATGGAATTCAAAGTTGTGAAAATTAACCACGAATTTAAAAACGTTGTTGTTTCTCACAAAGCGCTTATCGAAGCGGATATTGAAGTACAGAAAAAAGAGATCATCGGACAATTGCAAAAAGGACAAGTACTCGAAGGTGTTGTGAAAAACATCACTTCTTACGGAGTATTTATTGACCTTGGAGGTGTTGACGGATTGATCCACATTACAGATCTTTCTTGGTCAAGAATCAACCACCCAAGTGAAGTATTGGAATTAGACCAGAAATTAAATGTGGTTATCCTTGATTTCGATGATGAGAAAACAAGAATCCAACTTGGTTTGAAACAATTGAACGCACACCCATGGGATGCTTTGAATGCCGACCTTAAAGTAGGTGACAAAGTAAAAGGAAAAGTAGTGGTAATCGCTGATTACGGTGCATTTATCGAAGTGGCTGAAGGTGTTGAAGGTTTGATCCACGTATCTGAAATGTCTTGGTCTACGCACTTGCGTTCGGCTCAGGATTTCGTAAAAGTTGGCGATACTGTTGAAGCAGTAATCCTTACTTTAGACCGTGAAGACCGTAAAATGTCTTTGGGTATCAAACAATTGTCACAAGATCCATGGACAGACATCACGTCTAAATATCCTGTAGGTTCTAAACACACAGGAATCGTTCGTAACTTCACAAACTTCGGAATTTTCGTAGAATTGGAAGAAGGAATCGACGGTTTGATCTACATCTCTGACTTGTCTTGGACTAAGAAAATCAAACACCCATCTGAATTCGTAAACGTTGGTGAAAAACTTGACGTTGTCGTATTGGAATTGGATGTTGAAGGACGCAAATTGTCTTTAGGCCACAAACAAACGACTGCTAATCCTTGGGATCAGTATGAAGATTCTTTCGCTGTAGGAACTGTTCACACAGGAGAGATTTCTGAAATCGTTGACAAAGGTGCTACTGTAGAATTCGGAGACGATATCGTTGCATTCATTCCAACACGTCACCTTGAAAAAGAAGACGGAAAGAAATTGAAAAAAGGCGAATCAGCTGAATTCAAAGTAATCGAATTCAACAAAGAATTCAAAAGAGTAGTGGCTTCTCATACAGCTATCTTCCGTGAAGAAGAAGAGAAAAACGTGAGAAACAATAACAACAACGACAACAATTCATCTTCTTCTAACACCAATGCACCAGCTGCAACTTTAGGAGACAACAATGACATTCTTGCCGGTTTGAAAGCCAAAATGGAGAAAAACGAGAAAAAATAATTTTTCGTTCTTTATAAAAGGAAGCCTCGTAGAAATACGGGGCTTTTTTTTTATTTGTAAATACAGGCTCAGTTAGAAATCTTTTCAACGCTTCTTTGATATATTTACACAATCAAAAATGACTTATGAAAAAATATTACTTCCTGTTTTTAGCAGTCTTCCAAATTTTCGTTGCAAATGCGCAGATTATCCAATTTCCAGATTCGCGCTTTAAAGCAAAATTATTGGCATCTACCTATAATGATAATCAGGCATACTATTTTATAGCTGCTGATGACAATCAAATGGATATGGTGGTTGATGCTAACCACGACGGGGAAATTGATGTCCTTGAAGCTCAGGCGGTTTATTTTTTGAATGTACAAGGTTATTCTAACGGATTGGAAAATCCCAACAATATAACCGATTTAACCGGAATAGAATATTTTACGAATCTCAGGGCATTAAATTGTGCAGACAATGCCTTGACTGCACTTGATGTTTCTGCATTGACCAATATGACCAATTTTAGGTGCGATCGCAACGACATTTCGGATCTTAATATTTCGGGATTGACCAACATTAGAAATTTTTGGTATGGGGGAAACCAACTGCCAAATGTTGATGCGAGTTTAAATACACAAATAGTCGAATTGGGCTGTGACAGCAATCAGATTACAAATCTTGATGTCAGTGCATTTCCTTATCTGTCTTTCCTGGTGTGCAATTATAATTTAATAACTTCTTTAGACTTGCAGTATGTGAATAATTTAAAATCATTGTTTTGTGATAATAATTTACTTACCGAGTTGGATTTAAGTAAAATGCAAAATTTTTCAAGTCTTCATGCAAATAACAATCCGCTGGAAATGTTGAATATGAAATTTGGAAAATTGCTGTCGTATCAAGACTTAACAAATGACAATTCAAATCTAACAGATTGCCCTAACTTAAAATATGTTTGTGTCGATGATTATAACATCACATCTTTTCAAAATAAACTCAATAGTTACAACTACACAAATTGTAATTTAAACACGTATTGCTCATTTGTCCCGGGCGGAATATATTACACCTTGCAGGGACAAGCAAAATTTGATATCCATGATAATGGTTGCGATTCGGGAGATTCTATTTTTTCAAGCTTAAAATTTTCAATCACAACTGAGGCATCATCAGAAAGTTTCATTGGCAATATAACAGGCAATTACCAGGTTCCGCTGCAAAATGGCAACTACGTCATTGTTCCAAAACTCGAAAATCCCGAGTATTTTGGCATCTCGCCTGTGTCAGTTAACATACGGCTTCCAGTCGATCAAAATCAGCTGTCGCAAAACTTTTGCATCACTCCAAAAAGCCCGCATCAGGATCTCGAGGTCATCATTATACCTGTAACTTTAGCACAACCTGGTTTTGACGCCGTTTACAAAATTGTTTACAAAAACAAAGGAAATACTACGATATCGGGAGAAATCAATTTTGATTTTATGAGCGATCTCATGGATTTTGTAAGTGCCTCTCCGACTGGAAATGTACTTTCGTCCGATGTCATCCAATTTGATTACGAGCAGTTGCAGCCTTTTGAAATGCGCGAGATCTTTATAACATTCAACCTAAATTCGCCAATGGAAACTCCTTCGGTAGTTGCAGGAACTGTTTTGGCTTTCAGCGCATCCATTTACCCAACTGCCAACGATGATTACGTTTGGGATAATTATTTTAAGTTGCAGCAAAGTGCGGTAAATTCGCTCGACCCGAATGACAAAACCTGTTTGGAAGGTTCGACGGTTACCCCCGAAATGATCGGAAAGGACGTTCATTATCTCATTCGTTTTGAAAACAACGGAACTGCTAACGCGCGAAATGTCGTGGTTAAAGACATTATTGATATGGAAAAATTTGATCTGGAATCTTTGATTCCATTAGAAAGTAGCCATCCGTTTATAACAAAAAAATCTGGTACAAATGTTTTGGAATTCATCTTTGAAAACATCAACCTTCCATTTGACAACGCTAACAACGACGGTTATGTCGTTTTCAAGATCAAAACCAAACCAAATCTGACAGTTGGGGATACGTTTAGCAATTCGGCAGACATCTATTTCGATTACAATTTTCCAATTGTTACCAATACGGCAACTACTACGGTTACTGCTTTGGCGATAAAAGATTTTGACTTTGCAGATTTTTTTACATTGCATCCAAATCCGGCTGGAAACGTTTTAAATATTGAAGCAAGGAAGCAAACAACCATTTCTTCGGTTAGCATTTACAATACTTTGGGACAGCTGGTTTCGGTTCATACCAATTTGAGTCAATCAAAAACCATTGACGTTTCTAATTTGAAATCTGGAAGTTACTTTCTCAAAGTTAATTCTGACAAAGGAACATCAACTGCTAAATTTTTTAAAAAATAAGTTACTCCGACATTCATAAAAAGCCCGATAGCGATATTGGGCTTTTTTAATTCCTGTCAACAGAAAGTCGGCGCTGTATTTCATTTTTTACTGATTTATACAACCGGCACCTTTATTATTTTGGAAATATTGCCGGTGATTTTCGTTAGAAGATTAGAGGTTTTAAAGCAGTCTGGCAATGGAGCATCAAATGCAACATTATTGAAAATTTCTAAAGCCTGGCAATTGTTAAGGTTTTTTATTATGAAAATTTTAAGAAATATCTTAAATCATTATATTTACGGAATCTAACCTTATAATTATGAACAAACTGTACTTTGTTTTTGCTTTGATTTTAATTGGTTTGTCTGTAAATGCACAGAACATCATTTTTACTGATGCCAACTTAAAAGCGAAACTGCTTGCCGCAACGCCCAGTAGCGGAACAGCCAGCCAAAATAACGGCGGCATTCGGGTCGATTTAAATCAGGATGGGGAAATACAATTGAGCGAGGCATTACGTGTCAATTACCTGAATATTACAGGATCATCGGTTGCCTCGTTGGAAGGACTGCAAAATTTTACGAATCTCAATAGTTTGGTGATCGATAACAATTTGGTAACGAGCCTGGAACCAATCCAGACTTTGTCAGGCATCACCCGATTGGATTGTAACGGAAATCTTTTAGAATCATTGGACGCTACGCATTTTCCAAATATCACCTCCTTAAAAGCGACAAATAACAGGATCCGTACGCTTAATACAACGGGTTTGATACATATTTTATCTTTGGACTGCAGCTCAAATTTGCTGGAAACGGTCGATATCAATCAGCTCACATCACTCACAACATTGCGGTTGACGGGAAATTTGCTCACGTCAATTTCAATTGGTAATCTGGTCAACCTGACTTCGATGGAAATCGCTTCAAACCAGTTAACGAGCCTTGACCTTTCCAATCAGGCGAATTTGGCGTACTTCAGCTGTGCGTTTAACCAACTCTCGACACTTGACCTGAGTACGGCTTCAGGATTGCGAAATATCAATTGTATTGGCAACACGCCGCTAACGACTTTATTTGTGAAAAATGGAAGTATGGAAGAAATGTTGTTCTTTAACATTGGCGACCTTCCAAACCTGAGATACATTTGTGCCGACGAAGCGCAATTGGCCGACGTGCAGGCGAAAATTACATTATATGGTTATACATTTTGCCACACCAATTCCTATTGCAATTTTGTTCCCGGCGGTCCGGTTTACCGAATTCTCGGACACACTACATTTGACGAAAACCGAAACGGCTGTGATGCTTTTGATCAGCCGATGCCTTACTTAAAATTCAATATTTCAAACGGAATCTCATCGGGTGCATTAATTTCTGACGTTACCGGAAATTACCTGATTCCTGTTGGTCCCGGAACACATACGATGACGCCAACTATTGAAAATCCGGAGTTTTTCACCATTACACCGCCATCGGTTACGGTAAATTTCCCGCAAGCTGGATTTCTGGCGCAGGATTTTTGCGTGGCGCCAAACGGGATCAATCCGAATCTGGAGATTATGATGTTCCCAATTTCAGATGCGCGTCCCGGGTTCGATGCTTCGTACAGGATTGTGTATAAAAACATTGGCAATACGGTACAATCGGGTTTGGTGCGATTGATTTTTGACGACAATGTACTCGATGTGATAACTGTGTTGCCAACTGAAACTTCGCAAACCACAGATAATTTGTATTGGGATTTTTCCGATTTGCAGCCGTTTGAATCCAGAACGTTAGATTTGGTTTTTAATATCAATTCACCAACAGAAACGCCGCCGGTTTCTGGCGGACATTTGCTCCAATTTTCGGCAATAATTGAAACGCCGGCAACAGAAACAACACTTTACGACAACATTTTCAATTTCGATCAGGTTGTTGTCAATTCATTTGATCCAAATGATAAGATTTGCATAGAAGGAACGAAGATAACTCCGGAAATGGCCGGTAAATACGTGCATTACAAAATACGTTTCGAAAACACCGGAACAGCAAATGCACAAAATATCGTTGTCAAAGACATGATTGATCTCTCTAAGTTTGATGTCAATTCGCTGGCTCCAATGGATGGCAGCCACCCATTTGTAACTAAAATTTTAAATGGCAACCGTGTCGAATTCATCTTTGAAAACATCAACCTGCCATTCGCCGATGCCAATAACGACGGTTATGTCGTATTCAAAATCAAAACAAAACCCAATCTTGTGGTTGGAAATTCGTTCAGTAACTCGGCCAGCATATATTTCGATTACAACTTCCCGATTGTAACCAATACCGCAACTACGGTTATTTCCGCTTTAGCGGTTTCCGACTTTCAATTTTCGGATTATTTTACATTGTATCCAAATCCGGCCGGGAATGTTTTATATATGAAATCAAAAAAAGATGCAAACATTTCATCAATTAGCGTTTACAATGTTTTAGGACAATTGGTTTTGGTCAACACCAATTTCGAGCAGTCGGAATCTATAGATGTTTCGACTTTGAAGCCTGGAAACTATTTCATCAAAATCCATTCGGACAAAGGCACATCCAACGCACAATTCGCAAAGAAGTAAATCGGCCAAAAACATTTTAGAACATAAATTAAAAGTCCCGCCTTCGCTGGGCTTTTTTTTGTAAATTCATTAGCGTAAAAAATAGCTAATGGAAACTTTTTTCGAAAAATTGAGGAAGCGAACAGAAAAGTACGGTTTGGATATTCTGCGGATTTCTGTCGGGATAGTGTTTTTTTGGTTCGGATTCCTGAAATTTTTTATCGACATTTCTCCGGCCGAAGAAATCGCATCAAAAACCATTTCGCTGATCACTTTCGATTTGGTAAAACCCGAAATTTCAATGCCGTTTCTGGCAGTGCTCGAGTGTTTGATCGGAATCGGGTTGCTGACAAAAAAATACATGAATTATGTGATTCCGGTAATGTATTTCCAAATGGCCGGAACCGTTTTGCCGCTTTTTATATTCGTAGATGAAACCTGGAAAAATTTTTTCGTGCCAACATTGCTCGGACAATACATCATTAAAAATGCCGTATTAATTTCTGCCGGAATTGTGCTTGGCGCCGCCGCAAAAGGAGGGAAGCTCATCGCCGATCCGGAAGTGGCCAGGAAGGCGAAAGCCGAAGAGGCAAAAAAGAACAATTTATAATTTACGAATTACGAATTACGTTGGTTACACAGCCGTTAACCACAGATCCAAAAGTGCAAATAAAAAAAGGACCCGCAGTTCAACACCGCAGGCCCATTATTAATTGTTAATTATTAATTACTTCAGGCTTCCAACCATTTCTTCCGGTTTCACCCAGGCATCAAAATCTTCTGCAGCAACATAACCCAAACGAACGGCTTCTTCTTTTAAAGTTGTTCCGTTTTTATGTGCGGTTTGTGCAATTTCAGCCGATTTGTAATATCCGATTTTGGTATTTAAAGCCGTAACCAGCATCAGTGAGTTGTCAACTAATTCCTTAATGCGTTTGTAGTTTGGCTCTATTCCCGATGCGCAATGTTCTTCAAAAGATACACAAGCATCTCCCAACAACCTTGCTGATTGTAAGAAATTGGCAGCCATCACCGGTTTGAAAACATTTAATTCGTAGTGGCCTTGCATGCCGCCAACAGCGATCGCCACGTCATTTCCTATTACCTGTGCACAAACCATAGTCAATGCCTCACATTGGGTAGGGTTTACTTTTCCGGGCATGATCGAAGAACCTGGTTCGTTTTCCGGGATCAGGATTTCTCCAATTCCCGAACGCGGACCAGAAGCCAGCATTCTGATGTCGTTTGCAATTTTATTCAGTGAAACCGCCAGTTGTTTCAAAGCGCCGTGTGATTCTACAATGGCATCGTGTGATGCCAAAGCTTCAAATTTATTCGGAGCGGTTACAAACGGATGTCCGGTAAATTTTGCGATGTATTCGGCTACTTTGACGTCGTAACCGTCTGGTGTGTTGAGTCCGGTGCCAACAGCAGTTCCACCGAGCGCCACTTCTGACAGGTGAGCCAAAGTATTTTTAACCGCTTTAATTCCGTAATTCAATTGGGCAACATAACCTGAAAGTTCCTGTCCCAATGTCAATGGTGTCGCGTCCATTAAGTGGGTGCGCCCGATTTTGACAACGTTGTTGTATTCCTGCGATTTTGCCAAAAGCGTATCGCGTAATTTTTCTACTCCGGGAATCGTCACTTCCACTACTGCTTTGTAAGCGGCAATGTGCATTCCGGTTGGAAAGGTATCGTTTGAGGATTGTGATTTGTTGGCATCGTCATTGGCTTTAACAACCGCTTCGCCTTCGCCGATCTTGAATCCGGCCAAAACCTGAGCACGGTTTGCAATCACTTCATTCACATTCATGTTGCTTTGTGTTCCCGATCCGGTTTGCCAGATCACAAGCGGAAACTGGTCGTCTAATTTTCCGGCAAGGATTTCGTCACAAACAGCAGCAATGGCGTCACGTTTTTCAACCGATAAAACGCCGAGGTCGTGATTGGCATAAGCGGCTGCTTTTTTAAGGTAAGCAAAACCTTCAATGATTTCTTTTGGCATTGATGCCGATGGACCAATTTTGAAGTTGTTGCGCGAACGTTCGGTTTGCGCGCCCCAGTATTTGTCTGCCGGGACTTGAACGTCGCCCATCGTGTCTTTTTCTATTCTGTATTCCATTGTAGTGATATGTTGATTTTATGTTTATGTAAACTTTTGGATGTTGAAATCCCTAGCCCCGATAGCAGTGAAAATCCTTTTTATTGCTTGGACAGATTTTGTATCATTACAAAAGTGCATGCAATAAAAAGATTGCAACGGATAGCGGGAACAGCTCCTAAAAATAAAGCTGTCCAAAAATACGCATAAATGTTATTTTATAAAAATTGATTTGGTTTTAATTGGTGAGAAAAAATAATAAACTTACATTTGCGTATAATTCAAAAAATTCCGGAAAACATGTTTGAATTTTCACAGTATTTAGGCTTTTTACTCTTCCTTTCGATCCTTACTTTAGGATTCTGGCTGATGTTTTTCTTAGTAGGATTCGTTTCTTACTGGGTTGGCGGAGCAAGCTGGGAACTTTATAAGGAAAAGAGAGCGCAGAAAAAGCACGAAGATCAGCAATCGGCTTTATAGTCATTGATTGCCAACAAAAAAGGAACTCATTGAGTTCCTTTTTTTTATCCCGGAAATTCTTCATTTCCTCCGTTTTCGTCACCACGTTTTTTCTGTGGTTCTTTTTCACCTTTTTTCTTGTTGAACCTGTAAGTGAAGGAAAGTGTGATCTGGCGTTCGCGCCATTGCATTTCACTGTAGGAATTCAGGTTTTCGAGATAGGTTTCGCTGATTCGTTTGCGCGAATTGAACAAATCCTGTACGTTTAAAGAAACTGTCGCTTTGTCTTTTAAAATGTCTTTACTGAAACCCAAGTTGGCACTAGCCACACCTTTGTTTTTTCCCTGAGCCGTGTTTTGCGGACCGTTGTAAGTGAAATTCGTTTGCCAGTCAATTTTGTACGGCAAAGTCACTTTAGAAGTCAGCCTTGTAAACCATGAATTTGCGGTATTGTTGAGGCTTTCGTTGATGACAACGGTTTCATTGTTTTCTACGATCGTGTAGGTGTAATCTCCTTCGGTTTTGTTTCTGAAGAAATTGAAGTTGCTGTTGAGTTTCCACCATTTGAACGGATTGTAGTTGAGTGTGAATTCGAATCCGAAACGGGTTTCGCGTCCCAAATTGACAGGCGTACTCAAAATCACCGGCGTTTCGACATTTTGTCCGTTGATCACCTGCGTTACGAACTCGCCGGAAGCCCTTCTGACAAACTGGAAAGAATCGGAAGTTTTGTTGATGTAAGCCGAAGTACTCAAAGTTACTTTATTCCAACGTTTCAAATAGCCAAGATCAAATGCGTCGGTGAGCGAAGGATCGAGGTTTGGATTTCCCATAAAAATATTGATTGCACTCGACAGGTTGGAGAACGGATTGATGAACCTGCCACGCGGACGTGAAATCCTTTTGCTGTAGTTTAACGAAATGCTGCTTTTGTCTGAAACCTCATAAGTAAAGAAAGCGCTCGGGAAAAAGTTGTTGTATTTTTTAGTATTGAAATCGGATGCGGTGAGCTGGTTGATCGTAATTTTGGAATCTTCCCAACGCAAACCAAGTAAAACAGAGAATTTATTGAATTTGGTTCCGAATTGCGAATACAATGCATTGATCTGCTCGCGGTAATCCAGCACATTTGTGTAGCGGTAATCAGGTTCAAACAAACCAGTAGTGGTGTTGAGGTTGTCGACTTTATAATCGGTGAACAATTTGTTGAAATCGCCTTTGTAACCGGCTTCAAACTGGCTGTTTTTTCCTATCGGCAATACATAATCGGTTTGCACAATATTGCGTTGCTGCTGTTGATCGTTGCTGGTATTGGTGATTTGCTGGTCGGTGATTTCAGAACTGTCAAAATCCATGTTTGATGAAAACGAGCCATCGATTGTTAATTTGTGGCCTTCTTTGTGGAAATTCTTGGTAAAATTGGTATTGAACTCAGCCGATTTGCTTTCGCTAAACTGGTCGTTGAAACGGTAATTGGTCGATTGGAAAACATTTTGGGCGTTGAAGTTGTCGGTGACAACCGTTTCCGGATTTCCGCCGTTGTTTCTGCGGATGTTGACGCTGTTGCTCCAGGTTGTCGTTTTGTCAAGATACCAATCGACACCAACATTCGAGTTGAAACCTTCGCTTTGTCTCACATTGTTACGACGCTCATTGGTGTAGTTTGTTGGCAAACCGTCTTTCAGATATTCCGAATTGGTGATCGAATTTCCTTTATTCTTACGGTTGTTGTAACCGGTTGTCGTATAAAGATTGAATTGTTCGGTTTTGTAATTGACATTTCCCGAAGCACCATAACTTTCAGGATCTCCCGCAGACAAAATAACAGTTCCGTTGATACCCTGGTTTTTTCCTTTTTTAAGAATGATGTTCAAAAGTCCGCCGCCGCCTTCAGAATCGTAACGCGCTGAAGGATTGGTAACCACTTCCACTTTTTCGATGGCATCGGCCGGAATTAAACGCAGCGCTTCAGAGATATTGATTGCGTTTGAAGGACGTCCGTCAATTAAAATACGCACATTTTCATTTCCGCGTAAAGCGATCGTCCCATCGGCATCAACAGTAACCGACGGAATGTTGTCGAGTACATCGCTGACAGTTCCGCCTTTTACAAGCAAATCCTGGCCGACGCTGTATACTTTTTTATCGAGTTTGATTTGTACTGTGGTCGCTTCCGCGCGGATGTTAACCGCATCGAGTTGTGTCGCATCTTCAGACAAAGAAATCGAGCCCAAATTGGTTGCTTCCTTAATATTTTTAGCTTTGATTTCTGTGAGTTTGAACGAAATGAATTCTATTTTGATGTCGTAAATTCCCGGAGCCGCTTCAACATCAAATTCGCCGTTGCTATTGGTGATTCCACCTGCGATCGCTTTAGGGTTTTGAGCTTTAAAAAGTGTGATTGTTGCATATTCCAACGGTTGTTTGCTGGTATTGTCAATTACTTTTCCTGTGATTTTGACTTTTGGTGCTGCGGGTTTTTCCTGGGCGAAGGTTGCGAAAGAGGTGAGCAGCAACAGGAAATAAAATACGGATAAACTTCTTTTCATAAATGAGGATTAAATGGACTCTGCTTAAGAGTGTAAAAGTAGGAGTTGGTTTAGCGGCCAAATCACAAAGGTTTGTTAAAACACGGATGGAGCGATGCTAAATTATGGCAGCCGCTTTTTCGAGTGGTCGGGCGATGACAGCCTGGTTTCCGTTAATGACAACTGGTCTTTCAATCAGGATTGGATTGGTGACCATGGCTTCGATAATTTCATCGTCGGAAAGACTTTTTCCTTTGAAATTTTCAGTCCATATTTTTTCTTTTACACGCACGAGTTGCATTGGTGAAATCTTTAATTTTTGTATGATGGATTTGAGTTCGTCAACCGTCGGGACGTTTTCAAGGTATTTCACAATTTCGAATTCCTTTCCCGATTCTTCAAGAAAAGCCAGGCAACTTCTTGATTTTCCGCAGCGAGGATTGTGTAAAATTTGTATCATAATAAAGGATATATTTTTTACAAAGTAATTGATTTAATTTTAAAAATATCCTAAATTGTAAAACGTATAAAAACAGTAGGCAACTAAATAATCGGGCAAATGTTTATAGAGCAAGGGATCAATAAGAGAAATAAATTTTGGAGGTATTTGGTAGGTTCAATAATTATCATTACTGCCTCGGCGATCGGGAATTTGCCTTTGGGAATCGGTGTGGTTGCCAAAGTTTTTGCAGACGGTGTGGAAATTCCTAAAACTTCTGACGAAATGATGACATTTCTCAATTCAAACCTGACGCTTTTTCTGCTGATGCTTTCCTTTGTTTTTGCACTGGCGGGCATTTTTTGGGTTATTAAATATTTTCACCACCAAACGATTTTATCTGTAACGACCACCAGAAAAAAAGTAGATTGGGGCAGGATATTTTTTTCTTTCACGATCTGGGCTATTTTCACTATTGCAAGTACCGCTTTTGTATATTATGCAAACCCTAATAATTTCACAATTAATTTTAAACCGCTGCCTTTTGCAGTTCTCTTTGTCGTAGCGGTTGTGATGATTCCCATTCAAACTTCGACCGAGGAATATGTTTTCAGAGGATATTTAATGCAGGGTTTCGGCAACCTTTCGCACAACAAATGGTTTCCTTTGCTCATGACGTCCATTATATTTGGCACTATGCATATTTTAAATCCCGAAGTAGCCAAAATGGGATACATTTCGATGGTATATTATATCGGAACCGGACTTTTTCTAGGCATTCTCACTTTAATGGACGAAGGAATGGAACTGGCATTGGGGTTTCATGCCGCTAACAATCTTTTCGTAGCGCTGTTGATCACCTCAGACTGGACCGTTTTTCAAACCCATTCCATACTAAAAGATGTATCTGAACCGAATATTGGATACGACATTCTTTTTCCAGTAGTTATTATTTTCCCCGTACTTTTATTTATCTTTAGTAAAAAATACGGCTGGACCAACTGGATTGAAAGGCTTACTGGCAACATTCCCGAAACCGAAACATTGGCAGCAACACATCATCTTACTAACGAAACAATACAACATAATGACGGCACTAACGACACCAACTTATCATAACGTACACAACAGTTTTAAACTGAACGGATTTCACTTAAACAAAGAAGATCTTTGCCGCGTGGCTTATAGTTTTATTAAAGAAGGCGATGATTTCGAAAAACCGGTCGGCAATTTCCTGCTCGACTGGTTTGACGACAAACCGTATATCGAAATGAATACATCCGGAAGTACGGGCGCGCCAAAAAAACTCAGGCTTGACAAAATGGCGATGGTCAATTCGGCGCTCGCGACCGGTGATTTTTTTGATCTGGCTCCGGGAAATAAAGCGTTGCATTGCCTTCCGGCCAAATACATAGCAGGGAAAATGATGTTCGTACGCGGATTCATTTTGGGTCTCGATATGGATTTCGTGGCGCCAAATGCAACGCCGTTAAAATACAACAGCGATACGGTTTACGATTTTGCCGCAATGGTTCCGTTGCAGGCCAAACATTCGCTGGACCAGTTGGGTAATATTAAAAAACTGATTGTCGGCGGTGTCGGAATTCATAAATCTCTCGAAGAAGCTTTGGCTGCACTGCCAACCGAAGTGTATGAAACCTACGGAATGACCGAAACCATTACGCATATCGCTGCGAAAAGAGTAGGCGAGCAGGCTTTCACCGTATTGCCAAATGTGACGATTTCTTATGACGACAACAATTGTCTGGTGATTAAAGCGCCACGGATTTCGAACGAAGTCATTTTGACCAATGACCTGGTCGAATTGGTCAATGAAAACCAGTTTATTTTTCTAGGCCGAATCGACAATGTGGTCAATAGCGGCGGCATCAAACTGATTCCCGAACAAATTGAGGAAAAACTTTCGGGAACCATCAAATCGAGGTTTTTAGTCGGTGGCATTTCGGATGAGAAATTGGGAGAAAAACTTGTCCTTGTCATTGAAGGCGAAAAACAAGTCATAGACGAAAGTGTTTTTGAAAGTCTCGACAAATACGAAAAACCTAAAGAAATTCTGTTTGTTCCAAAATTCATTGAAACTGAAAACGGCAAACTTGTCCGCAAAGAAATTCTAAAAGCGGCGCAATAATTACTGAATCACGTCGATAAGAAATTTGTCTTTGGCAACCATGATATCTTTGGTGCTTTTCAGATCGCTTAACCTGATGATCTGCCATTTGTTAGTAACATTAAAGCGGTATTTTTTATCGTAAATCTTCACTTCGACCGGCATTTCGAAATCAGGTTCCTCAGTTTTCCATCGGTATTCGAGATATTTTTTATGTTGTTTGAATTCGAGAACAGGAATGGAAGTATATCTTAAATATTGATTGAAAACTGGTGTCAAGAATATTCCGGTTTCTGAATTGAAAAAATCGATGACATCTTTCGTTTCGATAATCTGGTGGCGGAACCTGTTGGAATAATCCAAAAGCAGTTTCCACCATTTTGCGTCGTCATTGATGATGTTCCGGATCGTATTGAGCATCAGCGCGCCTTTGTAATACATATCGCCTGAACCTTCACTATTGACGCCATATTGCCCGATAATTGGTTTGTCGTTTTGGATGTTGCGGCGAATTCCATTCACATACGCGTCTGCTTTTTGTTTGCCAAACTGGCATTCGAGGAAAACCGTTTCGGAATAACACGTAAAACTCTCGTGGATCCACATGTCTGCTATGTCTTTCGAAGTGATGCTGTTGCCGAACCATTCGTGGCCACTTTCGTGGATGGTGATAAAATCGAACAACAATCCGTGTCCTGTTCCTGAAACATCATTGCCCAAATAGCCTTTTAAATATTTGTTGCCATAAGCAACGGCGCTTTGGTGTTCCATTCCCAAATAGGGCGTTTCGACAAGTTTGTAGCCGTCTTCAATGAATGGATATGTTCCGAATTTCGACTGGAAACAATCCATCATCGGTTTTACTTCTTCAAAATGTTTGGTGGCAATTTCCTTGTTGTAACTCAGTACATAATAGTCCAGATCGAGTCCTTTGTAATTGTCGTGAATGTGCGCGTAATCGCCAATGTTGATCGTCATGTCGTAATTGTTGATCGTATTTTTTACTTCCCAATCCCAACGCGTGTAGCCATTTTTAAGATCTTCACTTCCAATGAACCGGCCGTTTGAAACATTCATCAAGCCGTTTGGCACAGCCACTTTGATTGTCACGCCGTTATCCGGTTCGTCGCTTTGCGAATCCTTTACCGGAAACCACAAACTCGCACCGGTTCCTTGTACGGCCACGGCGATCCAGGGTTTTCCATTGTTGTCTGTCGTAAAAACAAATCCGCCATCCCAAGGTGCTTTCTTAGCAATAATTGGATTTCCCGAATAGTAAAAACGAATCTTTGTCTGACTTTTCTGCAATAACATTTCGTCAAAATCGATGAAAACCGTGCCAAATTCCCGTTTGTATAACAGCTTTTTGGAATCCATGAGAATGCTGTCGACCTGCATGTTTTCGAATAAATCAACCTGGATCCTTTTTGTGTTTTCAACAACCAGAAACGAAATTTCATTAAACCCAACAATTGATTTTTTATCGGGATCAATCTTAATATTCAAATCGTACCGCAGCACATCATAACATATTCTTTCAAATTGGAGTCCGCCGCGAAGCGAATCTTTTCGGGTGAAATTTTGTGCGATGGCCGAATGAATGCCAAAAAATATAAAGAGAAATGCAACTGGTTTCATGAACTTAATTTTGTAATGTTACAACAACGGGATTTGTTTTAATATCGTCTAGAATCCATTCAATTTCGGGATCCCTTCCGTTAATACGATCCTGAAGCGTCGGAATGATTTCCTTATCCGGAAAAATACCACGGCCATCTTTTTCGGTCTTGTAATGCGGCTTGATAAAAACCAGACCCACGCGAACACGGATTTTCGAATTTGGTAAAACAACTTCCGGCATAATTCCGGCGACCGTTCCGTTATAGGTTCCGCCAGTTTCCTCGCCCACAAAATAAGCGCGTCCAGAACCTTTAAGGTTGGAAGAAAGAATACACGATGCAGAAAAAGAACCGCCATTAATCAGTACATAAATTTTTCCTTTAAAAGCATCTGGTTTTATTTTTATAGGCTTAGAATCTTTGGAATACGCATACTTTTTATTTTGCGTCTGGTGTACTTTAAAAAAATTACCGGTGTAATAAAATGGTGCATACAATGTTTTAAAAACCGTCATGCCAACACCGCCGCCTTTGAAATAATTGCTGCGCAAAAGGCTTGTTTTTGATACCACTTCGCAATCATCAATTAAAGCTGCCGTTGAATCAGTGAGATAGGAGTAAAGGTCTTTTATTTCGCGCAGTCGGCCGCCGCCATTGTTCCGCAAATCGATAATCAACGTTTTAGATTTACAATCTTTTATTTTACTAAAGCTTTCTTTATAAAAATCTGCAGAATATCCTTTGGTAAACGAATTGATTTTCATCACGGCAACGCTGCTGTCTGGTTCCATAAAACGCAAATTGCGGTTGTACACTTTGGCAACTTCGTCAAAACCTTCGGTATCCTGTTTTTTTCTGAGCGCTTTGCGTTCGGCTTTTAATTTGGATTTTTCCAAAGCGGTTAACTTGATGCCCAAAGCTTTTTTTATTGCAGTCGTGTCGGGTATTCTTTTAATCACAACCGTTTTTAGCGTATCATTAAATCTGAAATCAAACTTTACGCTGTCGCGAATGCCCAGCTTATAGCTGTAAAATGTAGAAAAACGCGTTCCCGAAAAGTTTTTTTTAAGTGTCGTATTAAAACCGTCCGAAGTGAAGTAATGGTTGTATTCCCCAAAAAGTTCCGATGGCGAGATGCCATTTACAGCGACGACTTCGGAACCAATTTTAATGGATTTATCATTCGATTTATTCTTAACGACATAAATTTTGTCACCAATGCGTTCATATTGAAATTGAGATAACGGTCCAGTACCTCTTTTCTTAATGGAGTCATTTTGCCGTTTGCTAAAGACTTTTGCCGGCGGATGAACATACATGTGACCCTGACGAACCGCGCTGATCACCGGACTGATTTTCTGATGGAAACTCAGGCTTGTCATCGGATTTGAAATGGTTTTCTTGATACTGTCGAATTTAAAATCAAGTTCGTTCTTGCTGATGTACCAATACAAATTCGGATGCAATTGTTCCAGTTTTTTGTGGATGAAATCGACATCTGATTTTAAATCCTGAGCGGAAATCAGATCATTTAAATGGGCATTGTAATGTTTGGTGGAAGAACAGCCTGCAAAAATACAGGCTGCAATCGCAATGGGGAAAAGTTTTTTCATGGGTTGGTTTCGAACAGGTTTGCATTGGAACATCAGGATTTTAGACCTGGATAACGCCTAAATTAAACTTTTTTTCAATAGGAGCATGGTTTGCCGCTTCGATTCCCATTGAAATCCAGGTTCGTGTATCCAATGGATCGATTACCGCATCCGTCCAGATTCGCGAAGCAGCATAATAAGGAGAAACCTGCGCGTCGTATTTTGCTTTAATTTTATCAAACAATTCGGCTTCTTTAGCCTCATCAACGACTTCACCCTTAGCTTTTAAAGAAGAAGCTTCAATTTGGGCCAAAACTTTCGCAGCCTGTGTTCCGCCCATCACGGCGAGCTCTGCGCTTGGCCATGCGAAAATTAATCTTGGATCATATGCTTTTCCGCACATGGCATAATTTCCGGCGCCGTAAGAATTCCCAACGATCACCGTAAATTTTGGCACAACCGAATTGGAAACCGCGTTCACCATTTTCGCACCGTCTTTAATAATTCCGCCGTGTTCCGATTTGGAACCGACCATAAATCCGGTTACGTCCTGAATAAACACCAATGGAATTTTTTTCTGGTTGCAATTGGCAATAAACCGTGTCGCTTTATCGGCAGAATCAGAATAAATCACGCCACCAAACTGCATTTCGCCTTTTTTTGATTTCACGACTTTCCGTTGGTTGGCTACAATTCCAACCGCCCAGCCGTCAATTCTCGCGTAACCTGTTAGAATGGTTTGTCCGTAACCATCCTTATAAGCTTCAAATTCGGAATTGTCAACCAGGCGGTTGATGATCTCCATCATGTTATATTGCTCGTTTCGCGCTTTTGGAAGGATTCCGTAGATTTCATCTTCTTTGAACGCCGGTTTTTCTGATTTGGTCCGACTGAATCCCGCTTTATTAAAATCACCGATCTTATCGACGATGTTTTTGATTTTATCAAGCGCATCCTTGTCGTCTTTGGCTTTGTAATCGGTTACGCCTGAAATTTCGCAATGTGTCGTCGCGCCGCCCAGCGTTTCATTATCAATGCTTTCGCCAATCGCGGCTTTCACCAAATAACTTCCGGCGAGAAAAATACTTCCGGTTTTGTCGACAATCAGCGCTTCGTCACTCATGATCGGAAGGTAAGCGCCGCCTGCAACACAACTTCCCATTACGGCTGCGATTTGGGTAATTCCCATGCTGCTCATAATGGCATTGTTCCTGAAAATGCGTCCAAAATGTTCTTTGTCGGGGAAAATTTCATCCTGTAACGGCAGATAAACACCGGCGCTGTCTACCAGATAGATAATTGGCAAACGGTTTTCAATCGAAATTTCCTGTGCACGCAAATTCTTTTTTCCGGTAATTGGAAACCAGGCTCCGGCTTTCACGGTCGCGTCATTGGCAACGACAATGCACTGTTTTCCTTTTACATATCCAATTTTTACTACAACGCCGCCAGAAGGACAACCGCCGTGTTCCGCATACATGCCGTCGCCGGCAAAGGCACCAATCTCGATGCTTTTTGCTTTTGGATCCAATAAATAATCGATGCGTTCGCGTGCAGTCATTTTGCCTTCGCCATGCAGTTTTTCGATGCGTTTTTCACCACCGCCGAGTCTGACTTTAGCGAAACGCTGTTTGAGGTCGGAAAGTAAAAGTTTGTTGTGGTCTTCGTTTTTGTTGAAGTTGAGGTCCATAAAGTTTGCTGTCGTTGGTACGGAATTAATAAAAAAAGTTCCGGATTTGTTTTGTATTTTTGAAATGCTAAAGTACGAAAACGATTGAAATAATAAATATCAAAACGTGCAATCGAAGTAATTTTGGAAAGCGGCTAATTTTTAATAAATTAATGTTAACTTAACATTGGAAGTTTACATTTGCACCATAAAATTTCAGACATGACATTAAACAGCATTTTCCAGTTTTTAGTTCCGAAAGACAAAAAATTCTTACCTCTTTTCGAGCAGGCTGCAGCAAATTTGATTCTTTTGGCCGAAACCTTACACGAAGCCATCAATGTTCCGAGAGTTGAAAGAGAAGAATATTTCAGGAAAATTGAAGAGCTTGAAGCCAAAATAGAAGAGATCACTCATACAACTCACCTTGAACTGAGCCGCAATTTTATCACGCCATTCGACCGTGAAGACATTCACTCATTAATCAAATCGATTGATAACGTGGCCGATTACATGCATGGTGCAGCCAGCAGAATGCGTTTGTATCAAGTTGAGAAAATCACCAAATCGATCCGGAAATTAACGGAGATCAATTTGGAAGCCTGTCAGTTGATTGGAATTGCCATTGGCGAACTAAAAGATCTTGAAAACCACAAGAAAATTACCGATGCCTGCAAGAAAATCAACAAATTGGAAAGCAAAGCCGATACGGTTTTCGACAAAGCGGTAGCCGATATTTTCGAGAATGAAACCGACGCGAAAAACATCATCAAATACAAAGAAGTTCTATCTGCGCTCGAATCTGCATCTGATAAATGTAAGAGTGTTTCCAATGTTTTGGAGCAGATTTCCGTGAAGCATTCTTAATATAATAAGTTTAACAACAGCTTTTTTATGGATTTTACGTTACTTATTATAATCATCGTGCTTGCTTTGGTTTTTGATTACATCAATGGTTTTCATGATGCGGCCAACTCGATTGCGACGATTGTTGCCACAAAAGTACTCACCCCTTTTCAGGCGGTTTTATGGGCTGCAATGTTCAACTTTATCGCTTATTTCATTTCCAAATACATCATAGGTGAATTTAAAATCGGAAATACGATTGCAAAATCGGTTGACGAACATTTCATTACGCTTGAAGTAATCCTCGCGGGTTTGATCGCTGCGATTATATGGAATCTGGTGACCTGGAAACTCGGAATTCCGTCTTCTTCGTCACATACGCTTTTGGGCGGATTTATGGGCGCAGCATTGGCTAAAGCCGGTGTTTTTTCACAAATCATTGATGGGAAAGAAATTGACGTTATCAATTATGCGAAAGTAGTCCCAACATTTTTATTCATATTTCTCGCGCCATTGATAGGTTTGATTATAGCGTATTTTATTACGGTTTTGATTTTAAACATCTGTAAAAGGGCGAATCCGTCGAAAGCCGACCGCTGGTTTAAGAAATTGCAATTGGTTTCTTCTGCTTTGTTCAGTTTGGGACATGGTGGAAACGACGCACAGAAAGTGATGGGAATTATTGGAGCGGCAGTGATTTGTTATCATATGAACATGAACGACATCGCTTATACGTCTCTTCAAAGCGCCGATCGTTTCGCGCATTTTGTTGAAGACTGGAGCTGGGTTCCGTTTGTGAGTTTTACCGTAATTGCGCTGGGTACGCTGAGTGGCGGTTGGAAAATTGTAAAAACAATGGGTACCAAGATCACAAAAGTTACGCCGCTTGAAGGCGTTGCTGCCGAAACAGCGGGAGCAATGACATTATATCTGACCGAACATTTCGGAATTCCGGTTTCGACTACACATACTATTACGGGAAGTATCATCGGAGTAGGAATTACCAAAAGAATCTCGGCTGTTCGCTGGGGCGTTACGATCAATTTGCTTTGGGCGTGGATTTTAACCATTCCTGTATCTGCCTTGATTGCAGGTTTAATCTATTTTATATTGGATTTGTTTTTATAACTTCATAAGCATGAAAAAACCACCTTTTCGGGTGGTTTTTTTTTATATATGGTTTTTTCTATTTCGCTACAGAATCTTTTACAAGTCTTTTTAATATTGCCCATTGTTTTAACGCGTCACGTGCTTCAACTGCTGGATAACCCAACATTGTTTTTCCGGCCGCAATGTCTGATGTAACTCCTGAACCAGCACCAACGATCGCGCCGTCGCCAATGGTCACATGGTCTTTAATGGATGCGCTTCCGCCAATGATCACGCCGTTTCCTAACGTTACAGAACCTGCAAGTCCGCTGTTTCCGGCCATGATACAAAATTTACCAAGTTTGCTGTTGTGTCCAATTTGAACCAAATTGTCGATTTTGCATCCGTCCCCAAGAATAGTCGAGCTGAATTTGCCACGGTCGATACAGGAATTGGCACCAATTTCAACACCATTTCCGATAATCACGTTTCCAATTTGCGGAATTTTAACCAACCCTCTTTCCGGACACGGGCGAAAACCAAAACCGTCGGCACCAATGGTCGCATTCGGATGGATGATGCAGTAGCTTCCAATATGGCAGCGCTCGCGAATCACACTCCCGGACCAGATTGTTGTATTTTTTCCGATCGTACACTCATCTAAAATAGTAACATTTGGATACACCATTACATTTTCGGCAAGCACTACTTTTGGACCAATGTAAACGCCGGCGCCAATTCGGCAGCCTTCGCCAAGAATCGCTGTTTTATGAACAATCGCCGTTTCGTGAATATCAACATCAAATACCGGATCTGCCGAAGCAAACATTTCAAGCAATTGTGACATCGCCAAATCGGCGTTCTTTACCTTAATGAATGCTTTGTTGTTTCCCGGCTCTATTGAAATGTCGTCGTTGACAACTGCGGCACAGGCATTTGAATTTTGCCAGAATTTCTCGTATTTTTTGTGGCCAATGAATGAAATCTCACTTCCGCCTGCCATTTCCAATTGTTCTGGTGCGGTAATGTTGTGGGTTGTATCTCCAACAATAACACCTTTTAGAATGTCATTTATTTGCTGTATCGTGAATGATTTCATAAAAATTTTGTGGTTTTGGTAAAATTATTTGCCAAATAAAACACATTTGTTTATTACTTCCTAATTAAGATTTGCGTTAATGCGTAGTTTTGTAAACAATAAACGCTATTGTATAAATTAAATTGCTGTTTAACAAGTATTTTTGCCCAAACCCCAACATCGATTAAATGAAAATTTCCCCTAAAATTTGCTTCGTCACATTCTTTTTTCTAGTTTTTTTTATCGGAAGTGCCCAGGTTAATACGTTTCTGACCAATACTACGAAAATGCGGACCATGACAGAGCGTTGGGAACTCGATACGACTGCGATCCGTGGAACTTTTCTGCTTACGCCTTACAGACCCATTTATATTTTGCCTTTCCGGTATTCAGATTTGCCAAATGAAGCGCCCTATTCCGGAAACGGAAATCCTGAATATGTCACGCCGCCGGGAACCAATTTTAACAACATCGAATCCAAATTCCAGATCAGCTTCAAAACCAAGATATTTCAGGGACTTTTTTGGAACAAAGTTGATCTTTGGGGTGCGTATACACAGGTTTCGCATTGGCAATTGTACAATAATAAAATGTCGAGGCCATTTCGGGAAATCAATTACGAACCTGAAATTATATTGAATGCGCCGCTGAATTTTAAGATTTTCGGATTCAGGGCGAGAATGGCCGGTGTCACTTTTAACCATCAGTCAAACGGGAAAAGTCTGCCGTTTTCCAGAAGCTGGAACCGTATTATTTTCCATGCCGGATTCGACCGAAAAGACTGGAGCGTTTACATTCGGCCGTGGCTGCGTTTGACCGACACCAAAGACGACAATCCTGATATTACGAAATACATCGGGCGCGGCGACGTGAATGTAATTTATACGAAAAATGGAAGTGTGTATTCATTAATTGCAAGCCATAACTTAGATGTCGGTTCGAAAATACGCGGGAATCTCACCTTTTCATGGTCGTACCCAATCAAAGGCAATTTAAAAGGGTATCTGCAAGCCTCTCACGGTTATGGCGAAACGCTGATCGATTACAATTACCGGCAAACGACAGTCGGGATCGGAATTTCTTTGGTAGAATGGCTGTGATTATTTGGCTGTAGCCAATTCGTATAACTTCAAAACTGTTTTCCAATTTCTTGCCGTTGAACGCAACTTGAGTTTGTTTTCGATTACGGCGTTGCTGAGTTTGCTGTTGCCTGCCGAATTTCCATACCACAAATAAAGTGTTTTATCGATTGGAATAAATTGGTCATTCCCAAAATCGGCCGCTTTTAAAACATCCAAATGTTCGTTCTTCGGAACTTCCGACAAAAAGGAAACATAAGGTTGTGTTGCATCTGTAAGATTTTCTTTGGCATACGGATTTTGTTTGATGACCGCCAGAAATTCGTCTGCAGAGATAATTAGCACCGGAACTTCGAAGCCAAAATGTTCATTAATTTTATCGGAAATCTGTTTTTCAAGTTTCTGAATTTCGTCTGACTTTGATTCAAAAATGATATTTCCGCTCTGAATGTACGTTCTGATATTTTCAAAGTCGAGTTCGCCCAACACTTTTCGCAACAATTCCATTTTGATGATTTTATGGCCGCTGACATTGATGCCGCGCAATAAAGCAATATATGTTTTCATTAATTCTTCATTAAAATTTCAGTGACTACTGGCAAATGGTCTGATGGATATTTGCAATCTTTAGAATCGCTTAAAACCGCGTGTTTCAAGACTTCAATATTATTTTTTGAAGTAAAAATATAATCGATCAGTAGCGTAACAGGTTTCTGAAATTCAAAATTGCTAAACGTTCCCGTTGGGCCAAAAGGTTTTTCTTTGCTGATGGTTTTGGAATCGTTCAGGTAAGCCGAAATCGTCTTGTAAGCCGCGCTGTTTGATTCACTGTTGAAATCTCCGGTAAGAATGACAGGAAGATTTTTCACATTTACAGCTTTTATTTTTTCGACGATCATTTTCGCGCCGTTTGCTTTGGCAAGTTCGCCAATGTGATCCAGATGCGTATTAAAAACAAAAAACTGTTTTTTGGTTTTCAGGTCCTGGAACAATCCGTAAGTGCAAATGCGTTCGTATGCCGCGTCCCAGCCTTTTGATTTTTGTCCAGGTGTTTCAGAAAGCCAGAATGTGTTTTCAGTAACGGGTTTAAATCTTTTCTGATTGTAGAAAATCGCAGAAAATTCGCCTTCCGTTTTTGAGTTGTCGCGGCTGATTCCGATGTACGTATAATTCACCAAAGTGCTGTCAATGTAATGAAGCTGGTGCGCTTTTCCTTCCTGAGTGCCAACAAAATCCGGTGCGTAAAACTGAATTTGCTGTGCGAGAAAATCCCGTCGGAATTCCCAATTGTTCGCGCCGTCTCCGCCAAAATCAACGCGAATGTTGTAAGACATGATTTTGAGGTTTTGGCTTTGGGCCAATATTGGAATGAGCAACAGGAACAGGTATTTCTTCATGTGGAAAAATTTGAATTCCAAATGTAGCCAAAAAGTTTTTACCGGAAATTCGTTTGTGCGCAATCGTGCAATAATGTGTTCCAATCGTATAAAGTGAATCGGTTGATCGTAGACTATCTTTATAAAAACAAAACAATTACAATTATGGACAGCATCAACAAAAACCAGAAAGAAGATAATTTTGAGAACCTGTTTGGCGACGAAGCCATCGAAAAAATCAAAACATTAGCGGGAAAAGCCGGCTCTTGTTTTTTCTGTACGAAAATAGAAACCGGAAAAAGTTTTTCCTCACGTCCCATGGCGCCGGAAAAAGTAGACGATAATGCCAATTTCTGGTTCTTAAGTGCCAATGACAGCCACAAAAACAAAGAACTTCAGGAAGATCCGGCTGTGCAATTGCTTTTTCAGGGATCAGGTTACAGCGATTTTTTAAGTATTTATGGCAAGGCGGAAATATCAACTGATAAAGCCAAGATCGACGAACTTTGGGATCCAATTATGAAAACCTGGTTTACCGAAGGAAAAGACGATCCAAGAATTACCGTAATTCGCGTGATTCCAACAGAAGGTTATTATTGGGACACGAAAAATAATATTTTGGTCGGAATGGCAAAACGTGCCTACGGAGCTGTAGTTGGTGAAACGTATGACGATTCGATCGAAGGAAAAATCATTCCTTAAACGAATGGATAATTGAGAATGAACGATTGATAATGCTAAGGAATCAATTAAACCAAAAAGGGTTTCAAATTATTTGAAACCCTTTTTAATTATCCATTATCTAATTGTCAATCATCTTCTTCCTTTTGTCCCATCATCATCAAATAGGCTTTCAAAAACTCGTCAATATCGCCATTCATAACGCCTTCGACGTCGCTTGTTTCGTGACTCGTCCTGACATCTTTGACCAGTTTGTAAGGATGCATCACATAATTCCTGATTTGCGATCCCCATTCGATTTTCATCTTGCCCGCTTCGATGTCGGCACGCTGCGCCATTTGCTTTTTGAGTTCGATTTCATACAACTGCGATTTAAGCATTTGCATCGCGCGTTGGCGGTTGTCCTGTTGCGAACGTGTTTCCGAACACTGAACCTGGATTCCGGTAGGCTTGTGGAAAAGCTGAACTTTTGTTTCAACCTTATTTACGTTTTGCCCACCGGCGCCACTGGAGCGCGAAGTGATAATTTCGATATCGGCGGGATTGATCTCAATTTCAATCGAATCATCAACGAGCGGGTATATGTAAACCGACGCAAATGACGTATGGCGCTTTCCATTCGAGTCAAAAGGGGAGATGCGCACCAATCGATGCACGCCGTTGTCGCCTTTCAGGTAGCCAAAAGAATAATCGCCTTCAAATTCGAGTGTAACAGTTTTAATTCCGGCAACTTCGCCTTCCTGAAAGTTCAGTTCCTTGATCTTGTAGCCGTTTTTTTCGCCCCACATCATGTACATCCGCATCAGCATCGAAGCCCAGTCGCAGCTTTCGGTTCCGCCGGCTCCGGCAGTAATCTGAAGGACAGCGCTTAACGAATCGCCTTCGTCAGAGAGCATGTTTTTGAATTCGATGTTTTCGATGTGTAAATTGGTCGCATTGTATTGCTCGTCCAACTCCTCAGCGGTGAGTTCGCCTTCCTTGTAAAATTCATAGGCGATCTGCAACTCGTCGGCCATAGAAACCGCTTTGTTGTAATCTTCGACCCATTTCTTCTTGGAACGCAATACTTTAACAAAAGCTTCGGCTTCTTTTGGGCTGTTCCAAAAGTCGGGTGCCAATGTTTTTTCTTCTTCGTTTGTGATTTCGATCAGCTTCTTATCGACGTCAAAGATACCTCCTCAACGCACCAAGGCGCTCCACAATACCTTTTATTTGTTCGGTATTTGTCATAAATAGTGTAATTTTGTCGTTAGTTATTTTGGTGCAGATGATCTGGCCGTGGTTATCTCACCGAACATTATTTTTTAATGGAGTTCGATGAATGCTTCGCATTTGCAGCGGAGCAGATAGCGGGATCAGCTTCAAAAATAAAAAAATCTGTCACCTCTGTGGCACAAAAATAAGACATCCGTTCGAGAATATGGAAATAAATTTAGTAAGCGATACCGTTACCAAGCCGACACCCGAAATGTTGCAATACATGTTTCAGGCAAAAGTGGGCGACGATGTTTACAAGCAAGACCCGACTGTCAACGAGTTAGAGGCAAAAGTCGCGAATATTTTCGGGATGGAAAGTGCGATGTTTTTTCCTTCGGGAACCATGGCAAACCAAACTGCAATTAAGGTTTTAACACAGCCAGGCGAACAATTAATTGCTGATAAATGGGCACATGTGTACAATTATGAAGGCGGCGGTGTGTCGTTTAACAGCGGCGTTTCGTGTAATTTGCTTGATGGCAACCGCGGAATGATTACGTCTGAACAAGTGGCTTCGGCGATCAATCCGCCGGAATTTTACCACAGTCCGCTTACCAGTTTGGTTTGTGTCGAAAACACGACGAATAAAGGCGGCGGCGCGTGTTATGACATCGAAGAATTGAAAAAAATTAAAGCCGTTTGCGATGCGAATAATTTGAAATTCCATCTGGATGGTGCGCGGATCTGGAATGCATTGGTTGTCAAACGCGACAATCCGAGGATTTACGGACAATTGTTTGATACGATTTCGGTTTGTTTGAGTAAAGGTTTGGGCGCGCCAATTGGATCTGTTTTGATTTCGGATAAAGCGACAATCAATAAAGCGTTGCGTGTTCGGAAGATTTTTGGCGGTGGCATGCGACAAGCCGGATATTTGGCTGCAGCGGGAATTTACGCACTCAACAACCACGTTGGGCGACTTGAGGACGACCATCGGCGCGCGAAAGAACTTGGTGCTTTATTGCAACGACTGAATTGGGTTGACACTGTTGAACAGATTGAAACGAATATCCTGATTTTTTCGGTTAGGCCAAGGTTGGATGAAAATCTCGTTATAGAAAAGTTGAAGCAAAAAAATATAGCGATCAGTTCGATGGGACAGGGGAAACTGCGAATTGTGACGCATTTGGATTATAAAGAAGTCATGCATTCGTATGTTTTGGAGGCTTTAAGCAAAATGGTTTTTTAGTTTAAAAGGTTGATTGTTAATTTCAGATATAAAAAAGGCTCTCGTTTGAAAGCCTTTTTTTCTTTTTATTCAATAATAATTTTTTTCCAAATCTTATCTGAACTGCTTTTGAGTTCCAACAAATAGATTCCCGATGACAATCCGCCGACTTTAACTTCAAGGTTTTTACTATCGTGAACATCAACAGATTTCACAAAGGCGCCGGTTTGTGTATAAATAGTTATTGCCGACAAGACCGTTTTTGTTTTAATGATAAAGTTTCCAGTTGAAGGATTTGGGTAAACTTGTGCGCTGTGAAGTGAAAAATCTTCTGTTCCTAAAACTGTAAAATCTGCTGTAGCGTATCCTACATTTGCCGTTCCGCCGTGAGGCGCTACGGTCGTGGTTGCTGTTGGTGGACGAACGCCGGCGATGCTGATCGTATTTGTTAACTCATATGGCATTTGAAAATCATCTTCATCGCTATTTGTCAGGTTCCTATTGAGTGTCAACGTTCGGATTCCGGCAGCTGAATCATCACTTACAATCGTCCAATCCTGGGAAATGTCAAGCGGCGGCTGTTGGGTTCCGATGTAATTTCGGTCGGTTAAAACCGGTGAAGTGACCGCAGAATATACGACAGCATCTCCATCAGACATACTGAATCCCTGGCTAACACCAATTCCCATTCCGAACCATCGATCGGCCGGGCCTTTTAAAACCAGTGTCACTTTGGAAGTGGCATTGTCTAAAGTAAAATTGGCTGACACGCCATTATTTGGAAACAACGCAATATCACCGGTAGATTTTTGCTGTGAGAAACCAAAGTTACATACGAACAATACTAAAAAAGTAATTTTTTGTTTCATTGTGTTTTATTTTAAGAGGTTGATAATCACTTCATTTCCGGAAAAAACCGCGTATTCGAAAGCCGTTTTCCCTGATTTGTCTTTGCCGTTTTTGCTGGCATTGTATTTTAATAACACTTTGATCAAATCGGGAGCGTTAAACTGAACGGCGTAAATTAATGCGGTGGTTCCGTTTGGATCGCTAAGGTTTGGATCGGCTTTCTTTTCCAAAAGCAATTGCACGATTTCAGTATTTTTCTTTACGGTTGCCGCCATTAACGCGGTTCCCATGTCGCTGCTCTGGTTGATGGCCGCGCCTTTTTCGATTAAAAATTTAACAACCGGAATGTTTGCCCGGTAACTGGCGAGTATCAAAGGCGAATATCCGTTTTCATTTGATTTGTTGATCAAGTCGGGATTTTCTTTATAAAGCATTTCGATTTCCTGCAGGGATCCGCTTCTGGCAACCGTGAAAATATCTTTTTGTGCAAAGGAAATCTGCATCCAAAAAAATCCCAGCAATACATAAACCTTTACCATTGTAAATATTTGATTTTCAGAGTAAAAGTAATTTTTTTATTGATATGGCAATTAATTTCTTAAATAAAATAACCAATCACAATTGATTTGTAAATAAAGTATGATGTTTTTAAATGATGGTGACTGACTTGTACTTTATGACAATAAAAAAAGCACCTGTAATCAAACAAGTGCTTTGTGTTTTTATGTATAAAATAGTTATTTAAACATATCCATTCCCGGAATGTCCGGCATGCCGTCTTTCGCTGCGGCGGCGAGTTCTGCTTCGTTTATGGAAGTGGCGCGCTCTATCGCTTTGTTCATAACTAAAATAAAATAGTCCTCGAGTTGCTCTTTGTCTTCAAGCAGCGAATCGTCGATTTGTACCGATTTGACTGTTCGGTTTGCAGTAATGGTGACTTTAAATAATCCGTCATTGCTTTGTTCGTCAATCAGTACCGTATCGAGGCGCTTCTTCGTTTCTTCTACTTTTTGCTGGGCTTCTTTCAGCTTGCCCATCATTCCCATCAGGTCTCCAAACATTGTTTATAAATTTAATAGTTACTGACTCACGAAATTACTAAATTGCAAGTTGAAATACCACAAATAATACATGAAAAACATCATACTTTTAAGCGCGGTTTGTGTTATTTTTGCTACGACTTATTCGCAAAATAAAACCAATTCCATGTCGAAATCACTACAAGCACCAATTGCCACGATAAAACCAAAAAATTTAGAAAAACACGGAGACAAACGAACTGACAATTATTTCTGGCTCAACGAACGGGAAAATCCGGAAGTCATTGATTACCTGAATAAAGAGAACGATTATTACAATGCAATGACCGCCGACACAAAGCAGTTTCAGGCCGATTTGTTTGAGGAAATGAAAGCCAGGATTAAGGAAGACGACGAATCGGTTCCTTATTTATACAACGGATATTACTACATCACGCGATACGAAACCGGAAAAGATTACCCAATTTACTCCAGAAAAAAAGGAAGTCTTAAAGCAAAAGAAGAAATTTTGTTTGATTGCAATGTGTTGGCTGAAGGCAAAACGTTCTTCCAGCTTGGCGGATTGAGCGTGAGTCCGGACAATAAGTTTGCTACTTTCGGAACCGATTTTGTCGGAAGGCGCATTTACACCATTCAGGTTAAAAATCTGGAAACAGGCGAAATTTTATCTGATAAAATAGAAAATGCCACAGGCGGTTCGGTCTGGGCCAATGACAATCAGACGATTTTTTTTACGCGCAAAGACCTTGTGACGTTGCGGTCTGATAAAGTTTACAAGCATAAAATCGGAACTTCTGAAGCCGATGATGAATTGGTTTATTTTGAAAAAGACGATACGTTCAGCGTTGGCGTTGGCAAAGAAAAATCCAGGAAATACATCGTGATTTCATCTTCAAGCACGCTGACAACCGAATTCCAGATTCTTCCAGCTGACAAACCGAACGACAAGTTTAAGGTCTTCCAAAAACGGGTCAGAGGTTTGGAATACAGCATTTCGCATTTCGGCGACAGCTTTTACATTGTGACAAATAAAGACAAGGCTGAGAATTTTAAACTGATGAAAACGCCCGAACATGCGACTTCGAAAGAAAATTGGAAAGACCTGATTGCGCATCGCCCGGATGTTATGATTGAAGACATCGAAATTTTTAAAGATTATCTTGTGGTGGAAGAGCGTACAAACGGTCTGCATAAAATCAGGATTATGCCATGGAGCGGGAAAGGCGAATATTACCTTCCGTTTGAAAGCGAAACCTATACTGCATTTGCAACAACCAACGTCGATTTTGACACCGATATTTTACGCTACAGCTACCAATCTATGGCGACACCGTCATCGATCATCGATTTTAATATGAAAACCAAAACGAAGGAAGTCAAAAAGGAACAACAGGTTCTTGGCGGCAAATTCGATAAAAATAATTACACCGAAGAACGCATTTGGGCCACTGCCAAAGACGGAACCAAAGTGCCTATTTCGATAGTGTATCGCAAAGGATTGAAGAAAGATGGTAAAAATCCGTTGTTGCTGTATGCTTACGGATCTTACGGTTCTTCAATGGATCCTTATTTTTCCTCAGCGCGTTTGTCGCTCATGGACCGCGGATTTATTTACGCGATCGCGCATATTCGTGGCGGAGAAGATTTGGGCCGCCAATGGTATGAAGACGGAAAATTGCTGAAAAAGAAAAATACGTTTACCGATTTTATCGATTGCTCGAAATTCGTAATTGCCGAAAAATATACATCTGCCGAACATTTATATGCCGAAGGTGGTTCTGCCGGCGGATTGTTGATGGGAGCAATAGTTAACATGGCGCCGGAATTGTACCACGGTGTGATCGCGCAAGTCCCTTTTGTAGATGTGATGTCGACTATGTTAGACGACAGTATTCCGCTTACAACGGGCGAATACGACGAATGGGGAAACCCGAATGTTAAAAAATACTATGATTACATGCGTTCGTATTCTCCTTACGACAATGTAACTGCGCAGGCATATCCAAACATGTATGTGTCGACCGGTTTGCACGATTCTCAGGTACAGTATTGGGAACCAGCAAAATGGGTGGCGAAATTGCGTACGTTAAAAACAGATAAGAATGTCCTTTTTCTCGATACCAATATGGAAGCAGGCCACGGCGGTGCTTCCGGAAGGTTTGAAGCGCTGAAGGAAGTCGCCAAGGAATTCTCTTTTTTACTAGATTTGGAAAAAATAAAAATCTAATTAGAATTTTTTTGTTAAATTTGCAAGGATTTGAGGTCTCTGAAAATTGGGATTTACCTTGATTAACTATTTTTTTATGAAAGAAGAAATAAAAGCTTATAACAATGTACTGGAACTTATAGGTAACACACCACTGATAAAACTCAGCAGGGTTACTGAAAATCTGAAAGGCAACTTCTACGCAAAAGTGGAAGCTTTCAATCCGGGACATTCTACCAAAGACAGAATTGCACTATATATTATTGAAGAAGCCGAAAAGAGAGGAATTTTAACTCCGGGCGATACGATAATCGAAACCACTTCCGGAAACACAGGCTTTAGCCTTGCGATGGTAAGTATTATTAAAGGTTACAGCTGTATTTTGGCAGTAAGCTCAAAATCCTCAAGAGATAAGATTGATATGTTGCGCAGCATGGGAGCAAAGGTTTATGTTTGCCCGGCGCACGTTTCCGCAGATGATGAACGTTCGTATTACAATGTTGCAAAACGTTTGCACGAAGAGACAAAAGGTTCGGTGTATATCAACCAGTATTTCAACCAACTCAACATTGATGCGCATTATAAGTCTACCGGTCCGGAAATCTGGGAACAAACCAACGGACAAATTACGCATCTTATCGCTTGCAGCGGAACCGGAGGTACTATTTCCGGAGCAGCTAAATTCTTAAAAGAGAAAAACCCGAACATCAGGATTTTAGGTGTTGATGCTTTTGGATCGGTACTTAAAAAATACCACGAAACCAAAGAATTCGACAACGACGAAATTTATCCGTACAGAATCGAAGGACTCGGAAAAAACCTCATTCCTTCTGCTACAGATTTCGACTTAATCGATAAATTCATCAAAGTTACAGACGAAGAAAGTGCGCACACCACGCGTGAAATCGCAAAAAAAGAAGGTCTTTTCGTAGGGTATACTTCTGGCGCAGTCATGCAAGCCATTAAACAATACGCTGAAGAAGGCGAATTTGACGAAAACAGCAACGTCATTGCCATTTTCCCGGATCACGGTTCAAGATACATGAGCAAAGTGTTCAGCGACGAATGGATGAACGAACAAGGTTTCTTTGATAGTGTAAATGCTGAAGAAGCGCAGAAAATTGAATTCATCAAGTAAATTAATAATTTACAATCAATAATTAATAATGAACTCCGGATGAAAATCCGGAGTTTTTTGTTTGCGAAACTAAAATCCACAAAAAAATCCCGAACTGCTTCGAGATTTTATTTTTATAGGCAATGAAGATCCAATTATTAATTGTCCATTATCAATTGTCAATTAACTATTCCTCCATCGTGTGATACACGTTCTGCACATCATCATCTTCCTCGATTTTTTCCAATAATTTTTCCACATCAGCAACCTGTGCCTCAGTCAGTTTTTTAAGCACTTGCGGAATTCTTTCAAAGCCTGAAGACAAAATTTCAATTTTTCGGTTTTCCAATTCCTTTTGAATCGCTCCAAAACTCTCAAATGGCGCGTAAATCAGAATTCCGTCTTCATCAGCGAAGATTTCTTCGGCTCCGAAATCGATAAATTCCAGTTCCATTTCTTCCACGTCAATTCCTTCTGCAGGAATGCGGAAATTACACGTATGGTCAAACATAAATTCAACAGAACCCTGTGTTCCCATCGTTCCATTGCATTTGTTGAAATAACTTCTGATGTTTGCAACCGTCCGGTTGTTGTTGTCGGTTGCGGTTTCAATTAACAACGCAATCCCGTGTGGCGCATATCCTTCAAACAAAACTTCTTTATAGTTTGCGGTGTCTTTATCAGTAGCTTTTTTGATTGCGCGTTCCACGTTTTCTTTCGGCATGTTTGCCGCTTTGGCATTTTGCATCACCGCTCTCAATCGGGAATTGGCTTCCGGATTCGGGCCACCTTCTTTCACGGCCATTACGATATCTTTACCAATTCTGGTAAATGCTTTGGCCATTGCCGACCAACGTTTCATTTTTCTTCCTTTTCTGAACTCGAACGCTCTTCCCATATTTAATATTTTTTTTAAGCCTAAAACCGGACACAAAAATAATGTTTCTGGTTGTTTTTCAAATTAAAATTTTACTTTTTCGCCGCTGGTGCAAACATTTTCCGGCGACTTTATTTTTTGTTTTTGTACAAGTCGTGCAAAATATTTACTGCTTCCACAATATGCGGATTGCTTTTGACGAGTTTAATCTTTTCGGTATTGCTGCTTTTCAGATATTCGTCATATTGCTGGTTGTCGACATCGTACGAATTGTTCGTCACATCGAGTGCGAATTCTTTTTCAGACGTTTTCTGGATTTCCTTCCAAAGTGCATTGAGTCGGCCTACTTCTTTAAAAACCGATTCAAAGTCCAAAGCAACCGATGGCATATCATTGTCATACAACGCATCGATTTTGGCGTTCAGCGAATTGATCTCGGCAAATGAAGGATTTTCAGCGACTCTTTTTTTGCTGCGTTCAATTTCGTCGGTGCGGAACGGATCGTTTGCCGACCTGAATTTTACAGGTTCAACAGTTGAAAAATCGTCAAGCGTATTGAGGTAACTGCTTTCGCGTGGCATTTGTTTGTCAAAAAGTGTTGGCATTATTACATCAGGTGTAATCCCGAAAGTTTGGTTGGTTTTTCCCGTAATGCGGTAGAATTTTTCGAGTGTAATTTTTAAAAAAGCATCGTTCTCTTCATCCAATGGCAAAATCCGTTGCATCGACGCTTTGCCCTGTGACTGGTTTCCAATGACAATTGCACGGTTGTAATCCTGGATCGTATTGGTGAAAAATTCGCTTGCCGAAGCAGAAAATCCGTTGATCATCACCACCATCGGACCCGAATAAAATTTCTTGCGGCTCATGTTTTTGATTACTTCCAGATTTCCCAAACGGTTGTCCATAATTGCGACCGGTCCGGCATCGAGGAAAAAATCGGTCATTTTGATCGCTTCTTCCATTGATCCGCCGCCGTTATTTTCCAAATCAATGATCAGTCCGTCGACTTTATCAGCGTTGAGTTTGTTAATTTCCCGCGCAACATCACGGCTGACACCACGTTTACCATTTTCAAAAGTGTCATAAAAACTCGGAATTTTGATGTAACCGGTTTTCGTATTCTCTTTTTGAATAATGTAGCTGTAAACATTGTTTTCGTAATCGCGAAGGATTTTTTTCTGCAAAGCGACCGTATACGTTTCACCGGTTTTTTTTCTGAAAGTAAAATCGGCCGACAAATAATCGTTGGAAGTAATGATTTGTTCGATTTTATCTACTGATGAACACGAAATGACAAACTCAGTTCCGCCGGCGCCAATTTTGATCAGCTCATCGCCAACGCCAATTTTCTCCGTAAAATAAGCCGAACTTCCCGGCAATATTGCGGCGACCGCAACCGCGTCTTTTTCGTCCATTGTAAAATAAATCCCAAAAGATAAATTGTCGGAACTGACCATCGAAAGGAACGATGACTTTTCCGTTTCCGAAAGATAATCGGTATGCGGATCGAAATAAGAGCAAAAAACCGTGTAGAATTTGGCGTAGAAATCAGTTTCAGAAAATCGGAAACCCGAAGTTTTACACGAATAAGTATCGAATATTTTTGCTTTTGACGCTTTTGATAACGTTTCAAAATGCGTAAGAACCGAATCTTTGTTGGTACTCACTTCAGCGACATCTTTCAGGATTCCGAACAAAATCGCCTTTTTATACATTTTCTTCAGCTGCGCTTCGGATTCCATATGCGGAAACGCTTTTTTGGAAAATTGAACCGATTCTTCGCTGCAAAAATCAAAAGGTTCACTTGCAATTTCCGAAATAATCCTGCTGTATCGGTCAACGGCCAAATTGTAAACCGATAAGAAATCATACAGGAATTTGCAATCTCGATCGGCAATATGATTGTCGATTTCAAATTCGTGCTTTTTCAGAAGGTCGACTTCACCTTTGGTAAACAAATTGTTGTTTTCGTCGAGCTGGTTTAAAAAAGTCCGGAACACATAAACAGATAAACTGTCGTCCACCGGTTTTGGCCTGTAATGCTGCTCCTGGATGATGGCATTGATGCGTGACAATGTTTCACACGGATTTTTCCCGCTTTGACTAAAAACGGAAAATGGAATCAACGCCAATATGCAGAAAGCTTTTTTCAATTTCTATTTTTTATAAAACGGCAATTTTACCACTTTCGCCGCGACATCATTTTTCCTGATCCGGATAAAAATGTCACTGTCAACAGCGCTATTTTCAGTCGTCACATAACCCAAACCAATCCCTTTATTCAGCGAAGGCGCCATCGTTCCCGAAGTCACTTTTCCTATTACAGTTCCGTCTTTGTCCACAATTTCATAATCGTGTCTCGGAACGCCGCGCTCGGTCAGTTCAAATCCGATGAGTTTTTTAGAAACGCCAGTTTCTTTCTGATTTTTCAAATTGTCCGAATTGGTGAAATCTTTGTTGAATTTCGTAATCCAGCCCAAACCGGCTTCCAATGGCGACGTTGAATCGTCAATATCATTTCCGTAAAGGCAAAAACCCATTTCCAAACGCAACGTATCGCGCGCAGCGAGTCCAATCGGTTTAATACCAAAAGCAGCTCCGGCTTCAAATACTTTGTTCCAGATTGCTTCGGCCTGGTCATTTTTACAGTAAATTTCAAATCCGCCTGAACCGGTGTAGCCTGTCGCAGAAATGATGACATGTTCAAATCCGGCAAAATCGGCCACTTCAAAATGGTAATATTTAATTTCGGATAAATTCACGGAAGTCAGTGGCTGCATGGCTTCAACAGCTTTCGGACCTTGAATCGCCAATAAAGAGTAGTCATCAGAAATGTTTTTCATATCAACACCAAGATCGTTTTGAGACGAAATCCAATCCCAGTCTTTTTCAATATTCGAAGCGTTCACCACCAGCAAATACTGCTCTTCTTTCATTTTATAAATGATAAGGTCGTCTACAATTCCGCCGTCAAAGTTTGGCAAACACGAATATTGCGCGCGTCCAACAGTCAAAACCGAAGCATCATTTGAAGTCACTTTCTGGATCAAAGCCAGCGCATTCGGGCCACTGAGTAAAAATTCACCCATGTGCGACACATCAAAAACGCCCACGCCATTGCGTACGGTTTCGTGTTCGGCATTCACGCCCTCGTAAGTTATCGGCATATTGTATCCGGCAAAAGGCAGCATTTTTGCGCCAAAATTTTCGTGAATGTGCGTCAGTGCAGTATTTTTCATTATTCGTAGTGATTAATTTTAAAGCCGCTAATTTATTCAAAAATTACCAAATTTAATAGCGATTTTATGCAAATTATATTTGTTTTTAGGAGCTGATTCCCGCTATCCGCTGCAATCTTTTTATTCGCTCGTGCCTCTCCGAAATAAAAAGGATTTCCGCTACTATCGGGGCTAGGGCTTTCGGCAAACGATTAACTTTTTCGTCCCGATTGTAATCCTTAACTTTAAAGTTCTTACAAAAACAACACGCCATGCAAAGAATCACAAAACCTTTTGTCCAAAAAATCCTCAAAAAAACCGATCCGCAAACCCACAAAGGCAAACAAGGCCATGCGCTATTAATCGGTGGAAGTTATGGCAAAATGGGTTCGGTCACTTTGGCTTCAAAAGCGGCCTTACATTCCGGTTGCGGCCTCGTAACGGCTTTTATTCCTGAGTGCGGCTATGAAATCGTTCAAACTGCCATTCCTGAAGTGATGGTAATTTCCGATAAAGAAAGCAAACATTTGTCGGACATTGCATTTGAAATTATTCCGCAAGCCATCGGAATCGGACCCGGAATCGGGCAGGAGCAGTTGGTACAAAACGCGCTGCATCATTTCCTGCAAACGGTAAAAGCGCCGTTGGTTGTCGACGCCGACGCGCTGAATATTTTATCCGAACACAAAGAATGGCTGTCATTACTTCCAAAAAACACCATTCTTACGCCACATCCCAGAGAACTCGAACGCCTCATCGGACATTTCGAATCGCCGGAAGAAATCTTACAAAAAGCTACCGAATTTTCGTTGGAACACGAAATTATCATTGTCATGAAAGGCGCGCCCACAAGAATCATCGACAGCGAAAATGTCTATCATAATACAACCGGCAACGCCGCATTGGCCACAGCCGGAACCGGTGATGTCTTAACAGGAATTATCACAGGATTATTGGCACAGGGTTATGAACCAATTCAGGCTGCAATTCTCGGCGTTTATCTCCACGGTTTAACCGCAGATATTGCATTGCCAAAAATAGGAACACATGCATTTACCGCTTCGGATATTATTAAAAATTTGGGTAAAGCTTATCTATTATTAGAAAAGTAACTGAGTGCCTGAGTTGCGAGTACCTGAGTTTTTAAGAACCACAATCTTCAGCTACTCAAAAAAGTATTAACTTCGCGATAGAGTTTCTCAGGCACTCAGGCACTCAGTTACTCAGCTACTATGAAAGAACAACTCAGGACCATAAACGTCACGCGTTACATCACGCCACTTCGTGAAGGCGGATCGCTGCCTGCTTTGGCTGAAGCCGATGACGATTTTAAATACGTACTCAAATTTAAAGGCGCCGGCCATGGCGTAAAAGCGCTGATCGCTGAACTGATCGGCGGCGAAATCGCACGTGCGCTTGGTTTGCCCGTTCCAGAACTTGTTTTTGCGAATCTAGACGAAGCGTTCGGGCGCACCGAAGCCGACGAAGAAATCCAGGATCTGCTGCAAAACAGCCAGGGTTTGAATCTCGCTTTGCATTATCTTTCCGGAGCCATCAATTTCGATCCTGTGGTTACCGATGTTGATCCAAAACTGGCGTCGCAAATTGTCTGGCTGGATTCTTACATCACCAATGTCGACCGGACTTTCCGGAACACCAATATGCTGATCTGGCACAAAGAACTTTGGCTGATCGATCACGGCGCATGTTTGTATTTTCACCATTCTTTCACCGAATGGATCAACCATTCCAAAAGCCCATTTGCACTGATTAAAGATCATGTTTTACTTCCAAAAGCATCAGAAATCACAGCTGTTGACGCCGCATTTAAAAACATTCTGACTGAAGAAAAAATACGTGAAATTGTTGCGCTGATTCCGAATGACTGGCTGCAATGGGAAGAAACAGAAGAAACGCCGGAAGAAATACGCCAAGTCTATTTCAACTTTTTGAAATCACGACTCGACCATTCTGAAATTTTTATAAAAGAAGCTGAAAATGCAAGAAAGACACTTATATGAATATGCGGTGATCCGCGTAGTGCCAAGGGTTGACCGCGAGGAATTCCTGAACGTTGGCGTGGTTCTTTTTTGTAAAAAGTCAAAATTTATAAAAATGCGCTTTGCTGTAAACGAAGAAAAATTGTCGCTTTTTGGCAATGATCTCGATCTCGATCAATTGCGGCTGAACCTGATCGCATTTGAAAAAATCAGCCTCGGAATCAAAGAAGCTGGCCCAATTGGCCGATTTGACGTTCCCGAGCGTTTTCGCTGGCTGACTGCAATCAGAAGTTCGGTGATACAAACCTCGCGTCCGCATCCGGGAATGTGTTTTGATCTGGAAGAAACCGCTGAACGTTTGTTTAGGGATTTGGTGTTGTAAATTATTGTTAACGAGTTAAGAATGCTTTCAATTCACCGTAAGTCTTAATTTTTATACTGATTTTTTCCTTGTCCAAAACACTTTCAATTTGCTGCGGAACCGGAAGTTTTATATGTAATGTTTCTTCAACAATGTCCAGAAATTTGATCGCATGCGCAGTTTCCAGGAAAAAACCGATTGCGCCCGGATGGTTTTCCAATTCTTTTTTCAAACCCAAATAACCTACGGCACCATGCGGTTCCGCGATGTATTTGTTGGATTCATAAATTGACTTCAAAGCTGCTGTTGTTTGTTCGTCGTCGAAAGAATATGACGAAAAATCTTTGCTGAATTCCTCCAAATTGTTGTTGTAAAGTTCTTGTATCCTGATAAAATTACTTGGATTTCCAACATCCATCGCATTGGAAAGGGTTGCTTTTGAAGGTTTCGGATCATAATTTCCGGTTTCAAGGAATTTAGGAACGGTGTCATTTATATTTGTAGATGCAACAAAATGTGCAATTGGCAGACCCAATCTTTTCGCCATAATCCCGGCGCAAATGTTTCCGAAATTCCCGCTCGGACAGGAAACGATTAAAGGCTTACCGTGTTTTTTAAGTTCCTTGTATGCAAAGAAAAAATAGAACATCTGTGGCAGCCATCGCGCAATATTAATCGAATTGGCCGATGTCAGGTTTTTGTAACTTAAATCGTTATCCAAAAACGCTTTCTTTACCATATCCTGGCAATCGTCAAAAACGCCATCGACTTCGAGCGCTGTAATGTTTTGCCCTAAAGTCGTCAGTTGTCTTTCCTGAATGTCGCTCACTTTTCCGCTTGGATACAAAATCACAACTTGCACACCTTTTACACCAAGAAATCCGCTTGCGACTGCGCCTCCTGTATCTCCTGAAGTCGCAACTAAAACCGTGTTTTCCTGATTTTTATCTTTGTTGAAATACGCGAGACAACGAGACATAAACCGTGCGCCAACATCTTTAAAGGCCATCGTCGGTCCGTGAAAAAGTTCCAGTGCGTAGACATCCTTTTCGATTTCAACCAATGGAAAATCAAAACTTAAAGTTTCGGCTATAATCTTTTTAAGCTGGTTTTCAGGAATTTCGTCACCTGTAAACTGTTTGATCGCTTCAAATGCAATGTCCGCATTGGTGAGGTTTTCGATATTTTCAAAAAAATCTTTTGCTAAAGGCGAAATCTTTTCCGGAAAATACAAACCTTTATCTGGTGCGAGTCCGCTAACGACGGCTTCTTCAAAACTGACTTTTGGCGAATTATGATTTAAACTGTAGAATTTCATTTGGATGCATTTTAGTCGTGGCTGATGATTTTCATGCCGCTGTCATTAATTTTTGAAACATGGGTTTCGTAAGGTAAATTCATTTCGTCGTAAATTCGGCTCATGGCCACAGCAACGTTTTCGGCAATTTCCTTTCCTTTACTGAGCGCGAAAATCGATGGCCCGGAACCTGAAATTCCGGAACCCAATGCGCCGTGGTGAATTGCTGTATTTTTGACACGGTCGAATCCGGGAATCAGGACACTTCGAATGGGTTCAATAATCTGGTCGTGCAGCGAACGTCCGATCAGTTCGTAATCATGGGTATACAATCCGGCAATTAATCCGCCTACATTTCCCCATTGAATAATAGCATTTTGAAGCGACACCGTTTGCTTTAAAACAGATCTCGCATCAGACGTTTTAAGTTCAATTTGTGGATGAACTACGGTTGCGTAAAGTTCTGACGGGCTGTGTATTTTTATAATATCCAACGGATCATAACTGCGCACTAAAGTGAATCCGCCCAAAAGGGCAGGAGCGACATTATCGGCATGTGCGCTTCCGCTAGCGAGTTTTTCGCCCTGCATGGCAAACGGAACCAAATCTTTAGTATCAAACGGCCTTCCGAGCAATTCGTTAATGCCAAAAACGGCTCCGGCCGAACTCGCTGCCGAACTTCCGATCCCGCTGCCGGCTTTGATGTTTTTATAAATTTCTATTTCAAATCCGAAATCGGTTTCCCATTGGTTTAACATCGATAAAGCGGCAACGCCGGCCACATTCTTCTCAGTTTCCAAAGGCAAATCGGCACCGACAATTTTTGTGATGCGAACGCCTTTTTCGTCTGATTTCTGGATGATCATTTCGTCTCCAACATTATCCAGGCACAATCCGAGTACGTCGAATCCGCAAGAAATATTGGCAATTGTTCCCGGACAGAAAATTCTTATTTCTTTCATCTGAAATTATTTAAACATTCCCAATCCGTATAACATCCGCGAAAATTCCCGAAGCAGTTACCGCGGCTCCGGCTCCGGCTCCTTTGATCAGTAGCGGTTGGTCGACGTAACGGTCGGTATAAAACAAAACAATATTGTCTTTTCCTTCAAGGTTGTAAAAGGGATGGTCCTTTGGAATGAGTTGCAGGCCTACGGTGGCTTTCCCATTTTCGAATTGCGCTACATATTTTAATCTGCAATCTTTTGCGGTGGCATCCTGATACAAATTCCTGAAATGGCTTTCGTGGATTTTTAGCGACTCAAAAAATTCAGGAACCGATTTGGTATCAAGGCAGGCTTGAGGAAGAAACGATTCGTTTTCGATCTCTTCAATTTCCATTTGGTAGCCGCTTTCGCGAATGAGGATCAGAATTTTTCTGGCGACGTCGATTCCGCTTAAATCAATTTTCGGATCAGGTTCAGTAAATCCTTGTACGCCAGCGTCTTTTACAACATCGTAAAAACTGTTATTTTTATCAAAATTGTTAAATATAAAATTCAAACTGCCCGACAATACAGCCTGGATTTTATGGATCCTGTCTCCGGAAGCAATCATGTGTTTCAGTGTGTCAATAATCGGAAGGCCGGCTCCAACATTGGTCTCATACAAAAACGGCGCATTGAATTTTCTCGAAAGATTTTTCAGATGGCTATAATTTTCATAAGCAGAAGCGCAAGCGATTTTATTACAGGTTACCACAGCAATATTTTCTTCCAGATATTGACCGTAAGTTTGGGAAACCGCCTCATTCGCAGTAATATCGACAAAAATGCTGTTGCGGTAATTGAGCTCTTTTGTCTTTGCAATAAACGCCTGTTTATCGGCTACTTCTCCATTTTCTAACAATGTTGTCCAATCTTTCAAAGCCATACCATCTTCATCAAAATGCATTTTCCTCGAATTCGAAATCGCAATCACGCGAAGGTTGATTTTGCGATTTTCTTTAAGGAATTTTTTTTGCTGGTGGATTTGTTCAATGAATTTTTCGCCTACATTTCCAACACCCATAACAAACAAATTGAGCTGTTTGGTGTTGTCTTCAAAAAACCGTTCATGCAAAGTATTCAGTGCTTTTTTGACGTCGCGTTCGTTGATCACGACAGAGATATTCCGTTCAGATGCACCTTGAGCGATCGCACGAATATTGACGTTGTTTTTTCCTAAAGTACTGAACATTTTTCCGCTGAGACCCTGATGGTTTTTCATGCTTTCGCCTACGAGCGCAACGATGCAGAGGTTTTTTTCAACGATGCATGGATTGATTTTACTTTGCGAAATTTCGACCTCAAATGCGTTGTCAATGGCGATTTTGGCTTTTTCGGCATCGCTGTTTTGGATTCCGATGCAAATCGTGTGTTCTGAAGAAGCCTGAGTAATGAAAATCACATTGATGTTTTCATTCGACAAAGTTCCGAATAAACGTTTTGACGAACCCGAAACACCAATGATTCCGGAGCCTTCAAGCGTAATTAAGGTAATGTTGTCGATGTGGCTAATTCCTTTTACTGGATTTTCGCTTTCTTTTGCTGTAGCCGAAATATATGTTCCTTCGGCATCAGGCTCAAAAGTGTTTTTGATCAGGATTGGAATGTTTTTATTTAGCACCGGTTGAATCGTTGGCGGATACAACACTTTTGCGCCAAAATGCGACAGTTCCATTGCTTCCTGATACGAAATGGTTTCAATCGGATGGGCTTGTTTGACGAGTCTTGGGTTTGCAGTAAACATGCCGTTGACATCAGTCCATATCTCAAGTTGTTTTGCGTTTAATGCCGCTGCTACTATCGCTGCCGTATAATCTGAACCGCCTCGGCCCAAGGTTGTATTGTGTCCGTCTGATGAAGAAGCGATAAAACCGGGAATTACGGTTACACTTGAAGTGTGCGTGTCAAAATAATTGTGGATCAGTAAATTGGAATCTGCAAAGTTTACAATGGCTTTTCCAAACTGGTTGTTTGTTTTAATCATTTCGCGACTGTCTTTATATGCAGCGTCCAGAATATGTTGTTTTAAAGTCTCTGCAATAATACAGGAAGATAGCAATTCGCCAAAACCGATAATGGTGTCTGAAGTACGATCCGACAATTCTCCCAACAGGAAACATCCGTCAAGTAAAGTTTCTAAATGATTGATGATTCTTTTGACATGGCTCAGCATCGCGCTTTGGTCATTTACCGGAATCAGCTCTCGAATGGCAAAAAGATGTTTTTTTTCAATCTCTGCAACAATCTCTTTGTATTCAGCATCCTTGAGGGCTGCTTTTTTTGAAGCCGAAAGTAATAAATCGGTGACGCCGCTTAAAGCGGAAACCACGACGACCAAACGGTCTTGTTTGGCTTTTTGGGCAATGATTTGTACGGTTAATTTTATATTTTCTGCATTGGCTACTGAAGTTCCACCAAATTTTAATACGTTCATTTTAATGTTTTTGTAGTGTTCAAGTATAAAGGCTCACTGTCTTTCTTTCGAAAAACCACTTAACGGGATGATATGTACAGATGATTACCCCAACGGGGTTGTAGAAGTGCCTGTAGTGCCAACAGAAAACACAGCCGAAGTTGCGGCGTTCAAGGAGAATTGGTATGTAGTGTTTTTGCTTGACATGTGATTTTTCAAATGTAGCCAAATTTTTAAAACATAAAAGCTTGTGTGAAATTTTTGCGAATATTTTAAAATATAGACCAATATGATTGTCAAATAAAAAATAAACGTTTTAAAAGTATTGACGATTGTATAATCTGCAAAAATCGTCCATAAAAAAAGCCCTTCGTTAAAAAGGGCTTTCTTAAAAATTATATTTTTAAATTGGTGAACAAACCAATGAGCTGCGGATCTGAAGGGCGCGGTGCATCGGCATTTACAATTTTTCCGTCGGGTCCAACAAGTATAAATCTTGGGATTCCGTCGATTGCGTAGTCTTTGATGAATTGGGAACTCCAGTCGCTGTCGGCAAACAATTGCGTTCCGCCAAGTTGTTTTTCGGTAACCATTTTGTTCCATTTTTCATGGTCTTTTTTGGCATCGATCGAAATGCTCACGAACTCGATATTTTTACCGTGGTATTGCTGCTCCACTTTTTGCAACGATGGGATTTCCTGACGGCAAGGTCCGCACCAGGTTGCCCAAACGTCGATATAAACATATTTTCCTTTGAGGCTTTCAAGTGACGTTTTTCCGCCTTTGTGGTTTTCATAATCAAATTTGGGTGATGGTGTTCCCGCAGCCAGACTTTTTATTTTGTTGTATTTTTCGGTAATATCTGCTTTAAATTTTTCGCTGGTAGACAAAGCCATTAAGTCATTGTATAATGTCGCAGAGTTCGGATTTCCTGCGCTGATTTCAAAAGACAAAGCCTGGGCAAGTCCGTTCTTAATGCTTGGCGATTTGTATTTTTTGATTTCAGGAAGCGCTAATGCCGACATATACATGTCTTCCGGAGTCGCATTTTTTTGGACGTTTTCATTGAATTTGGCATTGACCAATTGCTTGTAAGCATTTGAAAAAAGATAATCTGACTCGTTATCCAAGTCTGTTTTGGCGTCGAAAGCCGGGAACGAATCCGAAACCTTAAAATCTTCCAATTTCGCGTAATGCTGGTGGTACGAAGGATAATTCACCAGATAAACCTGTTCCAGATAATTGATGCTTTTGGTTTCCAACGTTTTGAAATTGGCATTGTCAAACTTCGTCTTGTTGAAACTAGCAAGTACAGAAGTTTTAATTTCACCGATTTTTTTCAGGAAAGCCGGCTCGTCCATTTTAAACAAATCTTCATTGGAAACACCGTTTAAAATGACTGCTTTGTTTGCAAGATATTGGTTTTCAACGCTTCCTGCGCCTGTGAATTTTACGGTTTTGTAAAAATCCTTATCGTCGGCGTTGATGACCAGTTTGCTGCCTTTTCCAAGGTAAATCGTGTTTCGGTTTTGGGCTGTAGCCAACAAGTAACCGCCGTCATAATCGACTGTAAAAGTTTCAGAAAAACTGCCGTCAGGCTTCAGTGTGATTTCCTTGTCGAATGATTCGCCGCGGATCTTAATTTTGCCGTCAACAGTATTGGTTATTTTACCGGAAATGGTAACGGTTTCGCGGGCTTCCACCAATGTGGAGAACGCAAAAAGAACGAAAAAGTAAATGAGTTTTCTCATGATATTTTATTAGGTTGTTCCCAAAAGTAGCCAATATTTTTAAAGGTTAATATTATTTTAAATATTATTAACAAACCTTGCATATCAATGCGTATTGTCGGAATTTTGGCACACAACAAACCAATCAAAATGGACAATTCACATTATATCAGTACCGATGTACTTTCATTGGAACATCTGCACGAAATTATCTCTCACAATAAAACGCTTGCTTTGTCGGAAGAAGCGACTGCCAACATAGAAAAATGCCGCGATTACCTCGATAAAAAAATGGAATCCCATGGCGATCCGATTTACGGAATCAACACGGGTTTCGGTTCGCTTTACAACATCAAAATCTCCACAGAAAATCTTACCAAACTTCAGGAAAACCTCGTCAAATCACACGCGTGCGGAACCGGGGACGAAGTGCCGCAGGAGATCGTAAAAATGATGCTGCTTTTAAAAATACAATCTTTGAGTTACGGTTATTCGGGTGTGCAACTTGCTACCGTAAACCGATTGATCGACTTTTACAACAACGATATTTTACCGGTCATTTATACGCAGGGATCGCTTGGCGCTTCCGGCGATTTGGCGCCGCTGGCACATTTGTCATTGCCGTTATTAGGCGAAGGCGAAGTATATTTCAACGGAAAGAAAATCCAGTCTCATGACGTGTTGGATCATTTTGGCTGGGTGCCAATTGTACTCAAATCCAAGGAAGGTTTGGCGTTGCTCAACGGAACCCAGTTTATGAGTGCTTACGGTGCGCACATTTTGATCCGAGCATGTAAATATTCGTATCTGGCCGATTTGATCGGGACGATTTCGCTTGAAGCTTTCGACGGACGCAAAGAACCTTTTAACGAACTGATTCATTTGATTCGTCCGCATAAAGGACAGGTTGTAACGGCAAACCGCGTGAACGAATTTCTCGATGGCAGCCAGATTATCGACCAGAAAAAACAGCACGTTCAGGATCCTTATTCGTTTCGCTGCATTCCGCAGGTTCACGGCGCTTCAAAAGACGCGATCGATTATGTCAAAAAAACATTTAAAACTGAAATCAATTCGGTTACCGATAACCCAAATATATTTATTGAAAGCGACCAGATCATTTCCGGCGGCAATTTCCACGGACAGCCATTGGCTATTGCACTCGATTTCTTAGCGATCGCTTTATCGGAATTGGGTAGCATTTCCGAAAGAAGAACATACCAATTAATTTCGGGATTGCGCGGACTTCCTGCATTTTTGGTTGACAATCCCGGATTGAATTCCGGTTTCATGATTCCGCAATACACCGCCGCAAGTATCGCCAGCCAAAACAAACAACTCGCAACTCCGGCCAGTGTCGACAGCATTGTTTCGTCAAACGGACAGGAAGACCACGTGAGCATGGGCGCAAATGCGGCAACCAAGGCATTAAAAGTAATGGAAAACCTCGAGCGCATTTTGGCGATCGAACTGATGAATGCTTCTCAGGCAATCGAATTCAGAAAACCATTGAAGTCGAGCGATTTCATCGAATCGTTCCTGAAATCGTATCGCGAGGAAGTGTCATTTGTGAAAGAAGACCGCATTTTGCATTACGACATCCAAAATACGCTGTTGTTTCTGGAAAGTTCTCATATCGAAGCCGAACTGTTGTCGTAGTTGTTAAGTTTTCTTTAAACCAATTTGATTTTAATTCACCGCCTGTATTTTTTAGTTAATTTTGCAGGCTAATTTTATAATTTTCAGCTTATGTCAAATGTAAAAGTAGGATTGGTGCAAATGTCTTGTGTGGCCGAAAAGCAGCCGAATTTAGACAAAGCCATCCGTGAGATCAGGGTCGCAGCCAAAAACGGCGCGCAAATCGTTTGCCTTCAGGAATTGTTTACCTCGTTGTATTTTTGCGATGTTGAGGATTATGACAATTTTGAACTTGCCGAAGCGATTCCCGGGAAAACCACCGAAACACTTTCAGAAGTTGCGGCCGAACTCAATGTCGTGATTATCGCTTCTCTTTTTGAGAAAAGGGCAGAAGGGCTTTACCACAATACTACCGCTGTCATTGATGCCGATGGGACTTACCTTGGCAAATACCGCAAAATGCACATTCCGGACGATCCGGCGTTTTATGAAAAATTCTATTTCACTCCAGGCGATCTCGGATATAAAGTTTTTGATACCAAATTTGCTAAAATCGGCGTATTGATTTGTTGGGACCAATGGTATCCGGAAGCCAGTCGCATCACGGCACTTATGGGCGCAGAAATTATGTTTTACCCAACAGCGATTGGATGGGCAACAGATCAGGATGACGAGACCAACGAAGACCAATACAATTCATGGCAAATCATCCAGCGTTCCCATGCCGTTGCAAACGGTGTTCCTGTGGTGAGCGTCAACCGTGTTGGATTTGAACAGGACGGCGCAATGAAATTCTGGGGCGGAAGTTTCGTGGCCAACGCACAAGGAAAATTGCTTCACTTGGGATCACACGAAAATGAAGAAACTACCGTGGTAGATATCAATCTTAAAGATTCCAATTATTACAGAATGCACTGGCCGTTTTTACGCGACCGAAGAATCGACAGTTACCAGCCGATCACCAAAAGATTTATTGATGAAGACTAATCAAACACCAAGGGAACTTGGTTTTCACTTTCCTGCCGAATTCGAAAAACAGACTGCTTTATGGCTTTCCTGGCCGCATAAAGAGGCTTCATGGCCGGGAAAATTGCATACGATTTACAATCCGTACGCCGAATTTATCCTTCAGGTGGCCTCGCATCAAAAGGTCAACATCAATGTTGCAGATGACCAGATGAAACAATTTGCGATCGCAGCGATACAAAATTCTGCCTATGCGCAAACTGTAAACCTTAGCCAGCTGATGCAGAACGTCATCTTTTATTTCCATCCAACGAACGATGCCTGGTGCAGAGATCACGGACCAGCATTTTTGGTCAACAGGGAAGCAGGAAAGAAAGTGATTGTTGATTGGGGTTACAATGCCTGGGGCGATAAATATCCTCCGTATGATTTGGATGACAATATTCCGACGCGCATCGGAGAAAAATTAAATCTTCCGGTATTTTATCCAAACATTGTCATGGAAGGCGGAAGCGTCGAATTTAACGGCAAAGGAACCCTGATGACTACGACGGCTTGTTTGCTGAACGAAAATAGAAATCCGCATTTGAATCAAAATCAAATTGAAAAATATTTGTCTGATTATTATGGAGCTGATCATATTTTGTGGCTTGGCGACGGTATTATTGGTGATGACACCGACGGACATATTGACGACATTACAAGGTTTGTAAACCATGATACTGTGGTAACCGTTGTTGAAGAAAATAAGAACGACGAGAATTACGAAATTCTTCAGGAGAATCTGAGTTTGTTGAAAAAGATGCGCCTGGAAAATGGAAAGCAACTGAATATCGTCGAGTTGCCAATGCCAAAAGCGATCGTTCATGAAGATCAAAGATTGCCGGCATCTTACGCGAATTTTTACATCTCAAATGAAAAGGTAATCGTCCCAATTTTCAGGGATGATAAAAATGACCAGAAAGCACTCGAAGTTATAGAATCGTGCTTTCCTGGCAGAAAAGTTGTTGGGATTGATTCGGTGGATTTGATTTGGGGACTGGGAAGTTTTCACTGTCTGAGCCAACAGGAACCGGCGTTGTGAAACAATTAAATTAAATTAAAAAGGTTCAGCTTCTCCCTGAACCTTTTTAATTATTGCATGGCAATGATCTGATCGACGACAATTTTTAATTTTCTGTCATATTCCTGCAATTGTGCTTCATAATGCGTCGTTTTTTCATTGACCGCTTTGTAGATTATTTTATTTTTACGAATGTGGAGTTCGCAATATTCCTGAACCAATTTGTTTTTGCGCAACTCGAAATTCGGTATGCTTAAATCTGAAATTTCCTGAGTGAGTCTGAGGTTTTCATTCCAATAATAATCACTGCGATTTTTGATTTCGTCAAGCATTTCCGCCTGATCCAAATACTGTTTTTTGCTGTAGATTTCCAATGCCAGCGCTTCCATTTCCTTAAATTCTCCCATCTTCGCTACGTAAATTGCGGTGTCATCTTCCAGATTACGGGAGAAAGCAAACGAAGTTAAAATGACCAATACCAAAATACCCGCGATAGAAATATAATTCAGGACTTTCGCCGCGGGTTTCATCAATGCCGGAACCATGGCGTAACCGATGATAATTCCAGAGATGAGTCCGCCCACGTGCGCCGCATTGTCAATTCCATCCCTTAATCCGCCAGCCAAATTGTATACTACAAATATTGCAATGCTTGAAAACAGCGCAGTTCGGGTTCGTTTCTCTACAAAATTTGTTGTCAGTAATGCCAGAAAAATTCCATACATACCAAAAATTGCACCTGATGCGCCCACGCTGATTGTTTGTACATTCCACCAAAGACTGACGCTGCTCGCCAATAAACCTGTGAATAAATACGCGGTTAGGAATTTTAATTTACCAAGTCTTGGCTCTAGTAAAGCACCGATATATCCCAACGCAAGCATGTTAAAAACCAGATGCATCAGTCCGGCGTGAAGAAAGCAAGCGCTCAGCAAACGCCACCATTCGCCATTTGTTGTCAGTGGCCTGAAATTCGCTCCCCAATGCGCAAGACTTTCTGGATTTGGCTCCATAACATCAACTCCAGCGCAAACCATGATCACAAAAATGATAATGTTCAGGTAGATGATTATTGGTGTAATGAAAAAACCTTTCACAGGAACAAATGCCGATTGGAATGATTTAAAGGACAAATTGCTTGCTTCGTGCTGGTTTGTATTTACGGTTTCCGAATCGGTTTCGGGAATTCCTTCAGTGAGGAGATGGCTGTATTGTTCGGTTAAAGTGTCGATATCAGTAGCGATTTTCGCCTGATCGAAATTTTTGATAAATTCCAATACATTTTTTTTATTTCTGCCCAGGTCAAACATTTCGCTTCCCGAAGACGTACTCGTAATTTGAGCGTGGCCGTCATAAACCGTTATCTCCATGGTCGCGTTGTGTGAGAATTTGTCATTGTTTGTCCTCGCAATGAGCAGTGATTCTGAGATTTCGGTTGCGATCCAATTGTCCTGTTTTAGAATGTCGTAAGCGAGTGCGAAAAATTGGGTTGTAGTCAACCTGTTCAGGTGCAGTAGCTCTGAGTATTTTGGAGAAAATCCAATGGCCATAATTTGTCGTTTTATTGGTTCGCTAAATGTAGATAAAAAAGGCAATCGAATTGTCAGACATTGGCCAAAGCCCAAAAAAGAATGCTAATGTTTCCCTAAAAAGGTTTTATTGACAATTGTATTTCCGTAATTTTAGAATAACATACTAACAACAACACGATTATGGAAACAAACAAAAACGGTATGCAAGATCAGGATGAAAATGCAAACCATCAAAACCGCTACGACCATCGTGACGGAACAGAGGAAACAAATTCGGGGATAAATAAGGATGTATCGGGTAATGATCGCTATGAAGAAGGCAAAGAAGCACGCAGACATCACGAAGAACATGGCATCAAACGATACAAAATGTATCAGAACCATTCTTCCGCAGACGATCAGCCGCGAACGAATTCAGGCCCGGATTTATAAAATTTAATGAGTGATCCTTTACGGATGGAAACGGCAGTAGTTCTAAAATTACTGTCGTTTTTTTATTTATTATTTTCGGATTTTTTTTTAATAAAAAAGCAGGCCAATCAGCCTGCTTTTTTAATATAGGATCAAGTTGTTAATTCCTTATAATTTTGTAATTGCCGGTTTTTCCATCGATTGATACTTTTAAAATGTAGGTTCCGCTGGCAAGTTCAGAAACGTCTATCGTACCTTCGTTTGTGTCGAATTGTTTTTCTGATACTTTTTGCCCAAGCAAATTATACAAAGATGCTTCTTCAATGTGCTGAGTCGATTTCAGGTTGATATTTCCTGTGGCCGGATTTGGAGATACTGAAAAACCTTCAAATAAATGATTTTTTGTCCCCAAAAGGAAGTCGCCGCTGATCGTCACATCTGAAATTCCTAAAGTGTTGGCTACATACACATAATACGTTTGTCCGGCGATGACAGGAATAGTCGCTTCTGATCTTTCTGAACAGGCAACATTTTCAGGATCGGCAGCATTTAAATCGGTTTCAACCACAACACCTGAAGGAGCGGTGTAAAAAACGACAAACGGTGATCCTTGCGGGCTCACGATTTCTCCGGTTGCCGTTCCATTGCTGGTTGCAGTAAAATGATACCAAACGCCATTGATTGAGGGTAAAGAACAACCCTGAGGTTCACCAGCTTCGGTCGTTGCTCCAGGCAATCCAACGGCGACATCTGTATATGGCAATTGCAATTGGCTGATGTTTATAGAATTTGCGATCGCGTCATTTGCAGGAGCAGCAGGAATGGTCAAACAGGTTGCGGTCAGTGTAAAAGCACCGGCATCGGTAGAATCAAAGCCTTCGACGGCGATGTAGTAAGTTGTATTTCCATCGGATATAAAAGTCACTCTCGATTGTATGCCGCAAGTATCGTCGTTTTCGGTGACAATATTTCCATCGCAGGCATCATATACAATAATTCGGGTATCGTATTCGGATTCGCAAAGTGATAAAGTAACAAATTCGGCAGCGCCTGATCCGGTATATTTAAACCATTGGTCCTGGGAACCAAACGGAGAACCACCCTGATTTGTGTTGGCTGTCGTATCTCCGGTCAAACTTTGTCCGCATAAAATATTCGTCGCCGTTGTGCAAATGTCATTTCCGATTTCAGGAAAGTTGCCGCTGGTAATTGGCGTACAGTCTCCCTGAAAATCATATACAAAATCAATTATGATATGCGTGTACCAATCAATACCGTCAAAAGAATAGGCTTGCGGCAACCCGGCAACTGTCGCTGTGGTGGCTTCGATGTATGCAGTGTCTTCGGAAGCGGTCACATACAAACTCACCCAATAGGTTTTTGAAACCAATGTGCGGCCGGCAAGTAAAACCGGAGCGATGTTGAACGTGACTTCAACTATGTCAAGTCCGCCCGCATCTCCAACGCGCGTTTGCGAAACCGGAATCACTGAAGTTTGGATATTGACAACAGATTCCGAATCGGGAATTCCAACCGCGTTGTTATAAAAGGTAATATCGGCAAATTCGATCGTGGCACCAGGCGTGACTAAAAAATTCGTTTTGATGGTGTTTAAGGTAAAATCCGTGTCGGCGGGAACCGTAATGTCGGTGGCCATGATCTGCGGTGTATCCGATGAAGTCGCATAGGCAACCTCGACATTATTAGAAGGATTTTGTTGGTTGCAACTTCCCAAAACCGACAGCGGCGATTGATTGGCCTGATTGTTTTTGTGAACACTTTGTTGCTTTGGCTGGACAGACAACAAATCGTGTTTAATATTCGTTTTCTGATTTTGGGCGTAACCCATGCAACAGACAAAAATCAGCATCAGCATTGTAATTTTTTTCATGGTAAAAGTTTTTTGGTTAAATGGTTTGTTGGGCTCCAAATCTGCTTGCAAAAAATCCCAGAAGTGTGGAAGCCGTTTTACAAAGATTTGGGAAATGGATGCGCAAACCTATTTAACGCTCTTGTTTTAGCAGGACAGCAGGTGTAAAAAGTGTGACATTTGGCTAAAATGCGGAGAGATAGCCATACAATTGGTTGCTGTCGGCGAGTTCCATTTTTTTCGCAATGCGCTCTTTTCTTTTGCGCGCCGCTTCGATCGTGATGTTGAAAAGCGCTGCAATTTCCTTGGTGGTCAAATTCATGTACACGTAACACGCAAAACGGACATCGTTCGAATTCAATGCCGGATGGCTCTGCCGGATGGTTTTTAGAAACAAACTGTTGATCGCTTCGAAATGGGTCAGAAATTCGCTGTCTTCTTTGAGTAGATCTTTTTTCAGAAGATTAACCTGTCGGGAAAGTAGGGTGTTTTTATTGAGTTCCGGATCATTGTTTACCGACGCGATAAAAGCTTCGATTTTCTCATTATTATTGGCGCGGTTTAATGCGTTTGCAGCCAATTTCCGGTTGCCCGATTCAAGCAAATTTTCCTTATCGGTTAATTCGTGAACGGTATTTTGCTGAATGCGTTCAGATAATATTTTCTTTTTCCGGTACAATTTCAGGTTCCGCCAGATCAACCAACCCAGGAAAACGACAATCAAAAACGACCCTGAAATGACATACAATCGAAGCGTTTTCTCTGTGTGCAATTGTTTCTGGCTGGCATCAAGTTGTTTTTGATAATCCTGAATATCAAATTTTATTTTGCTGTTCTGGAACACTACACGGTCTTTAACCGCACTTAGCGAATCTTTTACAAACATCACCGAATCCTTGTATGCGATGGCTTCGACGTAATGTTTTTCGGAAAAAGACAATTCTGAAAAACGGTTGTAAATTTCAATGTTGAGTTTGTAATCGGTGTTTTCAGACTGCGCATTTTTGGCAATAGCCAATGCTTTTGAAATATTGTTGCGGTATTCCTGAATTTTAGATAAAATAAGAAATGCCGTGATCTTATAACTGTTTGAATCTGATTTTTCAATTGACGGCATCAATGGCAGCAGCATTTTTTCGGCGGCATCGAATTTTTTACCGGCTACCAGGTTTTCCGCTTTGGCGATCGAAAAATAAAGCGACATGTTTTTGTCTTTCAAGGTAACCGATTGCGCGATGGAAATGTATTTGGAAGCTTCCGCAAACATTTTCGTTTCATTGTATAAAGTGGCTAGATTTCCGGCGTAAATGGCGACATGTAAGCTGTCATTTGACTGAATCGCAAGATTGTAAGCGCGTTTTTGAAATTTTTCTGACTCTTTGAGTTTTCCGTCTTCACGATACAAAACAGCGATGTTGTTCAGCACCAAGCCTTCTTCTTCGGTTCCGAGTTCTTTCAACGCCAACGTGTAGGCCTGCATGTAATTTTCGAGTGCTTCGCCGTAATCGAGCATTTGCTGGTAACCAATTCCGATGCAGGTTGTCGCAACGTAAGTTTGCTTGTGCCAATGATTTTCAGTTGCGATCGATTTGGCCTCGGTCAGAAGTTCGAGCGATTTGGCGTATTCTTTATTTGCGAATGCCAATTTCCCTTTTTCAATCAGGCTGTTGCAATGCTCAACGGAGTTGGTTTGGATTGTAAACAGTAAGGCAATCAGGAGAAATTTCATACAAACCATTTACTTAATGAAAAGTAAAGGTAGTTTAATTATCGTGCCAATCGAATGATAAGAAAATATTGACAATTTAAGCTAGAGAATTACGCGGTCACAATATTTTTCCGATTGTGTCTTCTTTTGTAGTGCGTTTGTCTCAAATTTTTGTCTCCCGAAATGATGCTGATGTTTCCGTCCATTTCCAAAATCGCAAGTTTCACATCAGTCAGGTGTTCGATGCCATGTTCATGCGCGGCTTCCATGAGTTCGTCGTGCGTGATGCCAAGGCGGCTCAAAACATCATAATCGGGTTTGCCATTGTGGATCAGGATTTCAGGTTTGTCCTGCAGCAATTTTCCAAGTTTTTTATATTTAAACAGTATTTTTTTCAGAATAAAGTTCACCACGAATAATGCGGCCGCAGCTGTCAATCCGCCCCAAAGGCTAGTATCTGGCCCGACCATGGCATTTTGAACGGAATTGCTGATGAGCAAAATCAGGATTACATCGGTCGTGTTGAGCTGCGACAATTCCTTTTTTCCGAAAATCCGCAAAGCGATCACCATGAAAAAATACACGGCAACACTTCTGACGATAATTTCGACGTATGGATTCATTATGTAGTATTAATAACTTTAGGAATGCTAAATTTTGAATTTCAGGTTTTTCTCGATTGCCTTGATCATTTCCCCGGCGATGTCTTTGTTTGTAGCGCCTTCAATGCCTTCAAGTCCGGGTGAAGAATTGACTTCCAGCAACAACGGACCTTTTGACGAACGGATGATATCGACTCCGGCCACTTTCAAATCCATGGCTTTTGCGGCTTTTATGGCAATTCGTTTTTCTTCAGCAGTTGGACGAATGACTGAAGCCGTTCCGCCAAGGTGAATGTTGGCCCGAAACTCTCCCGGAAGTGCCTCACGCTGGATTGCGGCGACAACTTTTCCGTCAATAACAAAACAACGGATGTCTTTTCCGTTGGCTTCTTTAATGAATTCCTGTACGAGAATATTTGCATTTAAACTTTTAAAAGCATTGATCACCGATTCTGCTGCCTTTTTTGTTTCTGCCAAAACGACACCTTTTCCCTGTGTGCCTTCGAGTAATTTTACGATTAGTGGCGAACCGCCAACCATTTTGATCAGGTCGTCGGTATCCAGTGGCGAATTTGCAAATCCAGTCGTCGGAATGTCAACACCGTGATTCAGCAACAATTGAAGCGAATACAATTTGTCGCGCGATTGCGTAATGGCCGAAGATGAATTCAAACAAAACACCTTCATTCCTTCAAATTGTCGTGTGAGTGCGCAGCCGTAAAAAGTGATGCTCGGGCGGATTCTCGGAATGATCGCATCAAATTTGTCCAGGATCTTTCCACCGCGGTAATGAATTTCCGGTTTTGTCGCGTCGAGTTTCATATAACATTCCTTGATATTCAGGAAATGCATTTCGTGGCCACGGATTTCGCCGGCTTCCATGATGCGTTTGTTGCTATACAATTCGGGATTGCTTGCCAATAAACCAATTCGGAGTCCGCCTTCAGCTTTCTCAGAATTGCGGTAAATTTCTTTCAGTTTGTCACTCGTAGGCTGGTTTGCAAGTAAATACGTTTGTTCGGGATCAACCAAAACACGGCCACTCATTGCTTCACGTCCTAAAAGCATGCGGAAACCCATGGAGTCGCGGTTGGTTAAAGTCATTTCGATCGGCCAATTTGAATTTCCGATGTCCAATGTCGTTTGGATCACATAACGTTGTTCGCGAAATCCGCTCGAACTTTTTACTATGCGTTTGTCTACCAACGGCGCTTCGCAATGAATCACCGTTTTGAGGTTGTTTTGTATCGGATTGATGTCAAATTTGACCCAGTTGGAACCGTCTTTTACAAACGGAGCAATGTTGATTGCGTGCAGCGCTGAGGTTTTGGCTCCCGAATCGACACGTGCCTTGATGGTTGGAATTCCTAAATCCGGAAAAGAGAACCATTCTTCGCTCCCGAGTATGACTTTGTTTAGTAACATTGATGTTGTATTAAATAAAAAACCACGAAAAACATTGCTGTATTTCGTGGTTAAAATTAGGACTTATTATGTTGAGAAATGTAATTTCTATGTAAACTTTTAGGCTTTTTTAAGAAATTAATTCGTCGGTTTTTCTTCTTTTCTGACACTCACATTGAGTTCCTGCGCATTGTCTTCAATATCCATGAAAATTTCGTCACCAGAACCAATTTTAGATGTAATGATTTCTTCAGCCAGCGCATCTTCAACATATTTCTGAATCGCTCTTTTCAAAGGACGCGCTCCAAACTGACGGTCAAAACCTTTGTCGGCGATAAAGGCTTTCGCTTTATCAGACAAGTTTAAAGTGTAACCCAATTCGTGGATTCTTGCGTATAGTTTTTTAAGCTCAATTTCAATGATCAGATCGATATCATGTTTTTCCAATGCATTGAAAACAATCACGTCATCAATCCTGTTTAAGAATTCAGGAGCGAAGGTTTTCTTCAATGCGTTTTCGATGATGCTTTTCGAATTGTCATCTGCCTGAGCAGTTTTGGCAGCCGTTCCGAAACCAACGCCCTGACCAAAGTCTTTGAGTTGTCTCGCTCCGACATTCGAAGTCATGATAATGATTGTATTTTTAAAGTCGATTTTGCGGCCTAAACTGTCGGTCAAAAATCCGTCATCCAAAACCTGAAGCATCATATTGAATACATCTGGATGCGCTTTTTCGATCTCATCCAATAAGACGACACAATATGGTTTTCTACGGACTTTTTCTGTCAATTGTCCACCTTCTTCATAACCAACGTATCCCGGAGGTGCGCCGACCAGTCGTGAAATCGCAAATTTTTCCATGTATTCACTCATGTCGATGCGAATTAATGCATCTTCAGAATCAAACAATTCTTTCGCCAGTACTTTTGCCAATTGGGTTTTACCAACACCGGTTTGTCCGAGGAAAATAAACGAGCCAATCGGACGGTTCGGATCTTTCAATCCGGCGCGGTTTCTTTGGATTGAACGCGCAATTTTTAAAACTGCTTCTTTTTGCCCAATGACTTTATTTTCAATAAGTTCTGGAAGAATAGCTAATTTGTTGCTTTCGGTTTGTGCGATACGGTTTACTGGAATCCCTGTCATCATCGAAACCACATCGGCCACATTGTCTTCAGTTACCTGAATGCGGTTTGATTTGGAATCTTCTTCCCATTGTTCCTGAGCGATGGCGAGGTCTTTTTCGATGCGTTTTTCATCATCCCGAAGTTTCGCAGCTTCTTCGTATTTCTGTTTTTTAACTACTGAATTTTTGAGTTCGCGCACTTCTTCAAGTTGTCTTTCGAGGTCGAGAATCTGTTTTGGAACTTCAATATTGGTAATGTGAACGCGGGAACCGGCTTCATCCAAAGCATCGATCGCCTTGTCCGGAAGGAAACGTTCCGACATATACCTGTTGGTCAACTTCACACAAGCTTCGATCGCTTCCTGCGTATAAGTCACGTTGTGGTGGTCTTCGTATTTGTTTTTGATGTTGTTCAGAATTGTGATTGTTTCTTCAACAGAAGTTGGCTCCACAATAATTTTCTGAAAACGTCTTTCGAGTGCGCCGTCTTTTTCAATATACTGGCGGTATTCGTCCAAAGTCGTCGCACCAATACATTGGATTTCGCCCCTTGCCAAAGCAGGTTTGAACATATTCGAAGCGTCGAGTGAACCCGTTGCGCCACCAGCACCAACTATCGTATGGATCTCATCGATAAATAAAATGATGTCGTCGTTTTTCTCCAGTTCGTTCATTACCGCTTTCATGCGCTCTTCAAACTGTCCGCGGTATTTGGTTCCGGCCACTAAACTTGCCAAATCCAAGGTTACAACGCGTTTGTTGAACAATATGCGCGACACTTTTTTCTGAATGATTCTTAAGGCCAAACCTTCGGCGATGGCAGATTTACCAACTCCGGGTTCACCAATTAGCAACGGATTGTTTTTTTTGCGTCGGCTGAGGATTTGCGAAACACGTTCTATTTCCTTTTCACGGCCTACGACAGGGTCTAATTTTCCCTCTTCGGCAAGTTCGGTCAAATCACGTCCGAAATTGTCCAGAACCGGAGTTTTGGATTTCTTGTTCGATTTGTTGGCCGGATTGTTGAAACTGCCTTCTTTCAGGCTGTCATCCTGTCCTGAATCGTCATTGAATGACTCATTCTTAGGAAGATTTTCCATAAAATTATCTTCGTTTGGCGTCATATTTAAATACTGTTCTTTAGCTGTGTCGTAGTCGATTTTCAACTTGTTCAGCAGCTTGGTTGTAGGATCGTTTTCGTTTCTCAAAATGCACAATAGCAAATGTGCGGTACTGATGGAAGTGCTTTGGAAAACCTTAGCTTCCAGGAATGTTGTTTTTAGAGCGCGTTCCGCCTGGCGGGTTAAATGCAGGTTTTTCTTTTCGTTGCTGACAATGACATTTGGGTTTGCCGGGCTCAGGATTTCAACTTTTCGCCTCAAATGTTCCAGATCTACTGACAGGTTGTTTAAGATTGTAATTGCTTTCCCGTTTCCATCCCTCAAAATCCCCAACATCAAATGCTCAGTACCAATAAAGTCATGGCCCAAACGAAGGGCTTCTTCTTTACTGTAAGTAATTACATCTTTGACTCTTGGTGAAAAATTATCATCCATAATTTTATAATTGATTCGGTAAATTTATAAGTATGACCCCGCATTTGCAAAAACCATTCCTCAATAAATACGCTGTCAGGCTAAGTGACAAAAAAATATTCAGAATTAAAGTTAAATAAATATTAACTTATCAAATATAAACCCGAGGCTTTTGTTGATAAATCCCGATAAATTTGTCTTAATCAATATACGAAAAATACTCCAGAAAGGTTATATTAGCAGGATTTTTTAATTAGAATAATTTTTAAACCAACTATATAATATGTCTGACGGAGAAAAGTTAATTCCTATTAACATAGAGGACGAAATGAAATCAGCTTACATCGATTATTCGATGTCAGTAATTGTGTCAAGGGCATTGCCTGATGTACGCGATGGTTTGAAACCTGTGCACAGAAGGGTACTTTACGGAATGTATGATTTAGGAGTTTTTTCAAACAGAGCACACAAGAAATCCGCGAGAATTGTCGGTGAAGTTTTAGGAAAGTACCACCCGCACGGAGATACATCCGTTTACGACGCGATGGTTCGTATGGCGCAGGAGTGGAGTTTGCGTTACATGTTGATCGACGGTCAGGGTAACTTTGGATCGGTCGACGGCGACAGCCCAGCGGCTATGCGTTATACCGAAGCCAGGATGAAAAAAATGGCAGAGGACATAATGGCAGACATCGACAAGGAAACAGTCGACTTCAAATTGAACTTTGACGATACGTTATATGAGCCAACGGTGATGCCAACGCGTGTCCCGACTTTGTTGATTAACGGATCATCGGGAATTGCTGTAGGTATGGCTACCAATATGGCGCCGCACAACATTACCGAAGTCATCGACGGAACTTTAGCCTATATCGACAACAACGACATCGAAATCGATGAATTAATTACGCACATCAAAGCGCCCGATTTTCCAACAGGTGGTGTCATTTACGGATACGAAGGTGTTCGTGAAGCATTCAAAACCGGCCGTGGAAGAATCGTGATGCGTGCCAAAGTGAATTTTGAAGAAGTCGATGGCCGTGAGTCGATCATCGTAACCGAAATTCCGTATCAGGTCAACAAAGCTGAAATGATCAAAAAAACAGCCGACCTTGTCAACGATAAAAAAATCGAAGGCATTGCCAACATCCGCGATGAATCGGACAGAAACGGAATGCGCATCGTGTACATCCTAAAACGCGACGCTGTTCCAAACGTGGTCCTGAATACCTTATATAAATTTACGCAGCTGCAGTCGTCTTTCAGTGTGAACAACATCGCATTGGTAAACGGGCGCCCGCAAATGCTGAACGTAAAAGATTTAATTCATTATTTCGTAGAACACCGCCACGATGTAGTCGTTCGCCGTACGCAGTTTGAATTGCGCAAAGCGGAAGAACGCGCGCACATTTTAGAAGGTTTGATCATTGCTTCGGATAATATTGACGAGGTAATCGCAATCATCCGAGGTTCGAAAAATACCGATGAAGCCCGCGAGAAATTGATGGAACGTTTCAAATTGTCCGACATTCAGTCGCGTGCGATTGTTGAAATGCGTTTGCGTCAGTTAACCGGATTGGAGCAAGACAAATTGCGCGCAGAATACGATGAGATCATGAAAACCATCGAACATTTGAAAGCGTTATTGGCCAGCAAAGAACTCAGAATGCAATTGATTAAAGACGAATTGATCGAAATCCGTGACAAATACGGAGACGAGCGCCGTTCGCAAATCGAATATTCAGGTGGTGATGTCAGCATTGAAGATTTGATCGCCGATGAAAATGTAGTAATTACGATTTCACACGCCGGTTATATCAAACGCACGCCATTGTCTGAATACAAAACACAAAACAGAGGCGGAGTCGGACAAAAAAGTGCAGGAACCCGCGACGCCGATTTCCTCGAACACATGTACGTGGCGACAAACCACAATTACATGATGTTCTTCACCCAAAAAGGAAAATGTTTCTGGATGCGTGTATACGAAATTCCGGAAGGAAGCAAAACCAGCAAAGGCCGCGCGATCCAAAACCTGATCAATATAGAGAACGACGACAAAGTCAAAGCGTTCATCTGTACGCAGGATTTGAAAAATGCAGACTATATCAATTCGCATAATGTAATCATGGTGACCAAAAAAGGTCAGGTGAAGAAAACCTCATTGGAACAATATTCACGTCCGCGTGTTAATGGTGTTGCAGCGATAACCATCCGCGAAGACGACGAATTGTTAGAAGCAAAATTGACCAACGGCGAGAGCCAGATTCTGGTTGCAGTAAAATCCGGAAAATTAGTCCGTTTTGAAGAAAGTAAAACACGTCCAATGGGAAGAACTGCTTCAGGCGTTCGCGGAATTACTTTACAAGACGAAAACGACGAAGTCATCGGAATGGTTTCTGTCAATGACATGAGCAGCGAAATTTTGGTCGTAGCTGAAAACGGTTACGGAAAACGTTCCAGCCTTGATGAATATCGCGTAACCAACCGTGGTGGAAAAGGGGTGAAAACATTGAACATCACTGAGAAAACCGGAAAACTCGTTTCCATCAACAACGTGACCGACGCCGATGATTTGATGATCATTAACAAATCTGGCCTGACCATCAGAATGGCGGTGGAAGATTTGCGCGTGATGGGAAGAGCAACCCAAGGCGTTCGCTTGATCAACATCAAAGGAAACGATTCAATTGCGGCAGTGACCAAAGTCATGAAAGAAGAAGCTGCGGAAGAATTGGCCGATGTAGTCGTTGACGAAAACGGCGAAGTGATTCCTGTAGCAGTTTCATCAGAAACTTCAGACGAAGATGACACAACGGCAATCGAATCTGACGAAGAAATAACTGGAGAGGAAACGGAAGAAGACACAACGGAAGAATAAATATTAATCAAACACAATTATAATGAAAAATAAATTTGTCATACTGGCGTCAGCGTTACTGATTTCTGCGGCAGGTTTTGCCCAGAAAGACCAAATCAAAGCAGCTGAAAAAGCGCTTAAAGGCGGAAATCCTGTTGAAGCGGTAAATGCTTTAAAACAAGCTGAAAGTACGATTGCAAACGCAACTCCGTCAGAACAGGCGCAATATCATTTTGTAAAAGGAAATGCGCAGCTTGAACTTGCTAAAAAGAAAATGGAGGTTTCCAAAAACCTTTCAGGCGCTGCAAAGTCATACCAGGAATTGCTTGCTGTCGAAAAAGCTTCAGGAAAGTCAAAATATTCTGACCAGGCCAAAACTTCGATTGCCGACATCAAAAATGAATTGATCAATACGGCGGTTGAAGAAGGAAAAAAACAAAATTACAAAGGTGCGACCGAACTATTACACGCGGCATACGAATTGGATAAAACCGATCAGGAAAAACTGTACTATGCTGCAAGTTATGCGGTAAACGGACAGGATTTTGATACGGCTTTGGCCTATTATGAAGAGTTGAAAAAACTCAATTATTCCGGAGAAGGAACAGGTTATTACGCTAAAAATGCAGTTTCTGACGAAGAAGAGTTTTTTGGAAATACGCCAGCATCAAAACAGGACCGCGACAATAAAGTGAAACTGAAATTGTACAGTGCGCCAAGAGATGAAAAAGTGGCTTCCAAAAAAGGGGAAATCTATAAAAACATCGCACTGATCCTGATCCAGAAAAACAAAACTGAAGAAGCCAAAGCCGCAATCGCTGAAGCACGTGCCGCAAATCCTGAAGACATTTCACTGATGATGGCAGAAGCTGACATTTACCTGAAATTAGAAGATTTTACCAATTACAAAAGAGTGATTTCTGAAGTGTTGGAAAAAAATCCAAATGATGCCGATTTGCAATACAATTTAGGTGTTATCGCATCTAAAACGGATCCTGTATCAGCAGAGAAATACTACAAAAGAGCGATTGAAATCAAACCTGATTACACCAATGCATATCTGAATCTTGCGATTTTGAAATTGGATGGTGAGAAAAAACTGGTTGAAGCTATGAACAAACTCGGAACTTCTGAAAAAGACAACAAACGTTACGCCGAGTTGAAAAAACAACGTGAAGATCTTTTCAACGGAGCCATTCCTTATCTTGAAAAAGCATTCCAGCTTGATCCTAAAAACGAAGATGTAGGCAATACCTTATTGAACGTTTACGGCGCGCTTGAAATGACCGCCAAGAAAAAAGAACTTAAAGCAAAACTTGGAAAATAAGAAATTGTTTTCCAATAAAAAGCCCGGATTTAATGTCCGGGCTTTTTTTATATAATTTTTTTAATCACTCTGAGTTTGTGCGTATGCCGGTTCAAATCGGCATTGTAAATTCCCAAATGGTCGAGCCTGTCAATGCGTATTTTCCCACTTCCGTGGATGATGTAATTGTCGTCCATCATGATGCCAACGTGAATGATCTTGCCTTCTTCGTTGTCGAAAAATGCCAAATCTCCGGGTTCACTTTCTTCTATAAAACTTAAGGCTTCTCCCTGAGTGGCCTGTTGTGAAGCGTCGCGCAGCAAATGATAACCGTTGAGTTTGTACACCATTTGCGTAAATCCCGAGCAATCAATTCCAAACGGTGTTTTTCCGCCCCATAAATACGGCGCATTCAAATACATAAACGATGTATTGACCAAATTTGATTTGGGTTTCACACCGCTGATTTTCAAACCTTCAAACCCAAAATTGTCCTTATTGATTTCAGAATGGTTCAAAAACGATAACGAAGCACCCAGCGGGACGGGCATTAAAAGATTATTCGGTGCCGTCACATATTCCACCAAATCAGAATTCAAAATCACTGCATCATCCGACAATTGCTGGTATTCCTGTTCGGAAATCACCTGAAACTGCTTCGTATCGATCCAACCTTCATAACTATCATATTGCAGCCTGATCCGCGTCCATTGTTTCTGCTGCTCTAAAACCTCAAAATGCTCACCGAAAAGCACTTGTGAAACAATTTCGCTGCGGTCGCTGGCCTCAGCGCGCAAAGGAATAATGGCCAAATTACAAATCCCGAACATCAAGGTTGTTTTAAATTTTGAAAAAAATGCTGAATTCCAAATCGAAACGAAAGTTACTTCATTCTGCATTTAGAACCCAACATTTATATGGTTTTTTTAGGAGCCTAATCCTGCTGTCCGCTATATCTTTTTATAACTTCGCTGCGCTGCGCCATAAAAAGGATACCGCTTCCATCAGGGCTAGGCATCAGTGTAAAATTTACATTCTCTCAATTACAATCGCCGATGCGCCGCCTCCGCCATTGCAAATTGCCGCTGCTCCGGTTTTGGCGTTGTTCTGTTCCAGCACGTTTAGCAAAGTCACGATGATCCGCGCGCCTGAAGCACCCAGTGGATGTCCCAAAGAAACGGCGCCGCCATTGACATTGATTTTAGCATTGTCCAATCCCAAAATCTGTGCATTCGCCAAACCAACCACTGAAAAAGCTTCATTGAATTCAAAGAAGTCAACATCTTTTACAGTCATTCCCACTTTATCCAGCGCTTTTGGCAATGCTTTCGCAGGAGTTGTCGTAAATAATTTCGGTTCCTGGGCAGCATCCGCAAAACTTTTAATGTATGCCAATGGTTTCAAACCCAACGACTGCGCTTTTTCTTCACTCATTAAAACAAGTGCCGCAGCACCGTCGTTAATCGTTGAAGCATTCGCCGCTGTAACGGTTCCGTCTTTGGTAAAAGCGGGATTTAGCGTTGGGATTTTATCCAATTTTACATTAGAATATTCTTCGTCTTTCGTCACCATGATCGGATCGCCTTTTCTTTGTGGCACTGAAACAGGAACGATTTCATTGTCAAATTTACCAGCATCCCAGGCTTTCGCCGAGCGGTCATACGACTGGATCGCAAATTTGTCCTGGTCTTCTCTTGAAATGTTGTACTCGGTTGCACAGGCATCAGCGCAAACTCCCATCGCGTTGTTGTCATAAGCGTCAGACAAACCGTCTTTCTGCAAGCCGTCGATCATTGATGCCGGCCCGAATTTATAGCCATTTCTTAAATGTACATAATGTGGAATCAGGCTCATGTTTTCCATTCCGCCTGCAACAACAATCTCAGCGTCACCATTCATAATCGCCTGCGCGCCCTGCATCACGGCTTTCATTCCCGATGCGCAGACTTTATTTACTGTCGTTGCTATTACTGTATTTGGCAATCCTGCAAATAATGCAGCTTGTCGGGCAGGAGCCTGGCCAACACCGGCCTGGACTACATTTCCCATCAAAACTTCATCCACCAAAGCAGGATCTAAATTGATTTTTTCTAATGCGCCTTTGATTGCTGCAGCGCCCAATTTTGGAGCCGGTACTGTTGATAAAGCACCCATAAAGCTTCCGATTGGCGTCCTCACAGCCGACACGATTACCACTTTTTTACTCATAATATTGTTGATTGTTTAATTTGCATGCGAATTTAACCAATTTAAAACGATTGCGAAACGAATTTTAGATTTTATTCGGAAACAGGCTGGTATTTTTGCGATATGTGTATTATTGTGCCAACCTTTCCAAAAATACAATACTTAATGGATTAGTCCCGCATCAGCATCAGCTGCCGCAATTTCCATTTTGATATTTTTTCGTCCAAGTATTAAAATCGTTAGCGCGAGAACTGTTCCGCATGCCATGATAACGATCATCGGAACCATGGTTTCTTTTACGAATATTCCAACCGCAACAGATGCCAACGCGCCCAAACCCAATTGCAACGCACCCAAAAGTGCCGACGCACTTCCCGCATTTTCTGAAAACGGCGCCAATGAAAGTCCGGCCGTATTCGGATTGGAAAGACCAAGACATCCGAGATATAAAAACAACATTGCGATCGTTCCATACAAATCAAGCCAGTTGTTGATGGCCGCTGTCAGGAAAATCAAACTAATGATGCACTGTAAAGAAAGTGCTGCAAAAACGAGTTGCTGGCTGCTGTATTTTTTAAGGAGAACAGAGTTGAGTTGGCTCGAGCCAATAAAACTCACCGACATAAATGCAAAGATCCAGCCGTATGTTTTTTCAGAAACCTTGAAAATATCCATAAACAAAAGCGGCGATCCGGCTACATAAGTGAACAAACCGGAAAAAGCAATTGCGCCGGAAAAGGCATAGGTATAAAACTGCGGATTTTTAAGAACAAGTGCAAAATTCGATAAAATCGGTTTCGGACTTAGGGAAATTGAAAGATCGGGTTTTCTGGTTTGCGGCAATCCAAATCGGGCGGCGAGCAAAACGGCAATTCCCATACACATCAGGATGATAAAGACAACATGCCAACCCAATCCGGCGATTACGTAGCCGCCAATCGTTGGCGCAAGCATAGGCGAGAGGCCAACCACCAGCATCAGCAAAGAGAAAATTTTCGGACTGTCGGCAACCGGAAATAAATCGCGAACCATTGTCATTGAAGCAACAGCGGCAGCGCAACTTCCAATCGCCTGAACAAAACGCAGCGCAATCAGGACGTCGATGTTTTTCGTCAGCGCACAACCAAGAGAAGCCAGAATGTAAACCAATAATCCAATATAAAGCGGGCGTTTTCGTCCGAAACGATCCAGCAACGGTCCGTATAACAACTGCCCGGCTGAAATTCCGATGAAATAACTGGACAACGATAGCGATACTTTATTGACGGTAGTTCCGAGATCTGCAGCAATAGCAGAAAAACCAGGAAGGTACATATCGATTGAAAACGGACCGAGTGCCGTGAGGGCGCCAAGAATAAGAATTAATTTGTGTTTTTTGTGTCCGCCCATGGGTTTTTAAATTTTTGCAAAAATAACCCTTGCATTTGGTTTTTGGTCGGATAAGTGAAAGTTTTTACTGTTTTTTAACCGGCTTCATCAACGATTGTCCGAAAGGTCAAATTTACCCGTGGCGTTGAAACGTGTTTTGTTGGCGGAAGCCGATGCATCCAATGGGATTGTGTGCTGTCCTTCATCACGAGCAAACTGCCGTGTTCTAAAATGAGTTCGACTTTTTTTTTGGTATCCTTATGTTTGAAAGCGAATTTGCGTTGGGCACCAAAACTCAATGACCCAATTGCGCCATTTTTCTTCAAAGCGGTTTCGGCATCACTGTGCCATGCCATGCCTTCGTCGCCATTGTGGTATAAGTTGAGCAGGCAGGAATTGAAGGTTTCGCCAGTTTGTTGTTCAATGAAAGTTTTCAACTCCAGAAGTTCATTCGTCCACGGCAGAGCCAATTTTGTGCTGTTCGAGTATGTATATTGAAACGGTCTTTCTCCATACCATGCGACTTTTCGTTTGGTGGTAATCTTTTTTCCAAAAATAATCGCTTCATCATTTTTCCATTCGATCGACGACAGTAAATTTTTCAGGTAAGCATCGGCTTGTTCCAAATTGAAAATTTTCCCATAATAGTTCACCGTCCCGTCTCTGGGAAGCAGGTTTGCATTTGGGTTAAATTCGCGGTCAAATAATTCCATAATTGCATTGGTATTGGCCAAAAACGATTCAGAGGCTGAAAGTTTAAAATTTAAATTTAAAAAAATAATATAATTTTGCCGGGATTCATGTTGTCCAATTAAATTGCAGAAACTCAAAGAGTTCACAAAAATACTTATATCTTCGGCGCGTTTGTCAATCCAAACAACATAAAAATAGTCAATTAAATACCAATCTTACATTGAACGAATTACTTCAGCACATCGCAGTATTGTGGCAGGATATTATCAATCATCCTGGCGCTTCATTAGCAATCATCGGAAATCTTATCATTATCGAAAGCCTTTTATCAGTTGACAATGCTGCTGTATTAGCGACAATGGTTATGGATTTGCCCGAGCAGCAACGCGAGAAAGCCCTGAAATACGGCATCTGGGGAGCATACTTTTTTCGTGGTTTGGCGATGATTTTTGCGGCATTTCTAATCAAAATCTGGTGGTTGAAACCTTTGGGCGGAATTTATCTGTTGTACCTCGTGTACGATTATTGGAAAAGCAAACAAACTGACGATTCTGACGACGACACCATTGATAAAGAAAGCAATTGGCTGTACAAAATCACTGTTGGTTCGCTCGGAAGCTTTTGGGCAACCGTTTGTCTTGTTGAGTTGATGGACATGGCTTTTTCGATAGACAATGTTTTTGCAGCAGTGGCTTTTACGCCAAATATTATTTTGGTTTGTATCGGTGTTTTCATCGGAATCCTGGCCATGCGTTTTATTGCGCAATGGTTTGTCAAACTGATGGAGAAATACCCGTTTTTGGAAACCGCGGCATTTATTGTGATCGCCATTCTCGGACTCAAACTGACTGTTTCGCTTTTTGAACATTTTTATCCGGAAAGTCCGGTGAGCCAATTTTTAGCAAGCCACACCGCAGATATAGGAATTTCAGTAATTACCGTGTTGATTTTCTTTATACCAATCCTGACGGCTTCATTTTTCAATTGGCCCAAAAAGAGTCACAATGTTCCAGAACAGTAAAAATTTTATCAAACATTTCGCACTTGACGAAATGTCAAATTGATCCTTGGTAACACATCTTTCGCCGTTTTTGGCACTTCATGTTCCCAAAAGCTATTCGTGGTTCCGGCCATCAGCAAAAACGAGCCATGGAATAGCGGAATTTCTACTTTCGCAACGTCTTTTCTGGATTTGTGACGCAATCTGAACATTCTCGTTTCCCCGAAAGTTACCGATGCGATCACCGGATCTTTGCCACTTTTGCCCTCTTTATCGCTATGCCAGGAAACGCCGTCTTTTCCATTTCTGTAAAGATTTAATAAAACTGCATTGAATTTTTCGCCGGTTTCAGATTCAACGCGTTCGCGGATGGCCAACAATTCTGGCGTCCAGCAAAGCAGGTTTTGAGCCGGTGCTTCCGGATTCCTGTCTTCATACCAGCAAATCATCCTTGGAGCCGTAACCGTTTTATCATACATAGGCATGTCATATTCGCGCCAGGGCGTTTCCTGCAGCAATAAATTGTAATACAAATCCGATTCTTCTTTGCTGAAAAACTGGTCATGTAACATCAAATCGGTATCCGGAAGGTCAAATGTCTTTTTGCCTCTGGTTCCCGACATGAATATTTCGGTATCTTCAAACAGTGTCATTGTGGAATTTGTTTTTGAGCAACAGTTTTAAAGTGAGTTCGTCCTGATAACCGTCAAAATATTTCAAAAGCGCTTCCTCGAAAATGGGATGTGTATCTTTAACATTGGCAAACAAAGTCAGACACGAACGGAACTTAACATCATCCGGCTGCCCAAAAATTTCCGTAGCAGTTTTCCCTTTTATCCGACAGGCTTCAGATGTAATTTCAATTAAATGTTTTCCCAAAACCGGATGTGCGAGGTACGAAGTCGCTTCATCCAAATCGGAAATCGCATAAAATTTTGCCGTATCGCTGAGTCCGAGACCTTGGATCTGTGGAAAAATAAACCACATCCAATGCGATTGTTTGCGCCCGTTTCTTATTTCGGACAATGCTTTAAGATAAACCTGATTCTGGGCCTCGAGAAATCGGTTGAGTTTGTGATTGGAATCCATATTTTGATTGGAAATAAAATATATCTACAAAATTAGATTTTAAATCCCTAAAATAAGTATGTTTGTAGTGACTTAAAATCCCTTTAACATATGTTGTACATTTCAGATAATCTTAAGTTTCTCAGAAGCAGGCGAAATTTGTCGCAACAGGAAGCGGCAGACGGCATGAAATTGCCGGTTGATCGTTATAAAAAGTACGAGTACGGAAAAAACTCGCCGCCGGCAGAATCACTTTTGGCCATTTCGCGTTTTTACCACATCAGCATCGATTTGTTGCTTACAGTCGATTTGCGGAAAATTGCCATCGATAATTTACTGAAACTGGAAGACAACCGAATTGTGTTGCCCATTACGGTCGATGCCAATGGCGATAACCTGATAGAAATCGTGCCGCACAAAGCACGCGCCGGATATCTGACAGGATACGCCGACGCTGAATTTATCGAAAACCTGCAGCAGATTGCGTTGCCATTTCTAGGGCCTGGAAAGTTCCGCGCTTTTCCGGTTGGAGGTGATTCGATGCCGCCGCATACCGATTCGACCTTTGTCGTGGGTAAATATTTGGAAAATCTCGGGGAAATTAAAAAAGACCGAACCTATATTCTAATTACGGTCAGCGAAGGCATTACATACAAACGGTTGAGCACCAAAAATGCGGATTCGCTTACAGTTTCACCAGACAATATCATTTACAATCCGTACGAAATCAAACTGTCCGATATACTCGAAATTTGGGAATATGTCGCGCACATAGGCCGGGACGACAGCAAACCGCTGGTTTCTGAAAAGGATGAAGTCAAAGAAATGTTTTTGGAACTCAGACGCGATATTGGTGAAGTGAAAAAACACATCGGCAAAACTTAAATCAATTTTTGATTGTAAGTATTTTGCCATTTATTGTAAATCGCGCAAACGAAATTGATTTTAACTGTCAGAAAAATCATTCTTATTTTGTGGAATTTGTGCGCCAATTTGTGGAAATGTTCTACAGTTTTTCTTCGGAAACCGTCCGGAATCCAAACAAAAACGTAATGGCACAAGGGTTGCTTGGCATGGTTGTTAATAAACCCAAAAATAACACAATCATGAATGGTGAAACAATTACTTCCAAATTATACGCTTCAAAAAACAGCACGCTTACTGGCGACTACCGTTTAGGAAGCCCGTTTATCCGGATCAAGGAATCCCCAAAAAAACAATTTACACCAGCGATTCCCAATATTCCGGTTTTTGCGACTAAGAAAATCGGTAGAGCGGCCGAATCAACCATGAGTCCGTGGGGATTGGTGATCCTTGCCAGCAGTTTTCTGTTGATGATCGGAGCTGCGTTTCTGGCTTTCGAATTCCGTCCCGATTTTTCTAAATTCAATGCAGACCGACTGAATTCTTCCTGGGGATTTGTCTTTTTTGCAGTGGCTACAGCGTTGTTTGTTTTTAAAGCTGCGTTTTTCGTATACAATGTCGTTTTGTACTTCAAATACAAACCAATCGAATCTGTAACCGATGAATTGTTGCCAACTTGTACCGTGATTGTTCCTGCTTACAACGAAGGCAAACAGGTTTGGGCGACATTGCTGAGTTTGGCCGAAAGCCAATATCCTGAAGAAAAATTGCAGTTGCTGGCCATTGATGACGGAAGCAGCGACGATACCTGGTATTGGATGCAACAGGCCAAAAAAAGACTGGGCGATCGTTTGGCAATTTACCAACAACCTGAAAACAAAGGAAAACGCCACGCTTTATACCGCGGATTTAATCTTGGAACCGGCGAAATATTCGTCACTGTCGACAGCGATTCGGTTGTGAAAACAGATACTTTACGCAATTTGGTGAGTCCGTTTGTAGTCAACGAAAAATGTGGCGCAGTTGCCGGAAACATCCATGTACTGAATAACAACAAAGCGATACTTCCGAAAATGCTGAATGTCAGTTTTGTGTTGAGTTTTGAATTCATGCGTTCTGCTGAAAGCAAATTGGGATCCGTAATGTGTACGCCCGGCGCATTGGCTGCTTACAGAAGTACTGCCGTTTTTGCATGTCTTCCCGAATGGATCAACCAGACTTTCATGGGCAAACCGTCCGACATCGGCGAAGACCGCGCGATGACCAACATGATTTTAAAACAAGGACATCAGGTATTGTTTCAAAGAAATGCGTATGCGTATACCAATGTTCCTGAAAATTACAGCGGATTGTACAAAATGTTCATCAGATGGGACAGGAGCAATGTGCGTGAAAATTTGATGATGTCGAAATTTGTTTTCACGAAATTCAGGACAGAGTCGACTTTTGGTTCCCGATTGTTGTTCCTCAACCAATCGCTAAAAATTGTAATGGCTTATCCGTTTACGTTGTTTATGCTTTTTTTTATCGCAACACATCCGATATTATTTTTGAGTTCAACACTTGTCGGAATTCTTGTCATGTCGAGTTTTCCTGTGTTGTTTTACGCAAAACGATATTCGCTGGCGGAGTCATTTTGGGCCTATTCGTACAGCATTTTATACACTTTCGGATTGTTCTGGATCACGCCGTATGCGATTGCGACCGCAGGCAGAAGAGGCTGGCTGACAAGAGGTTTGGCAGAAGAAAAATAAAAATTAGTATAACAGAAACAGATAAATGTCAGCCAGAAATTTTAAATTTTGGCTGACATTTTTGTTTTGAAAAATTACGCTTACTTTAAAACGGTTCTGTTGCTTAAAGTTTTTTAAAAATATTCTCAAAACTGTCAGATTTTGAAACAAACAAAGTGCGTTTTGTAAAAGAATAAAACATCAAAATCATTAACTTGAAGTTCATAAATTTAATGATTATGGAAGATTTTTTTCAGGACGTGATCCAATATGTGGAAGGTTATTACCGCGGAATTGTTGCTGTTACGCCAAAATTATTACTCGGAATTGCCGTCATTTTGATCTCGTGGATGATCGCGGCGCGCGTGAAAACGTTTGCTGATAACAGGCTCAAACGCCGAATGAGCGATCCGCTTTTGGCTACCTTTATTGCCAATCTCGTCAAAGCGGTTTTGATTGTGATCGGAATCCTGTTTATGTTTCGAGTAATCGGATTTACGGGCGTTGCGCAAAGTATTTTGGCCGGAGCCGGAATTTCGGCATTTATCATCGGTTTTGCGCTCAAAGACATTGGTGAAAACTTTTTAGCCGGAATTTTGCTCGCATTTAAACGACCGTTTTCTGTTGGCGACATCATCGAAAGCAATGGGGTAAAGGGAAAAGTCGTGGCTTTAAATCTTCGCGACATCGAAATTAAAAGCGACAGCAAAAACATTTTTATCCCAAATGCGCTGTTGATTAAGAACACGCTTGTCAATTACAACAGTGAAGGATTTTTGCTGCAGGATTTCACTATCGGACTCGAATATGGTTCCGATTATAAAAAAGCGATCGCACTCATAACCGACGTGATGAAAGAAGATGCCGAAATCATTGATAAAGGCTATCGGAACAACGCGGTGGTTTCAGGGATTTCGGGTACAACCGTGCAAATCAACATCCGTTATTGGGTACAAACCGATGACCAGATCAGCGACGGAAAGCACCGTTCGGAAGTGATTATCAAGGTTACGGAAACATTGAAGGAAAACGGCTTCAATCTTAAATGAAGCAAACTGTAAATTTAATTTCGTTCGTTTTTTTGCAGTGTTTATAAGTTATCCGTTAGGAAATAATCTTTTGCCGAGTTTTGTCTTCTATTTTTTGTTGTCTTCTTCAACAACCAGTTTCAGGGAATTAATATAATCGGTGTCAAATTCGATCACCCTGATTTTATTGAGGTTGAATGCCATTTCGCCTTCAAATTCGCCTTCCGTTCCCAGAAAATCGATAACCAGTTCGTCATCGTTAAGTTCGATCAGTTTGCCGAGATAAACCGCTTTATCCGATTTTTTTGCCACCTGAAAAATGCCATATTTCTGATCCAAAAAATTGATTATGGCAGCCAGGTTATGAATCGGAATAATGTCTTCCGCACTTGTTTTCAAACCTTTAAGTTTGATGACCTTTTCGGTAAACTCATGGTCTTTGTCCTGGATGATCGACTTGATGTTTTTGTTTTTCAGAATGGTATAACCATCAATGATAAAGTCAAACGGATTGTTTTTGATCAGGATCCAGTCGTCTGTCCAGTCGATCAGGAAGCCGGTAAAAATTTCTTTCTTGTCTTCAAATTCAATTGAGATGAGTTGGCGCAAATATTTTTCCATGTTTTATTTTCAGAATAAGTAATGATTGAAAACGACTTTCAGCAAATGTCGTGATGTTCAAATGTATGAATTTGTGGCTCAATAATACAGCCTGAAATCCAGTAATTTGCAAAGCGCGTATTGCTTTTCGTATAAGGTTTCGACAATTTCAACCACATCGTCATCGCCTTCAAACAAACTGAAAAAAAGCTTGTCCAAATGAATGCTGGTCAGGCTGACCGACTCACTTCCATAGCCCGAAATGGCGCGCGCTCCGGTAATATCCAGAAAATACTGCGCTTCTTCGGAAGTCAGTTCCAAAACTTTTGCGTTGGCAAAATGCAGGATTTTTCCACGCAGTTTGCCTTCGAAAATTTCAGCGATTTCCTGCAAACTGTAATAGTAATTGTTCAGGCAAATGTTGTTCCCTTCGCCTGGCATGACTAAATAAATGATTTCGTAATTTTTAAAATTATGATCGTTGTACAGCAATGCGTTCAGGCTTTCGTCCAGTCCTTCGATCGTATCGCAGGTCTGGTAAATGCTGTCAATGCCTTGTTCAAAAGCGAGCTGCTCCAGGTTTTTTACCACTTCAGTAGTCGTTTCAACATCTACATCCGGAACTGCTTCGAGGCAAAAAATAAATTTATCATCGTCCATTCAATCCTTTTTCAAATTTTTCCACACAAAGGTATAAATCCAAACAGGATAATTGGGCAAATCAATTGTTACAATTATCTAAAATTTATCCTTGTTTAATGTGGTAGACTAAAAGTTGTTTATCCGCAAATCTGCTAACGAAATCACTTAATGATGTAAGAAGAAGCGTATGAAGAGTGTCGAAATTAGATCCGGAAATTCGATTTTCAAAACAACGGTAAAAAATATCCGACATGGAAAAAAATACGCAGTCAGCCAAAGCATTTTACGATTATCAGGAAAAAGATATCGAATCGATTTTTGAATTGATGGAAAGCAAACCGGCGCTCAAATTGTTGTACCAATTGCCAACAGGTGGTGGAAAAACAGTTGTGTTTTCAGAAATCGCACGTCGGTTTACTGAAAGAACAGGCCAGAATGTAACGATTTTAACGCACCGCAAGGAGTTGTGCCGACAAACATCAAAAACGCTAACAGGTCTCGGTGTCAAAAATTCGATCATCAACAGCAGCAGCAAAACAATCAAAGACAGTGATTGTTATGTGGCGATGGTTGAAACATTGAGAAACAGGATCAAATCCAAAAAAGTCAAAACCCAAAATGTCGGCTTGGTCATTATTGATGAAGCGCATCACAATTCGTTTCGGAAATTATTGGGCAGTTTTAAAAATGCGGTGGTTATTGGCGTTACCGCAACGCCTTTCAGTGCTGATGTTTCCAAACCAATGAAACGCCATTACGAAACGCTGATCACAGGAAAAAATATTGCCGAATTGATCGCCGAAGGTTTTTTGGCGAAACCACAATCGTCTGTTTACGAGGTCGAACTCAACTCTCTCAAAACCGGACTCCATGGCGATTACACCATCAGTTCTTCCAATGAATTGTACAGTTCGCCGGCGATGCTCGATTTGTTGCTGAAAGCCTACAACAACGATTCAAAAGGTAAAAAAACATTGATTTTCAACAACGGAATCGAAACTTCAGTCAAAGTGCGCGATTTGTTTGCCGAAGCAGGCATTCCGGTGAAACATTTCGATAACAAAACGCCGTCCGACGAACGCAAGGAAATCCTGAAATGGTTTAAAAAAACCAAAGGCGCGGTGCTCACTTCCGTTTCGATATTAACCACGGGATTTGACGAACCGACGGTACAAACAGTGATTTTAAACCGTGCAACTACTTCGATAACGCTTTACCACCAGATGATTGGACGTGGCGCCAGAAAATTGCCTGCCAAAAAAACGTTTAAGATTATTGATATCGGAAACAACATTCAGCGCTTTGGCGAATGGGAAACGCCGGTAGACTGGAAATATGTTTTCGAAAATCCCGAAGCGTTTGCCGAAAAATTGCAATACCAGGCAGCCGGAAATTCTTCTGCACAATCGCACGCCGTTTCTGCAGAATTGCGCGCTTTGTTTCCAAATACGCTCGAAATGACTTTTGATATCGAAGGCCATTACCAGGAAGCCATCGATACCGATAAGAAACCCAAAACCGTCATACAGGAGTCGATCCGGCAACAGACCAAAATGTGCATTCAGAATTCTGAAACGCTGAGCCAGGCCATTGTACTTGCCGAAGCGCTGCGGCCCGAAATAGAATGGCGCGTCAAACAATACGTGAAATGTTTGGAAAATGCCAGCAAAAGTTATAAAGACTGGCTGATGGAAGATTATCAGGCGAGGTTGGAAGGCATGATTAAAAAACTCTACGGACGTTTACAGACAGCTTAAAAATAACATTACGGAATTTACTTTTAAGCTGATATTGGAACGTTTTGCTGTAGCGAATTTTCCGAAACGGCATCCGATTTTTCGTTAATTGGAATGTAAATTTCGAATGTAGCACCTTTGTTCAATTCGCCACTCGCGGTAATAATCCCGTTGTGGTTGTCGACAATTTTTTTTACGATCGCAAGTCCGATGCCTGTTCCGGAATATTCCTTTACATGATGCAACCGTTGGAACATCGCAAAAACCTGTTCGTTAAACTTGGCGTCAAAACCAATTCCGTTGTCTTTAATACTGAGGTTCCAATAGTTGTTTTTCTGATTCAGAAAAATCAGTTGTCGCGATTTCAAATCCCTGAATTTGATAATTTGGGTTTCGATAATGATGTGCGACGGCAAATCGGGAAGGGAAAATTTCAATGCGTTGCTCATCAGATTGTAGAGCAGTTGCCGGAATTGAAACGTTACAATATTGGCCGGCAAAAGTCCGCCAGAAGTTATTGTTGCCCGTTTTTCCAGGATGGTTTCCTTAAGTTCAGATTTCACTTCTTCCAGCAAAGTATTAAGGTCGGTCATTTCATATTCACGCTCAAGGCTGTTGATGCGCGAAAACGCCAATAAATCTTCAATAAGCCGGCGCATTCTCGTTGCCGCTGCCTGAATGCGGTCCATATTTTTCTTTCCGGCTTCGCTGATGTTTTCATTTTCATGCGCTATCAGTATCGAAATGAAAGTCTGGATTTTTCGCAGCGGTTCCTGTAAATCGTGGCTCGAAATGAAGTTAAAAGCCAGCAGTTCCTTATTGGCGTTGAGCAGTTCGATTGCCCGTTTTTCCTTTTCTTCATTTTGGAAAATCAATTCTTCGTTCGCAATAAGCAGCGCGGCAGTTTGTACTTTTAATTTTTCAAGGATGTCTTTTTTATCACGGATCTCGTCGGCTTCTTTGAGTGCGCGGATGACTTTTTGCGGCAAGGCAATCAGGTTGTCTTTTGAGGCATAATCAGTAACGCCGTCTTTGATGAGCATCACGACGTTTTCTTCACCAACAGTTCCGGAAACGATTATGAAAGGAATGGTAAGTCCCTTATTTTGCATGAGCCGGAAAGCAGAAAGCGCATCAAACGAAGGCAGCGAATAATCTGACAGAATGATATCAGGAGAAAAAACATCGAGAGATTCTTCAAACATCTGACGCGTTTCCGCAACTTTAGAAGCGAAAACAATTCCCGATTTGTTCAGCTGGCGTAGGATCAAATCCGCATCAGCGCGATTGTCTTCAAGTATAAGTATTTTAATATTTTCTGTCATACAACAAAATATTGATTTTTGGATTCGTTTTTTTCCAGGTAGTTTTAGGTGGCAGGCTGACTTAAAATCATCCAATACATGCCCATTTCTTTGATCGCGGTAAAAAAATTATCGCTGTCAACCGGTTTTACGATATAACTGTTGGCGCCAAGCGCGTAACAATTGGCAATGTCAGGATCTTCCTGTGAAGAAGTCAGGATTACCGCGGGAATCGATCGCAAATTAGGATCACTTTTTACTTTTTCCAATACCTGCATGCCTGAAACTTTTGGCATTTTCAGATCCAGAAGGAGCAATTTTGGATGTGATTTCGGATTTCGGTCGGCATAAATGCCTCGGCAATAAAGGAAATCAAGTGCTTCTGCGCCGTCTTTTACATGCAACAGTTTGTTTGTAAATCCGCTTTTGGTAAGCGCGCGTATCGTGAGCATGGCGTCATCCATACTGTCTTCTGCGAATAAAATTTCAATGTCGTCGTAATTCATTTTTTTGTTTTAGTGGTTGATGTCGGGCAGGCTGAAATAAAAATCCGATCCTGAATCTATTTCCGATTCTGCCCATACTTCGCCATGATGGCGGTTGATTATTTTTTGTACGATCGCCAGGCCAATGCCCGTTCCGTCGAATTCTTCCTGGGAATGCAGCCGTTGAAATACGCCAAAAAGTTTGTCGTAATAAGCCATGTCGAAACCCGCGCCCCAATCCTGTACACGATAAACAATCTGGTTGTTTTTGGCAATTGAGGTAATTTTGATCCTGATTTCCGATTTGTATTTCGAATATTTAATTGCGTTCGAAATAAGATTTACCCAAACCTGTTTAATTAACGATTGGTCGCCGTTTGCTGGTAAGAGTTCTGAAATGTCGAATATGGGAATATTGTCGCCACTGTCTGTCGCCATTTCGGAAATCACGTTGTTGACCAAATCGTTCATGTTGATCTCAGCAGCAGTGACCTGTTTTCGGCCAAGTTTGCTAAAAGCGAGCAAATCGTCAATCAGGATTCCCATTTTTTTCGAATTGTGTATGATGGCTTCCAATACTTTTTTGCCGTCATTGTCAATCGCTTCGGCATGGTCTTCCAAAAGAATTCTTGTGTAACCGTTGATTGCGCGAATCGGAGCACGCAAATCGTGAGAAACAGAGTAGGAGAAAGCGCCCAGTTCTTCCTGTGCTTTTTTGAGTTCGGTGTTGGCGATCATCAACTCCTTGCTTCTTTTTTCCTGATAGGCGAGTTCCCGATTGGTTACAACCAATTCGGCTGCGCGCTTTTCCTTTTCGGCTTTTCGTTTGGCTTTCTGTATGGTTTCGATTGCCAGTTTTTTATTGGCGATAATGAGTTCGGCAGCGCGTTTTTCCTTTTCGCGGCTCTGAATGGCCAGTTCTTTATTTGCGATTATAAGTTCGTTGGCGCGTTTTTCCTTTTCTTTATTTTGAAAAGCCAGTTCTTTATTGGCAACGATCAGTTCGGCCGCGCGGCTTTCTTTTTCATGATTTTGAAAAACCAATTCTGCGTTGGCGATGATAAGTTCTGCAGCACGTTTTTCCTTTTCATCATTCTGAAAGGCAAGTTCTTTGTTGGCGATGATCAGTTCAGCGGCGCGGTTTTCTTTTTCGGTGTTTTGGTACAGCAGTTCTTTATTGGCAATGATAAGTTCGTTGGCGCGTTTTTCTTTTTCATGATTTTGAAAAATCAGCTCTTCATTGGCAATAGCCAGTTCGGCCGCTCTTTTCTGTCGTTCATCATTTTGAAACAACAACTCTTTTTTGGCAATGCTTAATGCAGCAGTGTCTTCGTGGTTTTCGTTTGTAGTAATTATTGGACTGTCGGATCCTTTTGTGGTACTGCTCATATTAATCTCAATGGTATTGGAAATAATGGCAGTAATTTGCTGGAAAAGCGCCGATATTTAATTGAATGTTTGGATTGGCATTGGAAATCCATAAGTTGACAATGTCCGAAACGGATCACAGTCTTGCCTTCAGGGTAATTTTGTTATACTTGCGAATGTAAGCATTTATCCCTAATAAATCATTGATTTTCAAGGAATAAAATTTAACGGTTTTAAGTATAACTAAACGTCAGATTGTTTTTATAGCCATAATCTTTTCCTCAAAAACTTCTTTAAATTCAGAGCGGCTTTTGATGCGTGTTTTGTAGGTGTAAATCGTTGCAACAGAAAGCTCAAGAAAATCTGCGATCTGATTTGAATCCTGTATGCCGAGTCGGTACAGTGCGAAAATTCGAAGTTCGGTGTTTAGCAGTTCGCCTTTTTTAATTGTGGTTTTATGGTCTTCGGAAAACAAACTGTTGAAATCGCTGATAAACGTCGGGAACAACTTTAAGAAGATCTCATCAAACTGATGGTAAAGGTTTTCGCGTTCCTTTTTGACATCATATTTTTTCAGGCTGACCATAATTTCATCAGTCTTTTTGGAAATGATTTTCTGGATCGTACTTTTTTGCAGATGGTCCATTTTATTGATCAAATCAGATGTTGCTTTGATGAAATACGCAATATATTCTTCCTTGATCGTATTGGCTTCACTCAGGCTCACATTCATTTCCTGAAGCTGTCCGTAAGATTCCGCCATCACTTTTTTCGCGGCGTTGCGCTGCTTGAGCTGGATGTAAATGATCACCAAAAACAAAATGATAATGAACGCCAGCACAGTTAACAGAATAACGATTTTCTGGAGTTTGTCATTTTTTCCGTTCACCATATTCAGCTGTGCCTTTTCAATGATTGGAAGAATAGACGAAATTTCAATCTTCCGATGCCGCGCATTGTAAAATGTAGCATCGTCCATCGCAAGGTTAATATATTTGTTGGCTTTGTCTAGGTAACCCATCTTAAACAGTTCATTGGCAAGGTTTCGCAATGCCACGGTTTCTTTGGTCGCATTTTTAACATCAGCAATCGCGGCAAGGGTAAGGTAATGGATGGCGTTTTCGGTCAAACCTCTTTCGGAATAAATGTAGCCGAGGCTCGAAGTCGCAATTCCGTAATAGTGTGGCGGCAGTTTGTAATTTTTGATCCAATAATTGAAAGCAGATTCCGCACCTTTCCAATCTTGTTGCTTTAGCTTTTTAAGACTTTCAACCGACCAGTATTCATTGGTATTCGGACTCACGAGCAGCAACGCTTTTTCGAGATAAAGGTTCCCGGTGCGCACATAATTGATGTTGTATCTCGGATCGCGCGTATAATCGGCAAGATCATAATACGCACGCGCTTTGATCGAATAAAATTCAAACTTATTTTTTTGAAGCAATTTCGACGGATCAATGCTATTTAGAGTGTCAATGGCTTCCTTAAACAAACCCGACGACAACAGTACAAAACCTTCTTTAATCCTGCTGTTGGCAATCATTTCTGCATCTTTAAGCAAAAAGGCTTTAGATTTCGCCTGCTCTAAATAATAGTAGGCGGAATCGTATTTAAAGGATTTGTATTCCTCAAACATCGACATATAAGAATGGTACAAATTTCGGCTGTCTTTGCTGAGCGTATATTTATGGATATTTCGGTCAATGGCCTTGATCTTTGCATATTTCTGCTGCATGTAAATGTCTTTCTTCATCAACGCGCGGTCAAGTTCATCTAAAACCGGATCAATGGTGTTGGCATGCAAGCCAATAGCCGAAAGGAACATAAATAGTAAAAATGGTAATCTTAACATCGTTTGTTTTTGGTTCAACTTCTAATATTTGCCATCGGTTCGATTAGCCGACGCAAATAAAATTACTCACAATTTTTTTAAGTTGTTAAATATACTTTAAAATTTCTATATCGATAATTTTAGGGTTTAATAAATATGCATTTCTTAGAAAACCAACGTTAAAATTTCCTTATAGATATAAAAACTTGCCTAAAAAATGAAATTTACTACTCGATAAATGCTTGATTTTTTGACTATCAGCATAAAATTAAACCATTGATCTTATTGGGTTTACACCAATTTCAATCGTTATAGTATCTTGATTTTATCAGAATATTTTTTTTAAGACTTCCTTAACGTCTAATTTCGATTCGTGCAAACAAACGCATATTGAATGACTAACAAAAAACCCAAAAATTTATGAAACGCAAAATTATCTGCCTGATGGCGGTCGCAGCAATGTTCGCCGTCGGATGCAACGAAGTGGATGATGGAAATCATGTCGATCCAATCAGTATTTATGAAAAGATAGGTGGGCAGTGGGATCTGATGAACCTCAAAATGGTCGACGAAGCCGCTAAGGCAAATGCGATCGAACCCAATGAAGAAAACCTCAGTGGACTGTTTAATTATGAAAATTTTAAGATCAGGTTCAATGTCGATTCCAACAACCAGCCTACAACTTATGAAGTGACGGGAGATGTTCCGCCATTGTTCGCATTAAACGGCTATTGGCAACTGAGTTCGGCATTCCAGCAACCGGACGCAACCGCAGTCCGAATCTTATTGTATAGTGACGCAGCGAAAACGCAGCAAACTGATGAATTAAGACTTACATCTGTACCTGGAACCAAACGCGAAATGGAAATTCAGCTCGTCAGGGTTTCAAACGGAACGCCTTTCATTTCCTACATTTTTAAACTGGCGCAAAACTAACAAACAAACATGAAAAAATTTATACACATCATTTTACTCGCTCTGGTGATGCTGCCAAATTTGGTGTCAGCACAGGAAGAGATGGGAACTCCCAATAAAATTTGGTCGTATCCAGTGGTTTACAAATACGACGAACAGGTTACCTGGTATTTTGACCTTTCCACTACAACTTTTGCCGCGGGCGAAGATATTTACCTTTGGATCTGGTCGCCGTCTGAACCGGACGCAGGAAACTGGGAAAATTCTTCTGAGTTTGCAAAGCTGACTTACGTAAGCGACAAAACATGGAAGTTTACGCTTACGCCAACGGTTTACTTCTCTCGTACTCCGGCCGAAATTGCGGCATCAGCAGGTTTTTGGTGTCGCCTGAAAAGCAAAACCGGAGACAAACAGTCTGCTGTGACCCAAATTGCATATACCGATTTTTCCTCGTTTTATACTGCAAACGAAATTATTCGCTCTTATCCAACGCGACCAAGCCTGAACGACGGTTTGAGCATTTTGTTTAATTCCAATCTGGTTCCGGGATTTGAAACTGCGACGAGCGTTCATTTTCACAGCGGAATGAACGATTGGGCTGTCAAACAGGAATACCAGTCGTGGCTTCCGGAAATTGTCGAGAAAACAAAACTCAAAAACATGGGTGATGGTTTCTACAAAATGGATTTGGTTCCGGCCCAATATTACCCGGACATTCCCGATGGTTTTGTCATGAACAACCTTGTGTTTTTAATGGTTAAAGACGATTGGGCGCTCACAACTCCTGATCAGGTTTTAAACGCCGCCGATTACGTTCCGCCAGCAGATCCTGTTTTCAGGTTTTTCCCGTCGCAGTTGACTAAGAAAGATTTCCTTGGCATTGTCAGGAAAAATAATGAGACCGGCGTAAACAAGTTAATTTACACCATTACAGCAGGAACGGTTACACTTACAGGCGAATTCACCGGAACAGCAAGTGAAATCAAAGGATTCGTAAACCTGGTGACGCCTTTGCAAAATGTCAACGTTACCGAAATCCGAGCCCTGATTAAAGACAACAATGGCAGGACCATTTCCGACACGAACATTCCACTGAAAACGGTCGATTAACCGAAAAAACCAAATTAAACACACATTCTGATGAATAGTAAAAATAAAAATATGGCTCCGCAAAAATCCGGGAGCAATACACGCATGTGCTTTCTGATGTTCCTGCTGTTTTTGTCGGCAGGAATCTTCGCCCAGCAAAAGAAGCTGGTCACGGGAACCATTTCTGACAATGCAGGAGCGCTGCCTGGCGTAAGTATTATGGAGGCCGGCACGCAAAAAGGCACAACAACCGATGCAGACGGAAAGTTTGTATTTGAAGCCACCGTTGGCAGTACGCTACAAATTTCGTTTGTTGGTTATACAACACAAAACATTAAAGTCGATGCCAATACCAAAACCGTTGTTGTCAAACTGGAAGAAAGCGCTTTCATGCTCGATGCGGTCGAACTCGTTTCTGTAGGATACGGAACGATGAGAAAATCCGATCTGACGGGCGCGATTTCAACTGTTAAAGGTGACGATCTTGTTAAAGGTGTCATTACATCGACAGAACAGGCTTTGCAGGGAAAAGTTGCAGGTTTAAATGTGATGCAAAGCACCGGAGATCCAAGTAGCGGATCGTCTTTGCGTTTGCGTGGCGGAACTTCGCTTACCGCGAGCAACAGTCCGCTGATTGTAGTAGACGGAATCGCAGGTGTTGATATCAACATCATCCAATCAACGGATATCAAGTCGATTGATGTCTTAAAAGATGCTTCTGCGACAGCGATTTACGGTTCAAGAGGTGCAAATGGTGTGATCATCATTACCACAAAAAGCGGATCAAAGAACACCACGATTACGTATACAGGTTACACCAGTGTCAGCGAAGCTTCAAACCAGCTCGACATGCTTTCGGCTGATCAATGGCGCGGATATGTTCGTGAAAACAACCTGACCGATGCGATCGATTACGGCGGAAACACCGACTGGCAAAAGGAATTGTACCGAAAAGCCTTTACGCAATCACATACTTTAAGCATTTCTTCAGGCGGCGAAGTAAGTGGCATCCGCACATCGCTTTCGTATTTGAAAAATGAAGGTGTGGTAAAAACAACACAACTCGAGCGTTTGAGCGCCAATTTGAGTGGTTACCAATATGCATTAGACAAGAGACTGAAATTCGACACCGGTTTGTTCGCCAACATCGACAAATGGAATCCACTTGATTACAGAATTTTCGAACGTTCTTTCAACATGAACCCGACACTTCCTGTACGCAATCCGAACGGTACGTTTACGGAAGTAGGCGGAACATTAGTGGAAAACCCGGTTGAAATTTTAACCAATAGAAACGCAGACAGCGAGCGTCATCGTGTTCTTGGATATTTTAAGACCGAAGCCAAAATCTTCGATAACCTTCAGGCTGTGGTGAATTTGTCATTGGAACACAACGCTTCACAAGCAGACATTTACAAACCTTCTTACGCTGTCATGGAAGGCCGTACTGAAAACGGTTATGCTCAAAAAACGTATGCGGAATATACGAATGCACAGGCTGAAGCGTATCTGAATTACAACAAGTTTTTCGGAAAACACAGCGTTAATCTGCTTGCCGGTTATTCATACCTGCAAAATATCTACAAAGGTTTTGGTGCGCAAAGAAGCGGATTTGAAACGGATCTTTTCGGATATGACAACCTTGGCGCCGGTTACAATTACAGGCTTGGCGATGTGTATTCATACAAAGGAAAATCAAATTTGGTGTCGTTTTTCGGAAGAGCGAATTATGCTTTCGACGGAAAATACATGGTTACAGGAACGTTGCGCCGCGATGGTTCAAGCCGTTTTGGAGCCAACAACAAATGGGGACTTTTCCCATCGGCTTCAGCTGCATGGAAAATTTCAGGAGAGGAATTCATGAAACCAACAGAAAACTGGTTGACGAATTTAAAAGTTAGAGTTGGTTATGGCGTTACCGGAAACCAGGATGGCATTGGCGAATACAAATCGTTGTCGATTTTAGGAGTGGGCCGCGACAGTTATTACGATCCGTCAACAGGAACATGGAGTTTGGCTTATTCGCCAATCCAAAACCCAAACCCGGATTTGAAATGGGAATCGACACGCCAGACAAACATCGGACTTGACTTCAGTTTGTTCAACAGGCTTTCGGGTTCGATCGAGTGGTATGACAAACAAACCAAAGATTTGTTGTATACCTATCAAGTGCCGCAACCGCCATATTTGGTAGGAACGATGCTTGCAAACGTGGGTGATTTGTCAAACAAAGGAATTGAGTTAACCCTGAATGCTGATATTGTGAAAAGCGATAAATTTTCCTGGGACGCCAATTTGACTTTTGCGAAAAACAAACAAAAAATCAAAAAATTATCAAACCAGGCTTACAAGACTGAAAGAATTCAGACAGGTTCTTTACACGGACTTTCCGGAATGTCAAACATGTTTTCTCAGGTTATTGCCGAAGGATACGCGGTAGGTACTTTTTGGGGACGCGAATACCAGGGACTTGATGAAAATGGCGAGTACATTTTAAGTGAAGACGAAAGAGAAATTGGCAATGCGCAACCCGATTTTACGATGGGAATCGGCATGAATTTTAGCTATAAAAATTTCGACCTCGGATTTACAGGTTACGGTGTTTTTGGCCAGGATGTTTTGAATGCGACTGAAATGATGCTTAGCGATCCAAACAGAATGCCTTCATACAACATCCAGGATAGTTTCGTGGGCAGCCCGATCAAATCGGCTCCGGCTTATTCGAGTTACTGGATCGAAGATGCGTCGTTTTTCAGATTACAAACCGCGACAATCGGATACACCATTCCATTTAAAAACAGCAAAGCCAAGCTTCGTATATATGCCTTGGGACAAAATCTTTTCGTGATCACAGGCTACAATGGCGTGGATCCGGAAGTAGATTTGACCGGACTCGACGCTCCTGGAATTGACAGGTTTAACAACTATCCAAGACCAAGAACCGTTTCTCTTGGATTGAATTTTACCCTTGCAAATTAAAAATTGATAACTATAACAATAATGAAAATGAAAGTCAAAATAATAGCTGCAATACTTTTTAGCACGCTTTTTACTTTTTCGTGTACCGATCTGGATGAAGATATATACGACAGGGTAGCAGACAATAATTTTGGAAATACGCCTAACGAAATCGACGCTCTTGTGGGCGGCGCTTATTCTTCACTCAGAGGATTCAGCGATGCGACTTCAAATGCATTTCCAACATGTGAATACGTGTTTTTCCTGAATGAAGTGGCCTCGGATGAAGCGACAATTCCAACAAGGGGAACCGACTGGTTTGACGGCGGACGTTACCAGGATGTGCAACGACACGAGTGGAAAGCCGACAACGGTATGATTTTATCGGCTTGGCGTTACTGTTATGCCGGAATCTCAAAAGTCAATTCGATCATTTACCAGGTCGATAAATCGGGCTTGAGCGCAGAGGCAAAAGCGCCAATTTACGCTGAACTTAAAGCGATCCGTGCGTATTATTATTACCAATTGCTTGACATGTTTGGAAATGTGCCGATTGTAACGAATTTCGAAGACCAGTCGTTGCCAACCAATTCGACACGTCGCGAAGTATACGATTTTGTTGAAACAGAATTGCTGGCTGCAGTACCGCATTTGAAATCGAACATCGTATATTCTAAAATGACCCAAAATGTTGCCTACGCTTTGCTTGCAAGATTGTACATCAATTCGGAAGCATTTATCGGAACGGCGCGTTGGCAGGATTGCATCGACATGTGCCAGAACATTCAGGGCCATACGCTTGCCGCCGATTTCTTTGCGAATTTTGCGACGCAGAACCAAACTTCAAACGAAATCATTTTCTCGATTCCTTACGATTCCAAAGCCGGAACTGTCGGAAATTACATGTCATCGATGAGCGCGCATTATTTGCATCGTTTTACAGTTTCTGCCACCGGAGATTATCCTTGGAGCGGAAACGGAATGAGCGCGCAACCTGGTGTTTATTCTTCATTTGCTGAAGCCGACAAACGCAGAAAAGGCATGCTTATTGGCGACCAGATCAATCTTGCAACGGGTTCAGTGATCATTATGGACAGCGGCGAACCGTTGACTTACACGGAAGACATCGTTGATTTCACAAACGCCAAACAAAATGAAGGCGTACGTTTGGCCAAATACGAAATGAAAGCTGGCGAAATGTGGGAACGCGACCACGATTTTGTACTGATCCGTTACTCAGAAATTTTGATGATGCAGGCAGAATGTTATGTTCGTCTGGGTTCGCCAACGTTGGCCGCGCCATTTCTCGAACAGGTTACTTCACGCGCCGGAACTGAAATGCCTGCGACGATCGACCTTGATTTTATCAACAAAGAATTGCTTCGCGAATTTACCTTTGAAGGAACCCGAAGAACCACGAACATCCGTTTCGGAACGTTCTTCCAGCCTTGGTGGGAAAAAGGATCGACTCCGGCTTACAGGGGAATTTTTCCAATTCCGGCCACGGTTTTGGTTACCAATTCAAATTTGCGCCAGAATCCACAATATTGATTTTTGCTAAAATGTCGGTCTTCCATGTAGAGTTAGTCGTGGAAGGCTGGCATTTTTTTTTATCTTAGCCTTTAATACAATTTCTATGAAAAAATATATTACGCCGCTTTTCGCCATCGTTCTTAGTGTTTCATTTGCATTTGGATGCAGTGATGATAGCACGGCTGCTGCGCCATCGGTAAACGAACCAGATCCGATAGTCGAAAATCTTAGTCCGGTTCCGGCGGCAAAAACCAATGCCACAAAAATATTCATGCATTATATGCCGTGGTTTGAAACCAATGAAAGCAGTCCCGACGGACAATGGGGCTATCACTGGAAAATGGCCAATAAAAACCCGAACATTATCAACGCCAACGGGCAGCGCCAGATTGCGTCGCATTATTATCCACTGATCGGTCCTTACCATTCAGGCGATAAAGAGGTGATCGAAAATCATTTGCTGCTGATGAAATATTCCGGTGTTGACGGCATTTTAATCGATTGGTATGGAACCTACAACCTGAACGATTACCGCATCAATAAGGAAAATGCCGAACAATTTATCGAAATGATCGAGAAAGTCGGACTGGAATATGCGATCGTCTATGAAGACCGGTTCTTGCCAAATATTGTATCGGCCGGGCTTGCGCCAACAAAAACCGCTGCCGCAAAAACCGATATGAATTACCTGCAAAGCAATTATTTCAACGATGCAAATTACATTAAAATCAACAACAAACCACTGCTGATGTGTTTTGGGCCTATTTCGCTGCAAACGCCAGCCGAATGGACTACAGCTTTTACCGATTTGTCGACAAAACCGACGTTTCTGACCCTTTGGTATGAATCTGCCGATGCGGGCACAAATGCTTCCGGTGAATATGCTTGGGTATATCAGGACAATACGCATCTGACCAATTTTTACAACAACCGCGCAGGAACCCTTGGTGTTTCAATGGCAAGCGCTTATCCTGGATTCAACGACTTTTATGACGAAGGTGGTTCGCCGGCCGGAATCAACTGGACCATTAGCCACAACAACGGCGCAACTTTAGACCAAACACTCGCAATGGCACAAAATGCACATGTTAATTACCTGCAACTGGTCACCTGGAATGACTTTGGCGAAGGAACGATGATCGAGCCTACTGTTGAAACCGGCTATACATATGTAGAAAAAGTGAAAGCTTTTGCCGGTGTTCAAAACCAAACAGCTGCTTTTCCTGCCATCAGCAAACTTTTTAACTTAAGAAGGCAATACAAAACCAATGCAACCGTTCAGACCAAACTTGACAAAGCTTTTGGTTATTTCGTATCGATGCAACCCGAAAAAGCGATTGCCGCCCTCAACGAAATTCAATAAGCGTTAACCTCAAAATTACAGAATGAAAAATTTAAAATACAGTTTCAGTGCAATAGCGCTTGTCGTTTTATTGTCCTGTCACGCCCAAAAAAACTACACGGTAAAGTCTCCCGGTAAAAACAACACGCTTGTTTTCGAACTGACCAAATCCGGGCAACCGCAATACAAATTTACTTCAAACGGAAAATCGGTGATTGAACCGTCATTGCTGGGTTTCGAATTCCAGGATATCAAAAAAATGACCGACGGCTTTGAAGTTGTAAATACAGAACAAACCACTTCAGATGCTACCTGGGAACAGCCTTGGGGCGAATTTAGGAAAGTAAGGGATCATCACAACCAGCTTATCGTTCATCTGAAGGAGTCGGGTAACGAAAAAAGGCTGGTTGACCTGATCTTCCGCGTTTTTGACGACGGATTGGGTTTCAGATATTCATTTCCAAAACAGCCGAATTTGGGCAAAGTCAAAATTTCAAACGAAATCACGCAGTTTACTTTTTCAGATGACAATGACGTATGGTGGATTCCGGTACATCGGGAAAATAGCTATTACGAAAGTACTTACAGAAAAACGGCAATCAGCAAAACTGATACGATCAATACGCCGGCAACTTTCGAAACAAAAAACAAATTATTTGTTGCCATCCATGAAGCAGATTTAACCGATTTTGCGTCGATGACCTTGTTAAAATCGGGAAACAAACAATACAAAAGTGAATTGGTGCCTTGGAGAGATGGCGTCAAAGTATACGCGGAAGCGCCCTTTCAAACGCCGTGGCGCACGATTATCGTGGGTGAAAAACCGGGAGATCTGGCCACCTCGACAATTGTACTGAACCTGAATGAACCATCAAAAATTAAAGATGTTTCCTGGATTGAACCGTCAAAATACATCGGGATCTGGTGGGGCATGCACCTCGAAAAGTACACTTGGGGACAAGGCCCGAAACATGGTGCGACTACTGAAAACACGAAAAGATACATTGATTTCGCAGCCAAAAACAAACTCAACGGCGTTTTGGTAGAAGGCTGGAATGTAGGTTGGGATGGCGATTGGACTGCCGACGGGTCTGCGTTCAGTTTTACAAAACCTTATCCGGATTTTAATATTGAGGAAATCGGGAAATACGCCGCGGCGAAAAATGTACGTCTCATTGGCCACCACGAAACTGCGGGTGCGACCAAACATTACGAAAGCCAGCTCGAAGATGCTTTCAAGTTATACAACAAAATTGGTGTAAACACTGTGAAAACGGGTTACGTGAATAAATATCTGGACAAGAAAGAATGGCACGACAGCCAATACGGTGTACGTCATTACAGAAAAGTAATCGAAACCGCCGCCAAATACCACATCATGATTGACAACCACGAACCGGTAAAAGGAACTGGTTTGCAGCGTACGTACCCGAACTTCATGTCGCAGGAAGGCGGACGCGGCCAGGAATACAACGCCTGGTCAACTGATGGCGGAAACACACCGGAACACTTAACTTTGTTGCCATTCACAAGGATGCTTTCGGGACCGTTTGATTATACGCCGGGAAATTTCGATTTTGGCTACAAATTGCCACAAGGCGCGAAAGTACAAACGACTTTGGCCAACCAACTGGCTTTATACGTGATCATCTTCAGTCCGTTGCAGATGGCTTCAGATTTGCCGGAAAATTACGAAGGCAAACGCGAGTTCGAATTTGTAAAAGAAGTGCCTTGCATCTGGTCAGAAACAAAAGTGCTCGATTCAAAAATGGGCGAATACACCAGCATTGCCCGCAAAGACTGGGATGGAAAAAATTGGTATTTGGGATCGATCACAAATGAAAAAGCACGCGATTTAAATGTGCCGTTGTCATTCCTGGATTCGGGCAAAACTTACACTGCCGAAATTTATGCCGATGGAGCAGGAGCCGATTACAACACAAATCCGTATCCTGTGGCAATCACCAAACAAACCGTTACCAGCACATCAGTCTTAAATTTGAAACTGGCGGCTGGCGGCGGAACTGCTGTAAAATTTACTCCGGTAGCCAAATAAAAACCAACCAACCGATTTCATTTTGTTTATTGTTGAAAAGCCATTTTCTCTTAGATTATGGCTTTTCTTTTTATTTCAGGACCGCTGGCAGAATAAAATCGCTCACAATGCGTTCCGTTTGCGGATGTGCGTAAGGCTTGTTGTATGCTTTCGAAGTCACAATAACAACCAACGGCAAATCTTTAAAAATAAGGAATTCGTTGCCACCATTGCCAGCGCAGTAATACGTTTCATAATCTTTGCCGTCGACGGTAAACGTTTTGTTCCAGAACAAATAACCGTAAAATTCCCTGTCGCGTTCGGGAATCTGGATTTGTTTGCTCAAAGTTTTCTGTACCCAGGAAACAGGAATGATTTGCTGGCCGCGCCATTGCCCATTATTTTTATAGAGTTGCGCGTACTTTGCGTAATCCAACGAAGTCATTTGTAAACTTCCCGCGGTATTTACCACTTTCTGAGGCGTATATTGCCATTGGTAAGATGTAATGTTTCAAGGTTTAAATAATTTTTCGTCCGCATATTTCTCAAGTCCGCCCGGAACTTTCTGATGGATCATGTCGCCCAATAACACTACACCAGCGGTAAAATAATCCCATTGGCGTCCGTTGATTTTAGATTTTTCCACCGGCAAATCCAATGTAAATTTCACCCAATTGTCGGTTGGATACATATTCTCTTCATTTCCCGCTGAATCACTGTTGGCATCCGAACCTTCAAAAGCGGAACTCATTGTGAGCAAGTCACTGATTTTAATACTGTCTTTCTTCGCTTCGTAATTGGCAAACGATTTTAAATCATAAAAATCATGTAAGGTCTGGTTTTCATCTTTAATGTAACCGTCATGAATCGCCATTCCCATCAGCGTTGATGCAAATGATTTTCCGGCAGAACGCGTATCGTGAAGCGTAGTCCGATTTGATCCATTGAAATATTCCTCGAGCAGCAATCGGCCTTCACGAATTACGACAACACTGGTCACATCCTTGATTTTGTGGCTTGCGATTTCGGCGTTGAGTGCCTTGATTTTATTTTTATCCAATGGAAATTCAGAAATTTGCCAATCGCTGTTTGGTTTGATTTCTTGGATGTTAATTTCTTTCGCAGTTAATTTGGGCGTTTTAAGGAGTAGTTGCAGTTCGCCGGCAGCAATTAAATTACCAACTTTCGCCTCAGCATTTTCATTTGTCTGAACATAAGGCCTGATTTCAATTTTAAGTTTGTGTTTGCCTTCGGTGAGTGCTTTTTCGCCACCGTTTGCTTTAAAGCGGTCCCACATATACATCGCCCACCAATCTTCGCCGGCCGTACTTGTCAATGGTACCCGAAATGTTGTGGACGTATTTTTATTTCCGCCTGAGCCAAAATTGCAACCGTGATGGATGTTTTCTTTGTAAATAAATTGGCCGTCAACATAAAATGAAAATTGCAGGTTGCCTTTATTTAAAAGCGTTTCGGCAGGCAATTCCGGTGCCAGCTGGTGCATATAATTCGTTACCGAGTTCTGCATGAATACCCTGATATTAAGGTTGGAGTTATAGGCGAGCGGGTAAGTTTTAAGAAAATCAGTTTCTTTTAAACTGTCTAACGCAATGTTCCGATTGGTGAAAACGATTTTGCCAATGTGGTTTTTGTGCAAAGGATTTTTGACAAGGTCGGTTTCGAAAAAATCTTTGGTTTGCGAATGAACGGATACAAAAATGCAAAAGGCGAGCCCTAAATAAAAATGTTTCATGATTGATTTGATTGATGATGAAACACAAAAATAGGCCTTTTGTATGTTTAAAAATAGGACAGGATTAACATCGCAGTTTTATCCAACCAATAATTTCCTGAACGCCGACGGATTTATGCCGTTGATTTCTTTAAAGCAGCGCGTCAAATGGCTTTGGTCGAAAAAACCGCAACGGTAGGCGATGTCGGTGAGTGTCATTTTTTGTGTGGAAAACAGCGCCAACGCTTTTGCTATCCTGATTTTACGAATGTACTGGCCCAGGTTGCAGCCAAAATACTTTGAAAAATCCCTCGACAAATGCACCGGATGAATATTGGCTTTTTCAGCCAGATAAGACAATGTCAGGTTGTTTGCAAACTGGTCGTTCAGAATTTCATCAAGCTGTTTTACCCAATCAGGTTTTGTTTTTGATGCTGATTCGCAGCCGTAGTTTGTTTGCGATAAGGCAGCGATCAGCAAGCTGTGAACCGACAGTTCTGTAACCGAATCTTCTTTATTGGTTTCACCGAAAATTTGGTACATCAATAGTTTCACCGAAGGATGTTTGATATTAATGCTTCCCTGCAAATGCTCGGTTTTCAGATCAACATCCCGGAACCAATTTGATTCCATTTCAATATGAAAACCGCGCGTAAAACCTTCGGGTTTGATGTTATAATGCGGTTCCTGCCAATTGTGGAAAAGCAGGCTGCCCGGGCCACAGTGGTAGATTTCTTTTTTATTCCCTTCCAAAACCTGTCCCTGAAGAATGAAAGTAAAGTAAGCATTTTCGTGATAATGCCAGTCAACGGTTGGTTTCGTATATTCTGTATCTGTCAGTATCAGGCCATTTGAGTAAATGGTTTTGTTGGTTTGCCCAAAAAATTCCCCTTTTTGCAGATGTTTCATTCGGAAACTTTAAAATTTTCAACCAAATATACTGTTTTTGAATGGACGATCAACCGACATTTGAAACCGATTTTGCGTGAATTGAATAGGTTCAACAATAGTATCCTATTAAAAATTGGACGACAGTCCTTGCTTTTGTCGGGTTTAATTGTAACTTTCATTCTAGAAAATTTGCAGATTACAGCAAAGCCAATCCTAAAAGATTATTCCGCACCGATGAACAACATAAAATCTTACGAAGACCGGTATATTAAAATGATTACCGAAGTACGTGACTATGCGATGCTGATGCTCGACACCGACGGCAATGTACTAACATGGAATGCCGGCGCCGCACAAATTAAACAATACGAGTCGACAGAAATCCTGGGAAGGAATTTCCGTATATTTTACACCAATGAAGACCGGGTTTCAAAATTACCGGAGCATTTGCTTGAACAGGCTACATTGAATCAAAGGGTCAGTCACGAAGGTTGGCGCGTTAAAAAAGACGGCAGCAAGTTTTGGGGATTTGTGGTCATTTCGGCCATGCACGATGAAGCGGGAAATGTGATTGGCTTTGCCAAAGTAACGAGAGACCTTACCGAAAACCGGGCAGCTGAAGAAAAACAGCTTCGTTACGCAAGGGAACTGGAGCAGAAAAATGAGGAATTGCGCCGCAGCGAAGAACGTTACAACAGGATGATAGCGGAAGTCGAGGATTATGCGATCATTTTGTTAGATGCCGAAGGAAATATCCAGAACTGGAATCGTGGCGCGCAAAAAATAAAAGGTTATGCACAAGGCGAGGTTATTGGTAAAAGTTTCCGGATTTTTTATCTCGAAACCGACAAAAATGACCGCTTGCCAGAACGGCTTTTGGATGAAGCCAGAACGGAAAATATCGCGAGGCATGAAGGTTGGCGCATCCGAAAAGATGGTTCCCAATTTTGGGGCAGTATTGTAATCACTGCCTTGCATAACGACCAACAGCAAGTGATTGGATTTTCAAAAGTAACGCGTGACCTGACCCAGAAAAAGCGTTTTGAGGATCAGATTTTGCAGCAAAACAAGCAATTGGAAGAATTTGCGTTTATTGCGTCGCATGACCTTCAGGAACCACTTCGTAAAATTCAGATTTACAGCAGCAAACTCCTACACCAGCCGGGAAACGAAAAGGAAAACAGGCATGTGATTGAAAGAATCAATGTGGCGGCCGGCCGGATGTCAAAGCTGATCAAAGATATTTTACAATATTCATTACTAAAAAGCAATGAATCCCTGTTTGAAAAAACAGATCTCAACGCGACGATTCGGGAAGTGTTGATGGATCTCGACGTGTTGATCGACGAACGTGACGCAGTAATTACATTTACCGAAATGCCTGTCATTGAAGCGATACCCATTCAGATGCATCAGTTGTTTTACAACCTTGTCAGCAATTCGATAAAATTTAACCAGTGCGCGCCAAAAATTGTGATACAGTGCGAAAAAGTGGCAGTCGACAGCAGCGTGTCGGGAACACTCATTACCGTGACAGACAACGGAACCGGATTCGATATGAAATATGCGGAACAACTGTTTAAAATGTTCCAACGTGGTGACAGCAACAGCAAAGGAACAGGAATCGGACTGGCGCTTTGTAAAAAAATCGTGGAAAATCATGGCGGCACGATCAGTGCTCAGAGTACGCCGGGAATCGGGACAACCTTAAAAATAGTGTTGCCTGAAAAAGATTTAAAATAAATTTCATTGTTTGCAACAAAGCATCAATTAAGCTTTTCAGTTACAAATACGATATGTTTTAATCATTGGCTTTTCATTTCACTCAGCCACATTTCCATAACCGGGCTGTCAATACTTTTTAGTAAAAGCATCGCATCGAGCTGTTTGCCGCCGGGTTTGTAATTTTCTATGAATTGGTTTAAAACCGACAAACCGTGTCTGGTATACAAGGCTTCGGCCAATTTCATGAATTGTCCCTGATACCAGCCGTAATTGTCGCCGCCGATGTAACCAAAGCCTTTCTCAAAATCTTCAAGTGATCGAAATTTTGGAACAAATCCGTTGTCAGGAATGGTCGTTGGCAACTGGTTGGGAACGGCGTAACCGAGCTGAAAATAAGTCGCTATGAATTCGTTAGCCCAATTCGGCCAGATGTCTGTCTGTGCCAAATCCCGCATAAAATAATGTCCCAATTCATGAATGGCAATACCATCAAAAACGGAAATTTTATCAGCCGCCGTCTGGTCGGGAAACATGGCTTTTTTATCTGCGCCAATCACTAACGCATCCCGCAGATGAGGCAAGCCATAAGGCATTTGGTAGGAAAGTTTCTTCCAGTCGATACTGTCCAGCACTTTTAATTTTACAGTGAATCTGTATTCCGGATATTGTTTTTCGTAAAACGTTTCGACATTGGCAATCAATTGCTGCAAGGTCTTTGCGCGCGTTTCAAATCCATTTGAAAATTCGGTCGGAACTTTTCCGGTCAAGGATTGCGTCTGTGCGGAAACAATTGCAGACACCAATAAAAATAAGGATGCAACTTTCATAAAGGGATTGTTTGATAGTCCAGCAAAATTTGTCAATATTCCGCAATGGAAATTTTGAAATACCAAGTTAAATGAATTTTCGCTTATAACTTTATCCAAGTCAATTATTCCCATATTGAGCGAAAAAAATAGCTGCACAAAAAAAATCAAAGAAGATTTTAGCTTTGAAGTTCCGCCAGTTCTTCCTCAATATTAATCCGCGCCTGTTGCTCATACTTTTCAAAAAAGTACGGAGTTTTGAAAATACGTTCCATTTCCAAAAAATGCTGCAACGCTTTTTTGCGCCCGCCGTTGTACATAAAGTCGGGATAAATGGAATACTCTTCACGAATGCCCGAAGTATAGCGCTGGTATTCGTAAGGATGTTGCCCAAGTATCGCCAAGTCTGCATCGGTCAGGAAATTGGTATCGTCGTCTGTAGAAAGTTGGTGTAATTTGGTTGCGAGGATCATTTGCACGCATTTTTCAATCTTGTCCGTTGGAAAACCGATTGCCGTGAGTCTTTGGCGTGCCAATTTTGCGCTGTCTTCCTCATTGGTACTGCTCGTGGCTTTGTAAATAATGTCGTGGTAATATACGGCAAAAAGCACAGTTTCCCAGTCGGTGATCATTTGGCGTACAGGATTCAGTTCCAAAAGTATGGCTTCCAGATGCGAAATCGTATGGTATTTTCGCTTGGGTTCCGAATATTTCGTAAATATTTCAAGCCAAAGGTCGTTTGCCAAAGCTTTGTCTGTTGAATATTGCGAAACCAATTTTAAAAAAATATCTGTAAGCATGTTGTGAATGATGACTGCAAATTTAAACAATCTGTTGGCTTAAGCAATTTGTTTTTTAAAGTAAAACGCAATTTAAAATGATTCCCAATACACATTTTGGAACATCACTCAACTTTCTTTCACACTCCTTTTTAAAGTTGTTTAACAGTCTTTCCGTCATAACGGTACACGCCATCCATTGCGCCAAACCAAATGCTTCCGTCATTGGCTTCTAAAATCCCGAAAATCATCGGCTGGTTGAGCTTGTGTGTGATTGGCTAATCCAGTAAATGTGATCATCAGGTGCAGCGAAGCATTTTTTTTTTTATAGGTTTAAAATTATTGATCCGGCGAATCTACTTTGATATTTTTCGGCTTAAACGATTTGGATTGTAAATAAAAATGTAAACTTTGTAAATAAAAACTTGACTTCATGCATCTTATTCGAAATCTCTGTTCCGGAAAACGCAAATACCTGTTTGGGTTGGTCGCAGTATTATTTATCACTTTGATCTGTGTGGCTTTCAGCGTGGAGGATAGCAACGATTTTGATACTTCCAAAAGAGAAATTTTACTCCGCAGGATTGGGCATGAAGTACTTTTACAGTCGGGCGACAGTACATCACGGGTGCTTCCGATAGAAAAGATTGCAGAAAATGAATTCCAGATCAGGTTTGAGCATCATTTTACTTTTCAACCGGCCTTGCTGGTGAATTCGACCAGAAATTTGTTGGCCAATGACCCATTCGCAACCGACTATATTGTTAAGGTTCTAAACGGTGCAAACTCCAGCGTGGTGTACGGATTTGCCATCTCCAGAAATAAAAAAGAGGATGTTGTATCCTGTATTGGAAGGAAACAACCCAAAGCCAGTTACGTGATAAATATCAAATTCAAACCAACGGGAACCAACACAGCAGAAAATGGATATCTTTTGGGCGGCCTGTCATTTTTCGCATTTGTGGGTTTTATGCTTTCGAGATCTGTTATGCGGAAAAAAACTTTGCCAGATAGTGATACGTTTCGTTTGGGCTCCGTATTGTTTGATGCAAAAAACAGGAAACTTACCGCAAATGGAACGACAACCGATCTGACCGCAACAGAAAACCGTGTGTTGCTTATTTTCGCACTGTCTCCTGACGAAATAATAGAAAGAAGCCGACTGCAAAAAGAGATCTGGGAGGATGAAGGTGTAATTGTAGGCCGCAGCCTGGATATGTTTATATCGAAACTCAGAAAAAAGCTCGAACTTGATCTAAATGTCAAAATTGTTTCGATACGCGGAAAAGGGTACAGGCTTGAAATAAGCGTTTAACGATTTCGCAGGTAAAGCGACCTACTAAGTTTTGTTGGTTTATTCGTTGGTGGATTATATAGGATATTTCATATCTTGGCAGTTCACCATGATCCTTTAAAATGAAATTATATGCTATCGCCTTCTTACTATTTCTTGCCAATTGTTTGAATGCCCAGAATTCTTATTTGTATATCGAAGGCGAGAAAATCATAATCCGGGATTGGGACAGCTTTGCGGTTTACAACGGAAAGATATCCTATTCAAGGCAAAAAGATAATGGCGAAGCTTCTTCTGATAAATACGCCAGTATCAAAAAAATTGACAGCATTACTGTTGAAGGAAGAGTAAGTTATTATCCTATAAAACTGATTGGCTCCAAAGAACTTGTGCTTTACAAAACACTGATTGCTTCGCCTGAAAAAAAGGTTTTGATCGCTTTTTTTAAAACCGGAAAAGATCTCGACCAAATAATGATTCGTTACAGTATTGTTGATAAAAATAACAGTATTATCAAGAAAGGTACATTTAAAGCCTACAGGGAATATGACAAGCGATCTGCATTCTTCAGGTTGGTTGAAAAACACTTTCCGGGTTGCAGCGAAGTGGCGCAAAGCATCAAAAAGTATGAAGCTATACCTTCAGGAGACTATGAAAGGTTTGAACATATCAATGCATCCATGGGGTTTTCTTTCCAGAAGCAGGTATTCCATTGCAATTGAATAAAGTCGCGGCTATCAATCTTCTGAAATTCCGACATTTTACTCCAATAAAAAAGCCGAAAAACTTTCGTTTTCGGCTTCTAGTGGGCGATGAGGGATTCGAACCCCCGACCCTCTGGGTGTAAACCAGATGCTCTGAACCAACTGAGCTAATCGCCCGTAACAGGAGTGCAAATATACGTTTAGAATTTATATTCGCAACATTTTTTGCAATAAAATTATTTTTTTTTGATGCTTTTCAGCAATGCTTTCTTTTCATAATTGACCACTTCAAGTACAATCGGCTGGTTTTTAGTGGTTTTTCCTTCGATGATGTATAATTTTCCGCTTCCAAATTTTTTATTGCTGAGGTCAAAATCAACGTCGCCGTACTGTAAGGTATTTTTAATATCGGTGGTATCGATCCAAGGTTGGGTCAGGATTGCAGACGCTTCCGGAGAATATTGGAATGGTTTGTTCCTGAGGTCGTTCAAAACGCGGGCATTCGGGAAGTAATTGCAACGGGTATCTTTTCCGCTGAAGATCAAGCCTACAAAGAAAATGCCGATCAGAAAACCAAACATATAATAGGCAAAACGGTATTTAAAGGTCATGGGTTATTTTTTTTGCAAAGATAATCCAAACGGGCGTTAAAATACAATTAAATTGATATCACTTGAAGGCAAATCAAACCAGTCGGCAATCACGCGGTTTGTCAAAATGCCATGGTAGAGGTAGACGCCATTTTTCAAACCCTTATTACAGCGGATAGAACTTTCAATCCCGCCATCTTCTGCAACCTGTAACAGATAAGGTGTGATGATGTTGCTGATCGAAAGCGACGCGGTTTTAGAATACCTGGACGGAATATTCGGTACGCAATAATGAACAACATTGTGTTTAATGAAAGTCGGTTTTTCGTGGGTTGTCACCTCTGAAGTTTCAAAACAGCCTCCGGTATCAATGCTCACATCGACAATCACTGCGCCTTTTTTCATGTGCTCGACCATGGTTTCGGTTACTACAACCGGGCAACGTTCTTTACCGCGCATGGCGCCAATAGCAACATCGGCACGGCGCAAAGCTTTTAATAGCGATTTGGGCTGGATGGTTGAAGTAAAAATACGCTGGTTGAGGTTGTTTTGCAGTCGGCGCAATTTGGTGATCGAATTGTCAAATACTTTTACGCTTGCGCCCAATCCGAGTGCGGTCTTGGCAGCAAATTCACCAACGGTTCCGGCGCCCAAAATGACAACATCCGTCGGTGGAACACCGGTAATATTCCCGAACAGCAATCCTTTTCCAAACTGGTTGTTAATCATCAGTTCGGCTGCGACCAATACCGAAGCCGTACCCGCAATTTCACTTAATGATTTCACGGCCGGGTAGGAGCCATCTTCATCTTTGATGTATTCAAATGCCAAAGCGGTGACTTTTTTTCGCGTCAGCGCTTCAAAATATTCTTTTTTTCGGGTTTTTAACTGGATTGCGGAAATGACGATCGATTGCGGATTGATGATCTCAATTTCTTCCATCGTCAGCGGTTCCACTTTGAGGACAATCGGGCAGCCAAGTACTTTTTTGGTGTCTGCGGTAATTTCTGCGCCGGCGTCGCTGTATTCCTTGTCGGAGTAACTCGAACTGAGTCCGGCTCCGGATTCGATCAAAATGCGATGTCCGTGCGAAACCAGCGAATTGACAGCATCGGGCGTCAGGCAAATCCGCCTTTCCTGATAACTTGTTTCCTTAGGAATGCCAATAAAAAGATCGCTTTTTTGCCTGGCGATCTCTAACTTTTCTTCCTGAGGAATCAGCTGTTGTCTGGTAAACGGTGTGAGTGACATATATCGATGCTGTAAATTATTGGTTAAAGTTATAAAAAAGGTTTAAAGTACCAAAGATAATCGCAGCAGTTCCACTTTATCTAGACCGGGTCAACGCAACGCAAGTTTTATCTGAACGTGAGTTGCCGTTTTCCGTTCGCCAACGTTTTGATTGAAATAATCGAATGTGCTTCAGGAACCAGGTTTGGAATTTTTTCTGCCCATTCGATAAAGCACCAGTTTCCGGAATACAAATATTCGTCCATTCCCATGTCATATGCTTCTTCTTCAGATTTGATCCGATACACATCAAAATGATAAACAATTTGATTGTCAAAAGTTTGGTATTCGTTAACTAAAGAAAAAGTCGGACTTCCAGTAACATCATTCACCCCGAGTTTTTTTGCAATTGCTTTGATAAATGTTGTTTTGCCAGCGCCCATTTCCCCATTAAAAAGAATTACTTTTTCGGGGTTTTGGGCGATGACTTTTTCTGCAGCGGCATTAATTTCATCCAATGAAAACTGTATTTCCATTTGTATTTTTCAGAATTAAATTGGGATTATTTTGGATTAAAAACCAAAAACGGAATGATCATTTCTTCAAGCGAAATTCCGCCATGTTGGTACGAATTTCGGTAATAACTCACATAATGGTTGTAATTGTTCACGTAGGCAAGGAAATAATCGTTTTTTGCGAAAATGTAAGAACTGCTCATGTTAATTGCCGGAAGGCCGATTCTTTTTGGATCTTTTACCGCATAAACGTCTTTGTCTTCATAAGTCAGGCTTCGGCCGGTTTTGTACCGTAAATTTAGGCTCGTATTTTTATCGCCAATTACTTTTGAAGGATTTTTAACGTTAATTGTTCCGTGATCTGTCGTTAACACAAGTTTGAAATTCATTTTCTGCGCCTGTTGGATGATTTCTAACAAAGGTGAATTTTTGAACCAACTGGCTGTTAATGAACGATACGCTTTGTCGTCGGCTGCCAATTCTTTAACGACATCCATTTCTGTCTTGGCATGCGAAAGCATATCAACAAAATTGTAAACAACCGTTACAAGATCGTTGTCTTTCAGTCCTTTAAAATTTTCCGCAAGTTTTTTTCCGCTCGCCAGATTTGTAATTTTGAAATAATCCTGTTTGATATTGAGTCCGAGTCGTTTCAACTGTGCCGTTAAAAACTCTGCTTCATAAAGGTTTTTTCCGCCATCTTCGACATCGTTTTTCCAAAATTGCGGAAACTGTTTTTCCATCTCCAATGGCGTCAATCCGGAGAAGATTGCATTTCGTGCATATTGGGTTGCAGTTGGAAGAATGGCGTAATAAGGCACTTCTTTTTCCAATTTATAATGGTTTCCAACAGTGGCTTCAAAAGCTTTCCATTGGTCGTAACGCAAATTATCGATAACAACAAAAAGTACCGGGCGTTCTTTCTTTTTCAATTCTGGTACAACCAACTCTTTGAATAAGTTATGCGACAATACCGGTTTTTCTGCTTTAGGTTCAAACCAGTCTTCATAATTGCGTTCGATGAATTTTCCGAACTGAGAATTGGCTTCCACTTTTTGCGATTCCAAAATTTCGACCATGCTTTGGTCTTCGATATTTTCAAGTTCAAGTTCCCAGAAAATGAGTTTTTTGTAAACTTCAATCCACTCTTCAAACGAATTCACCATCGCCATTTCCATTGCGATTTTCCGGAATTCTTTTTGGTAATCCAAAGTTGTTTTCTCGGAAACCAATCGGGAATGGTCCAGGTTTTTTTTGAGGCTTAGTAAAATCTGGTTTGGATTTACAGGTTTGATCAGGTAGTCGGCAATTTTGGAACCAATCGCTTCTTCCATGATATATTCTTCCTCACTTTTGGTAATCATTACGACCGGCGTGGCCGATTTGATTTCTTTGATCTCAGACAAAGTCTCCAGTCCGCTCATTCCAGGCATGTTTTCGTCAAGAAAAACAATGTCGAAATTTCCTTCGCTGAACACGTCGATCGCATCACGTCCGTTGTTGCAGGTAGTCACGTCGTAGTTCTTTTTTTCAAGGAAAAGGATGTGCGGTTTTAATAAGTCGATCTCGTCATCGACCCATAATATTTTGATTTTGTCCATATATTTTGGTTGTAGTTTTATTGTTAAAGGCAGCAATTTAACATTTATTTGAACGGCTTGCTCTTAAAATTATTGTAAAGTTCGAACATGAAAAGTACTATTAACTAAGCAAATCCCGATTGTGGATAAACATTCTCCAAAGCTGCAAACCGCGATAAAACTATTGTTTATTTTTGTTTCAAACAAATTAACATGGGCGCACTTAAAGACCTCTATTCTCGGGTATTTTACAACAAACTTTCGGCAGTTTTAGAGAAAACCATTCCTTCTTTCGACAAACAGTTGTTCGTCAACAAAATTTACTCTGATGGATTTGAACAAATGGAACTCAAGCAGCGGATGCGGCATACGACTGTAACGCTGCATGATTTTATGCCTTCAGATTATAAAAAGGCAGTTTTGCTGATTGAAAAAACAATTGCCCAATTGCGAAAGGAAAATTTTGGTGAAGATGGCTTGGTATTTATTTTCATTCCTGATTATATTGAAGTATACGGAATTGACGACTTTGAAACTTCTGCGGATGCGATTGAAATGGTCACCCAGTTTGTAAGTTGTGAATTTGCGGTGCGGCCGTTTTTGGCAAGATACCATCAGCAAATGATGGATCGGATGGGGATTTGGTCCAAACATGAAAACCATAAAGTACGCAGGCTTTCGTCCGAAGGAATTCGTCCGGCTTTGCCTTGGGCGATGGCGGTTACGCAATTGAAAGCGTCGCCCGAAGCCATACTCGAAATTCTGGAAAACATGAAAAATGATCCTTCGGAATGGGTGCGAAAAAGTGTGGCCAACAACCTGAACGACATTTCTAAAAAGTATCCGGATCATTTCCTGGAAAAGGCGATTGCATGGAAAAATATCGGTAAAGAGACCGACGCGATCATCAAACACGGCGCGCGAACTTTACTAAAAAAAGGCCATCCTGAAATCCTGGATTATTATGGGCTGAATTCGAACGGAATAGCATTTTCCGATTTTAATTTACTTACGCCAAAAGTCAGAACAGGGGAAAACCTGACTTTTTCTTTCGGAATTCAAAATGATGCTGAACCGAGAAAAATCAGGCTTGAATATGCGATTTATTACGCAATGCAAAATAATAAATTGTCTAAAAAAGTATTTAAGATCAGTGAGCGGATTTTTGGGCCTGAAGAAAAATATACAATTGTTCGCCATCAGAAATTTACACCAATAACGACCCGTAAATTTTATTCAGGAACACATTATATTGCTGTGATTGTAAACGGTAGCGAACAGGAAAAAGTTGCCTTCGACTTGTTGGCTTAAACATTACTTTTGTCTTCCCGTACGACTGTTTTCGGCGTCCCAATCGGTGGTGCTGTCGTTTTGATCGCGTATGTCAGTATCATTGATTTCATCGGCAAAACCAGAATCTTCTTCGGAATTTTCGTTTTGTTTTTTGTCGTCCTCTGATTCTTTGGAAAGATTTTCCAGCATTTTTACTGTGCCGCCATCGATTTGCGAGATGCGGTTTTCGATGTGCTCGTCGGCTGGAGTTTGCCCTTGTTCGCGTCCAAGCTCACTTTCTTTAATATCGATTTTTTCCTGCGATTTCAGATTTTTCGCCGGATGTTCTTTTCCGGATTCAGCCGGATTTATCGATGTTGGCTGATCTTCGCGTATGCGGTCATTTCCGGTTTGATTATTTGTGTCCATGTTATTTCTTTTAAGTTAAAAATAAAGCTACTTATTCTGGAAATTGAAGTCGTTTTGAATGCCAATATTTATTCGGTTTGTTGTTTGACAACTTTTGGAGGTAGTACACCATCGGTACGTTCGCGTTCAAATTGTTCTACATAAACCGCATATTCCGCAGGTTCGATCCGTGCGCCGATGTGTTCGGCATAAACCCTTGTGAATTCGGCGCCAAAATACAGTATCGCAGCGGTGTAATACACCCAAACCAGAATCACAATTAACGATCCCGCCGCGCCATAAGCCGATCCTGCACTCGTAGTTTCGATATAAATTCCGATCAGGAATCTGCCCAGCATAAACAAACAGGCAGTGAAAAATGCGCCCATGCGAACATCTTTCCATGCAATTTTTGCATCGGGCAACACTTTAAATATTACACCGAAAAGGATGGTGATGACACCAAAACTGATCACGATATTGATGGCGTGAAACAGTAAAACCGTGATTTCGGGAAAGAATCTTTTAATGAGATCGTTTAGTGCCACAAGCGCTCCGTTGACCATCAGTGAAACGATCAGTAAAAATCCGAGTCCAACAATTAATGAAGACGAAAGCAAACGGTCTTTTAAAAGTTTCACCCAGCCGCGTTTTGGTTTGGCTTTGACTTTCCAGATGATATTGATCGAATCCTGTATTTCACCAAAAACACTCGTCGCACCAATGATCAGCGTCACCGCGCCAATTACTACGGCCATTGTTGTTTTTCCAGACAATTCCATGTTTTTGATAATGTCCTGAATTTGTGCAGCGGCTTCATTTCCGATGAGTCCGTTGATTTCACCAAAAACGTGGCCCTGAATTGCGTCCCTTCCGAAAAACACGCCGGCAAGCGAAATCATTAGCAGTAATAAAGGTGCAAGTGAAAATATAGTGTAATAGGAGAGTGCCGCACTTAACTTTAGTGCACGGTCTTCAATAAATCCGTTAAAGGTTTTTTTGAGGATTGAAAATGCATCTTTGGAGGTTTGCTTTGTAAAGGGGTTTTTCATGGTCTAAGTTTTTTCGGACCTGAATCCGTAATGATACAAAAGCACCGAACATTTCATAAAGATTTATCCGGTGCCTTTCAAGTGGACGTTTGTGCTGTTATTCAGCAATCTTATTTTTTCCTGTTTCCAAGTAGTTTTTCAGGTTTTGGATGTCGTTTTCAACCATTTTCTCAAATACAGGATTCAGTACTTTGGCAGCCGCTTCACCGGCGATTCCCAGGGGCGCATGGTATGAAATGGTGATGTCAAGATCGGTGCTGTTTCCGTTGCCGGTAAAACGAATTTTTCCTGCATTGTCAATAGTGGAATCCGGAAGCGAATGCCAGCTCAGGAGTTGGTCTTTTTCATCCATTAAAATTTGTGCTTTCCAGCTCACGGATCCAATTCCGGCCGGACCTTTGGCTTTCCATTCGGAGGTCAGTTTATCGATTTCATTCACACTTTCAAGGTGCGACATAAATTTGGGAAGGTTTTCCAGTTTTCGCCAGAAATCATAGACTTCTCCAACTGGTTTGTTAATCGTAACCTGCGTACGGATGTTCACGTTGCTGGCTTTCAATTTATCACTTTTTGAAGCCGCATCGTAAACCGGACAATATCCGCTTACGCCACGCGCCAACAAAGTGGAAGCTGCAATAGCGCCGCCAATATTTTTATGTTTTCCCGAAAGTGACTTGTATAAAATGAAAGTTCCGGCCGCTACCATAAAAATACGCTCTAGCGTACTCACATTGGCTTCAAGCCCCGGAATTAAACTCTGGTGTTTTGAATCGCCTGTTCGTTGCAAACGCTCTGCTTCCTGCTGGGAATAGTATCCGCCGTAACGGTTTGGATCTGTTCCTGAAGCATCGAGTTTGGAATGATTTTTTTTCTCCAAGGTCTGGTCGCTTATAGAATTGCTCGTTTTCATATCGCTGTAATTTATTGGTTGTTTGTAATGTTGTTATACAAATGTACTTTTACAAAACCTGAAATGGTTTACAGGATATTTTGATTTTGTTGCAGGATTAGAGGTTGTAATTTTCAAGCACGATTTTTCCGCTGGTTTATTTCGTAAAAATTAAAATAAACCTTTTAAAGCGGCATTCGAAATTCCGATTTTCTTTGGATTGAAATCCATTTTTTCGTTCAAAAGCGCTGCATAGACACTTCTGAAATCAATGTCGTGCTGTAAATCGCCGCGACTGAGATTAATAAGATCCGGATTTTTACCGATAATTTGCCCTTTGTTGTTTCCGCCAATGACAAACATTGGCGCAGCGGTTCCATGATCCGTGCCACGGCCATTATCTTTGACCCGGCGGCCAAATTCCGAAAATACGACAACGGTCACCTGAGAGAGCAATCTCGATTTTTTCATGTCGCTGTAAAATCCAAAAACCGCATCGTTGAGTACGGAAAGCCTTCCCTTGTGCAACGGCAATTGGTTGTCATGTGTGTCGAATCCGTTCAGCGAAGTGTAATATACTTTCGAATTGAGATTTCCTTTGATGAGTTTTGAAATCCATTCGAGGTTTTTGGCAAGGTCAGTTTTTGGATACAATGCATCGGAAGCAGAAACTTTTGAAAGCGCGACCCGAATGTCTTCGGAACCTTCAGCCGCAGAATTGGCGACTTTGCGTACAAAATCAAGCTGCGGATTTTCCGAAAGTCTTGACTGGTTGTACTCGTTTGGTTTGTATTTCATCCGCGAAGGATCACGAACAGTAATCGAATTGGGTTCCTGACCGCGTAAGGCCAAATTATTAATGGTATCGATATTAACTGCGGCGGTCGGATTGTGTTCTTTACACTGCAAATCCAGATAACGCCCGAGCCAGCCATTGTCGAGATATTCATTGGAATCGGCGGCGGTTTGCCAGATTTCCTGGCTTCGGAAATGTGAGCGCACCGGATCAGGATAACCTACATTCTGGATTACCGACAATTGTCCGTCCTGTTGCATATTGGCAAAATTCTTCAATGCTGGATGAAAAGCCATGCCACTACTGGCTGAGATCACATCTAACTTGCTGATGGCGATCTTCGGACGAAAGTCATGATACAGCGGATCTTCATACGGAATAAATGTATTGAGTCCGTCATTGCCGCCGTTCAATTGGATAAAAACCAGGCACTGTTCGCCAATGTTAAGGTTTTGCTGTGATCCGAATGCATGCAGGAAATCGGGCAAAAGCAAAGCACCACCTGTAAAAGTTCCCGTGAGCGTCAAAAATTGTCTTCTGTTCATTTCTTCAGATTAATTGGAATTCGGGTGTGCAAACCATATAATAAAACAACCGCAATACGGCACCGTCGGCGCTTTCTGAATTCGGATCGAAATCGTATTTTAATATTTTCTCAAAATCTGCCTGGAGTTCAGGCGTCACCGCAAAAAGCAAACGTGATTTTAATTCTTCGATTACTGATACATTGTCGCCTTTTTTACGCCAGTACGGCATCGGTTTGTTGGTAATTGTTTCGCCTTCAATGTTTTTGACCTTCGAGCCATTGATAGCGCGGCCACGACAAAGTTGGTCCGCCACATTATTTCGCTGCGAAAACAACTGGATCGTGAGCCATTCCCTTCCTCCGGACCAGCCTTTGACATTGGGTTGTTCAAATAGTTCCATCCCTTGCTGTCGAAGAAATGGTGCAAGTAGCTTGCTGTCGGGATTGTCGATACGGAGTTCGCCTGCAACCTGCAGAACGTATAGCAGCGGATCTTTAATCTTTGTTCCTGCATTGTTTCTTTTTGCTTCCTCGGTAAAAATTTTAACAAGCAGCGGTTGGATTTCAAAATTCTCCAAACGGAAATAATCTCCGTAGTAACGGACCATTTTTTCGTCGGGAAGATCGTTGATAAACCACTTCAGAATTTTTCTGGTCAGTAAATACGGAATTTCGGGCTGTTCGAAAATAATATCTACAAGTTCATCGGCTTTAAAAATGCCTGTCTTGCCAAAATATACAATTGGAGTGTTGTCCTGAAATTTAAATTGGTATGCTGCTGAAGTTTCGCCATTATGAAGTCCGGCCAGTCCACGGGCGCCACTTTTTATGTCGTCCTCAGTATAATTTCCGATTCCCAGAGTAAATAATTCCAGCAATTCCCGGCTCAGGTTTTCATTTATTTTGCCTTTTCGGCTGCCGTCGTTGTCGAGATAACGAACCATGGCGTTGGTTTTCAGGATGCTTTTTGTAAGCGTCTTGAAATTGCCAAATGCATTTTGCCGCAACAACTCGTTGTATTCAAAAAGCCAGCGGTTCATTTTTACTTTCTTGTAGGAAACCACAAAATGGTTTTGCCAGAAGATGGTCATTTTTTCACGCAACGGCCTGTTGTCGACCATGATTTTATCAAGCCACCAAAGACGAAGTTGTTGTGCAATTGCAGCTTCTTTGGAGACGAATTCTTTCAAACATTCCGGGTCTGTTTCGCGAAATGTTCGTTTGATCGTGTTGAGTTCTTTAATCGTTGCCGGACTTTCTGCCAAGAAATCAGGCAGGGCAATTACGGGTTGCGGCCGAAACGATTCTTCCAAAAAAGACACCATACCCAGTCTTTGAATATCATTTGCTTGCTTTCCAGAAAATCCAAGCCGTAATGACCACAATATATTGGCATCCATAAAGTCCGATTTATTTTTATTAACGGTTCTGACCGCGATTTTATTTGCTGGTTTAAAAACGATTCGGCTAATTTAACGGTTTCAATACTTTATAACTGTTAATCCAACATTAATTGTCAATTTTTAAAGATGCAATACTTCCTCGTCCAACTTCTTAAACATACCACAATTATTCGCAAACGCTATGGCTTATCCGCAAGCATTTATTAACTTTGGGAACCAAATAAACCTCGTACACATGAAAACGGGAATCGCCGCAGACCACGCCGGTTTTGAACAAAAACAGCAACTCATCAAACAATTAAAATCAGACGGATATGACGTGGTCGACTACGGCGCATTTGCATTTGATGCAGAGGATGATTATCCCGATATCATTGTGCCATTGGCAAAAGCCATCGCAGCCGGGGAAGTCGATCGTGGCATCGCAGTTTGCGGAAGCGGCGTAGGAGTTTCGATCGCAGCCAATAAAATCCACGGCGTTCGTGCCGCATTGGTTACCGAAAATTATTCTGCGCATCAGGGTGTTGAACACGACGACATGAACTTGCTTTGCCTTGGCGGACGTGTAATTGGCCCGGCTTTAATTTATGAACTTTCAATTACCTTTCTCAAAGCAGCATACCATGGGGAAGCGCGTTTTCAGCGCCGGCTCGATAAAGTCATTGCTTTGGAAAAATTAAGCATCAAATAACAACTGAATAAACAACAACACATGAAAGAATTTGATTTTGGTGTAGTAGGACTGGGCGTCATGGGTAGCAACATACTGCTTAACGTTGCCGATCACGGTTTTGCTGCAGCAGGGCTTGACCTGAGTCCTGAAAAAGCCGCGGCCTTTGAAAAAGCTGCAAAAGAAGGGCAATCTGTTTTTGGAACGGTGTCTGCCGAAGATTTCGCTAAATCACTAAAAAGCCCGAAAGCGATCATGCTTTTGGTTCCGGCAGGAATTCCGGTCGATTCTGCTATCGAAAGCCTGTTGCCGTTTCTGGAAGCTGGCGATATCGTAATTGACGGCGGAAACTCTTATTTCCCGGACACAAACAGAAGATTCACAGCGCTTAAGGAAAAAGGAATTCATTTTTTCGGAATGGGAATTTCCGGAGGTGAAACCGGAGCACGACGCGGACCAAGTATGATGCCCGGAGGAGACAAAGCAGCTTACGAAAGGTTGCGCCCGATTTTTGAAGCCATCGCAGCCAAAGTAAACGGCGAACCTTGCGTGGCTTACTTGGGAAATGGCTCTGCTGGAAATTACGTAAAAATGGTGCACAACGGAATTGAATATGCGATCATGCAGCTGATTTCCGAAACCTACGATTTATTGAAAAGAGGACTTGGAAAGCCGGATGCTGACATTCAGAAAATATTTTCAGCATGGAACGAGAGCGAACTCCAGTCGTTTCTGATCCAGATCACCGCCGATATTTTACAGAAGGAAGATCCCGAAACTGGAAAATTGGTTGTCAATACAATCTCCGATTGGGCGCGGTCAAAAGGAACCGGAAAGTGGACGTCTCAAAATGCTATGGATCTACAAGCGCCGGTTCCGTCGATTGATGTTTCGGTAAGCATGAGAAACATGTCGGCACACAAAGAAGAAAGATTGGAGGCGGCAAAATTGCTCAGCGGAATCAATTTTGGAACGGCTCAGGAAACAACAGAGTCATTTGAGGCACAACTTAAAAACGCCTATTATTTTGCAATGATTTCGATCTATGCGCAGGGATTATCGCAATTAACAATCGCTTCAAAAGAATATAAATACGATATTAATTTAGAGGAAGTTGCGAAAATATGGCGTGGTGGATGTATCATTCGCGCAGCCTGTCTGGAAGACTTCCGTAAAGCTTATGCTGCCAACCAGGATTTGCCAAATATTTTGCTTGACGCCAATATTGGAAAGTCGGTTTTAGACAAACGAAATGACATCACAGCAATCATCAAACTGGCTATGGATAAAGGAATTCCGGTTCCGGTTTTCATGTCTGCTTTGGGTTATTTTGACAGTTACAGAAGTGCGGTATTGCCAACGAATTTGATTCAGGCGCAACGTGATTATTTTGGCGCACACCAATATGAGCGTACCGATCGTGAAGGTTTGTTTCATACGATTTGGGAAGCTGACAAACCTTGATTTTTTTATTTAAACACACAACATGAAATCATCCAAACATACAAAACCAACCATCATCGTCATCTTCGGAGGAACGGGTGATTTGGCCAAACGCAAGCTGATCCCGGCTTTCTACAATCTTTACCTCGACGGCTGGATGCCTGAAAACTTTGCGCTGATCGGATTGGGACGTACAAAACTCCATGACAAAGATTACCGCGAACAATTGCATGAAAAACTCGGGGAATTTTCCCGTAATGGAAAACCCAAAGACGAACAATGGGACATTTTCAATCCTTCAGTTTCGTATTTCGCGTCTGATATCAATGATCCTGAATCTTACAAAGGATTGTCTGCAAAAATGGACGCGATTGATACGGCCTGGGGAACACGCGCAAACAGGTTATTTTACCTGTCTGTTTCTCCTGAATTTATTGAAACGGTGACGGTTAATATTAAAAAAGCCAAACTCGCAAACCATCCGGACACCGACCGGATTATTATCGAAAAGCCTTTCGGGCACGATAAAGAAACGGCAATTGCTTTGAACCAATTGCTCGTAAAAACGTTCGACGAGCAGCAGATTTACCGCATTGACCATTATCTCGGAAAAGAGACAGTACAAAATATCCTGGCTTTCCGATTCGCAAATACGCTTTTCGAGCCACTCTGGAACCGAAATTATATTGATTACGTACAGATCACCGTTGCTGAGGAAGTAGGCGTGGAAGAACGCGGCAGTTATTATGAAGGTGCTGGAGCCTTGCGCGATATGATCCAGAACCATTTGTTGCAAATCCTTTGCATGGTCGCGATGGAGCCGCCTGTTTCATTTGAAGCTGAAGAAATCAGGAACAGAAAAGTCGATGTTTTACGTGCCATCAGAAGAATCAGGCCTGAAGAAGTGCACAAATACGCCGTCCGCGGACAGTATAATTCGGGTTGGGTTCAGGGAACAAAAGTCGATGCATATCGTGACGAACCGAAAGTCAGCGACCATTCCAATACCGAAACTTTTGCAGCGATTAAATTTTACCTCGACAATTGGCGCTGGCAGGATGTTCCGTTTTATTTGAGGACCGGAAAACGCATGCAGGAGAAAATTTCGTCGATTACCATCCAATTTCGTGAAGTGCCGCATTCTACTTTTTCAAAAACACAGGATGACAATTTGATGGCCAATAGGTTAACGATCAATATCCAGCCGCAAATGGATATCAGGCTGCGATTCATGGCTAAAAAACAAGGGCTTGAAATGAACCTGAATCCGGCCGAAATGATTTTCGATTACGATCATTGTTCGACTCAAACGCCTGAAGCTTACGAAACTTTGTTACAGGACGCAATGCTTGGCGACACGACATTATTCATGCGATCTGATCAGGTTGAAGAAGCCTGGGATGTAATTACACCAGTACTCGAAGCCTGGTCGGCAAGAGAATCGCTTGATTTTCCAAATTATGCTGCCGGAACCTGGGGACCGGAAACCGCAGAAGCATTGATTGCCAGACAAGGGCACGTATGGTCACTGAATGCGCATACGACACAAAAAAGCAAAAAATAATGGTTGAAATATTTAAAGATCCTGAAGCGCTGAGTGTAGCCGCAGCTGAATTGTTTGTTGCAGCAGCGAAAAAAGCGATCGATGAAAAAGGAAAATTTACAGTGGCGCTTACCGGAGGTTCTTCCCCGGCAAAATTGTACAAATTGCTCGCGTCTGCACCTTACAGCGAACAGGTTGACTGGCAGAAAGTGTTTGTTTTTTGGGGCGATGAACGCTGGGTTCCGCTCGACGATGAAAAAAGCAACGCCAAAATGACTAAAGAATTGTTGCTCGATCAAGTGAACATTCCCGAAAATCAGATTTTTCCAATGTGGACTGACGGAAAAGAACCTGAGTCGTTCGCTAAAGAATACGCTGAATTGCTTCACAACCAACTTGGATCATCCGGCAGTTTCGACCTCATATTTTTGGGCATGGGCGATGATGGACATACCGCTTCACTATTTCCGGGAACTGCGGTTTTAGCCGAAACGGAAAAATGGGTTGCTGCGTATTTTCTCGTTCCGCAGGATATGTACAGAATAACATTGACCGCGCCGGTTCTCAATAAAGCCAAACAAACCGTAGTGCTGGTTTTTGGCGCGAATAAAGCAAAAGCATTTCACGAAGTGCAACACGGAACTTACAATCCGGAGCTGTATCCTTCCCAGCTTTTAAAACCTGAAGCGGATAGTGAACTGATTTGGTTTGTCGATTCCGCTGCTGCAGAAAATTAAAAAATGCCCTTGAAGAAGGGCATTTTTTAATAAAGTATTTTCAAATCATTACGTTTGGGTTTTTGTTGTTGGCCGATTTGGCAAAACCATCATAAATTGGGTTCCTTTGTGTAATTCCGACTTCACGCTAATGTTTCCGCCAAGTTTGTTTACTGTTTCCTTTACGATATAAAGTCCGAGACCATTGCCTTCATTTTCAGAAGTTGCCCTGTAAAACATGTTGAATATTTTGTCGATGCTTTTTTCGGGAATGCCTTTTCCGTTGTCCGATATAATGATTTCGGCTTCATTTTCTTTTTGTTCGACTTTAATCCGAATGAACGGCTTGTTCTCTACGTGGTCTTTCTGATATTTTACTGCATTTGAAATCAGGTTGCTCAGCAGCAATGACACGCGTTCTTTATCCGAATAAAAATCGGTGTCATCGTTAATCTGGATATCGATGTCAATATGTTCCAAATGCGGCAGATAGTACAAATTGCTGAAACAATCCCGGATCAACCCGTCAAAATCAATGTTCTCATCGCTCACATCAACACGCGCATTTCTGGAATAATTCAAAATGTCTTTAATCACCATATCAAGCCGTTCCACACGTGTTTTTAATACGTCAAGTAGATAATGCTGATCCTCGCGGTTTTCTTCATCTTTGATCACCGGAATCAGGCCGAGCATCGAAGTCAGTGGCGAACGCAATTCGTGTGAAGCACTATAAACAAAGCGGTCGAGCTCTTCGTTTAGTTTGAGCAGCATTTTATTTTGCTGTTCGAGTTTGTGGTTGATGTTTACAATTTCAGTGATGTCATTTGCCAAAATCAGTCGGCCCTGAATGCCAAGCGTAGCAATGTCGTTTGCTTTGATTTCTACAAAAATTTCCATGCCGTCTTTTTTCTGGTGTTTGTAAACCCGTCCGTCCTGAAGATTTCCGGTCGTTCCGTCGGGATCAGTTGTTATAATTTCTGCTTCTAAATCGGCGTAAAGATCAGTTTCGTGCATGGATAAAAATTCCTCGCGGCTGTAACCGTAATGTTTAATCGCCGCGCGGTTTACGTGTAAAAATCGCGAAGTAACCCTGTCGATAATCCACATGGGCATCGGATTGTGGTTGAAAAGCCTGCGGTAATTGTGCTCGCTTTGCGCCAATTTGTCGATATTGACCTGCTTTTCATATTCGGCTCTCTTTTTTCGCAGTGCATTTTCAATCGCCGACGGCAATCTTTTGAGATTGTCTTTTAATAAATAATCGTCGGCGCCTTCTTTAATACATTGGGCCGCAAATTCTTCAGAAACCGTTCCTGTAACCAAGATGAATGCACAATGGTATTTGAGTTTTTTGCAGATTTCAAGCGCTTCAAGCGAATTAAAATCGGGTAGGGAATGGTCGGACAGAATGAGATCGGGGTGAAAGTTTCTGATCGCGTCTTCAAAATCCTGCTTTTTTTCCACAATTACCGATGTGTATTCCAAACCACTACGATCCAGGGCGTAGATCAGCAAGTCGACATCTGAAGCTGTATCTTCTACGATCAGTACTTTTAGTTGTTCCTGCATTTTTTGTTGTTTTATTGGTTTTTTGCAACAATTAAATTTAATATTTTATTTACGCTTTCCAATGAAAATAAGATATTTCTTTCATTTATAATTTCTTTGGAAGGCTGAATCTAAATATAGCGCCGTTTTTAGGTTTGCTTTCGCCAAAGATTTTTCCGTGGTGCTTGTCGATAATCTTCGTGGCAATAGCCAATCCCATTCCATTTCCTTCAAACGCGGAAGCGCTGTGGAGGCGTTTGAACACTTCAAAAAGTTTGTTCGCATAATCCGGATTAAATCCTTCGCCATTGTCTTCAATCTGATAAATGACTTCAGTCTCAGTTTCGGATGAACTGATTGTGATTTGTGGCGACGCTTGTTTGGAAGTAAATTTTACCGCATTTGATAAAAGTTCGTTCCAAAGTTGTGCGGCCATCGTAACATCTGCGAAAGCGTCATGTAGTTTTCCAACGTTGATCTGCGCCTGATTTGGCATTTTCCGATTCACTTCCGTAATGCTGTTTTGCAGCAGCGCGTTCATTTTTACTTTCGTTTTCTGGACTTGTGTTTGGCCGAGCCTGGAATACGTCAGTAAATCTTCCAGAAGCGTTCCCATTTTTAGAGCATTTCTCTGGATGTTGGAAATAAGCTGGATCACTTTATCATTCAGTGTATCCCCATGACTTTCGCCTAAAATATGTGCGTAACCGTTCATCGCACGCAGTGGTGCTTTGAGATCATGGGAAACGGCATACGAAAAAGCCTCCCATTCCTCAGTCGTTTGTTCGAGTTTTTTACCGTTGTTGTAATTTGAGACCAATGGCGCAATTTTGTCAAGGATCGTGGTTTTATCCAATGGGCGAATGATAAAGTCAGCAGACTGAAAATCAGTGTTTTGAAGGTAACTGATCATATTAGTTTTATCCGAAATTAATATGACAGAAAATTTCTTATTGTGTTGTTGCAGTTTTTTTTGCAGCATTGACGCATCCATGTCTGGCAATTGGATCGCAGTCAATAGTAAGATAAAATCGTTTTGCAGCGCATTGGCAATCGCGGCTTCACCGTCAACTGCAAAGATAACTTCCGCATCGAGCGAGCGCAGGATATTTTCCAATTCCGTTCGTTCGGCACGGTTGTCTGATGCGACAAGTATTTTGGGTCTGCAATCCATTGTCTGTTGGAAATTCAAATTAAACTGGCAGATGCCGATCGCTAACAATTTCGCAGGGAAATTTAATAGTCCGGGGTTTGTAAATATAACAAAATTTATAAATATTCTCAAAATGAGATGAACATTTATAAGAATTTAGCTTTTAATGCATACTTTTTCAAAGTAATTTTCAGTTGCTCAAATTGGCTTATTCGATTGCAACGCGATTCCGGTAAAAGCAAAAAAGCCGCCTCAGTCAGGGCAGCTTTTTATTTTGGCTTTAAGAATAAATTATTCCAATATCAATTGGCCTAACGCTTCTTTAGAAAATCCTTTCAATTCGGAAGTGCGGTTGTCTTTGATTTTTGCAGCCCAGTTTGGATCGGCTAGGAGCGGACGTCCAACAGCAACCAAATCAAAGTCACCACGGTCCAAACGTCGGTTGAGTTCCTCGAGCGAACTCGGCTCTGAACTTTCTCCGGCGAAGGCCGCCATAAATTCACCTGTCAATCCAACTGAACCGACAGTAATTGTTGCTTTTCCGGTAATTTTTTTTGCCCAACCCGCAAAGTTAAGATCCGATCCTTCGAATTCCGGTTCCCAAAAACGGCGTTGCGAACAATGCAGCACATCGACTCCGGCGTCAACAAGCGGTTGCAACCAGGCTTCCATTTCTTTAGGATCTTTGGCGAGTTTGAAGTCGTATGCAGACGGTTTAAATTGCGACAATCTCATGATAATTGCAAAATCTTCACCCACTTGTCGGCGTATTTCTTTGATCACATCGGTAGCAAAACGTGTACGCTCCGGAAGTGTTTTTCCTCCATAAACATCGGTACGCAAATTGGTTTCATTCCAGAAAAACTGATCGATCAGATAGCCATGTGCGCCGTGAATTTCGATGGTATCGAAACCTGCGTTTTTGGCATCAAGTGCGGCTTGTCCGAAAGCAACAATGGTATCTTCAATATCTTTAACGGTCATCGTATTTCCGTTGTTGAATCCGGGACGGTTCAATCCTGACGGACCTTCGAAAGGAACAGGTGGAACCCAGCCTGAATGGTGGTTGTCCATAATTCCCATGTGCCAGATTTGCGGACCCATTTTTCCACCGGCGCTATGCACGCCATCGATAACTTTTTTCCAACCCGCAAGCGATTCTGCACCATAGAAATGCGGAATATTTGCATCATTTGAAGACGAAGGCCTGTTGATTACCGTGCCTTCCGACAATATCAAACCCACTTCACCTTCAGCACGTTTTTGATAATATGAAGCGACGGTATCGGTTGGAATCCCGTTCGGGGAAAAGGAGCGCGTCATCGGCGCCATCACAATACGATTTTTCAGGTCGAGTGTTTTGAGCCTGAACGGAGAAAATAAACTATTATTTGACATTTTTGAATATTTAAAATTAGAGAGCAGTTTGAATAATTTTGCTGAGCGCTTCAAAAGCGGCTTCGTTTCTTTTGTAGTAAGTCCATTGCCCGACGCGTGTCGATTCGATCAATCCTGCACGTTGAAGAACAGACAGGTATTCTGAAATTGTAGATTGTGTCAATCCGGCTTTGGATTGCAATTGGCCCACGCAAACGCCGTTCGCATAACCGTAAACTTTTTGGTCCGGGAAGTTGAGTTCGGGCGCTTTCAGCCACTCGAGCATTTGCAAACGCGTTTTGTTTGACAATGCCTTGAATATTTCTACGTGTTCCATGGCGCAAATATATATCGGTTTTTCCCGATATTCCGAATTTACGATATAATTTATCGAAATTTTAAGTTTTCGGCGCAATAGAGCAGGGAAGTATCATTGGCTAAATGCCAAGACAGAAATAAAAAAACGCCTTTCCAATAAAATGAAAAAGCGTTTTACTATTTGGTCAGAAAAATTATTTTATAGAAGTTCCGGTAGGCATTCTGGTTGTATCATTTTTAGTATACATGTCGCCGTCGTGGTTTTCTTTATTGGTTCCGTCAGGTGCCGACAATCCCGATTTTTTTGTTGCTGTTTTGTTGTCGTTGCCGGATGTTGTGCTGGTTTGTACACCGGTTGCGCTTTGGCCGTTTGAAGTTGATGCATCCGAATTTTCTCCACTTTCTATCACCGTGGTGTCTGTTACGGAAATGTTTTCCTGATCAGTTGTGCCGTCGTTTTCCGTTTTTGATTTGTTGCAAGATACCGTCATTGCGGTGACGATTAAAAGGCTGACAAAGGTATTTTTGATGGTAGTTTTCATGATATTGAATTTTGATTATTACAAAATTGAGAAATATTGAACGGTTGCGTTTACAACATTTGGCTGAATGATTATACCTTTTGCGATCCCGAATTGAGATTGCGGCTGTTGTTTGTTTTTTTTCTTAACCATATTGGCAATCAACAGCATATTGAAAAACAAAGAAAAAGCCTATATTTACGACGTGTGATTTTTCTTAATAAATTAAATCATACGTCTTATAAACTTTTCTTTATGGCAGAATTTAATGACCTGCAAATGTCGCGTATTGATCTTCAGAAAGTAGCCGATTTTCTACCATATCCATTTATCATTGCTGAAATTATCTACGGCATACATTTGAATACGCATTTAAATGAAAAATTCATCCAGGAAATCAGTTACACATTGGAAGAAATTCCTACAATTGAAGCCTGGTACGAACATGCTTACCCGGATGAATCTTACCGTCAAAGTGTCATCAACAACTGGGATCAGGAAGAGCGCGAAACGATGCGCGAAGGCAAAGCGTCGTTAAAAAAGAAATCTTTGGTAACGCGCAAGGATGGCAGCAAACACTGGTACGAAATCAAAGCGACCGTGATAGGGAAGGTGCATGTTGTAGCATTTGTCGATCTGGATAAGGAAATCCTATTGCAGGAAGAACTCAAAAACAAGAACCTGAATAACGACCGGATGCTTTCGATTCTGGGACACGACTTGCGAAGTCCGATTGCCAACTTAATGGCGATTTCATCTATGGCGGTCGATGCCGACATTACCGACGGTGAATTCACGGAAGTCATTAAACTGATCAACGCACAATCGGCGCACGTACTCGAACTGCTCGACAATACGATGCATTGGTCTAAACTAAATTTTAATGCGATAACCGTAAACCTCTCTGAAATTGGACTCCACGGTTTAATCAATTGCATCATTGCTACGTTTCATACATCGATCGAAAATAAGAAACTTGACGTTCAACTCGATACTTCCAAAATGGAAACAGTAACGTCAGACGTTGAAATCCTTACAATAATTGTCAGGAATTTATTGTCGAATGCCATCAAATTCACGCCTGAAAATGGCAGTATTGAAATTCGCTCCCAAAACAACCAGTTTATAATTTCCGATTCCGGAACAGGAATGTCGCAAACTATGATCGACGCTTTGCGGAAACAGCAATACAATTCGAAAAAGGGAACAAACAACGAACCCGGAACCGGGCTTGGTTTGCAGCTTGTCGTCAATCTTTCCGAAAAAATAAACTGCAGCCTGGAGATCGAAAGCGAAGAATCCAAAGGAACAATTATGCGCCTGAATTTTTAATTTGCAAATTATTTTCCAAATACGATAAGAAGGTGATCGGTTGGATTGCTGATGTATTGAGCCACGACCGATCCGCTTAAATCTGTTAGTTCCGTAATGGATTCACCATTATTCTGGAAATCCCGGCCTTTGTAATTCCCTGATTTTACCATTTCGTTGAGTTCAGCCATGTATTGATCGACAAGCAGCGAGAAAATCCGCAGTTTCATCTCGTCCATACTTTCAATATTGTAACCAATCATATAGGTCGCGCCTTCAGCCGTGCTTTGTGCAATCACCGATTTTGAAATGGCCGATTCTCCGATCAGCGAACTGTAAATTTTCAACCCTTTGTCAGGTTGGTCCTGAAGTATTTCTTTTTGCAGACTTTTGAAATGCGTATCCCGTTGTGAAATAATCTGTCTGAATTCATTGATCACCGGGCTTTGCGCCAATGTTACGCCGGAGTAAAAAAATAAAAATGCGACAACCCAAATTGCTTTTTTCATGGTTTTAATTTTTTTCGGCTAGAGCCAATATTAAAATTTCCAACAGGAAAAAAGAATCGGTTTTGTCGCTGCTGATTTTATTTTTCAAAATTCAGCAATTGATCAACGGAATGAAATACGTAGAAAAGCGTATTTTAAAACGATTAGCCGGTAACGATTGGGCAGTTTTTTGATCCGTATTTACACCTTAAACGTCAAACTATTTTTAACAAGGCCGCGTTCATTTTTTCATTCTCAAGCGGTTTCGATAAAAAGTCGTTGAACCAGGGCGTATATTGATCGTCCAGCGATACCATGATGTCGGCCGTAACCGCGACAATTGGCGTTTTCTTATTCAGATTGTACATTGTTCTGATGGCGATTGCCGAGTCGAGTCCGTTCATTACCGGCATGTGAACGTCCATAAGAATGCAGTCGTACAGTTTCTTTTTGGCAGCTTCAAAAGCCAGTTTACCATCTGCAACATGATCGGCCGTAATGCCCAGTTTGTCGAGTAGTTTCAGGATGATCATGGCGTTTACCGAATTGTCTTCGGCGACCAAAATGTGTTTGCCGGAAAGTTTTGACAAATTCTGTGTCGCAGATTCTGACGGCAATTCGGTGCGGCGCAAACTCAAATCGAACCAAAATACCGAACCTTGTCCAGGCGTACTCTCAACCTGAATGTTGCTGCCAAACAATTCTGCCAAACGGCCGGCGATCGATAGTCCGAGTCCGGTGCCACCCTGCTTTTTAGTCATAAAAGGTTTGATCTGCGAAAAACTTTCAAAAATTTCCTGAAGAAAATTCTCCGGAATTCCTTCGCCGGTATCGTTGATGCTAAAACGCAACAAATCGTATTGTTTTGATTCTTCAAGTTTTACGATGCTGATCTTCACCGATCCCTTTTCGGTAAATTTAATCGCATTCGCGACAAGGTTTGCCAATATTTGCGTTAGTTTTGTGGCGTCAAACAAGTAAGCCGGAGCCAGTTCTCCGGAAGTTTCCAAACGCAAATCTATTCCTTTTTCGCCTGCAAGTCCCTGATATGTATTTCGGATGTTGTTGCAAAATTGCTTAAAATCAACCGATTGCAATTCGAGGATCGCCTTTCCTTCATCTAACTTTGAAAAATCCAGAATGTCATTTACAATCCGGATTAGGTTATTCGATGCAAACCGAAGTGTATCAAGCAGTTTCCTGTTTTCTTCGTCCAATCTGCTGTCAAGCAAAGTGACGATGCTTGTGATCGCATGCAACGGCGTCCTGATTTCGTGGCTCATCACTGAAAGAAACTCCTGCCGCACTTTAACGGCTTCTTCCGCACGGTTTTTCTTTTCTGTGATTTCGGCTGTTTCGTGTTGCAAACGCGCTTCCTGTTCGAGCGTTTTCATCCGAACGATAATTTCGTAATTCTCGATGACTTTAAGCGTTTGCGTATTGATGACCCGTTCTTTTTCTTCCTGATATTTTTCGAGGTAACGCAGCGCGATCAAAGGTCTGTCGGCTTTTTTATGGATCTGATACAACAAATAATTACACTTGAACTTAATGATCGACATGTTGAATTTTTCGCTGTATTCACAAGCTTCTTCGGCGATTTTTAAGGCTTCAGCCAATCGGTTGGTTTTCAGGTAAAGCGACCCGAGTTTGGCCAATACCATTCCGCTTCCAAGTGTGTCGCCCATTTCCTTGTGAATGTGCATCGACTCTGTAAAATCGGCTTCGGCATCGGCGTATTCTTCTTTCGCCATACGCACTTTTCCGCGGCTGTAAACCGAGAATGCATAACCGCGTTTGTCACCAGTTCGTTTTTTTATCGCCATCGACCATTCTGACATTTCGAGCGCTTCCACGGTTTTTCCCTGTTTTAACAACACGCCCGAAAGGCTGCTGTAAACATTTGCCTCAAGATTGGCGTCGTTTGCTTTTTTAGCCGCAGCAATCGCGTTTTCGTACGAAGAAGTCGCATTGTTCTGATCTCCAATGTATTCGTATATCGTACCAAGCGATTTTTCCGTGCGCGATTCATTCGTCCAGTCGTTGTATTTTTTATAGGTTTTGAGCGCATCGACCAGAAAAACGATGCCCAAATGATAGTTGTCGGTTTTGTAGTAAACGCCTGCAATATTGTACTTGGCCGCAGCAATTCCGAGCTCGTCGCCTAATTCTTCAAAAAGCCGGATCGCTTCTTCAGACATTTCGGTCGACAACTGATAACTGCCCGTAACCATATAATACAACGACAATTGGTTCAGGCTTTCGGCGACAAGCGTTTTGCTGTCGATTTCCCTGCTTAACGCCAATGCTTCTTTGGCTAGTTCGATACTTTGTTTCAGATTGTTGATCCGGATGGTATAAGCTTCTTTGAGCAAAATAGAGATTTGCTCTTTAACTCCTTTCATATGTCATGCTTCAGTAGGTAAAGGTATGAAATGTAAGATTCAAATCGGAATTTCGGAAAAATTATTGGAACTGATTTTGAGCTTCAAGCCAAAGATACGTTGTTATCTCTAAAACGGATTTGATGGAATGACTATTTTGGGTGCTGAAGCTTTAGGTTTCATAATTTGGTCGCGCCATTTCATAAAAGGTTTTTCAATGATTTCGTGAAGTAAGAACGCACCAATTAAACAGCTGATTACGCAAATCAATAACATCAGATGGCTATTGAGTTTGTATGGATCTAAAAACTGATGCGTCACGTGAATAATACCCTTATGCGTCAGATAAATTCCGTAGGATAATGCGGCGATGAAAGTCGAAAATTTCGATTGCCATTTGTATAAAAAACTCACTGGACTGATTGCGCCGACAACCATAAATCCGTAACCAATTGCGATAACCGGATATCCAAAAACCGAAGCATAGAAGGTTTGCTGGTTTTCACATAAAAAATTTGCACTGATTAAAATGACAAGGCTTAGCAGTAAAAGCCAGTTGCCAAACCGTGAAATGGTATTCCAAAATGTTGGCAGAAAGCGATAAACCGCTGCAATGGAAACGCCAATTAACAATCCATCAAAACGGTTGTATGTTGGATAATAAACATATTTGTACCAAAACATCCAGTTGTATTGGTGTGTGCTTTTTGGAAAGTACAATTCGGTGAAACTGTAAAATCTGATTGCAAATCCAAATGCGAACAGGAGCAGCAAAAGCCAATATCCTTTGTGGAATAATTTCGTGGATCGCAGCAAAATTAGGATGACAGGCAGAAATAGATAAAAGTGTTCTTCGACGCAAAGCGACCATGCGTGTGAGAATGTCCCAAAATCTTTTAAATTTAATCCGAGGTTTTGCGTGAATGTCAGAAACTTCCAAATCGATGGCAAAGCCTCTTTTTCACGAAACGCGGGAATGCAAAAATACAATGCAACAGTCACCAGAAAAGCAGGTACGATCCTGAAAAAGCGTTTCAGGAAAAAGGTGCCAAATGAAATGGATTTGCCGCGACTGATCTGCAAAAAAAGCAGTGACGAAATTAAAAATCCGCTTAAAACAAAGAACAAATCGACTCCGGTCCAGCCAAATTTTGCAAAATCCGGAAGCCAGCCTGGTTGGCCGTCGCTTAAGATAAAATAATGAAACAGGAAGACATAAGCAATCGCCAATGTACGCAAATGGTCAAGTCCGTGAAGTTTTTTGTGAATCTGCGTATCAGCATCCACGGTAAATTTTGTCATCAATTAATTGGAAAAGCGGTAGTTTATTTTAAGGATTACAAATCTACATATTCAAATGACAATTCTTCTAAAATATTGGACGAACCTGCTTGTAGTGTGACAATTTTTTCCGGAAAATGATTTGCGCCATAATGAATTTCATGAACAATGTCTATAGGATGATCCTCATTTATAATATTGTTTGGCGTACGCAAAATAAATGCAGAGTTGTACAATTTTAGTTGCTCGCCAAAAACGGTTTTAAAATAAATGTTGTTGTTTAAAAACGGATTGTTTCCGTTGTCATAAGTATACATATTTGGTTCAGATACTGTTCCGGTCTGGTTATTATTTTGATAAACCAATTCTTTTTCCCAAAGGTCTTTTATGATGTTGCCATTTTGATCGTAAACCAGATCGCTGCCCAATCCAAGATTCAGAATATTGTTATTCAGATAAGAAACATTTCGGACTTCATCTAAAACAGCGTAGGAAATAACCTTGTTTTCCGAATAATTGTAAGTATAATTTTGTGATTCAGTAATCTGGCCGGAGAGCTGAATGACCTTTTTTTCAATACTCGTAACCTGTTTGTTTTCGTTATAAGTGAAGTCGAAAGTTCCGGTAAAAGGTTCGTTTCCGCCGGAATAAACTTTGATGGACATTTTTTTAACTAATGTTTGCGGGCTTTCTGCTTCAACTTTCGCAGCATTATCGTCCGAATTACAACTTGTAAAAAAGCAGGAAATCAGACCAACCAGAATTAATGTAGTTTTTTTCATGTCGTATGTTTTAATGTTATTATAAAACGCTAATATAAAAGTTTTTAGGAAGATAATAAACGATATTTTCCAAAATATTAAGATTGAAATTCACATGTAAAACCCATAATTGCATAATCTTTCCGCAAAACTGCATAAAACGAACGGTTGCAAATTGGCCTAACTTTATAAAAGTTAAAAATCCCGAAACCGGGCAAAACAATAAAATTATGGAAAATAGAAATAATGGGTTTTCGGCAACCAATGCTGAGCCTGAGAAAAGTTGGCAACAAGCCGAAAACGAGGAAAACCAAATCCGTGAAACCAATAAAGATTCCGATCTTGATTTGCGAAGCGCAGAAGCCGGAGGTTTTGGCATCGGCGAAGACCAGGAGGAAAATTCGATCTATGCCAGCGCGTATTCTGATGATCCGGACGAAGACGATGATGACGACGAGGATGAAGAAGATGACAGCGTTGATCGCGACTGGGGAACTGTCGATCCGCAGGAACATCCGGGAATTCCGTCCGACATGGATCCAAGCGGACCGGGTAGCGCGGTTTAAAATATTTTTTTGAATTAGTTGAGAAAGTCCCGTAAATGGGACTTTTTTATTTTACCCTTTGTTTCAAAACCGACACCACATCATTGAGTTCGAATCCTTTCGCCTGGAGCAAAATTAAGTAGTGAAACAACAAATCAGCACTTTCGTTAAGAAATAAATTTGCATCGGAATCTTTTGCTTCAATGACCATTTCCACTGCTTCTTCGCCCAATTTTTGAGCCATTTTGTTGATGCCTTTTTTAAACAATGAAGCTACATAACTTTCTTCTAACGGATTGTTTTTCCGTTCGCGAATCGTATTTTCCAATTCAGATAAAAAGCCGAAATCAGGAACGTTTTTTTCATTCCAGCAAGTATCGCTTCCGGTGTGGCAAGTTGTTCCGTTTGGATTTACCTGAATCAGTAGACTATCGCCATCACAATCATTTTTGATTGAAACGACGTAAAGAAAATTCCCGCTTTCTTCGCCTTTGGTCCACAACCGGTTTTTAGAACGGCTGAAAAATGTGACCTTATTGGTTTCTAAAGTTTTGCTGTAAGCTTCTTCGTTTAAATAACCCAACATCAGCACTTTTTTAGTTTCAGAATCCTGAATAATTGCTGGAACCAAGCCGTCATTATTTTTATTAAAGTCTATTTTCATAATCGTATTGCTATATTTTTTTGTTTCAGATTTTCTTTCAATTCCCGGATGTTGATTTCCCCAAAATGGAACACGCTTGCCGCCAATGCCGCGTCTGCATTTCCGATTGTAAATGCATCTTCAAAATGACCGATTTTTCCCGCGCCACCAGATGCAATTACAGGAATATTTACCACTTTCGACAGTTGAAACAGCGCGTCATTTGCAAAGCCATTTTTTGTCCCGTCGTGTTCCATTGAAGTAAAAAGCAATTCTCCGGCTCCGAGATTTTCTGCTGTTTTCGCCCATTCGAACAAATTGAGATCTGTTTGCTGTTTGCCGCCGAGCGAACATACAGTCCAGTTTCCATTGACTATTTTTGCGTCTATGGCAACGACAATGCATTGATTTCCAAAATTGTGAGCGAGTTCCGAAATGAGGTTCGGATTGTTGATTGCAGCAGTATTTATCGAAATTTTGTCAGCTCCGTTTTGCAACAGACTTTCTACATCTGCAACCGATGAAATTCCGCCGCCAACGGTAAACGGAATATTGATTTCGCGGGCAATTTCCCTAACCAGTCTGGCCAAAGTTTTCCGGCGTTCTTCGGTGGCCGAAATGTCGAGAAAAACGAGTTCGTCCGCGCCTTCATCCGCATATTTTAAAGCCAGTTCTACAGGATTTCCTGCGTCGATCAGGTTCTCGAAATTTACGCCTTTGACAGTTCGTCCATCTTTAATGTCCAGACACGGAATGATTCTTTTTGTCAGCATGTTTGCGATTGGATAATAAAGTTTTCTAATGATTTCAGGCTGATTTTCCCTTCGTAAATTGCTTTTCCGACAATTGCGCCTTCGCAACCAATTGTTTTCAATTTTTGCAGTTCATCAACCGAAACGACTCCGCCCGAAGCGATAAGATTCAGATCTGGGAAATGTTGCCGGATTTTTTGATACAATGCAATGGACGAACCTTTGAGCATTCCGTCTTTTGAAATATCGGTACAAATCACATTTTTGATTCCGAAGTTTTGGTATTTTTCAAGAAATGGAATAATGGTCACTTCCGAAGTTTCTGTCCATCCGTAAACCGCAATTTTTTCCTCATTTACATCGGCGCCCAGAATGATTTTTTCACTGCCAAATCTCGAAATCCAATCCCGAAACAAATTTGCATTTTTAACCGCAACGCTTCCGCCTGTGATTTGTTGGGCACCGTTGTCAAAAGCAATCTGCAGGTCATCATTGGTTTTAATTCCGCCACCGAAATCAATTTTTAGCTTCGTGTTTTTTGCGATTTCATTGAGGGTTTTATAGTTGACAATTTTTCCCGTCCGCGCGCCGTCAAGATCCACCAGATGCAAATATCGAATGCCGGAATCTTCAAATTTCTGTGCTATTTCCAAAGGATTTTCGCTGTAGATTTTCTTCGTTTCGTAATTTCCTTTGGTCAAACGGACACATTTTCCGTCGATAATATCAATTGCAGGAATAATCCTCATGATGTGTGTTTTAAAAAGTTAAACAGTATTTTTTCTCCAGCTTTTCCGCTTTTTTCAGGATGGAACTGGACGCCATAAAAATTGGCTTTCTGCAGCGCTGTCGAATACATATTGCCGTATTCTGAGGTCGCAATCGTTTCTTTACAAACCGGCGCAAAATAGCTGTGAACCAAATACACAAATTCATTTTCAGAGATTCCATCGAATAAATCGGTTTGCAGGTTTTGAACCGAATTCCATCCAATCTGCGGCACTTTGACTTCGTTTGAAAACCGCTTTACCGACACATCAAAAACACCCAAACCTACCGTTTTTCCTTCTTCGGAAAAATTGCAAAGCAGCTGCATTCCGAGGCAAATTCCCAAAACCGGCTGTTTTAAATTTGGGATGATTTGGTCCAAACCGCTTTCCCGCAATTTTCGCATCGCAGTTTCCGCTTGCCCCACGCCGGGAAAAATAACTTTATCAGCGTTGATGATTTCCTGAGGATTATTGGTCAGCATTCCGTCAAAACCCAATCGGTTCAATGCAAATTTGACGCTTTGCACATTTCCAGCGCCGTAATCGATGATTGCAATTTTCATAAGATTCCTTTTGTGGTTGGTAAAAACATTTTTTCGGGATCGCGTTTTACGGCCATTTTGATTGCTTTGGCGAAAGCCTTGAAAATCGCTTCAATTTTGTGGTGTTCATTTGCGCCTTCTGCTTTGATATTGATGTTGGCTTTTGCGCCGTCGCTAAACGATTTAAAGAAATGCATAAACATTTCCGTTGGCATCTTTCCGATCATTTCGCGTTTGAATTCCGCTTCCCAAACGAGCCAGTTTCTTCCGCCAAAATCCAATGAAACCTGGGCAAGACAATCGTCCATCGGCAAACAAAAACCGTATCGTTCGATGCCAAGTTTGTTGTCCAAAGCATCGGCGAACGCTTCGCCCAAAGCGATCGCGGTATCTTCAATCGTGTGGTGTTCATCGACTTCTAGATCGCCTTTGACCAGAATATCCAAATCCATTTGGCCGTGTTTTGCGATCTGCTCAAGCATGTGATCGAAGAAAGAAATTCCGGTTTTGATGTTGCTTTTTCCACTTCCATCCAAATTTAAAACAATCGAAATATCAGTTTCGTTTGTCGTTCTTTTTACAGTCGATTTTCGCGATGGAAGTTTTAAAAATTCGTAAATATCTTTCCAGTTCAAAGTTTTTAAAACAATGGTTTGTTCCAATTCATTTGCGTCAAATGTAGTTTCTGCGCGTCCTAAATTTTCGTCCAGATTTAAAAAAATGGCTTTGGAACCGAGATTTCTCGCCAATGCAACATCGGTAAAACGATCGCCAATGACAAACGAATGGGCCAGATCGTATTCCGGATTGTCAATATATTTTTCCAACATTCCGGTTCCGGGTTTTCTTGTCGGAAGATTTTCAACAGCAAAACTCCGGTCGATAAGAATGTCATTAAAAATAATTCCTTCATTTTCAAATGTCCTCATGATAAAATTTTGCGTCGTCCAAAACGTATGCTCCGGAAAAGAATCGGTTCCCAATCCGTCCTGATTGGTGACAATCACCAATTCGTAGTCCAGTTCTTTTGCAATTTTTCCAAGAAATTCAAATACTTTCGGATAAAATTCCAATTTTTCCAGACTGTCGAGCTGGTAATTTTCGGGTTCGCGGACCAGCGTTCCGTCGCGATCGATGAAAAGCAATTTTTGTGGTTTCATAATTCGTTCAGAATTTGGATTAATTTGGTATTTTCTTCATCGGTTCCGACAGTGATTCTAAGGCAATTTTCACACCCAGGCTGATTGGAACGGTTTCGCACTACCAATTTTTTTTCGATCAGTTGCGCGTATCTTTTTTCTGAATCGTCCACTTTTATCAGGATGAAATTCGCGTCGGTTGGATAAATTCTTTTGATGAAATTTATTTTGGCAAATTCATTTTGGAGAAAGTTCCTGCCGTAAACGATTTTGCCAACATCCGATTTTATGCGCTCCAGATCCGAGACGGTATCAAAAGCTTTTTGCTGCGTGAGTTCATTGACATTGTATGGCGGTTTTATTTTATCAAGAATCGCAATTATTGGCGCATTGGCATATAAAATTCCTAGCCGAATTCCTGCCAAACCGATCGCTTTTGAAACGGTTTGAAGAACAATTAAATTCGGATAATCGCTGATTTTCTGCAACCAACTTTCTTTTGATGAAAAATCGATATATGCTTCGTCTATCAAGACCAAACCATTGAAATTGTTTAAGATTTCTAAAATGTTTTCTTCAGAAAATGAGTTTCCAGTTGGATTGTTTGGCGAACATAAAAAAATGATTTTGGTATTTGCATCGACCGCGTTTAGTATTGCTTTTATATCGGGTTCGAAATTGGAATCCAACAGTATTTCCCGATTTTCGATTGCGTTTAATTTGGCCAAAACCCCGTACATTCCGTATGTTGGCGGAAGCGTGATGACCGCGTCAAGATTGGGTTCACAGAACGCACGAAATACCAAATCGAGTAATTCGTCGCTGCCATTTCCAAAAATAATGTTGCTTTCCGGAACGGATTTAATTTTGGAAAATAGTTTCTTCAACTGTTTCTGCTTTGGATCCGGATAACGGTTGAGTCCGGTGTCAAACGGATTTTCATTGGCATCCAAAAAAATCATTTTTTCTGAAAAATCCTGGAATTCGTCGCGCGCGGAAGCATAGGATTTCATTTCCAAAACATTTTTCCGCGTTAGTGTATTTATTGAAAAAGTCTTCATTTGGAATCATTTTTAAGTTCGTTCAATCGTAAAGTCACCGCATTTTTATGGGCAAATAAACCTTCGGCTTCTGCCATGATTTCAATTGTTTTTCCAATGTTTTGGATTCCGGCGTTGGTGATTTTCTGGAAAGTCATCGATTTAAGAAAACTGTCGAGATTCACGCCTTCGTGATTTTTGGCGAAACCATTTGTGGGCAACGTATGATTGGTTCCAGATGCATAATCTCCAGCGCTTTCCGGCGAATAATTTCCGATAAAAACAGAACCGGCATTTTCAATTCCGTCCACGAAAAACGTCTCATTTTCTGAGCAGATAATAAAATGTTCCGGCGCGTATTCATTTATAAGTTCCAATGCAACAAATTCATTTTCAACTAAAATTAGTTTTGAATTTTCGATTGCTTTTTGGGCAATTGTTTTTCGCGGTAACATTTTGATCTGCGAATTTATTTCGTCTGAAACCGCGGCGATCATCTTTTTTGAAGTCGAAACTAAAATCACCTGGCTGTCGGTTCCATGTTCGGCCTGACTCAATAAATCGGATGCAACGAAACCTGGATTCGCCGAATCATCAGCAAAAACAAGCAGTTCAGAAGGTCCGGCCGGCATGTCGATTGCGGTTCCAAATTGGGTAGCCAATTGTTTGGCAGCAGTCACAAACTGATTTCCAGGCCCAAAAATTTTATAGACTTTCGAAACCGATTCGGTGCCAAAAGTCATTGCCGCAATGGCTTGTATGCCGCCGATTTTCTGGATTTTGGTCACACCGCAAATTGAAGCGGCATATAAAATCGCCGGATTTATCTTTCCGTTTTTATCTGGTGGCGAACATAAAACAACTTCTTTGCAGCCAGCAATATTGGCAGGAATGGCCAGCATCAAAACCGTCGAAAACAGGGGAGCGGAACCGCCGGGAATGTACAATCCGATTTTTTGGATCGCCCGTTTTTCTTTCCAACAAAAAACGCCATTTGTTGTTTCAATTTCGATTTTTTGTGTTTTTTGGGCTGTGTGAAACTTTTCGATATTGGCTTTGGCCAATTGGATCGCGTTTTTAAGTTCAGCCGGAATTTTCCCAATCGCTTCATCGATTTCCTGTTGTGAAACTTCAAAATTATTTAATGAAACGCCGTCAAAAATGGCAGTGTATTTTGCAACTGCTTTGTCGCCTTTGGTTTGTATTTCTTTGAAAATTCCTTTGACAGTTTCTTCAATTTCGGCGTAGGAATTCGTGGGTCTTTTTAAAATTTCTGGCCACGAGTTTTTATCTGGATTTTGTATGATTTTCATTGCAATATTATTAAAATTAAAGTACCATTTTTTCTATTGGACAAACCAGAATTCCTTCGGCTCCGGCTTCTTTCAACTGGTCGATGACTTCCCAGAATTGTTCTTCTTCGATTACCGAATGCAGGCTGCTCCAGCCTTTTTCGGCGAGTGGCATGATCGTCGGACTTTTCAAAACGGGAAGAATTTTACTGATATTTTCGATTTTGTCATTCGGGACATTCATCAAAATATACTTGGATTTCCTTGCTTTCAAAACCGATTGGATGCGGAATTGAAGTCGGTTTAAAAGGATTTTATTTTCTACAGAAATTTCATTCGAAACCGCTAAGACAGCTTCACTTTTCATGATAACCGCGACTTCTTTGAGGTTGTTTTTAAACAAAGTGCTTCCGCTCGAAACAATATCTACGATAGCATCGGAAAGGCCGATATTTGGCGCAATTTCTACAGATCCTGAGATCTGGTGCAAATCGACATTGATGTTTTTGGATCGGAAGAAATTCAAAACCGTATTCGGGTAAGAAGTTGCGATTCTCAAATCCTGTAAATCATCAAGAGCATTGAATTTGAAGTTGATTGGAACCGCGACAGAAACTTTGCATTTTGAAAAGCCTAATTTTTCGATGACGTCAATGTTTCCGCCCTTTTCTGTCAGGAGATTGTCGCCTACGATGGCAATGTCTACCACGCCATCGATCAGATATTGCGGAATATCGGAATTGCGCAGGAATAAAACTTCCAATGGAAAATTGGATGCTTTCGCTTTGAGTTGGTCGTTTCCGTTTTGTATGGAAATGCCACAGTCTTTCAGGATTTTCAGGCTTTCTTCGTTGAGTCGTCCCGATTTTTGGATCGCTAATTTTAAGGTGCTCATTTTTTTTGGATTGGGAATGAGTACACCGAAGTTTAAAATAAAAAACCCGTTTGATGTACTCAAACGGGTTTAAAATATGATGGATTAATTACATACCATTAACACTTCGCTTGAGCGCAGAAATGGATATGATGATGCAATTGATTGGTAAACATAATTTTTTATTTGAAGCAAATGTAGGTGAAAAAGAAATTGGAAAACAAATTTTTTTAAAGTATTAACATTTTTTGTGTTTGTACAAGTCAATTAAGTCTATGCTTTTTTACAGCAGCCATCGAGTTTTTCGTAAGCCAACTGGTCGGCCTTTATCTCATCGGCATCATAACCCAATTTGGAAATTGCCGTTTTAATGCTTTGTAAATCTGTTTTTTGCGGGTTGTAATAGACTGTAATGGTTTGGTTTTTTTCATCGAGCTCGTACATTTTTACCCCTTTAATTTTCAGGGTATTGGTTTGCAGAGATTTTCCGCAGGTTTCGCATTGTTTGCAATGGTCGCAGTAAATGGCGGTTTTGATCACGGCTTTTTCTGTCTTTTTGGATTGAGCCGAGATGGTTTGAGAAAAAAGTAAGCAACTGAAAACAGCGAGAATCAATTTTAAAGCATTTTTTTTAGATTTCATTTTTATGAATTTTATTTTGATAGATAATCTTCGTTTTTTAATCAATGGATTGAAATTTTATTAGCGTATTCTTCTTCTTTCAAGATTTTCTTTATCAATGAAATTTGGCCCAGATGGTAATGCGTATGTTCGATGATTCCGGCCAAATTTCTATAATAATTGCCATACTGCGGCATTGTAAATTCTTCAAACAATTTTGATTCGTCCAGTTTTTCTATTGCTTCTGCAAACAATTCGGCTTCTGTCAGGGTTTTGGTGACCAGATTTTGCCAGTCTTCTGCAGAGGTAATCGCCGGCAAATCGAAACTGAATTTGTCGCTTGCTGTAAGCGGTTCGCCTTCAAGTACTTTTAAGACCGCAGCCACGTAATAGTTCACATGGAAAACCAAAACGGCAATCGTATTAAGATTGTAAACTTGGGTTACAGCCTGTTGCCAGGTGACATCGGATAAAGTTTCGCTCAGGTTCACACTTGTCCAGTTTCCTCCAAAATGAACCGCCCGAAAATGCTGTGCCATTTGTTTTACCACATCCATATTTTTAGATTTATATTTATAAATATATTTATATTAATGCATTAAGGATTAAATTATTAAATTGGTTTATCTCAACCTAAATGCTGTTTTAGCTGTTGTCCGGTTTTTGTAAGCCTGTAACGTTGATTTGGGCTGTTTGGCTTGTCGGGCAACGTCATTTCGATAAAATTTTCGGCCATCGCCGGAAGCAAATAGGCATCCCTGAAATATTCGCGGTGTTTCAAATCCAGAGCTGCCATGATCTCGCTGGTACGCATTTCGCCATCTACTACCAATGTTATCCTTCTGATTTCTTCCGATACTTGTCCGGTAACTTGTCCAATGACTTGTCCAGTAGCTTGTCCGGAACTGTCTTCCAAAACAGCATTCGGCCTCCAGATTGTCACCTTAAAACCTTCTTCAAGATTGAATTCCGGTTCCTTAAGTCCGGCCTAAGCAGTAAGCCTGACAATTTCTCCGGTTCCTGTACCAAAACGCTTAATGTAACCAGCCTGATACATGACTTCTGCTAAAAACGGATTTACCGGATAAGACGCGTGGTCCGTTTTTAACTTGTCAATCGTCAGTTCGGGCGTGAGGCCTCCGGGATTAGAAATTTCCAGCCGGTCGGCAAACAACATCACCTGAACGCTGCCATTGCTGTTGTAATCTCTGTGCGCCACGGCATTTACAATCGCTTCGGCAATCACCGCGCGCGGCATTTCATAACTTAAGGGCGCGTGGTTTGTCGCATTTCGGAGCCCAACGGCCAGACTGATTTTCGAGAGTACAAAATCTACAGCCTGATCGACTTGTGTGAAAACATCACCTTTTAGGACTTTATGATCCGGAATGGGTTTTTCGACACGGTATCCGTGAAAATGTGCGCACTTTACTATGGCTGACGGAAAAAACCGTTGCTGATCTGAGGCGAAGGCGAGCAGCGCACTATTGGTCAGCCGTTCATTGGCAAACATGTTCAAATGCGAAAGTACCTTTTTTACTGCAGTGCCTTCTCGGAGCGGAAAACCACGTTTGTGCTGTGCGATTGCTGTAAACTCGTTTATTTTTTCTTCGCTGATGTCCTCAATTGTGGCATCTGGGTTTATGGTTGCATCAAAATCGGCGACCTGTATCAGTCCGCGGTGTTTAAGCAAGGCTACGAGCGCTTTATCGACTTCAGAAATGAGCTGTTCTATCGTTTCGAATCGTTTGTATGAAACGTGATCCTGGATTTTTTCGAGCAATAAGACTTCTTTTGGATGGCGCTCTTCTGTCATACCGCCTTTGATAAAAGCCAGAGTGGTTTTATGCAATGCCGCCGCGTGGTTGTATTCGTGTTCGGTGGGAGAAATGCCGTCGGCACCTTCATAACCGTAATCTTTCCCGAGCAAAATCAGATAGACTGAAGATTTTTCGACTTCGTTGATGTAAACTTTATTTGGCGGATGCGCGTCGGCCGGAAGTTTTTCAAAAATCACCGGTTCGTAAAACGAGCTCAGCAATGGATCTGAAAGAAAATGGAACCACAAAACTTCCCTGGCTTCGGCAAATTCTCGTTGCACACTTGATATAAATACTTTCTGTTTTTTCATCCGTTTAGTTGTAATCGGTATGCTAAGATAATAAAAATCGTTTTCGATGACGCTTTGCAAGGGAAGAATGGATTTGCGTCGGAAACTGTCTACAAAAAAGCAATAACTAGGATTGATTTCGGGAAGTCAGCGTCGACCCGACCGAAGCCGCGATTACACAAACAACGGCAAGGATTTCATTTAAACTCAGGTATTCCTGCAAAAAAATCAACGCACAGAGCGACGCCATTGCGGGTTCCAGACTCATTAAAATACTGAACGTACGTGCCGGAATTTGCTTAAGTGCTTTCATCTCCAATGTAAATGGGATCGCACTTGAAAGCAGCGCTAACGCAATTCCAAGACCAAAAAGTCCCGGCGTAACCGAATCCATTTTACCAGCGGCAATTCCGAACGGAAGAATCAGCATTGAAGCGAAAAGCATTCCTGTCGCCACCGCGCTTCCACCATCCATGATTTTCGAAATCCGGCCGCCCAATACGATGTAAAGTGCCCAGAATCCGCCGGCGACAAGTGCCAGTGACGCACCAAGAATGTCGACGCCATTTTCCTTCCACGGAGCGATCAGTCCGATTCCGGCAGCGGCTAAAGCAACCCAGATGAAATCGGTAATCTTTCTGGAACCCACGACTGCCAGTAATAGCGGACCGATAAATTCGAGGGTCACGGCAAGTCCGAGCGGAATGCGTTCTATTGACAAGTAAAAAATGAGGTTCATGGCGCCAAGAGCCAATCCGTACGGAATTACGATTTTCCATTGGGCTTTGCTGATCGTGCGTAAATTTGGACGGTAAACAGCCAATAAAATTATCGCGGAAATCCCAATACGCAATGAAGCGGTCGTTGCAGCGCCAATTGCAGGAAAAAGGGTTTTGGCAATGGCCGCGCCCGACTGCACGCTGACAATTGAGAGCAAAACGGCAACCAGCGGCGGAATGGTAATGGATTTTAATTTCATATCTGGTTTGCAAATGTACGTTTTCTATGCACAAGACCACTTTCCTTAAGAAATTTCGAATTGGAAATGCCCTGCCGGTTTTCGTACTGTTTAAACATTTTATTTCCAATGTTTTAATATGCAAAGTTTAAATAAAAATTCCGTAACATTTTCGCCATCGGGAAAGCTAACTTTATTTTCAAAATTGTCAAAGATTAAAATTAACTTCTAAAAATTACATTATGAACATCACACTTTCACAAGCCGAATCGGTAATCGCAGCCGCAAAAGAAAAAGCCTTAAAGATCAAAACAAAAATGAATATTTCCATTGTAGATACGGGAGGAAATTTGGTTGCCTTTGTCAGAAATGACGGCGCCTGGCTCGGATCTGTCGACATTGCAATCAGGAAAGCCAAAACGGCAGTTTATTTCCAGATGGACACCGCAGCATTGAGTCCGATGGTACAACCGGGAAAACCTTTGTTTCAGATCGAACATTCCAACGGCGGACTCATTACTTTTCCAGGTGGAGTGGCTATTAAAGATGCTTCGGGAGAAATTATTGGTGCGATCGGCGTTTCGGGAAGTACGGTTGACGATGATGCCGATGTTGCAAAAGCAGGAGCGAAGGCGATTTCGTAACATTTGCCACGGCAATTAAAAGTAAAAGTTATTTGTCAAAAAACACTTTAATTATTAATTTAATTCCATTTCCATGCAAGACATTATCGAAAATACCACGGCAACACGGTCAACGACACAAAAAATTCTATGGATAGCACTTGGTTTGATGCTTATCGTTGCGGGAATTGGACATCTGACTTTCGCACGGACGGAATTTCAGGTACAGGTTCCGGATTGGGTTCCGCTGGAAAAGGATTTGACAGTCGTTTTGTCGGGAATTTTTGAAATCTTACTCGGAATTGTCATTGTTTTTGCCAAACGATATTGTATTAAAGTCGGAATTTTTGCAGCCCTATTTTTCGTCCTGGTTTTTCCGGGAAACATTTCGCAGTATTTGAATGCGCGTGATGGTTTCGGACTGGATAATGATTTCCTTCGTATTTTACGATTGTTGTTTCAGCCGGTACTGATTTTTTGGGCATTATGGTCTTCCGGCGCATGGGATCATTTGCACAAAAAGGATTAGATCTTTTACCAGAATCAGAAATCATACAAGAACTAATCAAAATCGCATAAGAAAATCGGCGTATGGCTGTACTAATTTTACACCAGTCAACTAAAACGATTACGCTATGGAAAATATCAATTACAATTCAGATCACAGTTTCCTTCCATGGGAAGAATTTACAAATTACAGTTACGAAAATGACGGCGACAACCAAAGCCAGATCAACATAGAAGAAGAAAACCAAACATCCGATGGTTATAACTTTTATCCCGATGCCGGATTTTAAGTGATTAATTCGGAACCGGTTCAAAAAATAAAAAACCGGCTGCAGAATTCGTTTTGCAACCGGTTATTATTTTGCCTTTAATTCGCCCTGAGTTTGATTGTATAATTGGCCATCCTCGTATTTGGGTTTGCCGAATTGAATTTAAAAACGCCGATGTATCGGATGTCATCGTGAACGGTTTCGAACATGTATGTCAATTGCAATTGGTCCTGAGTGCCTTCAAAAGGCAGATATTCGGTAAAAACACTTTCTCCTTCGATGTAAGCGTCAAATTGGGCGTTGGTGACAATATTTTCAAAACCCACTTTTCCAAACAGGTCGAATTTAACGGTGTTTCTGACGTTCCAACCAGCAAACAGGTCAAAATCCTGCCACAAATCGTTGCTGCCGCCAATGGTGTGAAAAACAAACGTATCCGAAGGACTCACGATGTATTTTTGCGATGGAACGGAAGCGCGGGAACCCCAAACGAGATCAATATTTTTGGCATTGGCCGCACTTTGGCTCAGTTTGTAAGTTTCGCCGGTAGTCAAATTAAGGAAACATTTCGGATCGGCATTTTGGGATTTCAGGTGTGCCATTTCGATGGTTCCGTTAAAAACCAGCACTGGAGTTTCGGGAGTTGAAGGTTTGTTGACATTTTCACCGTCGTCGCTGCTACATGAAGTTAAAGCAGCAAAAGAGAGCAGCGTTAGAAATAGAAGTTTCACATTTTTCATAAGGAATGATTTAAGTAGTTGATTTTTGCAGCATGATTGCATACCGTTGTTTTACAATGCAATACTACTTTAAGGAGTTCAAAACCAAAGTCCGGAATATACCAACGGCGCCAACCAATAAATGAAATGCAGTTTACATCAACCCCAAAATCAAATGAATTTTAAGCCAGAAGCCAACCCAATTCTTCCTCATCATTTTCCGTAAAAAAGCGACAATTATGATTTCTTTATGCCATTCCGATTTGGAAATAGAGCACATTGTTGTTAAATTACATTAAAAACCACGCTATGAAAATTTTAAAAAATATGATCCCGCTTGCCATACTATTGTTTCTAACCACAATGGTTTCCTGCAAAAAAAATGAATCAAAAGGGGAAGTTTCAGAACCAAAATTCAAGATTGACAGCACACAGTTCTCGGGATTTTTTACCAAACATCCTGAATTCAAAGAATACCAGTCTGACATTAAAGCACTTTATAAAAAACACCAATACCATTACGTTTGGTATGACGATGGCGGACGAAATGATTTTGCCGAAGTGTTATATAACAAAGCCGGACAGGTTGAAAACGAAGGCGTTCCGGTTGCGCTTCCATACAAAGCAGAATTTGACGAATTGTTTTCGAAAGACCGCAGCAAACCCGATATAAACAACGAATTGTTGATTAGTTCGATGTATTTCTTCTATGCCAAAAAAGTGTATGCAGGAATTGATCCACAGCAAAGCAAACAAATGGGTTGGTATTTACCGCGCGAAAAATCCTCTTATGTCGATTACCTCGAAACGCTGTTAAAGGATGAAAAGCTGCTGGATAAAAACCAAAACGAACAAATCGGACAATACTACAACCTGCGAAAAGGATTGCAGCGTTACCGTGATATTAAAAACAAAGGCGGTTGGGGAACGATTGAAGTTGGCGAAGGCGTAAAATCACTGAAACCTGGAGATACTGGAATTGCTGTGGCACAATTGAGAAAAAGATTGTCGCTTTCGGGCGAATTAAAGTCGGATTCCGGCAGCAGCCAATATGACGAAGCTTTGGCCGCTGCGGTGAAAGTATTCCAGGCAGGCCAACATTTGAAACAGGACGGAATCGCAACTGCTTCAATGATCAAAGCCTTAAATGTCCCTGTTGAAACGCGAATCAAAAACATTGTAGTGAATATGGAACGTTGCCGATGGATTTCTCCGGATATCGCCGACAGCAAAGAATATATCGCGGTAAACATTCCGTCGTACCATTTGCGTTACATTCGAGATGGAAAAATCGCATTGGAATCGGGTGTTGTCGTTGGAAAAGAATTAAACAGAACCGTTATATTCAGTGGGAAAATTAGTTATCTGGTCTTTAGTCCGTATTGGAATATCCCAAAAAGCATCATCGAAAAAGAGATCAAACCCGGAATCGCAAAAGATAAAAATTACCTCGAAAAACACAATATGGAATGGAATAATGGCAGCATTCGTCAAAAACCCGGCGACCAGAATTCGCTGGGACTTGTCAAATTCATGTTCCCAAATTCCAACAACATTTACCTACACGATTCTCCTGCGAAAAGCCTCTTTGGAAAAGACCAGCGCGCACTCAGCCATGGTTGCGTGCGTGTCGAAAAAGCGCGTGATTTGGCCGTGATGATTTTGGATGATGACAAAAACTGGACGCCAGCAAAAATTGATGCTGCGATGCACGCCGGAAAAGAAAAGCAATACACGCTCAAACGGAAAATTCCGGTTTACCTGGCTTATTTCACCGCCTGGGCAGACGAATCGGGCGTTGTGAGTTTCTTTGAAGACATTTACGACAAAGACAGCCATTTGGCCAATTTGCTTTACCAATAATATCTAAAACGCGCTTTGATTTTCAGGGCGCGTTTTTTATTTTTCAGCGATTTTGGAATTAAATTTTTCGATATTTTCCTGCAACCGAAATTTTACGATCTGCGCGATTAGTTCAAGTGGAATGGGTTTGTCCAACGGAAATTGTATCGAGCCTTTTCCGGTTTTGTATTCCAACAGCACTTTTTTAAACGCTTCGTTTCCCGATGGCAGCGCATAAAATCCGATGTGGTTTTTAAAAGCGGCGTAATGAACCAACACTCCGTATTGCGTCAATGTTGGCATGCCGTAACTGATTTTCTCTTCCGCATCAGGCGCTGCATTTTTGATGGTTTCCCTGATTTGGCGTAAAATTTTCCGAATGTTTTCAGGGAAAGATTTGATGTAATCGTCTGTATTTTCGAACTTATTTTGCATAAATAAAATTTTATTCGATTAGAAGGATCCAATTTTGAAGTACTTTTTGTAAAACAGCGACATTGGCTTTTGCATCGTCAAGGTCTTTAATCTTTGCAATGCGGCGTCCGTCGGGGTAATTGCCTTCAAAAAAATCATCAAAACCTTGTATCTTATCACCAGTTGGAAAAACAAGCAATAGATTTCCACGGTGCAAATTGATGACAACAATGTCGCGTTTGTATGTTTTTGGATCGAAAGCTTTCATGTCGCCAGTGTAATAAAAACTGGGTGAATTCCATTTGATTTGTTCACCGATTGAAGGATCTGCTTCCAAAATTACTTTGCGTAAAAACAACACGGTTTCCGCTTCAGGCGAATTTAAATTTGCGATGTGCGCAACGACTTTTTCAGAATCAGATATTTTCTTAGCCATAATTTCTTGAATGAATCCAAAGCTAATTTAAAAAGAATCATTTGCTTCTTTAAACAAATTCCGGATTTTCTGACTGCTTTTTATATTTATATTTACGAAAGCTTTCAAATTTAAAAAAATGGAAAACAAACCTTTCAGGATCGGATTGTGTATGGCCGGAGCTGTTTCTGCCGGAGCTTACACCGCTGGCGTTATGGATTATCTTACAGAAGCGCTTGAAATCTGGGAACAAAATCGGGGCAATGCAAATGTTCCGTCGCATCGCGTCACAATTCCGGTAATGGGCGGCGCATCTGCTGGCGGAATGACGGCGTTGCTCGCTGCGAGTGCGATCAACAATCCGGTTACGCCAATCAAACTTCCCGAACGCGGCAAACTGTTGGATGAACATCCGGAAAATAAATTATACCACAGTTGGGTTGACCTGACCGGAGCAGACATGTTTCCCAAATTGCTCAGCACGACCGACATCAGTAAAGGCCACGTCATTTCGCTGCTCAATTCCCAATTTATTGATGAAGTTGCCCAAAAATTGCTTCGCGCCGATATAAACCAATGGAAACAAACACCAGTTTTTTTCGAATCGCCTTTGAAAATATTTACAACATTGTCCAATCTGGAAGGATTTCATTACAATGTTGATTTCAATTCGGGAAAACGCAGGGAAAAATACAATATGTCGGTGCACAACGATTATGCTTGTTTCGAAGTTTCCGACAGAACAGATTTCAAACCTTCAAAAGGCTGGATGCCGCTGAATTTTAAAACCGGTGAAAATGTCTCAACTGCGCGTGATGCGGCAATGGCAACTGGCGCGTTTCCGGTGGGATTGCGTGCGCGAATTGTCGAGCGTGAAGCAGAAAGCATTAATGAAATTCCGTGGCTGAAATCGGTTTTTAACAACAATCCGCTGCCGCCCGGAAAACACAAATCGCTCCATGTTGACGGCGGAATGATCAACAACGAACCGTTCGAAAAAGTGCGCGATTTATTAGATGATATCACACTCGAAAGCCGTGATCTGAAATTTGCAAGTATGGAGCAAAGGCAGGAATTTTTAAGCCAACTCAACAGCAACTACAATACTTTTGAAAATACGATTTTGATGATCGATCCGTTTCCGAGTGCTGAAGCCAAAGCATTCGATTACGGTTACGGATTGTTTAGTATCATTGGCAAAACGCTTTCGGCGATGACTTCGCAAATGCGTGCCAAACCGATCAATTACCAATCGGCGATGCAACTTGTTGATGCCGGGCAATACATCATTTCGCCTTCAAGGCAAATTAGGGACAATTTGGGAAATGTCGTCGAAGAATTGTTTGGCGAAAAAGCAATTGCATGTGGTACGCTGGCCGGTTTTGGAGGTTTTTTGAGCAAAGAATTTCGCATCCATGATTATTATCTTGGACGCTACAATTGTGAGGTTTTTCTTCGTGATTACTTTACAGTTCCTGCTGAGGCTCTGGAAAAACATCCAACTTTTCACGATGGCTATCGCAATGCAAATGCAGAGGCTTTTTCGTCAATGGCAACAGGAGAAAAACGATACCAGATCATTCCGATTTTTTCTGAACGGCCAGCAAAAGGTTATTTTCCGATGCCTGCATTTTCCGGTGGAACCAATTGGCCGGCGATGGACAAAAAAGCAGTTGATCGTTTCGGCGGTCCGTTGCGTGACCGAATCCAAGCGGTGTTGTTAAATTTGGCCGAATTAACTTGGTTTACAAATTCTCTTGTCTGGATAGGAGCGAAGGTCGTACTGAACCGATTGCTTGGAAATAAAGTGCTCGACGCGATAAAAAAATCGCTGGAATCATGGAAATTACTGCGTTAAATTTGTTTGGATTTTACAGGAATCCAGATTTCTTCTTCTGAATTGCGATCGGCATTTTTGTAGCGTTTTCCGAGAATTTCAAAATGTGGCCGGTTGTCAGGCAAAAATCCGGATTTTGGAAACCAGTCTTCAAAAATATAACGGAATGCTGTTGCAGCATTTTCATTGGAACCTTTGTAATTAAATACCGCATATTTTCCGCCGGGAAGTGTAAATTTTTCAAATCCATCTGGAATAGATTCTACGTTGTGTACTTCGACTGCAGCCCATTTTTCAAAAGTTTTATCAGCATTGAAATGGGAAAAATAATCGGGACCATAAATTTGTATCGAATATTTATCTGTGCCAACAACATTTTTGATCTGACTCCGATTTTGCATAAAATCCGTCCATAACATTCCGGTTTTATTGTCCGAAAGTGACATTTGCAGACGTTTTCCAATGAGTATTTTTTGTTGCAAAATCCTGATTTCGGGAATTTTCTCAATCATATTTTATTTTTTGGCCAATGTGATAATGTCCTTTCCATCAATCACCGATTTGGGCCAGCCTTTGGTCACCGAATGGATCATGGCTTGTCCGAGTTCGCGCATCGTACAAAAGCCGTTGGGATAAACAGCACGCGCAACCGGAAAAATCCAATTGATGTAGTGGTAAAATTTGTGGGTATGTTTGAGTCCTTTGGTCGGTTTGATGAATCCAGGCCTGAAAGCATATACTTTTTTAAACGGCAATTGCATCAGATGATTTTCGGTTTTGCCTTTGACCGCGGCCCAGCCAGTTCCTTTTTCGTTGGAATCCGTTCCGGCGCCGGAGATATAATTTAATGTCATATCGGGATTTTGTTTGGCCAATATTGTTGCGACGTGCATCGTTAAAGTGTAAGTCATCCGATAATATTCTTCTTTTTTAATACCGATGGACGAAATTCCCAAACAGAAAAAACACGCATTGTAACCCGATAACTGATCTACAATTGGCGAAAGATCGAAAAAATCGCTATGGATGATTTCTTTCAGCTTTGGATGTGAAAGACCTGCAGGTTTTCTGTTGATAACCAATATTGATGACACTTCCGGACTGTTAAGGCATTCGTGTAAAACACCTTCACCAACCATTCCGGTTCTTCCTGTAATAATCACATTAATGGGATTTGCCATATTTTTTATTTAAAGATAAGCCATCGACGTTTAGCAGACACCAATTTAAAATAAAACATGCTATTGCCGGTCTAATTTTAAATATTGTCCAAAATCTCTTTTAGATTGAATGCGTTTTTAAAAAAATCTTTCCACAAATCGCCTTTTTGTTTCAGTCTTTCGGGAATCGTATAAATGTTATACGCTTTCAAATCGAGTTTGTCGTTGATTTCATCCCATTCCAGCGGCGTACTCACACCAGCGCCTTCACGCGGCCGAAGCGAATAAATGCTTGCCATGGTTTTGCCTTTTCCATTCTGTAGAAAATCGAGGTAGACTTTGCCTTTGCGTTTGTTTGGCATGCGTTCCAGACTTGTAATCTCGGGCAGATCACGGTGCACCATTTGGCTGACCAAATGTGAGAAATTACGGGTTTGTTCATACGTATATTTCGGCTCGACCGGAATAAAAACATGCAGTCCGTTTCCGCCCGACGTTTTAATATAGGCCGGAACCTTAAGGCTGTCGAGTACTTCTTTTACTTTCAATGCTGTTGCAACAATATTTTTCATCGGTGCGCCTTTTGGATCAAGATCAAAAATAATATAATCCGGATTGTTTAACGATCCGACGCGGCTACTCCACGGGTTCATTTCGATACAACCATAATTGGCCAGAAAAAGCAATGTATCTTTGTCCTGACACAACAACCATTCGACCGATTCCGCTTTGGAATCAGATTTTATTTTGCGTGTTTTGATCCATTTTGGAACCGTTCCAGCGACATTTTTCTGAAAAAAACCTTCGCTTTTAATTCCGTCGGGCGTGCGCCGAAGCGATTCTGGTCGGTCTATGAGATAGGGCAGGATGTAGTCGGAGATTTCATTGTAGTAAGCAACGACATCGCCTTTTGTGATTTTTTCCTTTGGCCAGAACAACTTATCAAGATTTGTAAATTCGACACGGCTTTCGATCGCTTTTGGGTTTTTATTTTCTGTTTTTGTTTTTGTCGGTTTGGCTGCTTTTTTTTCTTCAGGTTTTTCGGGTTCTTTGATCGTTCCCGGGACATCTTCGGTTTCCACTTCCGGCTCTTCAATCTTGACTTCTTCCGGTTTTTTATCGGCCCTGAGCCCAAGATAAACGGGATGTCTCATGCTTCCGGTTTCGGTAAATTCCGAAAATTTAATTTGTGCTACGAGCGAAGGTTTGACCCAATGCACGCCTTTTTCTTTTGGCGTTTCTTTAAATGGAGATGTTTTTCGTTCGAGTTTGTCTAGTTTGTCACGCAGTTCTTTCAGGATGCTTTCGGTATATCCGGAACCGACTTTACCGGAATATTTCAGGTCTTTTCCGTCATAATATCCGCACAGCAAAGCGCCAATTCCTTTGCGGCCGCCTTGTGGATCGGTGAATCCGCCAATAACCATTTCCTGCTGTTTTTCAGTTTTGATTTTGAGCCAGTCTTTGCTGCGTTTGTTAGTTTGGTATTTTGAATTTGATTTTTTTGCGATAATTCCTTCGCCAGCACTTTTTTCTGCTTTGGCAAACGCTTTGATTCCGTCACCAATAATATGGTCAGAATAAATAATGTTTTTAAGTTTTGGAAGTACGGCTTTGAGGATTTTCTTGCGTTGCAAAAGTTCGAGTCCGGTCAAATCATAACCCTGAAAATACAAGATATCGAATACGTAAAATTTAAGCGTGCCGCGATCCGGTTTCTCGTCGATGTGTTGCAACCACTGGAATTGGCTTTTGCCTTTAGCATCTTCGACGACAATTTCGCCATCGAGAATAAGGTCGTTTGAAACTGCTTCCAATGTCTTGGCGATTTCCGGATATTTTGCATTGAAAGAAATTCCGTTTCGGGAGATGAGTGATACTTTCGAATTCTGGATTTGGGCCAATGCCCGATAACCGTCAAATTTCGTTTCAAAAATCCAGTCGTCATTGTCAAAAGCATCATCTGCGAGCGTTGCTAATTGCGGGCGCCAGTCCTTTGGAAAACTCTTTAATTTTTTCGCATCGGCTAAATCTTCGGCAGTAAATTCATCATCTGTTGTTGTAGTTTTTGCTTTTTGTGTCTCCGGTTTTTCAACTGCTGCAACACTTTTTTTGCGCACCGATTTTGAAATATCTTCACCAGGCTTTCGCGTATCTGTCCACACTTCATTGCCTTTTGAGATCGCGTCAAAATCGCGTCCGGTTAAAATTGAATTTGGGTCGAATGCCTTTTTTCCAGCAAATTCATCTTTGGATTTCATCAGCAACCATTGGTTTTCCTTGCCTTTCATTGCGACCAAATGCCACGACCCTTTGACCTTTTTACCATCCAGGATAATTTTGATCGAACCGTCTTTGAGCTGTTTTTTCATCAGCGTATTGTCTTTCGACGTGGTTTCATTTCCTTCAGCGTGATAAGTCCCGATGTCCCAAACCATGACCGTTCCGCCGCCATATTCGCCTTTTGGAATCGTTCCTTCAAAATCAATATAATCAATCGGATGGTCTTCAACGTGCATGGCCAAACGTTTGTCTGCGGGATTTGCCGAAGGTCCTTTTGGAACAGCCCAACTCACCAGAACACCATCAATTTCGAGTCGAAAATCATAATGCAGATGCGACGCAGCGTGTTTCTGTATCACAAAACGCAATTGGCCACGCGAGGTTTTTTTTACACCTTGTGGTTCTTTGGTCTTTTTGAAATCCCGTTTTTGGTTGTATTTTTCGAGTGCCATGTTTTATTTTTTTATCGCCTTGAGGCTGGCTTTCAACTGTTCGAGTAAATCATCGGCAGGCGCTTTTTTCGCTCTTGCGCGGCGTTCCTTCAATACCGGAAGTTTTTTTGCTGGTTCTTTCGATTTCTTTTTAATCAGTTTGATGAGTTCATCTTTGTAAGTGTCTTTGTATTTTTCAGGTTCGAATTTGTCGGTGAGCTGGTCGATAATGGTCATTGCCATGTCGAGTTCTTTCTTTTCAATTTTAATGTTTGTTGGCAATTTGGCTTCAGCCGGATCGCGTAAATCCTGATCAAAGCGAATCTGAATCAACAGTATCGCGTCTTCTTCGACTTTTAAAATCCCCAAATGTTCCGATTGCCGAAGAATGAATTTGCATAAACCCACTTTCCCTGATTTTTTCAAGGCCGCGCGCAACAAAGCATAGGTTTTTGATGCGGCTTTTTCGGGTTCGATGATGTATGGTTTTTCAAGATATTGTGATGGAATTTCGTCTTCCAGTACGAATTCGAAAATATCGATTGTTTGTGTTTTCTCAGGCATTGCTTTTGCAATTTCGTCTTTGTCGAGCACGATATAATCGCCGTTTTCTTTTTTGTAACCTTTTGCAATTTCGTCCCAGGAAACTTCTTTGCCGTCTTTTTTGCACACGCGTACATATTGGATCGCGCAATGGTCTTTTTTACGGATCATGTCAAGATCGACGCGGTGTGTAACCGATCCGGAGTATAATTTTACAGGAATATTTACCAGTCCGAAACTGATTCCGCCTTTCCAGAGTGCTTTCATAATAAATAAGTTATACTTACAAAGTTTGCTTATTTAAAATGGTATTAGCTTACACAAATCTTCTAAAACCTTATACGATTTTTAAGAAATATGCTAATTATGAAAATATTGAAGAAAATTGTGTAAAGCGCCGGTAAATAAAAAATCTCAAATTTGTGCGAACACCTAAAATACCACAATATGAATACTTTACAGCCGCTTTTAGATGTGAGTTCGAAGATTTGGCTTCAAGCCAGAATTACATATTTGAAGATAAAATACAGCAGGCCGGAACCCAGAAAAATATAATATTATTCCCATTTAACTTACATACGCGGCTTTTCAGTAAACTATGCAAACGTGCTGAAATGCCGAAAATTTACCCAAATTATGCAAATCCTTAAAAAATGTTTTTTTATAGATGATGATGAAGACGACCGTGATTTTTTTTGTACCGCAATGCAACAAATCGATGAAAGTATCGAATGCATTTTTGCCAAAGATGGCGTAAATGCGGTGAACCAACTTACGGAAAACGAGTCTTTTATTCCGGATTACATCTTTATAGATATGAATATGCCGCTGATGGACGGACGGCAATGTCTGGAAACCATCAAAAAAATTGAACGTCTCAACAACATTCCGGTTTACATTTATTCTACTTCCGGAAGTCCGAAACTTGTCGAGCAGGTGATGAACGCCGGTGCAAAAGATTTCCTGATCAAACCGTCAAGCATGCCTGAACTTACAAAAATGCTCAAAGAAATCGTAGGTTAACATATTTCAAATAATTAAAAAAGGCTTCATTTATTTGAAGCCTTTTTTGTTTAGAATGGATATCCAATCGCGAGATTAAATACCAGATTTTCTTTTCGCCAGGGACCGCTGCCAAAAGCGACCTGGTCTAAAACCCAACGCTGTCCGTCGGGAAGGTAAGGTTTTCTAAGTGGAAAGGCGAGATCCAACCTGAGAACAAGAAACGATAAGTCGAATCGCAATCCGGCGCCGGTTCCAACAGCAAGTTCATTTAAGAAATCACCTGAAAACTTCGATCCGGGTTTGTCTTTGTTTTCATTCATCAGCCAGATATTTCCCGCATCGACGAAAATAGCGCCATGTACGACACTAAATAATTTTGCGCGGTATTCGGTATTCATTTCAAGTTTTAAATCTCCGGACTGATCGGGAAGGAACATGTTTTCATCGACGTCAGGTTTGAATGTTCCGGGACCAATGGCACGTGCCCGAAATGCCCTGATGCTGTTGGTTCCTCCAATAAAAAATTGTTTGATAAACGGCAATTCATCTGAATTTCCGTACGGAATTCCGGCGCCGACGATGATCCTGCTTGCCAATTGGGTACTTTCACTCAATTTGAAATAATGCCTGAATTCTGTTTCTATTTTCCCAAATTGGCTGAAAGGAACATTAAATATGTCGACAACATTGTCTTTTTTGATGTTGGCGCCAGTCGCTAATCCGGCAATTGTTCCCGCAGCTTCAAGCGAACCTTTGAAATAAATCGTGTTCTTTTTTCTTTTCTGCATCGTATTGGTGTACGTATACGAATAGGTCGGCCCAAAAATCAGCTGTTTCTCAATGACTTTCCTCAACGCGTCATTTTCGGCCATTTGTTGTTGGTATAATTCTGAAACATTTGACGGACTCACGAAAGTGATTTCTGTAAGGTTCAACTGGTGTTCTTTCCGCGCATTTTCTTTAAATTGGTAGCCATACGAACCTTTAAAAGTGTTCAGTCCGTACAACTTGATCCGTTTCTGAAATTCATAACCAATCGTCGCTTTTGTCCTTGGAACAAATCCGCCAGACGATTCCACTTTCACAAACGGCGCAATAATTCTTGGCCAGAAAAGGTTGACTTCGCCACCAAAACGGTACACATTAAAACCTTTATTTTGTCCTGAAACCTGTACTTCGAGTCCGCCAAAAGCAGAAACAGTCAGCAGTTCCGCGCCTTTAAAAGTATTTCGGTTGCTCCAGTTTACGTTGAGTTCGGTTCCTGTATAATTTGCGGAATTGGTTTTTCCAAGCACTTCAACACGAATGGATTTCTTTGGCAAAGGCGTAAGAAAATAATAGGCGTCAAGCGTGTTCGGGAATTCCTGCGAAATTTTAAACTGGTTCTTCACAAACTTAAAAGTTCCGAGGTTTACCAATCGGTTCAGCGATAAATTGTGGTCGTTTCGGTTGTACAAATCGCCTTTGTGAAAGTATAAAGTCCGGTCATAAATTCGTGGATTGAATGTGTTTTCGGGATCGATAATCTTAAAATCCTTGTACACTTTTATGGAATCCGAAGTTTGGATCTTATTGTCCTGCGCAATCGAATAATTCGGATAAATAATAATGTCGTTGATTTTATAAACTTCCCGCGCACTTTCTGGCATTTCGTCTTTGATCTTCACAATTAAATCGACTTGATGATCGCCAACAGTACTGTCAACCTGAACCTTCAGATAATCGGGACTGAAAAAGTAATATCCTTTCTGCTTCAGCCTGCTGTCGATCCGTTCGCGTTCGTCTTTAATGACATCAAGATTGTAGCCTTCGCCGGGTTTCAGCAAACTTCTGCGCCTTGTTCGTCCAATGACTTTCTCCAACGCAATTGTCGTGTCGGCAGGAAACAGTACTTCGCGAATTTTAAATTGTTTTCCAGGTTTTACTGTATATTCGGCAGTTGCCTTTTTGCCTTTTCGTGTCGAATCGGAAGTCGTCAATGCCTGAAAGTAACCTCTGTTTTCAACATAATTCTGAAGAATGTCGCTGTTGTATTTGAGATCTACTTTTCCGAAAGTCACCGGCGGTTCGCCCACTTTATAACGCAACCAATATCTAAATCCTTTGTCTTTTTTTGGTTCGCCCGCAACGTTGTACAGGTATAATTTTGGCCGCAGCCCTAAGATTTTTTTGTTTGGTTTGGGACGCAGTAAATCCTCCAATTCGGCTTTCATTTTTTTTCGCTCGCTTTTCGGAATTTCTTTTCCATCAATTTTTACGCTTCCGCCAACGTAGAGTAGTTCGCCTTCGGCAAGGTATTTTGTATTGCTGCAGGAAGATGCAAAAAGCAATGCCAAAAGTCCGTAGAAAAGGTGTTTTGTATGCATTTTATTTCTTCTTTTTATTTAATTTTTTCTTTTCTTTTTCGGCGCGTTCTTTGGCTTCGATGTCTTTCTGAAGTTGGGACCTGTGAAACAATTCGCGAAATTTATTGTAATCCATCGTAATGATAAAACCGATTCCCGTTTCAATGACCTGGCCTTGTAAAGCAACCTGATATTGGTTTTTCCGATAGGCGCGAACCCGATACCTTCCGTCTTTTGTCAGTTGGTAATCTGCCGAAAGGTCGCCGGCGATATTGTTCGTATCCTGTCCGGCTTGCTGCGTTCCTTCGAGTCCAAACGTACTTCCAACAGTGACTTTCAAACGGTCGTCCAACAGTGTTTTGGAAACGCCAACATTCAGGTCGGTTCGGTCCTGGCGTTGGCCGGACGTGTAATCTTCCTGGGAATCGAGGTCAAAATTCAGTTCGACGCCTTTTATTAAATCTCCCGCCAAATTGTTCAATTGTTGGGACAGGATTTTGCTCGCGCTTTGTCTGGCCAATGATCCAGCAGTCGCGCCGCCAGCCTCACTTGCAAAAGGATTTTCCCCTATAAAACGGTTTAATAGGAGCAGGGCAAAAACCTGTTTATTGAGTTCTGATGGTTGTTGTCTCAATTGAGCCAGTTTCGATTGGGTCGTATTGATCACTTCGGTTGCAATGCTGTTGTTTCCGTCAGGAAGAACGATATCAAAAGTAATATCCGGTTTCAACAATTCGCCTTTCATGATCAGTTCGGTTTCAAACGGAATGCGTTGTTTGTAGCGGTTTCTGACATCTTCCGGCATGCCGCCCAATTGGTCATCAACCAAATCGATCGGAGCGGTTTCGGTTTTGTACACCGCGGTGATGTTGATATCAGCCGATGTTGGTTCGCCTGTCCATAAAATATAACTGCCTTCTTTAATGTCAAATTTGCGTTTGAGCAGGTTGAAAGTCATTTCGTACGTACCTTCGGTAAATTCATATCTTCCGGTCAAAGTAGTTTTTCCAGATGGATCGATTCCTCCGTTCAAACGCGCTTCTCCTTTTAATTTGAGGTAATCGCCGTTTCCTTTATCGATTACAAGGCTGAGTTCGGCTTCTTTGTCAATCTCAATATTAACCGACGCGTCGATTCCTTTGAAAGCGGTTTTGCTCAGCGAATCATTTGCAATGGTCAGTTTTTTAAGGTCCGGATTGTCACGGTCAATGAACTCGACAATGCCTTCACGATCGGCAATCGAAGGATCCGATTGTGGAAGTACCACTGTTAATTTGGTGTCTTCATTTATTTTGATATTTCCCTGAATAACCGGTTTGTTCATGTCGCCGCCAACGGTCAGTCTGCTGTCGAAATAGAGTTCGCCATAATACACATCATTGTCTTTCTCTTTCGAATTTATCGCACGGAAGTTGTCGGCGTTGATCTTTAAATCAAAACCAAAATCCTGATAATTCGTCGTATTGATTTTTCCGAGGATGACAAGCTGGTTGTCGTTTTCATCTGACATCGAGAACTTTTCGAACAAAATGCCGTTCTGGTTGAAAACGATTTTATCGTTGAGTAATTTAAAAGCCGAATTCAGCGGAACAACCGTAAACGCGCCATCGTTGAATTTGAGTTCGCCCAACACATCCGGATCTTTCACCGTTCCCGTAATTTTGAAATTTCCGCTCAGATAACCACTGCTTTTATCAAGATTTCCGGCAGTAAAAGGCTGAATGCTCGTTAAGTTTAAGTGCGGCATGTCGAGCGCCATGTTGAAACTGCTGTTGTCTGTACGATAAGTTCCGGTTAAGTTCACCTCGTTGCCATGACCAGTAATTGCTACGTTTGCATCGTAAGTGTTTGCGACTTCATTATTGACTTTAATATCAATGTTTCCAATGGTATCCGATTTAAAACTGAAATCCTCGATTTTCATATCGGCGGTAAAAACCGGTGTTTTGTTCAGGTCTTTTACAAGCGCATTTCCATTGATTCTGCCGCCCATAACGAGGGAATCCTTTTGGACGATATTGGTCAATGTTTCAATTTTAAAATCCTTGAAACCGACCGAAATTGGCGCGTTTGGCGTGTCCGATTGGGATTGGATCGTAATGGAACTTCCGTCTTTGCTCAATTCGAACTGATTCGCGTAAATTCCGTTTTTGCCCAAACGAATCAGGTTTTCCGGATCTATTCCCCAATTGTCGTAATTCAGGCGCAATCCGTCCGGAATCAATGCGATTTCAGTATTTCCGTCGGTTGATTTTAAGGTTCCGGCGATTAGATAACGCTCGGTATCTTTGATGTCTTTAAGTTGTAAAATGTACGAAAGCAAATTTTCTTTAACCGTTCCGGTGATGCTCGTGTATGGAAGCTGGATGGTTTTGTTTTGGATGTCATCAACAACAAGGCTGTAAACCAATGCGTCATTTTCAGTATTCACATTGATCGTAGCGTTTGAAATCGTGTTTTCGCCGTAAACCAATTTCGGAATGACACCGTTCAATACAATCGTATCATTTTCAGAATTGTATCGTCCTGTAATCGCAATCGAATCGAGTTGTTTGATATCGGGAACCAGTTTCAAAAGCAACGGGCTGTTTTTGACATTTAAATTGAACGCAAATTGCTGGTTTTCTGTTTTGACTTTTTTGGCTTTCGGATTGGCATCGTAATATTTCGCAATCGAATTGGACAAAGCCGAACCAATTTGCGTGAGTTTGTATTTGCCTTTCATATCTGCGTCAGCGAACTGCGAACGCAATGCAATGCTGTTTTGTTCTGCGGTCGCGGTCGCAACAACATTAATCGAATCAAGCGCAAATTCGCCGTCTTTATTGGCGATCATAATTTTGTTCAGGCTCACTTTTCCGTTCAGATAATCGGGATCTGCAGTCGGGACATCGGCATCGATCTGGCCACGTAATTTCATCGGTCCTGCATGTAGGTTTAGTTTTTCAAGATCGGCGATATCAAGGTTCATTTTGAGTTTCACCGCGGGATATTTTCCACCGAATTTTCCGTTTGACGTCAGGTCGAAGGTCAGGTTCGGATCGTCCATTCCGGCTTCGGCCACAAATTCGCCATTGCGGATATTGCCTTTCAAAGCAAGGTTTCGGTATGTATATTTATTGAATTCGGCTTTGATCACTTTTCCATTTACCGTGGCATTCGCGGTCTTTGGATCCAGTCCGGTTCCTTTGATTTTTGCCTTCAGGCTGATTCTTCCAAGCGAATCATTTTTAATCATTTTCCCAACATTGAAATTGTTCACGTCAACATCCGCCTGGTATTTTTCCGCATTTTTCCGACGCTGGTCAAAAGTTGCTTTGACTTTCGCGTTTCCAAAACTGCTGACCAGGTTCAAATTGGTGTTGAAATTGTTGATGTATCCTTTGAAACTTCCGTTAACGGCAAACTGAGACGGTAACTGCAATGTGTTCGGAATCGTTCCCGCGGGCACAAAACCGTTAATGTCTTTTGCAGTCGTTTTAAATTCGCGGATTGCCAAATCGAAGTAGGCTTTTTTTGCATCGGGCAAACCGGTGATTCTTCCGCTGGCGGCAATTTTAGTATTTCCGATGCCGCTGATTTCGAGGTTTGGAATGACGATGTTGTTGACTTTTCCCGAAATCCTGCTGTTAATTTGCATAATGGCTTCAGGATTTGCCTTAAACGGATTCGTATTTGCCAAATCGGGCGCCAGGATCAAAATGTCTTTAAAACCGATATGGCTTCCGGCCAGATTCGCATTGATGTCGAGCGCGCCAATGTCTTTACTTAACGATTCGATCGACGGATAACCAACGATAATCTGGTCTTTTAATAAGGTTTGCGGTGTTTTTAAATACAATTTTTTGAGGTAGGCATTTTTCTTACCGTAGTAAAATTCGGTTTTAAGCGATTGCACATCGAGTCCGCTTTTTTCTTTGACTGTGAAGGCATAAATGTTTCCTGAAATGACGTCATTCGCATATACAAATTTTTCTCCGACGAGATTAAATTGCTGCAAATCCATGTGTTTGAAATCAATTCCTTTTGCAGTTTTGGCGGCATTTTCATCGTCAAAGCGAAAAGCGATCTGCTTCAAATCGGCTTGATTGAGCCTGAATTTCCAGGGTTTGCCAGGAGCGGCTTCGGGTTGTTCTTTGGCATTGGCCACGTTTGTCGCCAGTTTCTTTTCGAATTTACCAATAGCCAGCGCACCTTTGAGCGCGTTGATGTCAAGGCTTTCTAGTTCGATGTCCTGATTTTTAATATCAAAACGGTTTACGCGAACAAGCATTTTTTGAAGCGACAATCCGGTGTTGAGTTTGGTTCCTGCGTTGTCGTATCCAATGTTGATCTTCGACAAATCAATAGTGCCGAGTTTCAATTTTAAGTTGGGCTGCTGCGCCAATGAGTCGGCGATTTCACGTGTATTGACCGCAATTTCCTGAACGAGAATGCCTTGTTTTAATTTGAGGTTTAATCCGTCAACTTTGATCTTCGGAATGTCGAAATCGAGGTTGTCGAGATCAAATTTGTCGATATTCGTATCGAAATGGTTTAATGAAACTTTGAGGTCATTTTTGGTAATCGCATCGTCAAACCGGACGCGCACTTTATCTAGATTGATTTTGTTGACCGAAATTTTCATCGGCTGCGAATCATCTTTCGGCTTTTCTTCCGCGGAAGCGAACGCTTTGATAATGTAATCGAAATTAAAAATAGAATCTTTATCGCGCGTTACATTGGCAGAAATGCCTTTTAAATCGACCGAATTGATTTCGACCTCGTTGCTGATGAGTTTAAACAGGCTGATATCGACCGCAAGTTTTTCGCCTGCAAGCAACGTATCTTTGGATTGGTCTTCAAAATAAAAATTTTCGAGGATGACTTTTTTCGGAAAACCGATTTCTATTTTTCCGATGACGACTTTGGTATGAATTTTACCTTCTAAATAAGTGACTGCTTTGTTTTTAATGACATTTTGAACAACCGGAACCTGAACAAGCAGAATAATTAAAAGCAGTAACGCGATCACGGAACCAACGGTCCAGAGTAAAATTTTTAAAGTTTTCCTGATGTATTTTTTATAATCCAAGTCGTGTATTTTAGGTCTAAAAATAGCCAATTTATTCAGTAAAACCAATTTTGCGCTAAAAATGGGGCAGATTTACCGAAATGTAAAGGTGCCGTTTAAAACAGCGTTTTTCTTATATTTTATTGCCAATATGTTATATTATTTGGAACTCGTTGACAACAATTATCCCACGGATTAATGTATATTTGTTTTCCAAAATTTTGACAGAAAAGTGAGCCAGATAAACAAGCTTAAAATATTAAATGATCCCATTTACGGATTTATCACCATTCCAAATCCGCTGATTTATGATCTGATCCAGCATCCGTATTTCCAGCGTTTGCGCCGGATTTCACAAATGGGCATGTCGTATCTAGTTTATCCGGGCGCACACCACACCAGGTTTCACCACGCGCTAGGCTGCATGCACATTATGCAAAAAGCGATCGAAGTGTTGCGTTTTAAGGAAGTTGAAATTTCTAAGGACGAAGAAAATGCGTTGCTGGTAGCGATTTTGCTGCACGACATTGGCCACGGCCCGTTTTCCCACGCGATGGAGCACAGCATTGTTGAAAATGTGAACCATGAAGCGATTTCGATGCTTTTTATGAACCAACTCAACACCGAATTTAACGGACAACTTTCACTTGCAATCAAAGTGTTCAAAGGCGATTACCACCGGAAATTCATGCTGCAACTGATTTCGAGCCAACTCGACATGGATCGAATGGATTACCTCAAACGCGACAGTTTTTACACTGGCGTGGCCGAAGGAAACATCAATTCTGACCGTTTGATTCAGATGATGAATGTCGTTGATGACGTATTGGTTTTGGAAGAAAAGGGAATTTACTCGATTGAGAAATTCCTGATGGCGAGAAGGCTGATGTATTGGCAGGCTTATCTGCATAAAACCAGTCTGGTAGCTGAATTGATCCTGACCAAAACCTTAAAAAGAGCGAAAGAACTTACGCAAAAAGGAGTCGTTTTACCAAGCAGTCCATCGCTTTTGTTCTTTATGCAAAACAAAATTGAGCTTGAAGATTTTAGTGATGATGTGCTCGACAAATTTGCGCAACTGGACGATTACGACATTGTTTCAGCATTGAAATCATGGCAGCATCATGATGATTTTATATTGCGTTCGCTGAGTAAAATGATTATCAACCGCGATTTGCTGAAGATCAAATTGAGCAGCGAGAAGTTTCCGACTGAGGAAATTCATGAACTTATTGAAAGATTTGCCGCAAAAAACCAGATTTCACAACAAGACGCGGCATACTTTGTTTTTAAAGGAAAAATCAAAAACCAGGCATACAACAAAACCGCCGAACCGATCCATATTTTAAAGAAAGACAAAACGATAGAAGATGTTGTGGAAGCCTCAGACCAGCTGAATTTAAAAGCGTTGTCTAAACCAGTAACCAAATATTATATCTGTTTCCCAAAACAACTTGTGGAAAATTAACAATTAAAATCTATTTTTTATATTTTTGTCCGGATTATTAAAAGATTGGAAGATTGAATACCTGGAAGATTGAGATACAAATCGTCTTTGATTGCGATCTTTTGATTTTTGAATACACAAAATCGATAAATGAAATTTACAGCAGCACAAATAGCAGGCATTTTAGAAGGCGAAGTCGTTGGAAATCCAGCCGCTGAAGTTTTTAAACTGTCCAAAATCGAGGAAGGCACAGACGGTTCGCTGACATTTCTGGCCAACCCAAAATATGCGCCATTTATCTATTCTACACAAGCTACGATCACGATTGTCAATCATAATTTTATTCCGGAAGCCGAAATTACAACAACTTTAATTAAGGTAGAAGACGCGTATTTGTCATTTTCAAAACTGCTCGAATTTTACGACCAGGCCAGAAAAGACAGCAAAACGGGAATTGAAGAACACAGTGTGATTTCAAAAAATGTCAAATATGGCGAGAACCTGTATTTGGCGAGTTTTAGCTACATCTGTGAAAATGTGGTTCTCGGAAATAACGTGAAAATTTACCCGAATTGTTATATAGGTGACAATGTGAAAATTGGTGATAATGTGACGCTTTTTTCAGGTGCCAAGATTTATTCAGATACTATTATTGGCAACAATTGCGTGATTCATTCCGGTGCAGTTATTGGCGCAGATGGATTTGGTTTTGCACCGAATAAAGAAGGCAGTTACAACAAAATCCCGCAAATTGGAAACGTGATCATTGAAGATTATGTCGATATTGGCGCCGGAACGTCTATCGATCGGTCGACGATGGGTTCGACCATCATCCGAAAAGGTGTAAAATTAGACAACCAAATTCAGGTCGCACACAATGTTGAGATCGGTGAAAACACAGTAATTGCCGCACAAACCGGCATTGCGGGTTCTACAAAAATCGGAAAACACTGCATCATTGGCGGTCAGGTTGGAATCGCCGGACACCTTGTCATCGGTGACAACGTCCGCATTCAGGCGCAAACCGGAATTACAAAAAATCTAAAAGACAACGAATTGGTACAGGGAAGCCCGGGTTTTGCATTGCACGATTATAACAAGTCGTACGTACATTTCAGGAATCTTCCAAAAATCATAGCCGAACTCGAAGAATTAAAAAAAACAATAAACAAAAATAATTAAACAATGGTTAAACACCCGAGCTTTAGCGAACAGGCGAAGCAAACAACCATAAAAAACGAAATTTCCCTGACTGGAGTGGGGCTGCATACAGGAAAAGACGTCAAAATGACTTTTAAGCCAGCACCAATTGACAACGGATTTACATTCGTTCGCGTCGACCTTGAAGGCCAACCGGTGATTGAGGCTGATGCCAATTATGTAGTGAACACCCAACGCGGAACCAATCTGGAAAAACTGGGCGTTAAAATTCAGACTTCCGAACATGTGCTTGCTGCTTTCGTAGGTTGTGACGTCGATAATGTGATTATTGAGCTCGACGCGCCTGAACCTCCGATTATGGACGGTTCTTCCAAATATTTTGTGGAAGCGATTGAGAAAGCCGGAATTGTAGAGCAGGACGCCGAAAGAAAATACTACGAAGTTAAAGAAGTGATTTCGTATACTGACGAAGCGACCGGAAGTGAAATTCTGGTGATGCCAAGTGACGAATACCAAGTGACTGCAATGGTTGATTTTGGCACGAAAGTACTCGGAACCCAAAATGCCACAATGAAAAACATTGGTGATTTCAAAAAGGAAATTGCAGATGCGAGAACATTCAGCTTTTTGCACGAACTGGAATCTTTGCTTGAAAACGGACTCATCAAAGGTGGCGATCTCAACAATGCGATTGTATATGTTGATAAGGAAATTTCGCCTTCAACCATGGAAAACCTGAAAGTGGCTTTTGGAAAAGACAAGATTTCGGTGAAACCAAATGGCATCCTCGACAACCTTACGTTGCATTATCCAAACGAGGCAGCGAGACATAAATTGCTCGACGTCATCGGTGATTTGGCTTTAATCGGAATGCGCATCAAAGGAAAAGTCATAGCTAACAAACCGGGACATTATGTCAATACGCAATTTGCAAAAAAGATGGCAAAAGTGATTAAAATAGAACAGCGCAACCAGGTTCCGGTATACGATTTACACCAGGAACCATTGATGGACATCCATAAAATCATGGCCATGTTGCCGCACAGGCCGCCATTTTTATTAGTAGACAAAATTTTCGAATTGTCGGATTCCCATGTTGTCGGACTGAAAAATGTGACGATGAACGAAGGATTTTTCGTTGGGCATTTTCCCAATGCTCCAGTAATGCCGGGCGTATTGATCGTGGAAGCGATGGCGCAAACCGGCGGAATTCTGGTTTTAAGCACCGTTCCCGATCCTGAAAATTACCTGACTTTCTTCATGAAAATCGACAATGTAAAATTCAAACACAAAGTATTGCCAGGCGACACTTTGATATTCAAATGTGACCTGATTACGCCAATCAGACGCGGAATTTGTCACATGCAAGCCAACGCTTACGCCAACGGAAAACTCGTTGCCCAGGCTGAATTGATGGCGCAGATTGCAAGAAAGCAATAAAAAAACGGAAGACGCAGTTAAAACGCGAACGACCTAAAAAATAACATCAGCAGATGAATGCGCATCAAATGCGAATTACATTTGACCGATAAAAACATATCATCGACAAATGAATCAACCATTAGCATATGTTCATCCCGGCGCAAAAATCGCCAAAAATGTCGTTATCGAACCATTTACGACCATCCACAACAATGTAGTTATTGGGGACGGAACCTGGATCGGGTCGAATGTAACGATCATGGAAGGCGCGAGGATAGGGAAGAACTGTAACATATTTCCGGGCGCTGTCATTGCGGCTGTTCCGCAGGATTTGAAATTCGGAGGCGAAGAATCGCTTGCCATTATTGGCGACAATTGTACGATCCGCGAATGCGTAACAATCAACAGAGGAACAATTGCTTCGGGCCAGACCGTGATTGGAAACAATTGCCTGATCATGGCGACTGCCCACGTGGCGCACGATTGCCACATTGGTGACAATGCCATTATCGTAAACGGCGTTTTGCTGGGCGGACACGTGACAATTGGAAACTATGCGATCATTGGCGGACTTTCGGCGGTACATCAGTTTATCAGTGTGGGCGACCACGCGATGATTTCCGGCGGATCTTTGCTAAGAAAAGACGTTCCTCCATATACAAAAGCGGCGAAAGAACCGTTATCCTATGTTGGTATCAATTCGGTCGGACTCAGAAGAAGGGGATTTACGACAGAGAAAATCCGCGAGATCCAGGAAATATACAGAATTCTGTACCAGAAAAATTACAATACCTCACAAGCTATGAGCATCATTGAGGCAGAAATGGAAGCGACACGCGAACGCGATGAAATTTTGGATTTTATCAGAAATTCATCACGTGGCGTCATGAAAGGTTATACCGGAAATTATTAAAAATTAAGATTCAGAAATACAAATTAAAAATTAAAATCGGTTATTATTGAACCGAGAAAAAACAAAATAAAATGGCATCTACATCAGATATTAAAAACGGATTGTGCATCAAATACAACAATGATATTTACAAAATCATTGAATTCCTTCACGTAAAACCAGGAAAAGGACCTGCTTTCGTCAGAACAAAATTGAAAAGTTTGACCAATGGAAAAGTATTGGACAATACATTTTCAGCTGGTCACAAAATTGAAGAAGTGCGCGTGGAAAACCACAAATTCCAATTCCTTTATCCGGAAGGCGATTTGTTCCACTTTATGAATGTAGAGTCTTTCGAGCAAATTTCGCTAAACAAAAACATTCTTGATTCGCCAGACTTGCTAAAAGAAGGTGAAAATGTTATGGTGAGCATCAATACAGAAACGGATTTGCCATTATCGGTAGACATGCCGGCATCTGTAGTCCTTGAAGTGACGTATGCAGAACCAGGTGTGAAAGGAAATACAGCGACAAATGCAACCAAATCGGCTACTGTAGAAACTGGCGCAACGATCAACGTTCCTTTGTTTATCAACGAAGGGGACAAAATCAAAATTGATACGTCGAACGGCCATTATATGGAGCGCGTAAAAGAATAGTGAACTCATTAGTACGTCAGCGGATTAGCAATGCAAACCATTCGCTAATCCGCTGATTGGCTTATCACCAAATAAAAAATGAAATTTCCAAAAGAATATTCGTTACAGGAAATCGCCGCGCTGATCGACTGTAAATTTGTAGGCGATAATAATTTTCCGGTTCACGGCATGAACGAAATTCATGTGGTTGAACCCGGAGATATTGTATTTGTTGACCATCCGAAATATTATGACAAAGCATTGCAATCCGCTGCGACGGTCATTCTGATCAATAAAGAGGTGCAGTGTCCCGAAGGAAAAGCGTTGCTGATTTCGGACGATCCGTTCCGGGATTTTAACAAACTGACGCAGCATTTCAAACCGTTTCGTTTTTCGAATGTTTCGATTTCAGATTCGGCACAAATTGGCGAAGGCACGATGATTCAGCCCAATACATTTATCGGGCATCATGTGCACATTGGCAAAAACTGTATGATTCATTCGAATGTTTCGATTTATGACCATACGATTATTGGCGACAACGTCATTATCCACGCCGGAACGATTCTGGGCGCAGATGCTTTTTATTACAAAAAACGTCCCGATGGTTTTGACCAATTGATCTCTGGCGGTCGCGTTGTTATCAAAGACAATGTCGGAATTGGCGCACTTTGTACCATTGATAAAGGGGTAACCGGCGACACGACCATTGGCGAAGGCACAAAAATCGACAATCAGGTTCATGTAGGCCACGATACGGTTATCGGAAAAAAATGCCTGATCGCTTCACAAACCGGAATCGCAGGTTGTGTTGTTATCGAAGATGAAGTGACACTTTGGGGACAAGTTGGGACAACCAGCGGCATAACCATTGGTGAAAAAGCGGTGATTTTGGGGCAAACAGGTGTAACCAAATCGGTGGAAGGCGGAAAAACTTATTTCGGAACACCAATTGGCGAATCGAGGGAAATCCTCAAACAAATGGCGAATATCAAAAAGATTCCTGAAATTTTAAATAAACTGAAATAGATGTCGGCTAAAAAATTGATACAGGATTTTTACAAATCCGATGCGTTGATCAACAGCGAAGTGATGAAAACTTATCTGCATCCGGAAGTCGTGATCGACTGGAACAGCAGCAAAGGTTTTATTCAGATGAAACACGATGATATTCTGGCAATGGCCACTGAACTTGGCAAAGCGTATATGCGTTCGAAAGTCAGGATTAGCCACATTTTGCAGGAGAAAAATCTGGTAGCCGTTCGTTATTCACACTACATCAAAACAGTTGAAAATCCGCGTGAGGAAATGCTGCTGGCCCATTTTTTTGTGATTTGGGAAATTAAAGACGATAAATTATACCGCGGATACCAAATGACACAGATTTCGTAACAAATGCAAGCCATCCTTGCAGACGACACTTTAAAAGCAACCACGCTCATCCGGATTACCGCCGTTGCGTGGTTTTTTGCTAAAATAATGAGTTGGAAACTGTGGCTGGCCGATCGAATTTTTCCTGTTGTCGCGCCGATTGATTGTCTCGATACGATTTCATCGCATTGGCATTTGTCGCTATTGCTGCTTTCTTTTTGCTTTCTTTTTATTGTCGTAATTTATCCTGAGAAAAAGATTTTCATTGGATGTCTGCTTGGTGTTGAATTACTCAGTTGCGCGCTCGACCAATTGCGTTGGCAACCGTGGGAATATCAGTATCTGCTGACGATTTTCTTCTTCCTGCTGTTCAAAACCGATAAAAGTTTTATAAAATCGCTTTCACTTTTGCTTATCGCAACCTACATTTTTAGTGGTTTGTTTAAGTGCAACGAAGGATTTTTACACAGCATTTGGGACAATATGATCCTGCGGAAATTGTTTGGGTTTTCAGATGAAATCATAGGAAGTTCCGTGCTTCATTTTTCAGGATTTTTACTTCCAATGATTGAGATTGTTTCAGGTTTGGGACTGCTTTTTGCAAAAAACAAGAAACCGTTTGTATGGCTAACCGTAGCAACGCATCTTTTTTTGCTTCTTGCGCTCGGTCCAGTTGGATTGCATAGAAACAGCATCGTTTGGCCTTGGAATGTGGCGATGATCTTGCTGGTTTCTACAATGTTTTACAAACATGAAAATCCAATCATCACTTCGGATTTTTTTAACGATAAGGCCAATGTATCGGTAGTTTTGATTGTCGCAATTTTGCCGCTGACTAATTTTATTGGGTTCTGGCCATCGTATCTTTCATTTAAACTTTATTCCGGAAACACAGAACGGCTGGCGATTTGTATAGAAAACACAGACCAAAATCCAGAATTGCAACAGTTCGTTTTCGAAAACAAATCAAAATATTGCCCGGAACTTCAATCGATAAACGCATCAAAATGGGCGCTAACCGAATTGAATGTAGTTATTTATCCTGAAGAAGCGTATTACAAAAAACTGAAAAAGTCGTGGATCAGGAAATTTCCCAAAACACCATGTCATTTTATGATTTTCCGACTTCCATCCAAACCAGAAAACATAAAAGAAATTCCCTGATTGATCCGTATTTTTTGCAAAAGGATATAAATAATTGTCGCTAAAACCTTATTTTTGCATCACTATTTAAAAAAACAATTTAAAATATATATCATGAGTGTTTTAGTTAACAAGGATTCAAAAATAATTGTTCAGGGTTTTACAGGAAGTGAAGGAACTTTCCACGCTTCACAAATGATTGAATACGGAACCAACGTTGTAGGCGGTGTAACACCAGGAAAAGGTGGGACAGAGCATTTAAATCGTCCGGTTTTTAATACTGTAAAAGACGCAGTAGAAAAAGCAGGCGCTGATACAACGATTATTTTTGTACCGCCGGCTTTCGCAGCAGATGCCATCATGGAAGCTGCCGACGCAGGAATTAAAGTGATCATCACCATTACGGAAGGCATTCCGGTGGCCGACATGATCAAAGCAAATGATTATATTAAAGATAGAAACTGTACACTGATCGGGCCAAACTGTCCGGGTGTAATTACTCCGGGTGAAGCCAAAGTGGGCATCATGCCAGGTTTCGTTTTTAAAAAAGGAACTGTAGGAATTGTTTCCAAATCGGGAACTTTAACTTACGAAGCAGCTGACCAGGTTGTGAAACAAGGTATGGGAATTACAACAGCGATCGGAATTGGTGGAGATCCAATCATCGGAACAACTACAAAACAAGCTGTTGAATTGTTGATGAATGATCCTGAAACAGAATGTATCGTAATGATCGGTGAAATTGGTGGCCAATTGGAAGCTGATGCTGCAAAATGGATCAGAGCCGACGGAAACAGAAAACCGGTAATCGGATTCATCGCTGGTGAAACCGCTCCAAAAGGAAGAACGATGGGCCACGCCGGAGCCATTGTCGGTGGTGCTGATGATACTGCCGAAGCTAAAAAACGCATCATGCGCGAAAACGGGATTCACGTTGTTGATTCTCCGGCTGAAATTGGTAAAAAAGTAAAAGAAGTAATGGGATAATTTTCCTTTTCGGATAAATTTAAAGCCTCGTATGTTACGGGGCTTTTCATTTGGATGTGGTTTTACTATTTTTTTTACTTCCCGAATTGGATAATGAACAACATTTCTGAAAATAAATTCGGATAAAGGCGCAACAAACGCTAAATTTGCCAAAAATAAATACAATCACTTTTGCTTTTATAAGCCCTGCGATGATTTCGTGGGGCATTTTTTTGAAGAAGGCAACAAATCAATAAATTATGTACAAAGAATTAAAAAAGTTCAAGACCAAAAACGAATTTTCATTTACAACGAACGACAGCCTTGAAGAAGTTTGCAACGCCAGCGAAACCGGAAGCGGGATCTTTTTGGTATATGAAGTGAAAGAAGAAGAAAAAGAACTAATCATGGTTGGCTCAACCGGAACGATTCAAAACGACGGCACCTTAAAAAGCAAAAATGGCGGACTCTACGACAAGATTGTAAACGGACATCAGTTTGCAAAGACCGGAAGGAAATATTCATGGCCGGCACAAATGAAAATCGAAAACATCGACAGGCTCGAAGTACGATGGTTTGAAACTTTTAATGAAAAAACTAAAGTGATCCCGACATTCATCGAAGGGCAAATTCTTCAAAACTTTCTTGACGAAAATGCGCGCCTTCCAAGATGGAATGTGGCGTTCTAAATATTTGATGCTCTCAAAATTAAAGCGTTACGTGGTGTAGCGCTTTTTTTATGCGACAAATTTTATAAAAAGTTTAATTAATCTATATTTGTATCATCAAAATAATAAAGAAACTAACCAAATAATATGAAAATCTTAGAAGGAAAAGTAGCCGTTATTACTGGCGCCAGCCGCGGAATCGGAAAAGGAATTGCTGAAAGTTTTGCAAAACACGGAGCCAATGTGGCGTTTACATACAGTTCGTCAGTAGAATCTGCGCAGGCATTGGAAAACGAACTAAACACTTTGGGCATTAAAGCAAAAGGGTATCAGTCGAATGCAGCCGATTTCAATGAAGCTCAAAAACTGATCGACGATATCTTGGCCGAATTTGGCACGATTGATATTTTGATCAACAACGCCGGAATCACGAAAGACAATCTTTTAATGCGCATTTCAGAAGCAGATTTCGACAAAGTTATCGAAATCAACCTGAAATCGGTTTTTAATATGACCAAAGCGGTTCAGAAAACGATGCTTAAAAACCGCGCCGGATCGATCATCAACATGAGTTCTGTAGTAGGAGTGAAGGGAAATGCCGGCCAGACCAATTATGCTGCTTCAAAAGCTGGTGTCATCGGATTTACAAAATCGGTTGCTTTGGAACTCGGATCGAGAAACATCCGTTGCAACGCAATCGCTCCGGGATTTATTGAAACAGAAATGACTGCCAAATTAAACGACGACGTGGTTCAGGGCTGGAGAGATTCCATTCCGCTCAAACGCGGCGGAACAACTGAAGATGTTGCGAATGCTTGCCTGTTCTTTGCTTCAGACATGAGTGCGTATGTAACCGGCCAGGTTTTAAATGTTGATGGCGGAATGCTGACCTAATACAGGATAAATTTTATAAATGGAAAAGCTGTCTGAAAAGATGGCTTTTTTTGCAAATCCCGTCTAATAATTAGTATATTTATTTTTTATTGTACGCTACAAATTATGACAACCAACACGATTCTATTGATCTTACTTTCAGTACTATTAGCCGCCGGGTTGTCCTATTTTCAATATTATTTTAAAGCCAAAAGCAAGTCAAAAGTCCATTTGCTGTTGGCTTTTTTGCGTTTTCTCTCCGTCTTTGCAGTTTTATTGCTGCTCATCAATCCGGTGATTTCTGATAATTCTCTTGAAATTCAAAAAACGCCGCTGCCAATTGTGGTGGACAATTCTTCGTCAATTGCAGATTTAAAGGCAAACCAAACAGCATTGGATTTGTTCCAAAAACTGAGTTCCAATAAAGCTTTGCAAGAAAAATTTGAGATACAATCTTACCGCTTTGACAGCGAATTCGGGAATTCGGAACAATTTGATTTTAAGGGCAAACAAACCGATATCGACCTTGTTGCTAAAAACCTGAAAAGCATCAACAAAAGCAAAACGTTTCCAACGGTCCTTATTACCGATGGAAATCAGACTTCCGGTAATGATTACGTTTATGGTTTCGATCCGAACAACAAAGTGTATCCGCTGGTCGTTGGCGACACCACAACTTTTCTCGATTTAAAAATCAGCCAACTTAACGTCAACAAATACGCGTTTCATAAAAACAAATTCCCGGCCGAAGTGTTTCTTCAATATTCAGGAACCAAAAGTGTCAACGCGACGTTTAGCATTTCTCAGGGAAATACGGTTTACAACAAACAGCTGGTGGTGTTTTCTCCTTCCAAAAAGTCGGCAGTAATCAACATCTTACTTCCTGCAGAGCGCACCGGCCTTCAGGTTTTCAAAGCATCGTTAACATCTAAAGAAACGGAAAAAAACACCTATAACAATTCCAAGAATTTTGCAGTCGAAGTCATTGACCAACGCACGGAAATTGCGATTGTATCTGCGATAAACCATCCGGACCTTGGTGCGCTAAAACGTGCAATCGAGAGCAATCCGCAACGAAAAGTAACCATTGTAAAACCGAAGGAAATCAAGTCATTACAGGATTTTAATGTATTGATTTTGTATCAGCCGACAAATGAATTCAAAACAATTTTCGAAAACAATAAAAACGTCGGAATCAATACTTTTATCATTTCGGGAACCAATACAGATTTTTCGTTTCTGAATCAGGTACAATCCAATCTGGTTTACAAGATGAGTTCCCAAAGCGAAGATTATCTCGCCGGTTTTGACAGTCAATTCAACCTTTTTGCAATCGACAATATCGGTTTTGAGCATTTTCCGCCGCTTCAGCACGCGTTTGGAAATGTGACCGTAAACGGCAATGTCAACACTTTAATTTCGTCAAAAATCCGAAACATCGATACGAATTTTCCAATGTTGGCTTTCGCCGAAAACCAGGGAAAGCGCAGCGCATTTTTATTGGGTGAAAATATATGGAAGTGGCGTTTGCAAAGCCATGTCGATACCAAATCTTTCGAAAAATTTGACCAATTCATCGATAAAACGATTCAGTTTCTGGCTTCCAATAACTCGAAAAAATCATTGGTTGTCAACCATGAAAGTTTTTACAATTCGGGTGAAGCCATTGAAATCAGTGCGCAGTTTTTCAACAAAAATTATGAATTCGATGAAAAGGCAAGGTTGTCCATTTCGGTAACCAACAAAAATACGAAACAGTCCAAAAACTACGATTTGCTTAAAGGGAACAATTCTTATAAGGTCAACCTTGACGGACTTTCAGCCGGACAATACAATTTTACAGTGATTGAACTGAATTCCAAAACCAAATACAACGGTTACTTTGAAATCCTTGATTTTGACATCGAAAAGCAATTTGTAAATCCGGATATGAACAAACTCAACCAACTCGCGACACAAACGCAGGGAAAAGTTTTTATGCCCGATCAAGCTGACGCGCTAATCAAAACTTTGCTTGCCGATGAAAATTACAAAGCCATTCAAAAATCGATCGTTCGAAAAATTCCTTTAATCGAATGGTATTGGCTGTTGATAATCACCGCTGCAGCTTTGGCAGGCGAATGGTTTATCCGTAAATACAACGGCATGTTGTAATTTTCTGTTTCCGTTTTGCTTTCTTATAGTTGGTTAAAATGTCCAAATTTTATCCAATTCAAATGTTGAAATTGTCCATATATTTTAAGCGTATATTAAATCTTGGTTTCAAATATTTTGATACTTTTATTGTCAAACTAATGGTTATGAAAAATATAAGTCTGGTCCTGCTTTTTATGGCGACGATGCCCGGTTATTCGCAGCAGTGGAAAACCAATCTCAAAGAGGCTTTCAAAGAAGCTTCGGTTTCAGGGAAAGATGTTTTGCTGTTTTTTTCAGTATCCGAAACCTGTGAAACCTGCGACAAATTGGAACAAAATGTTTTTCAGTCAAAAGAATTTAAGGAATTTGCATCCGAAAATTACATTCTGGTTAAACAGGATTTTCAATCCGGCGTAACCGAAAACATGGAAGAAAACCTGCTTTTGGTCGAAAAATACAACAAAGATGGTTTCTTTCCATTGGTTGTCATCATCAATAAAAACACGAAAGTGCTCGGAAAGATTGGTGTTTATAAAGATGAATCGCCATCGGAATATCTGTCCCAACTCCAAACCATAAAAAAATCCTAGTGAAGATCCTGATCGTTGAAGATGAAGCAGGAATCTCGCAATTTCTGAAGCAAGGTCTCGAGGAAGAAAATTATCAGATTTCACTGGCTTACAACGGTCGGGACGGACTCAAATCGGCTTTGGCCAACAATTATGATTTGTTGCTTTTAGACTGGATGTTGCCCGGAATGAACGGAATTGAAATTTGCACCGAATTCAGAAAAAAAAATACAACCACACCCATTATTTTCCTGACTGCCAAAGATACCATTCAGGAGACAATCGCAGGTTTGAAAGCCGGAGCCAATGATTACATAAAAAAACCTTTCAGTTTTGAGGAGCTTTTAGAACGGATTCGTGTGCAATTGCGCGCTGTGGGAAATGAAATTCCGGAACTGAAACTCGGTACAATTGTGATCAACAAGCAAACGCATCAGGTTTTTAACAACGGCATTGAGGTTTCGCTGACCCAAAAGGAGTTTTCGCTGCTCGAATATCTTGTTGTCAATAAAGATAAAGTTTGTACCCGAAACGAAATTATTGAAGACGTTTGGAACATTCATTTTGAATACGATACAGGTGTAATCGACGTATTTATCAATTCGCTCCGCAAAAAACTAAACCTTAAAAAAGAAGAAGACTACATCAAAACCGTCCGCGGCATTGGTTACATTGCCAAAGATATTACGACTTAATATGTTTCAGCTTTCTTTTAAAAACAGGATTGCGCTCAACTATTTGATCAGTACCGCTTTGATGGTGCTGTTTGTGTTTGTGATCATTTACAACATCGTTTCTTACACGGTTTACGAACACGTTGACAATGGAATTTCGACCGAAATTGCCAATCATTTAAATGACATTCAAATCAAGGACAACCATGTCCAGCTTATCAATCCTGAGGAATGGCGTGAACAGGAATACTATACATTTAGCGTCAATCCGGTTTTTGTGCAGATTTTGGACGGACAGAAACAGTTTGTGGATAAATCGCCGAACCTGAAAAAACTAAATCTTGTCTTCAATAAAACAGCAAAAGATTTCACGCATTTCGATGCCCGGCTCAACGGAAAATCGATCCGTCAAACACAATTTCCGGTTTTTTACAACAGCAAACTTGCCGGATACATCATCATCGCGATGTCGCTTGAAGATGCAAATCTGGTGTTGCACAATTTGGGTCGCGTTTTATGGATTTCCTATCCTGTAATTCTGATTTTATTGTTTTTTGCCGCGAGATTTATAGCCGGAAGCAACATTCGACCGATTAAAAATATTATCGAAACCACGAGCGCTATTACCAAAGACAACCTTAAATCACGGATCGAACTTCCGGGAAATAAAGACGAATTGCATGTGCTTTCACAAACGATCAACAACCTGTTAAACCGACTTGAAAGTGCGATTGATCGCGAGAAACAGTTCACGTCTGACGCTTCACACGAACTGCGAACGCCGTTGGCAGTTGTAAAAGGAACACTAGAAGTTTTAATTCGCAAACCTCGTGAAAAACAGGAATATGAGGAGAAAATAAAATATTGCATTAATGAAGTGGACCGATTAAATACGTTAGTCGACCAATTGCTTTTGCTGGCCAGATTTGAGAACCAACAAATCACGATAAATAAACTTCCCGTTGATCTTGACGATATTATTTTGCAATCGCTGGAACGGTTTTCGTCAAAAATTGAAAGTGACAATATTGCGATCGGTTTTACATTTGATGAACATTTCAGGATCAATTCTGATGGTTACTTGGTGTCGATCATCATCGAAAATCTCGTATCAAACGCATTGAAATATTCCAATCCAAATGGAAATATTAGTATAAAGCTTTCGAAGGAGAAACAACTGGTTCGTTGTACAATTGCCGATAACGGAATCGGAATAGGCAAACACGACCTTGAAAAAATCTACGAACAGTTTTACCGTTCCGATCCAACCGATCATCCGACAATAAAAGGAACCGGACTCGGACTTTCTATTGTAAAAAGATTGTGCGCTCTGTTGGATATTGACATCGCAATCGAGAGCGAAAAAGAACAGGGCACAATTGTAAATCTCACATTTCATCCGTAATTTCCAAATTCACAGGGCAATACCGGACGAATATTTCTGTATTGTCAAAAAATTTGTCCGGCAGGTTTAATTTCCCTAAAACTTTGTCTTTACCGACCGACTTTCTTTTTTTTAAAAGGTCAAAAACCTATATTTACTTTTTTACAGATGAATATTGCCGTGACTTTTTATGAATTTCGAAAACCAGATGATTTTGCAGGATATTGAAGAAGATTTGACCGAACCGCAGTTAAACATCCTGCTGACAACCGACGATGATGACCAAAGGCCGGTTTATATTTCCGGGAATTTCAACCAATGGCACACACAGGACAAAAATTTTGAAATGGAGAAAATTGGCGACGGATTGTACCATTTTAAGTTTCCGAACGATTTTGAGTATCCGGACGAATTGCTGTACAAATTTACCAAAGGCGATTGGAGTGAGGTCGAAATTGACAAATACGGAAACCGTACGGAAAATCGGGTTTGCCAACAACACGCTGGCGTGCGTAAAGAACATGTCGATTTGTGGCGTAAAAACTGGCTTCCGTTTAAACCAAATTTTCTGCCACAGATTCATTTGATTTCAGAGGAATTTGAAATGCCACAGCTTAATAAAAAACGTAAGATCTGGGCTTTATTGCCGCACGATTACGACAGTTCCAATGAACATTATCCGGTACTTTATTTACAGGACGCGCAGAATTTATTCAACGAACAGGCGCAATACGGCAATTGGGAAATTGACAAAAAACTCGCCGTGATGTCGGAATACAAAATCGGAAACATCATTATTATTGCGGTCGAACATGCTGAAAAAGACCGGATCAAGGAATACAATGTTGGCAAAACCGTTTTAGGCGTCGGACAGGGAAAAAAATACATCAGGTTTATCACCGACACTTTAAAACCTTACGTAGATAAAAAATTCCGTACCAAAACCGAACGCGAATTTACCGGAATCGGAGGTAGTTCGATGGGCGGATTGGTCAGCATTTTCAGCGGATTGATGTATCCGGAAGTATATGGGAAACTGATGATTTTCTCGCCTTCACTTTGGGTTGTCCCAAAAATGGATTTTACAGGAATTGATTTTTCCGAACCTTCAGATACTAAAATTTACTTATACGCCGGCGGTGACGAAAGTGAAACCATGCTCAAACACGTCAAAAAATTCCAGAAAAATATGATCAAAAATGAATTTGTCGCCGATAAAATGAAAATCAAACTCAGTATCAATATGGAAGGAAAACACAACGAAACCTATTGGAGTGACGAATTTCCCAAAGCGATCGAATGGCTTTTTTTTAACAACAAAGACAACTAAACCATGAAAACACAACATATTAAAAACCTCGAAGGTTTTACAGGAACGCTTTTGATTCCGGTTTATGAAACCCATTCAAAAAGTGTGTTGCCTACCGAATTTCACGGCGTTGAAGTGCCTTCGCGCGTTTTTCATGGCAAAAAAGATACTTTTTATGTTGTCGAAAAATATGATTGTACGCATGTTTTTATAGGCATTGGAAAAGACACTGACTACAATTCTTTGAAAAAAATATTCAGGAGAATTGCTTCAAAGCAAAAGGACTACCTGGTCAAAAATACAGCTTTGGTAATTCCTGAAAATTTTTCGAATAAGCAGACAGAAGCCAGTATTTCCGGACTCATTCTCGGAACTTACGAGCTTGGCCATTTTAAGAAAATTGACAAACACGTTTTTCTCGCCGAGGATTTTATTCTTGGATTGCTTTCCAAACAAGACTATTCTGAGGCAGCAGAAAGGGCTTCAAAAATTGCAAACGCCCAGCTTCAGGTATACAATCTCGTAGATTTGCCACCTAATGTTGTAACTCCGGAATATATGGCCAATTGGGCTGTTGCTTCCGGAAAAAAATTTGGATTTGCAACCGAAATACTAAATAAAGAAACAGCCGCTGCGGCCGGATTAGAAGCATTTTTGTCAGTCGGAAAAGGCAGCGATAAGGAACCACAATTCATCATCATGAATTATGTTCCTGAAAACGCCGATGCGAAGACAAAACATGTAGGTTTCGTTGGAAAAGGAATCACGTTTGATACGGGCGGACTCAATATTAAAACCGCCGGAATGTTGCACATGAAATGCGATATGGCCGGCGGTGGTGCGGTTTTGGGAGCCATGCAGCTAATAGCCGATTTGAAATTGCCTGTTAAAGTCACTGCGATCGTTCCGGCCTGCGAAAATGCGGTTGACTCGAAAGCTTTTCTTCCAAGCGACGTCATCCGGAGTTACAGCGGACATTCGATTGAAATTATTGACACCGATGCTGAAGGTCGACTCATTTTAGCAGATGGTTTGTCCTATTTGATCCAAAATTTCAATCCCGAAATCATCATCGACATTGCGACTTTAACGGGAAGCAGTGTGGGAACTTTCGGTTATGAATGCGCCGCATTATTTACGAATAATGATGAGATTTCTAAAAAACTACAACAAGCCGGAGATGAGATCGGCGAACGATTGTGGCCATTGCCGCTTTGGGACGCCTACAAATCTGATATTGAAAGTGATATTGCAGATGTAAAAAACTACAGCGGAAAACCAGTTGCCGGAGCCATCAGCGCGGCGAAATTTCTGGAATTTTTCACCAAAGAACACAAAGCCTGGGCACATTTGGACGTCGCAGGAGTTGCTTTTGGTGATGATGAATTTGCAAAAAGCAAACACGCAACCGCTTATGGTGTACATTTATTAACTACATTTATTGAAACGCTATAACTATGGAAAACAACAGCAAGACTTTCGTTTGTATCTCCAATTATTTCAAAGGTTCCGATTTTTTGATCAGCCTGAAAAATGCCGGAAATACAGTTTTTTTAGTGACTTCGGAAAAATTGCGCCACAAACCGTGGCCGTTTGAATCGATTGATGAAGTGTTTTATATGGAAGGACAGGACATCGACTGGAATCTGGAACATTTGCTTCTTGGCGTCAGCAATTTGATGAAATCCAACCAAATTGATGCTGTTGTTGCGCTTGACGATTTTGATGTAGAAAAAGCGACTTACCTGCGCGAACATCTGCGTATTGCGGGAATGGGCCAAACAACAGGACGTTATTTCCGAGACAAACTTGCGATGCGCATGCGTGCAAAAAGCTGCGGCATTTCAAATCCGAATTTTTCTTCGCTTTTCAATGACCATGATATTAATACATTTGCGGACACAATTCCGGCGCCGTGGGTTTTAAAACCGCGTTCTGAAGCGTCTGCGAGTGGCATCATCAAAGTGTATGACAAAGAAAGTTTGTGGATGCACATTAACGAAATGGGAAACAACCGTTTCAAATATCTGGTGGAACAATTTCGTCCCGGCGACGTGTTCCATTGCGACAGTCTGATCCTTGACGGAAAGATAATTTTCAGCATTACTTCGCGTTATCTGGCCACACCAATGGAAATTTCACAAGGCGGTGGCATTTTCAGAAGCGCGAACATTCCGTACAATTCAGAAGATGATAAGGCGATTAAAAAAGTCAACGAACAAGTCATTAAAGGTTTCGGGCTCAAACACGGCGCGGCACATTCGGAATATATCAAATGCAAAGAAGACGGAAGAATTTATTTTCTCGAAACTTCATCCCGCGTTGGCGGCGCGCATTTGGCAGAAATGGTCGCTGCGGCAAGCGGGATAAACCTGTGGACAGAGTGGGCAAAGATCGAAGATGCGCTCGTAAAAGGAACAAAATATACGCTTCCAAAGCCCAAAAAAGAGTATGCTGGAATCGTATTGACCTTATCGAAATTTGAAAATCCTGATTTGTCTTCTTTTGACGATGACGAAGTTTGTTTCCGGGTTCCGCTGGAATACCACGCCGGATTGATCGTGAGTTCAGACAAACATGAAAAAGTTCTGGAATTGCTTGACAATTACGCCGATCGTTTGATACGTGATTTTGCGACGGTCGCGGCCCAATCGGCAGTTAAAAAGCTACACTAATCAAATAAATAATATATTGAAAATTCGCTGTTGCGATTGGGTAAATCTGCTGCAGCGAATTTTTGTTTTTCCGAGATTGTCCAATTATCTTTCAAACAGTCCAAGCGTTCCGCCAACCCAATCTTTATCTTTATTGAATTTTACGCCGATCATTTCGCCACGGCTTAAACGCACCAGATTACACAAAAGGGTAGGAGCGGCATCGTTTTTTTTCCAAACACACAGCACGCGGACTTCGGCTTTGACTTTGCCATCAGGAGATTGAACGACAGGTTTGTAGTTTACTTTTTTCTGTAAAATGTACAAGTCTTTTTCTTTGACTGCTTCAATATCTTCTTTTTTGACATGGAAAATAACACCCGTTCCGGAGAATGAAAATAATGGCTTAAGTACATAATTTTCAAGATCTTCCGGGATCACTTTTAAATCGCTTAATAAAGTAGTTTCTATGAAATATTTTCCTTTCAGGTAAGGCAAAATAAATTTGCTGATCCTGAAAAACCAATTTGGATGTCCGGCCCATTCTACATCAAGTTCATCGGAAAAACTAAAAGATAAATTCAGGTCGGTACGCAAATCAAGCTCATCAAAAATGACACGGTTGTAAATGCGCTTCACTAAAATTTCTTCGCCATTTTCGTTTTTATAAAAAAGCTGTTTTCCTTTTTTAATCAGATCTGTAACGCAAACAATCGGAATTCCAATGTCTCTTTTGCAATAATAAAAATCAATTTTGGTGTTTTGTTTTTCAGGTTCGATCTCGAGAAGGATCACATTTTCCTTTGGATGGTTGTTGCAAATGGCTTCTTCAACAAGTTTCAGGTATTCTTCGGGTGTTGTTCCGGCGATAAATGGTGTCAATTCTTCCAAAAACGGATAATGTTTTTTAAATTTTTCGTACAACACATATTGATAATTAAACAGTGAAGGAAAACCCTGGACTTCAATTAATTTTGGAATGATCTTTCCATCTTCTTCACAAATTCCAAAATCAATTGCCAAAAAAGTTGTGTGCGCATCTTCGTTCGGAACTTTGTGGTTCAGTTCTAACGATTGTTCTGTCAGCGCTTTAAAATCATCACGTTGAATGAGTTTGATCACATCATTGCAGCCTTCGATCAATTGCGCTTTCAGTTCATTTGGAATAAAAAATGGCGTTTCGGCCATTCGAAATGTGGGTAAATAATCAAAATCGGAAGCGACATCATCCTGAAATTCCTGGTATTTTTCTAAGGTAAAACTGTCATTGAATAACTTGCGATATTTTGGAATCATAAAACTCAGATTAGAAAGTGAGATATCGTAAAGTTAAAATTTCTGATCAAAAAAGCGCTATAAATTTTCATTGATAGCGCTTGATTTTCTGATTATTATCGGATTATCAGTTTTTCTGTGTGATAATTGTCATCTGTTTTAAATTTCAGCAGATACAACCCGGAACGCAGTGACGAAGTGTCGATTCGGTTCTGGCCTTTTTTTAATTTCATCTTTTGAGAAACCGATTTTCCAACGACATCCACGATTTCAACTTCTAGATCATCGACCAACTGAGAATCGATCATTACAAAATCATTTGCAGGATTTGGATAGACTTTTAGTGCACTAGACATTTTAGCTTGGTTTGTACCCAAAGTTGTAGACGAATAATTGGCACTCCAACCTTCTCCTGAAAAAGAAACATCAGAAGCAAACCTGACAAACATTGACCCAACGCCCGGCGAAGACGTAACGGCTGGCGGTAAATTGGTTCCACTAAAAATTCCGAGTAACGGAGCAGTTGCGTCTGGTCCGTCATAAATAAAAACTTCATCATAGTCGGCCTCGGTATCAAAAGCGGTGAAGTTTAACGTAATTCTTTGCGCGCCTTCAGGAGCGATCAGCCATTTGCAATCGGTAAAGTCATTGTATTCCTGCGTGCCGCTTCCGTCACTAAATGACCCTGAAACATCGGTCATGGTATTTGTTCCAAAGCAAAAATAAAATCCAATTCCCACGGCGTGCCAGGCTTCGTCGACAGCGGTATATTGTGCAGAGGGGTTGCCAAATAAATCTTCGGCAGCCTGCAGTGAACCTTCGTAAGCAGATTGAAAAGTAGCGTTTGGCCCGAGGTAGGTCATGAGGCTTCGGTAAGCGATTTGTGATGCTTGTTGCAGTCCAATTCCCGTGACGTCATAAGCGTAATCATCGTCGTTTGTTCCTGAACCGCCTTCTGACAAAAGGTAAAACCAGTAATTTGGAACGCCGCTGTTGGAATGAACGCCTCCATTATCGTATGCAGCAGTGGTATCACGCCAGAACTCGCCTTTATAAGTATCTGGTTGCGGAGAAAAACCGCTTTTCGGATCCGCCATGGATCTGAGGTAAAACGGCGCGGTCAAAACGACATTTTCTCCAAGCGTCCAATCAGGATTGGTATCGGAGTAGAATTCGACGCAAGTTCCAAAAATATCAGCAAAAGATTCGTTCAAAGCACCCGATTCCCCGCGATATGTCAGTCCGCCTTGTCCGTTGTTGTTGATGATCAGATGCGTAAATTCATGTCCTTCCACATCAAGTCCGACCAAGGGTCCGTAAGTCGTCCCGTTTCCAAGTCCGTACACCATGATATTGTATGGTTCGCCCAATGCATAAGCGTTGTTTTGTGTATTTGAAATCTGCAACGTACCATTGACGAAATTGTTTATCGGCGAACCCAGATTGTCAAAACTGTCACGATCGAAAGTATTTTTATAGAAATCGTAGGTAACTTCCATTCCCCAGTGAACATCTAAGGCCGGGATTGCCGTAGTCCAGTTTGATGTTTCATTTGTAACATCGGTATAACCTAAAAAACCTGCGTTTTCAGTAGTTGAAAATATCGCATCGGTTGCGTCAAAAGTTGAAATTTTCCGGTTCGATTCTCGCAGTCTGTATGAACCTTCATGCTGCTCGACCGTAATATTTCTGTTCCCGCTGTACAATGTTTGCGCCGTTCCCGGTTCGTCGGCATGGGCAACCAATTCGATTTTGGTAATAATTTTTCCCGATTTTGCGTCTACGAAAACGTGACACATTTCAAATGGTTGAGCCGAATCTATTCTTACTTTATAAGCCAAGTGAATCTGATCGCCATCGGGGAAAATCACTTTTTCAACAGGATAATTAGTTAATAGCTCGTTTACTTTAAGGTAATTGTGCGCGATGGTTTCTGCCATTTCCTTCGTCAGAACAAAATTCGTATCGAACGTTTCAAATTTTGCTAGTTGGCCATTAATACTCGTGGCAATATTATTTTTGGAATGAAGCATTATTAAACTTCCTTCGACGGGAATTCCGTTATAAAACTGTTTGAAATTTTGATGGGTGATTCCCAGTTTGTCTGTGTTTTGAGAAACCTGTTCCAGCGAATGTTGTGGAGAAAGTCCAAACCACAAATTCAAATTTGAAACGACAGTTACCGGATCAAGGTTGTCGTTTTTTAGATTTTGAGAAAAAGAACCATTCCGTATTTGGATTTTTGTCGTCGCCTGTTTTTGAGAATTTTTGGCTTCAGTCTTTGACTTTTCAGTTTGTTTTGCTACAATCGGTTTATTTTGGGCAAATGCGATTGTCGTAAACGCTGCGAAAACATAGGGTAAAACTCTTTTCATAATTTCTGGATTTTCAGTTAGCCAAAGTTATGCGGGCAAAACGAGTTGTTTCTCAGGGTTTTCACCTATTTATCATAACAGGAAAAAGCCTTGAGAAAACGAAATTGTCCACTCAAGGCTTCTTATTTTTTAAAACTAAAATTCAGTTTAATTTGATAAAATCTTTTTGGTTTTGATCAGGTCGTTGATTGCGATCCGCAGGAAATTTGGGATCATCGTTTCATTGGTTTTGTATATTTTTTCGTCATCGAGCAAATCTTCCAGCATGTTGCGGAATTTGCGTTTTCCTTTCATCGCCTTGATTTTTTCGCGTGCAGCGGTATTTCTCAAATTGGCTACAAAACTAATTGGATCGGCTTCCGGATGAAACTGTGTGCCCACAAAATAGTCGTTAAACCGGACTGCCATAATCGCGCGTTCGTATTGCACGTGATCGCGGATTTTCTCCAGTGAAATGATTGTCGCACCTTTATCGGAAAATACTTTTAGATTCGGTTGCACTACTTGATAATCGCGTGAATCGACAGCGTAGAAAGGATCGGCGAGGCCTTCGAACAATGGATCTGTAAAACCTTCCTTCGTTTTATGAACGGTCATCACACCAAACGAAGTGTCGTTGCGTTTGGTAATTTCAGCAAGTCCAAAATGTTTACAAGCCATCTGAAACGAATGACATATAAAAAGAACATGTTTTTTAATTTCTTTTTCAGTATTCCATTTGACCAGTGCATCGATAAAATCGTAATATTTCAAATCCCATTTTCCGTCACCAATGAGCGGATTTCCGGGTCCGCCTGTTGAAACATAAATATCATAATTTTCAATCTCTGGAAACTCCGATTTGCCGCGGACGTCAAAAATCTTAAAACTCACAATATGATTGAAACGGCCAATAATATCAATTATACAACGCATGCCCTGATTGGGTTCTCCGTTGTACATGTCTAATATCGCGATCTTTATGGGGTACTGACTCATCACTTCTATTTTAAAATGCAGGTTGAATTGAGGCTGCAAATATACCGATTTAAATTTATATGCCTCTGGTAAACTCGCTGGTGATAAAATCAACGACTTTGGTGAGGTCGCCGGTTTGTTCGTAAACTGCCAATTGCTTGTCGGCTCCGGTTCCGTTTTTCATGATTTCATGAACGTAATTGATCTGGTCACGGCTTCCGAGTTCGTCAACAACATCGTCTATAAACTCGAGCAATTCGATGATCAGCGATTTGGTTTCGACTTCTTTCTGCAAACCGAAATCGATCATGTGGTTGTCGATTCCGTAACGCGCGGCACGGAATTTATTCTCTTTAATCAGCGCCAATCTGTAAATATTGAAACTCGTATTTTGCAAAGTCAGCTTGTACAATTTGGCCACGATTGCCTGTATGATCGCCACGATACACATCGTTTCATCGACAGTCAGACTCATATCACAAATGCGGAATTCGATCGTATCATAAAATGGATGCAGCCTTAAGTCCCACCAGATTTTCTTCGGATTGTCGATGCAATTGGTCTTCACCAAAGTTTCCAGGTAATTGTCATACGAAGAAACCGAATCAAAATATTCCGGCAATCCTGTTCTTGGAAATTTATCAAAAACCTTTGTACGGAACGATTTGTAACCGGTTTGACGGCCTTCCCAAAATGGCGAGTTCGTTGACAATGCAAAAATGTGTGGCAGAAAATATGTGGCCTGATTCATCAATTGCAATCCGATTTCCCGATTTTCAATTCCGACATGGCAATGCATTCCAAAAATTAAATTTGAACGTGCTGCGTCCTGCAATTCGTTTACGATATTATGGTACCTGGGATCATCTGTAATCAATTGGTCCTGCCATTTGGCAAACGGATGTGTTCCTGCGCCACCAACAATCAAATCCTGCTTGTCTGCAAGTTCGACGATTTTACGACGCAAAAACGTGATTTCTTCTTTGGCTTCGGCGACGCTTTTGCAGATATTGGTTCCCACTTCAACGACCGACTGGTGCATTTCGGCTTTCACCTGTTCATTTAATATGATCTTCGCGCCATCGACAATTTTCGATAAATGCGACCGCAAATCACGCGTATTCGGATCTATGATCTGGTATTCTTCTTCAACACCGAGGGTAAAAACGGGTAGTTTTTTCATCATTTTTTATTTTTTTGAATCCATTCCGGCTGTCCGCTGTATCTTTTTTGCCACTAAAAAGCAGATGCCAAAAAAGGATGTCGCTTCTTTTGGAGCGTCAGGACGGGCTAGGAGCATCGTCTCAACAATAAATTTATTTGTTGGCCTGAGCCACCGAATCTTTCATAAACGTTCCCCATGTAAGGTTCATTTTTCCGGGCTTTTGTTTTTTGGCGGCGGCAATTGCGAATTTGGCGGATTCTTCCACAACCCATTCAAAATTCTCACGTCCCACAGAAGTCAGTTCTGCATCAGGCGCGGGATTTCCAAAATCTATCGCATACGGAATTCCGTCACGAACAGCAAATTCGACCGTGTTGAAGTCATAACCCAAACCGTTGCACAATCTTAAAGTATAATCTTTGACCGTCTCCAGGAGTTTTTTAGACACTGGCGGTCCATCAATCACATATCTCAAATGATGCGGATTTCTTGGCTCGTATTGCATGATTCTTACCGCTTTTCTTCCGAGACAATACACGCGGAAATATTCGGTAAACACAATTTCTTCCTGCAACAACATTACAAGTTGGCCGGTTTCACGGTGTTTTTCCCAGAATTCTTCTTTATTTTCGAGTCGGTATACATTTTTCCATCCGCCGCCAGCATAGGGTTTCATGTAAGCCGGAAATTTTACGTAATCAAAAATACCTTCCCAATCCATCGGATATTTCAGGTTTCTGAATGATTTTGAAGTTGTATCGGTAGGATGTTCTGCCGAAGGCAAAATCACCGTATTCGGCAACGGAACGCCCAAAACATCCGCCAAAGCGTTATTGAAAAATTTATCGTCTGCGCTCCACCAGAACGGGTTGTTGATCACGTTGGTTCCAGTAAGTGCAGCATTTTTCAAAAACGCTCGGTAAAACGGAACGTCCTGTGAAATCCGGTCGATGATGACCGCATATTCGCCGCCTTTGTTCTGAATGACCTTATCGATAGAAACGGCTTCAGCAATCACATCTTTTTCGTTCTTCGAATTGACCCTGTCGATGAAAGCCTGCGGGAAAGTATCTTCCATCCCGAATAAAATCCCAATTTTCTTCATGTTGTTTTGTTTTTATCTTTTTTAAAAAAATTTAATTCGTGACAAATAGTGCGGAAACATTTCTTTCCAGACCGGCCAGTCGTGTTCGCGATTTTGTCGCACATCAAGCCAATGGTGTACATTTCGGTCGCTAAGGACTTTGCTGAGTTTAAGGTTGGCATCGAAGCAAATGTCCCAGTTGGAAGTTCCCAGAACAATGTCCATATTCCATAATTCGTGATCGTTTAATCCGTATAAGTAATCTTCCGGACTGTTGTAAAACACATCATCGTTGTGGAAACCGTCCATAAAACTTTTAATGTTGAAAGCGCCGCTCATCGAAAACATATGGCTCACATAACCAGGATGGCGAAAGGCAAAATTTGCGGCGTGATACCCTCCGAAACTACATCCCGCGACAGCGACTTTCCCGGACCCAGTGTTGTTTTTCACGCGTTCTACGATTTCGTGGCAGATCATTTTATCATACCAAACATGGTTTTGGATGCGATGAACAGGATGAATTTGTTTGTTGTAAAAACTGTCTTTGTCAATGCTTCCAGGGCAGAAAATCTGAATCAGGCCCTGGTCGATAAACCAGCGTGCAGAATCAATAAGACCCATATCTTTATTTTCATGATAACTCCCCATTGATGTTGGAAACAGCACCACAGGATAACCAGCGTGGCCAAAAACAAGCATTTCAATTTCGCGGTTTAAATTGGGCGAATACCATTTAAAATGTTCTTCTCTCATGAAATATATTTTTAAACAATTATAATAAAAATAATCAAGAGTTGCCTGTTTTATTGGTGTTTAGATTAATTTTTATCTTAATGTTTGTAATAACTATTATATATTAACGAAATAACAAATAATGGTTAAAAATAAAACAATCCTTACTTTTTTATCAATAAAACGAAGTCTGGTGTTGGGATTGGAATTCCATCATTATGCTTTCCGCAAAGCTTTTGCTGGTAAAATCCAAAGTTTACATTAATCCTGAAGTTCGAAGAGCTGTACCTGATTTTTTAACCGTTCAATAAGCATGTTCATCATGCGTTTGTTCAGGTTTGAAGAATTTTTGATGTAATCGTCATATTCCAGCTTCGTAAAAAGTCCGATGACGATTCCTTTAAGCGCGTTCCGGAATTTAATGTCTTTTTGAATGACGTTTTCGATGTAATGCAGTTTTTTGTCTACCGAAAGGTTGTAAAAATCATTCTTGTGTTTGCTGATTTGATTGGCAAAAACAGCGACGAATAAGTCGTTTTGTAATTTAAGAATAGGGCGTAGGGTTTGATTCTGGAATATTTCTTCTGAAGAAGATTGCGGTGTAATTGTACCCAAAATTTCTCCACGGAACTGGCTAACAAATAAATCTCTTTCCATTTTTCTTTTAAAGATAAAAAAAACCTCTGTTAAAAAAACAGAGGTTTGATTTAGTTATTAAAAGTGATTTGTTAATTATTTCACTCTGAAAGTTACTCTTCTTACCAATTTTCTTGCTCCCGCAGAATCTTTGTCAACTGAAGCATCTTCTCCTTTGGAAACGACGTTCAACCTGTCGGCTTTGATTCCTGCTTTGATAAGGATATCTTTTACGCTGTTTGCTCTTTGCGTAGCCAATTTCTCATTGTAAGGAGATTTGCCAATTTCGTCCGCATTACCGATGATTTCGATCGAAGCGTCAGGATTGTTTCTGAGGTAAGTCAACATAAAGTCGATTCCTTCCGTAGAAACATTCGTTGGTTTAGTTTTGTTGAAATCGAAGTATGTTGTTACATAACCGTCGTTGATTAATTTCTTAACCATTTCTACGTTGGCTTCGGCTGCTTTTGCTTTATCAACAAAATTATTGGCCATGTATTTCTCCAATTCGTCCGGAACGCCATTTTTATTGATATCAACCATTCTACCTTTGGTATCTACTGCAACACCAGGAATAGAATTGTTTTCAACATCTAAATAATCAGGAACACCATCTTTATCGGCATCGTTCATCATCGTTTCTAACTCACCAATTCTTTTGTCAAGAGCGTCGAGTTCTTCAAGTCTTTTGTCTTCGATAATAGCCCAATCTCCATGAAGATTTTCTTTTCCAAAAGAGTAGGTAAGACCCAAAGATCCCATAAGCATTTGTCCAGCGAGGTTATTGTCAGTCTCTGAATAGTGTCCGTCCCAGGCAAAATGCTGTCTAAAGTTGGCAAGCGTACTAAAATCAGCGATAATTGCGATTCGTTTTGTAATTCTGAATTCCGGAGAAATTCCGAACATCACACCAAAATTATTTTCAGTTTTTTTATAATTAGAAGGTCCTTCGTTAAGAATATAACCAGTATCCGCCTGAGGCGTCATTCTTGCGTACTGAAGACCAGCATGTACGAGCAATCCAAATCTTCCGATTTTTTCTTCAATTCCAAAAAGACGGGATGCATTTACAACACCTTGTATACCAAATCGATATTGATCAACGTCAAAATATTTACTGTCTGTATCAGTGTTATTTTTTAAATTGTCGTAGCTCAAATCAGCTTTTAAACCAAATTTTGGGCTAAACATGTAACGTACACCTACATTATAATAATTAGGTTTAACAGATCCAAAAACACTATTGGGGTTACTAGAATAGTATCCTGCGGTGTAAGGGCGTGTTCCTTTGCTTTGACCAACATTCAATTCTACAGTCCATTTATTATAGGTATCTTCCTGAATTACAGCATCATTATCGTCTTTGATGTTTTCTTTCTTACCACTTTCCTGTGCTAAACCGCTTGATATAGCTAAAAAAGTAAAGGGTATTAAGAGTAGGCGTTTTTTCATAATTTGTTCTGGAATTTATTGGCTAAAATTGATAAATTTTTTATATTTAATCACTGCAAATATAACAGTTTACTTTTTATAATTCAATTTTTGAAGTATTTTCTGCCAATTTTCTCCAACTATCACCAAACATCCAAAATAATTTACATTTTTATGAGAGTTTCAAAAATATTTCTGACAGTAGATGTCATTTTGATAAAAAAAGAGGGCAGTGTTCCTAACATTCTTCTGATTCAGAGGAAAAACGACCCTTTCAAAAATGCCTGGGCATTGCCTGGCGGATTCGTAGATGAGAATGAAGATCTCGAGGCTGCCGCCAAACGTGAACTGTTAGAAGAAACCTCGGTAACAGCAAATTCATTAGATCAACTGAAAGCTTTTGGCAAACCAAACCGTGATCCGCGTGGACACATGGTTTCCGTTGCGTTTATTGGCTTTGCAAACGAAAACACCAAAGCGGTCGCAGCCGATGACGCCAATGAAGCGAAATGGTTTTCGTTAAATGATTTGCCCGAGTTGGCTTTCGACCACGCAGAAATCATTAATTTTGGAAGGTCAAAAGTAAATTTATAATGAGATTTCAAACCAGAAAATGGGTGAAACCCGAAGACTTAAACCCGAATGGCACTTTATTCGGCGGAAAATTGCTCGCATGGATCGACGAAGAAGTCGCGCTGTATTCGATCATCCAACTTGAGAATTACAGGGTTGTGACCAAACACATGTCGGAGATCAATTTCCGGAGTTCGGCTGAACAAGGCGACATTATTGAAATTGGAATGGACGTTGTGAAATTCGGGAACACGTCGATCACAGTGAAATGTGAAGTCAGAAATATCATGACATTGGCAACAATCATTACGATCGACAGCATCACAATGGTTTGCCTCGGCGAAGATGGAAAACCCAAACAACACGGAAAATCCGCAATTACAATTCCGCGTTAAACGCTTCCGCCGAGTCCGTTTCCTTCTGAAGGCAATTCAAAAACTTCCAAATCAAAATACGGGATCGCTGCAAAAACATGGTCGAAAATATCTGCCATAATATATTCGTAATTTTCGAAACGTTTGTCTTTGGTAAACGTATAAATCTCAAGAGGAATTCCCTGCGGCGTGGGCTGCAACTGACGGCAAAGCAACAACATGTCGGTATTCAGGCTCGGATAATTTTCGAGATATTGGGTAATGTATTTTCTGAAAAGTCCAAAATTGGTAAGATTTCGGCCATTGACCGGAATGGATTTATCTACAGAATTTCTGGTGTTAAACAAATCAATTTCGTTTTGACGCGTTTCTATATATTCTGAAATCAACTGGATTTTTTTGAGGTTTTCCAATTCCTGTTCGTTCAAAAAACGGATGCTTTTGGCTTTAATCAGAATGTGTCGTTTGATTCTTCTTCCATCTGAATTCAGCATCCCGCGCCAGTTTCGGAACGAATCGGAAATCATGCTGTAAGTCGGAATTGTCGTCGTTGTATTGTCAAAATTCCGGACTTTTACTGTAGCCAGATTGATTTCGATCACATCTCCGTCGGCGCCAAATTTGTCAAAAGTGATCCAGTCTCCAATGCGAACCATATCATTCAGCGAAACCTGAACACTCGCTACAAATCCTAAAATCGTATCGCGAAAAATCAAAATGATCAACGCCGAAATCGCTCCGAAAGTAGCAAATAACGTATTGGGTTTGATGTTAAAAAGTTCCGAAATAATCACGAAAACGCCAATCATCCACAAAATAATCATAATGACCTGGATGTAACTGTCAATTGGTTTGTCGCTGTATTCGGGCTTTTGCTTCAGGTAATCCCGAAGTGTATTAAACACGGTCCGAATGATCCACAATACGAGCATGACAATGTAAATTCCGACCAATTTCCCAAAAATCGTTTCCCAATACACATAAGCATCGAGAATCACCGGAACACTTTTATAAATGAAAAGCAGCGGAATTAAATGGGCGATGTATTTCGCAACTTTATTGCTTACAAGCAAATCGTCAAATTTGGTTTTGGTTTTCTGCGCGACAATGGCCATCGTAGTCACCAGTACAAGCCGGAAGATGATGTAAATCCAATACGCCAAAAAACAAAGGACGATAATGTTTACAACCAGGCTCAAATATGAGGCAAAAGTGTCACTCATGTGCATTTTTCGAAACAGCGGATAACACCAGCCAAATATTTTTTCGAGCAGTTTATGCATTTTTCAGGTATTTTTGCTCAATATAAAAAGTTCCGAAAGGCAAAACTGAAGCGATAAGAATGATCCCGAATTTCTTCCAATCCCAGTTTTGTTCGATTTTCAGCATAGTTGCCAGGATGATGTAGGTGATAAACAAAATTCCGTGGCCCATTCCAATCGGGAAAAGCAAGGTTTTGTACAAGTCAATATTATTGGGTTTTACCAAAAGCATGTTGGCAAACAAAGCCAAATAAGAAACTCCTTCGAGTAAAGCGACAATTTTGAAAATTCTGAGCATTATAATTTGTATTTTTAGATTTTTAAAGGCAAACTTTTGAAGTTGCAAAATTAGTCAAACGCATTGATTAATTTATAACAGCAGCTACTTTTGCCAATATTTTTAATTTATGAGCAAACGCGATTTAAAAAAGTATTTGGCATCGTTGACCAAAGAACAACTGGAAGTTCAATTTTCAGAATTGTATGACAAATTCAGTGAAGTCAAAACATATTACGATTTTGTTTTTAACCCAAAAGAAGACAAACTCGTGAACGAGGCGAAGATGAAAATCGCCAATGAATATTTCCCAATTAAAAGCAAACGTGCCAAACTTCGGCGTTCGGTCGCGCAAAAATACATCAAACATTTCCTGATACTTGGCGTTGATCCGTTTGCTGTTGCAGATGTGATGCTTTTTACAATGGAAACGGCTCAGAAATATTCTGCCAAACGCGAAATGAAATATGCTTCGTTTTACAAAAGCATCCAAAACTCATTTGAACAGGTCGTGAATTACTGTATTGCCAACGGAATTGTAGCCGAATTCAAACAACGGATTTTCGCAATTTATGAAGAAGTCAAAAAACAGCGCTGGGAAAACGTTTATGAATTTGAGCGCGTGACGGAGTCAATCGATTGATATTTAACTATTTAATATTGTGTCGGAAATTCGCATATTGTAATCGTAACACAAATCTGGAAAATTTTGTAATAATCAAAAGTTTAATAATCAGGAAATTTGGAGTTATAAAATATGATGCTATGCTTATAAATCCGGCAAACGACACGCTTTTTTTATCCATTCAGATCCCAAACGTTTCTAATCTTCTGATATACAAAGACAATTGGAACAACTGTCCGATCATGAGAAAAGTAATCGTTGAGTTGTTGCGACACAAGCTTTTTAGCAAATTTTATCTCGGCCCAATTTTGATCAATTATGCCGATGATGACGAAATAACCGAAACAGACTGCGCTTTTATCAACATCAAAATTCAGGGAATGACGCTGCTTGATTACAAACCAGATACCTTCACGGATTATTTCATCACCGAACTTCTAAACAAGAAAAACATCCTGCATTTCGACAATGTCGTTATAAATGAAGCAAAAAATCTTACCTCGATTTCATTGGCGATAAAAATCACCGAATCGGGCCAGAATGTCCAGCAAAAAGCACAAATCAGCGCGGCTTAATTAAAAAAGCAAATGCTGTTCTTCTTTATGGATGTGGTAACCGGCGCTTAATGCTCCAACACGGAATTTGTTTACCATTTCATGCGCGATCCGCGTAGGTTCCGGAATTCGGTACTTTCCAACGCAATTGCGCAAAACCTCGAGGCTTTCTTCCACAGTAATCAGGTTTCCGGGCGAAATGTAGATTGGTTTGACTGCGTTTTTTGTACGCAAAGCGTATCCTAATAATTCACCACGGCCCATTTCACCTCTGCCTAAAATAGGAGAGGAGCTGTTTTTTTCGAGTCCGAGGTCATCGAATTTTCCGTACAACATGCTTTTCGCGCAACCAATTGTAGGCTGGTTTTCCAATACGCCAAAGTGAGACGCAATTCCCATTTTCCGCGGATGCGTAATGCCTTGTCCGTCGAGGATTAAAACGTCTGGTTTTTCAGGCAATTGTTCCCATGCCTGCAGCAATGACGGAACTTCACGAAATGCCAAATATCCTGAAACATAAGGAAAAGTAGTTTCAACTTCAACGAGCGAATAGGACAGGAGCTGCATCTCGGGATAGCTCAAAACAACAATTCCAGCAAAAACGGTGGTGCTGAATTTATTAAAAGAAATGTCGGCGCCTGCGACAGTCGTAATTTTTTTGCCGATCGGTTTGATGGCAATTTTTTCCTTCATTTCCAGCTGCATTTGCGTGGCTTCAGGAATCGAAATATGATCGTAGGTAATCATGTTAAAAAAGTTTTAGCTGGCCGTTGTCAGAAATTATTTTTGGAGGTTGGGCTTTTCCAAAAACAGTTCTGCCGCCATATTGATATGAATTTTCTCGTTCTCTTTGTATGACTTGATTAAAATTTGTATTCGGTATAAAATTATTTTCTGCATTTCGGGCAATCTCGGATAGTTTCCTGATCGCCTGCATTTTATCGCTGTTTCCGATTTTGGCTTTCTGAATCGCGATCTGAAGCGTATTGATGGTTTCGTCGTAAATTTTTGTCGGAACCGGAAACGGATGTCCGTCTTTTCCGCCGTGAGCGAATGAAAAACGCGCGGGATCTTCAAATCGGGCAGGCGTTCCATAAATTACTTCGCTGACCAGAGCCAGTGATTGCAAGGCTCTTGGACCCATTCCTTTTAACGACAATAAGGCTTCGAAATCTTCGGGTTGATTTTCGTGCGTGAGCCAAAGCATTGCGCCGAGCCGCTTCAAATTGACATCTTTCATCCTGACATCGTGATGGTCGGGCATCACCAAATGAGTAATTTCCCGAATGATTTTATCCGGATTTTCCCGACTGATTTCGAGGGTTCGGTTGCGCGTATTTACGGCATTTTTGTGCGTAAGGTTTAAAATCTGACCCTGGTTTTCACCGTATATAAAAGTGTGCGGTTCGTCGACAAAAGATTTAAGGTTTTCAGAATGCCAGTGGTAACGCCTTGCGGTTTTCGTTTCGGCATTCATTCCCTGTTGGATCACCGACCATTCGCCGGTATTGCTGACAATGAAACTGTGCATGTACAATTGAAATCCGTCCTGAATCGCAGTATTGTCAACTTTTGCCGCAAGTTTGCTGCAATTCCCAAGTTCCATTCCGTTGAGTCCGGTTTTGTCACCAACAGCAAGAAGTTCGTTTGGCGTTTGTATGGAATGTTTTCCTTTGCCACCGCAGATGTAGATTCCGAGTTCTTTTGAGTGCGGATTGACCGATTTTTTCAGCGCGCCCATGACAGATGTCGTGATTCCCGACGAATGCCAATCCATGCCCATAACTGCGCCCAGACTTTGGAACCAAAAAGGATTGCTGAGTTTGCTGATAACTTCTGAAGTAGAAAATTCCGTCGCGATTGTTTCCACGATAGCAAGGCCAAGTTTGGCCATACGTTCAGCAAGCCATAACGGAACATGGCCATAATGCAAAGGCAAATCTGCTGAACCGGAACGTTTCATAGTTACTAAATCAGTTTAAAGTAGTTATTTGGGGGATTCAAATATAGGTTTTTTCGGTGCTAAAAAACAAATCCAATTCCCAAACCTGCGCTTAAATCTAAAATTTAACACATCAGCAAGATTCAAGTGTGAATTGTTTTACAAAAACTAATTTCGAAATTTAACTTTAAAACAGTCCGATAACCTTTTTTTAGGCGTACTTTTGCAAAATTGTAAAAATGACTATGCATCAAAAAGACCTGGAAGTAGAAATTGAAGAGAGGAAGGAACTTTACAGTTACCAGCAAGGCGACATTGATGCCATTTTTGAACGGTTGGATAACGCGGACAAAAATTATCATTTGTTGTACCAATTGCCAACCGGTGGCGGAAAAACGGTAATTTTCTCTGAAATTGTACGCCGTTATTTATCCAAACACGATAAAAAAGTTGTGGTGTTGACACACCGTATTGAACTTTGCAAACAGACTTCCAAAATGCTTAACGGCTTTGATGTGACCAATAAAATCATCAATAGTAAAGTCAAAGAACTGCCTGATCAGAATGATTATTCGTGTTTTGTCGCGATGGTCGAAACCCTGAAAAACCGCATCAATGACGAGAAATTGCATCTTGACAATATTGGTCTGGTGATTATTGATGAAGCGCATTACAATTCGTTCCGGAAATTGCTGAGTTCGTTCAAAAACGCGTTCATATTGGGCGTGACCGCAACACCGCTGAGTTCGAACATCAAACTTCCGATGAATGAAAATTACAACGAACTGATCGTTGGAGATACGATTTCGTCTTTAATAGAAAAAGGATTTTTGGCAAAAGCCACAACTTATAGTTACGATGTAGGTTTGACCTCGTTAAAAGTCGGAATCAATGGCGATTACACCGTAAAATCTTCTGATGATCTGTATTCAAATATGATGATGCAGGAAAAATTGCTGCACGCGTACACAGAGAAATCACTCGGAAAAAAAACCCTGATTTTTAACAACGGAATCAATACTTCTTTATACGTATATGAAACCTTTCGCGAAGCAGGTTTTGCGATTCGGCATTTGGACAACACCAGCAGCGCCGAGGAAAGAAAAGACATTTTGCATTGGTTTAAGAAAACGCCGGACGCGATTTTAACCTCGGTTGGAATCCTGACCACTGGTTTTGACGAACCAACAGTGGAAACGATAATTTTGAACCGTGCGACGAAATCGCTGACTTTGTATTTTCAGATGATTGGCCGCGGCTCGAGGAAACTGCCAAATAAAAATACGTTTTCGGTAATTGATCTCGGAAACAACGCAGCCCGTTTCGGATTGTGGAATGAACCAGTCGATTGGCAGCATATTTTTAAATCACCGGAATTTTACCTTGAAAATTTACGTGACGACGCAGAAATCGAAATGCATTTCAAATACCAGATGCCAGCCGAATTGCGTGCGAAATTCAGTAAAACTGCTGACGTGAATTTTGATGTCGATGAAGAACACAAAAAAGCAATTGCTCAAAATTTGCGTTCGAAAGTTGTTATGGAAAAATCTTTAGACCAACATGCGGCGATGTGCGTTGATAATACTGAAGAACTTTACGATGCCAAACAATTGGCCAAAGAACTTCAGGACGATATCGAAAGCCGTATGAAAAGTTACGCAAAATGTTTGAGCCATTGCAGCAAAAACTACCGCGAATGGCTGATTGAGGATTACAAACAGAAGTTGGTTTTGCTCATTGGCAAAAAATACAGAGAGAAACTTTTCAGCTAAATCTGCCGAATTCAAACATTCTATTTTACACTATAATATATATTATGTAAAATAGAATATTTGGCATACATTGTTAGAAATAAAAAACACTGCCCTGATTTTGGACAGTGTTTAAAAAGAGATATGCGTTTTGAACTATTTGACGCTGATTGGCAAATTCCATTTTTCCCAACTCAAAGTCACATCATTTTTATTGATCTTGTAAACCAATTTCTCAGTGATTGTGGCTGCACTTTGCGGTTTCACTTTAACACGGATTTGGTCTTTCTTTTCACTATAATCATAAGATCCCCATTGTTTTGATTCTTTGTTGAATATGATCGTTGACTCGGTTTTATTTGGAATTACAAAAAACGAATATTTCCCGGCTGGTAATTTTTGCCCTTCAACAGTGATTTCTTTATCGGTTTCAAAAGTTGTCGCATCGTTTGCTCCGGCTCGCCAAACTTTGTCAAACGGAACCAAATCGCCCCAAATGGCACGGCCTTTCACAGACGGACTTCCGTAATTGATTGTAATCGTTGCGCCGTTAATTTTTCCCGTAGCGGTTTCTGCCGGACTTGCGACTTTCTTTTCCTGCGCCGTTCCAGCCACTGTAACCATAAATGCAATCGCAATCGCATAAATTTTTGATTTGATTTCCATAATTTGATAATTATTAAGTTTTTATGTTTTAAAGGTAAATTAAACTCCAAAAGCTTTCTGTAGATTTATAATTCTTTTAACTATCACATCTTTCTGTGTTTTCTTAATAACTTTCGGGAAATTTATGAGCTGTTGGTATTGCATCTTTTGATGAGAAAAGCTATTTTTACGAAACAATCACACTTTACCTAATGAACGTTATTGCTGAACGCATCGCAGATTTTCTGAAACAATACTCGCCTTTCAATAATCTATCTATTGAGGAATTGACGATTGTGGCCACAAGCATTCGCGTTGTAAATATCGAAAAACACAAGACATTATTCCGCGTGAATGATCTGTTGCATGATAGTTTTTATGTGGTTGCTTCAGGTGTAATCAATTTGTCTGTGATTTCAGATGCCGAAGAAACGCTGTTAAACAAATGTGTCGAAGGCGATGTGTTTGGCCTCCGCCCTTTCTTTGCCAAAAACAATTATATGATGACCGCAAAAGCACGCGAAGAAAGTGTGGTTTATGCGATTCCTATTGATATTTTCAGGCCTTTTGTAGCCAAGAACAGTGAAGTGCTGAATTTCCTTTTGGAGAGTTTTGCCCACAATTCAAATGATCCGAGCGATCGGGAAAATAAAGGAAAATTGCTCTCCGACAATGTTGTTTTTAGCGGACAACAATCAGAAATCCAATATTTCCAGACATTGGCTTATAACAGAACGCCGCTCAAATCTTATCCAGGTGCTACAGTTAAGGAAGTTGCACAATTGATGACCGACAATTTATTGGATAATGTCATTATTATAGAAAACAATCTTCCAATCGGAATTGTAACCGATAGTGACATGCGCTCCAAAATTGCGACCGGCCGACTTCCGATTACCGCGACAATTGATAAAATCATGGCTTCTCCGGTAATCGCTGTTCCCGAAAACGTGTCGCTTGCCGAAGCCCAACTGCTGATTTTAAAACACAATGTCAGCCATTTGTGCGTGACACAAGACGGATCTGAAAAGTCAGAAATAAAAGGTGTGATTTCCGGAAATGATCTTATTGTTGCACAGGCAAGTAACCCTGGCGTATTGATGAAAGAGATCAAACGTTCCCAGGATGCAAAAGACCTGAAAAAAGTGCGCACAAAATTGTCAGACATGGTTCAGACATCGATCGCAAAAAATATTCCGTTGTCACATATTACAAATATTGCTGGCGAAATCAATTTGGCACTGATCAAACGTTCGGTCGAATTGGCCATACTGGATCTTGGTTCGCCTCCTGCCCGATTTGCCTGGTTAAGCATTGGCAGCCAGGGAAGAAAGGAACAGTTACTACTCACCGATCAGGACAGCATTCTGGTTTTTGAGGATGTTGCTGCCGAAAAGTATCGCGATGTAAAAGATTATTTCTTAAAATTGGCTAAGAAAGCGACTGCGACTTTAGAAAAAATTGGATATTTCCCTTGTCCAAATGGCCATATGGCGAGTAATATTTTATGGTGCAAATCGTTGACCGACTGGATCAAACAGTACAACAGCTGGATTAAAACTCCCGGAGAAAAAAGCAATGAAATCAGTAGTATATTCTTCGACTATGAAATTGCGTTTGGCGAACAAAAAATCGAGGAAGCAGTAACAGAAGTAATTTTTAACAACGTCACTAAAAATAAATTGTTCTTCGATTATTTAGGAAATGACGCCTTGCGGAAACCTGCGCCTTTAAGCTTTTTCAAGAAATTCAATGTAGAAGAAGAAGGTCCGAATGAAGGGAAATTTGACGTCAAAACACGCGCTTTAATGCCACTCATCGACGGCGCGAGATTGTTCGTTCTGAGTTTAAATATCCGCGGAATCAATAACACCTATTTGCGTTTCAAACAATTGGCGATGACAGATCCGAAACATTCTGAAATTTACCTGAATTGTGCAGAAGCCTTTCTGACATTGTCAAAAATACGTACAATGGAAGGTTTAAAAAATGATTCCGACGGCCAATTTATCAATATAGAAGAACTTTCAAAAGTCGACCGCGAAAAGCTGAAAAATGCTTTAGCGCCAATGAAAGACCTTGAAGAACTAATCAAAGACCGTTTTCAACTGACACAGTTTTCATAAATATGTTTGACTGGATTAAAAATATCAATAAAGAATATCCCGAATTCTGGAAGAATTACCTTTCAAAATTCGACGAGAAATCGGCGCGCTTTGTCGTGCTGAGCCTCGAAACGACTGGGCTTGATCCACAGAAAGACGTCATACTTTCCTTTGGCGCTGTGGGCGTTCAGGACAACAGCATTTTGGTCAGTGATAATTTTGAAATTGTTTTGCTTCAATACAAATATTTGCACGATAACGGACTTTCGAATGAATTTATCATCGAAAGCAAACAACCAAAACTTGGTGAGCGTGAAGGCGTTCAGGCTTTTATTGAATACATTGGAAACGCAGTTCTTGTTGGGCATCGCATTCATTTTGCTGTTGAAATGATCAATGAAGCGCTCGAGCGTATGGATTGCGGCAGACTCAAAAATGAAGCACTTGATGTGGAAATCATGCACCAGAAACTTAGCGATACCATTGACAAACCTATTGCAACGGAAGCGCTTTTAAATGCCTACAAAATCACCAAAAGTGAACGATATTCTTCTGCAGAAGATGCATACAGCCTGGCGTTGCTGTTTTTAAAATTAAAATCCAGACTCGGAATTTAGCACCAAAATTTCCTCAAATCTACCGTGATTGCTGATAGAAACCGATTTATTGTGAATTGAAGGAATTCCATTTACTTTTACAATTCCATTTCTATTGGGCAAAATTGAAATCTTATCAAAATCAGATTGGTTTTTGACTGCGATGGTTTTGAGACAATCGTATTCCAGATGGGTTTTTGTATAATAAGTTACATCTTTAAAGCAAACTGTTCCATTTCCTTCAATATCTGATTTTGAACACTCAAATTGGATCGGATTGTATACTCGGATTTTGGTTTCCCGATTGAAAATTTTATAAACGGCTTCCTTCCGGCTCCAGAAATTCCATACCAAAATATCTGGATTTTCATCGTTTAAAATAAGTTGCTGCTCTGCTTTGGTAAAGATTTTATCCAGAAAACCTTTTCGTTTCCAGTTGCTTTCTGTCTTCGCCAAATCCAAATCGACAACATCATTTCCTATCATTTTTCGGCAAGTTTGTTTTCAATGATTTCCAACGCCGATTTCACATTGATCATTTTTTCCATAGAAACGTTGTCGATCGTAATGTCAAAAGTTTCCTCGACATCAAGAATCACATCGATCAGATTTGCTGAATTGATCTTCAAATCACTCAGAAAATCAGTTTCTTCAGTCAAATTATCGAATGCATTCTGGTCTTTGATGTATGGTTTAACTATCGCCTTTAATTTTGTAATGGCCTCTTCCCTGTTCATATTTTATTTTTTAGCAATTACGATCCTGAAACCATCAGGATCGGTATAGGTTTTTCCGTTTAGTTTCCAATACGGATTTTTAGATTCTGTTTCTGCAACATTATTCTGCCTGAATTTATCTGCAATAGAGTCAAATTTTGCTTCACTTTCAAGGTAAAAAACCAGCAGATCATCTTCATCTGGACGGTGTTTTGGCAAATCAGTTGAAACGGTAAATTCCAAATGCCAGTCTGAATTTTTTATTCCGAGGAAAACGCCATCGTAACCCGAATGATTTTTAAATTCACCAATGATTTCCATCCCGGGAATAAGGCTGTAAAAATCGACTAATCGTTGTAAATCGTTGGTGTGGCGCGCTACACGAAATTTCATTTTTAGTTTTTATACTTTTTAAAGATAACACATCCATTGACATCTCCAAAACCAAAACTGGCTTTCGCAACAATATTCAACTCTTTCTCAATGAGTTTTTGCGGAATTCGCTCGTTATCAATATGCTCCGAAATTTCAGAATTCAAATCTTCACAATTGATATTGGGAAAGATAAATCCGTGATACAATTGTAAAACCGTGGCAACGCTTTCTACGCTTCCCGATGCCGACAAACAATGTCCAACCATAGACTTCAACGAGTTGATATACGGAAAATCTTTTCCTTTTCTTTGTAAAGCTTTACTCCAGTTCAAGACCTCCAAACTATCTTTGGATGTGGCGGTTAAATGTCCGTTCACCGTATCAATTTCAGCTGCGGAAACGCCTGAATTTTTAAGTGCTGTTTCAATACATTTTTGTACGGCAACCGGATTTGGAGCCGTCATGGTTCCTTCGCCTCTTTGTCCGCCTGAATTGATATTTCCGCCTAAAACTTCACAATAAATTTTTGCGCCGCGTTCCAAAGCACTTTCCAGATCTTCGAGCAACAGCGCCCCAGAACCGCTTCCTGGAACAAATCCCGATGCCGAAGCGCTCATTGGCCTTGAGCCTTTTTCAGGACTTTCGTTGTGTTTAAAAGTGCAGACTTTCATCGCGTCAAAACCACCCCAAATATAAGGACCAGAATCGCTTGTGCTTCCCGCCAGCATTTTTTTGGCCTGACCGGATTTAATTCGTTCAAACGCCATCATAATGCTTTCGGCGCCGGTTGTGCACGCAGAAGAATTGGTCGTAACCTGATTGCCCAGCCCTAATTTTCCGCCGATGTAAGCGCTAATGCCACTGCTCATCGTTTGCGCCACGGCAGTACTTCCGAGCCTTCGGGTTTGCAGATCGTCAATTTTGTAAATGCTTTCGCGGAATTTTTCAATTCCCGAAGTTCCCGTACCGAAAATGGTTCCGCTGTCCCAATCCGGATTTTCGCTGTTTTCAATTGAAAGTCCGGCATCTTTCCAGGCATCTGTCGCAGCGATAACGCCATATAGAATTCCTGTTGAATTGAAATTTCGCAATTCCAATGGCGTCAAATATTCCAGTTTTTTTTCTTCTGAGATTTCCGGTGTTCCCGAAATCTGGCAGGAAAACTGCAAGTCTGCCAATTGCTGGTCGAATTTAATTCCGGATTTGCCCGCTTTTATGGCTTCCATGAAAGCATCAACTCCTACTCCATTCGGAGCAACAATTCCAAGTCCGGTTATCACTACCCTTTTTTCCATAATTATTGTATGATCATTCCTGAAATTATTCCTGAACAAACTTCTTCCTGACGTGCGTTTGTCATGATGACTTTGCATTTTAATTTCCCAAACCTGAAATATATTTTCTCTGAAATTACCGTCACTTTTTCATTTGGAAAAACAGGTTTCAAAAATTCGATATCTGTTGATGTTAAGCCAATTGCGATTCCTGAATTCAACTGATCTTCCAATAAATAAATTCCCAGGCAAACCAATCCGATCTGTGCCATCGTTTCTGTCAGGATCACGCCTGGTGTCACAGGATTCGCTTTAAAATGTCCGTTGTAAAAATCGAGGTTTTCATCAAAAGTATACGTTCCTTTTACACCATTTTCATCGATATCCTGAATTTCGTCCACAAATAAAAACGGTTTCGAATACGGCAATTTAGCTATGATTTCGTGCTTTTCCATTTATATAATTTATTGCAGATGTTCGCCGCCGTTTACCGGAATCACAGTTCCGTTGATCCACGAAGCTTCATCTTTGCTCAACAAATAAACAACGTTTGCCACGTCTTCGGGCAATGTGAGCCGCTGAAAAGGATTTCTTTTTTTTGTATGTTCAATCAAATCCTTGCTTCCGGGAATCATTCTTAACGATTGTGTATCGGTGATTCCGGCCTGAACGCAATTGGCACGCAATCCGAAAGCCGCAAACTCCAATGCGATGTTTCTCGAAATGGCTTCCAAAGCTGCTTTTGCCGCTGAAACTGCGCCGTAATGTTTCCAGGCTTTGCTGCTTCCTTCGCTTGTAAATGAAATGATGCGCGCGTCACTGGCAAACAAATCTGCGTTGAAAATTTCTTTTGTCCATTCGTAAAGGCTAATCGCCATAGCGTGAATAGTTATGGCAAAATCTTCAGCTGTGAGGGAAGAATCTCCATTTGTCATCGATTTCAGGTTTCCTTTTGCAATGCTGTGAACTAAAGTACGGATTTTTCCATCACCGATTTTTGATTTGATTCCACCAATTAGTTCTTTGCGTTTATCAGGATTTAATGCGTCGGCGTTGAAATTTAAAAATGTAATTCCGTTTGATTGGATTTGGTCAAAATCACTTCGAATGGATTCCATTTCAGCGCGTGAATTCCTGTGAATGATGCAAACATTCATGCCGTGTAACGCTAGTTTTTTGGCTGCGGCCAATCCCAATCCACTACTTCCGCCGAGAATGAGTGCCCAATATCCGGTATTTTCGAATTCCTTCATGCTTAAAATTCCAATAAAACACGTTGTGCGGAAAATCCAGGTCCGAAACTCAACATCAATCCCTTTTCACCTTTTTTAGGCTGTTGGTCCATGATTTTTTCGAGTACGTACAAAACCGTTGCGCTCGACATATTTCCGTACAAACGCAGAATTTCTTTCGTCGCATCGATATTTTTACCCAAACCGGAAAACAATTCTTCTACAGTCTGAACAATTTTTTTTCCGCCCGGATGAAAAATCAAATGATCGATGTCCTCAATTTTTAACTCATTTTTTTGAAGAAACGGATGAATAATATCCGGGAAATGCGATGCAATTGTCTCCGGAACTTCAATATCCAAAACCATCTGTAACCCTGAATTGGTCAGCTTAAAACCCATCATGTGTTCGTTGTCATAGAAATGATACATGTCGTCAGCAAGGATTTCCGGACCGGTTTCGTCTTCAAACGAAGACAATAAAACACAGGCGGCACCGTCTCCGAAAATTGCCGCGCTTACGACGTTGGCCATTGAAAAATCATCAAGCTGGAATGTTGCAGTCGGACTTTCGACAGCGATTACGGCTGCGCGTTTTCCGGGATTGGCTTTGAGGAAATTTCGTGCGTAAATGATTCCGGAAATTCCTGCGGCACAACCCATTTCGGTTACCGGAAGCCGAACAATATCCTGTTTTAACTTTAATTTATTGATCAGGTACGCGTCAAGTGACGGAATCATAATTCCGGTACAACTTACGGTAATGATATAATCGAGATCTGTTGGATTCCAATTTGCTTTATCAAGCGCCTTTGTGAGCACTTTTTCTCCAAGTTCAATCACTTCACGAATGTAAATGTCATTTTTTTGTTCGAACGAAGTTGCAGTAAAAACCTCCGACGGTTCCATAATCGAATACCTTTTATCAACCGCCGCGCCTTCGAAAATTTTCTTCACTTTCCGGATGAACCGTTCGTCCTGGCCGTCGAGCCAAACGTCCAGAAAAGGAATGATTTCGTCAGTATTTCGGGAATATTTTGGAAGTTGTTTGGCCACCGCCTTAATTTTTACACTCATGTCTTTGAAATGATCCACTGGTATCGGAACGCCCATTTCCAGCGGATTTTATAATTGGTTAAGTTAAGTTTTTCTGAGAAATTGATCAGCTCATTTTTTTTGAATCCGCGTAAAATGGAAGTCAGACCGTCTTCTTTCGGCATCCGCTTCAGACGAAATACAAAACTTACAAATTGAAACAGTCTGTAAGCAATCGCACTTCGCTGCAAATCATTAATAACAATTCCGATCGCCGCATTTTTATTCAGGGTTCCAAGTAATTTCAACAATTCTTCTTCGTGAAAATGATGCAATGTAAGTGTACACAACGCAATGTCGTAACGCATTACGTCAAATTGGGGACTGAAAATATCTTCTGAGAGGTAATTTATATTTGAAAATTCTGTTGACATTTTTCGGGCAACATTTATTGTATATGCATTGGCATCTATTCCTGTCAGGTTGAATTTTAGATTTTGTTTCCTGGCAAAATTGGCTAAAACACGAAGCATATCGCCGTTTCCGCAACCCAAATCCACAATACTGATTGTTCTGGATGTATCAATATTTTTCAATAATATTTTTACACCTTCCACGGTAATTTTATTTCCGCCCAAAAGATGGTTGATCGTCGCAATTTTATCGAGCGCATCGTGCAAATGTTCCCCTTCCATGGAAAAATCATCCATGAGTTCTGCATCACCGGTTCTGTAAGTCGTATCGATCATTGCTGTGGAATGGTTAATAATTTTCCATGGGTTCGTTTGATAATCATTGGCAATAGAACTGGAAACTGGGTAAAAATGCCCAACAATATTTCCGAAAGTTTTCGCATTTGAAGCAATTTACCTAAAAAACGGCCGGTTCGCAACCTAGACGCAAATTCTTTTCTCCAGGCTTTTCGGTAATTTTTCTCAAGCAATTCGCGAGAAGTGTTGTTTGTAAAATAATCGGCAATGAGTTCGGACGCGATCTTTGCGCCGTGAATCGCCATTGCCATTCCGTTTCCGCACAAAGGATGAATCAGTCCGGCGGTGTCGCCAACCATCAGGATGTGGTTTTCAATGCAGTCTTTTTTGTCAAATGAAATCTGGCTGATTGTTAACGGTTTTTCAAATTCGGGAACGGATTGTTCGAATATTTGTTTTAGTACCGGATTTTTGTACAAAACCTGTTGTTGGTAATCTTCAATATTTTTATGTTTTTTGAACGTTTCAAAATTGGCCAAATAACAAATGTTGATGCTGTTGTTTTCAACTTTGGACACGCCGCAATAACCGCCTTTAAAATTGTGAAGCCCGACGATTTCATCCGGAAAATTTCCCGAATAATGGCTTTTGACAGCGAGCCAGGGTGATTTTTTAAGAATAAAATTGCGTTGCAGCTTCTGGTCAATATTGGATCTTTTGCCGAAAGCGCCGATTACAATTGGAGCATTCAAAATCTTGTTATCAGATAAAGTCACAAAAAAGCGATCATCCATAAAATCGATCGCAGTAACTGTTTCCTCGATGAAATTGCAATTTTGCGATAGCGCTTTTTGGTGTAAAAAATCATCGAACGCATATCGGCTGATGCCAAATCCGCCGAGAGGTAATTTTCCTTCGATGCTTTTTCCGGTCGAATTTGAAAAAATGAGTTTTTTGATTTGCGTTGGATCCAAAATTTCAGGATTTACGCCAAGCCAATCCAGATAAGGCAACACTTCGTTCGAAATGTACTCGCCGCAGACTTTGTGGCGTGGATACGCATTCTTGTCAATTACAGCCACGCGAAAACCTATTTTAGACAAATGAATGGCGCTCGTAAGTCCGGCCAGGCCACCGCCTACAATGATTATCTGAATGTTTTGTTCCATATCGAGCGCTAATTTATGGATTTCAAATCACCAAATGTTGTATATGAAAATTTAAATCTTACAGTTTAACAATGTATTTTTCCTGATCAACTGACTTTAAAAATTGACGTGTTTTCATCAGGACTTTCAAATGATTGTAACTGACATTTTTAGGAAATTCTATTGGGAAGATAAATTGGAATCGCAAGCCAATAATCGTTCAGAATTTCTTTCGGGAATTCGCATAAAAAAGCTGCCCGGTTGAGCAGCTTTTGAATTTATAATTTTCCTTCTTTAATTTCATCGACGATTTCGGGATTCAATAACGTGGAAGTATCACCAAAATTGGAGAAATCACCTTCTGCTATTTTTCGCAAAATCCTTCGCATGATCTTTCCCGAACGGGTTTTCGGCAAACCACTCACAAATTGAATTTTATCGAGTTTGGCAATGGGCCCAATCTGGTTTGAGATCAATTGGTTGATTTCGTTCGAGAGGTTTTTACGGTCGCGGCTTTCACCGGTTTCTTTCAAAATAATAAAACCGTAAAGTGCATTCCCTTTGATGTCGTGCGGGAAACCTACAATCGCAGATTCTGCTACGGCCGGATGTTCATTAATAGCATCTTCAATTGGCGCTGTCCCCAAATTGTGTCCGGAAACAATCACGACGTCATCTACCCTTCCGGTAATCCGGTAATAGCCTACTTCATCGCGAAGGGCGCCATCTCCTGTAAAATATTTTCCGGGAAATGTTGAGAAATACGTGTCTTTGTAACGTTGGTGATCGCCCCAAATCGTCCTTGCGATTCCCGGCCATGGAAATTTGATACACAAACTTCCCACCACTTGATTTCCTTCGATTTCATTGCGTTTTTCATCCATTAAAACCGGTTGAATTCCAGGCAATGGCAAAGTCGCGTAGGTTGGTTTTGTTGGCGTTACAAACGGAATCGGTGAAATTAAAATTCCGCCGGTTTCAGTCTGCCACCAGGTATCTACAAGCGGACAGCGTTTTCCGCCCACATGGTCATTGTACCAATGCCAGGCTTCTTCGTTGATTGGTTCGCCTACGGATCCAATAACTTTTAGCGAACTCAATGGAAATTTTTGTACGTAATCTATATTTTCTTTTGCCAATGCCCGAATAGCTGTTGGCGCAGTATAAAACTGGTTGACTTTATGTTTTTCAATTACTTCCCAGAAACGGCTGAAATCCGGATACGAAGGAACACCTTCAAAAATAACAGTCGTTGCGCCGTTCAGTAAAGGTCCGTATAAAATATAGGAATGTCCGGTAATCCAGCCAATATCGGCCGTACACCAATACACATCATTCTCTTCGTAATTGAAAATGTTTTTAAAAGTATAAGCAGAATACACCATATATCCTGCTGTCGTATGCACCATTCCTTTGGGTTTCCCGGTCGATCCGGAAGTGTACAGAATAAACAACGGATCTTCTGCGTCCATGATTTCAGCTACATTGTTGTCTGAAGCTTCGTCCAAAAGCGGCTGCAGCCAAATGTCACGGCCAGCGGTCATGTTCACTTCTTCGTTCGTTCTCTTTACGACAAGAACCGATTTAACAGACGGACAAGTCGTTAACGCTTCATCAATAATTCCTTTGAGGTCAATTGTTTTGTTTCCACGGTAACCGCCGTCGGAAGTAACCACAAGTTTGCAATCAGAATCATTAATACGTGTTGCCACTGCCGAAGATGAAAATCCGGCGAAAACCACCGAATGGATCGCTCCGATTCTCGCACAAGCCAAAACAGCAACCGCAAGTTCCGGAATCATAGGAAGGTAAATGCAAACGCGGTCGCCTTTAGTTATGCCCTGTTCGCGCAAAACATTGGCCATTTTGCAAACCCTTTCGTGGAGTTCGTTATAAGTGATATGTTGCGCTTCTTCTTTGGGATCGTTTGGTTCAAAAATGATCGCGGTTTTTCCGCCGCGACGTGCCAAATGCCGGTCGATGCAGTTCTTTACAATATTGACTTTTGCTCCCGGAAACCACTGAATTTCGGCTTCGGCCATGTTAAACTCTACAACTTTGTCCCACTGCTGGTACCAGGTAAAGTTCTCTTCAGCGATCTTTCCCCAAAATTTTCTGGGTTCCCGAATCGATTTATTATAATGTTTGAAATATTGCTCTAGACTGTCAATTTTATAATAACTCATGATCTAATTTTATTTGTTTGTTTGGCCTGCGTAATTACAGATTTGTAAATATAAGCATCATTATTTTTATTTTTATATATAATTTGCAAAATAAATATACATGTAATATTTTTTGAACTGATATTTTAAAACGTCTTTTTTTGTCCTATGCCAGATTTTAGGAAATCGGTTCTGATTTCGTCAATAATCGCTTCATCATCGATGGTGGATGGAATCTGGAAATTTTCTCCATCAGCAATACTGCGCAACAGTTTTCTAAGAATTTTTCCAGAGCGTGTTTTTGGCAGCCTTTGCACCACTAGTACATTTCGAAGTGAAGCCACCGCTCCTATTTTCTTACGCACCACTTGTACAATTTCATATTCCAACTGAAAATTTTCGATTTCCGTTCCCGATTTTACCACTACAAGCGCCACAGGAATCTGGCCTTTAAGTTCGTCGAATATTCCGATAACGGCACATTCGGCCACACAAGAGTACGATGAAACCACTTCTTCCATTTCGGCTGTCGACAAACGGTGTCCGGCAACATTGATCAAATCATCTACCCTTCCGGTTATGAAAATATAACCGTCTTCATCGGTATAACCGCCATCACCTGCAAGATAATAACCGTCAAACTTACTGAAATAACTGGCTTTGAAACGATCCAGATTACCCCAAAGGCCCAACATATTTCCCGGCGGAAGCGGCAATTTAATTACAACAAGACCTTCCTCATTGGCAGCCAGTTCTGCTCCATCTTCCCCAAAAATTTTAATATCATAACCGCAAACTGGTTTTGCAGCCGAACCTGGTTTCATTGGCATCGGCTCAAGCCCCATAGGATTTGAGATCATTGGCCAGCCCGATTCGGTTTGCCACCAATGGTCGGTCACCGGAATAGAGATGTGTTTTTGATACCATGCTAATGTTGCGCTGTCGCACCGTTCCCCGGCCACAAACTGGTTTCGAAGCGCGCTTAAATCGTATTTTTTGATGAAATTTCCCTCCGGATCTTCCTTTTTTATGGCCCGAATTGCTGTTGGCGCCGTAAACATCGTTTGCACTTTATGTTCTGAAATAATACGCCAAAACGTACTCGGATCAGGAGTTTTAATCGGTTTTCCTTCGAAAATCACGGTCGTATTTCTGTTGATCAGCGGCCCGTATAAAATGTAACTGTGTCCAACTGCCCAGCCCATATCTGACGCCGCCCAAAACGTTTCTCCGGGTTTTACATTGTAGATGTAGGTCATCGAAAATTGCAGCGCTGTCGCGTATCCGCCGGTGTCGCGAACAATTCCCTTTGGTTTTCCTGTTGTGCCAGACGTATATAAAATATACAGCGGATGGTTTGATTCGACCGCAACACAAGGCGTTTCATCGGAACCGTAAACCAACGCGTCATAATCGACATCGTACTTCTTAAATGGAATCCGCGCGCCTAATTTTCTATTGAAAACAACCACTTTTTTAGGTTTGTGTTGTGCCATTTCGATCGCTTCGTCAACCAACGGTTTGTATGCAATAAGTCTGTCAATTTCAATTCCCGAAGATGCGGTGAGAATTCCGCGTGGTTTGCAATCGTCGATGCGGATGGCGAGTTCGTGTGGCGCAAAACCGCCAAAAACCACAGAATGGATCACGCCAATCCGCGCGCAGGCCAGCATGGCAAAAGCCGTTTGCGGAATCATCGGCATGTAAATAATTGCAGTGTCGCCTTTTTTAAATCCGAGTGATAGCAACCCGCCTGCGAGTTTTGAAACTTCAGTTTTGACTTCGCTATACGTATATTTTTTGACTGTTTGCGTGACTGGAGAATCGTAAATGAACGCAATCTGATCTCCAAAACCATCCTGAATGTGTTTGTCTAATGTAAGGTGACACATATTGATTTGTCCGTCTTCAAACCACAGCGGATAGCCGTTTTCATCTTTGGACAAAATTGTTTCAGGTTTGCTGAACCAATCAATCTTTTCGGATTGCGCTTTCCAGAAACCTTCAGGGTTCTCAATGCTTTCGCGGTAAAACTCGTTATAATTCATCGCAGTTTGTTTTATGTGGGTTTACAGCAAATCGTTGACCTGTTCAACCAGTTTTTTGAGTGAAAATGGTTTGGTCATATAAGTGTTGGCACCCAGATCCATTCCTTTTTTGATATCATTTTCCTTGTTTTTAGCAGATAAGAAAATGACTTTACAATCTTTAAGTTTTTCGGTTTTTTTGACAAATTCGATCGTCGCATAACCGTCGACATTGGGCATCATTATGTCCAGGATGATTACATTTGGAACCTCGTTTTGCAAAATATCGATGGCTTCCTGGCCATCGCGCGCGATAAAAACCGTGAAATTATTTTTCTTAAAAGTGTACTCCAATGACATGATGATATTTGGTTCGTCATCAACAATTAAAATCTTTTTCATAGCGCAAATTGTTTTTGATTTGGGATCGTAAAAATAAAAGTTACACCTTCGAGCTCATGGTTGCTGGCCCAGATTTTACCTTTGTGCATTTCGATAATTTGTTTGGAAATGGCCAGTCCGAGGCCGCTGCCGATGGGTTTTTTGATGTTTTGATTGACCGACTGGTAAAATTTTTCAAATATTGCGTCGGCTTCATCCGGATTCACATTTTTTCCGTTGTTGTAAATCTGGATACTGGTTTCAGTTTCGGTTTGCTCGACGCCGATGGTAATAATTCCGTCTGTTTCATGGCAGAATTTGATTGCATTCGACAGCAAATTGGTTACTACCTGAATAATCCGTTCTTCATCAAATGAAACATTTGTCTCTTCATCCGAATTGTAAAAAATTACTGAAATATTCTTGTTCGCAATCAATTGCCGCAAAGAATTGATCGATTTGTTGATTGTCGCATTGATATTTGCAACACGGAGATCAATCGTTTGTTTGCCACTTTCGAATTTTTCGAGGTCAAGAATCTTATCGATCAGTCGGTTTAGCCTGTCAGATTCTGAAATGATATTTTGCAGGAATTGTTTTCGCATTTCGGTTGGAATTTCGTCATCGTCGTCATGCAAAATTTCGCTCGCCGCCCGAATTGCCGTAATTGGCGTTCGGAGTTCGTGCGTTACCGTATCTAAAAATTCATCTTTTTGTAAATCTTTTTTGACCAACGACTCGTTGGCGCTTTTGAGTTGGGACGAAATCAGTTTCAGTTCGCGTGAAGTTTCCGTCAGTTGTTTGTTGATCGAAATATTTTCCTGTGATTCTTCGAGGATTTTAAGTACTTCCGGAAGCGTTACTTTTTCTTCCTTAACCACATTTGAAATCAGGATTTTGGCAGATGCTGTTCCGATATGCCCGGTCAGGAGATTTTCTGAAAACTTGATCAAACGTGCATCAGCAAGCGCTTCATTTTTGTCGACGTTGTATTTTCTCCTGAAAATCGCCATTGCCCGTTCGGTACGTGCTTCGCCGAGAAAACGTTTCAGAACTTTCTCGATATCACTGGTATATGCTGTTCCTTTCCATACAAAAGCATTCTCATGTTTGGTCGTATACAGATCTATATCGACAAACATTTCGGCATAATTACGCTCCCGGTAATTGCCTTTAAAGCTTACAGAAACAATAAGATACGTCAGCGTATTAAATAGCATGCTCCAGAACAAAGCCTGCGGAACCGGATCAAGATAATCAATACCGAAAAGCTGAAATGGCTTTAATAAGTGGATTCCGAAAAGTCCGTCAGAAATGAAATTCTTTTCGACATTGGTAATCCCGATGGCGTACGGAATTAGCAAAGTATACGCACAAACCAAAAATCCGATAATCATTCCCGAAACCGCTCCATTCCTGGAACCACGCCGCCACAAAACTGCGCTAAAAAATGCCGGAGCCAATTGTGCGATGATCACAAACGACACCATCCCGATGGAAAAAAGATTGAATTCCAATGCGAAGCCGCGGTAAATGCAATATGACAAAATGATTAGTGAGAAAATCCCGATTTTTCTGATATTGACAATTTTTCGGGTATTGTTATGTTCTTCGTCGCTTTGCAGACGTCCGAGGAAACCATACGGAATCAGTACGTTGTTGCTCAGCATCGTTGATAAGCCAATTGATGAAACAACGATCATGGAAATTGCTGCCGAAAATCCGCCGAGGAAAACCATAACGGTCACCAGTTGGTTGTTGAAAAATTGCGGAATCATCAGCGAATACGTATCGGGATTGACATGTTGGCCTTTAAACAGAATATTGCCGCCCCAGGCAACCGGATATACGAAAATATTGAACAACAGCAAATACAGCGGAAACAACCAGACTGCAGTTTTAATGTGTCTTTCACGATTGTTTTCAATCACGGCCATTTGAAATTGTCTGGGCAGTAAAAAAATCGCAAACAATGATAAAATACAAAGAAAAAACCAATTTATGGCTTGCGGAAGTCCGCCAATGGTGTTGCGTTCGTGGAAATGTTCGAGTTGGCTCGCCTGCGCGTAAATGTCGTCAAATCCATCAAAAACAAAGAAAGTGACGTAAATTCCGAGTAAGATGAAGAAAAACAATTTCAAGATCGATTCCATTGCTACGGCGGTTACGATTCCTTTTCGTTTTTCCGATGCATCGACATAACGCGTTCCGTAATAAGAAGAAAATAAGGCCAGCGCAATCGCCACATAAGTAGTCGTGTCACTGAAAACATTTGAATCTGACGAAGTTTTTGTTACCACATGAAACGTTTCAGCAATCGCTTTTAGCTGCAATGCGATGTAAGGTAAAATGCCGCAAATACAAATCAATGTGACCAAAGCGCCAAGAAAGCGGCTGTTTCCGTAACGCAGCGAAATAAAATCGGCGATGCTTGAAATTTTATTGACTTTTGAAATGCGGATAATTTTGCGCAAAATAACAATCCAGGCAGGAATGATGATGATTGGGCCAATGTAAATGGGAAGGTAATTTAATCCAGAATTTGCGGCCACGCCAATGCTTCCATAATACGTCCATGCGCTGCAATATACTGCGAGTGATAACGTATAGATGTACGGATTGTTTGTCCAGCGGCTGTTTTCTCTTTTTTCAGCCCAATGGGCGATGTAAAAAAGAATTGCCAGATAGATCGACAGGATAATCAATAAACCGGCGCTACTCATCGTATTTCCGGATTATAAGCACAGAAGCGAGAATTGAAAAAAGCCAGACTGAAAAAAAAAAAGTATAAATCACCGGAATTCCCATCAATGACGCCGAACTGTCAAAAATGAGCAGCAGCGGCAAATTGAAGCACAGCAATAACAGCAGTGACAGGATAATTAATTTTTGTTCGTGACGTTTTTTCATGATCTAAAAATACTAAAAAGAATAGCTCCCGAACCAAAATCCGGGAGCTAAAAACCCAACTAAAAACGGTATTTATTCTTTATCGTCATATTCGCCCGTTAAAGCGTAATAACCAAAAGTTCCCAATCCCAAAACGATCAGCGGAGTCAGGATGAAAAGGATGATGATCCCGAAAACCAGATCTTCCTGTTTGCCTGAGACAAATTTCGGATAACCGAAAATAAAGATGCAAAAATAAGCTGCAGCAAGGGCAAGTGCGATCCAGACCAACCCTAATAATTTTTTTATCGCGTTCATATTTTTAATGTTTATTCGTTATCTAAATTATTTTTTCTTTTCAGGTACACCATTCCGATTGCGAAACTGATCGCCGCAATGATAATCGGATACCAGAGTCCTTCGAGGTAGAATTCCGGATTTCCAGTTTCCTTGGCATTGGTTACAAAGTAAGTTGAAATCGCCGGCAGCAAGCCACCGAAAATACCATTTCCAACGTGATAAGGAAGCGACATCGACGTGTAACGAATTTTAACAGGGAACATTTCGACCAGGAATGCTGCAATCGGACCGTAAACCATAGTCACGAAAATCACCTGGATAAACACCAGCCAGATCAAACTCCAGCGGTCGGACGAATTGATGGTGACGGTTGTTTTGGTATCGCCTTTGGAAACGCCTTTTTCGTCGAGAACCGGCGCGCCGTTTTCTAAATGTACGGTTTTAACCTGTTTCCAAAGCGTTCCGTCTGTGAATTCTTTAGTTTTAGTGTAGATTGAATCGAGTTGTTGTTTTTTATTTTCCTTGGTAATCGCTTCATTGGTCGCTTTCTCGACCACTTCGGTTTTTGTGGATACGTCGGTTGTTGTGTACATTTCTTTGTAAATTGGCCTGTAGAGTAAGATCGCGCAAAGCATACCAAGCATCATGATAATTTTTCTGCCGACTTTATCACTCAGCCAACCGAAGAATAGGAAAAACGGTGTTCCCAATAGTAGTGAAACTCCGAGTAAAGCATCAGCCTGAGAAGAATCGACAAACATAACGGTTTTAAGGAAACTCATCGCGTAGAATTGGCCAGTATACCAAACCACCCCTTGTCCCATTGCTGCTCCAAATAAGGCGAGCAAAACAAATTTTAAGTTGTAACGGTTTCCGAAACTTTCCTTTAATGGATTCGTACTTGTTTTTCCTTCGGCTTTGGCTTTGGCGAAAACAGGAGATTCCGACATTTTCTTTCTGATGATGTACGATACGAAAACCATGAAAATGGAAACCCAGAAAGGAACCCTCCAACCCCATTCGTCAAACTGTTCCGGAGTTAGTGCACCTCTGGTAATCAGGATCACCATTAACGAAATAAACAATCCGAAAGTTGCAGTCGTCTGGATCCAGGAAGTCCAATAACCCCGTTGGCCAATTGGCGCGTGTTCGGCCACATAAGTCGCGGCGCCTCCATATTCGCCTCCGAGCGCCAGTCCCTGAAGCAATCGCAGGATCAATACTAAAACCGGGGCCATAAATCCGATTGTTTCGTATGCTGGAACGCAACCAATGAGGAAAGTTGCGCCTCCCATTAACAAAAGTGTGACCATGAAAGTATATTTTCTTCCGATCAAATCGCCCAATCTTCCAAAGAATAAAGCGCCAAACGGACGAACGACAAATCCGGCGGCAAAGGTTGCCAATGTTGATAAAAATGCCGCTGTAGGATTATCGGCCGGAAAAAATTTGGTTGAAATGACAACGGCCAAACTTCCGAAAATGTAGAAATCATACCATTCGATCAGCGTGCCCAATGAGGACGCCGTAATGACTTTCCAGATTCCTTTTGTTGAAGTAGTTTCTGTGCTCATAATTTTTGTTTGATTATAAATAGATGTGTAATTGTACTGTGAATTCGCCTTTGTGTCCATCAGTTCTGTCGACTGCGGTATAAACCGGACGTGTCGAATATTGTGCGGTAACTTTGGCGTGATGGCCGTCCAGGAATAAATTTGTACCCACGTCAAATTGCGTACTTGACTTTTCCAGCGCTTTGAAATCTTTATAGGTTACGGCGCCAAACGGCTGGATTCTCACTTTGGGTTTTTCGTTGGCATTTGGCAATAAAAATCCGGCCTGAGTGTACCAGATATTTCCTGTTCCGATCGCAGCCTGAGCATTTCCTGGTCCGGCAAATGCTTTTTGCCCAGTGAAATTCGGATCGGCAATTCCTACATTCATGATTCCGATGTTGCGGAGGTAATTTGGCCCAAAATCGTAATTGTAGAAAACGCTATACGCCGTAATGGCCATTTTGTTTTCTTTTTTTCCGATTGGCAAATCGGCAAATACATCTGCGGAAAGCAATTTAATATCGTATTTGTTGATCGCGCCGTCAACAATGGTGCGCGTTCCGTCCTGTGCGTTGTAAAAACCCGCTCCGATGTTGAACACTTTTTTGGTTCCCATATAGGTTCCCACTTTGTACGGAAGCAAATTGGATTCGGTTTCTAAAAACTGGTATTCGAAGTATCCTGCCTTTGACCATTCTGTATTTCCGCTGTTGTCAACCGCAATCGCTTTTTCGCCTGCAGCGACAGGAACTGGCGGCGTACTTGTAGAAAATGGTTTGTTGTAACTCACACGGTATTCAAATTTGCCGTATTTTCCCTTTGCAAAAATCCCAACCTGGCGGGCAAACTGGTCTGAGTTGTCGATTAGTGGCCAGTTGAAAATTGGTGCATCAATCGTAAGGAAATTCAATGTTGAAGCCATGGTCATCCGCGAAAGACCCATATAATAATGAAGTCCGCCACCTAAAGAAAGGCTGAATTTTTTATCTTTTTCCGGGGAAACGACTGCATATTCGTTCCATGCATCGTGAAAAAACATTCCAGGTTTTTTACCGGCTCCGTAACCACCGGTTCCTGTAGTTCCCGCCGCACCACCATTGGTAAACGTTTGATTGTTGATTCCGAAATGCGCTACGATCATGTATCGTTTTGAAAGTTGCGCATAGAATAACATTCGGAGCCTTCTGTTCCCGATATCCGTGCTGCTGCTCGTTGGCTCGTCTCCTATCATCGTCCCCGGATTCATTTGAGAAGAGCGAAACCAGATTTGGTTCCAGGCAATCATACGAACATATTTGCTGCCGTCCTCATTGAGATTGAACTTCATTCCGGCACCATAATCGGGCGAACCCTGCGAAAACCCTGTCAGCCATGCCGCGGAGAGCATTGCCGTTAAAATAATTTTTTTCATAAAGTAAAATTTTAGGTTTTGGTTGTTTAATTCTGATGACCAAATTCTATTTTTATCTGCAGGAAAAAAATTATGATATATTTTTTTGTAAACAAGTATAGTTAATCTTTAAAGCGCTCCCATTTGATGAGCATAAACTTGTCTCCGAGTTCAGTGATAATCATGCCCGCTCCTGAAAGCTGTTCTTTGTTTTTAAGGTAATCCACAAGTTCCAAATGATTGAAAATTTTATAAGTTGGATGATAATCTGCATGCGCCGTTTTCTTAATATTGAATTCTTTAACCCAATTGCTTACCGTTACATGCGAGACACCCAAAATGCGTTCAATTTCCCGAAAACTCAGTCCTTCAAGATACAGCTGCAACGCTTTGGTCACATAATAATCATCGATTTTCTTACCTAATTTATTGACAGTAAAGTAATAATTACATTTTTTGCACAAAAATCGTTGTCGGTTATTGATGACTCCACTTTTGACAATTTGCTGATTCTGGCATTTAGGGCAAGCGAAAACTTCCATATATATGAATTTTGCATAAATATACTAAATTAGCAATTATATAAAAATGAAATGCATAAAAATTAATCGATAAAAATATATACAATGTAATTTAATCGACAAATAATTAAAATTATAGTATCATTTAACGGTTTATACTGATTTCAAGTTATTGTTATTTTAATAAAATCTGTAAATCTTATAACATTTGTCAAAAACCATATAAGAAAGCTTTGTAAGATTTTCTGGAAATTTGTAAAACATCAAAATAAATAAACCATGACAACACACTACACTTCCGCATCACACGATCAAAACGAAAATGGCGATTTCGATAACATCATTAGAATCAACAGCAACTCAGATTCAGATTTTGAAGAAGAAGATTACGATTTTGACTACGACCCGAACGAAATGTATTACGCATTACAAAATGAAAGAAACTAAGCTGATTTATCAGCTTTTTCTTTTTTAGCGACTTTCAATATTTCTTAAATACTACCACAAATTCTATTATACGGCTTTATGGCATTGCAGCTCACAGAAATTGAACGTGTAAAAACCATTTCAAAAGAGGATTTTTACAACAACTATGTAAAAAAACAAAAACCACTCGTGATTGAGCAACTCACAAACGATTGGCCAGCATATGAGAAATGGCACCTCAATTACATGAAAGAGATCGCGGGCGATAAGATCGTTCCTCTATATGACGACCGTCCTGTTTCGCACGAAGATGGTTTCAATCAGGCACACGCAGAAATGAAAATGTCCGATTATGTCGATTTGCTTCAATCCAAACCTACCAATTACAGGATTTTTCTTTACAATCTGATGAAAAGCGTCCCAGTTTTGCGAAATGATTTCAAATGGCCCGATATGGGTTTGAGTCTCGTGAAGCAGTTGCCGATGTTGTTTTTCGGTGGTGAAAGTTCACGGGTTTTCATGCATTATGATATTGATTATTCCAACATTCTGCATTTTCATTTTCACGGGACAAAGCAATGCATATTATTCGGTCCTGAACAAACGCCCTTTTTATATAAAGTCCCGCACGCGCTAATTTCCAGGGAAGACATCGATTTTGACAATCCGGATTTTGAGAAATGGCCGGCACTTAAAAATGCAAAGGGACTCATTACCAAACTCAACCATGGCGAAATGTTATACATGCCAGAAGGTTATTGGCATTATATGAAATACCTGACTCCGGGATTTTCAATGAGTTTACGCGCGTTTCCACGAAAAATCAGCAACATTTCGAAAGCGGTTTATAATATCTTGATCATGCGCCATTACGATAATTTTATGCGCAAAAGACGCGGACAGCAATGGATCGATTACAAAAATGAGCAAGCTATCGTCAACACGCACAAACATTTGGTTTCGTAATTGCGTCAAATCGTATAACAATTCGCAAAAACTCCATAACATCATTTTTAACTCAAAAGATTAAATTTATAAATATGTTTAATCAGTTAAAACTATACATTATGGGAACTCTAAATAACGGCAAAGGAAATCAAAGCCAACACGACGGACAGAAAAATTATCAAAATTCGAATCAACGAAATCCTGATAATGTCAGAAATGATACCCGCGACCATCAATACAAAGAATATGATGAAACGCTGACAAATGACGAGAATTATGATATTGATTCAAAAACCGTAAAAGGAAATCCGGATTTCGACGATACCAAAGAAAACGTCAGCAAAAACAAATAACAAATTTATCTCTAACCAAATAAACAAACATTCACATGAACGGATTTTTCAAAACAATACTTGCGGGCTACGGCGCGAAAAAATTAGGCGGCGGCTGTCTGGGAACCATAATCGTATTCGTAATCATTTATTATTTATTGGGTTACTTATAGGATTGCCAAAAAAACAATTTACTATGAAAAATGAAGATAAAAATTGGGATGATTCAAACGAATCGAACAAAAATATTGTAGACAGCGAAGCACTTGATCCTGCGGTCAACAAGGATTTTGACAGAAAACCAAATTCTAAAGAATCATTGACCAATGATGAAGATGCAGATACTGATCCGAATGAAGTAGACGACAAACCTTCATTCACAAATGACAATCAATAACTAAAACCAACTGTTATGAACGATTTTGATGACGAAAAAAGGAAAATTGACGATCCTGAATTGAATCAGGATTCTGTTTATGATAAGAAAGATGATGAAGATTTCGATGATTCGGATGATTTCCACAAACACGATGACACTGATAACGATCAGAAAATTCCAACAGATGAAATCAGCAAAACTGCAACTCCGACAAAAAACGTTTCTGAATCTGATGACGACGAAGATGTGAAAAACGCCGGGTTAAACGATGGTAATATTTACATATAAAAAAATCTCCTTTAGGGAGATTTTTTTTTGCTTTATTCTAATTTCATTAATAAGCCATCAAATCCTTTAGCGCTTTCTCAAACCTGCTTTTCGGTAAATATTGGTCTTCCAACGCCTTCGTAAACGGAATAGGGCTGTCTAAACTCGCGACACGCTTCACCGGACCGTCGAGATATTCAAAACAATCTTCCATGATCATTGCTGAAATATCGCTCGCAATTCCGCCAAACATACTGTCTTCCTGCAAAATAATCACTTTATTGGTTTTCTTAACCGATGCATACACGGTTTCTTTATCCAAAGGTTGAAGTGTTCTTAAGTCGATTAAGTCGGCTGAAATTTCCGGATTTTTATCCAATGTTTCCAAAGCCCAATGTACCGCGGCTCCGAAAGATATGATTGTAACAGCTGTACCTTCTTTTAAAACTGCCGCTTTTCCGAGTGGCAATGTATAATAGGCTGTTGGCACTTCCTGATAAACACTTCTGTACAATTGTTTGTGTTCAAAAAACATCACCGGATTTGGATCGTTGATCGACGCATTCAATAAGCCTTTGGCGTCGTATGGAAACGCTGGATAAACCACTTTCAATCCCGGCGTTTTGGTAAACCAGGCTTCATTGGTTTGCGAATGAAACGGACCTGCCTGGGTGCCGCCGCCGCAAGGCATTCTGACTACGACATCAGCATTTTCCTGCCATCTGTAGTGCACTTTTGCCAGATAATTTACAATCGGATTAAATCCTGTCGAAACGAAATCGGCAAATTGCATTTCTACAATGGCTTTGTATCCGTTGATCGACAATCCCATTCCGGCAGAAACCACTGCGCTTTCGCAGATTGGCGTATTAATGACGCGTTCTTTTCCAAATTCGGCTACAAAACCATCTGTGATTTTAAATGCGCCGCCGTATTCTGCAATATCCTGACCCATGATCACAAGGTTTTCATGGCGTTGCATCGACTGCTTCAAACTCTGAGAAAGTGCATCAATAAACCTAATATTTTCTTTTTCTCCGGACGGCTTAACATCTTCAAAATCATAAGGTTTGTACACATCATTTAATTCATCATCGTATGAAGCAACAATTTCTGCTTCGGTGTTGGCGAGCAGCAAATGATCGTCGATTTCTTTTTTGATTTCAGCGCGCATTTTTTCGTCGGCCTCCGTGGTAAGCACATTCTGCTTCAGCAAATATCTTTTGTAAGTATCTACTGGATCTTTTTCGGCCCATAGATCCATCAATTCCTGAGGAACATATTTGGTTCCGCTGGCTTCTTCATGGCCACGCATCCTGAACGTTTTAAATTCAATCAAAACCGGACGTGGTTTCACACGCATTGAATTTACGATATCATTGAGCTCTGTAAACACTTCAAGGATGTTATTACCGTCGATGATATGCGCTTCCATGCCGTAACCAATGCCTTTATCAGCAAGATTTTCGCAACGGTATTGTTCATTTGTTGGAGTCGACAATCCGTAACCATTATTTTCAATGACGAATAAAACCGGCAAATCCCAAACTGAAGCAATATTCAAAGCTTCGTGAAAATCGCCTTCACTTGTCGCGCCTTCTCCGGTAAAAACTGCGGTAACTTTTCCGTTTTTCTTGAGTTTGTTGGCCAATGCGATTCCGTCGGCAACGCCCAATTGCGGTCCGAGATGCGAAATCATACCTATAATTTTATATTCCTGTGTGCCAAAATGAAACGAACGGTCCCGACCTTTGGTAAAACCACTCTCCTTTCCTTGCCATTGCGAGAACAATCGGTGTAGTGGAATGTCGCGGCCGGTGAACACACCAAGGTTTCGGTGCATCGGCAAAATGTATTCATCTTTTCCTAAAACAGCTGTGATTCCGACTGAGATTGCCTCCTGCCCGATTCCCGAGAACCATTTGGATACTTTTCCCTGACGAATCAGGATCAGCATTTTTTCTTCAATGAGCCTTGGCTTTAAAAGCCTTTTGTATAAATCGAGTAATTGGTCGTCGGATAAATTTCTTCTTTCAAAATTCATTGAGCACAGTATATTTCGTTAAAAAACTTCTCAAAAGTATAAAAAAATTACAGTTTAGATTGAATTTGAATCGTTTTTTTAAATTGTTGATAACTTTGAATTCGGATTTTTCAAATTATTCTATACATTTGTTTTTATAAGGCCTCGCGGCTAGCAAAGTTATTAACAAATATTTTTTAGTAATGCAAAATGTTCCTAGTGTTGACTTGCGTGATTTCCTTTCGGACAACCCGGAACGTAAACAAAAATTTGTAAATGAAATCGGAAAAGCCTTCGAAGATATTGGCTTCGTGGCTCTCAAAGGTCATTTTTTAGATGACAAATTGGTGGATGAATTGTATAGCGAGATCAGAAGTTTTTTCGCCCTGCCACTCGAAACCAAATACAGTTATGAAATTCCCGGAATTGGCGGCCAGCGCGGTTATGTTTCGTTTGGTAAAGAACATGCGAAAGGCCGAAAAGAAGGCGATTTAAAAGAATTCTGGCACTTTGGCCAATATGTCGATAAAGATTCGAAATATGCTTCAGAATATCCGGATAATGTAGAAGTAAAAGAATTGCCGCGTTTCAATTCCATCGGAAAAGAAGCCTATCAAATGCTGGAAAAAACCGGAATTTATGTACTGCGCGCATTGGCGTTGCATTTAGGCCTGGACGAATTTTACTTTGACAATTTCGGAAAACAGGGAAATTCCATTCTTCGTCCCATTCATTATCCACCCATCACATCCGAACCTGAAAATGCCATTCGTGCTGCGGCCCATGGCGACATCAATTTAATTACCTTATTGATGGGCGCTCAGGGAAAAGGTTTGCAGGTTCAAAACCACGATGGCGAATGGATCGATGCTATGGCTGAACCAGACGAATTGGTCATCAACGTTGGCGACATGCTTTCTCGACACACCAACAACAAACTGAAATCGACGATCCACCAGGTTGTCAATCCGCCAAGGGAATTGTGGGGCACATCACGTTATTCTGTTCCGTTTTTCATGCATCCGGTCAGCGATATGAAACTCGATGTTTTAGACAATTGCGTCGATGCGGAAAATCCAAAATTATACGACGATATTACTGCTGGCGAATTCCTGCACGAACGTTTGGTTGATTTGGGATTGATCAAGAAATAATTTACTTTTATACCTTTTTGAAAAGACATTGGGTTCGCTTGATGTCTTTTTCTTTTTTTGATTGAACGCGGATATACGCGGATTTGCACAGATTTTTTATATACGCCACAAACACTATGATATTATGGAAAATGATGGTTATCTTCATAAGGAGTTGACAGGCGCTGTCTTGAAGATTTTTTACGAAGTTTATAATGAATTGGGGTATGGATTTCTTGAACGAGTATATCAAAATGCCTTATATTATGAACTTAAAAAACAAAGCTTCGCAGTTGAAGCGCAAAAGAGAATTAAAGTATATTATAAAGAAATTGAAGTCGGTGATTATTTTGCAGATATCATTGTAAACAACTGTTTGATATTAGAACTAAAATCGGCCGAGAGCATTTCAAAAGAACATCATGCACAACTGATTAATTATTTAAAAAGTACCGATTGCGAAGTTGGATTGCTCCTAAATTTTGGAAAAAAACCCGAATTCATCAGAAAAGTATTCGAAAATTACAGAAAATAAAATCTGCGCAAATCCGCGTTCATCCGCGTCATCTGCGTTCCCATAACAACAAAAATGGATTTACAAGACCAATTAAAAAATCTTTTTCCAGACCACGAACCTTCACAGGAAATCGAAGAAACTGCATCCGAACCCAAAGCGCTCTGGATCCAGAAAGAACCCATGATCTGCAAATACGAAAGGCGAAAAGGCAAAGCAACCACCATTATCGAAGGTTACACCGGTTCGGAAGAAGATTTTAAAATTCTCGCCAAAGAACTCAAAACAAAACTCAGCGTTGGCGGCACTTTTAAAGACGATTCCATCATCATTCAGGGCGATTACCGCGACAAAATCATGACTATACTAAAAGAAAAAGGCTTCAAAGTCAAACGCGTCGGCGGGTGATCATTTAAGATTTTTGATTTAAGATTTTACGTCCCTGAACAAACCGATTTAATTATTTAATTTCCGATAAACCAAGTTACCCAGTAACTTTCAAACTTAGCAATTTAAAAAATGATCCAATCATCCGAACTCATATTAAACCCTGACGGCAGCGTCTACCATCTAAATTTAAAACCCGAACACATCGCAAATGATATTATTTTCGTAGGCGATCAAAACCGCGTCGAAAAAATCACGCAATTTTTCGACAGCATCGAATTTTCAACCCAAAAACGCGAATTCAAAACCCAAACTGGAATTTTTAAAGGAAAAAGAATTACGGTCATGTCAACGGGAATCGGCCCAGACAACATCGACATCGTCATCAACGAACTCGACGCTTTGGTCAACATCGACCTCGAAACCAGAACGCCAAAAGAAAACCTGACTTCTTTAAATATCATCCGCATCGGAACTTCCGGTTCGCTGCAAGCCGACATTCCGGTCGACAGTTTCGTATTGTCAAAATTCGGCCTCGGCCTCGACAACATGCTCCGCTCCTATCGCATCGACGAAGTTTCCGAGTCTGCAATCGAAGAAGCGTTCATTAACCATACGAATTGGGATCTCAAAAAAGGAAAACCGTATGTCATTCCGTGTTCCGGAAAGTTGGAAAAAATCATAGAAAGCGACAAAATGTTTAAAGGAATTACCGCAACTGCCGGAGGTTTCTACGGTCCGCAAGGCCGCGTTTTAAGGCTTCAAATTCAGGACGAAAACCTGAATTCAAAAATGGACAATTTCAATTTCGACAACAACAGAATTACAAATCTCGAAATGGAAACTGCAGCGATCTACGGACTTTCTGCGCTTCTCGGCCACAACGCTTTGTCGTTAAATGCCATCATTGCAAACCGCGCTTCGGGCACTTTTAGTGAGGATCCATACAAAGCTGTTGACGCTTTGATCGCTTACACTTTGGATAAACTCGCGAATCATTAATTTTTTAAGGAGCTATTTCCTGCTTTTTGCTTCAATCTTTTTTGCTTTTCAAGCTTCAAAAGGATTTCCGCGTCAATCAGGGCTAGGCATTAAACCATGAAACAAGCCATTCAGAAAATTGAAGAACTCATTAATAAAGGTGAAAACTGGTTCAGCAATCATCCCGAATCTGCAACCGAATTGCCAATTGCGCCCGGAAAATGGTCAAAAAAACAAATCCTCGGACACCTGATCGATTCGGCCATCAATAATTTGCAAAGGTTTACAGAAATTGGATACCAGCCACAGCCTTATATTTACAGGTCCTACAATCAGATTGAGTTGGTTGCCGCAAATCAATACCAATCGGCAAAAATCAAAGATCTGTTGCCATTGTGGATTTCATTAAACAAACAAATCAAACGTGTCATGGAATCGCAAACTGAAGAAAGATTGAGCCTAAAAATCCAGCTCGACGAACATTCGTTTACAGATCTAAGATTTATCATGATGGATTATCCGGAACATTTGGAACACCACGTGAATCAATTGACAATGAATAATTAATAATGAATAATTAATAGTTGGGAAACTCAGCAACACAGTTACTCAGCGACTCAGCAACTCTCATAATATGAAAACCATCAAAATAGCCGGAGTTCCGGAACACTTTAACTTTCCCTGGCAGCTTTGCATCGACAACGGCGAATTCGAAGTGGAAGGCATCGATCTCCAATGGACAAATGTTCCTGAAGGAACCGGGAAACTCTGCCAAATGCTGCGCGAGAGCGAAACCGACATTGCAGTCATTCTGACTGAAGGAATCGTAAAAGACATTATCGCGGGAAATCCGTCAAAAATCGTTCAGGTGTATGTGCAATCGCCTTTAATTTGGGGCATTCACGTCGCAGCAAACTCTAAATATCAAACACTTTCCGATCTTGAAAACACCAAAGCCGCGATCAGCAGAAAAGGTTCCGGATCCGAATTGATGGCTTATGTGAATGCCGGAAATCAAAATTGGAACACCAAAGCACTACAGTTTGAAATCGTCAATACGATCGATGGCGCGGTCGAAGCTTTGACAAACGGAACCGCAGACTATTTTATGTGGGAACGTTTTATGACCAAACCGCTCGTCGATAAAGGTATTTTCCGCCGTATTACCGATTGCCCAACGCCGTGGCCTTCATTTGTAATTGCCGTGCGTGATGAAGTTCTCGAAAAAAATCCGGGAACGATAAGAAGAATCCTCGAAATCATCAACAACACGACAATTGAATTTAAAGATATTCCGAGTATTGATCGTACATTGGCATCCAAATTTGATCAAAAAACCGAAGACATTCGCGAATGGCTTTCGCTAACCAAATGGTCGCAGAAAAGTTTATCCGAGGAAATGTTAAACAAAGTTCAAAATCAATTGTTTGAACTTTCAGTTATAGATAAAAAGGGTACTTTTGCTGAAATCGTAAAAGCAGTCTGAGATTGCTTTTTTTGCTATGCTAAAACTTCAGGATATTTCTTTACGAAAAATAAAAAGCAGCCTACAGGTTAAAAAACCGTGGGACAATGTGATTATTTTTGTTTTGAATATACTGATCGCGATTCCGGTTTTTATCATCATCCACCAGAATATTATCGATCCCAATTGGTATTTTCAGATTGACCGAATTTTACTTTTTGTTTTGATTGTAGCCGTAATTCAGTTGGTTTTAAGATTGTTGCGCACCATCATTATTGTTTGCATTGCATTGTATTTGATCGCTTTGGGTTATGGAAGTGTTTTCGGAGATTACGGTTTCAACAGCGTTGTGGAAGATTACAATTACATGATCTACTCCATGTCAGACAGTCCGAATCCGCAGGATCTGATCATTTCCAAACTGTTGCCTTTTCCAAATAAATCCAAAATTCTTGCAGCAGTCGAATATGAAAATCCGAAAGTCAGGAATTTTGCGATCATGGCGACAAACAAAGATTTTAAAAATATTCGCGGTTACGCCAAGTACCGAACGGTGATTCAGTGTTTTGCCGTATTTAAGGAAATCAATAGCAGGTGGAATTATGTCAGCGATCCGAAGGGCCGCGATTATATAGCCCAGGCTACAGAATCGCTGGAGTATTTATCCGGCGATTGTGATGATCATTCGGTTTTGATGGCAGCTTGCGTGAAATCCATCGGTGGAACGCCAAGATTGATCCACACAGGCGGACATATTTATCCGGAAATTTTAATTGGCGATAAAAACGATTTGGAAACCATCAATTACCTGATCAAAAAAGTGCTGTTTGTCAGGGAAAGTAAGGACAAACAAATTCATTATCATATTGATGAACGCGGGCAAATCTGGCTAAATCTGGATTACACGGCAACTTATCCGGGCGGACCTTTTATGTCTGAAGAAATTCTGGGTGCTTTGACTTTATAAAAATCAGTTGAACTGCACGCTGAATTACCAAGTAATTTCCCGTTTGCCAATACTTTTCAAATACGTGTTCGCTTTGCTAAAATGTTTGTTTCCGAACCAGTGGCCTTTATTTGCGCTGAGCGGCGACGGATGTCCGGATTCAAGGACCAAATGCTTTTCCCTATTGATTTTTGCGCCTTTCTTTTTGGCATAACCTCCCCAAAGCAGGAAAACCACATGCTCATTTTCATCAGAAATTTTCTGGATGACCGCATCAGTGAAAATTTCCCAACCTTTATTCTGATGGCTTGCGGCTTCGTGAGCACGAACAGTTAACACCGCGTTTAACAGCAAAACGCCTTGCGCTGCCCACCGTTCAAGATTTCCGGATTGCGGAACCGGCTGGTTTAGATCATCCTTGATTTCGCGAAAAATATTCTGTAAAGATGGTGGAAAAGCGACACCGTCGTGAACAGAAAAACAAAGTCCGTTTGCCTGTCCAGGTCCGTGATACGGATCTTGTCCAATAATAACGACTTCAACCTGATCAAACGGGCAACGGTCAAAAGCCGAAAAAATTTCTTTGCCCGGCGGATAACATTTGGTTGCCGTGTACTCTGTTTTTACGAATGAGATCAGGTTTTCAAAATACGGTTTTTCAAATTCGGCAGCCAAAACTTTTTTCCACGAAGGAGCGATATTAATATCCATTTTAAAAAAATTTCAACAAAAATAGCCAAATAAAAAATCATACGCATTGCAGGATTATCCAAATTTGTTGCACACATACTTTGCCGAATTTTGAGTAAATTTGCATAGAAAAATTGCCCAAAAAGAAAAATGATATCGATTACAGAAAAAACACTCCAGGATTTGCAATTCCCAACGGTTCTAGAAACCATTTCGGATATGTGCAACACCGATCTTGGAAAAGATAAAGCCTTAAAAATTACGCCGTTCAGGGAGAAAGAATTGCTTTTGCAAGCCTTGCAGCAAACCTCTGAATATGTGTCTTCTTACCAAAATAACAATGCGATCCCAAACCACGGATTCGATTCAATCGGGCATGAAATTAAATTTCTCGCCATTGAGGACAGTTTTCTTGAGGCAGCAAGTTTCCGAAAAATTGCGACCATTTCGGAAACCGTAAATATTTTGTTGCAATACTTCAAAAAGTTTGATGATTATTATCCAACACTAAACTTGAAAGCATCAGAAGTCACTTTTACAACTGATATCATCAAAAAAATCGACGAAGTCATCGACAAATATGGTGAGATCAAAGACAGCGCATCGCCGGTTTTACAGGACATCAGAAGAAATATGAACGCCGTGCGCGGAAAGATCAACCAAAGTTTTGGCTCGGCTTTGACACAATACCACGGACTCGGTTATCTTGACGATATCAAGGAAAGTTTTGTCCAAAACCGTCGCGTTCTGGCAGTTTTGGCGATGTATCGCAGGAAAGTTAAAGGTTCCATTTTGGGAAGTTCAAAAACCGGAAGTATTGCTTACATTGAACCCGAAGCGGCTTTAAAATATTCACGCGAACTTGCCAATCTCGAGTATGAGGAAAAGGAAGAAATCATGCGAATTTTAAAGCAATTATCGAATGTCATCCGTCCGTTTCAGCCGCTGTTGATCGATTACCAGGAATTTCTGAGTGATATCGACGTCATTTCGGCGAAAGCCAGATACGCAAACAGGATCAACGGAATTTTGCCTAAAATTACTGAAGAGCGCCGTTTGTATTTCCGCGAAGCCTTCCATCCTATTTTGTTCCTGACGAATTTACAAAAGAAAGAAAAAACGTTTCCACAAACGATCGAACTGAACCAGGAAAACCGGATTATTGTAATTTCCGGACCAAATGCCGGAGGAAAAACCATTTCTTTAAAGACAGTCGGTTTGCTGCAATTGATGTTGCAATCGGGCATGTTGATTCCGGTTCACGAGCGAAGTGAAACCTTTTTATTTGACAGGATACTTACTGATATAGGAGATAATCAATCGATTGAAAATCATCTAAGTACGTATAGTTACCGTCTAAAAAACATGAATTACTTTTTGAAGAAATGCAATAGTAAAACCATGTTTTTGATTGACGAATTCGGAACCGGTTCTGATCCTGAACTTGGCGGCGCTTTGGCTGAAATTTTCCTCGAAGAATTTTACCACCGCGAAGCTTTCGGGATTATAACGACGCATTATTCGAACCTCAAAATTTTAGCAAACGAACTTCCATTTGCGATGAATGCGAATATGATGTTTGATGAAAAAACGCTGGAGCCTTTGTATAAATTAATTCTGGGAGAAGCCGGAAGTTCCTTTACGTTTGAAGTCGCTCAGAAAAACGGCATTCCGTTCGGACTCATCAATCGCGCGAAGAAGAAGATCGAAGTGGGTAAAGTGCGTTTTGACAAAACCATCGCCACGCTTCAAAAGGAGCGATCCAAACTCGAGAAAACTTCGCAAACACTCAAAGAAGAAGAGACGAAAGCACGCGAGGAAAGCAGGAAAATGGAAGATATCAATGTCCGGATCAAGCAGAAACTGGAAAGTTATCAGGAACTGTATGACAGCAACCAGCGCGTCATTTACATGGGACAGAAAATTGATGACATTGCCGATAAATATTTCAATAACAAAAACAAAAAAGAGCTTATTGGTGAATTTTTAAAAATTATAGAGATCGAAAATTCCAAGCGTAAAAAAGTCACGCCGAAGGAAAATAAAGTCATCCAGGAAAAGAAAAAAGAAATTATCAAAGAAGTGACCGTCCAGGTGGAAGAAATCCGGCAGGAGAAAAAAGAGAAGAAAATTAAAGCTGCGATGGTTCCGCCAAAGCCAAAACACATTCTAAAAGTAGGTGATCGCGTGCGCATGATTGACGGAAAATCGGTCGGAAGCATTGACGTAATCGAGAAAAACAAAGCCGTAGTAAATTACGGGATTTTCACCTCTAAAGTCAGTTTGGACGAATTGGAATTGGTCGAAGCAAAAAAGAAATAAGAATGGAAAATGTACCCAAAGATAAAAAGATCATTCTTTTTGATGGCGTTTGCAATTTGTGCAATGCGTCTGTTCAGTTTGTGATCAAAAATGATAAGAAGGACGTTTTTCGGTTTGCCGCATTGCAATCGGATATTGGCCAGCAAATTTTAAAACACATTGGCATTGATACCAAGAACATAGACAGCATTGTTTTATACGAACCCGGAATAGCTTATTATTACAAATCGTCGGCCGCAATTGAGATCGCAAAACGACTTGGCGGATTTTGGACGTATGCGACGATTTTTAAAATAATACCATCATTCCTGCGAAATCCGGTGTATGATTTTGTTGCAAAAAACCGTTACAAATGGTATGGAAAACAAGAAAGTTGTATGATCCCGACTCCGGAATTAAAGTCAAAATTCTTGTAAATAAAAAAAACGCCCTGCTTTCACAGGGCGTTTTAAATATCTTATAAAACAGTATTAGTTTTTAACGATCTTTTTCGTCACCGAACCTTTGTCAGATTTGATGTTAACCAAATAGACACCAGCTGAAAGTTCGCTTACGTTTACATCGGCTTTAGCCAAATTTGAAACATTTGCCTGTTTAACGATTCTTCCGTTCAAATCAGTTACAGTAATTCCTGTGATCGCTGATTTTTCGCTTGAAACGTTCAATACATTTGAAACCGGGTTAGGGAAAACAGAAAATTGAGAAGCCGCAACGTTGTCGTTAGTAGCTAATACAGTTGCTCCGATTTTGATGTTATCAGCATAGAAACCGCTTTGGTAGTTGTCATATCTGAAACCCAAACGATCGGCTTGTTCTCCGTTATAAACTACACCTGAATACAACAAAGTTCCATTAAGAGTGTACACAATTGTGTTTGCAGTAAAGTCGTAGTTTACTTTCAAAGTATACCATGTGTTTGCTGTAAAAACTCCAACTGTTTGATAAACCAAAGCGTTGTTGGCTATACCAGTTACAAGTCTGATGTTTCCTTGGTAATCAAAAATAACACGTGAAGTCAGGAATAAGGAAACGCCATCAACGTCAAGTGCATCGACATAAACATCCGATCCGCCAAGTGCGTCAATGTATACATCCTGTGACACTTCAACCTGAGGACTTGCAATTGCATAATCAGGACTATATACTCCAATTAATGTAGTCGACTGTGTGTTTGTACCAGTAATGTGAAGTGAATTTAAACCGTCAGAAGCCAAGTCATCAACAATGTTTGCGTTTGCAGCAGGCATTGTTGCACCCGCAATAACCCATCCATTTTGACCACCAATAAGTCCGGTTGTGAAACCTTCAGAAGTTTCGAAAGAAGTGGTTTGCGCATTCACAGAAACAAAAGTTCCCAAAAGCAAACCTGCAATAAGTAATTGTTTTTTCATTTTAGATTTTGATTAAAATTTTTGTAAATATAATACCAGATATATGATTTACGAAATTTAATAAGTTAATTATTTTCACAAAAAAACTCCCTGATTTCTCAGAGAGTTTGAAGTATTCTTATTAAAATCTTCTAATTCTTGATAATTTTCTTAACTATAGATCCTTTGTCAGTACTGATATTCATCATGTAAACTCCTGAAGATAAGTCTGAAACATTAATTTGAACGTTAGGAACATTGTCAAATTTTACTTCCTTAACAATTCTTCCATTTAGGTCTCCAATCGTAATTTTGTTCACATTGTTATTCAACGTATTCGAAACATTAATAACATTATTCGCCGGATTAGGATAAACTGTAAAAGTATTTACCACCGCTACATTTTCTTTAACTGCGAGCAATTGTTCTACAGGAACAGCCTGTACTTCAAGATTGTCAAATTTCCCGATTCCTGCAACGGTATTTACGCCAGGTGGATTTCCATAAGTTGGTGACGCCAGAAAACGTATTTCAAATGGAGTTGTTCCGGCTGCGGCACCCATCACGTTTCCGTAAAATCCAGGGCCTTTCCAGATTACTTGACCTGTAGTAGTATTAAATGTCATACCGAGTTTTACCCATGTATTTGGTTGCAACACAACATCTGTTCCTCCGGTAGCCAAAAAGAATGAGTAATTGCCAGCAACTCCTCCAGCAGGAGCAAAGTTTGCAAGTCCCTGAATTGCTTTTGTATCCATGTTTACCAATAAACCAGCTAAAATTTTCGTCCTGTCGCTGTTGTATAAAGAAATACGCATGTTGTTTTTACTTGCTGTCGCTGGACCTGTGAAAAAGTCATATTCAATTTGAATAATGTTATTCCCTTCTTCGCGGAAATCCCAAGTGTCGTCAAGGCCATCTTTCCACATTGACCTTGTAATCGTACTAGTTGAAGAACCTGTTAATTGCAATACATTTCCATGATCGCCGCCATCATTAACGATCTGATAATCACTTGTAGAACCGTTTAGTGTAAGAAAACCTGCTTGTCCTGGAGTATTTCCGGTAACGTCAGTTCCGATATTTCCAACTACAAATTCAGAAAAGTCAATGGTTTCGAAAACTTGTGCTTGCGCGCTAAGAACTGTGGCAAGCATTGATAAAGAGAGTAGAATTTTTTTCATAAATAAGTTGTTTTATTTTTACATTCACACAAATATAACGATAGTTACCGCGTACAAAAACATTATAACTGTTAATTTACTGACCAAATGCGAACATTTTCTTTAAACTTCATCGTTTTTTTCCCATTTACCAACTACAGACGTAGCTAATGCATTCCCAAGCACATTTGTTGCACTTCTAAACATATCACAAAAATGATCAATTGGCAAAATTAACGCAATTCCTTCAATTGGAATTTTAAACATTCCGCAAGTGGCCGCAACGACTACCAAACTTGCTCTTGGGACACCAGCGATTCCTTTGCTAGTGAGCATCAGTACAAATAACATCGTAAACTGCGTGCCCAAACTCAAATCAATTCCGTATGCCTGAGCGATAAAAATACTTGCAAAAGTCATATACATCATACTACCGTCAAGATTAAAGGAATAACCAAGTGGCAACATAAAAGAAACAATGCGGTCTTTTACGCCAAACCGCTCGAGTTCTTCTGTCAGTTTTGGAAACACGGCTTCACTACTGGTAGTTCCAAAAGCAATAATGACCGGGCCAATGATTCTTTTGAGCAAAACACTCATGGCTTTTCCAAGAAACAGGTAACCAATAATCAACAGCGCTACCCAAAGTGTTGAGATTCCGACCATGAACGATCCGAAAAATTTGGCATACGTAATAATCAAATCGGTGAAATCGCGGATGGCAAAAACACCAGCGATCGCACCAAAAACGCCAATCGGTGCAAATTTCATTACGTAATTCACCATTTTTAAAACGATGTGTGACGTTTTATCCAGTGCATTGACGACAGGTTTTGCGTGGTCACCAATGGAAGCTGCAGCCAATCCGAAGAAGATTGAAAAAATTACAATCTGAAGGATTTCATTTGTTGCCATTGCCTCGACGATACTTTTCGGGATGATGTGTTCGATGAAGTTTTGTGCCGAAAATACATGCGTTTTTTCGGTAACTTCTGAAGCAGTCGACAAATCGACGTCGGAAAGGTTCAAACCAACGCCAGGTTGCAAAACATTGACCCAAAACATTCCGATCAGCAGTGAGATGAACGATGCGGTGAAAAACCAACCGAGCGCCTTCCCTCCGATCCTTCCGACGGCTTTGATGTCGCCGAGTTTGGCAATTCCGACAACCAAAGTCGTGAAAACCAGCGGCGCAATGATCATTTGTACCAAACGGATGAAAACCGTCGCGAGCAATTTAATATACGTACTAAATTCCTTTGCGCTTTCCGGCGTTGCGCTGTTGTGGACGGCAATTCCGAGAATGGCTCCCAAAATCATGGCAATCAGGATTTGGGTTGTCAGGTTTGAGAAAAAAGAAGTTTTTGGGGTTTCAGTTTGGTTTTGATTCATGTTTTTTGGAAGTTGGATGTTTTAGCCTGATGTCCAGAAGCTTCGGGAGCAGGCGGAAAAGATACAGCGAACGTGAGAAATAGCTCCTAAAAATTAGTATTGTATGTTTTGTTGATCAGATAGAAATCGGCCAGGACAATCGCCGCCATGGCTTCGACAATAGGCACAGCGCGCGGCACGACGCATGGATCATGTCGGCCTTTGCCTTGCATTTCGACAATATTTCCTTGATTATCTATGGTTTGCTGTTTCTGCATAATGGTAGCAACGGGTTTGAAAGCAACACGGAAATAAATGTCCATTCCGTTTGAGATTCCACCCTGGATTCCGCCTGACAAATTCGATTTTGTTGTTCCGTCAGCATTGTACAAATCATTATGTTCGCTGCCTTTCATTTTGGCGCCGCAAAAACCGCTTCCGTACTCAAAACCTTTCACCGCGTTGATCGACAACATCGCTTTTCCAAGTTCAGCGTGAAGTTTGTCGAATACGGGCTCGCCCAAACCAATCGGTACATTTTGAATCACGCAGGTTACGGTTCCGCCCACGGTATCGCCTTCTTTGCGGATTTCACGAATGTAAGCTTCCATTTTCGCGGCGCTTTCTTCATCCGGGCAACGCACAGGATTGCTTTCAATTTTAGAAAAATCCAAAGCCTGGTATGGTTTATCTATAAAAATATCGCCTACAGACGACGTAAATGCGTTGATTTTAATGTCTTTCAGCACCTGTTTGGCAACTGCTCCTGCAACGACACGGCTGGCAGTTTCGCGTGCAGAACTTCTGCCACCGCCACGATAATCACGGATTCCGTATTTTTTTTCGTACACATAATCGGCATGGCTCGGACGGTAATTGTCTTTAATGTGCGAATAATCATCCGATTTCTGATTCGTATTCGGAATGATAAAACCGATTGGCGTTCCGGTTGTTTTGCCTTCAAAAATCCCCGAAAGAAACTGCACTTCGTCGTCTTCTTTACGCTGGGTTACGATTGCGGATTGGCCCGGTTTGCGGCGTGACATTTCGTTTTGAATGGCAACAGTATCGAGCGCGATTCCGGCCGGGCATCCATCGATGATTCCGCCAAGCGCCTCACCGTGCGATTCTCCGAAAGTCGTGATTTTAAAAAGCGTTCCGTAACTGTTTCCTGCCATTTTTGTATGTTTTGAACAAATGTAAGTTTTTAGATTGTGGTTTAAAAGCCAAAACTGCTTAAATCGCCGGTTTTAATAGCGATAATTTAATTTTTATTCGCATCAGATGCAGATTTCTTAACGTTTGAATGCATTTCAATTCACGCTGCCTGCTTTAATTTGTAAAACTTCAAACCTATGAAAAAGCGTAAAACAGAAGTCGTGGTGATTTCAGATGTCCATTTGGGCACTTTTGGCTGCCATGCAAAAGAACTGCTGAATTATCTTTCGTCCATAAAACCAAAAATTTTAGTCCTGAACGGTGACATCATCGACATCTGGCAATTTCGGAAATCCTATTTTCCGACAAGTCATATGAAAGTGATCCGAAAGATTATCGACATGGCGACCAAAGGAACAAAAGTATATTACATTACCGGAAACCATGACGAACTGCTGCGTAAATTCAGCGATACGGCGATGGGAAATTTCACGATTGCCGACAAATTGGTGCTGGAACTGGACGAAAAAAAGGCGTGGATTTTTCACGGAGATGTTTTTGACGTTTCTGTCCAACATTCAAAATGGATCGCAAAGTTGGGCGGAATGGGTTATGATTACCTCATTTTAGCCAATCGATTTGTAAATTGGTGTCTGCAAAAAATGGGAAAAGAACCGTATTCATTTTCGAAAAAGATCAAAGCCAGTGTGAAAAAAGCCGTTAAACACATCTCTGATTTTGAAACCACTGCAACCGATCTGGCGATTGAAAAAAATTACGACTATGTGTTGTGCGGACACATCCACGAACCGAAAATGATCGAGAAATCGAATAAAAACGGAAGTACTTTGTATTTAAATTCCGGCGATTGGGTCGAAAACCTGACCGCTTTGGAATACAACAGAAAACGTTGGAAACTCTATCGGTATGCCGAAACCAATTATACCGAAGAGGAAGACCTTTTTGAAATGGAACACGCCATCAGTCACCAATTGATCGCTTCAATCGTATTTTCGAAAAGGATCAATTCTTTCTAAATTATTGGATGACAATTTCTTTTTTCGAGTTAATTTTAACCACGGTGTAAGGATTGCTCATAACCGAGGTTGTCATTTCGCCTTCCTGCGGATGGGTTTCTTTTACAGTGATGATAATTTTATCGGCTGTTTCTTCTACTTTTTCGACGCCAATCGAATGTCCGCCGCTGCTTTTTTCGCCAAGATTAAGGATAACAAAATTTGAATTTATGATGTCTCCGGATTTGACTTTGTTTTTGAGGTTTTCGTCACCCTGAAGCATTTTGATTTCGTTTGCTTCGCTGAGGATTTCAAAAAAACGAATGCTCGCGCCGCCATTATTTTGCTGTGTCAAAATCTCGTACAAAGGTTTTTTGCCACTGTCAGATTTCCTGGCGCTACACGAAACCATCAGGATCGTGAGAAATGCTAAGGCTGTTTTTTTCATACGTGTACGTTGTTAATCGCTTTTTGGTAAAGTTCTTCGTATAAGGGCAAAATATTCTTAATGTCAAATTTTTTAGCTGAAGCCAATGCGTTGCGTTTGAACGCGTTTAACGTTGTTTCATCACTCAGGATTTTAAGTGCATTTTCGGCCATTTCGTCCACATTTCCAACATCGCTCAAATACCCTGAAATCCCATCAAAATTAACTTCCGGCAAACCACCCGAATTGCTTGAAATTACAGGAACACCAGATGCCATTGCTTCCAATGCAGCCAATCCGAAACTTTCGGTTTCAGAAGGCAAAAGGAATAGATCGCTATAACTTAAAATCTTATCAATTTCGGTGCTGTTGCCAAAAAAAATAACTTTATCGGTCAGGCCATATTCCTGGCAAAGACGTTCGGCTTTGGCTTTTTCAGGTCCATCGCCTACCATCATCAGTTTGGCGGGAATTTTCTGCTGGATTTTATTGAATATTTTGATGATATCCGGAATGCGTTTGACTTTCCTGAAATTGCTGATGTGCGTGACGATGCGTTCGTCCTTTTTCGCAATCACCGATCGGTAACACGGAATATTGGCCTCGTCTACGTTTTTCTGCAATTCGATAAAATTAGGAATCACCACGATTTCGTTCGTAATATTGAACAATTTCAGCGTGTCGTCTTTCAAACTTTGGGAAACCGAAGTCACAAAGTCGGATTTGTTGATGCTGAACGTCACCGCAGGCTTGTAAAACGGATGGTTTCCAACAAGTGTGATGTCAGTTCCGTGCAAAGTCGTAACCATTGGAATGTCGATGCCTTCATCTTTGAGCATTTGCTTGGCCATATAACCTGCGTAAGCATGCGGAATCGCGTAATGTACGTGCAGCAATTCAATCTTGTAAAGCTTTACCATGTCGACGAGTTTGCTCGACAAAGCAAGTTCGTAGGGCTGATAATGGAACAAAGGATATTCAGGAACGTTGACTTCGTGGTAATGAACATTGGCGTCAAGCAGCGCTAAACGCACCGGCTGACTGTAAGTAATGAAATGGATTTCGTGTCCTTTGCGGGCGAGTTCAAGTCCGAGTTCTGTAGCGACAACACCGCTTCCGCCAAAAGTAGGATAACAAACGATTGCTATTTTCATAGTAGATTTTTAGTAGTACGAATTTAGCGAAAAAGCAGGCGTAAAATTTAAAATTCTGGTTAAATTATTATGCCTACTGCGGATCAAGATTTACAAATGTACCACGGAAATATCCAGTTATGTTATTAAAATCTGACGGATCAGTGGGAACGATAGCGACCGCATTGAATTCCAATTTAAATACATTGTTTTCTAATTCTGCAATCTTGACATTTCCTGAGTGAAACACATAATTCTGACCGCTGGCCTGATACAATCCCTGCACTTGAACGAGTCCGTTTGAACCTTCTTCCGGATCAAATGAATAGGTTCCGTTTATGCTGGTTTGTGTATTTGGGTAAGTAATGCTGACCAGTATCACTTCTAAATCAGTATCCGTTCTTTTCAAAAGCCGAAAACTTTTTTGGTTGACATCGCCGGAAATTGATTCTACACTAATATTTTGCTCTGTACCTGAATTTTGTGTTGGCAGGAAAAGGTTTCCGTTAACTTTGATTTGAGAATCGTATTCAGCGGCCGGTACCACAACTGCCGCACTTTCGTCATCACTACTACAACTAAATACTGAAAATGTCATCACGGCAATTAAAAGAAAGAAAGAAATTTTACGCATCTGTTTGAGATTTATTTTATTATAATTTTATTTTACAATCGCCGCCTGAATAATTTTCTGAATGTCTTCACGGATGTTTTCCTTCGACAGCGTATTTACGGTCGCTTCCGGAAAAGTCCTGTTGGATAAAAAAATGTAAACAATTTCAGTTTCGGGATCGGCCCAGGCGATAGTTCCCGTAAATCCGGTATGCCCGAAACTTGCCGAAGACACGCAACCGCATGTTGGCCCGGGAGTTCCCGCAGGTTGCGGTTTGTCAAACCCGAGTCCGCGCCTGTTTCCTTCAGTACAATAATGACAGGTATTGAATTCGTCAAATGTTTGTGCAGAAAAATACTGGTGGTTTCCATAATTTCCTTTTTGAAGGTACATTTGCATGATCTTGGCCACATCCATTGCGTTAGAGAAAATTCCTGCGTGTCCGGCGACTCCGCCTTCCATCGCTGCTTCCATATCATGAACATAACCTTGCAGCGTTTGGTAACGGAAATAATTGTCGATTTCCGTTGGCGAAATGATGTATTTATTGAACTTTTTCAGCGGATTGTAAGTCGTATTGTTCATTCCCATTGAACGGTAAAAATTATCATCACTCAAAACATCAAGCGTTTTGCCGGACGTTTTTTCAAGATAGTCTTTCAGCATGATGAATGCAAAATCGCTGTATTTGTACTCTTTTTTCGGAGAAAGTTTGCTGTCAACGATCATTTTCATGATTGTATCGTGGTAATCGTTTCTAATAAAAAGACTGTCGGCAACTTGTTTTGAAAATTGTCCGTCGGCGATTTTCCGGTAATATTTTGGCGAAGGCTTTTTGGATGCATCCAATGTCGCCTGGTAAAATGGAATCCAAGCCTGCAAACGCGCGTAATGCGAAAGCAATTCCTTAAAAGTAATATCCTGTTTATCAGAATTCCTGAATAACGGCAGCATTTCACCGACAGTAGTTTCAAGATTGACCTTCTTACGGTCGTATTGCTGCATGACATTTGGCAGCGTCGAAACGATTTTTGTCAATGACGCAATGTCGTATAAATCGGAATTGGCAACCTTTACGATATTTTCATACGTATGATAACCGAACGATTTCTGGTAAATCACTTTTCCTTTTCGGGCAACCAAAACCTGCAATCCTGGTGTCATTTTTTTATCGATGGCTTTTTTGGCCACAAAATCAATTTGGGCTAAAATGGTCGGATTCATGCCTACGTTTTCCGGAGCCGTGAAACCAAGTCGGTTGATTTTATGTGTGGTTAAACCGTCGTTTTCTTTGAAATGAGGCGCCACAGAAACCGGAAGTTTTCCTTTGGCTTCCACGGTACCGAAGATGATTTCGGCAGACACTTCCTGCGCGATATTACTGTTTTGATACGATTGCACCACACCTTCGATTTCGTCAAAACTGCTGATCTGCAACAGCGAATAAGGTTTGGTAAATGCATCGAGGATCACGACGTTGTTTTTCGCTATTTCCTGCAATTTTAAAAGTTCGGCGTCGGTAAATGCATGGCTTTTCCAGGCTCTGTCTGACTTGTGGAAACCGACAATTACCGTATTAAATGGTTTGAGTTTTACATTTAAACTGTCAATATTGTCGTCAGCAAATTCGGTGATTTCCGTGTATTTTTTTAAAGTAGAAACAAAAGCAGAATTGGTGTCGTCACCCAATTTTATATAAGCTATTTTGTTGTTTTCCAAATCCTTAATCGGAAGCACTTCATTTTTATTTTTAAGAACCGTGATTGCATTTTCATACAATTGGTATTGCAACGCATCGTTGTCTGACGCATTCAGATCATTGTACAAATTCTTCAGATCAATCGGTTTGTAATGATTCAATCCGGATTTGAATTTGTATTTCAGGATTTTCTTTACCGAATGTGCAAGCCTTTCTGGCGTTATGATCGTGTCCTGATAAGCAGCGCAAATCTTTTCATATGCGAACGGAACATTTTCAGCGAAAAGCAAAATGTCATTTCCAGCCAAAAACGCTTCAAGGTCAATTTCGCCAGGCTTTAAATAATTGCTGGCTGCTTTCATATTCAGCGCGTCGGTAAAAATCAATCCGTTGAAACCAAGCTGTTTTTGCAACACATTGGTTACCACATTGTGCGAAATCGACGACGGATAGTCAGGGCGCGTTTCCAATGCCGGAACGTTCAAATGCGCGACCATAACCGATTCGAGTCCTTCGGCAAAAAGTTTTTTGTAGGGATAAAATTCGGTTTCCTCGAGACGTTCGCGTGAAAAGTTTACTGTTGGAAGTCCGTAATGCGAATCGGTTTCCGTATCGCCATGTCCCGGAAAATGTTTTCCAGTTGACAATATATTTTCGCTTTGAAGTCCTTTCATCAGCGACAGCGCACTTTCGGCTACATTTTCTTTGCTTTCGCCAAAAGATCGGAAACCAATAATCGGATTTTTGGGATTGGTATTGATGTCTAAAACGGGCGCGAAATTGAACTGCAATCCCATTCTTTTGGTTTGGTAACCCATTTTCTGCCCTACTTTTTCAAGCAGGTTTTTGTCTTTGATCGCGCCTAAAGTCATGTTCCATGGAAAACGATAGGTCGAATCGAGCCGCATGCTCAAGCCCCATTCAGCGTCAATTCCGATAAATAATGGCAATCTTGATTTGGCCTGGAAACGGTTGGTCAATTTGGCCTGGCGAACAGGTCCGCCCTGAAAAAAAATCAATCCGCCGACTTTATTCTCTGTAATTAATTTGTCAATACTTCTGACATGCGCCGAATCTTTGTTGGAATAAGCCGCAATCATGAACAATTGCCCGATTTTTTCATCAAAAGTCAATTGGTTGTACACACTGTCGACCCATTTTTTCTGAATTTCAGAATCGTAGCCGTCGTTGTAAACCATCGGTTGGGAGTCAATAACCGTTTGAACAGCGGTTTCATTAGTTGGAATGGGTTTCACGTTTTTTGAACCGGCGCAACTGATCACCACAACAATAAAAGCAAGAAAAAGTATATTGAAAATTAATTTTTTCATTAAAAAAATATTGATTAAAAGAAACGGCTGTGCCAGCTATCTCCAGCGGGAACTTCCCAGCTTTCATTCCATTCTTCAATGGTATTAACGAGATTGTTGAATACAATCGTATTTTCGGAAACCGCTTTTTCCTTGGCCATTTTTTTGAATTCAATCAGGGGTTTGTGGGCAATGTGTTCGCCAAGTTTGAACGTCACATTCATTTTGTCGAGCAAATCAACCTCATATTTCTTTTCGAGATCCTGGATAAATTGCACCGAAGCGTCGATCGAGCAACCCGTTGCGATCTGGTTTTCCTGGTTGACGGCGATAATGATAAAACGGTTGTATTTTAATTGGTAAGACGCCTCAAGGCCGGTTCCATGCGCTGCCCAGTTTTCCAAAAATGATTTCAGGTCATTTTCGATTGAAGCAAATTCGTCATCAGAAAATTTTCTGTTCGACTGGTAAATCCAGATTTTTGATTCCGGTGGTAAACTTTCAAAAGGAACGTACATAATTTTATTTTTATAGGTTGAAAGAACTTTTAAGTCCTTACGGGGAATTATTTTTTCTCCAATCCCGTGATAATTTTAAAATAACGGAATTCTTTAGCCTTCGGATCGTACAACTCAATTTCGTTGTAGCTAACGATAACCTTATCTTTTTTCCGGATCAGATTGTCAGTAAACAAGGACGCGGTGTCAAAATAATCGAGGAATAAGAAACTGTGGCTTCTGTTATTTTTGTCTTTAACTTTTATGGTAACAAATTGGGACGTAATGATTTCAGAAATTTCACCTTCTACTTTTGGATAGTCAACCGGAGCCAGTTCTGCCGCTTCCTCGGGTTCGTTTGTATCTGACATGCTCATCAGGAAATCGGGACAAATCGCAAACATTTTAAGTGCGACCTGTTCGCCAAGTTTTCGCATTGAATCCTTATCATTTAACTCGACTTTGGTTATTTTATCGTAAGCTTCTTTATGATCGGTGAAACTTTTGAGGATGCAAAAACCAAATTCCAATTGCATTTTTTTGGGAGTGATCGTTTGCATGTCCAGATTTTTAGCAGCAATGCATTCACACGACTCTTTCGCCATGACGTCTAGCAAATCCTGCGAATAAGAAATCGAGCCAGCCAACATCAAAAAAACAACAATTGCATTTTTCATTTTATAGATCCTGCGCATTTGCGATGAGTTCGGCAACATCCATCACTTTAATCTCACCTTCTTTTTCTTTGTTTTTCACACCATCGGTCAACATCGTATTGCAAAATGGGCAACCCGCGGCGATAATTTGTGGTTGTGTTTCGAGTGCGTCTTCGGTTCTTTCGATATTGACTTCTTTGTTTCCGGGTTCGGCATCTTTAAACATTTGCGCGCCACCAGCTCCGCAACACAAACCATTTGCTTTGGAACGTTTCATTTCTACAAGTTCGGCATCGAGCTTTTCGATCAAATCACGTGGCGCTTCATAAACACTGTTCGCGCGTCCGAGATAACAAGGATCGTGAAAGGTAATGCGTTTTCCTTTAAATTGGCCACCTTCAATGGTCAGTCTGCCATCGTCCAAAAGTGATTTCAGGAATTGCGTATGGTGAATCACTTCGTAGTTTCCGCCAAGTTCCGGATATTCATTTTTAAGCGTGTTGAAACAATGCGGACAAGCCGTAACGATTTTCTTGGCTTCATAAGCGTTCAAAACCTCGATATTCATCATGGCCTGCATTTGGAACAGGAACTCATTCCCTGCTCTTTTTGCCGGATCTCCTGTACAACTTTCCTCAGTTCCGAGTACGGCAAACGGAACATTGGCACGGTTTAAAATCCGTACAAATGCTTTGGTGATCTTTTTGGCCCTGTCGTCAAAACTTCCGGCACAGCCTACCCAAAATAGAACTTCGGGTTGTTGGCCCTGAGCCAGCATTTCTGCCATTGTTGGCACTGTTAAAACTTCTGACATATTCTTAGTTGCTGAGTTGCCAAATACCGGAGTACCTGAGCAACAATTATAAATTATTCGGCAGCAAATCAACGCAGTCCCTTAGGTGCTTAGTTACTCCGCTGCTTTATTCGTGTTTCCCGTCGTCGAAAACCTGGATGGTGACTTCTTTTTCAACAAGATCGGTAAATTTTCCCCTGTAACGCGTGGCTTTGACCAAATGGTTGTCGATCCAGTGGTAGTTTCCGCCGCGTGGTTTTCCCATTACCATTCCGTGGTATTTGAAACCGTGTTGTTTGAGCCATCTTTCGGTATATTCCCGGTGTGCTTCCGTTCTTGAAGTAAAGAAGAAAATAATGTGGCCTTCGTCATACCAACGGTTCAGTGTTTCTAAAGCGTCGGGATACAATTCGGCAGTCAGCATTCTTTCCGGTTCTTCATTCGGGATGTCATCGCAAATCGTTCCGTCAATGTCTATGAGGTAATTTTTGATTCCTTCAGGTAAAACAGGGCTAATTTTGTGTCCGTTTTCAGTTGCTTCCTGTAAGTTTTTTTCAATTTCGTTTGCGTCCATTTGTGTTTGGTTTCTAATTTTGATTCATTAAAAACACCCTTAACCTCACTTATAAGAGAATTTTCGTTCTTATGTTAGTATTAATTTTCGTTTTTCCAGTTGAGTCGGTCCTGTTGGCTGTATTGCCAAGGCGCTCCGTTGTTTTCAATATTGGTCATCATCGCATTCAGTGACATTGGCGCGGCGCTCTGCTCCATAACGAGATACCTTCGCATGTCCATGATGATAGAAAGCGGACTGATGTTTACCGGACATTCTTCCACACAAGCGTTGCATGAGGTACAAGCCCACAATTCTTCAGGTGTGATGTAATCATTTAGCAGTGTTTTATTGTCCGGGACAAATATTCCTTTATTCGCATCTATATTTTTGCCCACTTCCTGCAAACGGTCGCGCGTATCCATCATGATTTTTCGAGGCGACAATTTCTTCCCGGTGATATTTGCCGGACAAGCTGACGTACAACGGCCACATTCCGTACAAGTATAAGCATTCAGCAATTGCACCCAATTTAAATCCTGGACATCGTTGGCACCAAATTTTGCGGGAACTGCATTTTCATCAATCGGAGCTGCTGCAAACGGATCGGCGTTTGGATCCATCATCAATTTGACTTCATTGGTCACCGATTCGAGGTTGTCGAATTTTCCTTTCGGATTTAAATCGGCATAATACGTATTTGGGAAAGCCAGTAAAATATGCAAATGTTTGGAAAAATACAGGTAATTCAGGAATATCAGAATTCCACTAATGTGAATCCACCAAAATGCGCGTTCGAGCAACATGACCATCTGGTTGTTCATGCCGTTAAAAACCGGAGCGATGAACTGCGACACCGGAAATGCGCCTGCTTTTTCATAATGGCCAAAACCTCCGGGAACATTTTGCAAATGGTAATCGGCGGCGTTCATCAAAAGGAATAAAGTCATTAATACGATTTCGAAATACAAAATATAATTCGCGTCGCTTTTTGGCCAGCCTTTCAAATCGGAATGAATGAATCTTTTGAGCTTGATGATATTTCGGCGAACGAGAAATGCAATTACGGCGACCAATACCAAAAGCGCCAGAATTTCAAATGAACCAATTAAAATGTTGTATAAAATTCCTAAAGGCGCAAAAACCCTGTGTGTTCCGAAAAGTCCGTCAATAATAATTTCGAGCACTTCAACATTGATAATCACAAAACCTACATATACAATAATATGCAGCAATCCAGCGATTGGGCGTTTGACCATTTTTGACTGTCCGAGTGCGATCAGCGCCATATTTCCCCATCTTGCAGACGGATTGTCTGAACGGTTGATGTCGCGCCCGAGTTTGATGTTGCGGATGATCTTCTGGATATTCACAGCAAAAAACCCAAAGCCGAGGCAAAGGATTATTGCAAATAAAATATTGTCTAAATAGCCCATAATTGCTAATTTACTTTTTAATCGTATCGTTTACCGGCGCAACATACGGTTTGTTTTTCTTTCCGAAAACCGAAATATTGACATAACGTGTTGGATTGAGTCTTACGTCCTGAAGAAGCAATTCGAGTTCTTTTGAAGTCTGCGTCAGGTTTTTATACAACGCTTCGTCTTTCAGCAATTTACCCATAGTCCCTTTTCCGGATTGTACATCATTAACGATCGCATCGACGCTGTTGAGTGTTTTTTGGAGGTTTTTCGCTGTTTTGCCGAGATCGGCTTTGTTCAGTGAATCGGAAATCTGGGAGAAATCTTTAGAAACTTTGTTGAAATTTGTTACGATTCCGTCGATTTTTCCCTTGTTGTTATCCAGGATTCCGTTCAAACTTCCGGACGCTTTATGGAATTGTTCCATCGTGACGCGCAATTCAGCCAAACTGACTTTTAAATTTTCCTGAGATTTTTTGTCAAGTACGTTATTTACGTTTGACAGCAGCAAATCGGCATTCAATAAAACTTTATCCAATTTTTCCTGGATCGGCGTGAGTTTTTCACCAACCAATGAAGTCAGTCCCGGAATATTGTCGCCCATCAAGGTGTCGCCTGATTCGGCCAAAACCGCATCTTTGTAATTCGGGATAATCTGGATTTGCTTTCCGCCAATGAGACCCGGTTCGTAAATGGCGGCGATGCTCGATTTCGAAATAGGGAAATCGGATTTGATCTGGAGTTCGATGCGAATTTTACCCGATTTGTCCAGGAATTCAATTTTATGCACTTTCCCGATCGCGAGTCCGTTGATGGTTACCGGCGCAGATGTCGTCAAACCTTCCACATTGTCATAATGCACATAAAACGTCTTGTAATCGGTCAGTAAATCACGGCCTTTCAGAAAACTGTAACCCCAGATAAATAATAAAATGGACGAAATAACTAATATGGCGGTTTTAATTTCTCTTGATATTTTCAAAATGCAATTTTTTTAAACAAAATTAATAATGTGATTCCTATTTGATGGCTTCCTGGACGGTTATTTTTTTTCCATCCTTAAACGCGACGATATACGCTGACGGATAACCCTTTGCGCGTGCTTCGTCCTGATTTCTTTTGGCCGTTTCATAATCGGAAGTTTCCCCATACATATATTTATAAAGGGTTCCATTATCTGAAGATACGGAAATATTTTGTAATCCCTTGAAATTTGATGGGACCGGATCGATTTTTTTACCTGCAGCAGCAATCTGGACTTTAAAAATTACTCCAGATATCGGTGCTTCGGTTTTTGGTTCCGTTTTTTTAGGTTCAGGGACTTTTGCAACCGGTTCTTCTTTTACAGCTGTTGGCGTAGTCTTGGCTTCCACTACCCTTTTTGATGGTTTTTCGTCGTTGCTTTCGTTGGCTCCGTTTCCAAAATATTCTTTTTTGTAACTGATGATCGCTGCGGCAATGGCTTCGGCAGTTTCCTGTTGTCCTTCTTCTGAATCGAGCATCGCACCTTCTTTAGGATTTGAGATAAATCCCATTTCGATCAAAACCCTTGGCATGTACGCTTTGTGCAACACCATGAAAGGCGCTTGTTTTACCCCGCGATTTTTACGTCCGTTGTCGTTGACAAAATTGTCCTGGATTTTACTCGCCAGTGAAATGCTGTTTTCAAGGTATTCTTCCTGCATCAAAGTTACTCCGATCATCGAACCCGGATTGTTCGGATCAAAACCTTCGTATTTTTGTTTGTAGTCTTTTTCTAACGTAATTACGGCATTCTCACTTTTTGCAACAGCAAGGTTCGAGGCGTTTTTATTCAAACCCATCACATACGTTTCAGAACCATCAGCGACCGTGTTTTTGTTGGCATTGCAATGGATGGAAACGAAAATATTAGCATCGGCGCGGTTTGCAATGTTGGAGCGTTCTACAAGTTCGATGAAAACGTCGGTCTTCCTTGTGTAGATTACATCGATGTTCGGATTTCTATCCAATATCTTACCTACTTTTAGAACTACCGCAAGCGCAATGTTCTTTTCGATATGCCCATTGTAAACGGCACCAAAATCGTGGGCGCCATGGCCAGCGTCTAAAGCGACTTTAAATTTTTGAGCGGATACTCCCTGAACTGAAAATGCAACAAAACATATAATTATTTGAAGTAAATGCCTGAATTTACGCGATTTAACCATTGTGATAAATAAAGTTAATTTTAATAAAAACCTTATGGTTTTGAATTTGATAAATGTTTATTTTTGACGGAAAATAATATGTAAGTTTGGCGCGTCGAAAATAAGCCATATTTTTACAAAAATAGCATTTAAACCTTTGCAGACAAACTTATTTAATATCGTTTTATCAGCATTTTTCCTAACAGTTGGTGCTGGCAAAATATATTCCCAGGAATTGCCAAAAAAAGCGACCCCGATACCTGCTATCACTCAAGGAGATAGCGTGTCTGTGAATATAAACGATGTCACGAAGGCCAAGGACACGGTCAAAACCGACAGCATCAAACCCAAAAAAGCGCTGCTCGAAAGCAAAATCCGTTACAAAGCAAAAGACTACGCGAAAATCAACCAGAAGAAAAAGGAGATTTACCTGTATGACCAGGCGGAATTGTTTTATCAGGATATCGAACTCAAGTCGGGAATCATCATTTTTAATTACGAAAAAGAAGAAGTGTACGCCGGGCGGATTAAAGATTCAACTGGCACTTACACACAGCTTCCGGTATTCAAACAAGGTTCTAATGTCGTCGAGCCCGATTCGATCCGATTCAATTACAAAACAAAAAAAGCGCTGATCTGGAATTCCAGGACCGACCAGGGCGAATTTAAAGTCAAAGCGCAGGTTTCAAAAAGGGTGAACGATTCGGTTTATTTCCTGAAAGGCGCACGTTTTACAACCGCTAAAGACATTGACGACCCGGAATATTATTTCCAAACCAACAAAATCAAATTTGTTCCCGGAAAAAAAGTCGTAACCGGCGTGACCAATATGGTCATTGCAGATGTTCCAACACCAATCGCTTTGCCTTTTGCATTTTTTCCAATGAGTGAAACGAGCCAATCCGGTTTGATCATTCCAACATTCAATGATACCCGAAACCAGGGTTATTCGCTGCAAAACGGAGGTTATTATTTTGCATTAAGCGACAATTATGACCTCGCGGTCTTAGGCGATTATTATACCAATGGAAGTTACGGAATGCGTTTCGAAAGCAACTACGCGACCCGCTACAAATACAGTGGAAACGTGAACATCCGTTTTGAAAACAACATTGCCAGCGAACGCGGATTTCCGGATTATTCGAAAACCACCAGATACAACATTCAGTGGTCGCATTCCCAGGATGCAAAAGCAAATCCTACATCCAGATTTTCTGCATCGGTAAATATGGGAAGCAGCAAGTTTTTCAGGCAATCCATCAATCAGATCAACGCCAATTCGACGCTTAACAACACTTTGAATTCGTCTGTGAGTTACACCAAAACTTTTCAGTCGGTTCCACAGGTTAATTTGTCTCTCGCTGCCACGCACAACCAAAATGTCAATACCGAACAGATCAACATGACCTTGCCAACGCTGCAATTGAGTGTTGACCGGATTTACCCGTTTGTCAGAGAAGGCGATGCGAAAAAAGGTTTTTTCAAAAACATCAACCTTCAGTACAATTTAAGAGGAGAAAACAGGTTTCAGACGACCGATTCGCTTTTCTTTAAATCGGAAATGTTTAAGGCCGCGCAAACCGGTTTCCAGCACAGCATTCCGTTGAGTACGAATTTCAAAATCTTCAAATATTTCAGCGCGACAACATCTGTCAATTATAATGAGGTATGGACGTTAAAAACAATTCGAAAGTCCTACAATTCACTGCTAAGCAAAGACACTACTGTTACGGTCAACGGTTTCGACGCGTTCCGGACATATTCCTTTTCTTCAAGCGTTGGGACAACCGTTTACGGAACGTTTAAGTTTGGCGACAATAAGAAAATCCAGGCGATTCGACACGTGATGCGCCCTTCGGTTTCTTACAGTTACACGCCAAGTTTCGAACAATATTACGATACTTATGCCGCCGACGGAAGCGGAACGATGGTTAAAGATTATACGCGTTTTGAAGGCGGGATTTTTGGCGCTCCCGGAAGATCCAATTCGAATAACATCGGATTCAGTCTCAGCAATACTTTTGAAGCCAAGGTTACCGATAAAGACAGCACCAAAACCGAACCCAAGAAAGTCATGCTGCTCAACAACCTGAATTTCTCTACCGGTTATAATATTGTTGCCGATTCCTTACCATGGACACCTTTGCGAATCAGCGGCGGAACGGTTTTGTTTAAAGACAAAATGAACGTCAATTTCGGGATGACTTTGAATCCGTATGCGATTGACAACAATGGAAAAACCATTAACAAATTCAACATCGATAATGGCGGGAGTTTGTTTCGGATGACAAGCGCAAATATGACGCTGAATTATACGATTTCAAGCACCGATGGCGACAAAGCCAAGAAAAAAGAGAATGTTCAGGGACAGCGAAATGGTGGCCGGGACGATGATTTGTTTGGGACCAACACCGATTTTAGCGACCGCAGGCAAAGCCAGTTTGATGACGACGATGCCGATAATGAAGACAGTGAATTCAAAGGTTTCTTCAATGCCGAATTGCCCTGGGACATGCAGCTCGCCTACCAGTTGACCTATTCAAATGTGGGACGTGAACAGGAAATATCCGGAAACTCGTTGATGGTTTCTATGAATGCCGATTTGACGCCAAAATGGAAAGTCGGTGTTTCTACAGGTTATGATTTCGTACAAAAAGGCGTTACGTTTACACAATTCCGTTTCGAAAGGGATTTGATGAGCTGGCGCATGGATTTTAACTGGACACCATTCGGAACCAACGCATACTGGAGTTTCTTCATCGGAATCAAATCGGGTGTGCTGAGCGACATCAAATGGGAAAAACGAAAAACACCAAACCGTGTTTTGCAACAAAACTAATATGAAAAAAATCATCTTTACAGAAAAAGCGCCTGCGCCAATTGGGCCATACAATCAGGCTGTTTTAGCGGGAAATACCCTTTACACTTCGGGACAGATCGCGCTCGATCCGCAGACTATGGAACTTGTAATTTCGGACATTGAAACAGAAACCAAACAAGTCATGGAAAACATGAAAGCGGTTCTTGAAGCAGCCGGAATGACTTTTGAAAATGTGATCAAATCAACGATTTTCATCATGGACATGAATGATTTTGGCAAGATAAACACCGTCTACGGAAGTTACTTTAATGAAAAAACCGCTCCTGCAAGAGAAACGGTTCAAGTAGCTGGTTTGCCGAAAAATGTAAATATCGAAATCTCAATGATCGCGGTATTGTAGCAATCCTATTTGTTCAGGGAATGGTAAGCGATGAGTCCGTCGATAGGACGGCGCAACACATTTCCTAATTTCAGTTTGTGTTTGTCTAAAACCTGTTTGAGTTCGTCTTTGAGGTAAAACGCGATCGAACCAATAAAATGGATCGGTAATTCCTTGTGGTTTTCGTATTGTTTGATGTACAAATCCACAAAATCTTCCATGCATGCAAAAATGATTTTTTTGCAGAATTCTTCGTCCTTGTTCTGGATCAGGAATTTTGCGAAAGTCGCCAAGTATGCGTTCGGATTTGGTTCTTTATACAAATGGTGTTTAATCACATCAGCATCGAGATTGTAAGCAGCTTCAAATTTTGTCGCCAGATCTTTTGGCATTTTATTGAAATAATACCCGCGGATCAAATGCCTTCCGAACTGGTTTCCGCTGGCGTCGTCCATTGCGATGTATCCCAATGACTGTACTTTTTGGTGTAAAACCGTACCGTCAAAATAACTGCAGTTTGAACCAGTACCCAAAATCGCCACGATGGCTTTTTCGTTTTTAGGCGTGGTCGCATAAACTGCGGCATACGTATCTTCATGTACGGAAATGACTGCTTTGGGAAAATATTCCTTAAAAATTCCAGCGAGGAAATCGCGCATTCTTTCGGTTCCGCAACCGGCGCCGTAAAAATACAAATGCGATACGCTTTTTTTGTTGTGCGAAATGTCAAATTTATCGTCGAGGCGTGCAATGACCTGGTCTTTTCCAAGCACTTCCGGGTTGAGCCCTAACGTTTGGGTAGTAAACAAAACTTTTCCGCTGTCATCAATCGAAATCCAGTCTGCTTTTGTGGAACCACTATCTACTAATAATTTCATTGGGTTTATGGGTTTATGAGTTGGTTTATTGTGAACTTCGTCCCCTAGCCCCGATAGCAGTGTAAATCATTTTTATCGCTTGAAATTTATTGTCGTGAAAGACGGTGTTGGTGCGATAAAAATATTGAAACGAATAGCGGGAAAAGCTTCAGAAAAAACAAATCCCGCTATGAAAATAACGGGATCTGGTAAATGTATGTATTATTTTAAACCTGCAACATATACAGAAAGGTCAATTAATTTGCTAGAATATCCGTATTCGTTATCGTACCATGAAACCAACTTAAAGAACGTTGAGTTCAGGCCAATTCCAGCTTTAGAATCGATGATTGAAGTGCGTGAATCGGATACGAAATCCTGAGAAACCACTTCGTCTTCTGTAAATCCAAGAATTCCTTTCAATTCATTTTCAGAAGCTTTTTTCAACACAGCCATGATTTCTTCGTAAGAAGTTTCTTTGGCCACTTTTACAGTCAAATCGACTACAGAAACATCAACTGTTGGTACGCGGAAAGACATTCCTGTCAGTTTTCCGTTCAAAGCCGGAATAACTTTTCCTACTGCTTTTGCAGCACCTGTTGATGATGGAATGATGTTTACGCTTGCTGCACGTCCGCCTCTCCAGTCTTTTTTAGATGGTCCGTCAGCAACCATTTGCGTAGATGTTGACGCGTGAACTGTTGTCATCAAACCTTCGACAATTCCGAAATTGTCGTTGATTACTTTGGCCAATGGCGCAAGACAGTTTGTCGTACATGAAGCGTTTGAGATTACGGTATCTGTCGCTTTGGCTTCCGTATGGTTTACACCCATAACAAACATTGGAGCATCTGCAGATGGCGCCGAAATGATTACTTTTTTAGCACCACCTTCGATGTGTGCTTTTGCTGTTTCGATTGTTGTGAAGAAACCAGTACATTCTGCTACTACATCTACATCCAGTTCGTCCCATTTTACTGCTTTAGGATCTCTTTCTGCAGTTACGCGGATGTGTTTGTCGTTTACGAATAATTTTCCGTCTTTCACTTCCACTTTTCCGTTGAAACGGCCGTGAACTGAATCGTATTTTAAAAGGTAAGCCAAATGGTCTACATCTAATAAGTCATTGATTGCAACAACTTCTACATTATCTCTGTTGTAAGTTTCGCGGAACACAATTCTTCCAATTCTTCCGAAACCGTTAATTCCTAATTTTACTGTTGACATGTTTTATATTTAAGATTTTATATTTATGATTTACGAATTTTGACTGCCTATTTACGATTGCTGATCCATTTTCAAATCTGAAATCGCAAATCTGAAATTTTATGTGGACATGATTTCGGAAACGCGCAGCAATTCGCGGTCAATTTCCGTATGGTTTTTAATGGCGTGTTCCAATGGCGTTAAGTTGATTTTATCTCCTGAAAGTCCGACCATGTAATTTGATTTTCCCTCCAATAAAGACTCCACGGCTTTAACACCGAGGCGACTCGCAAGCACACGGTCAAAACAAGATGGCGATCCGCCACGTTGCATGTGTCCGAGGACGGAAACGCGCACATCGTATTCAGGCAAATTGGTTTCGACATAATCTTTAAGTTCGAATACGTTTTTTCCGATTTTATCGCCTTCAGCAATCACAACGATGCTCGATGATTTCCCTGACGCTTTGCTCTTTTTTAAAGAATCAAGCAAACGGTCAAGTCCTAAATTTTCTTCCGGAATTAATATTTCTTCGGCTCCTGCCCCAATTCCGGCGTTTAATGCAATATGTCCGGCATCTCTTCCCATGACTTCAACAAAGAACAAACGGTTGTGAGAACTGGCAGTATCGCGGATTTTATCTATAACGTCAATCACGGTGTTGAGCGCCGTATCGTAGCCTAAAGTAAAGCTTGTACCGTAAATATCGTTATCAATGGTTCCCGGAATTCCCATCACAGGAAAGTGGTATTCACTGTTAAAGACTTCGGCGCCGGTGAAACTTCCGTCACCTCCGATTACGACCAAACCTTCAATTCCGGCTTTTTGCAGATTATCGTACGCTTTTTTACGGCCTTCCGGCGTCATGAATTCTTTTGAACGGGCAGATTTTAAGATGGTTCCGCCTTTATTTACAATGTTATTTACGCTTCGTGGTCCCATTTCCTTGAAGTCGCCTTCAATCATTCCCTGGTAACCGCGGTAAATTCCGATGCATTCAATGTGGTGATAAGCACAGGTTCGAACCACTGCGCGAATGGCTGCGTTCATTCCGGGTGAATCTCCTCCGGAGGTCAGCACGCCAATTTTTTTTATCGTTTTTGACATTTATTTTACTATTAAAATGTAAATTTAGCAAACATCAATGAGTTTTCAGGTACTGATTTTAATAGTTTAATAAAAAAACAGAAATTCAAACGTTTTCGTTGATAAGTTTTTCATTTGTCATAATAAGTTCTTATATTATGCAAATCAGGTTTTGACATTAATCGTCATTAGGAACGGCTTCGCTGTTTGGTTTGGGATTGTCGGCCTTTTTTTCCTTGTTTTGTTTGGTGGTTTTGTTTTCGAAATTGATGTAGTCTGGCGCCAATTGAGAATCCGGAACTTGTTCGTCAGCTTTCTTTTCGGTATCGATTTTTTTATTGAACAATCTGTTAACCAATTCCTTGAATGTATCGAAATCGACCGCATACGAAATACCAATTCCCTGCGTATAACCAATTCCCTCTCCTATATAATTGATGTCATTTTCACGGTTGAATACACGAAGGTTCATCGTTCCGTCTTCATTCACGCGATATTGCACTTCCACATCACCAACAACAGCAGATTCATTGATTCCGCCTACAGGAACACCCAATTTTCCATTGATCGTAATGCGTTCGCTGACTTTTGAAGAAACGGTTACGCCAAAACGTCCGTCTGATTCGGTTCCTGGTGTTCTGTCAGCGGCCACCAGATCAACACCAATGACAATCTTTCCGTCGTCATCTTTGAAAATATCCCCAAAAATATCACTGAATTTCTCGTATAAGTTATTCGTAATCGTACTCTGATTCACACCTTCCACACTCAAAAATCCGCCGGTTGACAGCAGAATCAACGCTTGTTTCTGGCGAACGTCTTTGTCATCGAGTTTGGTTTGTATTTCCGATTTCAGCACCGAACTTACCGTTGGGAACGTAATATCGAAATCAGGTTCCGGACTGGTCAAATTTCCTTTCAATCCGATGATTACTTCCACCGGAACTTTTTTATTCAAAGAGGAATTATCGAGTAAAACGCCTGGGTTTGCAGAAGTTCGGTACACCGCTTCCAAATTTAATACCGCGCGCATCGGATCGCCTTCCCAGGTAATCGAGCCGCCTTTTTTAACATCGAATTTTTTGTTGATCAGTCCGCCATAACGGAAATTATACGTTCCTTCATACGCCTGGAAATCGCCCCACATATTAAATTTCCCGAGCGTATTGATTTTAAACAACAACGATCCGAAACCTTTTCCTTTCATACCGTGGCCCGAATTCCGGTCAAGGATCACTTCTACTTCCGCGTCCGGCGTGATGTCAAAATCAAATTCGAGTTCGAGTCCGTTATAATTGCGCGTATTATCAACAATTCCTTTTTGGATGTTGAATTTTTCGTTTTTCGTAATAAAATGAATGTAATTGTTATCGCCCGTCGCAGCCGCATTGTTGATCGGAATTTTTACAACAGTTCCTTTTTCAGATTTTGCGTTGACTTTAATAAACAGTCCGTTTGTTGGTCCCGAAATCGACGCCGATCCATTGATAAAAGCAGTTCCGAAATATGCCGCATCTTCGCTGTCCTGCGTATCAAGCGCCAAAAGACGTTCGGATTGGATGCTCAAATCGAGTTTCCAATCTGCAAAATTGTTGTGGCCGATGTTTCCGTTCAGTCGCCCAACGGTTTTGTATTTGGTATCGGTCAGCGTCACATTCTGGAACAGGAATTTATCGCGCGTCACGTCGACCACCGCACCGTTTTCGATTTGGTAATCAACATTCAGGTACGGAATTCCCATTCCTGCATCTTTCATAAACAAACGCCCGTTGATATCAAGATCGCTGACGTTTCCGGCGATATTTGAACGTCCGGAAGCAAATCCGCGTACGTTAGACAACACGCCTACACCAAGTGAACCAAGAACACCGAGATTGAAATCTTCAAAATTCACATCGAGGTTCAGTTTTGTCTTTTTATTCGCAATCGCAATGTCGCCCTGGGCAGAAAACGATTCAACATCTTCATTCTCAATATTTGCATTGAGGGAAAATTTCTGCAGACTGTCATCGCCTTCAATATTGAGGTTCATCGTTCCGAGCGCGATCGAATTGACTTTCAGTTCGTCAATTTTGATCGAAGCCGTCGGTTGGTAAACGGCATTGTTTTCCTTGAAATTGACACTTCCGTTGAGATTTCCGGCAATCGAGAATTTTTCGAGTGTCGGCGTGACCTTATCGAGTTCGACTTCGGTAAAATTGAGCTTTAAATCTTTGTAACTTTTGCCACGGAGCACACCGCTGAGTTCAATTTTCTGCTGTTCATGCGACATGACGATGTTGTCGATGTTGAAATTTTTGAACCCCTTGTCAAATACTACTTTGTTGTCATCTGAATCCTGTTCGTTTAAATACCACAGATAATCCTTGAATTTCATTTCCGATTTTTGGATTCCAACCACACTTTGTTTGTCTTTATTGATCGTATGATACAAGTTCAGATTGAAATAATCCTGCGCCTGGTTTCCACCTTTAAATTCGGAACGAACGAACAACGTATCTTTTGTAGTTACATTGATCAGGCTGAAGTCGCTGACTTTGTATTGTTTGGTTTTGATGCTGTCGATGACCACATAAGTATTGAAAAGCGGGTTTTTGTTGTCGATATCAATCTTAATGTTATCGAATGTATTCTCGAAAGCCGAAATTTGTGGCGAACTGAAGTTAAACTTAAAATCGTCGTTGTCAGAATTGATGCTTCCACGCAAAGTCGTATTGGTTCCGATGTTGATTCCCGGATAAAAAATCTCAATCACTTTATTGTAAACCGTGAAGTTGAATCGAAGGAATTGGCCCTTTTTAATTTTGTTCGGATTGTAGTTCGCATACAAACTTCCGAGCGAGTTTTCAGCCATTTTCCGAAGCTGCGAAAACTGGTATTTCCCAACTATTTTCCCTTCAATGATATCGGGCGAATTGATCGAAATGGTACGCACACGTTGTTCGTCGAAACTTGAATTTATCGTGAAGTCATCAAAGATGTAAGTGTCCTTATTGTTCTGATAAGATGTTTGGTTAATAAAAATATTTCCCTGAATATCGTCAAGCGAATTACCTGAAATATTCATCACAATATCGCCTTTAAAAATCGAAACCGAATCTTTTACGAAATTCAGCTTGCTTAAGTTGGCGTAGTCAATTTTGGTATGAAAATCATACGCATATTCCTTCTTGCTGAAGTTGACAGAACCTTCAAAATCCATAAACAAATTCGGGTCATTGACAAAAACTTTTCCTTTAAAAAATGGTTTTTTAAAACTTCCGTCAACGATCACTTTCGTGTAAGTGTAATTGTTGTAATGCACTTTAATGATATCGCCCGAAAACTTGGTGTCCAGATATTTTTCAGTGAATCCTTTTCCATCGACATCAACGTTCATGCTGACTCTGCGAATGTCTTTTCGGTCGAGAAAACTTCCCAAATCGAAATCTTCCAGAATGATATTTCCAACGTAAGTCGCGTTGTCGATGTTGTCAATGTCGGTCATCGTCAAGTTTGATTTGATATTTCCGAGTACCGTTCGCAGATAAAAATCGGTATCGATGGTTTTGGCCGTGATTTCCGCTTTTCCGGAAAGTACAAAAACGCCAAGTTTCTTCAACGAACTCGGGAGTTTCTTTCCGAGCACATTTGGAAGCAAAGTCACCAAATTGTCGTATGTCGACGACACTTTCGAGAAATTTCCGTTCATGTAAAAGAATTGCCCTTCTTTTCCGAAAAGGTTCTTAAAATTCACGTTTCCAATAATCTGAGAATTGTAATTGTCAATCAAACGCAAATTGGTCGCCGTCAAATCGTTCAGCGTTCCTTTGATATTTGCACGAAGGTTGAATTTTCGGTTTTTGCCCAATTCTTTGGAAAAATAACGAATGTCGTTTGTTGCAAGCCGCGCCGAATCGACTTTGATATCGAACTTCACTTTGTTGTTGAAATCGGTAAAATCGGTCCGGATGTAATTCAGCACCACATCGCCCTTCAGAAAAGATTCTGCCGTAAGCATGTCCAGATTCAGCAGTTTGATCTGCGTTTTGGAGTACGTAAAGTTCGAAGATAAATTTTCAACAAACAAACCGCGGTGATCGAGCATCGACATTTTTTTGATGTTCATTGTCACTTCCGGTCCGTGAATTTTAAAGTTGCCGATATCGGCGTTGAGCTTTTTGAAATCGAGATCTTTTGGGTTTTTCCGATTTTCATCAATTAGCATGAAGCGTCCATTTGTAAAATACGCGTTTTCAGCAGTCATCAAAAACTTTTTCGTCGAAGGTTTGCCAGAATCGAACGACGCGATAAATTTGTCGAGATTGGTTCCGTTTTCACCTTTGTATTGCTTTAGGTTGAAAACCAGTCCGTCCAATCGGATCACACCAAAAAACAAATCGCCATCAACCATTTTACTGAGGTCCAGAACGTTGGTTTTGATTCGGTTTGCATAAATCAGCGTGTCTTTGTGATGGTCGCGAATCATCACTTTTTTAAGTTTTACGCCGCCAAAAACTGTAATCGCCACCTGATCGATATGAATGTCAGTTTTGTAATCGTGGTTTATCGTTTCGGTAACGTAATCGGCAATTTTGGTTTGCACAACCGGTAATGACAGTGCGATGGCAAGTACCAGCAAAAGTAGGATCAGTCCAATAATGGAACGAAATACTATTTTTCTAAATTTTTTGATACCGGCTCTGTTTTTTAATTTTTGCACTGAATTTTAATTTGCCCGCGGAAACGACAGCACCTTTGACAAAAAATCTCTAATTTTGTAAGCGCTGTAAAAGTAAAGATTTTTTTTACAGCATACTGTCAAATATAATCCAAAATCCGCGCTTTTTTATGCACCAGCCGCCAGTTTTTATACTTGCTATCGAAAGTTCCTGCGATGATACCGCTGCTGCGGTTTTACAAAACGACAAAGTGTTGTCAAATGTTGTGGCCAATCAACTGATTCATTCCGAATTTGGCGGCGTCGTACCCGAACTGGCTTCGCGTGCACACCAACAAAATATCGTTCCGGTTATCGAGGTTGCTTTGCGAAAAGCCAACGTCAAAAAAGAACAATTATCGGCAATCGCGTTTACACAAGGTCCGGGTTTGATGGGTTCACTTTTGGTCGGAAGTTCGTTTGCCAAATCTTTATCGCTGGCGCTTGATGTGCCACTAATCGCTGTAAACCATATGCAGGCGCACGTTTTGGCTCATTTTATCGACGAAGAAAATTTTGAAAAACCGGAATTCCCGTTCTTAGCATTGACCATTTCCGGCGGGCATACCCAAATTTTGACAGTAACAGGTTTCTTCGACATGGAAGTCATTGGTGAGACAACCGATGATGCCGTTGGCGAAGCTTTTGATAAAAGTGCAAAAATCCTCGGATTGCCATATCCGGGTGGTCCGCTGATCGACAAATATGCGCAATCGGGAAATCCGAGAGCCTTTGTTTTTACCAAACCAAAAATTGCCGGACTTGACTTTAGTTTTTCGGGATTGAAAACAGCGATTCTATATTTCATTCAAAAGAAAGTTGCTGAAAATCCGGATTTTATAGCCGAAAACCTAAATGATATTTGTGCGTCTATTCAACATACGATTATCGAAATTCTGATGGACAAATTAAAACTGGCCGTAAAAGAAACTGGCATTAACCAGATCGCCATTGGCGGCGGCGTTTCGGCCAATTCTGGGATCCGCAGTACATTGAAAGCGGCTGAAAGCAAATACGGCTGGAAAACTTTCATTCCAAAATTTGAATATACAACAGACAATGCCGCGATGATCGGAATTGTAGGTTACCAAAAATTCTTAAACAACAACTTCGAAAATTCATCCGTGGTTTCCAAAGCCAGGATCGCCCTTTAAATTATGCAATTATTTTACAATCCCAACATTACAAACGATACCGAAACCTTCTTTTTCGACAAAGAAGAAAGCAAACATATTATTAAAGTAATGCGAAAAAAAACCGGTGATATCTTGTTTGTTACGAATGGTTTGGGGTTTCTGTTCAAAACTGAAATTGAATTGGCGTCCGATACAAAATGTACCGTTAAGATCGTCTCGTCTGAACAATCTGAAAAACCAAAATTTCATTTGCATCTCGCTGTCGCACCAACGAAAATGAATGACCGTTATGAATGGTTTTTGGAAAAAGCAACCGAAATTGGCATCAGCGAAATTACGCCGATTATTTGCGACCATTCCGAAAGGAAATTCATTAAAACCGATCGTTTTGATAAAATCCTGCAATCAGCGATGAAACAGTCGTTGCATTATTATTTGCCCAAACTCAACGAACCCATTGCTTTTAAAGATTTTGTCAAAATTAAAAATAACGGCATAAACCTTATCGCCCATTGTGAGGAAACCGAAAAAAAATCGCTTAAAGATGTGGTCAAACGCGATGAAAATGTAACGGTTCTTATTGGTCCTGAGGGTGATTTTTCTGAAAAGGAAATCCAATTGGCCTTGCAAAATGATTACACTCCGGTGATGTTGGGAAATACGAGATTGCGTACAGAGACAGCAGCGATTGTTGCTTGCCACAGCGTAGTATTTATAAATGAGTAAGTTAGTCAAAATGTTAAAATAAGTTTGCTATATTCGCAAGGAACCAAAACAATTGACATGACAAAAATTTACTTTGCATTCTTATTTTGCTTTTCCATTTCTGGTGCCGTATCAGCTCAGGTGACAATCACACAACAGCAATATATTTGCAATACAGGAGATTGCGCGACACTTCTCGCAAACTACACCGATTCGAGAGATACCAGTGATTATATTGTAACTCCGATTGCATATAATCCGTTTTCATACTATGGCGGAACGCTGCTTCCCATTCCTGCAAACACAATGAATCAGGATGATTTTTGGGCCACAAGTCTTGAGCTACCGTTTAGTTTTTGCTTTTACGGCATTCCATATTCTAAGGTGCAATGTAGTACAAACGGTATCCTGTCATTTGACAGCGATTATACTCCTGGGGATTTTAGTGACTGGCTGGCAGCTGATGTGACATTCCCAAGTCCGGATTTTCGATTAAAAAATGCAATTTATGGCGTTTATCAGGATTTGGATTTTGACGCAGGTAATGCTCAGACGCAAAACATCAACTTTTATGTTTTAGATACTGGTATTTATGCAGCGCCAAATCGTATTTTCGTATTTAACATAAACCACATTCCCAATTATAGAGTATCTGATCCTGGAAATACAAGCGGCCTTCAAACTTCACAAATCGTACTTCATGAAACAAGCAACATTATTGATGTGAATGTTGAAAGAAGGGTTGGAAATTTGGTTTGGGAGAGCGGTGTGGGATTAATCGGAATACAAAACGTTGACGGTACAAAATCAGCGGTTCCGCCTGGACGCGGCATTGGTTCTTGGTCTGCATACAACGAATCGTATCGTTTTTCACCTTCTGGAGAATCGAATATCAATACGGTGTGGACTTTAAATGGTGAAGTAGTTGGCACAGGAAATACAATTAACGCGTGTCTTTCCAGTCCTATTGACCACTATTCTGTCAGCACCACTTTAACCCGTTGTGAGGGAACTCAAATTGTTTCTTCCGCAGATTACGATTTAACAGGTTTTGCTATTCCAGGATTATCCAATCCTGTAGACCTGACATTTTGCGTTCCTGACGCTGCGCCGGTTATTATCGATCTCACCCAAAATGAAAGCTTTATTCTTGCCGGTAATAATCCTTTAAATCACCGAATTAGATATTACCACACGCTGGCAGGTGCGGTTTACGCAATACCTGCAGCCAGGATCATCGCGCCACAATCTTACGCAGCCAACCTCGGAGTCACGGGAATTTACGTACGAATCGAAGAAATTTTCGGTATCCATTGTCCCGCAACCAGGATTTTTTCATTAATTGGGACATCTCCTGCGACTACGCCACAGGGAAGCGGGATGCAAACTTTCAGTCCGGGACAGACCCTGAATGATCTCAACGTCACTGGAACGAATATTGTTTGGTATGATACACAAACAGGCGGAAATTTGCTTTCAGGAACTACACTTCTGCAGCATAATTTTACCTATTATGCGGAAAACTCCAATGAGGGTTGTCCGACCAAACAAGCCGTGGCCGAACGATTGGCCGTAACTGTTCAGTCTAATTTAGATACCAATATTTTTGACCGCAAAAGCTTAAAAATCTATCCAAATCCAACAGACAGACAACTCACGATTTCGTATCCTGAAAATTTAAATCAGATTGATATCTACAATTCGGTTGGCCAATTGATACTTTCAAAAAATCCTGCACAAGCGGAAATTAAAATCGACGTTTCTAATTTGAATCCAGGTGTTTATTTTATAAAACTCAGCTTAGGATATCAAACGACCACCGCGAAATTTATTAAAAATTAAAGCAATAATTAAAAAAGCCTGCAGTTACATATTTATGAAAAAAATGATTTTGATATTCCTGTTGGTTTCGTCCAATTGCTTCGCGCAGGAAATCGCGTTACTGAAATACAGCGGCGGCGGCGACTGGTATGCCAATCCGACTTCGTTGCCCAACCTGATCAAATTCTGCAACCAAAATATCAATACGAGAATCAAAGCAAAACCAGCGACTGTAGAACCTGGAAGCCCCGATTTGTTCTCGTATCCTTTTGTGCACATGACCGGACACGGAAACGTAGTTTTTAATGTTAATGACGTGATCAATCTCAGAAATTACGTAACTTCGGGTGGATTTTTGCATATTGATGACAATTACGGACTCGACCAATACATTCGGAAAGAACTTAAAAAAATCTTCCCAAACAATGACCTGGTTGAAATTCCTGCCAGCCATCCCATTTTCCAAAAGCCCTACTCCTTTCCTGCCGGAATCCCAAAAATTCACGAGCACGACGGAAAACGGCCACAGGCTTTCGGGATTTTTATTGAAGGCCGATTGGTGCTTTTGTATACTTATGAAACCGATCTTGGCGACGGCTGGGAAGATCCGGAAGTCAATAACGATCCGGTTGATGTACGCCAAAAAGCGTTAAAAATGGGCGCAAATATCATGAGTTATATTTTCAACAATTAGCAGCAACAGATGGTGACTTCGAAAACAATTGGAAACGGAATTTTACGTGCGGTCGGAATTTTAGCAGCAGTTTTTGTCCTACTTTGGTTTTTGTGGCAAATACAATCGGTCCTTATCTACCTGATCGTGGCTTTGATCCTGACGCTCATTGGCAATCCGATGATGGCATTTTTCAGGAAACGGTTAAAATTCAACAACATTTTTGCGGTCATCGCAACCTTGCTGATCTTCATTCTCATTATTGGCGGATTTATCATGATGTCTGTGCCACTAATTGTAAATCAGGGACAAAATCTTGCGCTGCTGAATACACGCGAAATTGAATCGGACGTCACCAAATTGATTTCGCAGATCACGGTTTTCCTCGAACAACACAATATCGATTCGTCGCAATTGCTCAAGGCGAATGTGACTTCGAAACTCAACTTTAACTTCATCCCGAATTTCCTAAATGCGATTCTGGGAACCATCAGCAGTTTCGGTCTCGGACTGGCTTCCGTTCTTTTCATTACTTTTTTCTTTTTGAAAGATACAGACATGTTTTTACGCGGATTTAAAATCATTCTTCCGGACGCGCACGAATCCAGGATCCTGAATTCTCTCGATAAAATCAACCATTTGCTGAGCCGGTATTTTATTGGAATTTTGATCCAATTGTTTATCATTTTTGTACTGTACTTGGTTGTATTGTTGATTTTTGGGGTTCCAAATGCTTTTGTGATTGCATTTTTATGTGCGGTTTTGAATATCATTCCGTACATCGGACCACTGATCGGTTCGGTACTCGCGGCTGTATTAACGATGCTGAGCCATTTGGGAGAGGATTTTCAATCGGAAATTCTGCCTGTCACAATTTACGTGATGATTGGTTTTTGGATCGTCCAGATTATTGACAACAACGTATCGTCGCCATTTATTTTTTCGAACAGCGTCAAATCACATCCGCTTGAAATTTTCCTCGTAATCTTAATTGCAGGTTTCCTTTTTGGCATACTCGGAATGATTATCGCCGTGCCTTTGTACACGATTTTAAAAGTGATTGGCAAGGAATTCCTGCCCGAAAGTAAAATCGTCCAGTTGCTCACCAAAGACATTTAAAACTTGGACACTTCGATTTTACAGCCCGAAATACAGGATTTTATCAATGCAAATATTGGAGCTGACCTTGCAAAACTGGCTTTTCAGAAAAATCCGTTTCCTGAAATCGAATACACTTTGATTTTAAACCAGATTGCAGCCAAATCCAAAGCAAAAGATAAACTTCCAACATGGTTCCAAACGAGTGGAATTGTTTATCCTTCGAAAATTTCTGTCGAACAAACGTCGTCTGAACGCACGGCAAAATACAAATCGCAACTTGTTTCCGGACAAAAACTGATCGACCTGACTGGCGGTTTCGGTGTTGATGATTATTATTTTTCACAAGTCGTCAATGAAGTGATTAACTGCGAAATCAACGAAACGCTATCGGAAATCGTCGCACACAATTTTAATAAACTTCAGGTTAAAAACATTCAATGCATCGCCGGAGACAGTTTCGTCACACTGCAAGCTGTTGGAAAATGCGATTGGATTTACATCGATCCGTCGAGGCGGAATGATGCAAAAGGCAAAGTTTTTATGCTGAAAGATTGTTTGCCCAATGTTCCTGAGAATCTTGATTTCTATTTTGGATATTCAAATAATATGCTGATTAAAACCGCGCCCATACTCGATATTTCTGCGGGTTTAGCTGAACTTAAAAATGTAAAAAACATCCACATCGTCGCGGTTGACAACGAAGTCAAGGAATTGCTTTGGGAAATTTCGAAAGATTATTCAGGTGAAATTGAAATCAAAACAGTTAATCTGCTTAAAGAAAAAACAGAGCAATTTGATTTCACGTTGGATTCAGATGTTGTGCCAACTTACAATTTCCCAAAAAAATATCTATACGAACCAAACAGTGCTGTGATGAAATCGGGCGGATTTGACCAAATTGCCGTTTCATTCAAATTGGACAAACTCCACCAGCATTCCCATTTGTACACTTCGGATGCAATTGTTGATTTTCCGGGACGAATTTTTGAAATTGAAACTTCAATTCCGTACGCAAAATCCGAAATGAAATTGCATTTAGAACAAAAAAAAGCCAACATTACCACACGGAATTTCCCTGATTCGGTAGAAACCATCCGCAAAAAATGGAAAATAAAAGATGGCGGAAACGAATATTGTTTTTTTACAACTGATGCAAATAACAATAAAATAGTTTTAATTTGCAGCAAAATCAAACAAGCATGAAACGATTATTATTCCTGGCGTTCTTATTCCTGAATGCAACTCTAAATGCCCAAAAACCCTGCGATTTCAATACAAACGTCACCGATTCTTTGGGATCTTATAAATCGACCAAAGATTATTTGGTTTATGAGAAAAATTTTGGCGGAAGCGCAAGTTATATTTTCAACTCGATCGTGGTTTCTGACGGAATGCCGACTTTACAGGTACAATTTATCGAAAAAAGCTTCGATTTCATTAAAGCCAAATGCCTTGACAAAAATTCGAAAATCTATTTCCAGCTCGTAAACGGGAAAATTGTAACGCTTTTACACATTGACGAACAAGTTTGCGGTTCGATGGTTCGCGACGACAAAGGCATGAACAACCGCATTATGACCGGGCATTTTATGTTTAGGAAAGAAGATTACCAAAATTTGAAAACGTCGCCGGTTTCGTTTATGCGAATCAAATACGGTTCGGAATCGGTTGATTATGTGATGAAGAAAAGTTTCAAAGCAGAACTTGACGGATTGTATTATGATCCTGAAAACTACTTCATTAATTATTTTCACTGTATCGATGACTTGAATTAGTCACATTTCCATTTAAAATTCGACAGCTTGTTGCGTTGGGAGTTTTTGAGGTTGTAATGCCACCATTCGCTTTCAAAAATACGGAACCCGCTTTTGACCATGATACGCTTGAGCAATTTTCGGTTGTCAATCTGGACTTCTGAAAGGTTTTCATAATCGTGCGCAGCTTCGGGTCCGAAAAAATCAAAACCAGTTCCCATATCGAGTTCTGTGCCGTTTGCGTCAACAAGCGTAATGTCGACCGCGCCACCGCGATTGTGGATCGAACCTTTTTTTGGATCGGCGACATAAATCGGGTTGGCAACAATTTCGAACATTTTTTTCTGGATGTCAAGCGGACGGTAACAATCAAATATTTTAATCCGATAGCCTTTTCTAATAAATCGTTCATTGGCTTCGGCCAAAGCCATGACGGTTTTGTACCTTAGGTAACATTCGGCGCAATCATACACCTTGGCTTTTAAAAAATTATCGGTTGTGGCATATTTCATGTCATAAACAAAATCTTTGCTGAAGTCTTTCAGGTTTACAAAAGTGGTATCGGCAATTGAATTTTCATCAGCAATATTCTGTGAAAAAGCCGGTGAAAATAAAAAACAGCAAGCCAGAAGCAGGTAATATTTCATATACAAATTTTGGAATTACAATATCAGGATTATTTTCGAATTCGGCATGACATACAAATCAAAATGCCGGGCAAATAACAATCTGTATTTAATTTTCTCAAGATCGGAAATAACCCTAAAACAAAAAAACCTCTCCGGTAAGGAAAGGTTTCTTAAGTGAGCGCAGAAGGATTCGAACCTTCGACCGCCTGCTTAGAAGGCAGGTGCTCTATCCAGCTGAGCTATGCACCCATTTTTCTTTTAAAACTTAAATGGCAAAAGTTTATTTGGTCGGGGTGGCAGGATTCGAACCTGCGGCCTCCTGCTCCCAAAGCAGGCGCGATAACCGGGCTACGCTACACCCCGAAAGCAAAAAAGCGGAGAGTAAGGGATTCGAACCCTTGGTACAGTTTCCCATACGCATGTTTAGCAAACATGTCCTTTCGGCCTCTCAGGCAACTCTCCAAGCTCAATGAACGTATATCTTTTAAGCGGTTGCAAATGTAACTTTTCATTCTAAATTTCACAACAAATAATTGCTTTTTTTTTGATGATTTTTTAACGAATAAAAAAACGTTCTCATTGTCAACACAATACTAATAAAATATTTTCTATAAAAATTACAATTTTGTGTCTAAAAATAATAAAACAGACAAAAAGGTAATTTTGGAACTTGAATTTCGACGGTTTGACAAACGCAAATAAGCCGCCAAAAGGAAAATAATCCCTGGCGGCTCGCTAACAAAAAACTAAAATTTTAATGCGCATTTACAAAATCTGCTTTCTGGATGCTGAATTTTTTAGAAGGTACAGCAGTGCTGTCGTTGAGTTCGTTGAATTTGGCATTCATCACCCAAACCTCATTTTTATTGGCTGTAGCGGTAGACGGAAATGCAAAACGGTCTTCATATGCTGTGGCGCTTTTTACCTTTGCAGATTTCCAACTATCGTTACTTTCCAATTGATAAATGCGGTTGCTGCCGCCATTTTGTACAAGTGTGAGCGTATTGGGATCCGTTAGTAAAAGCCCGTCGGCATTCATGAAAAACTGTGGCAAATCGACACGTGAAATATTTGACGGATTGGCCACATCTATTTTATAAACCGATCCGGTTCCACTACTGGCAACGAGTAAAAAATTTCCGGTATGCCAGGCAATTCCGTTTAATCCGACGCCTTCTGTTTTAAACAAGTCACTTTTCGCAAATACGCTGGCTTTTCCGTCGGGTGAAACTTTGTATACGACATTTGCGAAACTATCTGTAATGTAAACATTGCCGTTTTTGTCAAACGTCAGGTCGTTGGCAAAATGTTTTCCGGAAACGAGTGCGGCCAAATCCACGTCCATGACTTTTTTACCGGATTTCAGGTCGATCGCGATCAGGCGTGCCATTTTTTTGTCGGTTTCCGGAGATTTGAACTTGCTGTAATTGGCATCACCAATGCAGGCGAACAATCGTTTTTGATCGGCATCGATTTTAAGTCCGTACGAAGATTTCAATTGCGGATCCTGATAAAAAGCCTTGTATTTTCCGTCGGCACTCACCTGCCCGATTGTTCCAAGCCTTGCTGAAGAAACGTAATAGCTGTTGTTTTTCGGACAAAATGCAACGCCTTCAGGATAACTTTCTGGCGCTTCAAATTCAATTTTTTGCGTTGGCGCCAAAAGCAATGAACCAAACGCTATCAGTGGGTAAATTAAAATTTTCATGATTTATTTTTTGATGTTGGTTTAACGCAGTAAATAATTCCATTGGCATCGTCCGAAACATAGACTGCACCGTCATTGGCTATCACTAATCCGGCTGGACGTCCAAAACGGTCTTTGTTGTTGTTGATCAGAAATCCTGATAGAAAATCTTCGCCAGCTACAGGTTGGCCATTTTTGTATCTGATTCGTTCAACTTTGTAACCCACAACATTCGTCGCATTCCACGACCCGTGCCAACATACCAGCGCGTCGCCGTTAAATGCAGTGCCCGGACCAAAAAACTGGAACGCGATTGGTGCCGAATGTGCCGGAAATTCCAATACAGAAGGTTCCGACATTTTTGCAACTTCATCTTTCGTTGTACCAACACGATCTTCGCGGGTTTTATCTACTTCGCGTTTTCCGTAAGCAAATGGAAAACCATAATCGGCATTTTTTACCAGACGATTTAATTCTTCTGGCGGCCAGGTATCGCCTTTAAAATCCGATCCATTATCAACGCCCCAGAGTTCGCCCGTTTGCGGATGCCAGTCAAAACCGATCGTGTTTCGCAACCCAGACGCATAAATGGAACGTTTCCATGTTTTTGGATCGATCATCAATATTGTCGCAGTTTCTTTATCGCCGACACAGTCGTTGCAAACGCTGCCCACTGTAATGTAAAGCATGCCGTCAGGACCGAAATCTATTGTGCGGTTCGAATGTTGTCCGCCACTTGGCAGATCTTTAATCAGCACTTCTTTTGCGTCGCTGTCGGCAGTTCCGTCGGATTTAATCTTGTAGCGGCGCACTTCATTATTGTTGCAGCCGTACAACCAGCCGTCTTTAATTGTAATCCCATGTACACCTTTAAAATCGGTAACCGCAGTTTTCGAAATATCATATTTTTTGTCGCCGTTGGTATCGGTCAACAACAAAATATCGCCAGCGTCGCGACGCGTTACATAAAGTTCGTTTGGTTTTCCGAAATAAAGCATGCGGGGTTTACCAAGTCCGGCCGCTGCAACCGAAACTTCCCAACCCGCCGGAACTTTTAAGTTTTTAACCATATCTGGCGTGAAATCGACATGTTGAGCATAGACCGTCGCCGTATTGATTTTGACAACATCTTTAGGCGGAATTCCTTTTTGGCAATAACCCAAAAAACTGGTTCCCAAAAGCAGCAAAAAAGTAAAAGTTTTAAGTGTAAATTTTTTCATATTCAGAATTTTAAATGGTACGGTTCAGATCAACAATTTTTATCCAATTGAAGGCTGCGCCATATTGCTAATTTCCAGTTTAATAGAAAAAATGCTGTTACAGGATTTTCAGTTTTTTATGGCGAATTATGATATTACCCAGAAAAATAACTCGCATGTAAAAGGATCATATAAGAATTTATTGAGATTCGAATATTTTTGTATTGCTAACTTTATTAATTTTAGTGTGTTGGAAAAAATCCGTGATTTACATTCAAAATACATCTCAAGCCTTTGACACCGAACAACAACAGTACTTATTTTTTTCTCCAGAATAATGGCGAATGTGCCCAATTGATTCGCAACTTTAATTGGCAATCCACACCGCTCGGCAGTCCGGAAAAATGGCCCGTAAGTTTGCGCAGTACCGTAGCGATGATGCTTTCCTCTAAGTTCCCAATGTTTATGTGGTGGGGAAAAGAACTGATCCAGTTTTACAACGATGCATATACGCCAAGTCTCGGAAACGGAGGAAAACATCCTGCAATCGGGCAACGCGGCAAAGACTGTTGGCCTGAAGTCTGGGATTTCGTTTCGCCAATGATCGACAAAGTATTTTCGGAAGGCGCGAGTTTTTGGTATGAAGATCTGCTGTTGCCAATTCAACGCAATGGCAAACTTGAAGACGCCTGGTGGACATTTAGCTACAGTCCTGTTTTCGGTGACGATGGATCAATCAGTGGTGTCATGTCGATTTGCACGGAAACCACGAATCAGATTCAGGACAGGCGGCAAATTGGCGAAGACAAAAGCGAACTCGAATTCGCAATCGAAGCAACCGAACTTGGCACCTGGGACCTGAATCCCGAAACCGGCGCATTTACTGCAAATGCCCGACTAAAGGAATGGTTTGGCCTTAAAGCCGACGATGTTATTCCGCTTTCTCTTGCCACGAGTGTAATCGCCATTGAGGACCGTGAACATGTGGAAGCCGCAATTTTTAATGCCATGCAGTTTAAATCGGGTGGCCAATATGACACCGAATATAAAATCATACATCCAATTACTGGTAACGAACGCATTGTCAAAGCTAAAGGAAAAGCCTGGTTTGACGACGATGGCGTGGCCAAACGCTTCAACGGAACATTACAGGACATCAGTGAAGAGCGTAAAAATGAAGAGTTGTTCAAATCGATTGTCGAGCAGGCTCCGGTCGCAACCTGCCTGTTTGCCGGAAAAGATATGGTTGTGGAAATCGCGAATGATATTATGCTTTCCTATTGGGGCACCGATAATTCCGCCATTGGAAAACCTTTAGATGTGGCTGTTCCTGAACTTGTTGGGCAACCTTTTCTCAAAATCCTCGACGATGTTTTTACAACAGGAGTCACTTACACCGACCAATCGGCTGCGGTCGTATTAAAATTGGAAGCGGTACCTTCTACTTACTATTTTGATTTTACATACAAGCCTTTAAGAGACGCCCGTGGCAAAATTTACGGCGTGATGAACATGTCGGTTGATGTGACCGAACGCGTGCTGTTGCAAAAACATGCCGAAGAAATCCAGCGGCAGGTACTGGAATCGTTTGAACAGTCGCCTGTTGGTATTGCCACGATGAATGTCGACAACTTGATTTACGAAACAGCAAATCCGTTTTACAGCGAACTTGTGGGCCGTGCTCCAAAAGATCTGATCGGCAAACCCATGTTTGAAGCCATACCTGAAATCAAAGGACAGGGATTTGATGCGCTGATCGAAAATGTGATCGAAACCGGAATACCCTATATTGCAAAGGAAGTTTCTGTGACTATTATCCGAAACAGCCAACTCGAGAAAATTTATGTCGACCTTACTTACCAGCCGCGTCGCAATGCTTCGGGCAAAATAAACGGTATTCTGATTGTTGCCATCGATGTAACACAACAGGTTTTGAGCAGGCATGTGATCGAAGATGCGCAGCTTGCACTCAAATCAACTGTAGATCTGGCCAAACTTGCAACATGGAACCTGGATCTGGCTACGGGAATATTTTCGTATTCGGAACGTTTTGGAAACTGGATGGGACTTCCGGAAGAGATTTCGTCAATTGATTCATTTTACCAAATCCTCGGAAAGAAAGACCGTGAGAATTTTAAGGAAGCGATCGCCTCGATATTAAATCCGGAATCTGAAAGCCTCAGCATCATTGAATACGAAATTACAAATCAGACCACAGGTCAAAAAAGAATGGTTTCGGCCAATGCCCAAATGTTTTATGATGCCGACGGAAAACCTGAACACATCAGCGGAACTGCGCAAAATATAACCAAAGAGCGAAAATTACAGGAAGAACTAAAATTTTTGGTGCGCGAACGTACAAAAGAACTTGAATCTGTAAACCATACGCTCGAACTCAGCAACCAGGAATTGCAACAGTTTGCATATATAGCTTCACACGATTTGCAAGAGCCAATACGCAAAATCAGTGTTTTTGTGGAAATGCTCGAGGCCAATTTAGGGACATTGGATTCAAAAGGAAAAAATTATATGGAGAAAATCAAATCTTCCACCGGAAGAATGAGCAACCTGATCCGCGATGTCCTGAGTTTTTCGCAATTATCGAACATCATTCCGGAATTTGAACCTGTCGACCTGAACCAGATCGCAGCAGAAACGATAACAGAACTCGAACTGATGATCGAGCAAAAAAGTGCGTCGGTAACCGCTTCCGGACTCGAAACAATTGATGCGATTCCGTTGCAGATGTCACAGCTGTTTGGCAATTTGGTATCCAATTCATTGAAATATTCCAGAACTGGCATTGCGCCGGAAATTTCGATCACCGGACGAATTCTGACTGACGGCGAAAATGGCTCCAATACTCCAAATTCCGGCAGCTATGAAATTGAATTCCGGGACAACGGAATTGGATTTGAACAACAATATGCCGAAAAAATCTTCAACATTTTCCAGCGTTTGCACGGTAAAAATGAATTTGCAGGAACCGGAATCGGACTTGCCATTTGCAGGAAAATAGTGCAAAATCACAATGGTTCTATCACCGCAAAAGCAGCTGAAGGACAAGGCGCAATATTTACAATCGTGTTGCCTCTGACGCAAGGATAGTTTAAAAAATCAGATTTTGTGATTTGATTGAAATAATTATCTTTGCTTCTCAAACGAAAGTTAATGACAAAGACCATTTTTTTGATAGATGACGATGCTGATGACCGGGAAATTTTCCAGGAAGCGCTGTCGGTGATTCAGATGGAAATGCCAATAGACTTCCGGGAAGCCGAAAATGGTGTTGATGCTTTTGAGAAACTCCGCCATCCCGAAACCCCAAAACCGGACGTGATTTTCCTTGATCTGAACATGCCAAAAATGGACGGAAAGGAATTTCTGCTTCAGATCAAAAAACAGCTGACTTTTAAAGACATTCCGGTTGTAATTTACAGCACATCGTCAAATAAAGCCGATGTGGATTTTACGCTTCAGCACCAGGCTGAGAAATTCATGACCAAACCGCATTCGATCTCTGAGTTGAAAAAGCAACTTGAAGAAACGCTAAAGCAATTGTTTTAGGTTCCGACATTTTCCGGTTTACCATTTCGACTTTTTCTTCGAAGTAGTTTCTAAAATGCAGGCTGTAACCAATGCTCCAAAAAGGTAGTAACCAACAGTCATTGCGCGCACTTTCATATTTTTATCGACCGGTTCAGGATTGAGTCCCATAGGTTCAGGCAACGCAATCGCACCACTTCCGGCAGCCAAACCCAAAGCGATGGCTTTAGGCCAGACGTGTTTCGAATTTCCGGCGCCAATCATGCTGTAGTAAAGCGCATTGCTTAATAGATCGGCTCCCAATGTTGGCGCATAAAGTTCGTTTTTCGGAATATGCTTTCCTCCTGCGTATTCAATTCCTTTTTGCAATGCCTCTTCCCCAAGGATATCGATTCGCGGCGTGTCGTCGCTAAACTTTTTCAGGGTTTCGTGTAGGATATTCAGTGCGATGGCACCGCCAAGTCCGGCGAGTAAATTTTGGACTGTACTCATAATTTTATCTTTTGTAAATAATCTGTTTGTAATTTGTCGGATTATAAATGTAAGCCCTTTCTGCATCAAGTGTTTTTCAAGAAATTGGTTTAAACTTGTACATTTAGAACATGATATTCGGATTTGCAACTTGTTGAAAAAAGAATTTCAAATTTGATTCAGCAGCAATGGTTATCTAAATTTATTGTAAAAAATATCTTATAAATATTTTAAATTTATAATGCTGAAATCTGAAAATGTTTTTTTTTAATTGTTTACTTTTGGAATCCAAATTTATAAATCAGCCCATCTCTGCATGTTAAAATTATCCAGACATTTCACTCTTGTCCTATTGCTTTTTTCCTGTTCTGTTTGTTATTCGCAAACCCAAATAAAAGATTCTTTGCAAATTATTCTGCGAAATAATAAAGTGCATGATACGACAAAATTGTTCGCATTTGCAATGACATTGGAACAGTACAACATTGGCGATCCGAATTTTATTTACGCCAACAACCTCATGGGAAGTCTGGCTTACAAAAATCTCAGGAAAAGCAACAACGCCGTTTTGCATAAAAAATACACCATGTATCTTGGCGCTTATTACAACAATCTGGGCAACGAATACGGCTCAAAAAGGGATCTTCCAAAAGCGCTCGGCAGTCTGGATAAAAGCATTTCCCTTTTTAAATCGGTTCAGGCATACGACGAAATGAATTATGCGCTTATTGGAAAAAGCATTCTTCTGTCAAAAGTCAATGAATATGAGAAAGCAATTTCGTGTTTGTTTACGGTTTTGAAATTTGCCGAAAAGGACAAAATAAACAATGTAGATTTGATTTCGTATGTGCAATCGAGCCTTGCCACGATTTATTCAGATCATGGTTTGCACGAAAAATCGATCGCTTACAACAAACAATCGATTGAATATTACAAGCAAAAGAAAAGTTTGACGATTGACGATGAAAACAGACTGGCTTCCGCTTATGTCAATTGTGGAAGTTCGTATTTTGAACTTGGGAATTATGCTGCGGCGATGTCAAATTTTGACGAAGCATTGCGGCTGTTCAAAAAAGCCAAACACGAAACCCATACGAGCATTGTTTTGAGTAAAATGGGACGCGTAAAAATGCGTGAACTAAAATTTGACGAGTCCGAAAGATTGCTAAAAGAAGCCTTACTTGGCGAAATTGCGCCTGTCGCTATTGCTAACGCCAATGTAAAACTTGGGGAATTGTACTTTGAAAAAAAGGACTTTGGCAAAGCCGATTTCTATCTGACCAAAGGTTTCGAACTGAGCAAAAAAATCATGAACCTGGAACTGCAGACGCAGGCATCCGAATTGTTATTTAAAACGAGCCAGGCCAACAAAAATTTTGAAAAAGCACTCGAAATGCACGTCTTTCATGACAAACTTATCGATTCAAGCAAAAGCGAAAAGTCCAAAAACATACTCGCGCAGCAGCAACTCAAATATGATTTTGAGAAAAAAGAATTGAATTATACGCTTGCCACGCAACGGAAAAACGCTGTAAAAAACAACTGGCTGATCGCACTTTCAGGCGCATTGTTGTTGATTTTGCTTGGCGGATTTTTCTATTATCGCAACAGCAGACAAAAACAGGAAATTGCCATTCTGGAGAAAAATCAGATCAGGCAAAAACTTTTGGTTTCGCAGATGAATCCGCATTTTATTTTCAATTCGATAGAAAACATACGAAGCCTGATTTTCGACAATCAGAACCACGCGGCTGTAAATTACCTCGGAAAATTTTCAAAACTCACCAGACAGATTCTGGAAAATTCCAATGAAAATTACATTTCACTTGCCGAAGAAATCGAAATGACCGAAAATTACCTGTCGATCCAACAGCTTTTGTACAACAACAAATTCAATTTCGCCATAGACGTCGAAGGACAAATTGACACCGAAAGTGTGTTCCTTCCGCCAATGTTGACGCAGCCTTTTATTGAAAATGCGATCAAACACGGACTAGGAAATACGACACAAAACGGGCAAATTGATATTCGTTTTTACCTGACAGAAACCAAATTATTTTTTGAAGTTTCGGACAACGGAAAAGGATTCGACGCCAGTCAAAAGACAAACGACCACAAATCATTGGCAATGGCCATTACCAAAGAACGTTTGGTAACTTATACCAAAAACCAGGATTTTGTTGTGCAAACGAGCAACATTACTGACGGAAATGAAAAGGTAACCGGCGCAAAAGTTATTTTTGAAATACCATATATTTACGAAAACTAAAAAAGATGTTACGAGCCGTTGTCATTGACGATATAGAGACGATTAGAAAAAACAACATTGCTATTATAAAATCAAACTGCCCGAATATTTCAATTGTCGGTCAGGCCGATTCGGTTGAATCCGGATTGCAATTGATCAGACAATTGGTTCCGGATCTTGTTTTTTTAGATGTGGAAATGCCTGACGGAACCGGATTTGACCTGCTCCAGAAACTAAAACCGATTGCATTCAAAGTCATTTTCATCACCGGACATGAAGATTTTGCGATCCGTGCGTTCCGGTTTTCGGCGATCGATTATTTGCTGAAACCGTTAGACGCTGAGGAATTGGCCGAAGCCGTAAAAAAAGCCGAAGAATCTTTAAGCAAAGAGGTTTTCGATATGAAACTCAGCAATTTGTTCGCCAATCTTGAGCGTCCGAAAGACCTTCAAAAAATCGTGCTTAAAACCGCTGACCGGATTTACTCGGTAAACATTCAGGATGTGGTAAGTTGCGAATCAGATAAAAATTACACGACTTTTAATTTCATCAATGCGCCAAAACTGGTGGTTTCTACAAATTTGAAAGAATACGAAACGATGCTTGCGCCTTACAATTTCTTTCGGACACACAAATCACATTTGATCAATATGGCCTATTTTGATCATTTTATCAAATCTGACGGCGGAAATAAAATTGTGATGAAAAACAACCTTTCGGTGCCGCTTTCGGTACGCAAAAAAGAAGAGTTTCTGGTGTTGCTCGACAATCTTTAGTGGAAGAATTTAGGCAAACGGTTTTCTGTGGATTTCCAACGTTAGTCTTCCAATTGGCAACGCAGGTTCATTCGGTGAAATTTTAAATTTTATTCTTTCAAACAATATCCCAGAACCCGCATAAAAAAACAAAAGCCCGAAATCAATCGGGCTCCTGCATTAATTATTTGAAGTATTACTGCCTTCGAGGTCTTTGGGAACAGTTGTAGAAATGCTATCGCCCGGGCGTTGAATGCTGCTCGAATCGATTTCGGCAGGCGTTGGTCCTGGCTGTTCTGCGCCATCTGTTTCCTGTGTTGCGTTCGGGTTTTTACATGCTGTTAACGCTCCAATGGCGAATAAAGCGATCCCGATTCTTTTGGTCCATGTCGTTTTCATATGATTTTATTTAAATTATTTTCGTTCCTGATAGACAAATTTCGGTTGCAAGCAGTCATTTTAAATTATACAATCACTTTTAAAAGTTGCAATTTTTGTTGCTTATAATTAATATCGTAAGTTGGATAATCATAAATTCAATATAAATTGGAAAACGGAAATCATCTTATTTTAATGCCAACCTTTTCTCAGGCATAAAAAAACCGGAATTGAAGTTCCGGTTTTTAAATATTATTTCTTTTTCTTTGATTTTTTCTTTTTCTCAGAAGCTTTTTTCTTTGCCTTTTTTTCCTGCAATTTCTTTTTTGCTTTCTCTTTTTTGGCTTTTTCCTTCTTCTTTTTCTTGGCTTTCTTTTCTTTCAGCTTTTGCTTCTCTTTTGCCTTTTTTTCTTTCTCTTTGACTTTATCGCTCATTTTCTTCAGTTTTTTAATATTTTTTTTGCCCAGCTTTTTCGTTGTTGCTGCAATTGGCAATTCCGAATCCTCATTTGCGTCAGCATGCGTTTCCGGAGTTTCTTCGGTCGCAGTTTCGGTGCTCAGTTCTGCTGTTGAAGTATTTTCTTCTGCTGAATCTGCAGCTTCGCTATTTGCCGTTATTTTTGGTTTTCTGACTGGTGCTCGTCTCACCGAGGTTTTTGAAGCAGCGTTTTCCTCTTGCGAAGGCTGATTGTTTTCAGTTTCCGGATTTACTTCTTCAGGATTTGTGTGGTTTGGCTGTGTACTTTCTTCCATTTTAAAATGATTCTGTCGTTACTTAAATGTTAAGCAAATGTAAAGTTTTAAAAGACAAGCCAATGTTAAGCTTTTCGTTTGCGTGAAAACTTAACATTGGAATCAACCGAATGCTTAAAAAGACTAATTTTCTATAAGGATAGAATTAATAATTTTGTAAGTTGTGAGACGAATTTAACAGACCAATTACAGTGATTTTATAAACAGTATGCAGAAATTAATATTAAACACTAATCGGTTGCGGATCCGGAACTTGAAATCTTCTGATCTTGAAGATTTCGTGTTTTATCGTTCGAATCCTGAAGTAACCAAATACCAAAGTTTTGACGTGATGACAAAACAAAGGGCCGAACAGTTCATAGAATCACAACAGGACAAATTGTTTGGTAATCCTGGCGAGTGGGTTCAATTTGGAATTGAAAATATAAAAACCGGAAAACTGATAGGTGATTGTGCCATCCAATTGTATGAATCGGATGTCCGGATAGCCCAGGTCGGAATTACCATTTCTCATACGCAACAGGGCAATGGTTATGCTAAAGAAACTTTTCTTGCAATAATCGACTTTCTTTTTAGTTTGGAGGATTTTCACCGCATCGAAGAAACTGTTGACACTGAAAATGACGCTTCTGTCAAATTACTGGAAAATGTTGGTTTTGTACGCGAAGGCCACTTCGTAGAAAACATTTTTTTTAACGGAAAATGGGGAAGCGAATACCAATATGCGCTGCTGAAAAAGAATTGGAAACCCGCGTCGCAAAAAGAGATTTAAATCGTCACGCAATCTAAATTTGTTGTTTACAAAAAATCCAAAACAGAAAAGGCACCCTTTTGGGATGCCTTCATATTTTTAATTCAAATGATTAGAATTTGTATCCTAAACTAATTTGGAAAACCTGGTTGTGTAATCCGTCAAAACCAATTTCACCATTTCTGTCAGTGTCATATAATTTTGTAAGTCCGTAAGTATAACGACCTGTTGCGAACAATCCCATTTCAGTCTGGAAAGTCAAACCACCAGCCAATCCGAAATCAAATTTATTTGGCTCAAAACGGGTATTGTTAAGATCTACGTCTCCGTCGTTAGAGTTTGGATTGAAGTCAAACTCATCGTTTACAAGGAAACTAAATTGCGGACCAGCCTCAACACTTAACCCTTTTGTAATGTAAATTTTCGCCAATACCGGTACGTTAATGTAGTCCAGTTGTACTTCTGCTTTGTCTCCGTCCGGCCCATTAAAGTCGGTATCAAAACCTTGTCCGCTATAAAGTGCTTCCAATTGTACAGAGAACATATCAGAAACCGGAATTTCTGTAAATAAACCTGCGTGGAAGCTGGTTCTCGAGTCTGGGTTTTCGTCACCTCCAACAACTGTCGAAAAGTTTACCCCACCTTTTACACCAAAAGTAACCGATTTGGATTCTGTATTGTCTACTTTGTCCTGAGCTGTTGAAACGGCAACGGTTGCCACCAACATCAATGCGGAAATTAAAATTTTAACTGATTTCATCGAATTTTTTATTTAAAGTTAGTATGACAAAATTATCTGATTCCTACGTTTCGTTCGTATCACAAATACAGATTTGTTTTATATAATTTAAACTATTCTCAGTATTTTACATTTATAACCTATTATTATACGATGAACATGCAAATGTTACAACAAAATTTGAGAATTATGTAAATTGCTTTTTAAGGAGCTCATGTTAAAGCAATTATCAAATTGAAAAAATAAGCATTGCGCCTGATAAGTGGCAAAAAATTGTAATTGTATAAACTTTGTATGTTTAAATATAAATTGCGATTTTTCAAATCTTCTTTATTTGCGGAAAAAATCAAGATGTCCTTTCAATTTATCATTCGCAGTCTTAAATTATTTATCGTCATGATCTCTGCTCCGCTTTGGTCACAGGAAGAAGAGAGAAAGACGTATACGGTGACTCTTGCACCACTTGCCTTGGCCGATGTATATGATGGCGCTTCGTTTCGTCCGGGTTTTGAAATGCAGGTCAGCAAAAGTGTGTCGCTGGCACTCGAAACAGGGTTGTACCTTCCCTATCTTCCGGCCACGAAAATCCGGCCACACGGATATTTGGTCAAGCCAATGGTTCGTTATTGGTTATCCAAAAAAGGCAAAACACAAAATTATATCGCGGGCGAATACTTTTTCAAAGACCAGGATTATAATTTTAAAGATACTTTGGAAACCGGAACATTACGTTACGAAAAACGTTACGCGATGAAGCGCGCCGTTCACGGGCATTCCATGCGTTACGGCCGTGTAAAACAGATCGGAAAAAACATCATGCTTGATTTTTATGGCGGAGTCGGTGTTCGCTACATTCGCTCGACTTCCGATCTGACTGAGGCTGAAAGCGATGCGATCCTTACCGGAATTGACGGGGATTGCCCATTGCAGCAGGACATTCTCAGGATCACCGGCAACCGTTGGTATCCCAATTTTTTACTCGGAATCAGGATTGGATATCAACTGTAACAGGTTTTGCACAACAACATAATATTTTAATGCTATTATTTCTGCTACGCTGCCGAAAATTCGTTCCTTTGTATTTCAACTCAACTCAACTCAACAACATGAAAATAGAAATCTGGAGTGATGTCATGTGCCCGTTTTGTTACATTGGCAAACGAAAATTTGAAAGTGCTTTAAATCAATTTGAACATAAGGATCAGATCGAAATCGTTTGGAAAAGTTTTCAGCTGGCGCCAGATATGGTAACCGATTCCACTAAAAACATCCATGAATTCCTGGCTGCGCACAAGGGCATGACGATCGAACAGGCAAAAGGTATGAATAATCACGTGGCCAATATGGCAAAGCAGGTCGGACTCGATTATAATTTTGACAAAGCCATTCCGGCGAACTCGTTCCTCGCGCACCAGTTCTCACATCTCGCTTACAAGCACAATTTACAGGGTCAGGCCGAGGAAGCATTGTTTAAAGCTTATTTTACTGACGGAAAGAACATCGATGACATCAATACATTGGTTCAGATTGGTACCGAAATCGGTCTAGCCGCCTACGAAATCACCAACGCTTTAAACGACAATTTATACGCAAATGAAGTTAGAAACGACATAGATGAGGCCCGCCAAATTGGTGTCAATGGTGTTCCGTTTTTTGTTTTTGACCGAAAAGTGGCCGTTTCGGGCGCACAGGACAGCAGTATTTTTTTAGAGACAATCGAAAATACCTTTGCCAAATGGAGCGAACAAAATCCCGTGCCAAGTCTGAAAATCATCGACGGAAACAGTTGTAGCATTGACAACGATTGCAACTAACTTGATGAATAAAAAATTTAGAAAGCCTGATGTAACAATCGGGCTTTTTCATTTACGGGAAATTTTTTCGGTTGATTCTGAAGCGCTTCCGTAGAAAACAATCCGGCTAACCTACAAAATATCGCTGTTTACCTCATTCTTTTTTTAGTGCTTCCAAAAAGTATTTTATTTACGTTTTTAAATGAAAATTATGAGAAAACTCCAACCTTTAACAATGCTGCTGCTGCTTTTGGCCAGCGCATTTTCTTTCGCACAAACCGGCATCAGCGTGACGTATTATGATGGCACGGTTCAGGGATTTGCCGTTGCCGAATCGGGAAAACTGTACTTTGAATCGGATAATTTGTACGTCAAAACAGATGCGGTTACGACAGCGCCAACAACCATTCCGGTGAATATCATTCGGAAAATTACTTTTTCAAATGCATTGGCAACGACCACATTTGGTTCAAACAAAAACCATTTGGCCTTGTATCCAAATCCGGGTTCTGATGTGATCAGGATCGCTTCAGACGCCAATGAAATTCTGAAAACCCAGATTTATTCGCTGACCGGCCAATTGATCCTGCAGGGAAATTACCAGCCAAACCAGGACATTGACGTATCAAAATTATCCTCAGGATTGTACCTCGTTCAGGTAAACGGTTTAACCATCAAATTCAGTAAAAAATGAAAAAAATATACCTGATCACGATACTTTCTTTGTTGGCTAACATTTCATTCGGACAACAAAAAATACAAATCCACAATTCCGGAAATACCATTTTTGCCAAGGAATTAACCGCTGTTGACAGCATCAAACTCAATGCAACGTATGCGAAATTCAAACTTTCAGATGCGACGACAACGCTCGATATACAAAAAACCCTGATAGACAGTTTAACATTCACCACAAATACGGCGAACCTGGACAAAATTTACATCATTTACAACGGAACCGACAATGCCACAATTATCAATCCGTACGCGACGACTGGCGTAAATATTACCGCAACCGACGGAACTGTAGTCGTTGCAGCGACATCTGGAATCGAAAATCTGGAGTACAATATTTTAGGCACTTCGGCCAGCGGAAGTCTGACTATCGCCACAAATCATCCTATCAATCTGGTCTGCAACAACCTGACGCTGACCAACCCAACCGGCGCTGCAATAACGGTTTCAGGCGGAAACATTACCAATATCTTATTGGCTCCTGGAACAACAAACACGTTGTCAGACGGCTCTTCCAGCACTAAAAACGGAACGATCACAACCGACGGTCCAATTACAATTGGCGACACAGGATCATTGGCGGTAAGCGGAATCAAAAAACACGGCATCAACACCTCTTTCACTGTTACCATTCTGAACGGAAATACGACAATAACAACCGCTGCATCAGACGGATTCCATTCAGAAGGTTTTGCGATCAGTGGCGGCACGGCAACAGTAACTGCCTCATTGGGCGACGGAATTGACGCCGGAAACGGAGCCATCACAATTGGTGGCGGAACAACCAACATCACTTCGACTGCAAACGACGTCAAGGGAATTAAAACCGGAACCGGAACAATCGCAATTTCAGGCGGAGCCATTAACATGACGGTTTCAGGCGCGCAGTCTAAAGGAATTAGTGCCAAAGGAAACATCACCATCAGCGGCGGAACCATTGCTGTTGCGATCTCTGGCGCTACGGTGCTCACGGCTTCGGGAACGGGTTTCGATCCTTCTTATGCCAGCGCGGTCAAAACAGACGCCCAGATTATTGTTACCGGCGGAACGTTTAACATGCGGTCATTGGCTGCTGCCGATGGTGGAAAAGTATTTTCTGCCGACGGAGAAATCAACATTTCAGGTGGAAATTTTACTGTAAACACAGCCGGAAATGGCGGAAATTACACGAACGAAACCGGCGTAGCAGACCATTTTTCTACTTCTGGTTTTACCTCGGATACCAACATTAATATTTCGGGTGGAACGTTTGCAATTACAAATTCAGGTGCTGACGGAAAAGGGATTTCGGCCGACGCCAATGTAACGATTTCCGGTACGGCGCAAATTGGCATCACCAATTCAGGAACTTCAGGAAAAGCGATCAAAGCAGACGCCAATGTTACTTTTGCTGGCGGAACAACCACAATTGCGATTTCTGGTGCGCCTTTATTGACAGTTTCAGGAAACGGTTTCGATCCGTCTTATCCAACCGGTGTCAAAGCGGGCGGCGACATTACGGTAAACAGCGGAACGATCAACATTCAGGGAACAACTGTAGCAAAAGGTGCAAAAGGTTTGTCGGCAGATGGTTCAATTACGATCAACGACGGAAATGTAACAATTACTAATGCCGGAAATGGTGCGGTTTACAATAACGCTTCAGGCGCTACAGATTCGTATTCTTCAGCTGCTTTTTCAGCGGACACGAACATTGTCATCAATGGCGGAACGGTAACAACAACAAGTTCAGGAACCGGCGGAAAAGGTCTAAAAGCCGACGGAACGATCACTATTGGTTCATCCTCAACCACGCCAACACTAAACATTACGACTACAGGAACACGTTTTCTGGTTTCAGGAACCGATTACAGCCATCCGAAAACCATTGTTGCGGCCGGAGCGATTGTAATCAACAGCGGAAACAATACCATTACATCAACAGATGACGGCGTGCATTCCGATATTTCGGTTACCTTAAACGGCGGAAACAATAGCATCACTGCCATCTCTCCCACTCAGGGCGTTGGCGAAGGTGTGGAAGCGCCGACAATTACGTTCAACGGCGGAACGACAAACATCACTGCGTCGAATGACGGAATCAATGCTACTTACGGAACGTTAAGCGGCGGAACCGAAGGAAATGACGGCAGCAATCTTTTTATTACAGGCGGAAGTGTTATTGTTGCCGGAAGTGATGCGATCGACAGCAACGGCAATATTACGATTACTGGCGGAACTACAATCGTAAATGGGCCGACCAATTCGCCAGAAGAAGGCATCGACTTTAACGGCACGTTTTTGATGAATGGCGGCATGTTGATTTCAGCCGGGTCCAATTCGAACATGACAAAAAATATGGGCGCGGCATCTGCCCAAGTGGGAATGTTTTTAAAGTCAAGTGCGCAATTGCCGGCCTCTTCGATTTTACATATTGAAAATGCAGCCGGAACTGAAATGGTGACTTTCAAGCCAAAAAACGGCGTGTATTACTTCCATTTTTCGAGTCCGGAAGTCGCGAGAAACACCAGTTACAGAGTCTATTTCGGCGGTTCGTATACTGGAGGAACTTTCGTTGGCGGCAACACAAACTGGGGATTGTACAGCGGCGGAACTTATTCGGTTACAGGTGCGACATTAAAAAAGACATTTACATCGTCTTCAACAAGCAACGTTAATACGCAGACTTTTTAAGGATTTATTTTTGTATTCATAGTTATTGGTTGTAAAACAGCTTCCGTTTTGGAGGCTGTTTTTTTTTAATTTTTAATGACTTAAAAATTCAGAATTCATTCAGAATTGAATCGTTAAATTGCGTTATGAAAATTCTTATCATTGAAGACGAACCGGAAATTGCGCGAAGCATAAAAGAGTATTTCAAACCGAACGGCGTGCATTGTGAGACCGCATCAAACTATAAGGAAGCGGTTTCAAAAGTCGGCATGTATAATTATGACTGCATTCTACTCGATTTAATGTTGCCCGATGGCGATGGTTTTGATATTTTAAAAGCACTTAAATCGGCAAACAAAACCGAAGGTGTCATTATTATTTCGGCGAAAGAAAACCTTGAAACGCGCATTGAAGGGTTTAATCTTGGCGCAGATGATTATCTGACAAAACCTTTTCACTTGTCGGAATTGCTCGTCCGCATGCAGGCTTTGATCCGCAGGAAAAATTTCAAAGGCAGCAATACGGTAACATTTAACGAAATCACGATCGACGTTTTTGCCAAATCGGTAACAGTCAACGCAAACAAACTCGACATTACGAAAAAAGAAATAGATTTGCTGTTGTTCCTGATTGGCAACGATAATAGAGTGTTGTCTAAAGCGGCAATTGCCGAACACCTCTCAGGCGATATGGCCGACATGCTGGACAACCACGATTTTGTATATGCACATATCAAAAACCTGAAGAAAAAACTCACTAAGGCCGGAGCAGCGGATTACATTCAAACGGTCTACGGGCTGGGATACAAATGGCAAAATGAATAAAAAATTACTCCATAAAACGACCAGAAGTTTCCTGATGCTTGCCATAATCATTTTATTGGTTTCCGCACCAATATTCTACATGATGAGCCATTTTCTTTACATTTACGAAGCTGATGAAGTACTTGTTTTTCATAAACAGGCATTTTTAAAAGAAAGCAAGAAAAATTTTACCGAAGCCGATATTGCAATATGGAACAAATACAACAGAAACGTCAACATTGTAGCCGATAAAGGCCTGAATAAAGATTCAATTTTCAGTTCCGAATATTACGACGGTACTTCCAATGAAAACGAACCTTTGCGGGTTTTATGGGCACCAATTGAAATCAACGGAAAAAAATATACGTACATAGAACAGAGCAATCTGGTCATTATGGAAGGCATGGTGGTTAGCATTGCTGTATTTTTTTTGCTGGTTATTGCAGTGCTGATGATTGGAATTATCTGGCTTTCGAAACGTTCGGCAGCAAAATTGTGGGCGCCTTTTTACGATACGCTTGGGCAGATCCGTAATTTTGAGATTGACAAAAACAAACAACCACAGTTTATTCCGACAAATATTGTCGAATTTGAAACACTCAATAAAAGCATCGACCGATTGATTGAAAAGAATACTGCGATCTACCAAAACCAACGTGAATTCATCGAAAATGCGGCGCACGAGCTCCAAACACCATTGGCGCTTTTCCAGAATAAAATCGATGCACTGATCCAGTTTCCAGACATTTCTAAAGAACAATCCAGGCTTTTGGACTCGCTAAACAACGACGTTTCCAGGCTCAGCAGGCTTAATAAAAACTTGTTGATGTTGTCCAAAATTGAAAATACCAGTGCTTTCGAAAAGCAACCGATCATAATTAACGACTACATTAAAAAAAACCTGGATTTCTTTGCGGAACAGGCCAAATCCAAAAATATAACAATCAATACAGCGTTTACAGAAACCTTAAAAATAGACGCCAATCCCGGACTCGCAGAAGTCCTGATCAACAACTTATTTCTCAATGCCATCAGGCATAACGAAGAAAATGGGAAAGTTCTCATTACAATTGAAAACAACGCGATTGTATTTGCCAATTCGGGAAGTGAAAGCGCACTTGTCGGCGAAAAATTATTCAACCGGTTTGCCAAAATAAATCCGTCGGGAAAAGGAAACGGACTCGGATTGGCGATTGTCAAAAAAATTACAGAACGCAACCATTGGAAGATCAGTTATTCTTATGAAAATGAGCTTCACACATTTTCGGTAAATTTCTAAAAATGTAAATTCAGAATTAATTCAGAATTGCGTTTGAACATTTGCGGGTATCTGATCAATACTCCGTTATGTTCAAAAGAATTTTAGCTCCAGGCAGATTTTCGCTGCTGGTTCATTTTATTATTTGGTTTCTTTCAATCTCACAAGCACTTCGCATTGTGTTTTTTATCTGGCAGTACGATCAGGTTTCGTGGAATATTATCAACATATTCAGAACATTGCTGACCGGATTGTTTTTCGATATCGGAACAGTAACTTTCGTCAGTTTGACTGCGATCATATATTACACCATCATGCCAAACCGCTGGATTGGGTCGTGGGCCGATAAAATTCTGGTCTGGTTTTTCACGGCGCTTACCGTATTTATTCTGGTCTTTACTTTTTTTGCCGAAATTACTTTTTGGGATGAATTCAAGACCAGGTTTAATTTTATCGCCGTCGATTATCTGATTTATACGCATGAAGTTGTAGCGAATATTAAGGAATCTTATCCCTTGCCAATGTTGATTGGCGGCATATTGCTGGTTACCGCTTCGGTGTTGTTTTTGTTCTTTAGGCGAAAGGCTTTTGCCAATACTTTTTCACATAAAGTTTCCCTAAAAATCCGGCTGGGCGTTTTGGGAACAACTTTAATCTTATCGTTATTTTACGCATTTTTCATCAGCAATTATCAGGCAGAATGGTCGGCAAACCGCTACAATTCAGAGATATCGAAATCTGGGATTTATTCGTTTTTCGCAGCTTTCAGAAACAACCAAATGAAGTATGACGCGTTTTATACGTCGATTGAGAATGAAAATGCTTTTGCGATCATTCGTGACAAATTAGAGAGCCCGAGTTCGAAATTCACCAAAAACGGCTATTCGGTTCACAGGGCGATCAGCGATAGTTTGCCTTCGGAAATAAAGAAAAACGTCGTTTTCATTCTCGTTGAAAGCCTCAGTGGAAGTTTCCTGAAGGAATTTGGCAACAGCCAAAACATCACGCCATTTTTGGATAGCCTCGCCCAGAAAAGTATTTTTTTTGAAAACCTTTATGCCACCGGAACAAGAACGGTTCGCGGTATGGAAGCAGTGACATTGTGCATTCCGCCAACGCCGGGACAAAGTATTGTAAAAAGGCCCGACAATCATAATCTATTCACCATTAACAGCGTGTTCAAAAGCCGGAATTACGATTGCAATTTCTTCTACGGAGGCGATGGTTATTTTGACAACATGAATTCGTACTTCGGTGGAAACGGATTTAATATTTACGATCGAGGCCGCGGAAGCGTACTTAGCGATGACATCAAAACGATCCGAAACAACATCAATGACAATGAAGTGACATTTGAGAACGCGTGGGGAATTTGCGATGAAGATATTTTTAACAAAATGCTTCAGGTCGCCGACAGGCAATTTAAAAACAACCAGCCATTTTTCTATTTTGTAATGACCACTTCGAACCACAGGCCGTTTACGTATCCGTCGGGAAAAATCGATATTCCATCGGGAACAAGCCGTGAAGGCGCTGTAAAATATACCGATTTTGCTTTGCGCAGGTTGTTTGAAACGGCAAGAAAAAAGCCCTGGTTTAAAAATACAGTTTTCGTTATTGTCGCCGATCATTGTGCGAGCAGCGCAGGAAAAGACGAAATTGACGTGGCCAACTACCACATTCCGGCTTTCATCGTGAACTTGGCTGAAGCCGACAATCAGAAGATCAAAAAACAATGTTCGCAAATCGATTTGTTCCCGACACTTTTTTCATTGCTGCACTGGAGTTACGATTCTGATTTCTTCGGAAAAAACGTGCTCGATCCTGATTTCGAAAACAGATCGTTAATGGGAACTTACCGAAAGTTGGTTTTGATGAAAAAAGAAAAGGTTATGATTTTATCCGATCAGAAAAAGCAGGCATTTTACACCTGGAATAAAAATGACAACAGCCTGAAGCCGCTTCCAATAGATGACACTTTTCTCAAAGAAACGATTTCCTGGTATCAGACAGCCGACTATCTTTTTACAAATAAATTATTAAACTGATGGTTTACATTCATTTCATTATCAACCCGATTTCAGGAAACGGGAAACACAACATCACCGCTTCAATGTTGCGCAACTACTTTCCGCGAAGCGAATTTAAGATTGAGGTCGATTACAGCAAATACAAACAACATGCAACTCATCTTGCCAAGGAGGCAGCCAAACGAAAACCAGATATTATAGTGGCTTGTGGCGGTGACGGAACCATCAATGAAGTGGCTTCGTGTATCGTGAATGCCAGTATCAAATTGGGAATTATTCCCGCTGGATCAGGGAATGGGCTGGCTTCCCATTTGAACATTCCAAAAAACGTGGATCAGGCACTCGAAATTATCCGGAATGGAAAAGTTATTACCATCGATGCCGGAAAGATCAATGACCAATATTTTTTCAGCAATATGGGCGTTGGCGCCGACGCTTCGATCATCAAACAGTATGAAAACTCGAAACGACGAACATTGTCCGCATACATCAAAGCGACGCTTTCAGCAGGACTTCGTTTTAAAACTACGAAAACAACGCTGTCGTATCATCAAAAAAACCTGACCTTGAATCCGTTTATGCTGTTTGTATCCAATTCTAATGAAATGGGCTACAACATGACACTCACGCCAAAAGCCAGTTTAAGTGACGGTTGGCTGGACATGGTTGTAATCCCGGAACTGTCCGCGATTGAAAAATTAAAATTGGGCTTGGCCGTGTTGCAAAATAAAATCGGCAGATTTAAAAAAGCCAGCCACATTCCCATCCAAAAGCTGAGAATCGATATGCCTGACAAGATCTTTACCGATGTACAAATCGATGGAGAATTCCACAATTTAAAAACCAATATTATAGAAGTTTCTGTCGTTGCAAACGGATTAATGGTCCTTACATGATCAGAAACCAACGACAATCCCCAGTTTTTTTTCCATTGTAATGCACATTGCCGATGAAACTTTGCGTTTTTTAAACGGAAGGTCACTTTTCCATACCTACCATTCCGGAACCGATTAAAACCCGGAACCATCATCGATTTAACTGATTTTTTATTGGAATACAGTCAGTTGACGCGTCGGTTTCAGGACTGCATCTTCAGGTTTCAAAATAGCAACAAAACAGAAACTTTATCCCACGATTTTACGAATCGGAATTAAGCCAAATCTGTATCTTTGCGTTGGTTTTACAAATCCAACCCTACTATGAAAAAAGCAATTTTCGCATTTCTGTTATTGATTTCATTGCCGACATTCGCCCAGAAAATTCCATTTCAGTTGTTGCCTTCCGGACATATCGTTGTAAAAGCGAATGTTGAAGGGAAAGAAGGCAATTTTATTTTTGATACCGGCGCTGGGATCAATTTATTTTTTAACGATTTTGCCAAGGATTTAAAGCAGCAATCAACCTACAATTTTTTCACTGCTTTCCGCGCAACGGGCGAACGTATGGAAGTGCCGCTATTGAAGAGCAATGAAATCACATTTGGCGGTAAAAAATTCCGCGATGCGCCCTACTCGACTTTTGACATGAAGATCGATGGCATCAACGGACTGATTTCTTTGCAGATGTTTTCAGACACTGACGTGATCATCGATTTCGATAAAAAAGAATTGCAGTTGGTAACCATTGATCCGAAAACTGCCAAGAAAGCATTCGACATCCAACTCTCGACTTATGCCGATAATTCTGTTGACATATTTACCTATGTTTTGCTGAACGACAAATACAAAATTAAAGTCATGCTCGATTCGGGCGCCGGAAACAATTCGTTCTGGCTCAGCGACAATTTTATCACACTGCTTGGACTCAACAAAAAGAATTTAGAAGGGATCGAAAAGAAAAGTGACTTCAACGAAAATGTCGTTACGAAAATGTACAAAGGTTCGATTGCTTCGGTTTCCAACGAGTTTGCCAAAGCTGATCAGCCGAAAGTCATATTTGTTGAAGGTCTGATTTACGAAGGAAAAACCAGCATCAACTGGCTCGGAAAGAAAATCGGCATCAGCCTGAAAGCTAAAAAAATGTATGTTCTGGATTAACTTCCCAATAAATTCATCAGTATTAAATTATAAATGAGAAACTTTGTTTTTGTTTTTTTTATCGGACTTTTATCAACCGCCTGCTCGAGAAATCCGGAGATAAAATTGACTGCTTTTAAAGAAATTCCACACGAACTTCAGGGTTGCATTTGTTATTCTTCAAAAACCGAAAAGGATTTGGATGACCGAAATTACGTGTTTGTGTCCGATTTGGAAGCTAATGCATTCGTTGCGTTAAACGGAAAACTGACCCAATTGAAACTGCTTAAAACCAGCCAACAGCAAAATCGTTTTGGAAACTACGATTATAAAAATATTTATACCAACGACAGTTTGCAAATTGCCGTCGACATCAAATACAAAGCGACCATTGTTGCTGAAGAATCCTGGTCAAACACGGGTACAATTACAGTAAAACATGAAAATGGCGAAACCACAACCCAATCGTTTGAAGGTGAATGCGGTTGCTGATTAAAAAATCATTTCGGTCGCGGCCAACAATAAAAACCACGTCATTTCGGCTACAACAATCGGCAGTTTGGCAACAAATGCGCTTTCATTTCTGACCAATTTTGCATGGAACATTTAAAACATCAGAAAATGCAAAAGACCATTTTTATTACAGGCGCTTCAACCGGACTTGGGAAAGCCACCGCAAAATTATTTCAGGCCAAAGGCTGGAACGTGATCGCAACGATGCGCAATCCGGAAAAGGAAACGGAATTGAACCAACTTCAGAATGTTATTTTATTGCCGTTGGATGTCAACAATCTAAAACAAATTATCGAAACCGTGAAAACCGTAACAGCAAACCATGTGGTTGACGTGGTTTTCAACAATGCAGGTTATGGATTGGTTGGTGCGCTCGAAGCGTTTACGGATGACCAAATCGTTAGGCAAATCGAAACGAATTTACTAGGCGTAATCCGCGTGACACAGGCATTCGTGCCGCATTTCAGGGAAAAGAAAGATGGTTTGTTTTTGACCACGACCTCTATCGGCGGACTGCTGACTTTTCCGTTGGATTCGATTTACCACGCGACAAAATGGGCGTTGGAAGGCTGGAGCGAAAGCATGTCGTTTGAATTGGGATTGCACAATATTGGCATCAAAACCATTGCTCCGGGCGGAATAAAAACTAACTTCGCAGGTGCTTCCTTAGACGTGGCGAAACATCCGGCTTATGACGAAGGTTTGGAGAAATTATTTAATTTGATGTACCCAGACAATTTCGAACCTGTTGAATGGATTGCCGCTGTGGTATATGAAGCAGCGACCGACGGAAAAAAACAATTGCGTTACATTGCCGGGGAATTTGCGAATCAGTTGTATGAAAGACGCCTGCAAATTGGAGCCGAAGCCGCCGTACAGGAAATGAATGCTTTGGTTTTTGGCGAATTGGCAAATCCGAAAAATAATTGAAAACATGAACAATCCGATCGCTATCAATTCCATTTCACAACTGCACGATATGTTGGGGTTTTCAAAACCGCTGCATCCGCTGATCAGCCTGAATTATAACGTCGACATGATCGTCAACAGAGACCTTCTGGACCAGAACTTCCTCTTTAATTTTTACAAGATTTCGTTTAAAAAAACCTTGAAGGGCAAAATGGGCTAGGGCCAGGGTTATTACGATTTTGATGAAGGCGGAATGATCTTTACCGCGCCGAATCAGTTGCTGTCAACCAGCCAGGACGATATGGAATACGAAGGTGTATCGCTGCTCATTCATCCTGATTTTATGCGAAATTACGCATTGGCAGCAAAGATCAAAAATTATGGTTTCTTTTCGTATGCGACCAATGAAGCTTTGTTTTTATCCGATAAGGAAAAGCAGACCATTTTCGCTGTTTTTGAAAACATCCGAGCTGAACTCGACGGAACAATCGATGATTTCAGCCAGGATGTCATTATTTCGCACATTGAAGTACTGCTCAACTACAGCAACCGGTTTTACAAACGCCAGTTCCTTACCCGAAAAGTCGTTAGCCACGACCTGCTGACCAAAATGGAATTGCTGTTAAATATGTATTTCGAAAAAGAACATACAGTGAACCTGGGTTTGCCCACAGTCGATTATATAGCGAATGAACTCCACATGTCGGCAAGATATCTCAGCGACATGCTGCGTTCCCTGACCGGGCAAAACGCGCAGCACCACATCCACGACAAGCTGATTGAAAAGGCAAAGGAGTATTTGGTGGGCAACAAACTTTCGGTAGCGGAAATTGCGTACCAACTCGGTTTTGAACATCCGCAATCGTTTAACAAATTGTTCAAAAATAAAACCAGCCAGACTCCGGTGCAGTTCAAGCAGGCATTTCACCACAACTAACTAAAATTATGGAAATCAAACGATTTATATCAGAATGGATTGCTGCGGGAAACAGTTACGACACCGAACAATATTTGGATTTTTACAATGAAAACGCAGTACTTGATGATCCTTCAGTAGGCAGAAAATTCGTCGGCCGTAATGGGATTTCGGAATATTTTACAAGCTATTTTATTGGTTATAAAACCCAGACAAAACTGGTTAAACTTGAAACAGTTGGAAATTCCGCGCACCTGGAAGTAGAATTCACCGGTGAATTTCCGGAAGGTGTCATTGGCGGAATCTTCGACTTTACCTTCGAAAATGAAAAGATTGCTACTTTAAAAGCAGACTTAATTTAAAAAATATGAGCAAAAACAATTTTGATGACATCATCAGCCGTTCGCTGGAACTCCGTAAAAAATACCACAAACTCGAATTGCAGCACCACGGCAGCGAATGGACAGTCGAAGAAGATGCTTTGGCTTTCTTAACCGACGCCGCATTGGTTGGCCGCAACATCATGTCGCAACAACAGCGCTGGCCAAAAGCAAATACGCAATCGGAACTGGAACACAAAATTGGCGAAAGCATCTGGTGGCTGATCGTATTGGCAAACAGAAGCGACATCGATATTAAGGAGGCTGTTGGCGATTTTTTATCGAAAACGGAAGGGCTTTTTGAGTAATTTCCTTAAAATACCGTTGCGAAAAATTGAAAAGCATTTTACAAATTATTGATTTTCAGTAAAGACAAGCCGCGTTTCAGAAAATCGTTTATCTTAGCGAACAGTAGCAACCAAAATGCTTCGTAAAGTTTCGAAGCGTGAACGCAAAACCCTAAACGTAGCGATATGACACAAAATGCAGTGGTTAAACTGGCGCTTTTCGCGATCCTTGTTGGCATATTTATTTATCGGCAATACGTCAGAAAAAATGCAGCCAAATTACAAAATGTGGCGTCTGATATCGAAACACCTGCCGCCTTTTACAGCATTAACGATGGAAACCAAACCGAAGTAATTTTTGCGCCGGATTATGACAAGGCGTGGTTTGACCAACTCGACGCAAAATATTCATGGGATGATTTTGACGAATACGACAACCGGTTTTGGGAATACATGTACCGGCTTTTCGATACGTTACCCGAACTTTCAGGAAGGCTTCCCAATCCGGAATTTTTCAACAGCCTGAATCGCGAACAGAAAATATTTTATTGTTTGCTTGTTTTCAATGGCGATGTCGATAACGGCGGCGTGTCGCAGTTCTTTTTCAACAAGCCCGAATTTGCGTTTGCCGTTCTTGAAACTTTCGAAGAACTGCAAATGACAAAACTCAAAAACGATTATGAAAAATGCCTGAACGAATTTATAGGAACTTCAAACAGTTACGCCAAACGCAAAGCCATTTTCAGCGATCCCAAACTTGAATGGGAAAAGCGTTGGAAAGCGTTTACTAATGGTTATGACGAAATTAAATCAGCAGAGAAACTGGAAGATTATTATTGGGAAACCGATTTTAAAAAGTCTTTTTATAAAGCTTTTGTTGATTACGCGGATAAAAACATCCAGCAATTCGTTAAAGGGAAAGCATTATGAAAATTACAACCTTCATTCTTTCGTTGGTGTCCGCATTGGCATTCGCGCAGGCGCCCAACACCGTGATTCAGGCAGACACTTCGGGATGGAAAATCATCCGGTACCGCATAAAAGACGAAACGCTATTCCTGAAAAACAAGGCGTCTGGGGAACGTTACTACAACAGGGCAAAACTAAAAGGCGAAATCCAGGATTATGCAGGCGCGATCGCAGATTTGGATCAGGGCATAGCACTTTTGCCCAACGAACCCGCATTATATTATTCGCGCGGCGGCTTCAAAGACCGCGTCAATGACCTGGAAGGCGCCAGAAGGGATTTTACAAAAGTGACGCAGTTGAAGCCAAATTTTGAATGGGCCTGGAACGATCGCGCGCAGATCAACATCAAATTGCAAAATTTCGCTGAAGCGGAATCAGATCTGGTGAAAGCACTCGAATTGAAACCAAACTGGACCATGCCACTTTTCAATCAGGGATTGCTTTTTTCGGATCAAAAGCAATATGAAAAAGCGATCGTGTACTATCAACGCAGCATTGAAGCCGACCCATCAAACTATATGGCTTACAACAACATAGGGCACATTTATTTTATTTTAAAAAAATACAACCTGGCGATGAACCAATACTCGGAAGCCATCCGGATTTATCCCAAATATTTCAACGCGTACCGTAACCGCGCCGATGCAAAAATTGCTGTCGGAGATTCCGATGGCGCATGCCAGGATCTGAACATTGCTTCTGGCTTGGGCGATCAAAAAGCAAGGGAATATTTTAAAGAATATTGCGTCAAAAAATAATCCTAAATGGGTACCATCAATGAAATTCCTGACTTTCTGCGTGTTTATTTTCTACCTGTTTTATTTTCTGGACAAACAGTTTTCGAAGTCGGAAGTGTTTCAAAATTTACAATGCTGTTATCCGTTTTACATTCCGAAGCTTAATCTTTTAGTTTGGGCAAAAATCAAAGATTATTACAAGGATTAAAATTCAGAAATTTACATGGCTTGATTGCAATCTGTCAAATAAATTAAATGTTTATCTTCGTCAAATTTGTTATTAAATGGAGTCGCTGTACGAACGTCGTACTCCTTTCCCATCCAAGTTAAACAGCAATAATTTTTAAACTATGAAAAAAATACTAATCCTGCTTCTCGTGCTGATTGTTTCCTGCCAAAATAAAGAAAAAGCGACACAAATCCCGTCAGCTGCCCCAACCGATGTGAGCTGGCTTATCGGGAATTGGAAAAGAACCAATGAAAAGCCAGACCGCGAAACCTATGAAAACTGGATCAAAATAAACGACAACACTTTTGCCGGTGATAGTTTTACGATTAAAGACAAAGATACCATCTGGCAGGAAAAAGTTAGCCTCAGCCAATCGAACGGAAACTGGAACTTTGCAGTGACCGCAAAAGGGGAATCCAAGTCCACTGTATTTAAATTTACCCAGTCGGACAACGACTCCTTTACATGCGAAAACCAGCAAAATGAATTCCCTAAGATCATCCGTTATTTTAAAGACAACGGCAAACTCAAAGCTGAAATTGAAGGCGGCGACATGAAAATTGCTTATGAATTTGAACGAATTTCAAAATAGAAATAATATGCCAACAGCCATTATAACAACGACTCCCGACAGCGAAATTGTCTGCTCCAGAATAGTAAACTTTCCGCGCACTTTGGTCTATAGGGCGTGGAGTGATCCAGCGCATTTAAAAAATTGGTGGGGACCTTCGGGCTTTACAAATACTTTCCACGAGTTTGACTTCCGCGAAGGCGGAAAATGGCGTTTCACCATGCACGGACCAGAAAAAGGAAATTATGAGCATGCGTGCGAATTCATTAAAATTGAAGAACCTTCGATGATCGCGTGGAAACGATTTTCAAAGCCGCTGTTTCAGGTCGTCGCGACTTTCGAGGAAGTTTCGCCTAATGAAACGAAGGTCACGTTCAAACAGTTGTTTGATAGTGCTGAAGCATGCAGTAAGATCAAACCGTATGTTATTGATAAGAATGAGGAAAACATCGACCGGCTTGAGGTGGAGCTTTCGAGCATGCAGTAGAAGCATTTTTCTTGACGAGACGCAAAACATCATACTGAGGCGGATGGGATTGTAAACTTTCTGAAACAAACCATTCCGACATCAATAAAAGTCACAGCCTGCACAAAATTTAAGAAAAACGAATCAATTGGTTTGTTTCTGCATGAAATTGCAACAAGACCTAAAATTACACTATCATGAAACCATTGCTACTGATCGCAACATTCATATTGCTGTCCTATCAGGGAATAGCCCAAATGACTATTGACGAAAAACCGCTTTCTGAAGAACAGAAAAAAAAGGTCAAAGAAATATTTTCCAAACAAAACATTCTGACAAAAACAGTCAGGAATTCCTGTGATTGCATTGACTCTATTTCAATCCGGAACAAAATCGCAAAAGAAAATGCCTTTGAAGTTAAAAAATGTATTGATAAAGAAGTAATCAGTTATCAGTCGGCGCTTAAACTATTTGAAACCATTGACGCGAAAGCAGGTGAAGCCATTTCGATAACCATTGATACGAATCCGGATTCTCAAACCTACAAAAGCTATTATTTTGAAATTGAAAGACAGCTCATGGACAGCTGTGCAGTTATAAAAAGTGTCGTCGGAATGAACAATCGCGAAGGTGAAAAATCGATTTCAACCAACCCGAATGCTATAAAAGAATACAACAAAGGAAACGAATACATCAGGAAAGATGACTTTGCGAATGCTTTACCGTTCTATAAAAAGGCAGTTAAAATTGACGCTGAATTTGTCTTTGCCTGGGACAATATTGGCGTCTGCAACCGAAGGCTCGGAAATTTTGACGAAGCGATAGCCGCTTACAAAAAGTCAATCAAATTAGATCCAGGCGGAGTTACGGCACTTCAAAATATTGCACTGGCTTATGTCAGCAAAAAAAATTACCAAAAAGCCATCGATTCCTATACTGCGCTTGCCAAACTCGACAAAAACAATCCTGAAGTGTATTACGGCATCGGATTGATCTACTTCCTAAATTTGTCAGATGATGAAAAAGCGTTGGACTATTCGTGTAAGGCATACAACCTTTATGTCGAGCAACATTCTCCATTTCGGACAGATGCCGAAAAATTAATTCAACAGCTTTATGCCAAATTTAAAGAAAAAGGCGATGAAGCCACTTTCGACAAAATTTTAGACGCAAACAATATTCCGATAACAAACTGATTCAAACAACTTTTACAATGCCAACAAACATCCGATGAATTCAGGCTTCTATTACAAATTCATTCCGCCCGATCCTGCGATTGCCGGTTTTGTTGAGAATATCGGGATGTTTCACAACCAGTCTGATATTCCGAAAGAAGTCGTCCTGATGCCTGACGGAAGGATTGATTTATTTTTCCTGCAATCCGGCTCAGCCGATTTTCAAACCTTGCTCATCGGACTGGAAACCATACCCGAACAACGAACCATACCGCCAGACACCATTGCTTTTAAAGTCAGTTTTAAGCCTTTGGCGGTCGAATACATTTTACAAACTTCCATTGCCGATATTTTTAACAGCGCCAAAGTCCTGCCAGATGGTTTTTGGGATTTCAGGGCAGCCGACCTTGCCGATTTTGAGGCGTTCCACAAAAAAATAACACAAAAGATCACCGAATTGTTGCCGGAAAAAATCGATACGAGAAAAGCAAGGTTATTTGAATTGTTATATGCATCAAACGGCGAAATGACCGTAGCCGCGCTTTCAGAAAAAGTTTCCTGGAGCAGCCGGCAAATCAACCGCTATTTTAATACGCAATTCGGGCTCTCGTTAAATGCCTTTTGTAAAATTTTACGCTTTCGCGCCTCGTTGCAGCACATTGCAAAAGGCAGGCTTTTTCCCGAACTCAATTTTACTGATCAAACCCATTTTATAAAGGAAATAAAAAAATTTTCAGGCGCCGTTCCTAAAGACTTGTTTAAAAATCAGGATGACCGATTTATACTATTATCAGTCCTGAAACAGCAATAATTTTGTCCCGTACTTAAAAATGATACGGAATGTTATTACAAAACAAAACAGTCGCCATAGTTGGCGGCGGTCCGGGCGGACTCACATTAGCGAAACTACTGCAATTAAAAGGTATCGGTGTAAAAGTGTATGAACGCGATTTGGATGCGTCGGCACGTGTCCAGGGTTCGCCGCTGGATATGCACGAAGAATCCGGAATGGCGGCGATACATAAGACGGGAACGTTTGCCGAATTCAAACAACACTTTTTACCTGGAGCCGATAAGACCCTGATCTTAGACGAACAGGCAGCAATTCGATACAGTGATCACGACACAAACCGAAGAGAAGATTTCGACAATCCGTTGTTCCGGCCGGAAATCGACCGCGGTGCACTCAGAAAGATACTGCTCGAATCGCTGCAGCCCGATACAGTAATCTGGGACAGCCATTTCCTCTCGATGCAAAAACAAAGCGAAGGCTGGTTGCTGCATTTTAAAAACGGAACGTCCGTTTACGCAGATTTGGTAATTGCTTCCGATGGCGCAAATTCTAAAATCCGTCCTTATATAACAGACGTGAAGGCCTTTTATTCAGGAATCACAATGCTCGAAGGAAATGTGTACCAGTCAAAAGTAGCAGCACCTTACATTCATTCGTTAATCGATGGCGGGAAAATCATGGCTTTTGGAAATTCAAAAAACATCTTGATGGGTCAGAAAGGTGGTGGTGACCTGGGTTTTTATGCCAGCTTTAAAGCCGATGGAAACTGGTCTGAAACCAATGGGCTCGATTATTCCGATCGAAAACAAATGCTGGAATGGTTCAAATCGGCTTATCCCGAATGGAGCAGCATCTGGTATGAATTGTTTCAAAATGCCGCAGTTCCTTTTATTCCGCGTCCCATTTACTGCATGCCATTAGACCAGACCTGGGAAACAGTACCCAATCTGACCATGATTGGCGATGCCGCGCATGTGATGCCTCCGTTTGCCGGCGAAGGAGCAAATATGGCGATGCGCGACGCCCTTGAACTCAGTGATTGTCTGACATCTGGCAAATACAAAACCTTAACAGCTGCCATTTCGTATTACGAACAAAACATGCGAAAACGGTCAGCAAAAGCCGCACAGGAATCGCTCGAAAATGGCGAGAAAATGCATGCAGAAGATGCGTTGGAAAACATGTTGGCTTTTTTTGGCGAACATTAAAATAAGGAAAGATTTGTCGTTTCAAATTAGATACAGGATGAACAATTGACAATTTATGGTGAACAACAATGTTGTGTATTTTTAATGAGTCGAATTAGATGGTATTTTTTAATAGCTGATTTACAGCAACAAGCGATTTTTTCATTCAAAAAATTAGCTATCTTCGCCATACGAATGCTGAAAATCAGTTCGGCATTAACAACTTAAAACGAAGGCCACTAATTTAACCAGTCTAACCATGAAACAATTTTACTTATTTATCTTACTGATTGGCAGTTTGAACTGCATCTCACAAAACCAAAATCCCGATTTGTTGCAAACCTGGTATCTTAGGTTTGTGCAAAGCAATGATCTTGCGACACCGTATACAGTTTCGGCAATCACTCCGGTCATTTCACCGACACTCACCATTACAGATGATCTTAATTTCGCTGGCAATGGAGCCTGCAATTCTTTTGGCGGTACAATTACAGAATCGGCTCCCGGAGAAATACAAATCACAGGTTTTTTTGCGACACTATTGATTTGTAATTCCGAAATCCACAACTCATTTGAACAATCCTATTTTGGCTTTATGCAGTCTGCGCAGTTTTACACCATCGGATCGGAAAGAGACGGATTGGTTTTAACAATTAACAACCCGCTTATGGGACAGGCAGTTTTCCAAAACAGACCGTTAAAAACCAAAGACTTTCAGTCAGATCTCGTAGCACTTTACCCAAATCCGAGCAGCGACAAAGTATTCCTCGATGCCACACAACTTACGATTTCAAAAATTCAGGTGGTCAATGCCACCGGACAAACTGTAAAGACGATAAACAATAATTTTGGGACTGTCGAGGTTTCTGATTTGCCTTCAGGAATTTACATGCTAAAAATTGATACCGAAGACGGAACGATCACTAAAAAAATCGTCAGGGAATAATTCAATCCTGATGATTTGTCCGAACGCTACAATAGGATTGGAAAGATGTTGAACGGCTGCAAAATAAAAAACAATGAAAAGAAGGAACTTTGTTTTAACAACTTTTTTATCCTTAACCGCGATGCCATTTGCGGGCTTTGGAAATTTTAAAAAGACACTGAGACCTAAAAAAGGCATTTTGATCAGGGCCAACGAAAGCCGGTTTGACGGCGAGCAAAAAACTGTCAAAAATGTCATTGGAAGGTGTTTGATCTCTTCAGCCGATACCGATGGCGAATTGCTGATCGTGGCTCCGGGTGAAAAAACTTTCGCTTACAAAGGCGGGCCTCCGCTGCACATCCACAAATACCAGGACGAAATATTTTTTGTTGCCAGCGGTGAATTTTTGGTACAGCTTGATAAAGAACTTCTTACCGTGAAGACCGGCGATACGGTTTTCATTCCCAGAGGTGTTCCGCATACATTTGCAAATCCGATCGAAAACAATCCGGGCAGCCTAATTTCAATCCATCAGCCAGCCGGCAAAAATGAAGAATTTTTCAAATATTTGTGTACGTATGAAAAAATGCCCGACCACGAAATCGATCCCGACTCCCCTGTCGTTGGCCCACCAATAAAACTTGCATAAAAACCGATTAATCTTCTATAAATCGAACACTCAATTTAAACGCATTTGACGTCATTTTGGGCGCAAAGCAGCAACTAAAATCACTTCCCTACAATCACCTTCCGGTGCGCTTTGCCCCAATCGGATAAATTGTCAATGATTGTCTGTAATGTCCTGCCATACTCTGTGAGTTGGTACTGAACTGTTATCGGTTGGGTTTCCAAAACTGTGCGTTTCACGAGTTGGTTGACTTCCAGATCCTTAAGTTCCTTACTCAGCATCCGGTTTGATATGCCGTTCACATCGGTCAAAATATCAGAAAACCGTCTTTTGTTGTGGTAGCAAATGGACGAAATGATCGAAATCTTCCATTTTCCGCTCAGCACATCCATCGCATCGTGAACTGCCATGATCTCTTTTCTGGGTTCTTTGTGGCACGCTTGTTCCGTCATAGGTTACTTTGTTACTTTTTTGTTACTGTTACTTTTAGTTACAAAGTTACTTAAATAAATTTAGGTGTTCTAACTTCGCACTTTAAACAATCATATAATTTAAATTAAAATGAATTTCACAAACAAAAATGTAGTCATCACTGGCGGAACAACCGGTATAGGATTCGCAACCGCAAAAGCATTCATAAACGCCGGAGCCAACGTTTGGATCACGGGCAGGAACAACGCAAACCTCGAAAAAGCGGCTGCTGAAATCAACAGTTCGAAATTGAAAACCGTAGTTTCAGACACTTCAATTGTAGCCGATATCGCCATTTTGGAAAAGGCCATTGCCGAAAGCGGAACCCAATTGGATGTCTTGTTCCTGAATGCGGGAATCGCCGTATTTGCACCAATCGACCAGGTTACAGAAGCCGATTTTGACGCCCAATTCAACACAAATGTCAAAGGTCATTTTTTTACACTGCAAAAACTGCTGCCTCATTTGGCAGACGGATCGGCGGTAGTATTTACATCGTCAACGGTGGCAACTGCCGCCAATTTGGGAGCCAGCGTGTATTCGGCGACCAAAGGTGCACTGAACAAAATCGCACAGATTGCTGCCAACGAACTGGCTCCAAGGAAAATCCGCGTCAACATCGTGAGTCCGGGACCGGTTGCCACACCGGGATTGGAAAAAGCCGTGCCTGAAGATGCAAAAGGACATTTGGCTGCAGCAACAGCATTGCAGCGTTTGGGCCATCCGGACGAAATTGCAAAAACGGTATTGTTCCTGGCTTCAGACGATGCCAGTTTTATCAACGGAACAGAATTGCTGGCCGATGGTGGATACATCAATTATGCGATGAAATAATCAGCAACAATCAGTTTAAGAAAGAGCGGCAATTGCCGCTTTTTTTTTTTTGAGTGCGGGAAACGTTTAATCCGGAGCAAGCGTTTCCTAAATTGCAATTTCATAACCTTTACTACAACGGTTTCTCTAAAAAATAATAATACATCTCCCGAAAACAGCGATTTTTTCGCTACTTTGTAGAGAAAAATTTTTGCTATGAATATTGAAACACGCAAGCTGACCTTAGACGATTATCAGAATTTAAGTGAATCAATGCTACAGGCTTACGACACCATGGGCGGCCAGGTCTGGAGTAAACGAAGTATTGAGAAACTCCTTAAAATTTTCCCCGAAGGCCAGATTTGTATTGCTGTCGACGATAAAGTTGTAGCCTGCGCATTGTCAATTATTGTAGATTATGATGAATACGGCGACAAACATACGTACCAACTCATTACAGGAAACTACTCGTTTTCCACCCACGATGACCATGGGGATACGTTGTATGGCATAGAGATTTTCGTGCATCCGGAATTCCGCGGACTTCGTTTGGGGCGCCGTTTGTACGAATACCGTAAAGAAATCTGTGAAAACCTGAACCTGAAAAGCATCATTGCCGGCGGCCGCATCCCCGGTTACCACCAGTATGCCGATACGCTTTCGCCAAGGCAGTACATCGACAAGGTAAAATCAAAGGAAATTTACGACCAAACGTTGTCGTTCCAGATCTCCAACGATTTTCACGTCAGGAAAGTACTGCAGAATTACCTTCCGGGCGATCACGAATCCAAAGAATTTGCAACGCTGATCGAATGGAACAACATCTATTACCAAGGCATCAATGCCTCAGCGCGATCGGCTATGACCATCCGTCTTGGACTCGTGCAGTGGCAAATGCGGCTGTTCCCAAACATGGAGGCTTTTTACGAACAGGTCGAATTTTTCGTCGATGCGGTAAGCGGGTACAAATCCGATTTTATATTGTTTCCGGAATTATTCAATACGCCGCTATTGGAACCCTACAACCATCTCGGCCCAATGGAAGCCATGCGCAAACTCGCCGAAAAAACGCAGGAAATCGTCGCCAAATTGCATGAATATTCCCTTGCCTACAATGTCAACATCATCTCTGGAAGCATGCCGATGCTCGAAGACGGGAAACTGTATAACGTGTCGTACCTGTGCCACAGAACCGGTAAGATTGATGAATTCCGCAAGATCCACATCACACCAAACGAGCGGAATTATTATGCGATGGTTGGCGGTGATGAGATAAAAGTGTTTGATACCGATTGTGGTAAAGTGGGTATCCTGATTTGTTACGATGTCGAGTTCCCGGAGCTGAGCCGGATTTATGCCGAGCAGGGCATGCAGATTTTATTCGTCCCTTTTCTGACCGATACCCAAAACGGATACACGCGTGTGAGGCATTGTGCGCAGGCGCGGGCGATTGAAAACGAATGTTATGTGGCCATTGCCGGATGCGTCGGAAATTTGCCGAAAGTGACCAACATGGACATACAGTTTGCACAATCGGCGGTGTTTACGCCTTCCGACTTTGCGTTCCCGACTAATGCGGTCAAAGCCGAAACCACCCCAAACACCGAGATGATGCTCATTGTCGATGTCGATCTTCATCTTCTGGACGAATTGCACCACTATGGTTCGGTCAGGATACTGAAAGACCGCAGACAGGATTTGTACGAAGTTCGCCTGCTCAAGCCAAATGCGGCAACAACCGATAAAAATCGTTTAGAAGAAAATAAAAAGTAAGAGTTAAAACAGCTGTTTTCCGATGGCACGGATTTACAATTCGTGCCATTAGAAAACAAAAAACCACTACTTCTTCACGATTTTAACCGTACTTCTGCTATCTCCCGAAAAAGCCTGCACAACGTATAATCCATTGGCAAACGCACTCATATCGACAGCAATCTCAGTATCGTTAAAAGTCTGTTTGTAACATTCGCGACCCAAAGCATCAACAATGACCAATCGGTCTATTGGCAAAGCAGAAGTCAGCGTAAGTATATTTTCAACAGGATTTGGATAATATTGTAAGGCCAATTTTAAATCTGGCGTTTCAGTATTTAAAACCCCGGGACAGGCCACCATGACCAATGTGGTCGAGTCGAAACCTACGCCACTGGTGCCATTACCCAAACCGCCATGAAAGTTCGCGCCCCAGGTCCATATTTCCCCATTGGCATTTAATGCGGCAGCACATTGGTTTCCAACGCTGACTGCATTCCAGTTATTTGCGGTACCCAATTGCGTCAAACTTACCGTAACCTGGCTCAGGCTTCCGAGGATTTTTCCATCGAACCATAAAGTGTGGTTCGGTTTGATGATGCCTGTGGTATTGTATCCAACATCTGCATCAAGCACATACAACGGATTCTGGTCGAGCGGGTCGCCGGAATTCGCTAAAATATTGTTTGTTTTGATATCAATACTGCTGCGATCACCTGTAGTGGTGCGTTTGATATTGGTCCCGAAAATCTTTTGCGCGGGATAACGTACATCGCCACCTAAGGTCGCTCCGTTTGGCACGCCCAGCATGTTGTTTCGGTTGTAACCCCAGCCCCAAACGGTATTGTTCGCTTTGACTGCGACGGTGACGCGGTCATGGGCAGAAGCCTGCACCCAGTCGGTATCTGTACTGCGTTGTTCAGGAAGCAATACGTTCTCCCCGCTTGGGAAACCAATCAACGCAAACCTTTCAGAACATCCCCAACCCCAGAGCGTACCGTTTTCCTTGATGGCAATGGAATGGTTTAAGCCTGCCGCGGCCGTTTTCCAATCGGTATCGGTGCCCACCTGGACCGGATAGTTCTTACTCACCGTAGTGCCATCACCCAGCTGGCCTCTGTTGTTGCTGCCCCAGGCCCACAAAGTCCCGTCGGTTTTAATTGCCAGCGCAAAGGCGTAAATGCCATCCATTCCGGCAAACACTTCCTTCCAATTGTTGGCCGTGCCCACCTGCACCGGACGGTTCCTGTTCACATTGGTACCATCACCCAGTTCGCCATTTGTATTTTTACCCCAGGCCCAAAGTGTCCCGTTGTCTGCAATCGCATAGACATTGGCATAACCCGTGGCCACCGATCTCCAGCATTGGCCAAAGCCCGGCGTAAGCGTCAGTATAAAAAATATGAGTATTATTTTTTTCATTTTAATGTATTGGTGTTTAACCGATTGTTCTTTAATCCGGGCGCTAAAGTATGATAAAAAAGTGAAGTGTTTAATCTCAGATGTAAACATAAAATTAAATTTTGCAAACCGCTACAATGCGTGTCCACAATTATCCATTATCAATTGTCAATTGTCCATTATTAACAACCCAATCGTACAACTCCTTTTCCAATTCCGCTACAATCGCCTTCATCTGGTTTAGTTCCATTTTATCAGCTTTGGATATCCTCATATGAATGGTTCTATGTCTGTCTAAAAAACCAAACAAATCTCCCGGAAACTGTTCGAATAAAAACAGGTATTTGTACAGCTTTGGATCAGCATACACGCACAATTTCCACAACGCCCGGCTTGGTAATGTATTTGGCATGTAATACGTTTTCGCAAGCATACAGGTCTGGCAAAAGGACAGGAAAAGCAACGTAAAAATGGAAGCGAGTCCCTGTGAGTTTTCGTCTGTATGGTTGGCCAACGTCCCAAACTGCCTTACGGTTCTCCGGAAAGCGCTGTAATGCAAATACAAATCGCCGTGGTAGGGCTCGTGTGGTTTTAACCAATGAAACTCCGGGTGGCAATCACTTGAGGCATAAACCAGATTTTTGTGTTGAACAATAGTAAAAAAGAACTGCTGGTACTGAAAAAGATTTTTTTGGATCCAGTACCGCTCGTGGCTGATGAGAACAAAATCAATATTTTCGCCTGTTTTGCTTTGCAGCGATTGCGTCAATGATTTCAGTTTCTCATTGTCCATACCACGGGCAATCAGCAACAAATAATAGGTTTTTTGTTCGCCATAAGTCGCTTGGTGAAAGAAGTAAACCTGCTCCACTTCTACCGACTTTACAACGGTCGATACCGCCAATTCCAGGATTTCGTCTTTGGGGCTATCAGTGGCAATAAGGGGTTGCTGATTTTCATTTGATCTTTTTTTAACCAACTTCTTCAAAGCAGCGAGACGTGTTTCAATCAGGCTGTACAAACCTTTTTCGGCGATACCGACGGCCACAGACAAATCGTCATCAAACGTAGATTCACCTTCATCAATGCCTTTTTGGGCTTTTGCAAAAACTTCCGTCAGGTAATAGGAATTGCTGTTCTTTCTTACGAAGTATTTCTGGATTTCTGGAACATACGGAATCAAGTGGTTAATCCTTTCATTCAGGCATTTCGAGTTTGAAGGATGTCCGGTATACAAATCTTCGAGGTAATCCAGGTCATAACCGATCAGTCGTTTATAGGCTGTGAACACACTGTTTAATGCGCCTTCTGAAATGAGTTTTTGCAATTGCTCAAACCGGCCTTCATGGCCGTTGTAAAAGTGCTCTTCAAAGTCGTGGAACTTTTCCCTGTATTTTGCCCAGTTCCGCCTGATGAGCAATGGTTCTCCCGTATCCTCATTCTGATAGATTACCGCCGACGGCCCACAATACGCTGCAATGAACGGATGCCCAAGTGAATACTTGTGGTGTAGCCTTGTCGAATATACGCAATACACAAATGTCTTGTACCGGGTTTTTAATTTCTCAACCCAGGGCCTCACCTGCAAGGTATCAGCATCCTGCTTTTGTTGCAGATGGATCACAAGGACTGCTTGTGTACCCGGTTTGGATTTGTTGTAAAACATCTGGATTACCGCAAACTGATGCGCCAATTGTCGTAGAGTATTTTCCAGGAATTCATTTTCGAGCGTTGGAAATGACAGTTGTTTTAAAGTTTTCATAAGCTGTGTTTTTAGATTTTAATAAATAGTATCGTAATGCATGTAAACCGATTCCAGGAATATCCGCACGATGCAAAACCATGTCATCAGGTCAAGGTGTTCCTGCAATTCCGGGTCTTCTGCAAAGCTGTTCAGTTGCTCCAAATCGGCGCCCAGGGTGTCGGTTTTATCCCGGAAAATGCGGTAATAATCCTCGCCAGTGATTCCAATGATCATTAGTAATATTTCGCGTACAAATTCGCCGCAGCCAATTGACTTTAAGATGTATCGAAGCGCTTCGAGCTGCAGTCCATCCCCTTCTCGATGTGCTTTCAGGTCTGCACTCAAAGAAAAGATCACCTGCAGGCAAGATAACAATCCGGCAGTTTTCATTTCATCCCGACTATTTCCATCGATCTTAATATTTCCGGTCAGCGTATCTTCCAAACCATATTCCTGCAGCAAGTCCGGATAATTGTCAAACAGGGCATTCACATGCGGATTGTCCAGTTTAATAAGGAACGTATAAATTCCGTTTTCGAGATTTCTCCGGTCATCACCCTGCAGCAAAAGGTCGAATGCAAATTGTGCATCAGCTTCGGATTTAATGATCCTTTTCTGATTGTTGTATGGTTCATTTTGTCTCATACCTGATTTTTTTTAAAGATGTTACTAGATTTCATACTGTACCCATTTTATCAGTCCATGGCCAGCCACCAACCCCATTATCAATTATTAATTATTAATTATCAATTATTAATTATTAATTATTAATTGTCAACTCTCCTCCCCTGTTCAATCACCGCAAGTTGCACAATACCAATCCTCTAAAAAACTTTTCAATCGGATATAATATCTCCATTCGCCAGTATTTTATCCACAGGCTCCAATGACGCTTCGAATAATAAGTTAAACCCGCCAAATAATAATTTGCCCCAAATCAGCACAGTGCATTGCCCTACTTTTAACCCGTCATTACAGCGACCAAAAACCTAAACATATCCCTATGAAGAAATTCCTACTCACCGCCCTCGCCGCTTTGCCGGCATGTCTTACCGCAACTGCGCAGAATGTAAATATCCCCGATCCGGTGCTTAAAAATTATCTGGTACACCACAGCTACCACAACAATCCCGGGGGTTCGGGATGGAACGTTCCACTTGACAGCAACGGCGATGGTGAAATCCAGTATTCCGAAGCGGTCAATTACCCGGCCGATGGCAACGCCCATGCGTTTTTTATCCAGGGACTCGGCATCCATGATTTAACAGGAATTGAAGCGTTTCAGGCAATACAATGGCTCAATGCGGCCGACAATCCGATTGCCAACCTGGATATTACCGGCTGTCTTTCGTTAAAAAGGCTGACATTGAATTACAACAATGCCTTTACGGATCTAACGCTGGTCAACGCTTCTCTGGAGAAAATTGAACTCAGCTGCCCCACGCTCACATCGCTTGACCTGAACGGCTGTCCGGCACTTAAAGAAATCAATGTGACCAACAATCCGTTGATGACAAGCCTTACAATAACCAATTGTTCGGCGGTACAGGAACTTATGGTATACCTCAATCCGGTGCAGACCACTTTGAATATGGGATCTCATTATTACCTGCGGCTTTTTCAATGCCAGAACAACAACTTATCGAGCCTTGACATCAGTTCCTGCCGTTCTTTGCAATATTTTTATTGTACCGGAAATCCGCTGACTTCGCTGAATATGGCCAATGGCAATCCGCAAAGTTTCATGCAAATCGGTGCCTGGGGTTTTCCCGACTTGACCTGTATCAAAGTGAACAATCCCGCCGTGTCCGAATATTTGTGGCAGCAAACCGGTGGCAACTATCAGTTTGATGAATGGGTAGAATTCCGAACCGACTGTACGCCTCCCGGTCCCTGCGTCGTAACCATCCCCGATGCGAATTTCAAAGCAAAATTGGTTCAGAATGCCACGATCAATACCAATGGCAATTCCGAAATAGAATGCTCCGAAGCGGAAGCTTACACGGGAGCCATTAATGTAGACAATTCGGAAATCGCAGACATGACCGGCATTAAGGCGTTTGCCAACATCACTTCACTGTCCTGCAATGGCAATGACACTTTTAATTTCACGACGCTGGATGTCAGCGGACTCCGGGCGCTCACTACCATAAGCTGCACCGGCAACTGGTTTTTCAACAACCTGGATGTGAGCAATTGTACGGCCTTGACGACGTTCACCGTAGATACATCTACAGGCGGCGTCGACCAGACCATCAATGCCAGTGGCTGTATATCGCTGACCAATTTCACGACTTCTCCATGGAGCAACCTTTCCTTAAACCTTAGCGGTTGCACTGCCCTGGCCGGTTTGAATATTTCAAATAAAAATGTAAAAGCACTGGACATCACCAATTGCAGTGCGTTGGCAACACTTGATGTGAGCCACAACCAGCTGACGCAATTGCCGCTGACGGGTTGCAACGCGCTGACTTCCATCAACTGCAGTTACAACAGCATTACTTCATTGGCTGTTGGGAATGCCTTGCCTTTGACCCAACTGGATTGTAGTTTCAACCAGTTGACTGCTTTAAATGTATTGGACAATACCCATTTAACAACACTCAATTGTTCGAACAACCGCCTGCCCTATTTGCTGGTCAGCAACAATGCTACCTTGACCCAGCTTGATTGCAGCACCAACAACATCAGTTACCTGGATGTCAACAACAATTCGGCACTTACTGCTATAAATTGCAGCCACAACAACCTGAATGCGTTGAATGTGAATTCCAATACCGCACTGGGCAGTTTGAACTGCAGCTACAACAACCTCATTTCTCAAAATGTAGATTTGAACACCGCTTTATTCCTGTTTGACTGCAGCCACAACAACATCGGTTCCCAGAATGTCAGTTTGAATGCCGCACTGGCCAATTTCAACTGCAGCCACAACAACCTGGTGGAAATAGACCTGAGTTACAATACCATCCTCAGGTCGATGGATTGTTCGTTCAACCAATTGCCGGAATTAAACCTCGACGGCTGCCCGGGATTAATCCAACTCGATTGCAGCAACAACCGTTTAACAGCACTCGATTTTTCGGCACAACCTCAGTTAACCTGGCTCGTCTGCAGCCAAAACATGATCGCCGCGTTAGATCTCAGTATGACCAATTGCATCATACTCAGCTGTAATGACAACCAGCTGACCGCTCTTAATTTAGCCAACGGACGCCGCCAAAACTGGATGGCGCCCATAGCCAACAACAACCCCGGCCTTGAATGTGTACAGGTAGACGATGCAGCCTATTGTAATGAAAACTGGACGGGCGCCAACTATGCCTTTGATGCCGGCGTAAGTTTCAGCGAGAACTGTATGCTTGGCCTGTCGGAAGCGAGCGATAACGCCTTTGTGGTTTACCCTAATCCGACTACAGGCCTGGTCCATTTTTCAAAACCGGTACACCTGATGCTGTACACCATCACGGGTCAAAAAATCGCTGAGCAGCAGCAAACGGATTCGTTCGACCTTTCAAACCAGCAAAACGGCGTATACCTGATGACACTGCTGGACGAAAGTGGGCGTACTTCAACAAAAAAAATTGTAAAATTATAAGTGACGTGATCTGGTGATTCACACTGCATCAAAAAACAACGCCTGCTTTCGCTACTGGAAAGCAGGCGTTGTTGCGTTATTTTCGAAACTGGAAGGAATAATCCTGTTGGTAAACCGGAGTTGAAGGAATCTTTGCCAAGCCAAATGACCTTGTTATTTGTCCTGCCTTTTAACAAAAATTAAATTTATTAATAGATTATTAATCTTAAAATTCTCTTAAAAACAGAAAAATAACTAATTTCGCCGCCAAACAAAACAAGACATTAGATGAATAAATTTTTACGTTGTACGTTTCTTTTGGTGGGAATGACTGTATTTGCACAAAATCAGATCCCGGGGCAGCTCGATCCGACGTTTCAGATCGGTACCGGTTTCGAAGACGGCATGGACGCTATCGCCGTGCAGCCCGATGGCAAAATTATAGTTGCGGGACAGGGAGACACTTATCGGGATGTGCCGTTTAAGAGGATTATCAGACTGAACGCCGATGGTAGCCCTGATCCAACTTTCAACGGCCCGGACCTGCTAATCTACGAGAATTACAACAGCATTGTGCTGCAGCCCGATGGTAAAATACTGGCACTGAGCCATTATACGACCGATGTCAATTCCACTACCCCTTACTACCATTTTAAAAGACTCAATACCGATGGATCGCTTGATACCACATTCAACGCAGGAGGCATCGGAGTGGTGGAAACACCCAGTTCATGGATTGACGTGATGGCGGTCATGCCCGATGGGAAAATTATGATTGGCGGACAGTTTGCCCAATACAACGGCGTGGCATCTAAAAACATTGCCAGGCTGAATGCCGACGGGACGCTCGATACGACATTTAACGTCGGCACCGGATTCAACAGCTCCATTTATTCATTCTGTGCGCAACCTGACGGGAAAGTGATCGTTTCCGGTGGTTTCTCATCATACAACGGATCATCAGCCAGTAGTTTTATCCGGCTGAATACCGACGGAACAAAAGACACTACATTTACCCCTGACCGCGTATCGGGCGTAGGAAAGATGGCATTACAATCTAACGGAAATATTGTCATCAGCGGCGGATTTACCAGCATCAGCGGTGTGAGCCGAAGTGATCTTGCCATATTGAACCCCAATGGTGTCCTTATCCCTACTGGCGGTACGCCCCCGGGAATTACGGGTGCCTCTAATGAAAGGATACTTGATTTTGCAGTCCAGCCGGATGACAAGATCATCGTGGTTGGTTATTTCACCCAATGGGGCGGTGTCAACAAGCGCCATATCCTGCGACTCAGTGCTGATGGTTTTTTAGACAATACGTTCAGTTCGGGTACGCCAAGCGCAATGGTACAGGCGATTACAGCTTATCCGGGCGACCGCTACATCATTTCAGGGCTGTTTACGAGGTATGCCAGCCAAACCATGAACTATGTGGCGCGTATCAATGGCTTGTCAAATATTCAAACTCCAACAGGAAACGCTGCGCAAACCATCTGCGGATCCGGAACGCTGGCTTCGCTTTCCGTTACAGGAACGGCCATACAATGGTATGCTGCAGCTTCCGGCGGGAACTCGCTTTCATCGGCAACGCCTTTGGTCGATGGCACCACTTATTATGCGTCCCAAACGGTATCAGGCAATGAAAGTGCCAACCGGCTGGCGGTAACCGTTACGATCACAGCACAGCTCACTTCGCTGTTCGATCAGGTTGGACCATTATGTTCCGGGGCTTCGGGTTATTCATTACCGACCACATCGACAAATGGCGTGACCGGAACCTGGTCGCCTAATTTTTCCAGTTCGTTAACGAGAACGTATACCTTTACCCCTGCAACAGGCCAATGTGGCACTTCGGCGACGATGACTGTTACGGTAATAAGCAATGTCACGTCGACTTTTACGCAGCTTGCTGCGATTTGTTCAGGTGCAGATCTTGTTTTACCAACGACTTCAAACAACGGAATTACCGGAACCTGGTCGCCTGCCGCCAACAACAGCGCGACAACGACCTACACGTTCACACCAGATCCCGGCCAGTGCGGACGCACGGCTACGATGACCGTTGCGGTCAATACGGCAACTGTTCCTGCGTTTACCCAAGTAGCAGCAATTTGTTCGGGAACAACATTATCGGCGTTGCCAGTAAATTCAACTAATGGAATCAACGGAAGCTGGTCACCGGCCTTGAACAATTTAGAAACCACAACTTATACGTTTACTCCGGCTAATGGTCAATGTGCGACGACAGCAATAATGACCATTACTGTGAATGATCAGTTTGTTCCTTCGTTCACACAAGTTGCAGCGATTTGCTCTGGAACTACTTTATCGGCTTTGCCTGTAACTTCAACAAATGGAATCAACGGAAGTTGGTCACCGGCCTTGAATAATTTAGAAACTACAACTTATACGTTTACACCAACGGCTGGCCAATGCGCCACTTCAACAACAATGACGATCACTGTGAATGATCAGCTTGTTCCTTCGTTCACACAAGTTGCAGCGATTTGCTCTGGAACTACTTTATCGGCTTTACCTGTAAATTCAACCAACGGAATTAGCGGAAGTTGGTCACCTGCTTTAAATAATCTGGAAACTACGACTTATACATTTACACCGGCAGTCGGTCAATGTGCCACTTCAGCTACGATGACCATTACTGTGAATGATCAGGTTGTTCCTGCGTTTACATCCGTTGCATCAATTTGTTCTGGTTCAACTTTATCGGCTTTGCCTGTAGATTCAATAAATGGAATAAACGGAAGCTGGTCACCTGCTTTGAATAATCTGGAAACAACGACTTATACATTTACACCTGCAGCAGGTCAATGTGCGATGACAGCGACGATGACGATTGCTGTGAATGATCAAATTGTTCCTGCCTTTACATCTGTTGCAGAGATTTGTTCTGGAGCGACTTTATCGGCGTTACCAGTAAATTCAACAAATGGAATCAGCGGAAGTTGGTCACCGGCTTTGAACAATTTAGAAACTACGACTTACACTTTTACACCAACAGCTGGCCAATGTGCTACTACAGCGACGATGACCATTACTGTGAATGATCAGGTTCTTCCTGCGTTTGCACAAGTTGCGGCGATTTGTTTAGGTTCAACTTTATCGGCTTTGCCTGTAGATTCGACAAATGGGATTAACGGAAGTTGGTCACCTGCTTTGAACAATTTAGAAACGACGACTTATACCTTTACACCAACGGCAGGTCAATGTGCTACTACATCAACAATGACCATTACGGTTAATGATCAGGTTGTTCCTGCGTTTGCACAAGTAGCGGCGATTTGCTCGGGAACTACTTTATCCGCTTTGCCTGTAGATTCAACAAATGGAATCAACGGAAGCTGGTCACCTGCTTTAAATATTTTAGAAACAACGACTTATACGTTTACACCTACGGCAGGTCAATGTGCCACTTCAGCTACAATGACCATTACTGTGAATGATCAGGTTCTTCCTGCGTTTGCACAAGTTGCAGCAATTTGTTCGGGTTCAACTTTATCGGCTTTGCCAGTAGATTCAACTAACGGAATTAACGGAAGTTGGTCACCGGCTTTAAATAATTTAGAAACCACGACTTATACATTTATACCGGCGGCAGGTCAATGTGCGACGACAGCGACAATGACCATTACGGTTAATGATCAGGTTCTTCCTGCGTTTGCACAAGTTGCAGCGATTTGCTCGGGAACTACTTTATCCGCTTTGCCTGTAGATTCAACAAATGGAATTAACGGAAGCTGGTCACCATCTTTGAACAATCTGGAAACTACGACTTATACTTTTACACCGGCTACAAGTCAATGTGCCACTTCAACAACGATGACAATTACGGTTAATAATCAGGTTCTTCCTGCATTTACATCTGTTGCGGCAATTTGTTCTGGTTCAACTTTATCGGCTTTGCCTGTAGATTCAACAAATGGGATCAACGGAAGCTGGTCGCCTGCTTTAAATAATTTAGAAACTACGACTTATACCTTTACACCAACGGCAGGTCAATGTGCCACTGCAGCTACGATGACCATTACTGTTAATGATCAGGTTGTTCCTGCGTTTACATCTGTTGCGGCAATTTGTTCTGGTTCAACTTTATCGGCGTTGCCAGTAGATTCGACTAACGGAATCAACGGGAGCTGGTCACCTGCTTTAAATAATTTAGAAACTACGACTTATACCTTTACACCAACGGCAGGTCAATGTGCTACTACAGCAACTATGACCATTACGGTTAATAATCAGGCTCTTCCTGAATTTACATCTGTTGCGGCAATTTGTTCTGGTTCAACTTTATCGGCTTTGCCAGTAGATTCTACAAATGGGATTAACGGAAGCTGGTCGCCTGCTTTGAACAATCTGGAAACTACGACTTATACTTTTACACCGGCTACAGGTCAATGTGCCACTTCAGCTACGATGACCATTACGGTAAATGATCAGGTTCTTCCTGCGTTTACACAAGTAGCGGCAATTTGTTCGGGTTCAACTTTATCGGCTTTGCCCGTAGATTCCACAAATGGAATTAACGGAAGCTGGTCGCCTGCTTTGAACAATTTGGAAACGACAACTTATACCTTTACACCCGCAGCCGGCCAATGTGCTGCTGCTGCGACGATGGTGATTGCGGTGACAACAATCCCTGCTCCAACAGGCCCACAAACGCAAACGATTACCGCCGCGGAACTGGGGCAAGCAACAATTGCCGACCTCGAAGTTACAGGAGAGAATGTGCGTTGGTTCGCCACAGCCGAGCAGGCACTAGCGGGTCAATTCCCATTGGATGCGGCTGCACTGCTTCAAAACGGGGCAACTTATTACGCGATGCAAACCATCAATGGCTGCACCTCAGTCGCGCCTTTGGCCGTGACTGTATCTGTGGCACTCGGACTTCAGCAAGTCACCAACACCGGATGGAAAGTGTACCCAAACCCTACAGCCGATTTTGTAATGGTGGACGGCAGCAGTACCATCAATGAGATCAAAGTATTTTCGATACTCGGACAGCTGGTTTCAGGAAAGAAATACAATACTACTAATGTACAGGTAGACCTTTCCGGATTGCCTGCAGCGGTTTATTTTGTCGAAGTCCATTCGGGCAATGCCAGTTCGGTGTACCGGATCGTAAAGCGATAAGCCCAGACGACATGATATTAAAAAGCCACAGACATGATCGTCTGTGGCTTTTTGTTTTGGCATGGTTTCCAAATAATTTGGCGATGTGTCGGGAACCGCATTCTGTAAGTCCCTTTGCAGTAGCAAGTGCCCGGCGTCGGGCATTTTAATAAGATGGAACATTTTTAAACACGATCAACGGATCTTTGAATTTTTCTATCGGCAGCGAAGCCTGTTGCAGTACAGATTCTTGCACAATCCCTTCATTCACGGTCCATTTCCTGCCTCTAAACTGAAGGACGTCAGACGCTTTTAAAAAAGAACGCAGTGCAGTATATCTAATAAAAACCTGCCCCGGATATCTTTTAAAATACCCCACCAAAATCCCAATTATTAATTATCAATTGTTAATTATTAATTATTAATCAGTTTCAACCATTTTACCTTCTCACCCGCAACGACTTTTACAAAGTAAATGCCGCGCTGTCCTACAACCTCCGCATTGATTTGCGATACATTGGTGTAGCGTTCTGAAAAAATCTGCTTGCCTGTGATGTCGGAGATTTCAATAGCGACACTTGGAAGGGTTTTATTCAGTTGGATAGCAAAATGTCCGTTGGTTGGGTTGGGTGCCAAACTGATTTCAGATAAATTTGCTTCATCCATGCCCAGTTGCGAATCATAAGCAATAATCGCGCAGTCGGGATTGAAACGGGAAATGACGCCTTCTCTCCCATTTAATGGCGCCGTCATGCCAAATTCTGCAATATGGTTGGTTCCGTTATACGCCCAAAGATTTTTGGCCAGATAAAGCTGTCCGTTATCCGCTTTAAAAAATCCGGGAAATTGCTCAAAGTTGACTTCGTTCGTCCCATCGCCGTTTAACATGATGCGTTTGACATTTCCATCGAGATCATAGACCGCGATAAAATAGGCGTAACCACTGATATGGGTAGTAGCGTTGATCCCGTCGGTACTATCAAGTGTGGATCCCATGGTGCCATCACCTCCATTTTCAGACACCTGTCCCACGACATAAAGTTCATTGCCTGATTTCAGCAAGGTGTGTCCAAAACCAACACTGTTGTTGCGCGATCCGCGAACCCAATTGCAAATTCCATCCGCACTCACGCGAGCCACAAAATAGGGCCCGCCGGTAGTTGATGTGACGCTGCCGTCGACATTCTCAAACAAATGGATCTCAGGCGTTTCAAAATAATTGATTCCGCAGTCATTCTCTCCGGTAATATAAAGTGTGCCGTCTGGCTCGACCAGCATGCGATGGGCAAATGTGGTATCATGGAACTCTACCTGGGTGCGGCTTCGCATGGTCCATACCAAATTTCCGCCTGTATTCAATTTTAGCAGTCCTAATTTAGCGCCATATTGTCCGGGAATTCCTTGAATATCCGTAAAATCATCGACACCGCTGCCATAAATACGCGCATTGCCATCAAATGCCATAGCGGCATATACGTTATTGTTCCCGTCAACGCCCATATCAGAGATTTCCCGAAGGTTTGCCGCATTTAAGAAAATTTTCTTATCCCAGATAAAAGCACCTTCTGGCGAAAACTTGGTAATTCCATAATTCAGGTAGTAGGAATATTGCTGGAGGTTTTCTTCATGCGAAAGTGTTCCGTTCAGGTACAAAGATTGCCATTGCCCACTATATATCATTGATGCAATCACATTGTCGTCCGTATCGATGGCAAGCCGTTGGAAACCATTCGACATACTTTCCATACGCCAGATCAGTTCGCCTTCTGGAGATAATTTAACGAGAAAATTGTTGAGATAGCCACTGAGTGGCGTTTCCTTACCTGTATTGTCGTGCAAGATGACACTGGTATTGTCACGTGCCATTCCAGAAGCGTAAATATTGCCGTGTGAATCCTCAGCGGTGTATAAAAAGGCATTGTCATTTTCAAGCAGCAAGCCTGGAGTTGCCGTGGTATACACGATCCATTTAATGGCACCGTTCAGGTCATATTTAGCGAGGTAGCCGCCCTTTTTTCCGGGTAAGCCAAAGGTTTGTCCGTGCCTGGAATCAAATATTTCGTCCATGTATGTCCCACAAATGAGGAAGCCGCCTCTCACAGGCGTCATTTGCCAAATATCTTTATTGTAGTAGCCCGGCCACTGCGGATCGCGGCTGTCGTTGCGCAACAGAAAGCATCCGTCAGAATCAGGCGTTTCATGTATGGTAGGGAGATTCTTGCTGCGCACATCTACGCAACCGTTTGGCGAAGTAACCGTATAGGTCGAAGTGACAGGACCAACTGTAGCAAAAGTGGCTTCGGTGTGAACCTGATTTGGCGTGGTCGCCACGGCATTGTTCGAAAAACCATAGGCAAAGGTGTCAGCTTCCACCGGATGCCCGTAAAAAGGGACTGACTCGCCGACTTCGGCGTTGATCCTGCCCGAATGAAAAATGGCTGCCGTTTGTTCGACCTGAACGGTAAAAACATCTGGAAACGGCAAACTGCAATGACTCGTGACATGTTCTGCCTGAAGGTAATAGGTTCCACTCTCCGTAAGTTCATTGGAAGTGAAGACCAACAGGCCACCGTTGCCGGCAGCACTTATGCCATGATGCCTGGCTCCGGTGTCGCCTTGTTTTTTTAGTACATAATGTACATTGGGTTCAGAATTGCCAATCTCAATCACCAAAGGTTCGGACTTGCAGAGAATCGCATCCGAAACCGTTACCGGAAGTGTCACATTGGGATATGGGGTTATTGTAAGGGATTGCGTATTGGTGTTGGTATCTGTTCCATTGGTCACGGTCAGCGTAATTTCGTAAGTGCCCGGGGCTGTAAAAACATGGTCAAAATTGGCAGTGTTACCAAAAGGCACACCGTTTAAAAGCCATGCAGAACCTGCTACGCCAGGGTAAAATGATTTAAAATTTGTGATCCCGTTGAGGCATCCGCCTGTGATTGTCATCCCCGCATAAGGTTGGGTCCCGCCACCCAAATTGGATGTTTTAAAAATGATACCATTCCCACCGCAGGCATAGATTGGCGCACTGTTGTGTTGTGACCATATCTCGGTAAAAGCAGATGTACCTCCACTCGGCTGAAATTCGAGTACGGTCGCCGGGTTTCGCGTCCGGAAAATCCCATGATCGGTGGCTATAAACTGATAGCCGCTGCGCACGGTCAGTGCATTTCCATGTAGGGGTCCGTAATGGTAATTCGAATTGACATTTACATTGCCATCATTCTCCACCGTCGCATAATGATTTCCGACACTGGAGGCGCGGACACTTCCTGTAAATTCTACGTCCTGATGTGTTATGCCAGGCGTTGGAATGGCGGTGAAGGCCATGTTTATACCATTGAACGACATTAGCTTAAACATCTTATTGGCGGCCCCGATGCGCGCGTCATTGATGGTTCCCGACATTGCGTATAAATCATCTGTGATGCCCGTTGGGATGATTTCAATTGTTTGCGAAAAACCAATTTTAGCCAAAAGGCCATTGTTACCGGTAGCATATGTATCGCCAAGGGACGCAATGCGATAGAGTGTGCTGTTGGGCAAATCGATTTCATGAATGAAATAGTTCATTGATGGCAAATTCACCCACATGATGACCGCTCTTCCGGTGACCATATTCCTACCACAGGCATAAACTGCACCTGACGATCCGATAATACCAGGCGAACCAATGCAATGGTTGAATTTGGTACTGTTGTACAAGGTTGCCGCTTCATTATCGTTCGTGATTTCGAAACGCGTCCAGCTGGCTGGGCTGGCTCCGCCCGTTGTGGTGTAATATAAACCGTGTTCCCCCGAAACCATTCCGTTTTCGTCATAAAACACAATCCCGGTCAGGTTATCGTTGATGCCGGTTTGCAAAGGCGTCCATTGGGCGTTCGCAGTAAAAAAGCAGAAAAAAATCAGTACCAGAAGTAATTTTTGTTTCATGTTAACGTATTTGTTTTCAAATATATAAAAACTTAGAAGCGTTTTTGAAATACTTGGTAATTTATACATTTTAATTTTCAGGTGTCCAGGCTGAGCGAAAGCCAGGGCTGGGCAAACCTGATCCTGATCCTGAAAATGTTTCCAAAGCCACATACTTTTCATGACGTCAGCCACCACCGGACAAGTACCGGACAAGCACTGGACAAGTACCGGACAAGCCACCGCCCGACCAGACAACCTTATTGTGAAGCGGCAACCTAAACTACCTTCCCGATGCTACTAAAGGGCCATATAAAACATCTGTAGCAACAACATCAGCCAATTGAAGTTTCCGTATTTTGTTATTTCAAACAAATAGGCTAATTTGTATGCAACAAATAACACATACTTTTTGCCAGCCGCGCAGATATTCGAGAACCGACAAAGCCATTACCAATCCCTGCCACCATGAAATACGCTTTCTTACTTTTACTGTTGATCCCGTTCACCCCATACGCACAAAAAGTAGACATCCTGCTGATCGGGGTGTCGCACAACTACAGCAAATATCCCCAACAGGATTTTTCGGGCATCCACAATCAGATCAGGAAGTTTAAACCAACGGCCTTTTTCGGCGAATTTTTGAGCAAGGCCGACGAGCAAAACCTGGCCGACTACTGGTGCAAGTCGGACAACCTGAAACGTTTGGAAACCCTGAGAAAAAACAGGAATATCCCGTCGAAAAAACTCGAAAGTACCATCGACAGCTTAAAAAAAGCATGTTTGACAAAACCAGAAGATTACCGCCTCAAGGCCGACCTTGCGCATGCCCATTACCTCAACCAGGATGTACCCAATGCCCATTTTCAATACTGGCAGGTATACGACCACCTCCGCCAGGCACCCGATCCGGGCCTCGACGCATACGTAAACCGGTTGCTGAGTCCGCAGTCCGACAACACCGGGCGCAGCATGACACGGCTGCAGACTTCAGAGTACGCTTACATCGCTTTCCCAATGATGCTGGAATTGAAGATCCCGGAACTGCTCGCGATGGACAACCAGGATTACGATCTGAACTGGTCTGCTTCGGCCGTGGCCTTCTACAACAAATTCGAACCGTTTAAAAAGGACAGCCTGTCACCCAGCGCCAGGCAATTGAAAAATATACTGGACAAAAGAGACCAGGGTTTTGCAAAAAACGCGACCATTGAGAAAACCTCCGGGCAGGTCACCGAATGGATGAATACCGACGAAGCCTCAGCCATTTTTGCCTCGGGTGATTTTTATTTCGAGGAACTTTACCACCTGCCCGGCTTTCCTAAAGAAGAAATGCTTTCGCAGTTGCATTGGTGGCTGACGCGCAATGAAGGCATGTGCCAGAATGTGGTCGATCGCGCGCGCAAGGCCGGACAACGCAAAGTTGTCGTCATCGCTGGCGCCAACCACCGGAAGTTCATGCAGGAGATTTTCAAAAAAATGCCTGGTGTTACGGTAACCGGCATCAGTGAATTCAAATAAGCGTTCCGCCACCAAACTACGGTAAGGCAAAGTGACAGCCAGAACCCGTGAACGGTGGCCAACAGCGTAGCGGTAAACTGTCCAGATGTTACGAAAACGCCAATCAAAGAACAGTCCGTGAACCCACAACGCATTGACTACACTCCCATTGCCATGACGCGGATATTTCGCTTCTTGCAAGAACAAAATTGCGTACGCGGCTTACGCCATCATTCAACAAAAAAGCTTTAACAAATACGTATAACAGCGTATTGTTCCACACTACCCATTTGCATTATTTTGGCTTACAAATCCGCTTTCCGGAAAATCATGCAAGCTATGAAGATACCAAACTCACCTCTGCCATTATCAATTTACCTGATGTTTTTTGTCGCGGCCACCGCTTTCGCACAGGACGCACACGAACTCCGCCAACGGGCTGCAAAAAACAATGAAACGCAGCTGAACCGTACCTATGAAAACAACCTGCCCAATGCGCGTGGTTCTTCGGTACGCGATGTTTCCGCGGATATCCGCCTAGCCAGGGAAGCCGTTCAAAAACAGGAATATGAGCTTGCACAAAAACAGGCCGAATATGCGCGGATTAAAGAAGATTATGAGGCAATTGTGGCAAACGACAAAATCAGGCACGAAGAACGTGTGGAAGCCATAAGAAAACAGCAAGAGCCTTTCCTGAACTACTTGGGTACCAAGTTACTGAATATCAGCATTTTTGACAAAGCAGATTGGTATACCGACCACCTCTTTATTATGATTGAAGGCCCGAAAGTAAGGAAATTGAATAATCTCGAGGTTAAAGAATTGGATTATGCGGCCGCCTCAACAGCGCTCACCACTTTTGATGCGGTAAAAGCCACAGCGACTTATTCCGAACTGATCGCCCTGCTCGATGAAGGAAAATTGCTGTTTCATTCTACGAGAACCCGGATCGCTTCCCTTTACGAACGCTTTCCACAGCAGACCAAGGAGACAGAATTATTTGAACTCAGTCTGTTGCCTTATTATTATGGCGCCAACCGGCCTTTTTTAGAAGTTTCCGAAGAAATAGAAAACCATCTCAATTCCTCAATGTACTATCCTCCAACCTATTTTGAAACGGGTTCGGGTAAAGAAAGCAAAGAAATAGCCGCGCGGTTTGCAGCCTTGACTGACAAATACCCGAAGGAAGGTTTGGCGGCTGCAAAAAACGCCAGGAGACATCTTAATCCTTTTGTCAGTTTTGCGCAATCACTCAATAGCGACGACGGAACTCCGGAAACGATCATTTCACTCAAAAAAGAAAATTACTGGCGTGCCATCCATACCAGAACCAATAAAACACAACTTTCAGCTGCATTTAGCTGGTTGAATTGCCAAAAAGACATGTATGAAAAACTAAAAAACCTGAGCCCAGAAGGTTGGCTTGATATGGGAAGCAGTCCTTACAGGATGGCCCATTTAAACGCTACTTTTATGATCAAAGGCATTCTGGGTGGTGATCCGGCACCTTATACTGACTTGCTTTCAAACAAATACAAAAACCTAAAAAAAGCCGTAGCGATAAGAGATAAAGAACTTGAGAAAAAAAGAAAAGAGGACGAAAAACTGGAACGGCAAAAAAACAAGAAAAATTAGTTACGCTCCATTCTCCCGGTGATTCGTTTCTCCCTGCAACGCTACGGCTATTCCCTAAGCAACTGCGCCGCATCAAGCATTTTAATGAAATAAATGTATGGCGTCATCAAATCGGTGTCGCATTGTTCTGTGTGTGGCGACTATTACAAACATGCGAGCTTTCATAAAAAGATTCCATAGCACGAAACGCATTAGTGTTAATCATGCAATTCGTGGCGAAGTATTTAGTTTGTTACGGAACCAGAAGTTTGTTTTTTGCAACAATATTAATGTGGAATTCAATGGAATCCGACATGGTTTGATCTGCCACCAAATCATAGAATTTTCCGGATTTATAACGCACATCCCATCTTGTCCGATCAATGGCCAGTCTGCCACTCATTTTGACGATTCCGTCTTTAACTTCCGTTCTGGCGGGAAAATCAACAACCTTGGTAATCCCTTTGATAGTGAGTTTTCCAGTGATCTTTTTATTCCCATCGGCTGCCAAAGCGCTGTTGTAAAATGCAAATGTTGCAACGGGAAATTTTTTGACATCAAAAAAATCAGGATTTTTTAAGTGTTTGATCAGGTCATTATCGCTTTCATGCTTTTCATCTTCAATAGTATTCATATCGACTTGAACCGTACCTCCGGTAATCCGGCCTTTATCAACCATCAGTTCGCCTTTTGATATCGAGACGTAACCCAGATGGGAATTGATGCCAACCAACATCGAACCTTTCCATGTTACCGTACTTTTCTTTGTCTCTATCACGTATTTTTGTCCCGCCGAAACGATGCTTTGCAATGCAGGGCTTTTATTTTCTGCTGTTGCAGATTCACGACAACCGGTAAATAACGGAGCAATAATTAAAATTAAAAACGGAATGGATCGTTTGTTTTTCATACTTCAAAAATTTTTTAATGGATTAATTTAAAATCAGCCAGACACACATATTGTCTTTAACTGATCACCGCAGCGAAATTACTTTGGGATTTTCGGGATGGTGGCATTCGGATTGTAAATAAAAATGTAAACTTTGTAAAAAAAACGTTTGTTATTGGTTTACAATGACCATTATTAACGCATTGTACGTCATTGCGAGCACAGCGCGGCAATCGGTCTAACTTTTATGTAAACTTCATTCAAAACTGCACTCGATTAACCTACAACAGATTAGTTCGTTTTGCAATGACTATACTCTTATTCAGATTTAGGTAATCTCCTTTCACGAAGCAATTGCGCCGCATCCAGCATCTTAATAAGGTAGATGTAAGGTGTAATTAAATCGGCGTCGAACGAATCGGTATGGACAGACTGCGACAAATGCGCCATCTGACACAGGAAATAGTCATACTCTTTAAGAGTCTGTGCAGCAAAAGCGTTTTTAAAAGCCACGAACGGATCTTTGTACTCCCCTGGCTGGCGCGAGCGTCCCGCTCGTGCCTCCAATGAATTGCATTTTCGACATGCTGTTTTTATTCTTTACATGGTAAACCTTCACAATAACCATTTTCTTCTTCCTTGCGGACTTTCTGCTAAGATTAGAATAATTTTTTCGTGTAATTTTTAAAACTCCTTATCAATCTCAAAATTTTAAGCACGAGCGAGACGTTCGCGCTAGCGAAGGGTATCGGAAGCAGCGCGGCAAGCTACATCTTCCCCCGCTCCCTTATCAGCGCCGCCGCATCAAGCATCTTAACCATATGGATATAAAACGCCATCACATCCCAATAGCCGTCGTCGGTATACGGTGACAAAGCCAATTCGACGGCCTCACTAAAAAAAGCCTCAAATTCATCAAGTGTCTTATCGGCAAATGCGTTGCGGAACACCAAACAAGGATCGCGGAACTCGTCCCGCGACAGCGAAGCCTGATGCAGGATCGACGTACACCCAGAAGGCGCGGCGAGCTTCCACTTTTTGCTTTTAAATTGCAGGCAGTAACAGGCTTTCACGAGTGATCGCATCCCAATATAAAAAGCAAAAACCGCATAGGGCTTACTTTCCTGATATACTTCTTCTTTTCTAAAGCTGGTCATTACTTCCCCCAACAGTTTTTTATAACGGTCGAGGTCGTTTTCCTGGAAAAAGGCATCAATGGTTTTAAAAGGCCCTTCGGTGTCTTGCCTCAGCCAAAAGTTGGTCTCAAATGACATTTTTTTCTTTTTCATAATCCCTTGCTTTAATTGGTTATCCAAGCAAGTTCCTACACCACAATCTTCTAAAAAACTCTCCAACTCCGTAAATTATTCCAACTTCCCGATAATTTACCAAAACCCATTAACGGATTACAGCTCACTCCTTTTCTTTACAACAAATTGCATGTTACTGCCGCTAACTAAAATCTATATTATTAAATTTGGCAGAAACATCACATCCAACAATCTACCTCATGAAATACCTGATATCGGTTTTGCCATTTTTAGTTATGAACATGCTACAGGCGCAGCCTCCTGCCAAGACGGAACTTTATATTATCGGAACCGTGCATGAATCGTCACCGGTCCTCAATCCGGCGATGCTGTTCAAAATATTGGAAGACATCAAGCCGCAGATCATCTTGCAGGAAAATGACAGTGCGCAAATCGCAGATTACACCAAAGAGATCAGGCCGACCTCCAATGAACAGACCGCAACCTTGCAATATTTAAAGAAATACCCTAAAACGCTTAACCTGCCGTTTGAATTTGAAGGAAGAAACCAATACCGGAAAGACCATGGGATGGTTCCGGCAGATAATTTAACGATACAGCTCATGGACAGTTTGTATGGCAAAGGGCTGTTAAATCCTTCCAATAAAATCATCTATGGGAAATATAAGGAAGCGAATGAGGCATTGACTAGTTTTTCAAAAACAGACATCAAGACACTAAACTCTTTGACCTTTGAAACCCTGAACAGGTACAGGCAATTTACACAACACCATGGCATTCCGAAGATATCGGATTCAGAGGCCATTTTTGCCCGCAGGTTTGTCGCAAAACCCAATGGTGAAAAAATTTCTTATCGCGATGGCTACCGCTTGTGGTGCAATTTCTGGGACCTGAGAAACAATACCATGGCAAGCAATATCATCAAGGCAAGCAACAAATACAAAGGGAAAAGGATTGTCGTTTTAACTGGCGTGCAACACAAGTATTATTTAAAAGAATTGCTTGAAAAATATGACGACGGGAGCTATACCGTAATCGAATATTTTAAATAAATGATGGACTAGTTCATTCGGTCGCTGCCTGATCAATTTACGGCATTGTAAGTTGCAAAAGATAACTTGATTTTTTTGGTGCCTGCCTGCCGATTATCAATTAATTTCCTATTTTTACAACTACAACGTTCACCTATAAGCTCATAAAATTAAAACGCCATGGAACAAAAAATACATCAGGGAAGAAACGTCAAACGGTTCAGGGAAATGCTGGGCATCAAGCAGGAAGCCCTGGCTTATTCTTTAGGGGAAGACTGGAACCAGAAGAAAATTTCCATGCTGGAGCAAAAGGATGTGATTGAAGAAGACATGCTGAGGCAGATTTCAGCGGCTTTAAAGATTCCGGTGGAGGCGTTTCAGAATTTTGATGAACAAGCCGCGGTAAACATTATAGCCAACACAATTACCAATAATGATAATGGAGCCGTTTACAATCAAAATCCGATTTTTCAACCTATTGACCAGTTGCTCAAACTTCATGAAGAAAAGATTGCTTTGTATGAGAGGATGTTGAAGGAAAAAGATGAAATGATGGTGAGGCTTGAAAAGTTGATTAATAAGTAGACAGTATATAATCGAATTACATTCGGCTATAAATAAGTTAGCAGTAACTTTAGAAAATATCGTGTGAAAATAGACAAAGCTTCAAAAATAGAAACTAAAAATTATAAAGTAAATGTTTACCACATAATGACATTTGCAATCGTATCGATTTTTGGTCTACTTTCAATAAAATATCAAAATACGATCGCTGCGATTAGTGGATATTATTTTATTCCAATAATTATAATCTTGAAGAAAAATATTGAACGTAATTACTTCAAAGAATTGGCTTATTGTATCTTTTTAATTTGTTCAAACGAACTACTAATTCGGTTTTTAGGAAAAATAGGAATTAATTCGGAAGGAAATCCTTGGGCTTGCTTGTTTTTCTTACAAACAGTATTTATATCATTTATTACGTTTTTAGTTTTAACGCTAATTACAAATCACGACAGCGAAACCTTAGCTATTAAAATTTTGTATCTCATATTATCATTTATGAGTATCACGATTATTTACTTTATAATAACAAAACCAATATGAAAGCTACTGCTAACAGCTTTTTTGCGAAATTGCTGGTTTATGGCAATTTGAACGACCTATTTTCATAACTTCGTAACGTTTTGGCAGAGCGGACTATCTCCGAAAGCCGCAACTTCGCAAACAAGCGAAACGTTAGCAGAAAGCCTTTCGCGCGATGTGGTAAAAGGAATGCTAAAAATATTTATCTTAGCAAAATGAATTTGAAAGACTCAATACAAAATAACTCTACTGAGTTTTTATCATTATGCGAAAGCCATGATGTAAAAACCTTGTATGCTTTTGGTTCATCTACAACCGAAAAGTTTGACGAAACTTCAAGCGATATTGATTTACTTGTAGAACTCAAAACAAAAGACCCAATCAGGCGCGGTGAAAACCTAATCGATTTATGGGACAAATTCGAAAAAATATTCCAAAGAAAGGTTGATCTACTCACAAGTTCTTCTATTAAAAACCCTATTCTCAGAAAAAGTATTGACTCATCAAAAATATTAATCTATGACGGAAAAGAGCGAAAAGTATCTTTCTGATATTTTGATGGCGATAGATTTAATCGAAGAATTTCTTTTAGGAATAGATTTCACGACTTATGAGAAAGACAGAAAAACTCAAAGCGCTTTCGAAAGACAATTTTCAATCATTGGCGAAGCTTTGAATCAATTTAGAAAGCTTGAAACTTCTGTAATCATAGAAAATGACAAACAAATAGTTGCTTTTCGAAATCGATTGGTTCATGCGTATGACAGTTTAGATAATTCAATTATTTGGGCAATCGTAAATAGGCATTTAAAACCGCTTAAATCTGAAATAGAAAATCTGTTAGAAAAATAACGGCCTTCTGCTAACCGCCGTTTCAAGAACTTGCCGAGATTTCGGTAAGTTGAATGTTCGGTTTTCGCGAAGAAAGTTCAACCTTGGCAGAGAGCACTTAGTCCGTTTCATCGGCAAATTCGTGAAGCCGCATTCCAAGATCAAATCCCTGGCTGGCGCGAGCGTCCCGCTCGTGCCTCCAATGAATTGCATTTTCGATATGTTATTGTTATTCTTTACATGGTAAACCTTCATAATAACCATTTTCTTCTTTCTTACGGACTTTCTGCCAAGATTTGAATAATTTTTTCGTGTAAGTTTTAAAATTCCTTATCAATCTCACATTTAGGAAAATTTTATGCACGAGCAAGACGCTCGCGCTAGCGAAGCAATCCTTTTCAACAAGCTACCGTTTCCAATTGCGACTGTGTTTTTCTTTACTGCCTGTGCCGCTGAAACATCCAACTAATGAAAGTCGGCCAAGGCATTGAAAACAGAAACACCTCCTGGCCGTTTGCCAATCACCCACAAAAAAACCGACAGTCCCCTGTCGGTTTTTTCTATTTTCTGACTCTCAGCAGCTCCACCACACCTTCGGTGGAGATCCCCAGATACGTGCAGCACTCGGCTAACGTAACCAGTTGGTGGGATTCCTTGTTGTTGGCCTCCTTGATTTTCCTGATCGTTTCGCGACAGGCGCGCTCGCTTTTTCCGGTGATCAGCTGGATGTCTTTTGGGTAAATACCGATACGATTCATGTTTGTATAAATTGATTCCACATAAACTGAACTACTCTCTGAATTTTTGGAGGATTAGATCGCAGGCAGCGGTATTTGACAGCAAGATAAAATAGATTCGAGTTAAAATACAACCACATTGTCATTTATTTAACATTTCAGCTCCAAAATGCTGTAAGAATTGCTTTGTCATTTATTGTTAAAATGCAGCATAAACGGTCCTTTTCGGCAAAATCGGCAAAAACGGTCGGAAACGGAAGCGGTGATTTTGCTGAAAAAAGGAAGCGCTTTAGTTTTGGATTATTAAAAATTCGTAAAAAACAACAACATGAAACACAGAAAGGAGGTCAACGTCGCAACCACTAACCGCCCCTAACCCAACCGCTGATGAACGGACTTTCATCACAAATTAAAATTATAAATTCTATTAATCATTAAATCCAATTATCATGAAGTATTCCATTTCAAATTTAAAAGAAGTAACCGACTGTATCGAACTATTATCCTGGGCTGAAAGAGAGCGGTCCGATCTCGATATCAAAAGAATTTTAGACGAGCGGTTCGCCGTGAGGTTCACCGGTACCGCAATCGAAGTCGAAGCCATTTTGCAGGGCGTAACTGCAGAACTAAACGCCCTTTATATCATTATCGCGGGATTGCCTGAGGGATCCGTAAAAGAAGAAAATATTAAGAAAAAAACCAGGCTCGAATACAAAAAATTCCTGCTCGAAACACGTAAAGAAAGCTACAACACCGTAGCGTTGCTGGAGAAAGAGATGGATTTAGGGCGCCTCTACCAAGAGATTGCAGAAGTGGATGTTTTTATATCGGCCATACAAGACCAAAAAACATTGTTGGAGACCCAGGCTTAGTGGGCGATTCATTTTAAATAGAAAAGCGGACCGAATGGTCCGTTTTTTTTTGCCCTAATTTTTCAACATGCTGAATGCTGAATCACCCAACCTCAACAGGTTTTAATGGCGCGCACTTCCGCATCGAGCAACGCCTTTTCATAATCGAGCACGCGCAATTTATGCTCCAATTCAAAGCGCACATTGGAAAATTTCGCCTGCTCCATGTTCGATGCTTTTCGGGTGATGGCTTCATGACCCGCCGCCCCTTTTTTCGAAGCCTCCCGACTGTTCAGGAATTGGGCCAGCTCTTGCAACCGCAATTGTTGCTCCTCTTTTTTAACCGCGACCGCGAGTTTGCGCTCGGTAATGAGGCGTTGGTATCCGTTTTCCTGTATCAGATATTCGATGTATTCGGGTGACGCCCTAAAAGCTTCGGGACGTTTGTTCTTTGCATTTGTGGCGGGTGCAATCACCTGCGTGGTCAGTTCGGCCAGCAATTGCATGGCGTGCAGCGGCAAGCTGCGTTTCCCGGTTTCATACATCGCCAATTGGCTTTTGTTCACGCCAAGCAACATGGCCAGGTCCAACTGGTTGAGTCCTAATAATCTTGTGATGGTTTCTTTTGTTTTTGGCATCAGGATTTTTGTGATTTTTTTTTTGAATTTAAAATTAAATCACAAATATTGTGATTTTTATTTTGTTTTGGAAAATAAATCACAAGTTTTGTGATTATTTTTTTTATTTGAAAATTTAATCACAATACTAAGCTTAAACAACTAACACGCATACATCACGGAAGAACGTCAAACGATTCAGAGAAATGCTGGGCATCAAGCAGGGAGCTCTGACTTTTCTTTAGCGAAGACTGGAACCAGATGAAAATTTCTATGCTAGAGCAAAAGGATTGATTGAAGAAGAGATGCTGCGGCAGATTTGAGCGGCTTTGAAGATTCCGGTGGAGGCGTTTCAGAATTTTGATGAGGAACAGGCGGTGAATAGTATTTCGAATACTTTTAATGATCAATCAAATGGATACAATTATTATCCAACTTTCAACGTAAACCCTGTTGAAAAATGGATTGAATCGTTAGAGGAAATTAAACGTTTAAACGAGGAGTTGTTGAAAGCAAAGGATGAACATATTAAAGCTCTTGAAAAGTTGATTAACAAATAACGATATAAGAGAATCCTGATACTTATATAGAGGCTCAACTAATTTAGTTAAGCCTCTATTTCGTTGGTGGAAATATTCAAGAAAAATCCGAATAGTTAAGACAGCTACTAACCGAAAGATTTACATTTCTTACTATAAATCCTAGCATTTTGCACTTAAACGTAAACATTATCCGTTATCTTTGAACCTCATTATATTATTATAACTTAATCTTTAAATTTTTTAATGACAAGGGAAAACGAAATTGAACAAGGCTTAATTAACAAGCTTAAAAATTTAAAATATACCTATCGCTCTGATGTAAGCGACAGATATTCTCTTGAAAAAAACTTTCGCGAAAAATTTGAAGCCCTCAATAAAGTACGTTTAAGCAATTCAGAGTTTGCAAGATTGCGTGATGAAATCATTACACAAGATGTTTTTTCAGCTTCAAAAATACTTCGTGCAAAGAATTACTTTCAGCGTGAAGATGGAACTCCCTTGCATTATACTTTGGTAAATATTAAAGATTGGTGTAAAAATGATTTTGAAGTTATCAATCAGGTTAGAATAAATACTGAAAATAGCAATCACCGTTATGATGTTATTATTCTGATTAATGGTTTACCTATTGTTCAGATTGAATTGAAAGGCATCAGTATATCGCCAAGACAGGCAATGCAACAAATTGTTGATTACAAAAACGACGCAGGAAATGGTTATACCAATTCATTAATGTGTTTTATGCAATTGTTTATTGTAAGCAACCAATCAAATACTTACTATTTTGCCAATAACAGAAACCAGCATTTTCAATTCAATGCAGATGAACAGTTTTTACCTGTCTATCAATTAGCAGATGAAAGCAACAGGAAAATTACGAATCTCGATTTGTTTGCTGATAAGTTTTTAGCCAAATGTACTTTAGGCGAAATGATTTCTAAATATATGGTCTTAGTTGAAAGTGAGCAGAAGCTTTTGGTAATGCGACCATATCAAATCTATGCTGTAAAAGCGATTGTAGATTGTATTAATCAAGATCGTGGCAACGGCTACATTTGGCATACGACCGGAAGTGGAAAAACATTAACTTCATTTAAAGCGTCAACGTTGTTAAAAGAAAATCCGGAAATTGATAAATGTTTATTTGTTGTTGATAGAAAAGACTTAGATAGACAAACACGCGAAGAATTCAATAAGTTTCAGGAAGGTAGTGTGGAAGAAAACACTAATACTGAAAGTTTAGTAAGAAGATTACTCTCCTCTGATTATTCAGATAAAGTGATTGTTACGACAATTCAGAAATTAGGTTTGGCTCTCGATGATAAGAAAAATTACAAGGAAAGATTAAGGCATTTAAGTGATAGCAGAATGGCTATTATTTTTGATGAATGTCATCGTTCCCAGTTTGGAGAAAATCACAAAGCGATTAAAGAATTTTTCCCTAAGTCTCAATTATTCGGTTTCACAGGAACTCCAATCTTCGATGATAATTCAAGCTATACGATCCGTGAAGGTGAAGAAGCTACTTACAAAACAACCGAATCAATTTTCGAAAAAGAACTACACGCTTACACAATAACGCATGCGATTGAAGATAAAAACGTACTGCGTTTTCATATTGATTATTACAAAGGTCAGGGCGAAGCAAATGCAAAACCTGGTCAAGCGATTTCGCAGCAAGCGGTGGTAGATGCTATTCTAGAAAAACACGATGCTGCAACCAATCACAGAAAATTCAATGCGGTTTTTGCAACCGCTTCTATTAATAATGCCATAGAATATTATCGATTATTCAAACTCGCCCAACAGAAAAAAGTCGAAGCTGATGAAGATTATACTCCTTTAAATATTGCTTGCGTTTTCTCTCCACCTGCACAATTAATGGTAAAGGATGGGGAACAGAAAAATGCTGATGACATCAAGCAATTACAGGAAGATTTACAACAGGAAAAATTTGACAACCAATCAAATCCTGAAGAAAAGAAAAAAGCACTTATTGAAATCATTGATGATTATAACAAACAATTCGGCACCAATCATCACATTAACGAATTTGATGGATATTATCAAAACGTACAGGCACGTATAAAAGAACAAAAGTACAGCAACACTGACTATGCACATAAAAATAAAATAGACATTACCATCGTAGTAGATATGCTACTTACAGGTTTTGATTCTAAGTTTTTGAACACTTTATATGTAGATAAAAACCTGAAATACCACGGATTAATTCAGGCATTTTCCCGTACAAACCGTGTACTGAATGACACTAAGCCTTATGGGAATATTTTAGATTTCCGCTCGCAACAGGAACAGGTGAATCAGGCTATATCTTTATTTTCAGGTGAAAAATCAGAAGATAAAGCCATTAAAATCTGGATGGTTGATCCTGCTCCTATAGTCATTGAAGAATATAAAAAAGCGGTGGAAGCTTTGGGTATATTTATGCAGGAAAACAATTTGGTAAATGAACCGTCAGAAGTTTACAATCTCAGAGGAGACAGTGCTAAAATTGCTTTCGTTAAAAATTTCAAGGAAGTACAACGTTTAAAAACGGAGTTAGACCAATATACCGATTTAGATGAATCTCAAAAAGAAGTAATTGAAAATATTTTGCCTACCGATCGTTTGCTTTCATTCAGAAGCTCCTATCTAGAAACAGCGAAACAATTTAAAGCCATACAAGATAAAGAAGGCAATGGTGCTCCTGAAGATATACAGCAATTGGATTTTGAATTTGTATTGTTTGCTTCTGCAGTGATTGATTATGATTATATAATGAATCTCGTTGCGGACAATCTGCAAATGAAACCGTCTAAACAAAAAATGAGCAAAGACGAAATCATCCGCTTATTGAGTGCTACTGCCAATTTGATGGAAGAACAGGAAGATTTAGCCGATTATATCAATAGTCTAGATTGGAACAAAGGACAAGATGTAGATAAGTTGCGCGACGGTTATCAAAAATTTAAAGAAGAGAGAAACGATAAAGTCGTTGCCAATATTGCTACAGCTCACGGTTTACAAACAGCGGATGTAAAAATATTTGTAGCCAACATTATGAGCCGATTGATTTTTGATGGCGAAAAGCTAACCGATTTATTGGAACCATTAGAATTGAATTGGAAAGAACGTAGCGTAAAAGAACAAGCCTTTATGACTGACCTAATACCTTTATTAAAAAAGCAAGCCCAAGGGCGAGAAATATCAGGATTAACAGCTTATGAATAACCAAATAAATAAATTGATTCCTGAATTACGCTTTCCTGAATTTAAAAATAAGGAAGAGTGGGAAAGTAGTAATATAGGGAAAGTAGGGAAATTTTACTATGGTAAAAGTGCTCCAAAATGGTCGCTATCTCCAGATGCCCCAACTCTATGCGTTAGATATGGTGAATTATACACAAAATTTGATACTGTCATTTCTGAAATTAAATCTCGAACAAATATTGATCCGAGCGATTTAAAATTTAGTAAAGGAGGAGAAATTCTCGTTCCCCGTGTAGGAGAAGTTGCAAGAGATTTTGCATCCCATTGTTGTTATTTACCCTTTCCAAATATTGCAATTGGTGAGATGATTAGCGTATATGAGACAGAAGAATATGGAATTTTCTATACTTATTATTTTAGGACGTTAGAAAAGGAGTTTGCTCGAGTTGTTGAAGGACAAAATGTTAAGAACCTATACTATGTCAATCTAGAGCCTATTGCTATTGGAAAGCCTGTTATTGAAGAACAACTAAAAATCGCTGATATCCTATCTTCTTTGGACGAAGTTATTACAGCTAATATCAATAGATTAGAAATCTTAAAAATCTACAAAAAAGGATTGATGCAAAATCTATTTCCACAAGAAGGAGAAAAAGTACCGAAATTGCGGTTTAAAGAATTTGAACGAAATGGAGAATGGGTAGAGAAAAAAATAAAAAATATTTTTTCAATATTTCAAGGTTTTGCTTTTTCCAGTGATGATAGTGTTTCAAGCGGTATCAGATGGCTAAAGATTGCTGATGTTGGTATCCAAAAAATGAAAGAAGAAAATCCAAGTTTTTTGCCATTAAATTTCAAAAAGGAATATGAAAGATTTTTAGTAAAAAATGGTGACTACGTTTTGGCTCTAACTCGTCCTATTTTAAACATGGAGCTAAAAATAGCACCTGTTGATGATACTTTTCATAATGCTTTATTAAATCAACGTGTTGGAAAAATCGTCTCATCTAATTGTGTTAGGTTTATTTATTATCTATTACATACAAAAAAAATGATAATTAATATTAATAATAATATCGCGGGCAATGAACCTCCAAACTTATCATTTCAACAAATAGAAAATATCTTAATTAACATTCCTCTAGATATTGAAGAACAAACAAAAATCGCAGAAACTCTTTCTTCAATAGATAATCTAATCAAAGAACAAACCGAAAAAATAGAGCAATTAAAATCACATAAAAAAGGTTTAATGCAAGGATTATTTCCTAAAATTTAAAATTAAGAAATGAGTACAGTTACAGAAATAGCGCAAGACTTGAAGGATTTAAAAGAAAATTTGATTCTATTATATGCATTCAATGCCACCGGCAAAACGCGCTTGTCAGTTGAATATAAGAATATAACTAAAAAATCTGAGGATGGAGGTCATACTGGCGTCTATTATAATGCTTTTAGTGAAGATCTATTTGTCTGGGACAATGATAAAATTAAGCTTGATCTAAAGTCGAGCAGTTTAAATTGGCTCCATCGTTTAATGACTGAAGAAGATGTTGAAAAAAAACTATTACCATACAAAAGAAAGTATAATTTTTTCTTTAACCCTAATAGTGATCCTGAAAAGGGATATGACTCAATTACATTTTACAAAAACGATGATACTGACACACCAATAAAAATATCTAGAGGAGAAGAAAGAATTTTTGTTTGGTGTTTCTTTCTAGCACTATTTGAAGTAGAAGGTTGGGCAGATAGCCAAAATGCTCACTTTTTTATTGACGATCCAGTTTCAAGTTTGGATGACCATAACATTTATGTAACAGCTTATACTTTATATGATTTAATTGTAAGAGAATTTGAAAATAGAAAAATTATTATCACGTCCCATCACTTTGGTTTTCTAACAATTTTATCTGATATGTTAGGAAAAGGTAGTGATTATGAAAAGTTTAGAAATAAAGATAAATCTAAGAAGTATAAAGAATTTATTTTGGAGGGGAATAAAGAAGATCTATCATTAGTAAAAACAAAAAACGGTGTATTTCTTTATCATTTAAGATTACTTCAAATACTACAGCAAGCGTCAGATTCTAGAGAGGTATTTACTTATCACTTTGCTCTTTTAAGACAAGTTTTAGAAAATATTGCATCATTCTTGGGAGTGGGACACTTTGGATATGTTTTACAACAAATCGGTGTAGCAGATGATAATAGAGTTGCATTTATCGTGAATGCACTTTCTCATCTTAATGTTTATTATCAACAAATTGATAAACCAGTTCCAGACAACTTAGATATTTTTGAAGAGGTGTTAACCGGAATTATTACAAAATACGGCTTTATTACTCCAAAAGAATAAATAAAATGACAAAAAAAGAACAAGACCAACTTGGTAAAACCCTTTGGGATATAGCAGATAATTTACGTGGAGCAATGAATGCCGATGATTTTCGGGATTACATGCTCTCATTTCTATTTCTTAGATATTTATCTTCCAACTATGAAGCATCCGCAAAAAAAGAATTGGGAAGAGATTATCCTGATAATACTCCGCAAGATGTGATGTCAAAATTAAAGGTAAGTACACCTCTCGAAATCTGGTACAAAGAAAATCCTGATGACACAGATGCTTTTGAAAAGCAAATGCGTCGAAAGGTGCATTATGTAATCAAACCTCAGCATCTTTGGAATAGTGTAGCCGAATTAGCCCGTACTCAAAACAATGAGCTACTTGAAACACTACAGGATGGATTTAAATATATAGAAAATGAATCTTTTGAGAGTGCGTTTCAAGGTTTATTCTCAGAAATAAATCTTAACTCTGAAAAATTAGGGAAAACACATCCTGACAGAAATGCTAAACTTTGTGTGATTATTCAGAAAATCGCAGAGGGTATCAAAGATTTTTCTACTGACTCAGATACTTTAGGAGATGCTTACGAATATTTAATTGGTCAGTTTGCAGCCGGTTCCGGTAAAAAAGCTGGAGAATTTTATACGCCACAGCAAATATCTTCAATTCTTTCAGAAATTGTAACCTTAGACAGTCAAGACCCAACACAGGGTCCAAAAGTAAGACTTGAAAAGGTATTGGATTTTGCAAGCGGTTCAGGATCATTATTGTTAAATGTTAGAAAGCGAATTAAGGAAAACGGTGGAAATGTAGGGAAGATATACGGTCAGGAAAAAAATATTACGACCTATAACTTAGCCAGAATGAATATGCTTTTACACGGTATGAAAGATACCGAGTTTGAAATATTTCACGGCGATACACTACTGAACCAATGGGATGAATTAAACGAAATGAATCCTTCTAAAAAGTTAGAATTTGACGCCATTGTTGCCAATCCTCCATTTAGTCTACGTTGGGAACCCAACGAAGCTATGGCTGAAGATTTCCGTTTCAAAAGCTATGGCTTAGCGCCAAAATCAGCAGCGGACTTTGCTTTTCTTTTACACGGTTTTCATTTCCTCAGTCAAAACGGAACGATGGCAATTATTTTACCTCACGGGGTATTATTCCGAGGCGGTGCAGAAGAGAAAATCAGAGCTAAATTACTAAAAGATAACCATATTGATACGGTAATAGGTTTGCCTTCAAATTTGTTTTACTCAACAGGAATTCCTGTATGTGTATTAATTCTGAAAAGATGTAAAAGATATGAAGATGTTCTTTTCATTAATGCCAGCGATCATTTTGAAAAAGGAAAACGTCAAAACACCCTGAGTGATGAACATTTTGAAAAAATCATCGATACCTATAAATATAGAAATGAAGTCCCAAGATATTCAAAAAGAATATCAATGGATGAAATTGAGACGCAAGGATACAATCTAAACATTTCTCGCTATGTGAATACTTCTGTTGAGGAAGAAAAAATTGATTTGAGACAAGTAAATTTGAAATTATTTGAAATAAATAAATCTATTGCAGTTGCGACTAATAAGCACAACGAGTTTTTAAAAGAACTTGGGTTACCAATAATTTAATAAATATTTAAATTTAATGATTCACTTCTACAGTTTTTCTGCGAAACGTTGGCCTAAAATTTCATGAAACACCAAATTACAACTGCATCAAACTTACTTCATAGTACAAACTTTATCAAAAAAAAATCTGATGAGATTTCGCGCCTAAAAGGAGAAGATTTCAATATTTTCACCATTTTGGATTTAGAGTCAAAAGAAAATAAAACACATTCAAACTTTTTATTTGAGATTCTTAACCCTAACGGAAGACATTATTTTAAAGATTCATTCCTCAAATTATTTTTAAAACAATTACACATTGAATTAGATGAGTATGAAAGTGAATCATTTGAAATTCAAAAGGAAGTCTCATTTTCCAATGGGAGAATGGATTTGGTGATATCATCTAAAAACTTCATAGCTGTAATCGAAAATAAAATCTTTGCGATTGATCAATCTGAACAGCTGAAACGTTATGACAGCTACTTAAAAACATCCGACAAAAAAATTAAAATCCTATGTTACTTAACACTCGACGGACGCGATGCATCGGACGATAGCAAACAAGATTTGACCAAAGATGTTAATTACACATGCATTTCATACAAAAATGATATCAAAGATTGGCTAGAACTTTGCCTAAGAGAAGTTGGTGACTTTCCAATTATTAGAGAAACAATCAAACAATATCTGATTTTAATAAAAAAACTAACCGGGCAGCTAAATAGTAAAACTATGGAAGAAGAATTATTCAAATTAATTACAAAAGATATTGAAACTTTTGAGGCTGCTGAAATAATATTTCAAAACTATAATTCCATCGTTAATAGACTTCATGAAAAAGAAATCCAGAAACTAAGCGAAGAGTTGCTTCAAAAAGGTTTTGAAAAACATCAGCTTAGCCATGAAAGATCTGGCAGAAGAGATGGTCTATTTATTACTTTAAAATCTTACGAAATTGAGAACATTATTTTTGAATTGGGTATTAACATAGAACTTGAAAATAATTATTACTTTTTTTGTGTAATTGAAAAGGATAAAAACAGAATTGCTCATCATAACAATTTACCTAAATATCTTGCAATCAAAGAAGATCTTTGGTCTAAAGTAGAAAATCTTACCCTCTATAATAATTGGACAATTGGAAAGTCAGAAAATTTAAAGGTCGGCTTAGATAAAAATTTTTATCTTCCTTCAATAGATAATACTACAGCCTATAAAGTTTTCGCTCAAACGATAAGAAAATACTTGGATATTTTTAGAGATTAATTTTTTCTAATCGACGATAACATTAATAAGCTACCGATACTGAACAAACCAACTCCATGAAAATCCTAAGCTGGAATGTAGAAAGACCCAACAACAATCCCAATGCGGTAAAGAACACATTCATCGTAAACCTGATTGAAAAACTAAATCCTGACCTTATTTTTCTGACCGAGACAAATGCAGCCATTAATTTTAAAGAGTATTACTGCCATCAAAGTTTGGAATTGCCACCAGTCTACGAAAACCAGGCGTACAAACCCGGCGAAAACCGCATTACGATATTCAGTAAGTTTCCCATAGAAAAAACAATAGCTACTTACGATCCGTATACGGCGGTATGTTGTGAAGTCAATTCGGGAATCGGGCCATTAATTTTATATGGCAGCATCATTGGAAGCTTCGGCGGCAAAGACGACTTTTTTAAGAAGGACTTGCAGCAGCAGCAAAGCGAAATTGAAAACCTGGCAAAACATCACAATGTGATTTATTCCGGTGACTTCAACATTTCTTTTTCGGGTTTTCCTTATCCCAGCAGGGAAGTGATCTATGACATGAATGATTTTTTTAAGGCCAACGCGCTCCGGAACATCACAGGCGGAAATGAAAATTCTGTTACACATGTGGTGGTGAGCAAAGCGCTTTTGAACGGTAAGAAAATAAAACAAGAAATGATGGAGGTCGGGACGCAAATTTCTGATCATAATCTTGTGGTGGTGGAAATAGATTGAGGGTAGCAGCATTAAAAAAGGCAATAAGCGTCATATTGCTTGGTTTAAATAAGTTGGCAGTGAAAAAAGTGACGAAAAAAAATACCTCTGCCAAAAACATATTGTGGATTATCAGCCAGTTGCTATTTCAATAATATCTTACTGGTATATACTCCCGTTTCGGTTTTAGCCGAAACTAAATACAGGCCTTTACCAAACGCACTCAGGTCAACCTGATGGCTTTTCCCTGAAATAAGTTGGCAAAATAATTTTTTGCCGTAAAGGTCATAAATGGTTACAGATTCTAATAACGAATTGTCGCCGGTTCTAACGTTAAGCAACCCATCCGTTGGGTTCGGGTAGCTCATTATGTAATTGCGGGTTAGCGCAGCTGCTGCTGATACCGAATTTACAGCCAGTACACTTTCCAAATTGGCAACATACAACTCTTCTCCATGCCTCTCCGTCCGTGTACTGAAAAAAAGTTTGCTTCCCACATGCCCCAATCCTAAAATCAAGTCAGATACTGTGAAATTTTCAGCATTCGTTATATTGAAATCCAGCTCGCCCACAGTGGTACCATTGGTGTAGCTGATCGTATGACCAGATGCGCCTTTAAGATACAACAACTGACCTTCCACACACTCATATTCGTGCATATCGGCGCCGGTGTTTATTCCATCAAGTTGAACTGTGCCTGCAGTAGAGCCGTCTGTCCGGAACAAACCATCATCATAAACTATCCCGGCCGTTGCAAAATAAAGATAATTTCCACAAACATGAAATGCATGGATATATCCAATCTCATGATCGGTAACTGTGACTGTCCCAGCAACAGTGCCGTCTGTCTTAAACAATGAACTTCCCCAAAAATTGTCGCCAGGACCTGCAAAATAGAGCTCATTATTGTAAACTATATAATTGGACAATGAATAATTATTGCCGAAACTCCTCAACAGCGAACTGCCGTTTGGCGTCCCGTCAGAAACCCAAATGCTTTCATTGCCATAACTTGAGTTGTTGATGTTGGCAGTAAAATAAAGTTTGTCCCCAATTGCAGCGATTACCTGCGGATTGGAATCAAAGTTAAAATTGTCTGGTATCGTGATCACTTTGACAGTTCCTGATTCGGTACCATCTGTTTTCCAGATTGCCGGGCTTGTTCCGTCATCAGCGGTAAAATACAATTGGCCATTAAACACGACACTGATTAAAGCGTTATTTTCAAATCCGTTCGCATTGCCCGGATTGATGTCTTTAACAAGGTAGGTTCCCTCTTCAGTTCCATCGCTGCGCCAAAGTTCAGCACCGAATTGCGGATGGAATGCAGTAAAATAATAAATATTATTCAGTGAATTGCGAAGGCTAACCTCATACGGAAAACTGCCGCCAGTTCCCGGAGTAATATCTTTTACAAGTGCGGTGTTTTGCGAGCTGCCATCGGTTTTATACAGCTCCTTGCCTCCACTGCCATCATTTCCCTCGAAAAACAGGATACCGTTTACATTTGTAAACACAGGATCGTATGCGTAAACTGCATCAGGCGCAACATTAGGACTTTTGACCGCAACCGTACTTGCAGCCGTGCCGGCGCTTTTGAAAAGTTGCCGGCGGCCTTGCTGTTGCGCAGTAAAAAGCAGCTGTCCGTTTAGTTCCGTGAATGATTCTGGTGATGATGAAGCACTTTGGTTAAAATCTTCAAAAATATGAGTATTGGCTGAAGTTCCGTTAGTGGTCCATAACTCATTTCCGGTATCTTCGGCATATCCTGTGAAAAAAACAGTCCCATTAAATGCTACAAATTCAGGATGACCAATATGATTTAGATTTATCTGAACTAATTCTGAAGTGCCTTCCTCGGTACCATCGCTTTTCCAAACAGTCGCATAATCTGACAAGCCTTTGGCAGTAAAAAACAGATAGCCTTCAACGGCAGTAAGGTTTTCGATATCGTTTGATTCATTGCCAGTATTTTTTAGGACGTGCGTCCCCAAAGATGTGCCATCAGTTACCCATACTTCTTCTCCGGTACCGTCATTTTCCGTAAAATATATTTTCTCTTCAAAACTTGCGAACGATATCTGCTGCAAAAAGCCGCCCGACGATGCTTGAAGAGCCCTTAGCATTGTCGTTCCGGATTCGGTACCGTCAGACCTCCATAATGCATATCCGGTTGCCGGAGTGTAGGCCACAAAAACAAGGTATGACGATGTTGCGGCGCCATGCCATTCGTAGGTACCCGATCCATTACCGGTAAAAATATCTTTAACCATTGATGTACCAGCTGCACTGCCATCGCTTTTCCAGAGTTCAAGGCCATGTATGCCATCATTCGCAATAAAGTAGATTATGTTATTGAACACCGTGAGTTTGTCATCTATACTTATTCCGTTGGACGGTCCGATATCTTTAACCATGGAGGTTCCAACAGCAGTGCCGTCGGTTTTCCACAATTCTTTACCTGTAGTATTATTGCCTGCTGTAAAGTACACCATGTTATTTGCGATTACAATGTCTCCGCTCAAAAAGCTCCCGACCCCCGGCAAAATATCCGCGATGATGCCAGTTCCTGCGGCAGTGCCATCACTGGACCACAACTCATTCCCATAAGTATTATTTTGGGCATTAAAAATGAGTTTTCCATTATAATATACCATTTTCGAAATACGGGAACTGCCGGTCGGATTGATATCTTTGACCATATAAGTCCCTGCTTCTGTTCCATCACTGCGCCATAATTCTGACCCGTTTAAATTGTCCGATTCTGCAGTAAAGTACAGGATGTCACCTACAGTAAGATAGGCATCCCCTGTCGGACCGGAACCGAAACCGGGATGAATGTCTTTAACAAATGTAATTTGATTTGTATGGGTATCAAGTACGTACAATTCGCTTCCAAAGGAATTTGCAAAACCCGAAAAATAAATTTTTGATGTTCCAGGGCAAATATATTTTGGACTCAGCCCAGTTTCAGAATTGAGATCAATAAGCGATGCCTGGAGTGTTTGGGAAATGGCACCTGAGAAACAGCCGAACCATAAAATTAGTGAATATGTAATTTTTTTCATGATCATTATTTGTTCAATATTGTTTTCTTATGAGACGCTGCAATGGAAATCTATTTGGAGATGTTGCCAATTACTACGTTTTTTTATATGTATTATGATAAATTGGTTCTTTAATTCTGTAAACTGGTCAATTCGCTATTGTAAGCCCAAAACAAATTTGTAAAAGCATTAGTTTCATAATCTATTTTATAATAAGGTCATAGCAACCCGTTAAATGGCGTTTAATAACGCAGCCTGAAGTGGTATTGGCTGCTAATCTGTGGCAAGGATAACATTATTCTTTCAAATGGCAATGCAAGGACAAAAATAATTTCAAACAGCAACTATTTATGATATGTTTGCAACAACATTGCTGAAAAAATAAATCCCAATGAAAATCCTAAGCTGGAATGTCGAAAGACCCAACAACAATCCCAATGCGGTAAAGAACACTTTCATTATAAACCTGATTCAAAATCTCAATCCTGACCTTATTTTCCTGACCGAGACAAATACTGCAATTAATTTCAAAGGATATTACTGCCACCAAAGTTTGGAATTGCCACCAGTCTACGGCAACCAGGCGTACAAACCTGGGGAAAACCGCATTGCGATATTCAGTAAGTTTCCCATAGAAAAAACAATAGCTACTTATGATCCGTATACAGCGGTATGTTGTGAGATCAATTCGGGAATCGGGCCGTTAATTTTATACGGCAGCATCATTGGAAGCTTCGGCGGCAAAGACGACTTTTTCAAGAAGGACTTGCAGCAGCAGCAAAGCGACATTGAAAATTTGGCGAAGCATCAAAATGTGATTTATTCCGGTGACTTCAACATTTCTTTTTCGGGTTTTCCCTATCCCGGCAGGGAAGTCATCTATGACATGAATGATTTTTTTAAGGCCAACGCGCTCCGGAACATTACAGGCGGAAACGAAAATTCCGTTTTGCATGTGGTGGTGAGCAAAGCGCTTATGAATGGTAAGAAAATAAAACAGGAAATGATGGAGGTTGGTACGCAAATTTCCGATCATAATCTTGTGGTGGTGGAAATAGATTGATGGTGGCAGCGGTATAGAAGACAGAACGCGTCATCTTGCTCCAGATCAATCAGCTATGATTAAACAATTAGGCTTGTAGCAGTTTTATGGGCCGGGAGCAATTCCAACGCTTACAAAAACAAATCCCACCGGCAACTTTTTCATTTTGAAATTTTTGTCGGCAAAGCTCCAGCATTTTTTTTATTTTGACAAAAGTGCCGGTCTTGTGGATGGCGCTGGTTTGATAAGCAATTAGTGCTTTTGGTTGCCTTTTACATCCTGTGTATTGATCACGCAATTGCAAGCCCGGTTTGCGTATATTTGGAAGTTACAGGCAAGCTAAAAATCCGAACAAACTTCACTTCTACAATTTGTATAATAATTATACGTTTTGTATTATTAAATTCTTACATTTGTTCTGTAAAGACAATTGTATGAAAGTAAAAATAATACAAATTAAAAACGGAGAATTTATAGATGCCGAAATTAGAGAAGGCATTGACTATAAATTACCAAAACCAGAAGATGGTTGGAAATTTGATTTTGAAAATTTTTCAAAAGGGACTAATAATTATGTATATGTTCTGTGCAAAGACGATGATCATTCAATTATTGAAGGATGTTTAATCTTTAAGCTAATAAACAATAGTCAACCAACTATGGCATATATTGAAGTTGCTCCACATAATAAAGGATTAGAAAAGATATTTGATTCAGTTGGTGCATGTTTAATAGCTTTTGCATGCAAATTAAGTTTTCAACATGGAAAACTTAACCATAAAGGCTGGTTAGCTTTCACCGTTCTGAAAGAGAATCCAGAAGACCAAAAAAAAATAATGGCTTTATATAAAAGAAAATACTTTGCTAAAAAATTGACAAATACTGCTATGATTATTCATCCTGCAGATGGAGAAAAACTAATTAAGAAGTATCTAGAAATCTAAATTAACCGTTATGAGAGATAAAAAAAACATAGATAAAAATTTCAATAATTCATTAAAGCAGTTTAATGAAAATGATATTTGGAGTCAAGAAGATATTGATGCAGTTAATAATTACATTAATATCGAATCTGCTAAACAATCACCCGAACGTAAATTAAGGAATGAATTACTTGCAATTAAATATCAAATGCAAGATTATGTCAAGAGTGATAAAATTGATAGAGAAATGGGTGTTATTGATTTTGTAAAATTGTATTTAAAATCTTTGAAACTTACTCAAAGAGAATTAGCAGTAGCTTTTGAGATGAAAGATACAAATCTATATAAATATCTTAAAGGTGATAGAAAATTAAATGCTGATATTGTATTTAAATTAAGCGCATTTTCACATACTCAACCGGAGCTTTGGTATTATATTCAAACTAAAAATGAACTACATCATATAGTAAAAGAAAAGGATAATTTGAAAAAATATGCAAAGTATAATTATGAGAATATTTTGGAATTAGAGAAGTAGCCTGCCTGTAACAGCCTGTAACCGCAATTGCGGAGTTTTCGGTAACCGGAAGTTGTTGTTTCACGAAGAAATTATATCTTAGCAGAGAGAACTCAGCTCGCTTGAATCGCAACCTCGCTTAAGCCGCGAAACGATTAAGGTTTTTTTGCAACCTTAATCCAGACACGCCTTGCGCTCCGATAGCTACAGGACGCAGCGACGCGAGCCGTAACCCAGCATGAACTTCTAAACAAAGTACATTCGGACGTTTAAACAAAACCGTCGCAATCCTTACCGCCTAATTTTGTCCCAACAATAACATTAAAATTTAAAAAGATGGGACAGCAAAATTATCAGGGCATTTTACAAAAACCCACAGGTTCAGGATTCAACGCAAAATCCACAACTACAGAAGTAATCCGTGGCATTGACCTCACTGGAAAAACCGCCATCGTCACCGGCGGGAACACCGGCATCGGCCTGGAAACCGTAAAGGCGCTTTCAAATGCCGGTGCCTTGGTCATTGTTCCGGCACGGGACATTGAAAAAGCAAAAAGGAACCTCAGCGGCATTGCAAATGTAACCATAGAAAAAATGGACCTGATGGACCCTGCTTCTATTGACCGTTTTGCGCAAAAGTTTGTCGCTTCGGGCAGACCGCTGCAGCTGCTTATTAACAATGCGGGGATTATGTGGGTGCCGCTGCGCAGGGACAACCGCGGCTATGAATCTCAACTGGCAACAAATTACCTGGCGCCGTTTCAGCTTACCGCCCGCTTGTGGCCTGCATTAAAAAAAGCAGCTGGCGCAAGGGTGGTCAATGTATCTTCGGGCGGGCACCAGTTCTCAGATTTTAATTTTGAAGACCCGAATTTCCTGCACCGTGACTACGAAACCCTGCTGGGATACGGACAGTCGAAAACCGCCGTCAATCTTTTTTCACTGGAACTGGACAGCCGCGCCAAAGCTTTTGGTGTGCGCAGTTATTCCCTTTGCCCCGGCGCTGTCGGCAACACAGAATTGGGCAGGGAAGCACCGGCCGACCTGTTTCACAAACTCGGCTACAGCGATGCCGAAGGAAACATCCTGCCCGAGGTTGCAGCGGCGTTAAAAACCATTCCGCAAGGTGCGGCCACAACAATTTGGGCAGCAACCAGTCCGTTGCTCAATGAATTGGGCGGTGTCTATTGTGAAAATGCCGATGTAGCACTTTTAAGTTCCGATGTATCGCTCATAGGCGGCATTAAAGAATATTCGCTGGATGAAACCAGTGCGAAACGGTTGTGGACTTTAAGTGAGCAGCTGGCCGGCATTACATTCGATGTGAATTGATATTTGTACCTTTATGCCACAAATGTGAATATGGACTACCAGGTAAATTACATCAACCCCGAAATCAAGCTTTCCAGTTATACAGGAAAGCTTTTTAAAACCGAAGCGGCATTTGACGACCATCTGCTGGTATGGCTGATTTCAGGGGAAACAAAGATCATCCAGGCAGACGAAAGTTTTGTATTTGGTGCCGGCAGCACATTTTTGATTCCGAGGAACCAGCTGGCTGCTATCATCAACGTTCCAAAAGACGGTTTGCCGCACAAAGCGGTTGCGATGCATTTGTCGACGAAGAGGCTCCGGGAATTTTACGGCCATGAAAGTGCAAAACAAAAAACGGGAACACCAAAAATATTCCCCTTTCACAAACATCCTTTACTGGAAAGTTGCCTGGCGTCGCTGGTGCCCTATTTTGACATGCAGGAAAACTTTCCTGAACATATCGCTTCGTTGAAGATCACGGAAGCCATTTCGATCCTCAGGACGATTGACCATGACATCGACGGCGTGTTGGCCAACTTTGACGAGCCCGGTAAGATTGACCTCGCCGCTTTCATGGAAAAGAACTTTATGTTCAACATGCCACTTGAAAAGTTCGGGTATTTAACAGGCCGAAGCCTGACTACCTTCAAGCGGGATTTCGTCAAAGCCTTCACTGCCACGCCGCAACGATGGCTTACCAAAAAACGGCTCGAACTGGCCCATTACCAACTTGCCGAAAAGCATAAAAAGCCCATCGACGTATGTTATGAGACCGGGTTCGAAAACCTGTCGCATTTTTCGTATGCCTTCAAAAAACAATTTGGATATTCACCAACGGAAACCGTTGCAAAAGCCAGTGAGGACGTATCGGTGCGAGGTTAGGACTTAAATTTCTGATCATAATGTGGTGGTGGTGGAAATAGGCTGACAGTCGCAGCAGCATTAAAAAAGACGGTATGCATCATCTGTTTCGAAATCGATTAATAACGGTTAAAACCATTGGTTTTGTAGCAGTTGTATGGGCCGGCTGTAGTTCCAAAGCTTTGGAAAACAGATCCCACCGGCAACTTTTCATTTTGAATTTTGGCCGATAAACTCCGGTATTTTTTTAAATCTGAAAAGTTGCCGGTCTTTTGGGTTGCGTTGGTTTGATAAGCAATAGTGCTTTTCGTTGGCTTGAAAACATGTGCATTGATGTGTGCCATTGTATGACCGGTTTGCGTATATTTGAACGTTACCAGCAATATTCTTCGAAACCGCAGAAAAAATGATATCAGAAATTTTAGAAATATTAGGCCTAGTGTCAAGTTTACCGAAAGATAAATCAGCAAAAAAAGTGATCGATTTGACAGGTAGAAAATTATTTTCTGATATAAATCTTATTGAAATCTTTGTCAACAATTTAAAACTCGTAGGTGAAAATAATAAAAACTGGACAAAAGAATATTTCGACTTAAATACAAATCAAACTTGGTTGAGTTATTACGTCAACGCGTCGCAACATGGTGGAGGAAATAACATATTAGCTCTGCTTCCATTTCCTACAACTGACGATCTAATTGATATAGCTTTAAATACAAAGATTGAAGACGAAATTGTTGCCGCGTGTCAAACTCTCACAGAAAATGAAGCGGTAAGTAACGAAGAATTTAGATTAATGCTTATCGATAGACTTGAACTAATAAATGACAAAGACAGACACGAAAAAATAATTGGACTCGCAAATCTTTCTTCAACGTTAAATAGAAAAAATATTTTAGGAAAGTCTATTGAGGAAATCACATCTGACAGAAATTACTATAAGCAAATTGCAGAACGAGCTGTTAGACTAATGAATACTGCTGATAACCGCCGGTAAGCGAATTACGCTGGTTTTTAATAGCCGGAAATTGTTTTTTGACGAAGAAATATTGTCTTGGCAGAGAAAACTCAGTCCGCTTGAATCGCAACCTCGCCAAGCCGCGACACGTTAGAGGAAATCTAAAAACAACTGTAGAAATAAGAAAATATGAAAAATATATTTCAGATAATCCTAATAATACTTTTCAGTATAAATTGCTTCTCGCAAAACATAGACAAACAAAAAGCGGAAGTTGTTGCAGAAGGAAAGCTACTTTATAAATCCGAAATGGCTTCTTGGTATGGAACTGATTTGTTTATGGAAAAATATAAAGAGAAAGAAAATATTGGCGGATATTTATCTTATTCAAATGGGAATTTATCAAAATGTATTTTCTTCTCAAAAGGTGAAAATCCAAAAGTAATCGGAACAATATCTTTCGATGAAACATATAATCCAAAAACTGCAAACTCTAGCTTTGATGAACGAACTTTTTCACAAGAAGAATTAGACCTTTATACAATCCGAAAGAATGCTTTGACTGCTATCAATTCTGATACAATATTTAAACAGTATGAGAACACCAATTTAAATCTAATACCAATCATTTCAAATAATGAAAAAAAAGTGTACGTTTTGACTGGACCAACTGGTAATGACGTAGTAATATTTGGAAATGATTACTTACTAACTTTTGACAAAAACAACAAGCATAAAAAAAGTAAAAGATTACATGCAAACATAATTCCTGTAAAATACGGTGATGACAAAGAAAATATTTCAATAGCTTCCATGCACAGCCATTTACCTGACACCAGTGATCTTATTACTGCAACTGATATTTGTACAACCATGCTTTATGAAAAGTTCACCAGTTGGTCAACTGTATACGTTATGTCACAAAAATATGTTTCAATTTGGAATTGTAGTAAAGATGAGTTAACTGTTATTACAAGAGAAGCATTTGATAAAATCCAAGAGAACGATGGGAAAAAATAACGATTTCTTCTAATAGCCCTTTTACTCAAAGCGCTTTTTTCCGGTAAATTGAATATACGCAATTCACGAAGAAAGTTTATCTTGGCAGAGAGAACTCAGTCCGCTTTCATCGGCAACATCGTGAAGCGGCGACAAATTATAAGTCATTTTTGAAGAACCAAATTCCAAACATGTTTAAAAACTTCTTGCATCATAAAAACCACGTCGATATATTCTGGACATGGTTTGAAAAAAATTCTTCCACTTATACGGATTTTGAAGTCGACCAAGAAAATTTGTTCGATATCTTGAATCAAAAATTAAATAAAATTGATGAAAATTTGACTTTTGAATTTAGTCCAAAATTTGATGACGGCGATAGAGAACTAATTATTTCTGCTGACGGAATACAATCATCATTTCCTTCAGTTTTAAAACTTGTAAAAAGTGCTCCACAAATTCCAAATTGGAGAATTGTAGCTTTTCGTCAACCACATTTAGAATACACGCGAATAAACTACAAGAATTTAGAATTAAACTTTTCGGATGTTTTTTTTCGCTATTCAATTGAAGGTGCAAAGGTCGGCATAGAATTAAATATTCGAAATTTTAAAGATGATAATGATTACATTACTGCCAGCTACTTGTTACTTGATAACGTCCTAGGCGAGTATGATACTGAAACATATCTAAGCTGGATTGAACGAAAATTGTTGGATGAAAATCAAATTGATACTCTTTACCCAATTGAAGAATTACCGAACATTGTAAATGAAATTAAAATATCAGAACAAAAAAACGGCTTATAACAGACGCCAACCAAAATTGTTATTTTTTATAATCTAAAAGTGCTGTTTTCAGAAAATGCATTTTATCATATCTTCGGCGCGAAACCAATTTCCTTATCATCTTTTTTACGTCTTGAATTTTGCTTTCCTACAGCACAACCAAACGTGTAAATTTTTATCCAATTCTTCTGCTTTCATTTTACTTTTGTTCGGATGTTGTTCGCAAAAAAGCCCTTTTTGCGAACAACATCCGAACGACACCCGAACAACACCCGAACAAACAGCATTTTTATTTGGTGTGCTAAAGGTTTTAAATTAAGGTGTTTACAGCCTCCATCTAATCGTGCAGCCGTTGCTGAAAAAATGTTCCAAACATGGAAATTTCAGCTATAAAATTTAAATTTATTATTAACTTTATTTCTGGCTTCAGACTGCCATGAAAAAAATGCACATTTAAAATCAATCAAAATGACTTTTGAAGTAAAGAACATCAGCATTTCAATAAGTTGCCCGAAAGAAACGGTCTATGTGTTTGCGTCTGATCCTGAAAATTTTACAAATTGGCTGGCGTTTGTAAAATCAGTTTCCAAACAATCTGAACATGTCTGGAATGCAGAAACCGACTTAGGGAAAATAGTAATAGAACTGACTCCAAAAAACCAATTTGGGATTATTGATCATGTAGTAACACTTCCGGATGGAAATAAAGTTACCAATCCACTGCGGGTAATTGACAACAATCATGGAACTGAAGTTATTTTTACCTTGTTTAAAATGCCGGGAAAGACCGCTAAAGAATTTGAAGAAGATGCGAAATTGGTTGATGCTGATTTGAAAAAATTGAAAGAAATTCTGGAGTTGCAGTGCAACAAACCGCTAAGGCAAACGAACGCTAACAACGATTAAACGAATCGGCTGTAATGCTTTTTTCCATAACTTCGTTCCCGTGCAGCAATGTATAAGCTGTTAATAGCTTCACCGAAATCACCTCCGTGAAACGTTACCGGCTATTTCTAAACCCGGTAATAATCACGACTTTTGTATTATTGAAACTTTGGTTATATTTGTCAATGCAAAATGGTTTGAAATATGAATTGCAGAATATCCTTTCAGGAAAGAGCGAAGTTAGGTTTGGAACAACTATCCAAACAATCTCCTGTTACCTTAAAAATGGCGAAACAACAAGCGAAACAACTGAAACTGAAAAGTATCTCAAAAGCGAAGAAACAGAGAGGTTAGAAAACTATATTACGCAGCATAATCTTTGGGTTAAAGATATTGACCTTTCTCAATATGTAAGCGAAGGCGCAGAACAAAAAGTATATTTAAAAGATTCTGAAAATGTCCTGAAATTAAATGATTCAATTTATTACACTTCCTGGAAAGATTATTTTTATAATTTACTACTTCACAATTATTTTTTTCCTGACACAGCATACGAATTAATTGGGTTTATCAAAGACAATAACACTTTGTATTGCGTGGTCCAACAGTCCTATGTTGCAATTACAGTGAGTACTGATTTGGCGCGAGTCAAAACATTTTTAACTCAAAATGGTTTTGAAAATAACCGCAACAATGATTATTTCAATCCTGAAATAGGAATTATTCTGGAAGACTTGCATGACGAAAATGTTTTGACAAGAAATGAAATTTTGTATTTTATAGATACCGTCTTCTATTTAACTGAGAAATTTTGGGTAGAGGAATAAACAACTGCTAACTACGGCTAAACGAATCGGCAGTAATGCTTTTTTCCATAACTTCGTTCCCGTGCAGCAATGTATATGCTGCGTAGAATTCGTTGCATCGCTTCCGAAAAACGCTTAAAGCCAAACGCCAAAATACATGGAACGTCCAAAGATCACCATCCCACTTACGCCAGCAGATAAATTTGTCGAAGCCATTAACGCAATCGCATTAATTTCGTTTTGGACGATGTTATTGCTAAATTACCCAAAGTTGCCTGACGTGATTCCAATCCATTACAATGCGGCTGGTGCAGTGGACAATTTCGGGAATAAAGCCAGCCTGTTTGTGCTGCCCATTATTGCTACGCTGATCTCGGTTGGGTTCCGCTACCTGTCAAAAATTCCACACACCTTTAATTATGTGGTCGAAATTGATACAGCAAATGCAGCAAATCAATATACCATTGCCACCAGAATGATGCGTTATATAAAATTAAGCGTCACCTGCGTTTTCTTTTTGATTTTTTATAAAACAGTTCAAATTGTGGATGGGAATGCCGACGCGTTGGGCAGCTATTTTTTAATACTGACGTTGGCAATGATTTTTTTACCCATATTCTATTTTTTAATCCAATCGGTCCGGTCAACGTGAAAATTGTTTGAAGTCCGGACAGTCATGCGAATTTAGCACCCTCTATACTTCAGTAAATCGGCTTTATCGTTTAAGTGTTGACTGCAATGGAATGCCAACTGAAAAACACGATTTTACTTTTTGATTTGAACATACTTATAAAAATCACTCTGACATATTAAAGGCAATTCAATCTTGGGAAGATCAATCGAATTAGGAATCAAAATCTTCGCCTCATCAAAAAAAAGTTGAAACTTTAACTTTCAGGAATTCACAATTAACCTTTACCCGCCTGCGTACACTCTCACATTTGTGGTTGAATTCGTACGCAAAGCTTCATTCCTGCACTAGTTATTAACTTCTTTGGCCTGAGCCGATTTAAAGCAGTATATTTCATAGAAAATGATCCAAAATACGATACTAAATGAGCTCAAAATGGCGCAGCAGGAACTCATTATTCACCACAGGGAATTGGAAAAATGCGCACATGATTTAAAGGTTGCAAATAATAATTTGAGTACGGGCGCTGCGGAGAAAGGAAAACGCGCGGACGAAGTTGCCAGTGATTTGGAGGAAATGATGTTTACGGTGTCGCACAAAGTAAGAAAGTCGGTCGCGAACATACTGGGAATTTCAAATTTACTTCAAGAGGACAAGAGCCTGGGTATTCAGGAGTGGAGAGAACTTGTCCGGATAATTACCCTTTCAGCAGAATCACTCAACGTATCGACAGAAGAACTTTCGAAATTTATCCATATGAAAAAGTACAATTGTTTCGACAATTAACGCAATAACAGAATTGTCAACCGCGTATTTATCACTCGCTAGTATACGACAACCCCGTTTATACTACGAGTACCGAAGTGGTTGAGATCAATTGCCATGAAGACTGAAATTTCCAGACCCGTGTGAGATGGTAATTCCGACGTAGTGGAGCGTTCCTATAGCTCCCAGATCGCCTCTCAAGCGAGTTGACGACCGCCGTACCTCCATACAATACCAGATCCCTGTGTAAAATATGGATCTCGTCAATAGTAAGGTGTCGGCGTTGAAGCAACTCGAGGGTTTGCACACCGAAAAACGTTTTTCCAACCTCATTTGTTAGTACGAGATTTTTGTGACACAGTTTGTACATAGCATCCAGGTCAAGTGTGCTAATTGCTTTCAACAACTGATCATCTGATTTAATTATCAGTTCTTCGTGCGAGAGTGGCATTGCTGTTTTTATTTTTGAAATCGATTTTAAATTTAAAAAATCTAACGTTACAAACAGCAAGGGACTTAATTTTTTTTTCGCCTGGCACTACATTTAAAAGCACTTCAGAACTTCGATTGTATGGAATGGACAGTCAATTTCAGTAATAGAAGACCGGACAATTTCTTACTTTTCCAAAAACCTCAATTAAACTTCGAATTCGTCACGTCATTAAGATCAAAAGTGTTTTTAATGGGTAAGTGGTAATTTTTTAAAGCCGTGGACTCAGCCCGTGTTTTAAAAATCCCTACCATGACAAAAAAGGATATTTCCATGGCACGGGCAATAATACGCTGCGCATCTGAATCTTCAGGCAGGTCTTTCAGGAAGTTATATCCTGGCGTGTGAATTTGAAATTTACAGATAATTTTACAATCGCCCTGGCTCTGTTTGTCATTGACATGAAGTGAAATTTCAATATTAAGGAAAATGTTTGAAGGAATTTTACTTTCCAGAATCGAATTATGATATCGTATTTTGTTGTCCTCTATTTCCCCTACCGGCGTGCCATCAATCACAGAGAAAGAGACGGTCTGGATATGGAGCAATTCATATGTGGGAAAAATCATAAGCTTTTATTTTTATTTAGAATAAATATAATAAATTAAAAATGAATCATTAAAAATACAGTAAGGCAATGAAAATCTGTAGAAAAGTTCCGTCAAACGGCTAATCCTAAAACATAAAATAATAAGTACGATGATTAAAAAAATAAGCTTTATAGATTTTATTAAAACTATTTGGTTACTTAAATGCAACCGTTGAAGCTTTGGTTGAAGAAGTTAATTCCAATAATGGTCTTTTTACCATTACAATACAAACACTTACGCGCCGACGGATATGCAATGCTTGTAGACAATAACGGGAAAAAAATTGCCACAATCAAACTACACCAGGGAGAGAACGATATACAAAATTCAGGAATTGCAGTTGGAAACTACTTTGTAATCCTTGATATTGATGGTCAGCAAGAAACCCGAAAAATTATTATAAAATAAATTTATCAGGAACGATAGGCAGAATGAAAGTTTTGGCAAGTGAATTGCCAAAACTTTCTTATTTTTAGCAGTTATGGTTCAAAAAAAAATAAATGATGATAAAAAAAATATCAGTTTTGCTCTTCTTAATCTTAACTGTTACCAATAGCATGGCCCAGAAGGAGCTTTGGGCAATTGGCGGAACAAATGTCTCATTGCCAGGTCCTGAATATAATGGAACCTTACTGAAATTTGACATAAATGTCGAACACGAACAGGTGATCCATAATTTCAACTTTCCTACTGGCATCACCCCTAGAGGAAAACTTTTTCTTGCTTCGAATGGTAAGTTGTATGGTACTGCATCGGCGGGCGGGTTTACAAGTTCATTTTTAAATGAAGGAGCCGGAGTCCTTTTTGAGTATGATTTTGATTTTAAACCGATACGCAGTCATTCACTATTTTAACGAAACTTTCGATTGGAAGCCCCAAAGCGGCGTTATCGAACCAGTCAACGGGAAATTATATGGAACGACGAGCTCAAGTGTTTACTCGTATGACTTTAACACAGAAGTTTTCAATTTTCTCCAGGGTCATACATTGACAGATATCAGCGGAGAGTTAATGAAAGCATCTGATGGATTTTTATATGGCACAACAAAAAACATTCAATCCTGCCCGGGAACGAATGACATGCTTCCAAATAATGGCACCATTTTCCGGGTGAATATGGAGACAAACTCTTTACAAACCATTTACAGGTTACGATGTGATTTCAGTGATGGTGCTGGTCCAACTGGTAGCCTCGTGGAAGTCATGCCCGGGAAACTTTATGGCACAACATTTTTGGGCGGGATACAAAGTTTTCCAGAATATCCATCTGGTAGAGGAGCCTTGTTTGAGTACGACATCAGAAGCAACATATTTACAAAAAAAGTGAATTTTAATGGTGACCAACTCGGGATGTATCCCAGTACTTTAGTTCACGCTGATGATAAGCTTTATGGCGTCTGTTTTGAAGGTGGAATAACCACAGACATCTTTGGAACACAATTTCACACAGGAACCTTATTTAAATTTGACCCAGTTTCCAGCAACATTGTAAAATTGCACGATTTCGGAAATTCTAACAACACCGGAATCTATCCAATTTCGATCATACAAACAACCAATGGATACTTTGCGGGAACGAAGTCTGGAGGTTTTCCTTTTAGATACAATCCATCTGACAATAGTGTTGTAACCACCTGTACTTCCTGTGCTGCGAGTACGGGAAATTTCATTGTCCCCCAGAGCCTGACTGAAATCTGTCGAAAGCCCGCTTATCATTTTTTTGAAACAGATACTTTTGACGCTTGCGCAAACAGTAATTTTAGTTACGATATCCAAAATACAAATGCTACATCCTTTCAATGGCTGAAAGACGGGGATAGCATTCCAAACCAAACGACCGGGATTTTAAATTTGACCAGCCTTGTGGCTTCAGACGCTGGAAACTATATGTGCATCATGACTAATGAATGTGGTTCAACCACAACCATGCCGCTGCATCTTACGGTAAATTGTTTGGGAACAAGTACAGTTGCCAAGCTTGATAAATCCATTAAATTGTATCCAAATCCGGCGAATACTTGGATTAATATTGAATTACCAAAAAATATTGATATTACTGTCAGCAGTTGCTCTGCGAGCAATTTACTTGACCAAAATGTTTTTCAGTCAACTACCGCCGGCAAAATCGATATTAGCCAATTGCAAAACGGCATTTACATCATATCGTTACAAACCAATTACGGAAAGTGGAATGGAAAATTTATAAAGGAATAGTTTAACCAGTATAAGATGATGCATTTAAAAACAGCTCACGTCTAAAAAAATACTTAAAATCTATAGCCAACAAGGATCCATAAACATTACTAATTTTTCAGCTCAGCAAAAAAAACCTATATAAAAAAAAGGTGTTTAATCAATATTGCCCAATTGTAACTGCGCTTCGAGATTTCCCTGCTGCACTGCATGGTCCAGGGCAGTCATACCACGTGAATCTCTTAATTCCTGGTTTGCATCATGGCCAACCAACAACTTTATAATGTCTACCCGGTTGAACATGGCAGCAAACATTAAAGCAGTGCCGTTGTTGCCGTTAACCTGATCGACCGCCGCCCGATTTCTGAGCAACAGACCGGCAGCATCGGTGTGGCCCTTAAAGCACGCACCCATTAATGCCGTATTCCCATTGTTATCGGCAGCATCCACATCTGCACCGGCTTCCAAAAGTGCCGCAGCAGCCTCTACCATTCCACTGTACACCGCCAGGATTAAAGCCGTATATCCTTTTTCGTCACGAACATTCAGGTCATGCTTCAGTTCAAAAATTTCTTTTAAAACAGGAACGTTTCCCTGTCTTGAGGCCAGAAACAAAGCCTGTGTAATTTGGTCCATAACAATTAATTTTTCATTGGTATGCTAAATGTACATTATTTCACATTCTTCAACAGTTTAATTGCGTAAATAAATCCGCAAAAGCAACCTTCAAACGAATTGTGACAATAATGCGTTATGTCTCAAGATTCCGCAGCCATAATTGTGGTGGGTTGCAATCAGGTGCTTAGAAAACCAGGACTGAGAACACTGAACTTCCTGATAAATATGCTCGTGTTCAGATAGACAATACAGCTTTATCGCGAAATCGGAATGTGTTATTAGAAAGCATATACAGGACAGGACACCTCAAGTAACCTACTAGCGTTAAGTGTCATATAATCCAGCAACAAGATAGCAGCCTGAATATTTTCATCTCTTTTTTTAAATAATTTTGTGAGTAAAGGATTACCTTTGCAAAAAAACTTTTACGCGCCAATTTATATATAGTATGAGGTCAGATAAAAAACGAAATTCAGGTATTTTGTGGTTGCTTCTTATGGTCTTATCGATCCATTTTGGATACGCGCAAACGAAGGAAATCAACAGAATCCAACAGGATCTTAAGAAGACTGTTGCCGACAGTATATCCTATGTCAACAAGCTCAACCGGATCGGAATGCTCATGCATATGAAAAATCCGGACAGTTCCTTCGTTTACGCGGTAAGGGCAAAAGGCATATCACAACGTCAGAATTACCCACAGGGCGACGCAGCGGCCACCAATGTCATGGCCATTGCCTTTGCTGTAAAGGGCATGCAACACGATGCTATGGAACTATTCAACGAATCCCTGGCAATCTATCAAAAACTCCGCGATACGCCTAATATTGTGCAGGTCACTATGAACATTGCAGTGTTATTTTCAAGCTTGGAGCAAACCGAAAATGCACTCAGGTACTGCAGAAAGGCGATAAAACTGGGAAGGACAATTCCCCGCGACAGCATCATGGGCGTGGTGTATTCGAACTACGCCATAGTGAACAGTAGCATGCCGCCCGACAGCCTGAAATACTTTCTGGGCAAGTCCGATAAAATTGCGCAGCATTATAGAGATGCGCGCGTACTGCTTGTCAACAGGCAATTTGAAGCCTCGCTTCTCAAAGCCGGCAAGGGTAAAGACGCTGCACGGCCCATATTGCTGGATGTTTTGAAAAAAGCGCAAGATCAGGGCATTGAATTCGCAGAAATATCAACACTCCAGGCCCTGGCAAATGACCATGCATCACAGCCTGAAATCGCTTTGGAATATGTCGAGCGCGCACTGGCCATTTCGGATGCCAATGGCTATTCGTATCTCCAGCCCCTGATCTTAAATGACATGATGCATTATGCCGAACTGACGGGAAATGTAAAAAAACAATTGGAGGTCTCAACAAAACTGGTGGCTGCACTACGGGCCCGTCAGGACGAGGTGGCGCTTTTCTTATCCGATTACATACAGTTCGATAAACTGAAGAAACAGAACACCCTTCTTGAGGCGAAGTCCGCGGCTGACCGTTACAGGATTTTGTTTCTGGCCACATTTTCAGCCATCTGCCTGATGATCATCGCGGTAATTGTCTGGCTTTACAAAAGAACGCGAAAAGTTTCCCGTAAAAAAAGTTCCTTAAACCGTGCCATCCGAAAAAAAAACAAACAGCTTGAAGAAACCGATCATTTTAAAAACAGGCTTGTTTCCATACTGGCTCACGATTTCCGGTCTCCGCTAATCTCTACCATTTCAGTGATAGAAATCCTGAGCGCCCATCCGGATCTGACACCTGAGGAAATGGATGAATTCTACACCAGAATTAAAAATGATGTTTCGAAGATCCTGGACCGTTTTGACTTGACCCTGCAATGGATCCGCCAGCAGCTCAAAGGCTACACATTGCAATTGGAACCGCTACAGCTGCACGAGCTCATCGATGATGCCACGCAAAATTTTGCACCCCAGCTCGGAAAAAAAAATATTGAAGTTGTAAACAACGTCCCCGCTGATTTGTATGTAGCATCCGATAAGGAAATGCTGCAGTTTATCAACAGGAACCTCATGTCCAACGCGGTTAAATTTTCCCCTGAACACGGCAGGATTAGCATTGATGTGGCGCTGGAGGACCAGGTTTTTACGGTAGCGATCTCAGACCAGGGCGCAGGCCTGAAAGCGGAAAGTTTTAAAAATCTTTTCTCGGTAGGTGACTTTTCAGGATCCACGAAAGCAGGCGCCGGTATCGCACTTTCGATGTGCCGTGACTTTATCAATAAACTGGGCGGTGAAATAAGTGCTTCCAACAATGCTGAGGGTGGAGCGACTTTTAAATATTCGTTGCCTTACAAACCTGCTAAAGTGGATGTTCCCAAAAGTTAAACTAACTGAATAAGACTTAAAAGTGCCGGCGGTGGAAAGTGATCCCTTGACACCGCCGTGATTTGTAAATCAAAAATGATACGATCAAAGCGCTCGCACTGACGCTTCGATTATATCCATTTTAATTTTGTGCTGGCCGCACATCGTTTCTTCAAATAACTCCCTATCAGCCTAGGGGTAACCATATTTTAATACTTAACTATTTCTTACCAAATTTTAACAGCGACTCAGCCATCGCCTGAGCGTCTTTTCCGTATTCGCGTTTGTAATATTTGAGCAATTGTGCTTTGGTCTTTCCGGAATCTTTCGCATGTCCCTCCCAAATTACTCCAAGTGAGGTATACGGTGGAACGGCAATGCCTATTGAGCAGAAAAAATTTGCGATGTTTCCGGTTACATGTTCTACACCGTCTGAATCTCCGGTGATAATCACGCCGCCAATTTTTCCATCCAACGGCGAATCTTCACCGGCCAGGATGATGTCGTAGACCTCATCAAGACGTTCAATGGCGCGTTGCAGTTCAGAAGAATGACTATTCCACCACAGAGGTGTGGCAAAAAGAATGATTTTAGCTTCAACGATTTTTTGATAGATCGCAGGCCAGTCGTCCTTTATATCCATATGTGTGTAAGTCCCCGGCACAATCTTGTGTTCGGCAAGTTTCACGATTTCAAAATCGATCTGCTGCTCTTTCAGGTATTCGCCTAGGAACTGCACCAGTGTTTCTGTATTGGACCTTCCTTTTGCTTTTAAAGTGCCGAGTAATATTAATGCTTTCATGCTTTTTTGTTTACAGGTTTTTCACGTTCCTCTTAGGTCTTTTATTACAGTTTTTCTCTAACCCTATAAAAAATCTTTTATGTCGTGGGCTTCGAAGTTTTACATTTTCAATTAAAAAAACCCGCAGCGCGGAACGTTGCAGGTTTTTTCACTAACACAAATCAAAATACTATTTTTCATCGCCTTCGGTGGCGTCAAAATTAATTGTATTGTACGCAGCTTCAGTTAAGGTAACGTCCGCTTCTTTTTCTTCGCCCAGTGTTTGTTCTAATAACGTGGCGGCCTGTTCTTCACCAAGGGTTTTGGCAAAGGCGACCAGTGTGCCGTAAGTAGCAATCTCGTAATGCTCAATTTTTTGCGAAGCGGCGATAATGCCCGCATCGCGCACTGCGCCGACCTCAGTTTCTTCCATGATGCCTTCGCCTTCTTTGATAAGGCCGTCCATCGCATCGCATTTTTTTGCAACGGCTTTCTCGCCGACGCTTGCAAAAACCGCTTCAAGGCGGGTCACTTGTTCTTGTGTCACTGCGAGATGGTCGTTGATCGCAGCAACAAGATTTGGCGTAGTGGCATTTTTAGCCATTTTTGGGAGCGCCTTGGTCAAGGCTTTTTCTGCCCAATAGATGTCTTTCAAAGAATCAACAAACAAGTCTCGCAAGCCTTCGGCAGCTGATCTTTTGGCTTTGACCACGCCCCGTTTTGTCGCCGGGTTGCTTTTAGCAGCTGTCTTTTTATCAGTTGTGGTTTTTGACGTTTTTGTTTTGGCTGCGGTGGTTTTGGCAGTAGTTTTTTTTGCCGTGGTACTTTTGGCAGCAGTACTTTTAGATGCTGTTTTTTTTGCAGCAGTCGTTTTGTCGGTTGCGGTTGTTTTCATGTTTATTTTTATTTGGTTTAACATGATAAAATTAGCAACGTAACAAGAATTTGTATTATACGTTTTTCCGGTAAAATTGCACGATTAGTATAAGATGTTCTTTTGACGCAGCCCACGTTCTCAACATACTCATCTCAATAGTACGTGCGGGTTAAACCACCTGGTAAAAGTGATTAAAAAGAAACGGTGGCAGGCATAAATGATGATAACGCATCATCATGACGTCAATTTTTGTGAGTTGGAGAAACCCGGTATGTATCAGTTAGTAGTGCGAATGGATTTTTAAAAATCAGTTCACAGGCAGATAAATCATAAAGGTAGTTCCATGATCGGGCTGGCTTTCGAATGTAATTAAGCCGTTGTGGTTTTCGACTACCTTACGGCAAAGTGCAAGGCCGATCCCGTTTCCATCATATTTTTCCCGGTCATGCAAACGCTGGAACATATTAAATACCCGTTCAGAATAGTCCTTATCCATACCAATGCCGTTATCACGAATCGAAATTTTATGGTACTGACCTGAGAAAACGTTCGAATGGTCTGCAAAATCACTTGCATCGCACAATGCATACTGCACCTCAATGTGAGGCCTCTGGACATTAAACTTCACAGCGTTAATCAAGAGATTATAAAACAACTGTCTTAATTGCGATTCGATGCCTATGACAGTTGGTAGTGTAACAACTTGGACTGTAGCTCCACTTTCTTCAAAGACGAGCGTCAATTCTTCGAGCGCCTCCGCAAAGGTTATATTAAGGTCTACAGATTCCAACAACTTTTCACGGTCATCGATACGGGAATAATTGAGTACATCTTTAATAAGGTTAGACATCCGGTTTGCCGCCGCACTGATCCTGTCAAAGAAAAAATTCTGTCTTTGCTGCTCATTTAAATTTTCTCCCGCACGTGAAAGCATAATCATTATCTTGCGCAACGGTTCCTGTAAATCATGACTTGCGATGAACGCAAATTGTTCTAATTCTTTGTTTTTAAACGAGAGTTGGGTATTAAGCTGTTCCAATTTCTGCTGAACCAGCTTTAAGTCGCTGTTGTCTTTAAGGGTTTCCTCAACAATCTTTTGAGCATTGATATCGACAAACGAAATCAGCCAATTAGTCAAGTGACCGTCGTCAGATTTGTTTGGGACAATGGAAACCAAATGCCAAACGAACATTTTTTCTTTCTTTAAGCGGACCTGGCCGAAAAAATTTACGCCACTTTTCTTACACCGCTCCCAGCCACTTATCAGGACATCAGCATCTTCCACGTGAACCAGCGGGGTAATTGATAATTTATCAAAAACGGTTAATGGAATTTTTAAATAGTCGTTTAGCCAGTTGTTTGTAAGAATAACCCTGTTGCGTTCATCGACGATGCAGATTAGAACAGGCAACGTATTGGTAAGCTGCCTGTACCTACCCTCACTCTCACTGAGTTTTTCAGAGAGCGCAATCAGTTCTATATTTTTTTTACGGATCTCGTCATAGGGTGATAACGGCGACTCATATTTAAAATAATCTTTAAAACCGCTAATCTTTTGGTCTGAAATAAAACCGGGCGACAAAATCCTGTGGATTAATTTGGTCTCAGATTTTTTATCGGCAAACTGGTACTGGATGTTTCCCGAAATTTTAGCTGCATACGTAAAAGCCTCAGGATTGCATTGCTTCAGGTCAACAGCATCCGTAAGCAATGCCACAATTTCTTTTTGTGTAGCCTTTACAACGTTCACGCCAAGTACCAGTATCGAGTCTTTTCCGTTCGCAATACAGCAACGGGCGATCTCAGAAACTGCCGTCGAAAACCGCGTCTGTGCCGAAGAAGGGAGTCCGCATAACTCGGCTATTTTCATCGAACGCTTGTGCGCCAGGATCAGATCCATTTCATTATCGAGGTTTATCTTGACAATCTCGTGCATAATTCTTTTTTTAGTTAATTTTTCCCACCAGTATTGTCGCGTCATCATTTCCGCGTAGAGTTCCTTTGTAAATTGATGCTGCTACTAATCCGGGATCGTGTTTCAGGATTGACAACAATTCGCTGAGGTTCCATCTGGTGCGCAATCCGTCACTATGCATAACAACCATCTGGTGTTTCTGATAAGGAACAATAGTGGAATTAAGCGTTCTGGGGATATTATGTCCAACAATGCCATTATAGGGGGTATAGGTTTTATTGTCGATTCCGTGGTAAATGCGGGTACTGATATTTCCAATACCGCAAATCGACCATTGTTCACTCTGATAATTTACAGACGCAATGGTGGCAACGAGGCCCCGACTTTTTTTAACGCCTTCGTGCATATCCCGCAATATGGCAACGGGATCATTATCTCTGGACGACTTAAAAATTCTTTTGGCCTGCTCTACCGCATCATGGGCATTCGCACCGTGCCCGAGCCCATCGCCAACAAAAATCTGGAATCCGTTAACCAACTCTTTGACCAAGTAACCATCGCCACAAACGCGCTCTCCCGGACAGTTGACGCTTATAGCCGCGAAGTCGAGTTGTGGCCGCGCAGCGGGAACCACAAAGTCTGCGGTTTCACAAATTCTGACATACTGCACGGTCCCCCAATTTCGAAGCGAATAAATCTGGAAGTCATTACTAAGTCTTTTGATTGCGCCCAATCCCTGGCCTAACGTATTGGCAGACGAATATCCGTCGTGCATGATTTTATTAATGTTGCTGATGCCAGCCCCATTATCAAGACAGTAAATTTCAATTTCATTATGGCTTGCAAGCTTGTTTACGCGGTAAAGAAGCTCGCCGCTGCCCGGAAACTTGATCAGGTTTGACGTAAGTTCGGCCACTATAATGTCTGTTTCTCCGGCACGGTGCGCCGTAAAACCCGATTCGAGGGCCAGGTTGTGAATTTCGCGCTTGATAAACGCTACCAGACTGCGGTCATCGATGCGATAACTGGAAAAAGTATTATCCATTTTTCCATTTTGTTATCGTCACGGTGGTACCGTTCCCTGGTTCAGATTGAATGTTAAATTCATTCACTAGCCTTTTTGTTCCTGGCAATCCAAGTCCGAGGCTCTTGCCCGTGCTGTAACCATCCTTCATTGCGAGGGAAAGATCAGCAATGCCGGGACCCTTGTCAATAAAAGACACCCGTACACCTTGATCGCGGCCACTGGTTACCAGTTCAATCACAACCTTACCACCTCCTCCGTACTTGAGGAGATTGCGAACGAGTTCGCTGGTTGCGGTGATTACTTTGGTTTGGTTCAGGATGCTCATGCCTACCGTTACCGCATAGTCTTTCACACGGTTGCGAAGGGGTACTACATCCTGTTCCTTTTGAACCATTACTACTTCTCTATTCGTCGTCGTGATCGTCATCATCTTGCAGCGCATTAGCATCATTATACATATTTGCGCGTAGCAGGTCCATGCCTCTTTCAACATTTAGGGCGCTGATGACACCATTTAATGGCAGACCAAGTTCTACTAATGTTATAGCAACAGCAGGCTGCATGCCGACAACGACAGTTTGGGCATCCATAATTTTTGACATCACAGCTATGTTTCCAAGAATTCGCCCCATGAAGGAATCGATGATTGAAACAGCAGAGATATCGATCAGTACCCCCCGAGAGTTGTGTTTTTTAATAGTATTTATCAAATCGGATTCAAGATTCTCTGCGAGTTGATCATACAGGTCTACCTGAATGGTCACCAACAGGAAATCACCCATCTTAAGTATTGGGATTCTTTCCATAAAAAATTTTGTCTTAGGCTAGGGTTTTTCTTTTAACTACAGTGAGTTGCAACATATCGAACGCCGTCTTCAGAGCGCTGGCAAGTGACGCTTTGGTAATAATTCCTGTAAGATCAATACCAAGGTGGACCACAGTCTGCGCAATTTCCGGGCGAATTCCGCTAATGATACATTCTGCTCCCATCAGCCTTGTTGCACTTACGGTTTTAATAAGATGCTGCGCTACCAGAGAATCTACTGCCGGAACACCCGAAATGTCAAGTATGGCAATCGAACTTCCCGAGTCAACGATTTGCTGCAAAAGGTTTTCCATTACAATTTGGGTCCTCGAACTGTCGAGCGTACCTATAATCGGTAAAGCCACCACACCGTCCCACACGCGGATTACCGGTGTAGATATCTCGCTGATTTCATCGGTCTGCCTCGAAATGATATCTTCACGTCCCCTCATATAAGCCTCAAAGGTCATGATTGTCATATTATCCAAAATGCTGCTCACCTTTGTATTCGCATCAAAAAGTTTTGCGGGATCACTTTCCTGACGCGATAAAATTTGCAACACCGCTTCCCTGAAAGAGATGAGGTACTGCGCATTTTCACGTGGGGAAAATCCTCGCTTGCCTCTGGAACTTGAAATTCCTACCAAGAGGTCATTCACCTTGTCAAAGTCAAAAGAGGTAGGATCCGAGATGCTGTTATCATTGAGTGCCTCCAGAAAAAGGGTTGTGAATTCCTCGGACTCGCCTTCTTCGGTGATTCCGTCAACGGAACCGTTGTTAGCTAAAATTTGTGACCAGATTTGCAACAAGTCTTCCTTACTGCTTTTTAAATTTTCAATTGCTTGGTTTTGCATTGTCGTATTTTTGAGTTTTACAAAACAAATATAATTAAAAGTAGTTGCCGTACCCTAATCTCTTTGCTAACTTTGTAAAATATTATTCATCCATACGGTGCCCAATTACAGTATAGCAGACGTACATTTTTTCTAACCCACTCAATTTGACAAAACCGGAATTTTTCTTACCATAAATCGAATCTGATCAGTCATTATGTCTTCAATGGCAAGAAAAAATGGTTCTGTAAATTTTTATTGATTTATTAGTATTACCTTCGCCCGTCCAAGAAGGTTTCAACATTCATTTTCTTAAACTTACCTTAATTGAATTACAATTCCATTTTACAGATTGATGATGATGCAGATGATTGCGAGATGTTTGCTGATGTGTTAAGACAAGTTTCAAATTCTAAGTATGTCGCGATAAACAATCCATTTATCGCAGTTACCAACCTCATCAATGGGCTGCTCAAACCTGACGTCATCGTGCTGGACGTTAATATGCCTGGCATGAATGGCATTGAGGTGCTTTCAAAAATAAAAGAAAATCAGGAAACCTCAGCGATACCGGTCATCATGTTTTCTACGAGTTCCCGACCTGAGCTCATTAGCAGAGCGTTGGAACTCGGTGCTATAAAGTATGTTTCGAAACCTAATGATATTGCTGAACTTCGAAGATTTATTGCTTCTGATTTATAGATTGCATTGCATTAGAATGGGTTTGCCTTTTGTTTTCCAGCCACTTCCAGATTATTAATAACACCTTAGTCCCAATCTGCAATCAGACTGCAACATCGTTGTCACTATGACAATGGCATTCGGAGTCGTCCTTTACAGCTGCCGAAATATTTTACTGTATGCCAATAAAATCGCATTTCCTTTGGCTCGTAGCATGAGATTAGTATTTAGCTGGCGGCGTTTTCAAGACGATCTGCTGCCGATCCAAAAGGTCGAAAAACATTTTCTCATTGATTAGTCGGTGAGACAGTACCAATGAATTATAATGTATCACGAGAATACCTAGTACGTGATAAAATAAGGCCTTGCTGCGTGGCTCCATGTGTTTGGGATGATGCCGTTGGTTGAAAATAGCAAAGCCCTCACGTTCGTTAAAGTCCAGGTATATCATCTGAAGGGCAAACAGCAGCATATCCTCAACCCAAGTCACACGCGTATTAATTGGATTGTAAAGGATCTGAAAGTTAAGTTTGCAGATGCATTGATAATTATCTAGTTCAGGAATCTCCCACCCTGTCAAGTGTCTGTAAAAGTCGGCAATCACGTCTTCATTCTCCATCAGTCTAAGTTTTTATAACATTGTATTTAGTGGTTACTCAACATTGTTTGGCCCACTTCATATGGTTCCAAATTAAATATTTTCATTCCATCTGTCTTTTACCGCAATAAAAATTCTTTGCACGATTACAATAACAACACGATACTATCTGGAAGCTTTTAGAACTTACAGCCAGGAAAATTTAAAGTTTGCGCTGTCAGGAGGTGGAGAGGCAATTCATGCGCTCTCAAGGCTGAGCGCCATCTTTTAATCAGTCTGCCTCGATGTTTTGGATGTTGCTGCCAACAAAGTAGTTGTAATGCGAGTTGTGAAACATAACATTGATTTTGTATAAAAATATTTTTAATGTAACAGCTAATTTGGTATCGCTTAACCAACTCTTTGGAAGTCGTATGGAAAATACCTACCCTGCTAACTTAAACTTCTTAAAATCCGTAGTGGATGTTGCCCCGGTCCCAATTGGAGTGTATAAAGGTTCCAACCTTGAGATTATCCTGGCAAACAAATGCATGATCGATACCTACGGGAAGAGCAACGATGTAATCGGAAAATCTTACATGGAAATTCTACCTGAGCTTGCCGGACAAGGCATTTTTGAGCAGTTGCAGGTCGTACTTCAGACAGGTAAACCATTTAATGCTAAAAACCAGCGTGTTGATATCGTTATAGATGGAACACTCCGCACACATTATTTTAATTATGACTTTACGCCGATTTATCATGGAGACCACTCAGTTTATGCGGTGATGAATACTGCTGTTGATGTTACACATTTGAATCTTGCACGCAAAAAAGTAGCTGAAGCGGAAGAAAAACTCAAACTTGCGGTACAGGCGGCCGATCTGGGCAGTTTCGAACTGGATTTGAGCACCGGAACGGTTGCCACATCGGTTCGTTTCACTGAAATCTGGGGGCTGGAGCCTAAAGCACATTACCCTCATTCTGATTTGGTTGGGAAAATTCACAAACATGACTTGCAGGCTCGCGAGACCGCAATTGATAACGCACAGCGTACCCACAATCTTAATTACGAGGCCCGAATCATGCATCCTGATGAAGCGGTTCGCTGGGTACGGGTCAAAGGCACCTTACTCCAAAATGAAAATGGCGACGCCACGTCAATCCTTGGAATTGTTCAGGATATAACCGAGCACAAACAGTTCGCCAATAAACTTAAAAAACTAGTAAAGAAGAGGACGAAAGATTTAAAGCGTTCCAATGAAGATCTGCTGCAGTTTGCCCATGTGGTCAGTCATGACCTGAAAGAGCCGGTTCGAAAGATTAAGATTTATAACGAATTGCTAAAAAGTGAACTTCAACCAGTCCTGCCCGAGAGAGGAAAAGTATATTTTGAAAAAGTTCAGCACGCCTCCGACAGGATATTCCTGATGATAGACGGGATTCTGAACTATTCCACTATGAATGCCTCGGGCAATCCAAATGAGAAGGTGGATTTAAATACCATCGTAAGCAGTGTTTTCGCAGACCTGGAGTTGGTTATCGAACAGAAAAATGCAAACCTTTCCGTAGCGAGTATTCCTACTATTGAAGGATCGCCTATACTGATGCATCAGCTATTCTACAATCTGATTAACAATGCATTAAAATTCTCGAGAGATGAAGTTGCTCCCGAAATTTCAATTCAGCAAACGCAATCAGGAAACACTTTAACGGTGCTGGTCATAGACAATGGAATTGGTATAGATGATAAATATACTAAAGAAATCTTTAATGTTTTTCAAAGGTTGCACCCTAAAGAAAAATATGAAGGCACGGGCCTCGGTCTTTCTTTATGCAGGAAAATAGTAGAGCGCCACCACGGAACAATAGAGGCCAGCGGTCGTAGTGACGGACATTCGGGTACCGAATTTAAAATAACATTACCACTCATACAGCCTTCGAAAAAAAGCATCTAGGGATATAGGAACCTAAAACCTGTATACCAAAGCATTAATATTCATTCCCGCCCCTATTGAGGCAAATACTATAATATCTCCTTTTTGTATGTCATGCCCTTCCAGTCTTCCGCTCACAAGCAAATCGTAGAGCGTAGGTACCGTTGCAACGCTGCTGTTGCCGCAGGTATGGATGGTCATGGGCATTACATCTTCAGGGGGAGTTGCATCATATAATTTATACAAACGCCTCAGAATGGCTTCATCCATTTTCTCATTTGCCTGGTGGATGAGAAGCTTGGTCACCTGTTCGATACCGATATTTGCCTTCTCAAGGCAAGTCTTGATGGCTGCAGGCACGCGGTCCAGAGCAAATTCGTAAATTTTTCTGCCATGCATTTTGAGATATTGTGTCTCGTGACCATTCTGAATGTTATGCCCCTTTCCAAAAAATAAATAACCCGACTCTGCATCGGTAAAGCTTTGATTAACATAACCGAGGAGACCATGTCCGCTTTCTTCATCACCGGATTCCAGGATGACAGCTCCGGCCCCATCTGCATAAATCATCGAGTCGCGATCATATGGGTCTGAAACCCTTGAAAGGCATTCAGCGCCAATTACAAGGCATCTTTTAGCCATCTCCGCTTTCAATAATGCGGTGGATTGTATTACCCCTTGAATCCATCCCGGACAACCCGCTATAATGTCAAAAGCAACACAGTCTGGGTTTTTTATGCTTAGTTTATTTTTGACACGTGAGGCAAGACTGGGAATAAGATCGGACTGCGTTTTGCCATGTGGAATATCACCGAAATTATGTGCCACTAGGATATAATCCAGACTTTCCGGATTGATGCCTGCATTTCGAATAGCCAACTTTGCTGCAACCGTCGCAAGGTCTGACGTTACCTGAACGTCACTGGCATACCTGCGCTCCCGGATTCCTGTAATCGTTGAAAGTTTTTTAATAATAGCATTGGTTTGGCCCGTATATGGCTTTCCATTCTCGTCAAAAAAATGGTGATTTTCAAAATCTATGTTGGCTATAACCTTGTCAGGAATGCAGCTGCCAGATCCTATAATTTTGATGTCCATCGTTCTAATTTTTTAGTGCGAATTTATGGATTTGCGCAAAACACTGTTTTCAACATTTCCACATTTTTTTATATCGTAAACGATGAGCCATCTTAACGCACTAAAATGTCAAAACATTTCCTCGACAATTGATGAAAAAATTTACCGCGCTAATGCCGAAAAAAATGTGGCTTCCTTTTGCCAGAAATCGGTGCTACTCTCTTTTTTAAAACTGATTATTTCGCGATATCTCGCACTGCAATACAGATAAATCCAAAAGTCTAAAAATAAAGTGGCGATAAGCATCTATATCAGATTTCAAAGTTTATAAAACCAATGACCAGGTTTAGCTACCGGTTTGTAAAATAGCTTTATATCAAAACAATTGCGGGACCGGCAATGGCAGAGAATCTCGCGTCAATCAAAGGACTAAAAAACGCTTAAATTTAAATACGGAAAGGAAATTTAGTTTGAACTGTAATACAAGTTTGATTTATCAAAAAGTAAATTACCAAGCCGCCAAATAATCCAGCTTTACTTAAACATAGGTTTTAACCGGCGTAGCACAGTCGAAATTTTGCGAACCATGCCATACGAAAATCGATATGCACTGAAATCACGCCCGGGCAATATCTATGATACTCCTTACAACTTTATCAAGCTGGTTGGCACTTTCAGATATCATATCAATAATGTTGCTGGTGTTGCTGTCTAATCCGGCTTTATCCAATACGGCAGTGAGGCCAATGATGTTACTCAAAGGGGCACGTATCAGATGTGATTGCTGAAAAATTATTTGTTGAATGACGGATGAGTTTTTCTCAAGTTGTTCCTGCGCGCTTTGAAGCTGTCGCTCTTCGGCAACATATTTTGTGATGTTGTACCCTAGACAGAATATGCCGGCAGGATTGTCAAATTCGTCGAACATGGCTTTATATTCCCACTGCGTATAAATGTACCCACCATTTCCATCGTGTTTCCGAATCGTTGCAGGAAACAATTTCCCCGGATTTTGAAAACATTTCAGGGAAACCTCCATGCACGTGTTCATGTCGTCAGGATGCATGGTGATGTGGTAGGGCAGTCCGACAAAATTAGAGTTAATATGCGAAAATTCATTTGCGTAATTGCCATTCACATAAGAATAGTTACCGTCCATCGCAGTTGCGATGATGTAAAAAAGAACAGAGTTGTTCAGTAAATCCCTGGTTTCTTCAAAGTGTTTCATGAATTGCATTTAATTTTTGGTAATGTAGCTTTAAATAAATATATAAAAGTATATTTATGACGGTAACTCAAACTTTTTCATAATCTGCGGCTATCGCTACGATTTAGGACGCCACGATAGTAATGTGTCGGAAAAGGGTGTATCCTGAAATCCCAATCAGCCGAAATTGGATGAACGACTCCCGAAAAGATTAGGCCTGAAGCAATTTTATAATTACTAGAGTATTGCATTCACATGACAATCGCAATAAGAAACATTTCGTTTGCGCCAAACAACCGTCACAATGTTAACCCAAAAACACCAGTCCGGGCATTGTAAAGTCTATCTTTAGGAAAACTTAAATATATGTCTGATAAAAACAGAAAACAATTCGGTGTTTGGATGGATTCACACAACGCAACAATCGTAGGAAAAGATCAATCCGGAGATGAGGAATTCGTAATTCTTGGCCATGTCAAAAATGCAGGCCCGGACAACAATTCGAACGAGAATGCGTCGAATAATCAGGAAATTGCCTTAACGCAAAAATTCTTTAAAGAGATTGCGGGCAAAATGCCAAACATTGACGAAATCCATATCACCGGGACAGGACAAATTCAGGAGCAATTTACCAAGTTTTTGGCGGAAACCGCACAGTATAAAAATGCAGTTTCAACCGACAGTACTTCGAACAAAATGAGCGACGAGAACCTGACGGCTTTTATTTCGAACCATTACAACTCGTAAAACCCTAGAGACAATTACAGAAGGCCGTAAGCAACAGTTTACGGCCTTTTTTATGTTCAGTATTTTACTCTGGAAAGCATCCGGTTAAGCCTGTTTTTTACCAGCGATCCATTATTGATATGCAAATAAACTTTATCTTGGCTGGGTCATCAATGCGGGTTTTATGAGATGCCTGGGTATTCCGGGAAGCATCCCGAATGCATGGAAAAATTCGCCGATATTTGTCAGCATCTTATGAAAATACTAAAAATCTTCTTTGCGATATTGTGTTATGCCGGATCCTATTCTCAAATCCCGGATCCATTCCGCAAAGTTGATTCCATACTTCAAACCTTCGAAGCACCCGGAGCTCCTGGTTTAAGCATCGGGATCTTATCCGGAGGGAAGCTGGTTTATTCAAGAGGAATCGGGCTGGCCGATATTGACAAAGGGACAAGAAATTACGCGAGCAGCGTGTTCGGAATTGCGTCGGTCACCAAACAGTTTACGGCAGGCTGTGTGTGGCGATTGGTGAAGGACGGTAAAATTTCTTTAGAAGATGACATCCGGACATACATTCCCGAACTTCCCTCCTATGGCAAACCCATGCTCATCCGACACCTGTTAAACCACACCAATGGCCTCCGAAATTACCACGCACTCTTCGACCTCGCGGGTTTCGATTATGACAGCGAATTCCATGACAACCAAACGATCCTGGAATTGGCGTGCCGGCAGCAAGCGCTGAACAACAGTCCTGGCGAAAAAGTGATCTATGGAAATACGGGGTACACCCTTTTGGCCATTGCAATCGAACGCATCACAGGCCAGGATCTGGCGGCGTATGCGAAAAGCCATCTGTTCGGGCCATTGGGAATGCACCACACTTACTACCGAATCGGCACTAACCCACCGGTTGCAAATGCTGCGTTAGGTTACATCCAACACAAGGATGGCCGCTTTGAACACTTAGCGGTAAACCAAAACACTTATGGTGCTGGAAGTGCAGTTTCTTCTGTTGAAGATCTGGCGGTCTGGAGCAACATTTTAAATGGATTAAATCCCGATTACTCCGACCTGACAAAATTTTTGACCACCGTTGAAAAGTTGCCCTCAGGAGAAACTGCCAAATATGCACGTGGTGTTATGGTTGATGCGTATAAGGGGATGCCTACCGTTCATCACAGCGGATATGGATTGGGCGGCCAGTCACAAATCATAGCGGTGCCCCAACTGAACCTGGCGGTGGTTATTGTAACCAACCTGCAATCGATCGATCCGACGCCGTTGTCCTACAAGATTTTGGATTTGTTCCTGCCTGCTGGCCAAAATACATCAGATCCTGCAGTCGGCTTTTCCTATGATAAGCGGGATCTGATAAAGTTCACAGGCCAGTACAAAGAGCAGTACAGCGATATGAAACTCGAAATCATCATTGAAAATGATACCCTTAAAGCAGTCGGACGCCAGGGCGGGAAACCCATCGCTTTAACTGCGGCCAAAAAAGGCACTTTTACGAGATCCAATAACGCGCAGGTACTTTATGAGTTTTCATCAGAGAAAAACCCTGCAGTCGATCTGATCGTTTATTTCGGCGGAGCGCCATTTTATTTTTCCAGAGCACAATTTTCAAATCCCGAAGATGTGACGCCCAGCGACTATGCCGGTCGTTTTTTTTCAGAAGAGCTATCAGTAACTTATGACATTTACAACGATAAAGGCGACTTATTGTTAAACTATCCCAATCATCACGGAATCAAACTCGTTCCCGGACAAACCGACGAGTTTGGAAATGGTCAAAGAGTGCTCTATCATTTTGAGAGAAACCGCAACAAGCAAGTGGTTGCGCTATTGGTTTCCGCCGAAGGAACGGTAAAAAATATCCGCTTTATCAAAAAATAATTTCGAGAGTTTCTTTAGATGCCGACAGATCAATATTTTAAAATCTGAAAAAAAACGCAATCGCAAATCCTAAAACCAATATTTAAAAACAGAGCTCTGTCCGGCAGCATTCCTATCGCCTTGCTTTACAGGAAATACCTCACCTTTTTGTCGTTTAGATATATAATGACACGCAGCTATGCGCACTCATTTCAGATAAGAATCAAAGTAACTTCATTTTTACTGCTCCTGATTGTTCCAACAAGATCTTTATTAAACAAATGTTTCACCGCTTTGAGAAATTTTTGGCGGTGTTTGTTTGTAGGATTGGTCACTTTAATAAAAACCATCTTTGTCTGAAGCGCGCTTACACGGCTGCTGATTTGTTTCAACTTTGTCAGGTCGGAGCCATCGGGTTCGGCAGTACTGAATAGCTGCTCGAGGTATTTGACCAGTTCGAACTGGAATGGAATTCTGCAATCGCAGTTCACTTCCACTTTAGTAGTTGTTTGCATGATGTTTAAATTTGGGTGGAATAAATGTATTAATACCTGATATAAGAATTGTTACATCATTTCACAAAATTTTTTAATTATGCGGACTAGCATCAAATTAGAATTATCATGAAGGGTGTTAATTTGCTAAATCCTTCCAAGTCACTCATTTATTTGTACCAACTTTCCTGGGCTATGCGATCTAAACATCTGAAAAAAAGCCACAAATATTTCGTATTTGTGGCGGTTAATGCTAATTTTTTAATTGTTGCCAACTCATTGCTGCGCATGCTATGTGGGGATGTCTTTCACCTGATTCCAACCCATCGTCTGTATTTGTAGTTTGTGAATTTAAAAACCATACATGCCACCTGAAACGGAGATTTGCTCTCCAGTTATCCAAGCTGCATCTTCGGAAGCCAGGAATACTGCCACCTTTGCGATATCTTCTGGCTGGCCTCTACGCCCAAGTGGTGTATTGGCCACAAACATTTTTTCGTAATCACTGCCAGAGGTTACTCCTGCATTGGATGCTCCTTCAGTTGCAGTGGCGCCGGGCAGAATAGAATTGATCCGGATATTTTTTATACCCAATTCTTTCGACAAAGAAATCGTTATGGCGTCTAATGCTGCTTTGGTTGCAGAGTACAATGAAACGCCAGCCATCGGTGTTTTGCTTGCGCCCGAACTGATATTAATGATGTTGCCACCTTTGTTTCCAAAAAGCTTTACTGCCGCCTGAATCGTAAGTATCGGACCCAGGACATTCACATTAAAGTGCTGGTGAAACGCTTCAGCCGACGCTTGTTCAATTGGTAGAAATTGCTGGAAGACCGCATTGTTTACTAATATATCCAACGTGCCGAAAGCTTTTCTCGTTTCTTCAAACAGTCGAACTACATCAACCTCTTTAGATACATCGGCTTGTACCGCAATCGCAATACCTCCCATATCTGTAATTTCCTTAACCACACTTTCAGCACTTTCTTTACTGGAAGCGTAATTTACAACGACATTCGCACCTGCCTTGGCAAAGTGTATCGCAATAGCAGCCCCTATCCCTTTTGCAGCACCGGTAACCACTGCCACTTTATTTTCTAGTTTATTCATTGTATTGAATTTTTTTAAGGTTATTATTTGGACAAGTAGGTCATACCACCATCCACAAGTAGTTCGGCTCCGAGCATAAAAGATGAGTCATCAGAGGCTAGGAAGACCGCCGCATTGCCAATGTCGGATGGCTGCCCGATCCTGCCTATCGGCATGACACCCGCCCAGTAATTTTTTACGGCTTCGAGTTGCTCCACCGGGACAAACTTATCAAACACGGGTGTATCTGTTGTTCCAGGTGAAATGACATTTACCCTGATCCTTCTGTCTAAAAGGTCATTTGAAAATCCTTTTGCAAAATGAATAACCGCTGCCTTTGTAGCCCCGTAGAGTGAAAATGAAGGATAAGCACGATGTGCAGCGTTTGAACCTATCAAAATAATGGAAGCACCGTCATTCAGATACGGCAATCCTTTATGCACAGTAAAATAAACACTTTTCAGGTTTAAGTCTATAGTCTTGTCAAAGTCGGCTTCACCTATATCTGCCACGGAACCAAATGATGCGCCCGTAACCGCGCCACCGGCATTGGCAACGATCACGTCTATTTTACCAAATTTTTGAGATGTTGTTTCAAACACCCTTTCCAGGTCGGAAACGCTCGTTACATCAGCATTTATGGCTATAAAGTCGCCACCAAGCTGGGCCACGGAATTATCTAAAGTTTCCTGGTTTCTTCCGACAATCACTCCCCTGGCACCTTCATTTTTAAATGCCTCGGCAATACCAAACCCAATACCGCTGTTGCCACCAGTAATTACTACTACTTTATTTTTTAATTTTGTCATTTTTCTAAATTTTAAAATTTTTTATTTTGTTTTGATAAGATTTAATGTTGGAAGTGGCCCACCAGGAAATCGTTGTAGTTTTCCACCCTCATGCAGCGTTCCCAAATCAATACCGGCAAATCCGATGGTATTTATGATACCAGACACGACATCTTTTGCGTCCTGATCGTTTCCTGAATAGAAAATGACCCTGTTTCCATTACCAACCTGTGGATTTTGTGCCAGTACATTCGCGTACAAAGTATTAAAAGCCTTGACTACCTTTGCTCCTTTTGCCCATTGGCCTACCACTTCACTGGATGTTTTTGATCCTGGCTCCGCACGGACAAATTCGGGCAAACTGGCGTTGGTTACATCCACCAGGATTTTACCCTCCAGGTTTACAGCAGAAATTGCCTCTTGTGCATGTTCCCATCGTACGGCAAGAAATATTACATCGGCCTCGGCAGCCTCCCTTACCGACCCTGCTACCGTATTGCCACGTATTTCCTTTATTTTTTCCTCAAGCGTATCAGCGCCACGGCTGTTGCTGATAATTACGTTGTATCCTGCTTCAGCAAGTTGTTTTGCGATTGTGGTGCCTATTGCTCCGGCACCGATAATTCCTATTTTCATATTATAATTTTTAATTATTAAACTCTTTTACTATTTTTGTATCACAAAGATACTATCAATAGTATATTTATGAAACAGCAAAAATCAATAACTAGTTACTTAGAAGTAACTAAAAAATAAAATGTGTTATGAGAGATCAAAGATTTTACGCCTCTGAATGCCCAATGACCAGGTCTATGATATCGTTGGGTAGTAAATGGAAACCGATCATTATCCACACAATCAATGTCAGGAAAATCAGGTTTGGACAGCTTGACGCGATTATTCCGTTAATTACAAGGAAAGTGCTTACACAACAATTGAATGAAATGGAAGAAGACGGAATTTTGATTCGGGAAGAGTTTGCTGAATTGCCGCCTCGAGTGGAATATTCACTCACAGATAAAGGATTGGCTTTACTACCTATTTTAAAGTCTGTTTGCGAATGGAATGTGTTTTACGAAAACACGAAAATGTGCGAGAATAAAAAATTGGAACGGGATGGAAAAAGAGAAAAAAGGAAAAAGACGTAAATATGTTATTCAAACCCTGAAAGTTTGCCCAAGCACTTCCAATGCTAGTCGTCTGTAGTAGATTTCCAATTTTTTACATTCAGAAACAGAACGTAGGAATGGAAATAATTCTTTTAGCCATCCTCGATTTGGCTACAACAATTCCCAATTTGGCTACGGGTGTCACTTCACTACCGTGGAACTTTGCAGTAAAATAAAACAATATGACGATGAAAAGAAATGAGAAAAAAGTTGCGCTCGTGTCAGGAGCCAATACGGGTGTCGGGTTCCAAATCGCAAAAGCACTGGCCGACTCGGGTTATAAGGTGTATGTAGGATCCAGGGATTTGGAAAAAGGAAAAACTGCCGCTGCTACGATTGGCGGCCTCGCAAAAGCAATACAGCTTGACGTTACCGATGGTGATTCGATCCATGCAGCGGTAAAGTTCATCGAAGGCGATTCGGCGTACCTGAACCTGTTGGTCAATAATGCAGCCGTTTCACATGCAGGCGCCCCTGGAAGGACGATGGAAGAAATCCTTGGAGCACAGCTTCCGAGCATCGCTTCAATCGACGAGTTGCGCAAGGTTTGGGACACCAACGTATTTGGGACCTTGGCACTGACGCAGGCTTTGCTGCCATTACTGCGAAATGCGCCAGCCTCACGTATCGTGACCGTTTCCAGTGCATTAGGATCCCTCACTGTAAATTCAGATCCACAGAATCCTTACCGCAAATCGTTCGACGCGGTTTACGGCGCTTCCAAAACAGCTTTAAACGGTATCTTCCTCTCGTTAGCAATTGAATTAGCGGATACGAATGTCAAAGTTCACTTGGTTAGCCCTGGTTTTACAGCCACCGCACTCAACAATTTTCAGGGCACCGACACTGTGGAAGAAGGCTCGCTCGAACCAATAAGAGTGGCTTTAGCGGAGGATCTACCGACGGGAAGTTTTACCGGGCCGGAGAATTTTACCGGACCAGGCAACAAACTTCCGTGGTAATATGAAGCCTTAAAAAACCAATGGAGCGCAGCTTTTCATTGGCTTTTTATTTTTAAATTTAGACGATAACAGAATTCGATGAAAAAGAAAGACGATACACTCGTTAGGTTTTTGTCCATCACAGAGAGCCATCAGGCTTTTGGTCTGCCCACACCGCAGCATCCACTAATCAGCCTGGTGCATTTCGACGACAGCAATCCGTTTAATGTGGATATGGCTCCGATCTATGATGTCCTTGATTTCTACAAAATCACATTCATCACCAAAAACAGCGGACGTTTGAAATACGGACAGGATTATTATGATTTCAACGATGGCAGTATGCTTTTTCTGGCGCCAAACCAATTGGTAGGATCTACGGAGTATAACCGCGATACGCATGCATGGATATTGCTCATCCACCCAGATTTTTTGCTGGGCCATCCGTTGGCTAAAAAGATGAAGCAATATGGTTACTTTGCCTATTCGGTTAATGAAGCATTACACCTGTCGGATCAGGAAAGACAAACCATTCTTTCAGTGTACCATATTATGGAGCAGGAACTCAACAGCCGTCTGGATGAGTTTAGCCAGGAAGTTGTGATCGCGCAGATCGAACTTTTACTAAGTTATGTCAACCGCTTTTATAAACGCCAGTTTATTACCCGAAAAGTCGTAAACAGCAATATCCTCCAAAAAACCGAGGCCATCCTGGATGACTATTTTAACAATCAGCTATCTCTTGATCAGGGACTTCCCACAGTTAAATTCCTTTCAGAACAACTCAATCTTTCATCTGGATATTTAAGCGATATGCTCCGGTCGCTTATCGGGCAGAACGCCCAACAATACATTCATCTCAAACTTGTTGAAAAAGCAAAGGAGAAACTGTTGACAACCGGTTTGTCTGTAAGTGAAATCGCTTTCCAGTTGGGATTCGGGCATTCTCAAAGTTTTAGCAAATTGTTTAAAAACAAAACAAAATTGTCGCCAGTCGAATACCGGTCGTCATTCAACTAATATTTGACAGATTGGATGCTAATTAAAAAAAACGCGATAACAATTGCAAATCAACAAACAGCTTTGAAACAATTGGTTCTTTTAAAGTTTTTTGATGGCCTGCAGCAGTTGCAGGTTCTAATCCTGGCGAAAAAAACCAGCTAATTTGATGATGTTATTGCGAGGGCGATTTGCGTATATTTGGAAATTAGGCGCAAGCATACAAAAAATATGACAACTTTGGTAGACGAACAGACATATGAAGATTTAATTACTGCCTTTTCTCACAAGCTGACAATGGAGACAAACTTCTATTGGAAAAAATCTAACAGACGCATAATTGAAGTTTCAATTTTAGATTATGCACTTATCTCTGACTTCGAAAACGACTATGACAGTGGAGTTGGTCCTGAAGAAGAACGTGAAATTAAAGAGGCAATTATTGCAAGCGAAAAGAAACGGGACACTCATTTGTTCATTCCGCGACTATCGGTTGACGAACGAATTAAATTAATGGCTAAGTTTATTAGTCTTCAGACAGACGTAAGACTGAAAAACTCATTACAGACTACTTTTAATAAAATTATTGAATTCAAACAGTCAAAACCTATTGACCTTTTGAGAAATGGTTTTAAAATGGGGTTCGATATAAATAGTCTAACTGTAAACACAAAAGAGCTGACAAACTCCTGGATAGAATTTTATAGGACACAAATCAAAAGCCATGTTGACAAATGGTTAGACGAAATAAATGCCAGTCTAACAGCCGTTTCACGCAATTGCTGGTTTTCGGTAAAGTGAACGTTTTATTTTCATAACTTCGTTTACGGTTGCAGAAAGTACTTTGCTCCTATTGCCGCAACTGGCGCGAAGCGGCGACGCGTTATGCGATATTTTGATCGCGAGTTCGACAATCAGGATTATGACAAAAAAAGGTATTATAATTTCTATTCTTTTAGCAATTTCGATTGTTACAATTTTTATTATTGTTAATCCAATTTCGTTAAAACTTTTAGCTGGAAGTGCGAGAGTAATTGGCTTAGAAAATAAAAGCAAAATTTTCATTAATGGAAACCAGAAATTGAATGCAAAACTTTTCAAAGTAAAGTCAAACTTTGAAGAAAATGAAAACCGTGATTATCTAATTTTATATTTACGAGACGTAAAAGATTACGCTGGAATTCCAGTTTGGATAATTGATAAAAAAAACAAAATTATTGCTTTTCCAAACGCAAGTAAAAACGACTACAATTTAATTTTTGGAAACTTGATTCAAAGTGATTCTGGCGCAAATGTGTTGATCCCAATAAATGATAAATTAAAAGGTTTTTCGTTTGACCCAAATTTAAAAATTGTCAATAAAAATATTAGCTTTGAAATCATTGTAAATAATCAAGTTCAGAAAATTACAATTAACATCGCATAACAACGGCTTCAAGCAATTGCGAAGTTTTTTCTAACCGGAAATCTTCATTTCACGAAGAATGTTTATATTCAGCATACAGAACTCAGTTCGCTTGGATTCGCAACTCCGTAAAGGCAAAACGTTGAGGACTGTTACAGAAACAATATGAGAAAACATCTACTAATATTATTTTTATCTCTCACAATAAGTTTCAATTCTCTTTCTCAAAATATTGAATCGATTAATAGCCATCTAAAAATCCCAAATAAATTAGATCAACCAAGGGAGCTAAGAATTTACAAAAGATTTAGTATCACAAATGCTACCGAACTGCTTAGAATTTACAAAACTAAAATGGAAACTTGGAATATCGAATTTTATAAATTTTATAATGAAGTTCCCAGCGTGACAAAAACTCATTTTGAGTCGTCAAAACTTAAATCAAAGACGAACTTAGATTTGGTTTGGCTTTATTTATTAGACAGTAATGTAGAATATCTGCCAAGTTTAGATCAAATTGACTATAAATTAAAATCAAAAGGAGAAATCACTTTCGAATATGGTGAATATGATATTATTTGGAAAAAGAAATATCCTCTTGATGGAATTGGATATGAAGCTTTTTTCAAAGATGGAGAAAGAAGTAATTACTTCGATTTTGGAAATTATGATAGCTATATGAAGGATTATCCTGAAGTCGACGAACTGATTTATTATTCCGAGATTATTAAGATTTTAAGTAACGAAATCGAAATTTGGAAATAGCTAACAGCGCACAACTGCCACTTTACGCAATTGCGGAGTTTTCGGTCGCAGGAATTTTTATCTCTCGAAGAAACATTATCTTCGGCAGAGGGAACTCGTCCGACAAAATGTTATGTGCAACCTAAATGAAACACAATGCTAAAAAAAACAATCTTGCTCGTAATTCTTTGTAATAGTACTTATGCTTTTTCACAAGTAAAAATAACTTTAAAAAATGGTACCAACGAAAGAATAGATTTCGTTCAGGTGGAAGGAATTGATGTTGGCTCTATCGAGAAGGATTCTTTAAAATCAATTGTTGTAAAAAGTGTAAGGAATGATTCTGGTCATCCAATGCCAAATATTTCGCTGCTTTTGCGTAATGAAAAAATAAGTACTTTGGGAAGTCCTTGCGCAACATTTTTAAAAAGCATGACTGAAGGAAACATCAATAGAAAAATTACAATAATTTAAACTGGCGGAAAAAAATTTATTGCGTTAAAAGACTAATCGGTGGATACAGCCGTTTCACGCAATTGTTGGGTCCTTTTTAATGTAGCCGCTTTTTACACGACTTAATTCTGTTTACATTTAAAATATCCAGTTCCAAAAGCCGCAATTTCGTTTACCGGCCAAAGATTACCAGAAAGTGCACGCCGACTCAATAAACTAACGCACACAATTAAAAGCGTGATTTGCGTATACTGAAAGTTACAAGCAATTTAAAAAACAGCTCATGAGTCGGACAAATTCACTATTAATCCCCGGCTTCCTTTCTTCTTTTATTGACATTTTCTGCATCTTCAATGGGCAGTACGTTGATGAAATTTTCCGGTATTCCTGTTTTTGGATTTGCAATCAAACCACCGTCGAAGAAAATGCGAATCGATTCGGGATTCAGTATAATGCATATACGTAAGAAGAATTAAACAACATCAAATAGCAAAAATACCAGCCAATTCCGCAAGCAGACACTGTTTTACTGAAAATCGTTATATTTGAGATAAATATCAAATTAATGAATAAGCTTCTAAATTTCATTGACCTCACAAAAGGAGAAGACAATAAGCAGACAGTACTTGAAAACGTAAAATCGAACATCTCATTTCGGGGTGCCAATCTTTGGATCCTTTCTTGTGCTATCGTAGTAGCGTCAATTGGGTTAAACGTCAACTCCACCGCCGTAATCATTGGCGCTATGCTAATTTCACCATTGATGGGACCAATCATCGGTGCGGGATTCGCTTTAGGCATTTATGACTTTGAACTCTTAAAAAAATCTTTGAAAAACTTATTCATCGCTACTGTGGTAAGCCTTTCGGTTTCCACGATTTATTTTTATCTGAGCCCTTTTAAAGAAACCCAGTCGGAACTCCTCGCCCGCACTTCACCGAATATTTACGATATCCTGATTGCTTTTTTTGGTGGACTGGTTGGCGTAATTGCGATAACCAGAAAAGAAAAAGGAAACCCCATTCCGGGCGTTGCAATTGCTACCGCGCTGATGCCGCCACTATGCACGGCCGGTTATGGTTTAGCGATTGGCAATTATCGCTTTTTTGGAGGTGCAATTTATCTGTACGCCATCAATTGTGTATTTATCTGTGTAGCTACTTTTTTGATCGTTAAATTTCTGAAATATCCGCGTTTGGTTCGTTTCGAAAAAGCACGGGAGCAACAAATCACTTATGTTATTTCGATATTAACAGTCGTTCTGCTTTTGCCAAGCATTTATTTTGGTTATACGCTTTTCGAAGAGCGGAAATTCGAGCAAAAAGTAAATATGTTTATCCAAAATGAATTTACGGACAAAGGTTATACTATAATTTACAAAAAGACGCGCTACAAATCCAACCCCAGCACTGTTGAAATTGCATTGCTGTCGAAACGCTTTACGTCCCAGGAAAGTGCCGAGATAAATCAACGGTTAAAGATCTACGATTTGAAAGGCATCCGCTTTAATATCCGCCAGGATACCACAAACCTAAAGCAAGACATCTTAAATCAAATAAAAAATGAGAAAGCCGATGTAGACGAAAAAGATGCTGTCATAGCAACGTTGCGAAAGGAAATCGAAGACAATAAATTTGACAACAAATCGCTGCTCAATGAAGCAAGAATATTATTTCCGTCACTAACCGACATATCGATCTCAAACCACCCTTTTAATGTGAGCCAGGAAAAGAAGGATATTGTTCCTGTTGTCATTTATTCGAGTGTGAAGTCGCTCAATATTCAAGACAGTAAGAAATTAGAGCAATGGATAAAAATAAGAATCAAAAAAAATGCGGTGGAAGTGTTCTGGAAAAGCACCGGAAGCCAATCGCAGGCTCGCTAATATGGAATATGTTTTAGAAACTGAGCGACTTATATTGAGAGAATTGACTCCGAAAGATTATAAAAATTTTTACGAGTTAAACCTCAGCCCAAACGTCATAAAGTATACCGGCGATAAAGCTTTTGAGACGATCATGGAGGCCGAAAATTTTTTAAAAAAATATACCGATTACCAAATCAACGGTTTTGGACGCTGGGCGGTCACTGACAAATCAAATAACGAATTTCTAGGTTGGTGCGGACTCAAATATGTGGCAGATTTAGACGAAACCGATATCGGATTCAGATTTTTTGAAAAACATTGGAACAAAGGTTTCGCGACAGAAAGCGCAAAGGCCTGTATCAAATACGGCTTCGAAAATCTAAATTTGAAAACCATTATCGGTAGAGCCATGGCAGAAAATGTTGCGTCCATAAAAGTTTTGGAAAAACTCGGAATGCAATATGAAAAAGAATTTGATTTCGACGAACACTTTGGTCTGATTTACAGGATTAAAAACAACCAAGCCTACAATGACAGCATATAACGAATCCGCTGACGTTTACAGGCCAAATGTTGGTAATTGGTCAAACCAAACCGTCCTAAATTCAATACACCAACCCAACACTTTTTTAAGCGTTAAATAAAAAAAAGCAAAGAAATTACCTATCACCGACTTATATTTACAAAGCAATTTATACTTTTAAAATGGACGGATTTTTTCAGGAATGGTCAAGAAGAAAATTTATTACTTCAATTACAGGCGCAAGCGCGGCAATTATGATAAGTCCGCATTTATCTTGGGCAGCCAATGGGATGGATCCAAACATTGCAAGGATCGTAGCCAAAACAATGGGAATTGATACGCACAATCATATCGACGTACCATTAATCGCCTCTGAATTGCCTGGCCCAAAAATCAATCTTTCCGGCGAAATGAAAAGATCGGGACTTTCGGCAATTTGCATGACATTCGCAGTTGATTACCAGCAATTAAAAAATGAGGGAGACGCTTACGATCGTTTCTTAAACGGATTGACGGCAATGGATAAAATGCTTTTGGAAAATGGCGTAAAGCGCGCATTAAATTTGGATGACCTGCGTTCTTCGCATGAAAAACATATCCCGACTGTCATTCAGTCTGTTGAAGGGGCACATTTTCTGGAAGGCCATTTAGACCGGCTTGAGGTTGCATACAAAAAAGGCTTGAGGCATTTGACCTTGCTTCACGACAACGATGCCTCGGTTCCGTTGGGTGATGTATTTACAAATCCTGCTCAATTTGGAGGGTTGACACCTTTCGGAACCGAAACGATTAAAGAATGCAACAGACTTGGGATTTTAGTCGACTTATCGCACGGAACCAATGAAATGGTAAATGCTGCATTGAAAGTGAGTACGAAACCTGCGCTAATTTCTCACACAGGCCTTGACAGCCAATTGGGACAAAATGAGTTTATGAACAAGATGATGCGCCCAAGATTAATCAGTAAAGAACAAGCCAGGATTGTTGCCGATGCAGGCGGCGTTATAGGCGTATGGACACATCTTGCAGACACGCCCTTGGCTTATGCTCAAAATATCAGGGCCATGGCCGATGTTGTCGGTATTGATCATGTGTGCATCGGTACTGATACCAAATTAACTCCAGCTTACCAGTCTCCTTCAGCTGTTCGCGAACATCGGGACAAAAACCCGAAAAAACCTGGAGATGACAAGCAAAACGAATCAAAAGATCAAAAGAATCAAAGCAAAAGAAACGGCGGCAGCAATGAAATATGGCCTGATCAAAAATTGGGATTCTATTATACAGTTGTCGAAGCCATGTTGAAAACAGGTTTCACCGAAGACGAAATCGCTAAAATTGGCGGCGGAAATTTTTGCAGGATATTTGACGCCGCAACCATTGGGCATTAAGTCAAAACAGTGCATCGCGAAAAAATTTGAACCTATCAAAAACTTAAATTAAAAACCATGGTCAATATCAAACATCGGGTCGGAATAAAAGCGTCGCCACAAAAAGTCTATGAAGCCTTGTCAACGACTCAAGGCATATCGAATTGGTGGACAAAAGATACAACTGGCGAATCGGAAATAGGAAAAACTATCGTTGTTCGGTTTCATACGCCCGACGGAAACGAAGTGGGTAGCATGGATTTCGAAGTACAAGACTTAAAACCCGAGACAAAAGTACATTGGAAATTTATTTCAGGCCCACCGGAGTGGATTGGCACAGAAGTTACATTCGCCCTGCATCAGGAAGATCAATATACAATTGTATTATTCAGTCATAATAATTGGGCGGACGAGGTCGAATTTAAATCGCATTGCAGCATGAAATGGGCTATTTTTATGCTTAGTTTGAAACAACTTGTTGAAACTGGTGAAGGCAAACCATCGCCAAATGATGTAAAGATTGACAACTGGAATTGATTCGGAGTTGTGATGTGTAGAATTTTTGATTGTGAATAAGACTCCTATTTTCGACGAAATCCTTCCGAAAAACTTCAACCAGCATTTATGAAAAATCTTGCAATCATCGCAACATTCCTATTTGTATTGTCTCCAAAAGTCAGTGCCCAAACATTCAGTTCATTGGTTTCTGATGTTGATATACAAAAAGTACTGTCTTGCGAAATTCATAGTATCAAAAATAATGGCGGACATAAATTTTCGCCAAACAAAATTAAAAGTGACATTGTCAACTGGAAAAGCGTAGTTCCTAGCAAGGAAACAGCAGCTGAACTGTTAAAAAGTTTTAGTGCGTCTGATGAGCAAGGAAACTTGGCGGATATTTCAGATTTATTCACTGATACGGATGTCGACTATCTGCAAATCCAAATTGAAAATCAACTTGCCGGCAAATGGAAGATAAAATACTTCGAAATAAAATTCGCCGAAAATCCTAAAAAAGCGTTTTACAAATTTTCAATTCCGCTATTTGACAAAAAACATGAGACGGCAATCATTTACAAAGAAGAAATCTACAACAGTATAGCGGCATGCGCAACCATAGAGATCTATGTAAAAAAAAGTAATGAGTGGGAAATTTACAAGTCGATTATTCTTTGGCTGGTCTGACCGTCAGTTCATTGCCGTTTGGCGAATTGCATTGGATTCCATTGGGCAAAAATCCGGAATCCAATTAGCATTTTCCAATTATAGTTGCCCTCAAAGCGTTATTACTCCGCAGCTTCAATATCGCCTTCAAACTCCCCTTGCACGACGTCGTCCCTTGACAACCAATATTCTGAGGTAATGAGTTGGTAATTGCGGTGATCTGTTGTTTTCAGTTCCCAGACTATATTTTCGGCATCCGGAAAATCAACGTTTGTTGTCAGTTGCGTTTCAAACATGCGAACCAGCAAGTTGTTGGGTGAAAGTCCGTGATGCAGCAACCTTAATATTCCGGCTTTGTTTATTGGCGTTTCGCTATTATCGCTGTTGATAGCAAATTCAATCAGCGTAGCCTTGGTATTCAAAAAAGTACCGTTAAATGCTTTGAACAGCAGCTGATTGATATTGTACAGCGCGTAGTGTAATGAAATTTCAGGATATTCTTCAGAAATTTTGTCGAGCAACATGTCGTGCGCCATCTGATCCATCTGTCCATCGTTTAAATGCCCGGAAAGTTTATACTGAAGCAGGACTCTGGCGGCGTCGGCAGGCTCAAAATCGGTTATGGCCATTTGTAGCATTTCGAGTAAATTTTCCGGTTTGATACTTTTCGAATCGGGAAAATTAAACAACTCCAGGAGTTGGCGGTAATCGTTTTCAGTCCAGTAATTTGCAATTTCATCTAGGGCTTCTATTGAATTAATCTGCACATCGTATTTCATGTTTTAAATTTTGAGGTGTTATAGGCTAACCTTTCAGATGGTCCGTAAAAATGGTAAACCAGCTTGCAGAATTAAACTTACGCGATAGTTTTTAAGGCTCAAATTTCTATGCCGTTTTTTGGGAAAAGTTTCTCATTTCGCAGTAAGAAGTATGTTGTTGAATTGTATCTGATTTAATCTATTTCCAATAACCCAGAGTAACTAACATATTACCGGAATTGTATTGGCAATCGCAAACTTAGGCAGCCTTAAAATTATCATCGGATACATCATTCTCCTGGGAATTTCGATATTTGCTTTGGTAAAACAATTAAATTCCAGAACTGAAACTGAATTTCTTAAGAGATGACAGCTTTTCAGGCATTGTTTTATGAGTAATATTGATAAATTACTTTATGTTTGCCGCGAACAATTTACACAGGCTTCAGTGCTGAGGTAATTTTCTTTAAATGCAGTTAGATATGAACGAGATGCTGGCAAAAAATCACTTCAATTTTATATTAAATACCATTGTGTTTTGTGCAGTTGGATTTGTTTTACCTGCATTTACAGCAATCGGGTTGTTGGGATTGCAAATGCTGCTCACAATGATGGGCGTTGAATGTTCAGGTGCCTGGAAAATCATTTGGGTGCTTAGCTGGATTGGGCTCATTACAGCGCCAATTGTTTTCATCCGGTATGTTACAGTAATTCCAGAACAAAAATTATCACGCCTTAAATTGTATTTGATCCTGTTTAATTTATTCGAATATGTATTTATTCAGGCCGGGCTTGCCTCACTAATTACAAATGGACAAACTTTATGTTATGTTTCAGATGGTCAAAATGGACTTGAACTAGTTTTTACCGCATGGATAGGATTGCCGATTTTGTTTGCTTTTAGTTTGTATTTCAGTAAAATTTCGATGGTTGAAAAATAATATACCGGCTTACTTCACTTTCTACAAAGTTAAGGAGTTGTATAACACCATTTGTGGTTTTTCATTTACGCTTCCATTGATCGATCCAACGGTGATGAAAATAGCGAAACAATTTAATGGGAAATCATAGAATAATTACCGCCCTTATGAAAACCGTTTCTTACCACCAAATCGACGCAGCCGAATCCGATTATTTATATATCGAAAAGTCCCAATTGCCCAACGCTGGCAGCGGACTCTACACGGCGATTTCGATTTTTAAGGACGAGAGAATTGCGATTTTCAAAGGAAAAATCTTAAACGATACACAGTCGGCGCTCATTGCCGCCAATGGCCGGGACCAATATTTTATCATGATGCCAAACGGAACAATCATGGATTCGATGAATGTAGATTGTTTTGCTAAATATGCAAATGATGCTGTTGGCTTATCCGGAGGACCATTTAAGAACAATTCCAAAATTGCACTGGACGAAGAAGGTCAGGTTTGCCTGATTGCATTACGCCACATCAAAAGCGGTGCTGAAATCTTCTGTGGATATGGAAAGCCATATTGGAGAAAGCATGGAAAGTAATTCATATTTATAGTGAACTACCTGATTTTCCAAATTTACCCTGACGAAACAATCGCCCTAAAAATACTTGTCATTTAGCGACAGCAAAGAAGCTGTAACACTAGCAAATCATTCTGATATCAGGTAATTGATCGGACCCTTACGCATTACAAACTACTTTGCTTCAATAAAACGCAGTGTCGATGACCAATTCCCCAGCCTTAAACGCAGCCACATCATTGCCACTGATGATGACGTATTTGAAAGTACGCGTGTTTACGGTTGCCATATTAATATTCGGCAGGACTACATCCGGTGCGTTAGGCTCGAAATAAAAATGGATGTCTATGTAACCTGCGCCCACCTTTGTTTGCCAGACATCAGAGTATCCACTGTAGAGTGCCAGAATACTTGCAGGCAATGGCGTCCACGTATAGATTGTACTTCCCAAACCTGTTGGTGTTTTCATATAGACCAATACGATGCCATTGTCGATGACGTCTGCCGTGATCGCTGCATCTGAAATCCTGGCCTTCTTGGAAAAACGGCCGATATAACTGCCACTAGTAGTTTCCATGCCGTAACTGCTGTTGGAATAACTGGCGTTGTCCAGGGTAACCTGCTTGATAATTACGTTGGCATTTCCGGTTGGTCCTTGCGGGCCCTGTTCTCCATTGATACCGTCTTTCCCGTCTACACCATCTTCGCTACAGCCTGCAAATAATACAAAGGCGACGAACGCCATGCTGAATTTTAAAATTGTTTTCATATGATTGGTTTTTCTAAAGTCCGAAGGTATCATTCCACAATATTTCATTCTACCGGAAACCAACCAACTGCGGGTTTGAATAAAGGAATCGAAGGTTCAGTCAGCCAGTGAAAAAAGCGCTTTCGTCCGAACCTATACTTAAGTTGTTGACAAATCCGCCGCGCATGTACCCAAATCCGCACTTCCTATATTCCGGCCGACATCCGGTATGATTCTGCGATACATTTGCGGAACATCTTAAACCACAACACCATGAAAAAGATACTTTGGATCCTTGCCGTGTTTACATTATTATTCTCCTGCTCCGATGACGACAGCAAACCAGCAGCCGACGAAATTCCGGCCAACGAAAAATTCCTGCGGAAAATAACCTATCCCGACCCATCGATTTCATACACTTTCGATTACAATGCCGATAAAACCGTGCGCAAGATTACCTCGTCGCTGACTGACGACCCATTTGCCCAGGTCTTTTCCTTTACCTACGAAAACGGAGTCATCATATCTGTTGACAGGCTCAGGGCCAATAATACGATAAGAACGACTTTTAGCTATGATGCCAACCGAAGGCTTACGGGAGTGACTACCGGCAATAATTACCGACCGATGACCTATTATCCTGCCGACAATTCGTATGTGACCACTTCACCTCAGGGCAGACCGATGAAATTCTACCTGACCGCTGATGGCGATGTGGGACGAACGGTGGAACAGACTCAAACCGGCGAATTTCCAATCGGCCTGATTTTCAATCCACAAAAATTTGGTGCTTTGTACAACAGCAACGCAATTACACTTTACCTGTACCTGATCGAACCAATCGCAATTGTAGTGTTTGGGCCCCAACATTCGAAACGCCCGGTTGAAAACATTTCCTATGTTGGAAATATTCCTTTTGTCAATACTTATGACTCGCAGGGATTTATCACAGAAGCCAAAGAAGACCCTTCATCGGCAGGAATTACCTTTGAATACATGCGGCTGTAACCGATGTTGGACCGGGATATCGTTTTGAAAACAATATAGCGGTACCAAATGGACCTTTGGAAAGTTTGATCTTGTAAAGATTATCTTAAGCAGGATGCGGCTGCCTGAAAGAAATTCTTAAAATTTAGGCGGTACCAAACCTTTTCAACATCCGCAAATGCGATCGCATGGCGCCTCCAAAAGTACGGTTCTCAATGTAGGGAATATTAAATTCCAAAGCGGTTTGTTTGACGATCGCGCCGATCTTTCCATAATGGATGTGGCACACCTTCGGAAACAAATGGTGTTCAATCTGACGGTTGAGGCCACCGAGGAAAAAAGCAGCAACCGGGCAATCTCCGGCAAAGTTGGCTGTGGTACGCATCTGGTGTTCGGCCCAGGCTTCTTCCATATTTCCCGTCGCATCGGGCGTGGGGAATTCGGTTCCTTCTACCACGTGTGCCAGTTGGAAAACCAGACCCATCGTGAGGCCCTGTGCAAAATGCATCAGCAGAAAGCCCAGCAATATCTGCCACCAGGCGGCATTCAAAACAAAAATCGGCAAAACGATGAATAAAAACAAATACAACAACTTGTAAAAAAACAGGTTGAAGTATTCTTTTCGCGGATGCTTATTGACGGTCTCTCCCACCTTTGCCTGGAAAAATTTCTTATAATCTTTGCGGAACACCCATGAGATGGATGCCAGGCTGTACAGCGGAAAGGCGTACCAATGCTGGAAACGGTGAAGGCGATTTAATGGCTGTTCTGTCGATACGCGAATGAGCCCGGGTGCGACATCTATATCCTCATCGTGTCCGGGAATGTTGGTATAGGTATGGTGCACGACATTGTGGGTAATGTTCCATACATAAGGATTGGCTCCAACCAAATGAAATATGAGGCTAAAGATTTTGTTGGTTGTTTTGTTTGACGAATACGAACCGTGAATGGCGTCGTGGCAGATGTTAAAGCCTACAAAGGCGCTGACCATGCCGAGCAGCACGCAAAAAATCAGCAACACCGGTCCTGCAAAAAAACCCGACAGCAACAAACCGTAAAGTCCCAGAAATAAGGTCATAAAAATGATGGTTTTGGTCCACATGCCGCTGTTGGCATGCCTTGAAAGCTTTTGGCCCGTGAAATAATCATCGACGCGGCTTCTGGTTTCCGCAAAGAATTGCGATTTGGTACTGTTGTTGAATTTTAATTTGCACGCCATAAAAGTATCTTAGGATCTGTATAGATACGCAGTTTGCGGCGTTACAGTTGTTAAGGGACTGCCAAAGTATGAAAAAACTTTAAGCAACAGCAATGTCGGTTGTACAATAAAATACACCGACAGGCTGCGCCATCCGTTACACAAATCTGCTAAAACTTATACAATAACCCAAACGTCGGCGCTTCAAAAAAATTCTTGAATACATTTAAGTTGGCCGAAAAGTTAGTTGACTTTCCAGATGAATCAACTTCGTTACTTTCAATTTTCAAAGTGTTGTAGTTAAGAACATTGGCCATCGTGAAGGAAACTGCCAATTTAGGTGTAATAAAATAATTGATTCCAAGATCTAAATTGGCGTTTGCGGTTTTCATTTTCCCTTCTTCCGATACACCATTTCGTATACTTTCTATTTTTAACGACCCAAACCCGGCGCTGAGTTCGCTGTAGGTTTGAAAACGTTTTCCAAGTTTTAAAAAATAGTAGCGGGCAAAAACTTCGGCTCCAAAACCGTTTGTCTTGTCTTCCTTGACAGCAGTTGTTCCGTCATTTAAAAGTTCGGTGATGGTGCCTTTGCCATTGGCATACGTCAGGCCAACGCCAGCAGCAAACCGGTCTGAAATGAAATAGCCAATTTTAGGCGTAATGATGGTACTGGAGATTTTATTTTCGTAATCTTCGACACCTTCATCGGTTTCAGTTCCTTTTGCACTTGAAATGGAGAGTTCTCCCTCGAGGAACAAATTTCCTTTGGCAAAACCAAATGGCTCCGCCTCGTTTTTCTCTTGTGCGTGTGTGTACCCGAACGTCAGTAAAGCCAACAACATAATCATTTTTTTCATGGTGAAGTGTTTTAAGTTTTACCGAAAGTAAGTGATCGCCCACAGCCCTGTATACATATTTATAGGAAGTGGGGATTTGGATAAACCAAATGCCATAAGCACCTTATCTAATTCTAACAAATGCGCTAAATGCGATGGCGTAATACTGTAAAAGAAACACCGGATGCTGTAAAATCCAACGGCGAAAAAGTCCCAACCTTTGCACTATTGTCAAAACAATTAAATAATAACACAAAATGAAAAAAATTACGCTATTGGCTGTATTGGCCTTATCAGCATTCGGACTTAGTGCCAATGCTCAAATCCAGGAAGGAAACATTATGGTAGGTGGAAACCTCGCCAACATCAACCTCGGACTCAACGACCCGGCAATTTTCAGTGTTGAGATCTCGCCTAAAGTGGCCTGGTTTATCCAGGACAATGTGGCCCTTGGAGGGTATGTGGATTTTGGGATCGAAACCGCCGAACACAGCAGCACGACTACCAATTATGGCGTTGGCGCACTCGGACGTTATTACCTTGGTAAAGATGTTGAGGTACTCAGACACGGGAGGTTTTTCGGGGAAGCAACCGTAGGTTTAGGCGGCGTGAACGTGAGTGGTGCAGACAACACCAACGGACTGAACCTGAGCGTCGGACCTGGTTTTGCTTATTTCATCACTCCAAACATCGGATTGGAATTGCTTTTGAAATACAACGGACTTGTGGGCCTTGGTAGCGAACCATACCAAAACAACCTGAACCTGTCTTACGGTTTGCAAATTTACCTGCCGGGTAAAAAGATCAGGGACAAAGTGGAAAACGACGTGCAAAAATAAGATACCGTTTCGCAAATAAAAAAGGGCAACTTTCAAATTTCAGAAAGTTGCCCTTTTTTTATGGTTTGTATTCACACCTCAATTTACAGCAGTTCTAAAATCAATACATCATCTTCAATTTCAAATTCTGCTCCGTCTTGAATTCACCCGAATTTTTAACCACATTGTCTTTTGGCTCCTGTTTTTTCTCGCCCCACAACACTGCGATTAGCTTCACAGGGTTGTTCAGGAACGTATTTTTTTCAATTGCAACCTGGATAATGCCTCTGGTCTTTAGTAAAATTCCGTCTGTTTCCGTACTGCCACAGTTGGTTACCGTATTTTTTTGAAAAACCAGGTTTCCCCCAATGGTCGATTCGTCATAACCGCCGCGGTAATAGTTGATCACGGCATTTTGGACGTTGTCAAATTTGGAATTGGTCACATACACAAATTCGGCGTTGTATTCTCCAGTATCATCTTTTTCAGCCGACAAATCAAGGCCATTTTTACAATTTTTAAAAACCGACTGGTCGAATGCAATTGTATCAGCAAAGGAGTTTTTGTAGGTTTTTAAAACCGCATCAAAATCGGAAAAGGCGGTATTTCTGACTTTTAGATTATATGCTGAACTCATGCCGTTTTCCTTTGTAGCAAACGCATGCTGGCTGTTCGATCCTTTTAAATTCAGGTTTTCGACGGTCAGATTTCCGTTTGGAAACATCAAAAAAGCCGACGTATTTGCTGGTCCGTTATACATGATAAAAGCGGTACTTTTTTTATCTTTCGCCTTGATCGTAAGGACTTTATCAATGGCCAGTGAACTCTCGAGATTGTAGGTTCCTTTCTTTAGTAAAATAGTTTGTCCCGGCTTTGAAGCAGCAATTGCGGCAACCAATTCATTTGCCGAAGCCACTGTAATATTTTTAGAAACGACCGTTTTACCTTCATTGGAAAACCAACCCGCGCCAAAGTCTTTTTTGTTGATTTGCCCTTTGTTTTTGTCAACCGGAAAAAGCATCGCTCCTGCTCCATTGACCGTATTTCTGTCTTTTCCAAAAATATCTTTCCCGATGGTTTCAAAATCAAAACCTTTGTATACTTCGGTTTGGGTTGCAGTGGGAACATACAGCCAGTCCGATTGTTTGCCAACGCTGAAATTTTGTGTTTGCAATGCGTCTTTTACATCGCTGTTGTTCGGCCCGTTCATAATATTGTTTTTAAAAACAATGCCATCCACTTTATCGTATGCCTTTACCGGAAAATCATTCGCAGCCGAATTATAGATCACGTTATTGGCAACTACAGTCCGTATGGGCCGCGCCGACCGGATTTCCTGCAACGGCAATACGTCTTTTTTATCCATATTGGCGCCCACGCTAAATTGCCACGGCGTGACGCAATCTATAAAAGTATTGTAAGCGATCACAGCATCTGTCACCTGGTTGTAGCGGTTTTGTGGCGATTTGGGCACACCATTCATCACGGCCAACGCACTCCTGAATTCTTTTCCTTTGATCTTATAAAAATAATTGTTGGTAATCCAATGCCCGGTGTTAATGACACGTATGCCGCCCATGGCTTCTGAACTGTCGTCACCAATGAAAATATTGCCATCGATCGTGCAGTAATTCCCATGGCGCAACACCAGCGAGCCTTCCGATTTGTAAAAAATGTTGTTTCGGTATTCATTATTGTTCGATTTGTTCGAAATGATTTCCACCTCACCGTCACATCTTTCAAAGAGGTTGTTTGCGACCAAAGTATGGCTCGGCACCATGGAGGTATAACTGTCGCCAAGTTGGATGGTTTCTCCATGCGGACCGCCCTGTCTTGGTCTTGGCCCAAAATGGTTGTTGACAATCTGGTGGTAATTGTTGGAATTTTCGTTGCCTTCGAGGCTGACCAAAATTGTAGGTCCCTGGTTGGATTTCCCGGCAATGTAACAATGGCTCAACTCGTTATTTCTGCCCCAGAATTCAATCCAGTGGTCTTTTTTATTGCGGTTCAACTGGGTGAAATTTTCGATGACGCAATCGGTAACTTTTGAATGGTTGGCCACTGTCACAGAATCCAGTCTGAAACCAATGACTGTTTTGGAAGGCGTGTAACCATTTTTAAAATACAGATCGCGTACTTCCAGATAATTGCCACCCAACTTCAAATCAGAAAGCCCTTCAATACTGACTTTTCCGGGTGTTTCGGCACGAAGAACGATTGGCGCTTCTTTGGTTCCTTTTCCAAAAAATTTAATCTGGATGTCTTTCCATACACCGTTTGCCAGCACAATTTCAGTACCCGGAACGGCGTTCTGGATCGCTGTTTTGAGTTCTTCTGCATTGGCAACTTTAACCGGATCCTTGGGCGTGATGCCGAAGGCAAGAAACAAAAGTGCCACACCAAGGAACAATACTTTTTTTATAAAATTCATTTTGAATATTTTAAAAAACCGGCACGTGACCGGTTTTGGTTTTTAGAAATTATCAGTCCTGAATGGCGCGGTTGCCAATCCTTCTTTATTGAAAAGCATGACTTTTCCCGGCGCATCATCCCATAAGTAACGTACCTCTTTCGGATCTGAAACTTTGTCGCTGCTAACTTTTATTGATTTCATATCGGCCTGTAAAACCGCAGTCGCAGGATGGAATTTTTTGTCTGCTCCAGCAACCATAAATCCTGTAATTCCTGATTTTGCGGTATTGGATGCAAAAGTCCCGTTTTTAAAAGAAACGATTATCGTGTTTCCTTCAACCTTTGAGCTATCAAAAGAAGGTGCCGAAACCGTCATGTCTTTCTTGCCATAAGTGAGGCTTCCGGCAATCGTGGCCATTCTTCTTCCAACCACCTGTTTGTGGATGGGATGGATGTTGTCGTCTGTTCCAACGTCAATCAATACGGCCATAGCGGTATTGGGCAATTCGAGTGCCTTGGCCTGCGATTCACGTACCGTTGGCCACAGTTGTTTCTGGTTGGCGTGGTTTGGCAACTGCGCAAAAATAAAAGGATAATCTGCGTTCCATTTTTTACGCCAGTCACTGATCATGCCTTTAAATAAATCGGCATATTCCACGGCGTTCCGCATATTGGATTCGCCCTGGTACCAAATGATTCCTTTAATTTTAATTCCGAAGAACGGCGCGACCATGCCGTTGTATAAAGAGGTTGGATACAAATTGGGATGTTGTCTCAGGGGAACTTCCTCTATGGTTTTCGTCCCGATTTCGTGTTTCCATTCGCCTGCTAATGGAATTTTTTGTGTTGCAGTCTGCAGATAAATCGCTTCTGAGGCACTGCGGAAACCGCCAATGTCGCCGGTATTTTTGATGCGCATCGTGATGGTGTTTTTTCCAGCCACAAACGCATTTGCCGGAATTTTATACAAACGGTCCAGGTCTTTCACTTTGCTTTCGCCAACCACTTTTCCATTGATGTACGTCACATCTTCATTGTCGATACGCCCGATGCTCAACTGCAATTCGGCTTGCGCAATGTCTTTTGCTGCGAGTTCAAAAGTCCGGCTCACCCAAACCATGCCGTCACTTGGCGTGATTTTCGCGGTTTCCCACAATGTTGGCACGGCCAGAGGTTTCCATTTCGATTTGTCGTAAGCATCCTGGAACCATTTTTCAGTTGTTCCAACATCTAGTTTATCGGCTTTTTCTTCCCAGGCTTTAAAGTCGCGGTTGTAGTTGGTCAATAAGGTTGAGAAGTCAATGTTCTTCATTTCGGCGATGACTTTTTTGGAGGCTTCATGTTTGCCCATCACATCTTCACCAATCCAGTCTTCAATTCGGGTGCCGCCCCATGACGAATTGATGAGCCCGATCGGGATGTTGTAATCCTGGTATAAATTGCGGCCGAAGAAATAAGCGACTGCCGAAAATCCTTCAGCATTTTCGGGTGAGCAGGTTTTCCACTCGCCTTTTTCTATGTCTTTTTGTGGTGTTCCTGCCATGGTTCTGGAAACCTGTAGCAATTTGATCTTGTCAAAATTGGCTTTCGAGAGTTCTTCTTTCCCATTCAGCGCGTCCTCGAGCTTCCAGCCCATATTGGATTGTCCCGAACAGAACCAGACATCCCCGATGTAAATGTCATCGAAATTGATCTGGTTGTCTTCGGAAATCATCATTTTGTAGGGACCGCCTGCCGGGAGTTTTTCAAAATTGGCGCTCCATTCGCCATTGGCGTTCACTTTCGCCTGAAGCGTTTTGTTGTTAAAAGAAATTTTTACAGTTTTCCCGGCTGTTGCCCAACCGTAAATGGTAATGGGAGCGTAGCGCTGCAACACCATATGGCTCGAGAAAAATTTAGGCAGCGAAACGTTGGCCAGCATCGTTCCTGAGAGAACAAAGGCCAGCATGGAAAGGATTTTTTTCATAATGGATTCTGATAAAATGGTTTCGTTGGCGAAAGCAAAACACCGTCATCCGTTTCACTTTCGGCGATAAAATTGCAATAAGTTTTTTAGCAAACGAAGGAATAGAAATAAAGGCCTTTTCTCAATGTAGACACCCATGTCAACTTAGAAAAATCAAATAAACTAACCAAAATAAAATTTCGGCACCTACCCAATAAAGGCCCTATTTCCTGCTAAACAAACTAAACTTTATTTTTTTAAACTTTGTATGATATCGATACACTCGTGTGTGGTCGATGTTATTTTGGCCAGGTCAAAATTTCCCTGCGCGTCTTTCTTGATCAATTTGGAACCAATCCCAACACAGCTTGCGCCGGCATCGAACCAGCTTTTCAGGCTTTCCGCTGTTGGCGACACGCCGCCTGTAGGCATAATGGTGGTCCAAGGTTGCGGGCCTTTTACTGCTGCTATAAATTCAGGGCCGTAGATCTCGCCAGGAAAAAGTTTGATGATCTCACAGCCGAGTTCTTCGGCACGCGCAATTTCCGCAATCGATCCGCAGCCGGGCGACCACAACACTTTGCGTCTGTTGCACACGATGGCGATGTCTTCACGCAAGAGTGGCGTCACGATAAAATTGGCGCCGAGCATCATATACAAAGAAGCGGCAGCGGCATCGGTCACCGATCCCACGCCCAGGATCATTCCAGGCAATTCGGCGGTTGCATATTTGTTGAGTTCGGCAAAAACTTCGTGGGCAAAATCGCCACGGCTTGTAAATTCGAGCAACCGTGCGCCGCCGTCGTAACACGCTTTTAATACCTGTTTGGCGACTGCTGCATCATTGTGGTAAAACATCGGGACAAGCCCGGTTTCCTTCATTGCTGCTGCGACTTCTATTCTTGTAAATTGTGCCATGTTTATCTTTTTTATCTCGATACTTTTCCCGAAAAATCGCCTGAAAGCAACTTTTCCACTTCTTCTTTGGTCACCAGATTGTAATCGCCCGGAATCGTGTGTTTCAAACAACAGGCAGCCACAGCAAAGTTGAGCGCGCGTTGTTTGTCCAGCGGTTCTTCCGAAAAACCATAAATCAGTCCGCCCATAAAAGCGTCGCCACTTCCTACGCGATCCACCACCGGAGTGACTTCCTGCACAGCAGCATTGTAAATTTTTTGTCCGTCATATAAGATCCCGCCAATGCGCTGGTGTGACGCGCTGACCGAATACCTTAAAGTGGTGGCCATCGTTTGTAAAGCCGGACAAAGCTCAAATACTTTGTCGTATAATTCCGGCAATGATGCTTCCTGTTGATAATCCGGATTGGCTTTGGCTACATCCAACATAAAAAAAGCCGTATCGATGTCGCCTAAAATGAGGTTGCTGTATTGCAGCATTTTTGGCATCACTTCATGAGGCTGCTTTCCGTATTGCCAGAGTTTGGAACGGTAATTTAAATCTGTTGAAATGGTCAGTCCGAGTTCATGTGCCACTTCGATCGCTTCGAGGCAGGCTTCGGCAGCACTTTCAGAAAGCGCCGGCGTGATCCCGCTCCAGTGAAACCAGGAAGCGTCTTTTAAAATCTCCCGCCAGTTGATCGCTCCTTTTTGGATCGTTGCCATCGCACTGTTGGCGCGGTCGTAAATGACATTACTCGCACGCGTACTGGCTCCGGTTTCCAAAAAATACAATCCCAACCGGTCGCCTTCCAATAAAATATGCTGGCTTCCGACGTTGAGTTTTCGCATTTCCTTGATCGCCGAATGCCCGAGTTCGTTGTCGGGCAGCCGGGTCACAAATTCTGCTTCCAAGCCGTAATTCGCGAGCGATACCGCCACGTTGAATTCGCCACCTCCATAGGTTGCTTTATAAGACTCCGCCTGGGAAAACCGCAAAAAACTCTGGGTGGACAGGCGGAGTAAAATTTCACCAAAAGTGACTACTTTTTTCATGTATTATTTTTTAGCTGAATGCCAATCCGCCGTTGATGTCTACGTTGTTTCCTGTTAAGAACGAAGCCTCATCTGATGCAAGGAATGCGACAAGATCAGCTACTTCAGAAGCATTTCCTTCCCTGCGCAAAGGCGTTCCCGCCGCTACATTCACACGAACCTGGTCTTTTGTAAAATCGTCGTGGAAGCGTGTGGCGATCATTCCCGGATTCAATGCATTGACACGGATTCCCTGTGGTCCGAATTCTTTGGCCAACGAACGTGAATAGGTCATCACCGCACCTTTTGAAGCGGCATACAATGAAGCGCCCGGTCCGCCACCGTCTCTGGCTGCCTGTGAAGCGAAGTTTACAATTGAAGAACCTGAAACCAAATGCGGTTTAAACGCTTGTGTGACTAAGAAAACCGATTTGAAATTGACGCTCATCAACAGTTCGTAAAAGTTCTCGTCCATTTCCTCGATGGTTTTGCGTGCGAAAAGTCCGCCAGCCACGTTTACCAAAACGTCAACCTGGTTTCCGAAAGCTTCGAGCGTTTTTGCCACCATCGTATCGATGTCGCTTTTTTTAGTCACGTCGGCATACACCGCAATCGCTTCTCCGCCTGCATTTTTTATTGTTGCTACAGTTTCGTTCGCCTCATCTTCACTTTCGAAGTAATTGACAACCACTTTCGCGCCTTCCGACGCCAATTTGATCGATACGGCACGGCCAATATCACGTGATCCTCCGGTTACAACTGCAACTTTTCCTTTTAACTTGCTCATTTTTAATTTATTTGAATTATGTGTTATTTTAAAATTTCAGCACTTTCTACGGGTTGGATTTTCCTAATGAAAAACAATATAGAAAGTATGGTCAGCGGTGCCAATACGGCAATGATGATAAAGGCCGGTGTGTAAGACACTTCTGTGATTTTTGGGATCAGCCAGTTGATGATGATCACCGAGATGGCGCCGATCGTTCCAGCAAAACCGGCCAGTGTCCCAACCGACGGGCCTTTGAACAAATCACTAGACAAGGTTTGTAAATTCCCGATCGCAAACTGAAATCCGAAAAGTACCAGTCCGACGATGTAAATGAAACTCATTGAACTTCCGCCATCTACCAGGAAAATAATGCCCATGAGTCCGATGAAGATCAGTGCGCAGCCAATTCCGATGGTCATTTTACGGGCCGTATCTAACGATTTGGTTTCCATTAATTTTCCGCAATACCAGCCGCCAACGAGGCTTCCGGCCATTCCGCCGAGGTAGGAGATCCAGATTGTGGAACCGATTTCGGCTACGCTGAACCCAAATTTTGAATGCAGGTACAAAGGCATCCAGCCCACAAAAAGCCACCAGATGGGTTCGATAAAAAAACTGCCGACGATCACGCCCCAGGATTCGCGGTGTTTCAGGATTTGCAATACGCTGAGTCCTTTTTCTTTTACAGTTGATTTTTTGGCGTCATCGACTTTGCTGCTCGAAACGATCAGGTCGAGTTCTTCGGCGGTAATCCACGGGTGTTTTTCAGGTGTCGATTTGTTGATGAACAACCACGGAATGACCCATACGATCCCAACCACACCGATAATAATGTAAGTCGATCTCCAGCCGTAATGACCGAATAAAAACGCGATTAATATCGGAGCAATCACACTTCCTAGAGAAGCGCCTGCGTTGAAAATTCCCTGAGCCATCGCGCGTTGCTGGATCGGAAACCATTCGCCGTTGCTTTTTACCGCTCCCGGCCAGTTTCCGGCTTCGCCCAATCCTAAAATTCCCCTGAAAAGTGTCATCGAAACCAATCCCCTTGCAAAGGCGTGAAAAGCGGAAGCGAGCGACCATACAATAATCGAAACCGTAAAACCAAGGCGCGTTCCGATGATGTCGTATAATTTGCCCGACAGAAATTTACCAAGCGCATACGTAACCATAAAAACGTTGAGCATCACCGCATAATCGGCTTCGTCCATGCCCAGGTCTTTGCCCATTTGCGGCCACATGATCCCGAGTGCAGAGCGGTCGATGTAGTTGATAACCGTGGCGAAACATATCAAAGTGATGATCCACCATCTTAATCCTTTTATTTTCATTGTGTGTTTTTTAACCTGATTTTTATCCGGACAACGCAAAAACATCCTGTACCATGATCCTACAATATGGTGAAATGAGTGTCCAGTAAAAAAGAGTAATTGATGCCAGCCGTTTATTTACGGCCTGTTGTTAAACATTATAACAGTATTCGTACAATGTTTTGAAATGTTCTTTCATTTTTTGTTTGGCCAGTTGCGTATCCTGCGAAATAATGGCTTCGTAAATTTCGGTATGTTCTTTTATGATCGCGAGTCCGTCATTTTCCTTTTTGTCACAAACGTGGTATTTTTCGAAATTGGTCAGGATTTCGGGCGTGATGATCAGCATCAGATTGTTCATCGTCGTGTTGCCGCTGGCTTTTGCAATGGCCAGGTGAAACAACAAATCTTCCTGCATCGCGTCTTCTCCGGTCAGTACTTTTTGGATAAAAGCATTGAGTGTTTTTTTGATTTGATCGAGATCAGCACTCGTGCGGCGTTTTGCAGCCAGGCGAACGGTTTTGAGTTCGAGTAAGATCCGGGTTTCCACCAGCGAACGAAAATCAGAATCTTTGAGTCCGAGGATGTCATCGATAATTCCGTTCATCGCAACGCCACCGATATCGGCTACAAAAGTCCCGCTTTGCGGAATGGATTTTAGGATGCCGTAAAATTCCAATTTCTGGATGGCTTCACGCACACTGCTCCTGCTCACTTCGAATTTTTCCGACAACATGCGTTCTGACGGCAGTTTGTCGCTGGTCTCCAAATTTTTCAGATTGATATAATCCCTGATTTTTGAAATGATACTATTAACAATTTCTCCATTGTCTTTTTTGGTCAGTACATCTAATTTCATTTGGTCGGATTTAAAATTTGGTTAACCAGATTGGTTTGACAAAAATATAAAAAAAATGTGAGCATAAACAACAACTGCTGCCACTAAATTTTAATATTTTAAATGCTGGTTATAAGAACTTTAAAAAGATTATTTTCCCTGTTCGTTACAACCAGCATTTATTTTTTAATTATACAAAGGATTTTGAACCAATATCCCTGAACTCACGTTGATCTGTGTTTGCGGAATTGGCAACAGCAAATCTTTGGGCGCCTGAAAGGTCACTGAATAGGCTGACAAAACCGTTTCTGCTTCTCCAAAACGGATCAGGTCATACAACCTTTGGTTTTCGTAAGCAAGCTCTGCCCTTCTTTGGTTCAGCAATTGTGATTTGGTAATTACGGTGCTGGTTACCGGCGTAGCAAAAGCACGGTTGCGTACTTTGTCATAATACAAAATGGCCTGGGCATCGCTTGTTGAAGTGGCAGTTCCCATGATCGCTTCGGTATACATCAGGTACACATCGGCAAGACGCAATACGATCCAGTCGTTTCCGGACAAACGCGGCGCGGCGGCTGTGTTTACCCATTTTCCGTTTTGTACCGGTGTGGTTTGGTTGATGTTTGTATTTTTTCGCGTGTCTAACGGATCGGCATTCATGAATGTTGCGAAATTTGTTGTCACATAATTCAATCCGCCGGCAACGGTCATGTTGTATGAAAAATCCTGGCTTTCAGTTGAACTGTCTGCCGTGTATGGGATTGCGAATAAAATCTCATTGTTTTTCTCTACATAAAAAACGTCGCGGTAGTTTGCACTAAGGCTGTATTGTGAATCGGCTACTAGTGAAGCCAGCAATGGCAAAGCTTCGCTGTATCTGTGCTGGGTCATGTAAACTTTCGCCAGAATGCCTTGTGCGGCTTGTTTTGTTGCGCGTCCAAAAGTTGTAGCAGATTTTAAAGGCAAATATTCTACAGCTTCCTTCAAGTCGCTTTCGATCAATTCGTATGCAACAGCTGCAGGACTTTTGGCAAAATAACTCACATCTGTGATTCCGATGACCTTATCTACTACAGGCACGTCGCCAAAAGCACGAACCAGATTGAAATGGGACAATGCCCGTGCAAATTTGGCTTCGCCGATATAATTTGCTTTTTTAGCCTGATCGGCCATGACGTCGATATTTTTCAACACCACATTGGAACGGTAAATCACATTGTAATTCGCACTCCAGTAATCGTTGACCACCGAATTGGTTGGCTGGACTTCAAAAGTTTCCAATTGTTTGAATTCGCCTTCACCCAGGTTTGATTTGGCGTTGTCAGAGCGCATTTCTGTCAGTGTAAATTCCCTCAGCGGAACAACCTGCAATCCGTCATAAATCGCGATTACCGCACCGAGGATATCAGAATCGTTATTGAAAAACTGTTCTTCTGAGATGGATGAAATCGGCACCAATTCCAAATCATCTTTCCCGCAGGAAGAAGCAAATCCTGCCAGCAATAGCGCTAAAACGGTATATTTAATATTTTTCATGTTCGTTATTTTAAAATTCAACATTTAAACCAAAAGAAATTGTTCTGTAAAGTGGCGCTGCGCCTCTTTGATAGCCATAAGTTGTTGGCGTTGTCGGCAACGAACCAGGTCCTGATGACGGCATGATTCCTTCAGGATTGTATCCGTTGTAATTTTTAGCCATGATGTAAACCAGGTTTTGTGCACCAGCGTAAAGTCTCAATTTGCTCAGGCTCATTTTTTTAACAAGATCGCCGTTAAAAGTGTAGCCTAAATTTACATTTCGCAATGCCACGTAAGAAGCGTCCTGAATGTCGTCTGTGGTGAAAATTCTTTCTCTTACCAAAGCAGCATCCGGGAAAGTCGGGATATAATCCGCATTGGCGTTGAATTCGTTTTGCAGGTATTGTGAATCTACATTTCTCACTTCCGCACCGTGCGATCCCTGAACCATAAAGGTAAAGTCAATATTTTTGTATTTGAATGTGTTGTTTAAACTCCACACCAAATCCGGGTTTGGATCTCCTAGAATTTGTCGGTCATTGGTATCAATTTTCCCATCCCCGTTGATGTCTTTCACATAAATATCCTGTGACTGCACATTGATTGGGTACAATGGGTTTTTGATGTATCCTGGCGCAATTTCGTTTGTAGCCACATAACCATAAAATGAAGAGATTGGATGTCCTTCAAGCGCGATCCATTCTGCCGGACGTTTTGGGTCGATCACACTGATCAATCCGCTTGCTCCTGCAAAATCAAGCAGCGTATTTTTGTTGTGTGTAAACAATGCTGATGTTGTCCAAGTAAAATCTTTGGTTTTGAAATTCGTCGAACGCAATTCGAGTTCGAAACCTTTGTTTTCCACTTTTCCGCTGTTTACCAACGCTGAATTGAATCCGGTTACCGAAGGAATTGGAAGGTTTAACAACAAATCTTCACTTCTTCTTACATAATAATCGAATGAAATTCCGAGTACGCCACCGAAGATACTTGCGTCCAATCCGAGGTCATATTCTACCAGTTTTTCCCAACCCAAATCAGGGTTTGAAATGTTGCTCACATTATATCCGTTTGCAGTTCCAGTAAGGCCTGTACTGATCGGATTTACCATTCCAAGGTGTGCATATTCGCCAATTCCAGAGTTGCTTCCTGTGGCACCATAACTGGCTCTCAATTTCAATTCTCTGACGAATTTGCTGTTTTCGAGGAATTTTTCGTTAGAGATTCTCCATCCCACAGATGCTGCCGGAAAGTATCCGAATTTTTTGTTTGGGCCAAATTTAGAGCTTCCATCAGATCTGAAACTTACCGATACTAAATATTTGTTGTCGTAAGCGTAGTTTACCCTTGAAAGGTAAGACACTAATTTTTCGTCGGTTTGTGTCATGCTTCCGCCGCCAACGCTAACGTTAGCTGCAGGAATTGTTGATATATAATCATTGGTATAACCTGTTCCTCTTAAACTAACATATTCGGTATCCCAGTTTTCCATCGTGAAACCAGCAACAGCAGAAACATTGTGTTTTCCGAAATCATTGTTGTAGCTCAACAAACTTTCCGCAACGGTATGCCTGCGTTCTGTTGAATTGTAAGATGAAGAAGCGTCACCGGCATAATTCAAAGTGGCTTTAGTTCCCATGCGGTTTTCTTCTTTGATCATTCGGTAATCACCTCCAAAAGACTGTTTGAAATTCAAATGGTCTGTAAAATTGATTTTGAAGTAAGAGTTACCAAAGATCTTTGTCTGCATCACCTGGTTGTTGCTTTCCACCACGTATGCGTATGGATTTCCATCACCCGTTACGTTTATCGATGTGGTTCCTGTTCCAGGCGTATTTGTGTCGAGATTGTAATTTGTAAAGAATCTTTCTTCGGCATAATCACCAATTTTCACGTTTGGAAACGCAATAGGATTTACGAATTGGATCGAATGCGCATCCAAACGAATTGGCAACCATGAACTCTGACGGATCGCGTTGATATTTGAATTGGCGAAAACCCTTTGTTTCGTATAAGATGGATTCAACATCACACCGAATTCTAATTTTTTAACTTTCGTATCAATATTGACACTTGCATTTAATTTTTTATAATTGTCGGTCAATTGAACACCTTCGTCATTGTTGTATCCTAAAGTTGTTCTGAATTTTGTGTTTTCAGTTCCGCCGCTCATCGACAAACTATGATCTGTAATTGTTCCACCGTCATACATCACTTCTTCCCAGTTGGTATACGTTCCCAATCTTGAGATCATCACCATTTGAGGCGTCAATTCGCCATTGTTGTTGTCGCGTACATGTTGCGCCCATTTTTCAGGTGTCGACAAAATATTGGTTCTTGGCACCGATTTGAAACCCATGTATGTATTGTATGAAAATTTAGTCGGGCCTTCTTTTCCTTTTTTGGTTGTGATCATCACCACACCATTTGCTCCACGCGATCCGTAGATTGACGAAGAAGACGCATCTTTCAAAACTTCCACAGATTCCACCGTATTCATATCGATACTTCCGAGGAAATCGGCATCGTTACCAACAGCCACTCCATCGAGAACGATCAACGGACTTCCGGCAAACGAGATCGAACCTTGTCCACGCACTTTAATCGTTGGCGCGCCACCGGCAGTTGGATTGGTTTGCTGGATGTTCACACCGGCAACCTGCCCCATCAACGCGTCATCGACACGTGAAACCGGGATTTGGTCAAGGTCTTTATTGGTCACTTTAGAAATAGAACCCGTAAGATTTCCTTTCTTTTGCGTACCGTAACCTACGACTACCACCTGCTCCAATTGGTTTGAACCGTCGTCTAAAGTGACATCAAGCGATTTTTGATTGGTAATCTGAACCGTTTGCGTGGCAAAACCAATGTAAGTAAACTGAAGCGCATCACCTGGCGAAACAGTGATTGAATAATTTCCATCGAAATCAGTCTGAACACCTGCTTTCGAATTCATCACCATGACATTTACGCCCGGCAACGAGGCTTTGTCACTACTTGAAATTACTTTACCCTTTAATGTGTAGCTGTTTTGAGCAAAAGCAACAACATTACACAGTAAAATAACCATCAATGAAAGTTTAATTTTTAATTTCATAATTCACATTGTTTAGTTTTAATAATGTTTGGTTTGTCGGTTTTCAAATTACGATGCAATTTGAAGTGATATTTTGGCCAAATGGAATTTAAATAAATGGAGCTTTGCCTAAATCTTTATTTGGTTTTCCAAATTGGATAACCAGTTTGGAAAACCAAATATAAAGTCTTTTTTAAAATATAAAAGTTAAAATGTAATTTTTTTCCGGAAAAATTACACATCATGTTTTTTTGAAGCCGTTTTTATTACAATATATCAGTATAAAACCAATATCGTTCCATTATAACTAGAGAAAACGTTTTCGTGTGAGCCGCTGTAAAGACTGGTAATTACAACGATATAGTAGTTAATTTCACAATATTAAGTATCGAAAAACGGACAAGCTATTTTTCGCAGTCAAAAGATTTAAAATTTATCAACAAAAACGCCGGACCTGTTTTCAATCTGAAAATTGAATAAGATCCGGCGCCATAATAAGGTTTAAAACCGCGTTCTAAACCGCAACAAATTGTGGTATTTATACTTTCATGAAATCTTCACGGATGGGACTGAATACATCGATCAGGATTCCGGCTTCAAGACAAACCGCGCCATGCCATTTGTGTGGCGGAATATAAAAACAGTCTCCGCCTTTCAAAATTCTTTTTTCTTCCCCAATGGTCACTTCAAATGCGCCGCCCACGACATAGGTAACTTGTGCGTGGTAATGCTCGTGCATTGGCCCGATGCCGCCTTTGTCAAAGGACACGTTGACCAGCATGATCGTATCGTCATAACCCATGATTTTGCGTTTGACTCCTTCTCCAACAGTTTCCCACTCGATCTCATCACCAATGAGAAAATCGTTACTTGCTCCAAAAGTTTGCATATTGATTTCTTATTTAATTGTTGTTTTATGATAGACACCAACCCATTTATAGGTTTTGTCCTTTATTTTTAACTGGTGTTTTTTCTTCGGATTGTTGTCTTTTGTTGACAGCACCAACAGCGTAGAAACGCCGACTTTGCTTTTGATATTGACTCCTATATATGAGGCATCTTCATAAACGATTTCCAAAGATGCAATATTGCTCGATGCATTGACAGCCAATTCGGTGACATTGCTGTAATTTCCGTGTGATTCCAAAACGGAAACAAAAGTGGCTTTCGCCGCATCTTTTTTCCTGAATATAATTCCGGGATCCCTGCGTAAATTGAAACTCGGGTCGTTTGCGCCGGTCCTGACGAATAATACTTCGTCTTTCGGTTGAACGACCGCGGTTAAAGTGTAAAATTTGCCTTCGTTGAGCCAGGAAATTTTGGCATTCGGTTCTGATACAGTTGCCGAAGCTTCCTTCCACAAATGCTGGTAACCATTGGCTTTTCCAAGAGGTTCCAGTGTTTTTGGCGTTTCCAGTTTAAAATTCTCCGACATCAATTGGCCGAAATAATAATACGGCAGGTCATATTGGTTCGCAGTTTTGGAATCGACCTGCATGATGTCGAGCAAAAACGGCCTTTCAAATCCGTCTTCCTCGATCAGAGCCATCGTTCGGTGCAGGCTTGTTCCGGGATACGCATTGTTTTCAATCGCACTCACAATTTGCATTTTCGTATTCGACACATCATAAATGTATTTTTCAGATGCGAATTTATTTCCGATATCAAAATCACCGTTGAAATGAGACGTTTCATTTTGGATCAGCGTATTGTGGGCAATGGTTTGTTTGGCCCAGGTCGTATTTTCCTTCAGGTAATTTCCGCCGCCTTTTTGTTCGATATTTACAAATCTGGCCAGGCCATAATCCTGCAAAAGCTCCGTCGCATTGTTATAATAAGAGAAAGAAAGTTTGTCGTAATGGCCGTGGCTCAATCCCTGCGCGGCATATTTCAGGACCAATGTGAGTTCGTCATTATTGCGTTTGTTTCGGATAATCGCCACGCCGCCTTGCTTTCCATCGGTACCATCAGACAAGTCAATTGATTTTTTTTCGAATGGCATGGCGCGCTTGTCCCGAATGCCCAATGCGACTGCCATTCCCGGAGCATTCAATGAAACGCGGCCTTGTTTTTCTGCAATCGATAGCAATGACGGATCTTTTCCACCAAACAAATACGCAATATCCACAGCCGAAACCAATTCACGCGAATTGTACGACATGCCTTTTTGTCCGTCATTCAGCGGAAAAAATTCACCCGCCGAATTCGTCAAATTCAGCAACGTATAAACCGATTTGATCAATATGCCGCTTTTGTATTCGAAAATCTTTAGTTCGGGTTTGTTGTTCTGAAGCGCTTCGGCAAAAACCAAAAACGGATACATCGCATATCTTTGATAATACGGGCCTTCCGTGTAATAGCCATCCGGAGAGAACGGTTCGTCCACATTGGCGAGAAATCCTGTTTTTTGACCTTCTTTTTTAATGAGTCCGCCATCGCTGTCCTTCATTCCCGGCGGCAAACCGTCATTTTTCAATCCGTTTAACGCGCGGTCCAGCAATTCGGAATCATCCAAAACCAACGCCAGCATACCCACGGCGACATTTCCCCAAGTACTGTGGTTGTGCACGCGGTTGAAAAATTGTGGCGAACCGGTGGAAATAAAATCGGCAAATGGCCTGAACAAATCTTTTTCGATCACGGCGCGATCTGCCGGCGAAATGAAATCGTACACACAATCGTAAGCCTGGCTCACATAGACCAGCCAGTTCGAATCGTTCAAAGCCTGCCAGAAAATTTTGCCTCTGGCGTAAGAACGCTCCTGCGGATGCAAGGGCAATGTCGGATACAATTTGGCATAAGCCAACAACATGTCGCGCACATAAATGCCATATTTCTCATCGCCAAGGATTTGGTACAAAACACCAGCTTTTTCAAGGATTAAAAAATTTTTTTTGTGGCGCTCATGCGTATAGCCTCCGGAAAAATCTTTCGGGATCGGGACTTGGATGCCTACAGTAATTTCTGCGTCGACCTCAGCTTTAACGTCAGCCAGCGAAGCATCAAACAGCGGTACTTTTCCCAACTGGGACTGAATCTCTCGGACGCCTTGTTTTGTCAACACAAGATTGGGATGGTTTTGCGCTGCTGCAAACTGAAATCCCAGAAAAAGAAGGCTTAGGGTAATATTTTTTAAATGTTTTTTTGTTTGAAAGGTCATAAATGTGGTAATTTGGTTGTTGCGTAATTTTGCACTCCGATATCGATATCGCTTCTTAAACGCAATGGTGCTGTTCAATTTAAACTTGGAGGGTTTGTAACAAAATTTAATATTGGTAAACCAGTTTGGTTTTCCAAATATATTATTAATTGCAGGATAATTATCAATGATGTGTAAAAAAATGCAGCATTTAACACTAATTCCAAAATTAGATTTGATGTATCAGACTTAATTCCACGTCTGCACCTTCCTAAAACATAAAATCGTATTTTTACACCCAGCTGTAAATTGAAACGCCAACAATCCATTCATGAAACTAACACGCCTTTTTAACGACTTCTTTCACAGTGAAAAATCTGCCGGAATCATTTTAATCATTTGTACGGTCGTTTCATTATTGCTTTCGAACAGCGGGTTTTCTGAAAACTATTTGCATTTCTGGCATGCCAAATTAGGAGGAGAAAGCATTGAATATTGGATCAATGACGGATTGATGGCCATTTTCTTTCTGTTGATCGGGCTGGAACTCGAACGCGAAATTTACCACGGCGAATTGTCAAATATAAAGGATGCGATGCTGCCGATTTTTGGTGCTATTGGCGGTATGATTGTTCCGGCCGGGATATTTTTACTGTTTAACTTTGGCACACCCACTCAGTCCGGCGCGGGAATTCCGATGGCCACAGACATTGCTTTTGCGTTGGGAATTCTTGCCCTTTTGGGAAACCGTGTTCCGGTGTCGCTCAAAATCTTTCTCACGGCGCTTGCGGTCATTGACGATTTGGGCGCGATACTGGTAATTGCCTTCTTTTACACCAAAACAATCGCATTTGCCAATTTGTTCATTTCGTTAGGGATTTTCGTTGTATTATTGGTTTTAAACCGATTGAAAGTCCGGAACTTAATTCCGTATCTGATCGGCGGCATTGGCATGTGGTATTTTATGCTGCATTCAGGCGTGCACGCTACAATCACCGGAGTGTTGCTTGCATTCGCGATTCCGTTTGGCAACGGTGATGAAAAATCGACTTCATTTATACTGCAGCATTTTTTACACAAGCCGGTATCATTTTTTATTCTGCCATTATTCGCTTTGGCAAATACGGCTATCATAATCGGTTCCGATTTTGGATCGATGCTGACACAACCTTACAGTTACGGAATCGCATTGGGACTGATCGTTGGAAAACCGCTTGGGATTTTTCTGCTGACTTATGTTACTGCCGCATTCGGACTTTGCAAATTGCCGCCAGACCTGAATTGGAAATCAATTATAGGTGTCGGATTTTTGGGCGGAATTGGTTTTACAATGTCCATTTTTATCACCTTGCTCGCTTTTGACGATCAAACCGTTATTGGCAATGCCAAATTTATCATTTTATTATCGTCACTGGTTGCCGGAATATTGGGATTTTTACTGCTGAAATTCATCCTGAAAAAGGAAATCGGCAAATCAGTTGAATCCTGATTTTGACAGATTTTTCTTTTTAAAAATGATCTTGCGCTAACTTTTTGATAACTTCAATTGACGTGTAGGTTTACTTCAGACGTCTATCTTTCGCCGGTTAAAAATCGGATGAAAACATGAACCTAAAAAGTACTTTCTTACAATTTGCTTTCTTTATCATTTTAAATTTTACTGCAACACAAACCGTTTCTTCACAGTGTTTCCAAATCGAAAGCGTGCTGGTAGACGCTTGCGGACAGGAAGAAGGACTCAATGAAATGGTGCGTTTTAAAGTGGGGCAAACTGCCCTGAACACAACAAGTCTGTCTGTGAACTGGCCCAACAATCCGTGGCAGGGATTGGTCAAAAATAACGTTACTGCTTCAAAAACGGCTGCTTTAAATGCGGATATTCTGGATGCTGGCGGCTGTGGCCAACTTTTGGAACCAGTAAATGGCGTTCTTCCGGCAAATGCGAATGTCATCCTGGTAACGAGTTTTAACATGGATACACAACTGAATTCCTTTGGCGCACTGACCGAAACCATTTACATCATTTACCAGAACAATCCTACGACCGCTTCGGGACATTTTGCCAATTCGGGTACGGGGAACAGGACATTGACGATTTCATTCGGTTCGTGTTCAGATACGATAACTTACAACCGGGCATTGCTTGTCGATACAAACGGGCAAACGATTGCCGCAGATGGTGCGACAGTTTTGTTCACTGCGTCCGGATCGCCAACCTACATCAATAATGGTTGCTCTGCTCCTGTTCCGCCTTTTACAGTTGATGCGGGTTTGAACTCGGTCAATGCCTGCGCCGGAGAAACAATCACCCTGAACGGAGCGGCTCAGGGTCATAGTGCAGTGCGTTGGTCGGCTGCCAGCGGTATTTTTTCAAATGCTTCAAATCTCAATACCAATTATATCCTAAGTCAGACTGCTACCGGAATTATTGACATCACACTGACTGCAACAAACAGCTGCGGAGTTGAGATAACAGATATTATTCGTGTTCAGGTAACCAATAGCAGAATTCCCGATTTCCCAACAACAATCGAACTCTGCACCGGAAGTATCGCGCCTGTTTTAAATGCCACTTCGCCAAACGGAATTGTTGGAAACTGGACACCTTCGATCATTAACAACAATGTTGGCGGAAGTTATCGCTTTGAACCAAATGCAAACCAATGCGCGACCGGAATCGTTTTGCAGGTCAATGTCACCAATAGCAGAATTCCCGATTTCCCAACAACACTTGAACTCTGCACCGGAAGTATCGCGCCTGTTTTAAATGCCACTTCGCCAAATGGAATTTCCGGAAACTGGACGCCTTCGATCATTAACAATAATGTAGGCGGAAGTTATCGGTTTGTGCCAAATGCAAACCAATGTGCACAGGAGGTCATTTTGCAGGTTTCCGTAAGCCATTTTGATTTTGACATTCAACAAGGCTGCGAGGACACGACCTACATGCTTCGCACCAAGCTGAATGATGACACGCTTTCAGATACGTTTGAATACAAATGGACCGACAGTAGCGGAAAGACTATCGGAAGTTCCCAAGATTTTAACATTTCCGAAATTGCTACTGATGAAACGGTTTTCCCACAAACTTACACTTTGGAAATCTCAGAAAATGGCGGTTGTTCCTCGATCAAAAAGTCCGTAGTAGCTGGTATTTTCTGCAGCATACCAAAAGGGATTTCGCCAAACAACGATGCTAAAAATGATGTTTTCGACCTAACTGGCCTTGGCGTGCAGGAGTTGGTAATTTTTAACCGCTACGGAACCGAAGTCTACCGCTGCAGCAATTATACCATTCAATGGAATGGCACATCCAAAAAAGGCGAATTGCTACCCGTTGCTACCTATTATTACAGCATTGCTACCTATTCGGGACAAAACTTTACAGGTTGGGTCTACCTCAATTATTAACGATTTGAAAATCATGACGTAACCTTTTCTAAATTATTCCCGTGATTCATAACATTCCGGTAATTATTTCATAAAAAACAACCATCAATAAGGAAACACTGCTGTGGTAATTTCGTTCCCTGGAATGAGATATTAATACAAATCACAAATGCGGATGCTTTTGAAATTTACCTATTTTTCACAAAAACAGATCGGTTTTTTCTTTTTTATATTTTTAATTTCCGCTCCCTGCGGATTGGCTCAGATTTACGAGCAGAATTTCGGGAACACCACAATTTCTGCACATCCTTACACCGGATTACCCACTATGGACAGCCGTTTGTCTAATGCTTCGTGGAGCAATAGTGTCGGCACATGGACCAGCAACAACGGTGCATCGGGACAGGCCATCCGACTGACAACCGCTACCGCATCGACAATCACATTTACTTTTACGGTCGCGCCAAATTTCCAGGCCAGTATTACCGCTTTCGACTTCTGGAGGCAACGAAGCAACTTTGGCCCTCAAAACTGGACGCTATCGGTCAACGGAATTGTCGCAGGAAGCGGCAGCACGCCAACGTCAGGCAGTGCATTGGGAAACAGCCCGGTCAGCAATCCGATTACTGGATTAACGGGTACAAACACCCTGACAATCGCGCTAAGCGGAAGCAGCGGAAACGGAAATTTCCTGCTTGATGATTTTAAACTTTTTGGAAGCGTTATATCCAATTGCGCTTCGGCAGCCATTAGTTCGGTTTTCCCAAATTCAGGTCCACAAAACACATTAGTCACGATCAACGGCAGCGGATTTACATCTGGCGGAGCAACAACCGCCGTAAAATTTAACGGCATCAACGCCAACGGATTTACAGTAGTTTCGGATACAGAAATCACCGCCTATCTTCCGGCAGGCAATACTTCCGGAAGTGTGAGCGTTTCCAGAAATGGCTGTGAAGGATTTTCCCCAACGCCATTTACATCGGTAGGAACCATTTTGGCAGGAACGTATTCGACGGACATTTACATTTCAGAATTGTATGATGCCCAGCGTGGCGACGGCGGTGTGATCGAAATTTACAACGGTACGGCTTCGACCGTAAATTTATCGGGATACACTTTAGCCAGAATTGCCAATATTGGCGGACCTGTAGATTATACGGTAATACTTTCGGGATCTGTTTTGCCCGGCGGCATTTACCTGATCGGAATTGGATCCGGTACAATTCCGTGTGGCTGGGATGCAACACAGGGCCAACGTTATACGACCGGATTCAACGCGAACGACGAGTTTAAACTATTCAAAAACGGCGTCCTGATCGATCATGTGCAAACGCCTTCGAGCGTTGGTTACACCATGATCCGAAATCCAAACGCCATAGCGCCAAAAGCGATCTACAATGCAAACGACTGGAATCAGAATTCGTCCAGCACGGAAACCTGTGCCAATATTGGAATGCACAACGTGGCAACGGTAATACCGCCGGCAATCACCTCGCCTGTTAGTAAAAGTACGTGTGCAGGAACAAGCGTTTCTTTTTCAGCGCCGATAAGCAATCCTGCGGGTTATAATTTCCAATGGAAAACACTCGATCTTTCCGGCGCATGGGTGAATGTTCCCAATGCAAATCCGTATTCCAATGCAAACACAAACACACTAACGATAAATCCAACGCCAGCGAATTTCGACAATAACCAATATTACTGCCAAATGACTTCAGGTGGCAATGTTTTGGTTAGCAATACCGCACAATTGGAAATTACTGCGGCTAGAATTCCGGATTTTCCGACGACTTTAAATATTTGCAATGGCGATGCGATCGCGATTGGAAATACTTCTCCAAACGGAATTTCGGGCACTTGGAATGCGCCGTTTAGCAATACAATTGGTGGAACTTATACTTTTACGCCAACGGCCGGACAGTGCGCGCAAAATGTTCAATTGGCAATCAGCATCAGAAATGTTGTTCCGGATTTTCCGACGACTTTAAACATTTGCAATGGCGATGCGATCACGATTGGAAATACTTCTCCAAACGGGACTTCGGGAAACTGGAATGCAGCGTTTAGTAATACAATTGGCGGAACTTACACTTTTACCCCAACAACCGGACAATGCGCGCAAAATGTTCAATTGGTAATAAGCATCAGTAATGTTGTTCCTGATTTTCCAGCGACTTTAAACATTTGCAACGGCGATGCGATCACGATTGGAAATACTTCGCCAAACGGAATTTCCGGCACCTGGAACGTGCCATTCAGCAATACTATTGGTGGAACTTATACTTTTACACCAACAACAGGACAATGTGCGCAAAATGTTCAATTGGCAATCAGCATCAGAAATATTGTTCCGGATTTTCCGACGACTTTAAACATTTGCAACGGCGATACGATCACGATTGGAAATACTGCTCCAAACGGAATTTCCGGAACCTGGAACGTGCCATTTAGCAACACTATTGGCGGAACGTACACCTTTACGCCAACGGCTGGCCAATGTGCGCAGAATGTTCAATTGGTAATAAGCATCAGTAATGTTGTTCCTGATTTTCCAGCGACTTTAAACATTTGCAACGGCGATGCGATCACGATTGGAAATACTTCGCCAAACGGAATTTCCGGCACCTGGAACGTGCCATTCAGCAATACTATTGGTGGAACTTATACTTTTACACCAACAACAGGACAATGTGCGCAAAATGTTCAATTGGCAATCAGCATCAGAAATATTGTTCCGGATTTTCCGACGACTTTAAACATTTGCAACGGCGATACGATCACGATTGGAAATACTGCTCCAAACGGAATTTCCGGAACCTGGAATGCGCCGTTTAGCAATACTATTGGCGGCACTTACACTTTTACGCCAACAACCGGACAATGCGCGCAAAATGTTCAATTGGTAATAAGCATCAGAAATGTTGTTTCGGATTTTCCGACGACTTTAAATATTTGCAACGGCGATGCGATCACGATTGGAAACACTTCTCCAAACGGGATTTCGGGAAACTGGAACGCACCATTTAGCAATACTATTGGTGGAACTTACACTTTTACGCCCACGGCCGGACAATGCGCGCAAAATGTTCAACTGGTAATCAGCATCAGCAATATTGTTCCTGATTTTCCAACGACTTTAAACATTTGCAACGGCGATGTTATTACGATTGGAAATACTTCTCCAAACGGAATTTCGGGAACCTGGAATGCACCATTTAGCAATACTGTTGGAGGAACTTATACTTTTACGCCAACGGCTGGACAATGCGCGCAAAATGTTCAATTGGTAATCAGCATCAGAAATGTTGTTCCGGATTTTCCGACGACTTTAAACATTTGCAATGGCGATGCGATCACAATTGGAAATATTTCTCCAAACGGGATTTCGGGAAACTGGAACGCACCGTTTAACAATACAATTGGTGGAACTTATACTTTCACGCCAACGGCCGGACAATGTGCGCAAAATGTTCGACTTTCAATCGCTGTCATCACGGCAGTTACTTCACCAATTTCTGGTGCGAACGAATTGTGTATTGGAAACAAAACGACATTGGGCAATGCTATAATTGGCGGAAGCTGGATCTCTTTGAATCCAAACATCGCAACTGTAGATCAAACAGGCGTTGTTAGCGGGATTTCTTCAGGAACAGCTAAAATTATCTATCGCATTAGCAACGGAAACTGCAATTCGGAAGTTTTCAAATGGATCGCGGTCAATAAGCTGCCAAAACCTGTTTTAAAAGATGCCACAATTTGCATTGGCCCAATTGGTGGTGTTATAAATTCGGTTACTCTTGATTCCGGCATGCCAGATTTGGGTTTTACTTTTATCTGGACACACAACGGCCTTTTAATTTCGGGAATTAGTCCAAAACTTACAGTATCTGAAACCGGCGATTACAGTGTTTTGGTTACGAATAATGCAACCGGATGTTCGGCGTCGGCAAGTTGTTTTGTGGGCAGTTCCATTTTCGCGACAGCAACTGTAGACGTGTCGCAGGATTTTGCTTTGAATCCGTATGCAAACGTTCAGGTGAGCGGCGGTTCAGGAAATTTCGAATTTCGGCTGAACGATGGTGTATACCAACAAAGCAATATTTTTTACAACCTTCCTTCAGGCGAAAGTACGATCTACGTAAATGATATCAACGGCTGTTCAAATCTTGAACTGACTGTGTATTCGCTTCAGTATCCAAGATTTTTCACGCCAAACGGAGATGGTTACAATGATAGCTGGAATATTTCGGGTTTGCCAAAACATGCCGGATCGGTCATCCAGATTTTTGACCGTTACGGAAAATTGATTAAGACATTGAATCCGTCGAACGGAAATGGATGGGACGGAACCTTCAATGGCGCGTCGCTTCCGGGATCGGATTATTGGTTTACGCTGATTTACTACAAATCGGCAAACCAACCGAGTGAATTCAGCGCGCATTTTTCCTTAAAAAGATAATTCGGAACTTTCAATATTCACCTAAAAAACAAACCATGAACAAACCATTACCATTACAAAAATTATTTTTGATGATTTTACTAATTGCGGCCAATGCCAATGCACAGCAGGTTATTTTTAAAAATGACATTACCGGCATACTTCCGAGCCAGGCCAATCCGTTTACCAGCGGACAAATTACAGATCCAAATGTATCGGCAACCGGAATCGGTCATGGCACCGGATTGATTGCGGCAAATACGGGAAATGACGCATATGCCATCAGGGAATGGAATACGCCAGCGCTCGATCTTACTGGCTATTTCGAATTCACCATCACGCCATTGCCAGGTTATGAAATGAATTTTACAAATTTGAGTTTTGCAACTGGTTTCTCGGGTGCGCCAAGCAATACGCCGTTTCTGGTCCGTTCGAGCCGGTCTGATTACGGTACGAACATTGCGTTTTCCAGAGCGAGTGTTTTTGCGCCGGTGACTGTAGATTTGTCGGGAGGAAATTACCAACGCGTGGCTTCATCGGTAACTTTTCGGATTTATCCTTTCGGATCTGCAAATGTGGCCGACACGTTTACCATTTATGATTTTACGTTTTCCGGAACGGTTACTTCGCGACTGGAAACAACAACTTTTGAAAAAACTGCTGTTGTATTGTATCCGAATCCGGTGGCCAATTTACTTACAATCAGCAGCAAATTCGAAAACATGCAATACCGGATTTTTAACATCGAAGGACGTGAAATAGCTGCAGGACAACAAAATCAATCGGAAGTAAAACTGGATTGCTCGCGCTGGGAATCCGGAATTTACCTGATCAAAGTGAGCAACGAAGCAGCTAGCGAAACATTTAAAATTGTAAAGAACTAAATTGCTGCCAGACTTTCTGTTTGCGAAAAACAGCCTAAATTCTTAAAAAAGTAAAATAATTCTTGGCCGTATTAAAAAAAACAATACTTTTATCAAACATTTTTTAGAAACATGAAAAACACGGCAAACGTCATTACAATTATTATCATTGAAGTAGCAATACTTTAAGGAGCCGTTTTTGTATATATCATCAAAACCTCCTTTTCGGAGGTTTTTTTATTTTTAAACATTATGAGACATTCAGCAATTATTATTATCGTCATTATTTTCAGCCTTTTCTGAGGTAAGGACGTCTTTTGTATATATGAGCCTTTCCTTTCCGGAGAGGCTTTTTTTTTAACCTAATTTTTTTCGAAAAATGTATTACAACGAACACACCACACTTTATTTAAACGGCGAATTCATAAAAGCTTCGGCAGCCACAACGACACTTTACGACCAGACAATGCATTACGGTTATGGCGTTTTTGAAGGCATCCGCGCATACAAAACTGAAAATGGAACCCGTATTTTCAAAGCTTTCGAACATTACGAAAGGCTTCGAAATTCCTGTGAACTCGTCGGAATTCCGTTCGAATACCATGTCGACGATCTGGTAGCGCAAACGTACAAACTGCTTGTTCAAAACAATTTTGAAAATGCCTACGTCCGGCCGTTGGTGTATTGCGGTCCAAACATGAGCCTGACCAAACCAAACAGCGTTTCCATCATGATTTGCTGTTGGGAATGGGGCGCATATTTAGGAGACAATCTTTTGAATGCGTGCATTTCGTCATTTTGCCGGCCGCATCCAAGGTCGACCAAAGTGGAAGCAAAGGTCTGCGGCCATTATGTCAATTCGATTTTGGCTGTCGCCGAAGCTAAAAATAACGGTTTTGATGAAGCCATTCTGCTCGATTCAGAAGGTTTTCTTGCCGAAGGTCCGGGTTCCAACCTGTTCTTTGAAAAAGACGGCAAATTGTTTACGCCTTCCAAAGGAAACCTGCTTCCGGGAATTACGCGGGCAACAGTGATCGAACTTTGCTACAGACTTGGTATAGAAGTAACCGAAGGACCGTTTTTACAATCCGACCTTGAAAATGCCGACAGTGCTTTCCTTTGCGGAACTGCGGCCGAAATCATCGGAGTCCAGTCGCTGCATCATAAAGCGTTTCCAAAACCCTGGAACGAATCACTCGGAAAAACTTTACAAACCGCCTACAAAAACCTGGTTCTTGAAAAAGAATTCGCCACCGCCTGATCATGGAATTAAACAAATACAGCAAAACCGTTACACAAGATCCAACGCAACCCGCCGCACAGGCGATGTTATACGGCATCGGACTAAACGATAAACAACTCGCCCAGCCTTTTATCGGCATTGCATCGATGGGTTACGACGGAAATACCTGCAACATGCATTTAAACCATTTGGCCTCTTACATTAAAGCCGAAGTCAATGCCAGCGAAATGACCGGACTTATTTTCAATACCATCGGCATTAGCGACGGCATTACAAATGGTACAGACGGCATGCGTTATTCACTTGTGAGCCGCGAAATCATTGCCGACAGCATCGAAAGTGTAGTCGACGGACATTATTATGACGGCGTGATCGCGATTCCGGGCTGCGACAAAAATATGCCGGGAAGCATCATCGCGATGGGACGATTGAACCGCCCGTCGATCATGGTGTATGGCGGAACGATCGCACCGGGAAAATACCAGGGCAAAGACCTTAATATTGTTTCTGCATTTGAAGCTTTGGGCGAAAAAATTGCCGGTACGTTGGCTGAAGCCGATTTCCGGGCGATCATCAAAAACGCCTGTCCGGGTGCGGGAGCCTGCGGCGGAATGTATACCGCAAATACGATGGCTATTGCGATAGAAGCTCTGGGAATGAGCCTGCCCTACTCGAGTTCGAATCCGGCGATAAGCGCTGAAAAAATTGAAGAATGCAAATCGGCTGCCGGTTACATGAAATTGCTTTTGGAAAAAAATATCTGTCCGAAAGACATTATGACGCGCGAAGCGTTCGAAAATGCGATCACGACTTTAAGTGCCCTTGGCGGCAGTACGAATGCGGTCTTACACATGATTGCCATGGCCAAAAGTGTTGGTGTCAAAGTGACCCAGGACGATTTCCAAAACATCAGCAACAAAACGCCATTGATCGCCGATTTTAAACCAGGCGGAAATTATCTGATGCAAAACCTGCACGAAAAAGGCGGTGTTCCAATGGTGCTCAAATACCTTTTAAATAAAAAAATGCTTCACGGGAATTGCATGACCGTAACCGGAAAAACGCTGGCAGAAAACTTAGCCAACGTGAAGGATATCGATTTCTCGGATCAGAATATCATCCGTCCGATCGAAAATCCAATTAAAGAAAGTGGGCACATCCAGATTTTGTATGGCAATCTCGCTGAGAAAGGTTCGGTCGCGAAGATTACCGGAAAGGAAGGCGAAAAGTTTACCGGAACTGCCCGTGTTTTTGACGGCGAAAAAGAACTTATCAAAGGCATAGAAGACAAAAAGATCAGTGCCGGAGATGTGGTTGTCATTCGGTATGTTGGCCCAAAAGGCGGACCGGGAATGCCCGAAATGCTCAAACCCACTTCCGCATTGATTGGCGCCGGATTTGCCAAAAGCATTGCCCTGATCACCGATGGAAGATTCAGCGGCGGCACACACGGATTTGTCGTTGGGCACATCACACCTGAAGCATTCGACGGCGGAACAATTGCGTTGGTAAACGATGGCGATACGATCGAAATCGACGCGGTCAACAATACGATCAATCTGCATGTTGACGACAGCGAGTTGGCCGAGCGAAGAAAAAATCTTGTAATTCCGCCGCTAAAAGTCAGCAACGGCGTGTTGTACAAATATGTAAAACTGGTTAAAGACGCTTCTGAAGGCTGCGTTACCGACGAATATTAAAATAAAAATCATGAAAACTTCAGAAATTTCACAAAACGGAATCACCGCAGAACAAATGTTTCGCTCCAGCGGAAGCTTAGCCGTGATTGATGCGATGCTGTCAGAAAAAGTCGAAACCATTTTCGGATATCCTGGCGGCGCGATTATGCCGATTTACGATGCTTTATACGATTTCCGACACAAACTAAACCACATTCTCGTTCGCCACGAACAAGGCGCGATTCATGCAGCGCAAGGATACGCAAGGGTTAGCGGAAAAACCGGAGTCGTATTCGCTACAAGCGGACCGGGCGCGACAAACCTCGTTACCGGACTTGCTGATGCACTGATCGATTCCACGCCATTGGTTTGCATTACCGGACAAGTTTTTGCTCATTTGCTGGGAACAGATGCTTTTCAGGAAACCGATATCATCAACATCACCACACCGATCACCAAATGGAATTACCAGATTACCGATGCAACTGAAATTCCGGAAATCCTCGCAAAGGCATTTTACATCGCCAAAAGCGGACGTCCCGGGCCGGTGCTGATTGACATTACTAAAAATGCCCAAATGCAATTGTTCGACTATAAAGGATACCGGCCTTGCATTCATGTACGCAGTTACCGGCCGGAACCAATTGTGCGTCCGGAATATATTGAGCGTGCGGCAAATGTTATCAATACAGCAAAAAAACCGTTCGTGGTTTTTGGGCAAGGGGTTTTACTGGGCAATGCTGAAAAGGAATTTCGGGATTTTATCGAAAAAGGCGGATTGCCTGCTGCGTGGACAATTATGGGCATGAGTGCGATTCCGACTGATCATCCACTTGGCGTGGGCATGTTGGGTATGCATGGAAATTTCGGCCCGAATTACCTCACCAATGAATGTGATGTTTTGATTGCTATCGGAATGCGGTTTGACGATCGCGTTACCGGAAGGCTCGACAAATATGCCAAACAAGCCAAGATCATCCATCTCGACATTGACCCTGCGGAAATTGACAAAAATGTAGAAACGACTGTTCCTGTTTGGGGAAATTGCAAAGAAACGCTGCCGTTACTGACTTCGATGATCGATCGAAAAACACATCCCGAATGGTTGCAGGAATTTGCAAACAGGAAAGAAAAAGAAACTGAGGTGGTCATTAAAAACGAATTGCAACCAGATTCGGGCGGACTTACGATGGGTGAAGTGATTCATTTGCTGAATGAACTGACACAAGGCGATGCGGTAATTGTAACCGATGTTGGCCAACACCAAATGGTTGCCTGCCGCTATGCGAAACAAAATAAATCGCGCAGCAACATTACCAGTGGCGGACTCGGAACCATGGGTTATGCACTTCCTGCAGCGATTGGTGCAAAGTTTGGCGCACCCGAACGGCAAGTGGTCGCAATTATGGGCGACGGCGGCGCGCAGATGAATATTCAGGAATTGGGTACGATTATGCAATTTAAACCAAATGTCAAAATTCTGATCCTGAACAACAGTTTCCTCGGAATGGTAAGACAATGGCAGGAATTATTCCACGAAAAACGCTACTCATTTACAGACATTCAAAGTCCGGATTTCGTTCAGGTAGCCAAAGGATATCAGATCGCCGGAAAACAGGTTTCAGAAAGAGCAGCACTCAAAGACAGCCTGAAGCAGATGCTGGATCATCCTGAAGCTTTTTTACTTGAAGTGGCGGTGATTCACGAAGACAATGTATTTCCGATGGTTCCACAGGGAAAAGGCGTTGCAGAAATTGTATTGACCAAAGAAGAAATCTAATTCAAAAGCCATGAAACAGGAATATACATTAACCATTTACACTGAAAATCAGGTTGGGTTGATCAATAAAATAGCGATTATGTTCTCCCGGCGAAAAATCAGCCTCGAAAGCCTGAACACTTCGCCAAGCGAAATCGAAAAAATTTACCGATTTACAATTGTCGTTGTAGAAACAGAAATTGTTGTAAAAAATCTGGTGCGCCAACTCGAAAAACTCGTGGATGTTTTCAAAGTATTTCACAATACGAACGACGAGATCATCTGGCAGCAAATCGCGTTGTATAAAGTGCCTACGTCGGTGATTATCAAAGATGTGAAAGTCGAAAGGCTGCTACGCGAATTTGGCGCCAATGCGGTCGTCATTCGTGAAGATTACACCGTTTTTGATGCGACGGGACAAGACGAAGAAATCAACCGGCTTTTAAAAGAACTCGACAAATACGGACTGATCGAATTTGTACGGAGTTCGCGCATCGCCATCATCAAATCCAGCGAAGGCATCCATAAAAAAGTACTCGACATGGAGAAAAACGACCCGACGAAAATGCCGGTAAACAACGAATTTCTAAACCATAAAAGCATGATTTTCGAAATGTAACCGAATTGAAAAAGAAGAAAAAACAACAATCAAAAAAATAAATACTAATTGACCAAGCGTACATCGCAAATCACAAATCGTAAATAAAAATGGCAACAATCAATTTTGGAGGCACAGTTGAAAAAGTAGTGACACGTGAAGAATTCCCATTGGCTAAAGCCCAGGAAATCTTAAAAAATGAAACGATCGCAGTCATTGGATATGGCGTTCAGGGTCCGGGACAATCGTTAAACCTGAAAGACAATGGTTTTAACGTCATCATCGGGCAGCGCAAAGGCGGAAAAAGCTGGGACAAGGCTGTAACCGATGGCTGGGTTGAAGGCGAAACATTGTTTGAAATCGAACAAGCTTGCGAAAAAGCCACAATCATACAGTATTTGCTGTCGGATGCGGGTCAGATCGCCTCGTGGCCAACGGTAAAAAGACACCTGACCACAGGCAAAACATTATATTTTTCTCACGGATTTGGCATTACTTATAAAGACCAGACCGGAATCATTCCACCAGCAGATGTCGATGTGATCTTAGTCGCGCCAAAAGGTTCGGGAACTTCTTTACGACGATTATTTCTGAAAGGCGAAGGTCTCAATTCAAGTTTCGCCATCTTTCAGGACGCGAGCGGAAATGCCTGGGACAAAGCCATCGCGCTGGGAATTGGCGTGGGTTCGGGCTATTTGTTTGAAACCGATTTCCAAAAAGAAGTCTATTCCGATTTAACAGGAGAACGCGGCATTTTAATGGGCGCACTAGCCGGATTGTTTGAAGCACAATACAACGTACTGCGAAAAAACGGCCATTCACCGTCGGAAGCGTTTAACGAAACCGTTGAAGAACTGACGCAAAGCCTGATGCCGCTGGTCGCAGAAAATGGCATGGACTGGATGTTTTCAAATTGTTCGGTAACCGCGCAACGCGGCGCGTTGGACTGGAAAGGAAAGTTCAGGGATGCTACTGCTCCGGTATTCGAACAATTGTATGACGAAGTTTCTTCGGGACGTGAAGCCGCGCGCGTGATTGCCGAAGGAAGTAAATCCGATTACCGGGAAACACTCGAATCCGAACTGGCTGAAATCCGGAATTCAGAGTTGTGGCTCACCGGATCAGAAGTCAGGAAATTAAGGCCAAAAGCGTAATATTATGGATTTATTCAACGAAATACTTCAGGCGAAAAAGCAACTCAGCGGTGTCGTGCAAATGACGCCGCTTGCTAAAAACATCAATTTATCGGAGGAATTCGGTGCCAACATTTTATTGAAGCGTGAAGATTTACAAGTGGTGCGTTCGTATAAAATTCGCGGCGCCTACAACAAAATGAGCACACTTTCTGAAGCTGATGAACAACACGGAATTGTTTGTGCCAGCGCCGGAAACCATGCGCAGGGTGTTGCCTATTCCTGTCATCTGCTCGAAATCCACGGTACGATTTACATGCCTAAAACAACGCCCAAACAAAAAGTACGGCAGGTGCAATTGTTCGGAAAATCTTTTGTTGACATTATCCTGACAGGCGACACTTTTGATGATGCGTACGCGTTTGCTATTGCAGATGCAACGCAGCATTTCAAAAAGTTCATCCATCCGTTTGACGATTTGAAAGTCATCGCCGGACAAGGAACTGTTGGTTTGGAAATTTTGGAATCTTCACAAAAACAAATTGATTACGTTTTTGTGCCTATTGGCGGCGGCGGACTTGCAGCCGGACTCTCCACTGTTTTCAAAGAGCTGAGTCCGCAGACTAAAATTATTGGCGTCGAACCCGAAGGCGCTCCAGCCATGAAAACTTCCATTCGAAACGGAAAAAACACGCTGCTTGAAACCATTGATAAATTTGTTGATGGCGCGGCGGTTCGGCAAGTGGGTGATTTTACATTTGATATTTGTCGTGAAAACCTGGACGACATCATTTTGGTTCCCGAGGGAAAAGTCTGCACCACGATCCTGCGTTTGTACAACGAAGAAGCCTTGGTTGTAGAACCTGCGGGCGCATTGGCCATAGCCGCGCTCGATTTTTACAAAGATCAAATCGTCGGAAAAAATGTAGTTTGTATCGTAAGCGGCAGCAACAACGACATTGAAAGAACAGCCGAAATTAAAGAACGTTCGCTGCTTTATGAAGGACTGATGCATTATTTTATGATCCAGTTTCCGCAGCGTCCGGGCGCGTTAAAGGAATTTGTAAACCATATTTTGGGCGAAGATGACGACATCACGTACTTTCAGTTTGCAAAAAAGAACAATCGTGAAGTTGGGCCCGTAATTGTTGGCCTCGAACTGCGCAATAAAAATGACATTCTTTCGATCCGGAATAAAATGGATAAGAAAGGTTTTCAATTCCAATACCTGAATGAAAAAGAAGATTTATTTGCGCAGTTGATTGGTTAACCGTTTAAAATATTATGTCCCGAATTGCAGAAATTTCCACGAAATACTTAATATCAATCGGTGAAATTTCTGAAATTCGGGACTCAAAAAAGATATGGAAAAAGCGATAAAAAAATTAGAAATTTGTTTCAGTAACAATCCATTAAGATCTGATTGTGAGATTGATAGTAACTGATGCTTTTATTGTAATTTACAACACTGATTTCCTCCAGCAATTCGATTGCATTTTGCTGCATTGCCAACGACCCGCAAATCATTATGACGCCGCCATTTTTCAAAGTTTCAGCAATTAAAATCGAATCTCTGAATAATATATCTTTGACATATTGCTTTGCTCCTTCTCGTGAATACGCTACGTTTAGCTGGGTGAGTTTTCGTTCGGAAAGGTTTTTATCGAGGCCATTTTTATACAATTCAAACGAAGAAGCGCCACGAAATCCGCAATACAAATGAATGTTCGCGTATCGGTTATTTTCCGAAATCATGCCTAAAAACGGTGCAATTCCGGTTCCGTTTGAAATCATGATTACCGTTCTTGCTTTCTTCGGATAATGGAAATGTGGGTTGCTAACGATTCGCGCCTGCAATTCATCACCGGGAAGCAATTGATACAAATGTCCGGAACCGATTCCGTCCGCGTGTAATTTTACGCTCAATTGTATTTCCGAACCTATTTTTCCAACAGAATACAAACGTTCCCTGTGATCGTTCTTTGGGTAAATCGCCAGCAGGTCGCCCGAAGTAAACTTCTGTTTCCGGTTGAATTTTAAACGGATGGAAAATGCGCCATCGGTATGCGCGATATCTGTTTTTTCGATCACAGTTAGCGGAACGAGTTTTTCAGGTTTTTGATCCGGAAAGCCTCGCAAATCTGACATTTGGATTCCCGATTTTTCTGCCCATAACGAAGCCCATTGTTGAAATTCTTCAGGATTTTTGTCGTTTACCGTGTGAATTTCCAGATACGGAAGTGCCCAATGTTGTAATGAAAGTGCGTTATATGTTTCATATGCAAATTTGCAAAAATCGGGATATGCATGCGATCCGAAACCGATTACTGAAAAATTAACGGGTTGCAATTGCGGATTTTTATCCAATAATTTTAGGAATTTCGAGGCGTTCGTTGGCGGATTTCCCAGGCCATAAGTCGCGGTAATGATAATAAGATGTTCCGCTTTGGCGAATGTTTGGTACTTATTCAGTTCGGCGGTAAAAGATTTCTTCCCGGCGGCGATGAGTTGTTCCTGTAAAGCTTTGGCAAACGCGAATGTGCTGCCATTTTCAGAACCAACGAGAATGATGAACTCGCTTTCGGATATTGCAAATTTATTCCTGATCCTTCCGGCCCTGCGCTTCCAAGTCATCACAAATCCGGAATAAATAAAAAACAAAATATTCGCAGCGGCAACCGCCAATAACAAAGCCCAGATCGCACTGGTTCTTCCCGTGTGCAAATCCAAACTCAAATCATTTAAAACCTTAGTTTTAGAATAGACAACCTCACTTAAAACATCACCTGTAAATTGGTTAACAGTGAGCTCGCGGTCTTTGAGTTTCAGTGTGAAAAAATCTTCGGGATCGTCGGAAAAAGGAAATTCAATTTGTGTCACTTCTGACAATAAAATATTTTTAAAAACCGAAAAATCCTGAAGTTTTTGAACAGGTTCCGATTTGATGTTGTTGAAGTCAATCTGATGCGAAATTTTCTGTTCCGGAAAGAATTCAAATTTTACCAATGACAAGTAAGTTCCCGTCGCAGCCAGGATCAATATCGGAATCAACGACAGTCTTCCAAGGACAACATGGTAATACTGCGCAAAATTTTCCTTTACGATTTTGGTAAAAAACCTTTTTATGCCGCGTTGTCGTTGAATGATTAAAACCGTACCCGAAATGGCGATCAACAATAATAAAAATGAGGTGATACCTATTAAAATCCGACCGGTTTCATGCAGAAAAAGCGACCGGTGCAAATTGGTTACCCATTGAAAAAACGCATTTTTATCTGCAGGTTTTCCGAGTGTTTTTCCGGTTTTCGGATCGGCGTAAACAGTCACATCGTTTCCATCCTCATCAATCGCTTTGACAAGAACAAACTGGTTTGCATCGACAGTCAGATCAATAATTTCTTTGTGACTATTTTTTAGCGCGGGCAAGGTTTCGGCAACAGTAATTGTTGAAAAATCGGCTGTACGGTAAGGCTGGATTTTTTGCGAAACCGGTTCGAACGCGAGAATAATTCCCGTCGCGGCAGCAAGCGTTATAAAAAGGAAAGAAGACACAGCCAAGGCAAGATGGCTGTATCTCCAGATGGAAATGGTCATATTCCTGGGCTTCTAGTTTGGTGAAAATCGGACGTAACGAATGTAACCTGTACCTTCATTTTTGCCCGAAACATTTTCAGTTGTCAATGGAAATTCGAGGTCTTTAATATGGTATTCCTGGTTCTCAACCGCCGATTCAAATCGCAGACTGTAACCCGAATTGAGCTTGGAATTTTCGATTTCCAATACGGTTACGCTTCGATCACCGCCAGAAACAGATGCTCCGGAAATCGCGCTGACATTGGTCGTTTTTTTCGACAATGCTTTGTGCCATTCTTTTAAATCGCGGTACCATTTTTTATCGGAACCCATAATGTAAAGCGTTTTTTCGTAAGCGCCTTTCGGGTCGATCAATGATACGATGATGTAAGCGCCTTCGCCTACATAATTGGTCATCTGAACCATGCATTTGTATTTTGTAGATTCGCTTTTCTGTGCGTTTGCATTGCTGAATCCAAAAGCTACGAACAAAAATACAAGGCTAATTTTTAAATATTTTTTCATTTTTTTATTTTAGGAAATCAATAGCAATGTTATTTTTTTTGAGGTATTCGTTTTCTGAGGCAAGGTTGTATGCGGTTTCTTTAAACTCCGTCGCAGTTTCCTTTTTGGCGCCAACAGACAGCAGATATTTTAAAATTGCATCGCCTTGCGCATTCATTGCCGCTTTGTGCAAAGCCGTAAAACCTTCTTTATTTTTAGCATTGACATCGACTTTAAAACGCTCAACTGATTTAACCAGTTCCCGGTCGTTTTTCGCCACAGCAAGATGGTATAAAGTGTTTCCGTTTTTTTGTATTGCTGTAATATCAAAACCTTTAAATTCAATTGCTTCCAGTTTTTCTTCAAAAGCGGCTGCTTTTTGCGAATCGTATGATTGCATCAGATAATAAGCCAGATTGTCTCCGTTGGCATCGGTAATATTTACGTCGGCACCCTTTGAAATTAAAGCGCTCACTACTTCAGACGTATTGCTTTTCACGGCCATGGCCAAAGCAGAAACTCCTTTTTTATTTTTTTGGTTGATGTCTTTTAGTTTCGTAGCCAATAAATTGATGACCTCCAAATCGTTATTTGCTGCCGCGGCAAGCATAAACGGCGTATTTCCGTCGTTGTCGGCTTTGTTCACATCAACTCCTTTTGCAAGGAAATATTTGACGACATCGAGTTGTTTTTCTTTACGCACAATGGCATGCAAAGCATTGTCTCCATTTTTTCCGATCGCTGTTGGCTTGATTTTTAAACCTTCAAGATATTGGTAAAATGCGACCGTATTTGCGGAACTTCTCGTTCCCTGGCTTGCCATGATCATCGCATTGTCGTTAAATTTTACGCCCTTGTCAATCAAAGTTTTTAAAGTAGGAATGTTGCCGGTTTTCGAAGCATAATTGAACGCGGTGTCGCCATTGGCGTCGGTGCTTTTTAAATCGAGTCCTTTTGAAATGAAATAATTCAACAGTGAAAAATCTTTATCATACGGCGCTATGAGCAGCAACGCATTGGCGCCATTGTGGTCCAGATCTTTTCTCAGGTTTGCGCCATTTTTCAAACAAAGGTCATACACTTTCGTATTGCTTTGTCCGGTTGACGCAGCAAAATTCAATATCGTATTGCCCTTGTCATCCAGAATATCGGTTTTGGCGCCTTTGCTGAGCAAGTATTCCATCAGTTCGACATTTCCTTTATATGCCGCCCAGAAAATATAAGTACGCCCATCATGCGTTAGTTTATTGACATCGTTGCCTTTTTGCGTCAGCAAGAATTTTACCGCTTCGTTTGAGGCCTGTTCGTTAATCGCGTAAACTGTTCCATCGAAAGCATTGCTGTTGAGTTCGGCCGGGTTGTTGCCTTTTTTGATTTCCGATTCAATCGTTGCTACGGTCGGATTTGTTTTCCAGAACGAACGCTCTAAAAAGATATTCTTTTGTGCGTGAATCGCAATTGATGCCAACAACATAAAGGCTACGGAAAACTTTTTCATTATTTGATGCATGGTAAATGTTTTATTGATGAATCGCTTCCATCTGTAAATTGGAAGCCGTGCAAATTTAATAAGAATGATTCTAAATAAAAAACAATTCGTTTACAAATACGGTGTTAAATTCCGATACTTCCACTGATTTCGTAAAACAATCCGGTTGGAACAAATGACTTGGCAAAAGTTTAAGAGGCTTCTTTTAATTTATTTCTATTTTTGCATCAACCGACAGCAACATGACCAAAATCCTGCTTTTAGAAGACGATCCGGTATTGTCAAAAGAAATCCGCGAATTCCTGCAAACGCACGACATGCTTTGTGACTGTGTGTTTGACGGCGAAGTTTTTTTCAGACAACTTAACAAAGAACCCTACGAAATTTTTCTGCTCGACATCAACGTTCCAAAGTTAAACGGACTCGATGTTTGCAGTAAGATCCGCGAAAGCGATAAAAACACGCCCATATTAATGCTTACCGCTTACGGCGATTTGTCGGATAAAGTCGATGCTTTCAAGCTTGGCGCCGATGATTATCTGGTCAAGCCGTTTCACCTTGAGGAATTGTACATCCGCATTTTATCGCTGTTGCGCCGGAGTTCGGTTCCGCAAAATACCGATGATGTTCTTACCATAGACGATCTCGAAATCAACACGACTGCAATGGCTGTCAAACGCGGCGAAACGATTATCGAACTTACGCAGAAGGAATACCAGCTCTTGTTGTTGTTGGCCAAAGCCAAAGGCCGAGTGCTTTCCAAACAATTGATTTCTGAACAACTTTGGGATGTTCATTTCGATACGAATCTGAATACGATTGAAGTGTATATTAATTTCCTGCGTAAAAAAATCGACCGGAATTTCGACCGCAAACTCATCCACACCAGGCCAGGATTTGGTTATTATTTAAAATCGGAATGACTTTAAAAAGAAAAATAGCGATCAACATCAGTATAGCTTTTTCCGTTTTGTACGGAATTTCGGCGCTGCTGATCTACATCTCGTTTTCAACTTTCCGCAAAGACGAATTCAGGAACCGCCTGGAAGAAAAGGCTTTGACGACTACAAAATTGTTGTTTGAAGTCAAAGAACTTGACCGCGCGCTGTTAAAACTCATCGACCAAAATACGATCAACAAATTGTACAATGAGAAAACGCTCGTTTTTGATGCCAATTACAAGCTGATTTACAGCAGTATCGATGATGCTTCAATCAAATGGAATTACAATGACCTCAAGAAACTAAAAACCGAAAAAACCATTTTTAAAACTGAAAATGAAAAAGATGTTTTCGGAATTTTCTATGATTTTGAAGGTACCGCCGACTATTATGTTCTCATTGCAGCGGAAGACAAATACGGAAACATTCAGTTGCATTACCTACTTGAAATCCTGATCATCAGTTTTTTTCTGGGCACGGCGATCGTTTGGTTTTCAACCTACTTTTTCATTAAAAAACAATTGCGCCCACTTGATAATTTTGAAGAACTGATTACCAATATTTCAGCGAACCAACTCAACACCCAATTGAAAGTCACCAGCGAAAACGACGAAATCAACCTGCTGACAAAGGCGTTCAACCAAATGCTGGCCCGTATTGAAGAATCGTTTAACGCACAAAAAGAGTTTACGTCGAATGCCTCGCACGAACTGCGTACGCCTATTAGCCGCCTGACTTTACAGCTCGACAATCTGCAGCAGCAGGAAAACCATCCGCCACAAACGGTGAGTTATCTCAAAAGTATGGAAAACGACCTGAACCAACTCACAGATTTGATCAATTCGTTGTTGTTGCTGGCCAAGGTCAATCCCGATTCGGGCAATAAATTCCGCAAAGTGCGCATTGACGACATTATTTTTGAAGCCTATGACAAGGTCAGAAAAAGTTTTCCTGATTTTCAGATCAATTTTGAAATCACCGGAAACCAGGATTCTGATCTTGAAGTAAATGGATCAAAGTCGTTGCTTGAGATTGTGTTTGCCAACTTGTTCCGCAATGCTTATTTGTATTCCGATGATCAAAAAGCGAACGTTTCCATTGCAGAGGAAAATGGTTTCATGACAATCAAAATAGCGAACAACGGCGTCGAAATTTCGAAGGAAGACCAGTATAAACTCTTTCTTCCGTTCGTCCGCGGAACCAATTCGGCGCAAATCCAGGGTTCCGGACTCGGACTTGGTATTGCCAAGAGAATCCTTGATTACCATCAGGCTTCGGTAGTTTATTCGTTTGAAAACGCCGCGCATCATTTCGAAATCACCTTTCCCGTTTAACGAATTAAGTTTTTTTTAAGGTCGGCTTAAAGGTTAATTTAAGTTGGCCGACGGAATCTTTGTACACTAAAAAGTCCAAAGATGAAATTCAAATGCCTTATCGCCGCGCTGTTTTTTTCCGGAATCGGACTCGCGCAGCAACACCTCACACTCAAGGATTGCGACGACGCGCTGCAGCAAAACAACCTGCAACTGCTCGCCCAACAATTCAATATTTCAGCAGTAAAAGCCGGAATTATCCAGGCCAGGATCTGGGAACAACCGGTTGTCACAGCAGATGTAAACGCTTACAATCCCGAAGCGAAACGATATTTTGATGTGGGCACACATGGACAAAAATTCTTCTCCATCGAGCAACTGATTTATTTGGGCGGGAAAAAACGCAACGAAATCAATTTTGCCAAAACCAATGCTGAAATTGCCGGTTTGCAGTTTGAAGAATTGCTTTTTAACCTGAAAGACCAATTGCACCGCAGTTTTTATACGGTCTACTTTGACAATAAAAAGATCGCCGCGATTGAACTGCAGATCAGCCAGATTGAATCGCTTTTACGATCGTATGAACTTCAATCCGAAAAAGGGAATATCCCGTTGCGCGATGTCGTACGCTTGCAATCGCTGATGCTGAATCTTAAAAACGACCGCATTGAAATTTTAAGAAACAACACGTCAGAACGCCAAAATCTGAACCTGTTAACCGGAATCGACGGCAACATTACGCCATCAGTCAACGAAAAAGAAACAATCGGTTTATTTAAAACCGAAAAGTTTAAGAAAGACGAATTGTTGGCTTTGGCCAAAGAAAAAAATCCCGAATTCCTGATTGCGCAAAAAAACATTGAAGCACAGCAAATCGCTGTGAAATACCAGAAATCGTTGTCCGTTCCCGATTTTACTGCCGGACTCGCATACGATCAGTTTAGTGGCGCATTCCGCGATCAGGTTAACGTAACGCTTGCGGTTCCGTTGCCGTTGTGGAATAAAAACAAAGGAAATATTAAGATTGCCCAGGCGCAATTGGGCGAAACCAAAGCCAATGCCGAATACCAATCAAACGCACTCAAAAGCGACATCGAGGCCGCATACAGCATTTGGAAAACCCAGCAAACCGACGTGGAAAACCTTAAGGAATCGGTTGCAATAAATCTCGAATTGGTTTACAAAGGCGTATTGAACAATTTCCAGAGCCGCAACATTTCTTTATTCGAATTCACCGATTTTATGGAAAGTTACAACCAAAGCAATTTGCAGATCAACGAACTCCACAAACAATTGATCCTTTCCGGGGAAACTTTAAACCACATCACCAATACAATCCTTTTTTAAAATGAAATATCCAATTTTGACATTCGCTTTTTCTGCGCTACTTTTCTCGTGCAAGCCCGAAACCAAACCTGAAATCAAGGAAACTTTTGTCCTCAGCGACAAAATGCTAGAAACCACAAAGACCGAAATAGCAACCTTGCAGCCACTTAAAACCGAGGACAGTTTTTATGGAAAAATAACCGCCGACAACAACAAAACCATAGAAGTATATCCTGTAGTTGGCGGAAATGTATCCAAGGTTTTTGTCGAACTCGGTGACTATGTCAAAAAAGGCCAATTGCTCGCGACGATCAGAAGTACCGAGGTAGCCGATTTTGAAAAACAACTCGACGATGCGCAAAATGACGCCATTGTTTCCAAAAATAACCTCAAAGTGGCGCAGGAAATGTTTGAAGGAAAACTGAATTCCGAACGCGATGTACTCGAAGCCCAAAGTCAGTATGACAAAGCCAAATCGCAATTGCAGCGCATTCGGGAAACATATAAAATCTATAACATTAAAGCCGGCGCAATTTACGAAGTCCGCTCGCCGTTAAACGGATTTATCGTGGAGAAAAAGATCAATCAGGACATGCTTTTGCGTGACGACCGCAGCGACAATATTTTCGATATCGCCGAGATCAACGAGGTTTGGGTGATTGCAAATGTGAATGAAAGTGACATCAATCGCGTCAAAAAAGGCGAAACCGCATCGGTAACGACATTGAGTTATCCCGACAAGGTTTTTAACGGCAAGGTTGATAAAATCTTCAACATCATTGATCCCGAAACCAAAGCGATGAAGGTATTGATCAAACTCGACAATCCCGGATTTATACTCAAACCCGAAATGCGCGCCAACATCAAATTATCGTATACCGAAAACGACCGGAAGATGCTTGCCATTCCCGCCTCTGCCATCATTTTCGACAAATCGAAAAACTTTGTAATGATATTTAAAGACCGGAATAATATAGAAACCCGACAGGTGGAAGTGTTCCGTCAGGTTGGAAATACCGCCTATATTGCTTCCGGTCTTACCGAAAATGAAAAAGTAATGACACAAAACCAACTCTTGGTTTATGATGCGCTAAACGACTAAATTATGAATAAGTTTATCAGAAATATCATTTCTTTTTCATTAAAGAATAAAGCCTTTACGTTTTTTTGGGTGTTTGTCATCGCGGTTTGCGGATTCATTTCGTTCAAAAATATGCCCATCGAAGCATTCCCTGATGTGACCAATACGCAAATCGTCATCGTTACCCAATGGAACGGCCGCAGCGCCGAAGAAATCGAACGTTTTGTAACCACGCCAATCGAAGTGGCCATGAATTCGGTGCAAAAGAAAACCAGCGTGCGCAGTGTGACCATGTTTGGATTGTCTGTCATCAAGATCATTTTCGACGACGATGTGGACGATTTTTTTGCACGCCAGCAAGTCAACAACCAATTGCAAACTGTCTCGCTTCCCGATGATGTTGATCCGGAAGTACAACCGCCTTATGGCCCGACAGGCGAAATTTTCCGTTACACGCTGCAAAGCAAAGACCGTGATACCAAAGACTTATTGACCCTGCAAAATTGGGTGATCGACAGGCAATTGCGTGCAGTTCCGGGCGTGGCCGACATTGCCGCGTTTGGCGGACAGGAAAAAACATACGAAATCAGCGTTGATCCAAACCGGCTGTCCAAATACGACATTACGCCGCTCGAGGTTTTTGACGCGGTCAACAAAAGCAACCTGAATGTTGGCGGCGATGTGATCGAAAAAAACGGCCAGGCTTATGTGGTTCGCGGTGTCGGATTGCTGGGCTCGCGTGAAGACATTGAGAATATTATCGTAAAAGACGCCGGCGGAAATCCGGTATTGGTCAGGAATCTTGCCGATGTTTCGGAAAGTGCTTATCCACGCGTTGGGCAAACCGGACTCAACGATCAGGACGATGTGGTGGAAGGAATCGTGATCATGCGAAAAGGCGAAAACCCGCAGGAAGTATTGGTAAAGGTTAAAGAAAAAATCAACGAACTCAATACAACTGTTTTGCCTTCAGATGTCAAAATGGTGACTTTTTACGACCGTGACAACCTGATGAATTTTACTACTGAAACCGTCATGCACAATTTACTTGAAGGAATTATCCTGGTCACGGTCATCGTGTTTTTATTTATGGCCGATTGGCGTACGACCTTAACCGTCGCGGTCATCATTCCGCTATCGTTGCTGTTCGCTTTTTTCTGCTTGAAGATGAAAGGCATGACTGCCAATTTATTATCGCTCGGAGCAGTCGATTTCGGGATCATCATTGATGGTGCAGTGGTCATGGTGGAAGGTATTTTTGTCACTTTAGACCATTTGGCCAAGAAAAAAGGCATGGAAGCTTACAACAAACTCGCGATCGGAAGCGTCATCAAAAAAACCGGTGCTGAAATGGGAAAAGCCATATTTTTCTCCAAATTAATCATCATCACCGCCTTGCTCCCGATTTTTGCATTCCAGAAAGTCGAAGGAAAAATGTTCTCGCCTCTCGCCTACACGCTTGGTTTTGCTTTGCTTGGCGCGCTGATTTTTACACTGACACTGGTTCCCGTCATGGCACATTTGTTACTGAATAAGAATGTCCGCGAAAAACACAACCCATTCGTTAATTTCTGGGACCGGATTGTTGAAAAAGGATTTGCGTTCACCTTCCGCAACAAAAGAAAAACGATGGTGATTTCGATGGCATTCGTTGCCATTACATTTGCATCTGGCAAATTCCTGGGAACTGAATTCCTGCCGCAGCTCAATGAAGGCGCGCTTTGGATCACAGCCGAATTGCCGATGAGTTATTCACAACCCGAAAGTGTGGCCGTTGCCAACAAATTACGCAAAGACTTGATGTCATTTCCCGAAGTGGTCAAAGTGTTGTCGCAGGAAGGAAGATCCAATGACGGAACCGATCCAAACGGATTCAACTTCGTGCAATTTCAGGTGGATTTGAAACCGCAAAGCGAATTACACGGAAAAACCGTCGACGAAATTATCGCTGAAATGGATGCCAAACTCAAAAATTATCAGGGAATTACCTACAACTATTCGCAACCGATTATTGATAATGTCGCCGAAGCAGCTGCCGGAATCAAAGCTGCAAACGCGGTTAAAATTTACGGCGATGATTTGGGCAAACTCGACGAACTCGCCACCAAAATGATTGCGCAGATCAAAAACATTGAAGGCATGGAAGATGTCGGAATCATCCGGAACATCGGTCAGCCCGAAGTCAGCGTCATCCTCGACAGGGAAAAAATGGCCGCGTATGGCGTGACTTTAGCCGATGCGCAGGCGGTTCTCGAAATGGCTTTTGGCGGAAAAACAGCTACGCAAAAATACGAAGGCGAGAAAAAATTTGATGTCCGTGTGCGCTATGCCCAGGATTATCGGAAAGATGAAAACGATATGGCGAACCTCAAAGTTCCTACTCTTTCCGGAACCAAAATCCCTTTAAAAGAAATTTCGGTGATCAAAAAAATTACCGGTCCTGCGTTCATTTACCGGGATGACACCAAACGTTTTATTGGTGTGAAATTCTCGGTTCGTGGCCGCGATTTGGGAAGCACGATTGCCGAAGCACAGCAAAAAGTTACCAAAAACATGAAATTGCCAAACGGTTATAAAATTGGCTGGACAGGCGAGTTTGAAAATCAGGTGCGCGCAACAGGAAGGCTTGGACAGGTCGTTCCCATTAGCTTAGTTGGCATTTTTGTTTTGCTTTTCGTACTTTTTGGAAACATCAAAGATTCGCTGCTCGTCCTTGCAAATGTGCCGTTTGCCATCATCGGCGGAATCATCGCGCTGCATATTACAGGAATGAATTTTGGAATTTCAGCAGGTGTCGGGTTTATTGCCCTGCTCGGCATCTGCATCCAAAATGGCGTGATCCTGATCACCGAATTCCATAAAAATTTGAAAGCAAAAATGGCGCTTGCCGAAGCGATCATGGAAGCGGTAAAACTGCGGACACGCCCGGTAGTAATGACTGCACTGATGGCTTCGATCGGATTGTTGCCTGCCGCCTTGTCGAACGGAATCGGGTCTGAATCCCAAAAACCGCTGGCGATTGTGATTATCGGCGGACTGATGACAGCGACCGTTTTAACCCTGTTGGTTTTCCCGATTATCTTCTGGATTTTCAACAGGCGAAAGCACGAAACCATTAATTAATTTAGGATTTCATTAGTTGTGTTGAACGAAAGGCCTCATGCGAAAGCGTGGGGTTTTTTACATACTTTTGCAGTGAAAAACACATAAAAATGGCACGCCACAAACCCGAAAACGACTTACCCAAAGCAAAAATAAATGCCTATTCGATCAAAAAAGCATTGCAGCTTTTCAACTATGGAGGCACGCACCGATGGAAGTTTTACCTCGGCTTGTTGTTCCTGCTGCTCACCGGCGGTACGGCATTGGCTTTCCCAAAACTGATCGGTTTGCTTGTCGATTGCGCGAAGAATAAAGATTTGGCCCAAGCCAATCAGATCGCGTTGTTGCTTGTTGTAATTCTATTTTTACAGTCGATCTTTTCATTTTTCAGGTTGTCGTTGTTTATCAATTTCACAGAAAATACCCTGGCCAACATTCGCTTGTCATTGTACAGCAACCTGATCAAATTGCCGATGACGTTTTTTTCGCAAAAGCGCGTGGGCGAACTCAACAGCCGGTTAAGCTCCGATATTACGCAAATCCAGGATACTTTGACAACTACGATAGCCGAATTTTTAAGGCAATTTATCCTGATCGTTGGCGGAATCATTTTCCTGGCAGTAATCAGTATTAAACTGACGCTGATGATGCTTTCAATTGTTCCGTTGGTTGCGGTTGCTGCAGTTATTTTTGGCCGGTTCATCCGTAAATATTCCAAAAAAACGCAGGACAGCATTGCCGAGAGCCAAGTCATTGTCGAGGAAACGTTGCAGGGAATCAGCAATGTTAAAGCGTTTGCCAACGAATGGTACGAAATTGCGCGTTACAGAAATAAAATCCAGGAAATCGTAAAAATCGCGATCAAAGGCGGATTGTACCGCGGGTATTTTGCTTCATTCATCATCATGTGTTTGTTCGGATCGATCGTAGCCGTGGTTTGGTTTGGCGTGACTTTGATCATCAGCGGTGAAATGAAAGATGTGGGCCAACTGATCTCATTTGTATTGTACTCCATTTTCGTCGGCGCTTCCTTTGGCGGAATAGCCGAATTGTATGCGCAGATCCAGAAAGCCATTGGCGCGACCGAAAGGGTTTTTGAACTATTAGAAGAAAAGCCAGAACAGATCAACAATACGCAAAGCCAAACCACCGAAAAAATAAAGGGAGATGTCGTTTTTAAAAATGTCGCTTTCAGTTATCCGTCGCGAAAAGAAATCCAGGTACTGAAAGACGTGAGTTTTACTGCAGGATTCGGACAAAAAGTTGCGCTTGTCGGACCGAGTGGCGCAGGAAAATCGACCATTTCATCGTTATTGCTTCGTTTTTATGATATTGACGGTGGCGAAATATTGATTGACGGAAAAAACATTTTCGATTATGACCTTGAAAACCTGCGTGGAAACATGAGTATCGTTCCACAGGACGTGATTTTGTTTGGTGGCAGCATTCGTGAAAACATCGCCTATGGCAAACCAGATGCGACCGAAGAAGAAATTTTTAAAGCTGCAAAACAGGCAAATGCGCTGAATTTCATCAACGGTTTCCCTGAAAAATTTGAGACACTTGTTGGCGAACGCGGCATCAAACTTTCGGGCGGACAAAGGCAACGAATCGCGATCGCACGTGCGCTGCTGAAAAACCCGGCGATCCTGATCTTGGATGAAGCCACTTCTTCATTGGATAGCGAAAGCGAAAAATTGGTACAGGAAGCGCTCGAAATTCTGATGGAAGGCAGAACCAGTATCATCATCGCCCACCGTTTGTCCACGATCCGAAAAGCCGATAAAATCCTGGTTTTAGACCAAGGCCAAATTGCCGAACAAGGTACGCACCAGCAATTGCTTGAAATTGAAAACGGAATTTATAAAAACCTTAGCAACCTGCAATTCTCGAATTATTAAGATTTGCAAACCAATAAAAAAGCCACTTTGACCAGTGGCTTTTTTTTATCGTTTTAAGGAGAAATGCGATTTGAAACTTTTTGGAACATTGTTTTCGACATATTGCACTTCAAACCAATATTCGGTTGCCGGAAGTAAATTTCCTTCCAATTTTCCGTCCCATGTGGGCTGATCCGAATTGATCACGCTCACGAGTTCGCCGTATCGGTTGAAAATATACACTTTGGCGTTCCGGCCCGGAAGTCCTTGCAAACTCCACGTATCGTTGTAACCATCGCCATTTGGCGTAAAGAATTTCGGAAAGTCAACCACATCGAACTGTTTGCTAAGATGCGTACAATCATTCGCGTCCCTGACGTTAATCATATGAACGCCGGCGGGAACATTCGTAAAAACATTCGACTGTTGGAATCCACCATGATCGAGCTGGTACTCATAAACGCCGTTTCCGGTTACTGTTGCTACGATCGTCGGATTGTTGACAAATGCTTCTTCGTTTCCGTTTATTGCTATCGATTCTCCAACAAAGGAATTCGTCACCGTTGCGCTGACCGGCAAAGATTCGCAGCCCGTGGCCGTATTTATTGCTATTACCGTATACAATCCAGATCTTTCTGCGGTGTATCTTGTATCGTTTGCATTCGGAATCGGCTCTGAATTGAAATACCATCTGAAATCGTAGGCATTGTTATTTAACCCCGTATAAAATTCGTGCGATCTTTCCACTTCACCTGTGGATTGTTTGATACAAATGATCCCACCGCTGATGTGCGGTTCAGGCAATACTTTGGTGTGGACCGTAATCACCGACCTTAAGCCTTCACAACCGTTAACCGTTTGCGACACATAAAAAAGCTGTGATCCCGGCGTAACTGTTGAAACTGTTGGCGGCGTATTTGAAGAAGAACCTCCTGTCGCCGATGCGTACCAGTTTAAAGTTCCGCCTGTGGAAGCTGTGGCAGACAAAACTGCGGCAGGTTCGTCCTGGCAATAATTCACTGTAGAAATTACGATCGGGCTTGTTGGTTTTGCCATAACGATTACAGTGATTTCTGATCTGTCGCTCTCGCAGCCGTTTACGGTTTGAGAAACATAATATTTTTTAGTTCCCGGAACTGTCGCAATTGGCGTTGGCGCAATCAGGTCGGCAGTCGGATCTGTAAGGCTGTCATACCATTTCAATGTTCCTGAAACTGCAGGACTTTGAAGTTGGACAGCCGTTTCTCCTTCACAGTAGGTAATTTGCGGAGATGCAATTGCCGGCGCAGATGGTTTAGGATTCACAATCACCCTGATGAGTGATTTGGCACTTTCGCAGCCATTCAGCGTTTGCGACACATAAAATGGCCAGATTCCCGGAATCGTTGTTGGTGTTGGCGCGTTAATTTCCGGAGTATTGTCGGTTTCACTGTCATACCATTTTAAAGTTCCTGAAGCCAACGCAGACAATGGCGAAGCGACTGATCCTTCACAATAGATTAGGTCGGAAACTTGTGGTGCTGCAGGCAATGGTTTTATCTGAACCCTGATTTCTGCCTTATCACTTTCGCATCCATTTACCGTTTGGGAAACGTAAAAATATTGCATCCCGGCATTTAACGTTGAAATTGATGGCGCTGTAGCCAATGGCAAAGCTGTGGATGTATTGTTTAAATACCATTTTAACGAAGATCCTGAAAGCACGGCCGATGATAAAACTGATGGAATTTCGTTCAGGCAAAATGAAATCTGTGGTGCAACTGAAGGTGCTGAAGGTTTTTGCAGGACCGAGACGGCAATTGCCGATCTGTCGCTCTCACAACCGTTTACAGTCTGCGATACGTAAAAAGTCTGATTTCCGGGATTCGTAGTCAAAGGTGTTGGCGGAGTCAAGTCTGAACTCGAATCGGTAAGGCTGTCGTACCATTTTATTGTTCCTGCTGAAACCGGAGCCAGCAATGGTAAAGCGATTTCATTTTGACAATAGGAAATTACCGCCGAAGAAACCGTTGGCGCTGCAGGTTTCACGGTTACACTTACAGTGATCGCAGCACGGGCACTTTCGCAACCATTTACCGTTTGCGACACATAAAAAAATTGGTTTCCAATGATTGATGACACTGGCGTTGGTGCTACCAAACTGGCCACACCACCCGTGAAAGTCGCATACCATTTCAGTGTTACTCCCGGATCTGCAGTCAGCGACAATTGTGGGATTGTAGCATTTTGGCAATACGTCAGCGGTGTCAAAACCTGCGGAGCGAGCGGCCGTTCCCTTACTGTTATCGGAATTGATGCCCTTTCACTTTCGCAACCGTTGATAATTTGCGACACATAAAATGTTTGTGTTCCAGCCAATGCCGTTGAGTACACCGGTGGCAATGCAGTCGCAGTTCCTAAGGTTTGATTGGTTCCATACCATCTCAAAACCGCTCCTGTCAGTGTCCACGCGGTTAAGGCGCTGTGGGTTTCATTTAAACAAAACGGTGCTGGAATTTGCACAGATGGCATTGGTGGCTTTACTTTTACAATAATGGTCACTGGCGTTCTTGCACTTTCACAGGCGTTTAACGTTTGCGAAACATGGTAAGTTGTATTTCCGGGATTTGTTGTTGTAATTACTGGCGTTACAGTTGTGGCAGTTCCTCCAACAGGAACAGTATACCAATTCAAAGTTGCGTCGGGCAAAGCCGAAATGATAAATGCAGCAGGCGTATCTCCCGTGCAATATTCTGCTGGCTGCGTGATTGCCGGGCCATTTGGCAAGGCGCCAATGGTGACCGTTTTGGATAACGCAACATTTCTTGTACAGGATGAAGGTGTGTAAGAATACCGCAAACCATCAATCCATACAGAACCGGTAATTCTTTCAATCGTTAACATATTTGTTGCAACAGCCGTCGTGAAAGTAATTCGCTGAAGCACATCAACTGTTCCCGAGTTGTAGGTCATGTTGTTGACGCCATCTGTGATGTTCACCGCACCGTAACTGATGTTTCTTGCTAAACTGATCGTTATTGCCGTTCCGGCTGGAACAGTATGCGTGAGCGAAAGGATCATTTTTTGGTTCGTACCGTTGATGGATGCCGAATTCAGTGCTGTTGGAATGGCGCCTGATGCGGCAATATTCCCGACGGCTGCGTTCGCGTTTTCGCCACCGGAAACACTTAATGCATAAGCAGTAACTGGCGTGGGTGGACTCATTACAGAAACGGTATTTAAAGTGGTGCCGGCAGTGATATTATTTATGGTTACGGTCTGGCTTCCTGCATTATCAAGTGTCGCAGTTTGAACAGGCAGCCCATTGACGTTGAAAGTAACTACAGCATTTGGCGTTCCGGTTAGGGTAAAAACTGCGTTTCCGCCACTGCAAACCGAATTGTTGCTTTGGAGATCCGTAATGTTTGGTTGGGTTTCGGTAACAACCAATGGGCCAATCGGCGCCGTACAATCATCATAATTCGTCATGATATTGGAATACGTTCCTGCCTGCAATCCGGAAAGTATGATTTTCCCCAAGGTGTTGCTTCGTAATGCAATTGCTACAGGATTGCTTTGATACAAATACGTAATGTTGTAAAAAGTATTGCGTTTGAATCCTGAAATAGTGATCGATCCATCGGCAACGCCACATTTGGTCGGATTTGTTTTTACAGCCTGCGGACAAACAACAGAACAATCAGTAGTTCCTGCTCCTGCGCCGGTATTGAGTTGTTGCATCGAAATGTATCCGGTTGCCCCTTCGTAATTGGTGACCAACAACAAATAAAATTCTCCCGCATGTGCATTCGGAATGGTTGCGGTTTCCTGTCCGGAAATGCTGAAACTACAATCGACCACGTTTCCGGTACAGTTGTGGTCATCCGTGCAATTTCCCGGAGTCAGATTTCCACAAGCCGCATTCTCATCAGTGTACGGACCCCAAAGTGCAAAATCGACATCGATCTGGCTTCCGGTTCCATTTGGCCCACTGGTTTGTCTGATTCGAAGCTGCAAATTTCCGTCCTGTTCAATTTTTATCGTATGCCAAACCGGATTCGGCGCTTCCAGCAAACAGGTATTTTCGGTCACAACACCAGCTGAAGTGGGCACACAATCGTTGGACGTAACATTCGGAAACGGAACAGAAGTATCCGCACAGAATTTGGTTCCGCTGGCGCAAAAAGAATTCAGCGGCAAATCTTCGTTGATTCCGGGTACATTTGACAAAGCAATCGATGCCGCCCAACCCAGGTATTGTCCGCCGTTGTCGCTTGTAAAAGTAATGGTCAGACAGCCGTTTGGATCGCTCGATGTGATCAATCCGCCAAGGCAGGACAACGGAGAAACCGCGCCATAAACGCCAATGATCTCGCCGTCAATATCTGATCCCTCATAAATTGTAAATATATCCCTTGGAGCCGCTTCAGTATTGTAAGCGCTGAAATCCAGCTGCACAAAAGTTCCGGGAACAGCCGGGCAAAAGGTAATCGTATAGTCTTCATTCGCCATATAATTGGCCGTCGGGCCGCCGGAATCATAGAAAAATCCGTTCGTTACCGTGAAAGAGCCGTTTTGCATGTTGTAGACCTGCGCCTGACATGCGGCTGAAACCAATAAAAATAAGAGTAAAATTTTCTTCATCATCGTTATTTTAAAGGTGAAATAATGATGATGTAATCGGTGCGGTCAATGCGAAATATCTGTTTGTCTTTCGAAGCGATATTAAATTCGTATTTCAGCGCATTGAAAGTTTCCGGATTGAAAACGGCATCCCGCTTTAGTTTGCGGTTGTACTTGTCAATTAAAGGAAGTGATGACAACAATTTGAATTTTTTGCCACGGTATTCGGGCACGCTTTTTATTGAAATCCGGTTGAAGAAACTAGTGATGAGTTTGAGCCTTTGTACAGATTTTCCAAAGACAAGTGAATCAGCCTGATCGGCAAAAACTTCGCGAATGTGGTTTTCAATTTGCTGTTGGGAATACAAAGATTTGTCCTGCGCTTTCGACGCGTTTAATCCAAGGACAAAAAACAAAGCAACACACAATAGGTTTTTATTAAGAAAGGGGCTTTTCATAATAATGGTTTTATTCGGAAACTGGAAACAAACGGACGGCGACGATGGATAATTTTACGAACAAAATAAGGTGCTGTTTGGGTAAATTTGTTTCATATTTCTGGTTAAATGTGACGCAATATAAAAACTTTTGCAACACAACTCAAGATTAAGGTTAAGTTTCTGCTACCAAATCGTTGTAAAACTGATATATAGCATAAAAAATCCGATGAACCGCATAAAAAAACCCGTCACTTTTACGGACAGGTTTTCTGTTTTCAGTGCGTTTTTTATTTCTTTCCTTTTCTACGGTCTCTTTCGGTTTTTATTAATGTGAGTTCCCGGCTGGTTTGCCCGGCAACAGATGTATTTTCTTCTGCACGTCTAATTAAATATGGCATCACGTCACGAACCGGACCAAACGGCAAATATTTCGCCACATTATAACCACTTGCCGCAAGATTGTAACTGATGTTGTCACTCATGCCGTACAATTGGCCAAACCAAATGCGGTTATCATTTTTAGAGATGCCGCGTTCGTTCATAAATTCCATTAATTTGTATGAACTGAGCTCGTTGTGCGTTCCCGCAAAAATCGCCATTTTGTCGAGGTGTTCAATCATATAGTGAACCGCTGCGTCATAGTTTTCGTCTGTCGCTTCTTTAGAGGAACAAATGGGCGACGGATAGCCTTTTTCCTCAGCGCGTTTGATTTCTTTTTCCATATAAGCGCCGCGAACGAGTTTCATTCCGATGTAAAATCCATCCTGTTTCGCTTGTTCATGCAACTTTTTTAAATAATCCAAACGGTCGTGCCGGTACATTTGCAGTGTGTTGAACACAATCGCTTTTTCTTTGTTATACTTGCGCATCATTTCGGCAACCAATTCGTCGGCGGCATCCTGCATCCAGCTTTCCTCGCCATCAATTAAAAGTGCTACATCATATTCATGCGCGGTCTTGCATACGAGATCGAAACGTTCCACTACCCGATTCCACTCCGTTTGTTCTTCAGCAGTCAGTTTTTGGCCTTCGCCCAATTTTTCGTACAAATGAAATCTTCCGAAACCTGTCGGTTTAAAAACCGCAAACGGAATTGCTTTTCGCTCTTTGGCAAACTCAATCGTTTTTAAGGTCATTTCCAAAGCGGCATCGAATTGTTCCTCTTCTTCCTTGCCTTCCACCGAATAGTCAAGCACCGATGAAACACCTTTGGTAAACATTTTATCAACAACAGTTAAACAGTCATTCTCGTTGACGCCGCCACAAAAGTGGTCGAATACTGTCGCCCTGATCAAACCTTCGACCGGCAAATGCGCTTTGATCGCGAAATTTGTTACAGCAGTTCCGATGCGCACCAACGGCTGGTTGTCGATCAATTTGAACAAAAAATACGCGCGGTCGAGTTCGGTGTCGCTTTTAAGGGCAAACGCGGTTTGGGTGTTGTTGAAAATCTGTTCCATAAGCTTTTTAATAATGACGCAAATATAATCAGACTTCGATTATTATTAATCAAAAAATGCCTTATTTTGCGGCAGAAAATTTCAAATAATACATTAAAATGAGTTTCATTCAGGCAAACGGTTATCCTATATATTGTAACGAATTGGCATACGAAGCATTAAACGAATATTTATCCGAAAACAGGTATTCTTCAATATTTGTAATTGTTGATACGCATTCAAATGAATTTTGCCTGCCGAATTTTCTTGCAAATGTGGTAACTGAAACCGTTATTGAAATCATCGAATTTGAATCGGGTGAAAGTTCGAAAAACATCGAAACCTGCGTTCAGATCTGGAATGTACTCACTGAACTTGGCGCCGACAGAAAAAGTTTAGTCATTAATGTTGGCGGCGGCGTTGTCACCGATCTTGGCGGATTTGTCGCATCAACGTTCAAACGCGGCATCGATTTTATCAATGTTCCAACGACTTTGCTCGCGATGGTTGACGCTTCCGTTGGCGGAAAAAACGGTGTCGACCTCGGCAATCTAAAAAACCAGATTGGCGTGATCAATGTGCCGAAAATGGTGCTGATCGATACGTCATATCTGGAAACGCTTCCGCAAAATGAAATGCGTTCGGGATTGGCAGAAATGTTAAAACACGGACTCATTTACGATAAAATTTACTGGGAAAAATTCCTGAACCTGAGTGAGATCGACTTTGCCGATTTTGATGATCTGATCCTGAAATCGATCGAAATCAAAAACGAGATCGTTATGAAAGATCCGACGGAAAACGGCATCCGCAAAGCGCTGAATTTCGGACACACTTTAGGACATGCGATTGAAAGCTATTTTTTGGAAAGTGAAGACAAAAAAACGCTGTTACACGGTGAAGCCATTGCTGCAGGCATGATATTGGAAAGTTTCATTTCGATGGAAAAAAACCTGATATCGGCTGCTGAGTATTCAGAAATTAAAACCGGAATTCAAAATATTTTCGACAACATTGTTTTTGAAAAAAATGACCTTGAACCGATACTCGAACTGCTGATTCACGACAAGAAAAACGAGTACGGAAATATCCAATTTGCGCTGCTTGACGGAATCGGACAAAGTAAAATCAACCAAGCCGTTGACAATGAAACCATTGATTATGCGTTTAAAGATTACAAATCTTAATATTTTTTTAATAAAAATGGTTGCAATTCGCCTATAAAATTTTTTACATTTGCCTCAATGAGAAAAAATCAAAATACGAATACATATTCATTCCATGCGAACGAAAACAACAAGTCATTCCTGCGATTGTTGAAGAGTATTTTTGCGATAAAAGGAATTTTGAATTTTGATATTTTCAGCCATTCAAGCAACTTCCACGAAAAGCTCCCGATCATTTATGCGAACATCCGGGTTTGAATTTAGAAGAATTTCATTCAAATTTTTCTAATCTCAAACAATTACATAGATGAACACAAAATATTTCGACCTGATCAACCAGACTTTTTATTTCCCACAGGAAGAATTTACGCTTAACAAAGACAATTTACAATTTCACAACATCGATTTGATGAAAATCGTTGAAGAATACGGAACGCCGTTAAAATTTACGTATTTGCCAGCCATCACAAACAACATCAACAGGGCCAAAAACTGGTTCCGTAAAGCGATGGAGAAAAACAAATACGAAGGAAAATATTACTATTGTTATTGCACGAAAAGCTCTCATTTTGAATACATTATGAATGAGGCTTTCAAAAACAACATCCATATTGAAACGTCTTCGGCATTTGACATTAATATCGTCGAAAATTTGTTGGCCAACGGCAAAATCAACAAAAGTACGTATGTGATTTGCAACGGTTTTAAACGCGACCAGTACATTACGAACATTGCGCGTTTGATCAACAACGGACACAAAAACGCCATTCCGATCATTGACAATTTTGAAGAACTCGATTTGCTTCAGGCAGAAATCAAAGGAAAATTCAAAATCGGAATCCGAATCGCTGCGGAAGAAGAACCTAAGTTTGAGTTTTATACTTCCCGACTCGGAATTGGGTACAAAAATATCGTTAGCTTTTACAAAAAACAGATTCAGGAAAACCCGAATCTGGAACTGAAGATGCTGCACTTTTTTATCAATACCGGAATCAACGATACGTCGTATTATTGGAACGAATTGGTCAAATGTATTAAGGTGTACATCGCTTTGAAAAAAGAATGCCCAACGCTTGACGGACTCAATATTGGCGGCGGTTTCCCGATTAAAAACTCTCTGGCTTTCGAATACGACTACCAATACATGATCGACGAAATCCTGAACCAGATCAAGATTGCGTGCGAAGAAGCGGAAGTTGATACACCAAATATCTTTACAGAATTTGGATCGTTCACTGTTGGCGAAAGCGGCGGGGCTATCTACCAGGTTTTGTATCAGAAACAACAAAACGACAGGGAAAAATGGAATATGATCGATTCATCTTTCATCACGACTTTGCCTGACACCTGGGCGATCAACAAACGTTTTATCATGTTGGCGATCAACCGTTGGAACGACCAGTACGAACGCGTATTATTAGGCGGAATGACCTGCGACAGCGATGATTATTACAACTCTGAGCAGAATATGAACGCGATTTATCTGCCAAAATACAATAAGGAAAAACCGTTGTATATCGGATTTTTTAACACTGGCGCTTATCAGGAAACCATCGGCGGTTATGGCGGATTGCACCACTGTTTGATCCCGCAACCGAAACACATTTTGATCGACCGCGATGAAAATGGGATTTTGGCTACAGAAGTCTTTTCTGAGCAACAAACTTCAGAAGATGTGCTGAAAATATTAGGTTACAACAAAAAATAAATTATTTTTGAATATTAATACACCCGAGGCGCAGCCGTCCCGAATCGTCGGGAGTATGGAGCGTAGCGGAATAAAACAAGACAACTAAAAATGAGTAAAGGACCAATTAGCCAGTTTATTGAAAAGTATTATTTACATTTCAATTCTGCGACTGTTGTAGATGCGGCCAAAGCCTACGAACAACAGCTACAAAACGGTGCCAAAATGATGGTGACTTTAGCTGGTGCGATGAGTACTGCTGAGATTGGAAAAATTTTCGCCGAAATGATCCGCCAGGACAAAGTGCAGATTATTTCGTGTACAGGTGCAAACCTTGAGGAAGACATTATGAACCTTGTGGCGCATTCACATTATGAGCGCGTACCGAATTACCGCGATTTAACGCCGCAGCAGGAATGGGATTTATTGGAGCGCGGATTGAACCGTGTCACCGATACCTGCATTCCGGAGCACGAAGCTTTCCGTCGTTTGCAGAAGCATATTTACAAGATCTGGAAAGATGCCGATGACAATGGCGAACGATTTTTACCACATGAATTTATGTACAAAATGCTGCTTTCGGGCGTTTTGGAAGAATATTACGAAATTGACCTAAAAGATAGCTGGATGTATGCTGCAGCAGAAAAAAACCTGCCGATCATCGTTCCAGGCTGGGAAGACAGTACCATGGGGAACATTTTCGCATCATACGTCATCAAAGGCGAATTGAAAGCGTCTACTATGAAATCGGGAATTGAATACATGACTTTCTTAGCGGATTGGTATTCGAAAAACAGCAGCAACGGTGTTGGTTTCTTCCAGATTGGCGGTGGAATTGCCGGAGATTTCCCAATTTGCGTAGTGCCAATGTTGTACCAGGATATGGAAATGCACGATGTGCCGTTCTGGAGTTATTTCTGCCAGATTTCTGATTCGACAACCAGTTACGGTTCTTATTCGGGCGCTGTTCCGAACGAGAAAATTACCTGGGGAAAACTCGACATCAATACCCCAAAATTTGTGATCGAATCGGACGCGACCATCGTTGCTCCTTTAATTTTTGCTTACCTACTAGATTTATAATAAATTATGAAAAGAATTATTGTTGATTATTCAAAACTGACCAATGAAATCCTGAACCTTTTGGTCGAAAGATTTCCTGACGGATATGATGATTCCAATATTATCCGTTTCAGAAACGCGCAAAACGAATTGATCGAAGCCGTTGAAGTACGTACGGAAGATACGATTTACCTGGTGAAAGTCAGCACCAAACTTGCCAGCAGATTAGAAAACTTCGACGACGATGAAGATCTTGACGACGTGGTTGAACCAATCGACGCGATCAAAGGAATCGATCTCGACGATGAAGATGCAGTTGATGACGACGAAGATGAAGTCGACGTGACCAAAGATCCGGGTGGATCTGACAGCGACGGAGACGATGACGACGATGATGATGATTTCGATGAACCGTCAGACAACAATGACGATGACGATGATGACGAAGACGACAGATAGAAACGATACAAAAGAAAGGAACTCATAGAACGAGTTCCTTTTTTTATTTATAGTCGTAAATTTAATATCTAAAAATCGTAAATCTCATGATTGCCTCCTTTCCTCCCATCGTAAACGACCAAACCGAAATTCTCATCCTCGGAACCATGCCTGGCGCAATGTCGTTAGAAAAGCAGGAATATTATGCCTATCCGCAGAATCAATTCTGGAAAATCATGTTCACACTATTAGCAGCACTTCCGGTTTCTTCCGATTTTTCAGAAAAAATAGGACTCCTCCAACACAACAACATCGGATTGTGGGATATTTTAGCGAATTGTGAGCGCAAAGGAAGTTTAGACATTCACATCAAAAACCAGACAGAAAACGACATAGAAAATTTACTAAGACAACATCCAAAAATCAAAACAATTTTATTCAACGGAAAAGAAAGTTTGAAGTATTTCGACAGGAAATTCAGGCACATTGAAGGGATTAGGTATCATGTCATGCCGTCAACAAGTCCGGCAAATACCGTTTCATTTGCTAAAAAACTTGAAGCTTGGCGCGAAGTTTTAGACAAATAGCAAAAGCTACAAATACCTTTCTTCAAAAATTCGCTGATGATGATTCTGATGTCCGATAATCACAAAACCAAGTGCGCGAACCGACATTTCATTTTCAGAAGCGGTGCCAATCCTCAGCAATTCTACTTCTGAAAAACTCTTAAACATTAAAATATTCGCATGCCTGATTGCCGAAAATTCGGTCAGCAACGACATGATCGATCGTTCTTCAGCCGGAGCAATTGCCGCATAATCATTTTCTTCAAATCCTGGCAAAGCCGTTTTGTCATTTCGGGCAAAACGCAAAGCGCGATAGGCAAAAATACGTTCGGCATCCATCAAATGCAGAATGATTTGTTTGATTGTCCATTTGCCTTCAGCATAACGGAATTCGTGCTTGTCCATTGGGATTTCCTGGACAAATTTGATGAAACGGTGAATTGAAATTTCCAGTTCTTCAGTTAAATTGTATGCACCGCTGACCTGCGAAATATAATTTGCGTAATGTGGCGCGTATTCGGTATTTGAAACGTCTTTGATTGTCATGGTTTAGGCAGAATTTCTAGCGGCGTTGGTATTTCCAAACAGCGATCTGGTTACAATTTTCTCATAGGTTTTGACCAGATTTTCATCCGGATTTTCGGAAGCGTTCAATTCCTGAATGCGCTGCAGGGCGTATTGCTGGATGGCAAGCAACGGAATAACGATTTTCTCACGTGTTTCAATTGACGCTTTTCCGTCGGGATAATTTTCCATCAGCGTTTCATGACCGGCAATCTTCAATAACATACGTTTGGTTTCAAGAAATTCGTTGTAAATAATCTGCCAGAATGCACCAAATTCTTTATCGTCTTTCATGTAAGAAGTCAGCGGAAAGAAGCATTTCGCCAATGACATCATGCTGTTTTCCAACAAAGTTTTAAAGAAAAGTGACGTATCGTATAAATGCTGAACTTTCTCCCAATTACCGGTTTCTTCAAAATGTTTCAAGGCCGAACCCACGCCAAAAAAACCTGGGACATTTTGCTTGAGCTGGCTCCACGAACCAACAAATGGAATCGCACGCAAATCTGCAAAATCCAACTGGTCCGACTTTCCGCGTTTTGCAGGACGGCTTCCAATATTGGTTTTTGAGTAATATTTCAACGTACTCATTTTTTCCAGGTACGGAATGAACTTTGAGTGGTTTTTAAAATCGGTGTACTTTTTATACCCAAGATTTGCCAGTTCATCAAGAATTGATTTTTCATCTTCAGACAGTAAATTTTTGGCTTCACTGAAAAGTCCGTTTGTAATTCCCGCACTCAACAAATTTTCAATATTGTAACGACAAGAATCCAACGTCCCGAAATTCGAACTGATCGTTTGTCCCTGAACTGTAATCTGGATGGCTGTATTTTCGATATTTTTTCCCAGCGACGCATAAAATTTATGTGTTTTTCCGCCACCGCGCGCTGGAGGTCCGCCACGTCCATCGAAGAAAATAACGCTTACGCCATATTTCCTTGACATTGCCGTGATCTTTTCTTTGGCTTTATAAATGCTCCAATTGGCCATCAGATAACCGCCGTCTTTGGTTCCGTCTGAAAAACCGAGCATGACTGTTTGGCGGTTTCCGCGATTTTTGATGTGTTGCATATACGCTTCATTCGTATACAATTGTTCCATCACCAAATCGGCTTTTTGCAGATCTTCGATAATTTCAAATAACGGAACAATATCAACTTTTGGATTTTCCCAACCTGATAATTTGAACATCGCGAGCGTTTCCATCACATCCAATGCGCTTTCATTGTTACTAATGATGTAACGGTTTGAACCCGATTCCCCATTTTTTTCCTGAATGGTTTTCATCGTTTGTACCGATTCTAAAGTCGATTTTGTCATGTCGTCTTCAAAATCATTCGGATCAATATTGCCTTTCATTTCAGAAGCGGCTATAAGTTTTTGGCTGTCATCCAAATCAAAATAAGATTTTGGGAAAACCTGTTCGAAAACCGTTTTATGGATTTTACTGTTCTGGCGAATGTCGAGCGAAGCAAAGTGAAATCCGAACAGATTTAGCTTGTTGATCAGGCAATTCAAATCATCCAAATACAACGACTGATGTTGATCGATAATGATTTGTTTGATCTCATTCAGCGTCGATTTCATTTCATCAGGCGTGATGAAAATATCGCCTTTGGAATAAAATACGGAGCGGTAAATTTTGTCTTCCAAATCGGTAATCAGATTGTCAACATTCGAAAATGTTAGTTTCCTTTTGAGGTTTCTGATGTCTTTATAATAACATTTCAATACGGTAGATCGCAACCTGTTGGCTACTTTTAAAGAAATTTCGTTCGTCACAAACGGATTTCCGTCGCGGTCGCCGCCTGGCCAGAAACCTAAATTTAAGATGGAATTGTCGATGTCTCTTCCGTAAAAAATATTTTTTTGAATGTATTGTACCATTTCACCCATGGTTTGGTAAAATACGTTTTCGAGATACCAGGTTAAGCTTACGGCTTCATCGAATGGTGTCGGTTTTTCTTTCTGGATGAACGGTGTTTTACCGAGTTGGGAAAGCAATTCTTTGATTTTTACAAGATCGTCTTCGCGGATGGCATCGGTCAAATCGGTTATAATTCCGAGCACGGAACCCGGATAAAACTGTGTCGGATGCGCAGTGAGCACTGTTCTGACTTTGAAGCTTTCAAGGAATTCAATCAATTCTTCCTTCATGTCTTTGGCGTCGGCATTTTCCTTGACGTCACGAAGCGAACCGCGGCCTTCAAGATTGTTGATCATTGGAAAAGCCGCATCTTCAATAGCATCAAAAAGCACAATCTGCCTTTCAATGTATTGGATGAAACGAAACATAATGTCGATTTTTTGGGCTTCTGTCGCATTGTCGAGATATTTTTCAGAAAAGAAATTGACAATCTGCTCAGGCGTTTCTTCGTTTTTAAAACCTTTCTCGCAAACTTCTGAAAACAACGGCAGCAAAACGCCGGTGTTGTCTATCGAATCAAACGGTAAAGTAATAAAAACGCTGTTGTAAACCTGGTATTTGGAAAGCACATTCTGGTTGAAGCGCTCGATTTTCGGAAGTGTGTACATTAAAAATAATTTTGGATTAAATTAATAAAAAAACCCCAAGCTTTCACTTGAGGTTTTGATTAATTTATGCTTTTTGACTACATATTTTTGAAGATCGTATGCATCAGACGTTTTTTGTCGTTGATGCTTTCTTCCAATGAAATCATGGTTTCGGTTCTGTAAACGCCGTCGATATCGTCAATCATGAAGATCACGTCTTTGGCATGTTTGGTATCTTTTGCACGGATTTTACAAAAGATGTTAAATTTTCCGGTGGTTACGTGCGCTACAGTTACAAAAGGAATTTCGTTGATGCGCTCCAATACGAATTTAGTTTGAGAAGTATTGTTCAGAAAAACACCTACATAAGCGATGAAAGAATAGCCTAATTTTTCATAGTCTAAAGTCAATGACGAACCCATAATGATTCCGGCATCTTCCATTTTCTTGACTCTTACATGTACAGTTCCTGCAGAAATCAGTAATTTTTTTGCAATATCTGTAAAAGGAACTCTTGTATTGTCAATCAGCATATCCAATATCTGGTGATCGACTTCATCTAAACGAAACTTGCTCATAAAATGTTTATTTATTGTGTATTGTTTTTATTAATAAAGCAAAAGAATAACATTTTATTGAATTTTAAAACGAAATCGTTAATTTTTTACAATTCCATTAACAACTTTAACATTATTACTGAAATTAAAATTTGCATTTTGATCTAACTCGGGAAAATCATCATTTTCACCTATAAAATCTGCTCCTTTTGCATCGTATTCAACATGTCCGAAAAAATGATCTAAATTATCAATTTGTGCAATTTTTGCCTGAAATTGAATCTTATTGTCAATTAATTCTTCCTTAAATTGAGCTGCAAAATTCGTGATTATTTTGTTACTATCATAATTAATTTTGACATTTTTATATACAAAGTCATAAAAATTGACCATATTTTGAGGAATATTCAAATAATCGTTCAAACTATTGCTAACTACAACGTTTTCGTTAATAAAGTTAAAACCTGATAATAATGCAATAAAGATAAATTTTCTGGTTTTTTCCCGATTGTAGTCATTTTGGAAATGACCCGCTTCAAATAAAATGGTTGGCGTATTCAACGACTGAAACGTATCGCCAATACAATTGATATTGAATGAATCATCAAACCTTCCCACTTGCCCGGGAATATAGTGCTGCAAAGTTTCGTTCATTGCAACAATCACATCGATTGCTTTTGCACGATTGGTATTCACTTCACGTCGCTCATTGTAAGAAGGCGAAAGAAAAGAAACCGTCGCAGGTTTTCCTGAATTTCCGGAACCGAAAATCGTGCGCTGATCGTGCAGATTGTAACAATAATCCGGTTTGAAAGTGTCAAAAGCAAGAAGTAAAGCTTTGCTCTCTGGCTGCGTAAGCAGATTCGCATCGCGATTCAAATCAACCTTAGCGGCGTTTTCACGCGTGTATAATTTGGCGCCGTCCGGATTAACCATTGGCAAAATGCAGAATGTAAAATTTTTAAGGTATTTGTTTCCAATTTCAGTTTTGCTGTGTAAAAGATTCAGCAAATCAAAAACCGCTTTCGTGGTCGTACTTTCGTTTCCGTGCATTTGCGACCACAGCAGCATACGATTTTTTCCTGTTCCGATGACGTACTTGTAGATTGGCCGGTTTTCAACAGAATATCCAATTACGGAAAGTTGGTTGTCCGTATTCCATCGATTTAATAACGGTTCGATATTTTCCAGCGTGATGTAACGTCCCGACAATTCGTCTGTTTGATATTGGCTGAAAAGCGATTCAAAATCCATATGGCATTGTTTTCTGCAAAAATACCAATTCGCAAAGCAACTCCGACAAATCGAAATAAAAAAAGAAACCTCCGACCAAAACTGACCGAAGGCTTCAGAACCAATAAAACAAACACAAAAATTATCTTTAATAAAAAGATATGTAATTTGTATTGTTATATACGAGTGATTTTCGGATGCGGATTTCTAAAATTCAGATTTTTTTTAATTGGTAATTATTTTTTGGACTATTTCTGTTTAAAATATTGAAAATCAGATATTAATATTTATAAATATTTTTAAATTTTCCTGTCGGATGAAATGTCAGACGAATTTTCAAATGCATTTTCGAATCGTTCAAACCGTTGAAACAAATTTGTCTTTTCATTTCAATTTATTTTGCGGAAAATAATGTTATTCGCTTATTTTTGATAAAAAATTTGAGATGTTTAAAAAGTGGGCGAGTTATTTTATTCCGATTGTGATTTACGAGAAGAAATCTGCTTTAAGCAAAAACCTTGAAATTGCCTGGAACAATGGCGAACTGGTACTCGATTCGAAAAACACCAACTATTCTTACGGAAGCCTGCAGCGGATTTTGCGAAAAGGCCTCAGATTCATCGGATTCGATAAAGTTGCAAAGATGAAACACATTCTCGTTCTTGGCGTTGCCGGCGGAAGTGTCATCAAAACATTGGTGGACGAAATCAAATACAATGGAAAAATTACGGGCGTCGAAATTGATCCGGAAATTGTTGATATCGCTAAAAAATATTTCCAGCTCGACCAAATCCCAAATCTTGAAATCGTGATCGATGACGCTTTTGAATTTGTTTTAAAGACTAAAGAAAAATATGATTTGATTATCATTGATATTTTTCAAGATACCAATATGCCAAATTTTTTATTTGAAAAGTTCTTCGCCAACAGGTTGGGATTTCTTTTAAAGACAAATGGTTTTTTACTCTTCAACACGATGATTTTGGAAGAAAACCACAATGTGCGCAATGAAAAATATGCAGCTGATTTTGACACGGACTTTTTCAAAATCGTCAAAATTCCCCGACTTGAAGCGCATAACGAACTCATCGTAATCGAAAAAATAAAGGCATAAAAAAGCCCGCTTTACAGCAGGCCTTTCCACTAACAAAAAATTTTCTATTTGTGCATCAAAACAGCGTCAACCACATGGATTACTCCATTTGACTGGTTTACATCTGCAATGGTCACTGTCGATTTATTTCCTTTTTCATCTGTTAGTACCAGTTTTTTACCGTCCATCATGGCCCAGATTTTTCCGCCCTGAACGGTTTTTAATTCGGCTTTGCCATTTCCGGCCTTAATGGCTTTTGCAAAATCCGAAGCATTCATTTTTCCTGCTACCACGTGGTAAGTCAGGATGCCTTGCAGCATTTTTTTGTTTTCCGGTTTCAATAAAGTTTCTACAGTTCCTTTTGGTAATTTATCAAATGCAGCGTTAGTTGGGGCAAAAACGGTGAATGGGCCTTTTCCTGATAAGGTTTCTACAAGGTCGGCAGCTTTAACAGCAGCTACCAAAGTAGTATGATCTTTAGAATTTACTGCGTTCTCAATGATGTTTTTTGAAGGATACATCGGCGCTCCGCCTACAGTAACTGTTTTTTCCTGAGCTGAAATCGTAGTTCCAAAAGCCAGTACAAATGTCAGAAAGGCAGCTGATAAAAATTTTTGCGTTTTCATTATAATTGATTTTAAAAGTTATAATGTCATTTACGCCCGATTGTTAAAACTGGTTTTTTAAGTTTACGGTTTTAACATAATTTTAAGGTTTTATTGCATCAACAACCTGGCCTTTTCCAGGTCTTCCAAAGTATCGATTCCAATACCAACATGATTGGTTTCCAACATTTTGATTCGTTTGCCAAACTCCAGGTAACGCAACTGCTCCAATTTTTCAGAAGCCTCCAGACTTTTCATCGGAAGACTATAAAAATCCATAATCGCCTGTTTTCGGAATGCATAAATGCCGATGTGCTGAAAGTATCTGACACCAGCATTCTTATCTCTCGGATACGGAATCACAGAACGTGAAAAATACAGCGCAAAGCCGGTCTGGTCGACAACCACTTTGACATTGTTGGGGTTGCTGATTTCAGATTCATCGGTAATTTCGCGCATCAGCGATGCCAAATCGACCTGGCGCGCGGAGTCATTTTTGAAAATTTCAATGACTTTTTCAAGCGGCTCTTTATTAATGAACGGTTCGTCGCCTTGTACGTTAATAACAATATCCACATCAATATTGGCAACAGCTTCGGCAATACGATCACTACCCGATTCGTGTTCCTTAATGCTCATGATCGCTTTTCCGCCGTTGGAAACAATCTCGTTGAAAATGAGTTCGGAATCGGTTACAACAAAAACATCATCAAACAATCGCGTTTGGATGGCAGCTTCATACGTTCTTAAAATGACGGTTTTTCCACCAAGATCCTGCATCAGTTTGGCAGGAAAACGAGTGGAAGCATATCTGGCGGGAATCACGGCGATGATTTTCATATCTGAGTTTCTGGGTTACTGACTGGCTAAGTTACAAAGTTTCTGACTGACTAAATGGCTGAGTTTTTTATGAAAATACCTGGAAAGTTGAAAAACTCAGGTAATCAGCAACTTAGCGATTCAGTACTTATTCCAAAAAATCATCATCTTTAAATCCGATCAGGTACAATTTGTCTTTGGCTCGGGTGATCGCGGTATACAACCATCGGATGTAATCTTTGTTGATGCCCTCCGGCAAATAAGGCTGTTCGATAAAAACGGTATTCCATTGTCCGCCCTGGGATTTGTGGCATGTAATCGCATACGAAAACTTCACCTGAAGCGCGTTGAAATATTCGTTCTCTTTGACTTTAACAAATTTTTTGTATTGGGTGCGTTCATCTTCATAATCAAGCATGACTTCCTGGTACAATTTGTTCGATTCTTCGTAAGTTAAAGACGGTGATTCACTGGTGATCGTGTCCAATAACAGAACGGTTTCAAACGGTTTTTGATTTGGATAATCAACCATTCGGATTTTGACCTTGGCGAATTTAAATCCGTAGAGTTCCTTAATTCCGAACATTTCCAAAACTTCGATGATATCACCATTGGCAATAAATCCGGCTTCGTCATTTTCTTTGAGCCAGAAATAATTGTTTTTAACGACCATTAAATAATCACCAGTCGAAAGTTCACTTTCCTTATCCAGAATTTTTGTGCGGATTTGCTGGTTGTAAGCGTTCGCCCGTTTATTGGAACGCACGATAAACGCCGTATCTTCAATGCTGTAATTGCTGTAGGCCGAATCGATCGCGTCCTGAATGTCATAACCATCAGAAAGGCGGATAATGTCTTTAAAATGTTTGACATCAAATTTGAATTCGGTCATAAAATCATCTTTTAGCAATTCCCGAAGTTCGGTCGCATTAAACAAAATTCCCGAATTTTCCTCCTGCCGCATGACTTCGTCGAGTTCGATACTAAAAATCTCCTTGTCATAATTGGCCGAAAGCGTGTGCACATCCAAAGCCGGACTCACATCCAGATTTACCGGCGGAAGCTGCGCGGTGTCGCCCAATAAAATCATTTTACAGTCGGTTCCCGAATACACATACGAGATCAAATCGTCAAGCAAAGATCCGTTTTGATACAACTTCGAATCAGAATTGGTATCCGAAATCATCGACGCTTCATCAACTATGAAAATCGTGTTCTTGTGTTTGTTTTGCTGTATCGTAAAACTCACGCCTCCACCCGATCCTTTCTTGGGAAAATAAATTTTCTTGTGGATTGTAAAGGCCGGTTTGCCCGAATAATTCGCAATGACTTTGGCCGCGCGTCCTGTTGGCGCCAGCAAAACATATTTCTTTCCGATTTGTATTAAATTGTTGACAATCGTAGAGATCACCGTCGTTTTTCCTGTTCCTGCGTATCCTTTTAAAACGAAAATTTCATTGCGATTCGCGTTCGTAATAAATTCGGAAATCTTTTGAAAAAAAATGTCCTGTTTGTCGGTTGGCGAAAAAGGGAAATCGCTTTTTAAAATGTGGTAAAACGATGAAGAACGCATTCGTGGAGATAGTTTTTAAATCTGTCCAAAGATAACGATGAATTTTATGGGAATGTGGTTTGAGAATGAAAAAAATTGTAAGTTTGCCAGTCTATGTTAGTGAACAATCCCAATATTACGGAGAAAAAATACAGGAAATTGGCCATTCAGGTTTCGCTGAACGGTTTGGCTTTTTGTACTTCGGATACGCTGAACCACAACATCCTGAACTATAAGGATATTGTATTTGACCTGACGGATAAAAGTGTTGGAATCGAAGAATTGTTTGCCAACGCATTTCGTGAAAATCCGGATCTGACTGAGAAATATGACGAAATTGTAGTCGTTCACAGCAACAACCTGTCGACTTTTGTGCCAACGCCTTTATTTGACGAACAGTTCCTGGGCAGTTATCTGCAATACAATACCAAAGTTTTTGAAACCGACTTTTTCGATTTTGACGAAATTCCGACTCATCAAATGAATACGGTTTACATTCCGTATGCGCACATCAACAACTTTTTCATTGACCAGTTTGGTGCTTTCGATTACAAACATTGCAATACGATTTTAGTATCGAGATTGCTGGAAGCTTCCAAAAATGTAGATGAAAAGAAAGTGTTCGTACATTTTAACGAAGGCCATTTTGAAATCATTGTGGTTCAGAATCAAAACTTGCTGTTGTTCAATTCGTTCGAATACAAAACTCCGGAAGATCTGATTTATTACCTGCTTTTTACAGCCGAACAACTGAACCTGAATCCCGAAAGTTTCAAACTTGAATTTTTAGGAACAATAACCGAAAACGATCCGTATTTCAACATCGCATACAAATACATCCGCAACGTTTCTTTATACGATACTGCCGATTTGCAACTTCACAACCATTACGCTCCGGCTGAAAACCGAAAACATTTTATCCTTTTTCAATCATGAGAATCATTTCGGGAAAATTCAAAGGACGACGCATCAATCCACCCAAAAACCTGCCTGTCCGCCCAACAACCGACATGAGTAAAGAGGCGCTTTTTAACGTGCTTAACAATCATTTCAATTTCAGTGGACTCAAAATTCTGGATCTTTTTGCCGGAACGGGAAATATCAGTTTTGAATTTGCGTCACGCGGAAGCGACAATATTACGTCGGTTGACCAGGATTTTGGCTGCGTAAATTTCATCAAAAAAGTCACTGCCGAATACGATTTTAACATCGCCGCAGTCAAAAGCGACGTGTTTAAATTCATTGAAAAAAGCAATGCTTCTTACGATATTATTTTTGCCGATCCGCCATACGGACTCGACCAGGCGACTTTTGAAAAAATCGTGATTGCCATTTTTGAGCGCAATTTGCTCAATGAAGAAGGCATGATGATTATCGAACATTCGAAATATACGAAACTCGAACATCTCGATAATTTCTCGTTCAAGAAAAGTTACGGCGGTTCTATTTTTAGCTTTTTCGAATTTGAATCGGACGAAATTACCGATGCTGAAGACGATGAATCGGACGAATAATTACCGGATTCGCGATGTTTCTTCGATGCTTTTTTCGGTCTGAATTTTTTCCTTCACTTTTCCAAAAGTATATTTCAATGCAAGTGAAATCTCTCGCGTGTTTGAAAAATATTGCGCTTTGGCATTGACCTGACTGATGCTGAAATTTTCTTTATAAGTCACATCTTTCAAAATGTTATTTAGGCTCAACGTACAGGAAAGGCTTTTGAAAAAGGTTTTGGAAGCAGCGAGATCGAGTATAAAAAAATCGTTCCGGTCATAAATTCCTTCCTTTCTTTTCGTCATTCCCGAGCCTGTAACCGAAACCGTACAATTGTTTTTAAATGCGAAAATGTGGTTCGAGTAATAATATATAAAAGGTTCAGTACCGAATAAAATCGCTTTTGGATCTTCAATTTTATTAAGGTAGAAATTCAGCACTGTCGTAGAATTCCAAATGCTGTGCGCGAATGGCAGCATAAATTCAACCGCATAACCCGATTCTTTCTTAAAATTTTCTGGCCGAAAAGTGAGGAGATTTTGTTGGTTGTCGAATGTAAAGCTGTAATAGGTCGCGTTTTTATTCTGGTAATAAAAAGCTTTCACCGATTTGTCTTTGTATTGAAAAGTCGCCGAAATTTCATCATTTACCGCCGGATCCAAATTGATATTACTCGCAAAAACAAAATACGGATTGATGTATGTCGCGCCTTGGCTTGTCGAGGAAAAATCAGGGCGCGCAATGGTTTTGCTGTAGTTGAAAAGAAAGGTTTTGCTGCTGTCAACCGGAATTTCGATCTGGATTTTCGGAAATAAATTCGTATAATTTTTATCGATCAGAGCTTTTGTTTCAGAGTGGTATTTTCCTTTGATATTGGTATTTTCCGCGCGGATTCCGGCGATCCATGAAATTTTCTTCAAAATTCCCGAAAGTTCACTGTAAACCGAACTGTTTTTTTCCGACAGCCGATATTGCGAATTTGTAAATTGCTGTTGTTCAAAATCGGTCATTTCAAAACCAGTATTGGCATCCGCTCCGGCGAAAAGGACTCCGGCAGCAAATTTCATTTCATTCACAAATTTCTTATCAAAATCGGCGCGACCGGAAAAATAACGAATTTCAAAATCCTGTTCCCGATGCTGGAACGGAACGAGCTGCGTTTGGTTGTAATTATTAAACGATTTGATTTCGGATTCCTGTCGGTAATTGGAAAACTGTAAACCTGTAAAAAACGAACGATTGCCTTTAATTTTTTTATTGTAATTGACGAAAGCGTTGAAAAAATGCCTTTGATCTTCATTATTTCCCAATGTTTCAATCGTATTTCCAAGGCCATTTTGCTTGTTGAAAGTTTGGGTCGAAAACCGAAAATTGTCAGATTGGATTTGCGTGTTCACATTAAATGAAATGCAATCGTCATCATTGATCTGATGGAAAATTCCGGCGCCAATAATGTATTGTTTCCGTTTTGTAAAGCCGCCAACACGATAATTTGCGACAATATCGGCTGTTGGAATCTCATAATTAATTCCGTTACTTTCCCATGGATTCAAGCTGTTGAAATTGAAGTTTGCTTTAAATTCGGTTTTCTTATGATTCAAACTGCTGCTGATTCCGCTATAATTGTTGAACTTTTTTTTGAATGAAGCCGTTTCCGACACATCAATTTTAAGCCCTTCTTTCCTGCTGCGTTTTCTCGAGATCAGAATGACGGCGCGTCCATCGGCTTCATATTTCGCCGACGGATTGTTGATCATCTCTATGTTTTTAATATCGTCAACTGAAAGCGTATTAAGATCATTCACGCCAACTTTTTGGTTGTCGATGTAAATCAGCGGATTTCCCTTTCCGATAATAGTAATGTTTTCACGATCCGGACTAACCTGAATTTTCGGGAGTTTGGCCAATAAGTCGACGGCATTCGGCACCGAATTGTAAATCGAATTTGCCACGTCAATTTTGACATTTCCATTTTTGTTGGTGATGATTTTCACTTTGGATGTTACCGAAACTTCTTCGAGCTGTTGAACAATGCTGTCGTTTTTTGTTTGCGCTGTCGCACCAATTACGATTAGAAAAAAATAAAATAATAAAATTCGGGTTTTCATGAAAGTGAATTGATGTTGGCAAAATTCATCTAAAAACCGAAATCGAAGGTTAATGCTGGGTTAATGCAAGGTTAATGTCGGAAACTCTATAAAAATCCTGTATTTTTGGACTGTTTTCCAATCCGAATGAAACAAAAGATAAACATCCTGATAGGCTTTTCCGCGGCAGTTTTGATCGCGCTGACTGCCATGCAATATTATCTGGTAAAAACCGCATACGACTACAAAACCCAGCAGTTTCGGGAAGAAATTAAATCCAAGATCGGGAAGTTGACCCGAGATTACAGTGACATCGATTCGTCTTTTTATTACGAAAAAGATGTTGCCTACAAAGCGTTGGCAGAAAATTACATCAAAGACAAAACGGCGCGGTTTTACATCAAAAGCAACCTGATTGCAAGTAAGTTCAAAAACAACCTGAACCGGAAATTACAGCAGGAATTTGAGAATGAAATTCCGGATTTGCGAATTGATTTCGCTGTTGTTTTGAACAAATTTGTGATGTACGATTCCAATAAAAATGCCGACACGATCTTTTCCGGACAATCGGAAATCGCCAACAAAATGTACGGAAACCTAGCATCGCTCGACAATACTTTTTTAATCCGAAATTACGTTGGAACCACCAGCGGAAGTGTCAAAAACGGACTGTCAACATTGGATTACAAGCTTCTTACAGAAGATACTTTATACGTTTCGATCCCAAACTGGCAATGGATTATTTTGAGACGAATGGCGCTGATTTTTGCATTTGCGTTTTTTTCGGTCCTTACATTGGTCACACTATTTGTAGTCGCCATCAAAGCATTGATCCGGCAGAAAAAAGTCAGCGACGTCAAAACCGATTTTATCAACAACATTACGCACGAGCTCAAAACACCATTGACAACGCTTTCTGTTTCAGCAAAGATTCTGGGCAGGAAGGAAATCCGTGAGAATGACGAAATGTTCGATTCGGTGATCCAAACCATAAACCGCCAGCAAAACCGCCTGCACAACCTGATTGACCAGGTGATGACAAATTCGCTTGGCCATGCCGAAATTGAACTGCAAAAGGAAAAAACCGAAGCGAATTCATTTCTTGAAAACATCATCGGCGACTTTAAAATTGCAAATCCACACGTAAAAATTAAAACCCATTTTGAAGCTGCAAATACCGTTTTGACACTCGACCGGTTTCATTTGACAACGGCGATGATCAATGTTCTTGAAAATGCCGTTAAATATGGCTGCGAAAATATTGTACTTCAAACGACATTAAAAAACAATCAGTTCGTTGTTAGCATTCAGGACGACGGAATTGGGATTGCTAAGAACAAACACGCGCTTTTGTTTGAAAAATTTTACCGTGTCCAAGAGGGAAATCTGCACAATACTAAAGGACTCGGCCTCGGATTGTATTATGTTGACCAGATCATAAAAGCGCACAAAGGCAAAATTAATGTCGCCAGCGAACCAGGAAAAGGAGCGGTTTTTACACTCAGTATTCCATCTGTTTAATATGAAGAAAATACTTTTGGTAGAAGACGACGCCGATTTTGCAACAGTACTCCGGCAATATCTTGAAATTTCGGGATTTGAGGTGTTGTGGTGCAAAAATGGCGAAGAAGCATTGGCCGCATTTAGGCAGCAAACTTTCAGCATTTGCGTACTTGATGTGATGATGCCCATTATCGACGGATTTACGCTGGCTGGAAAAATTATCGAAATCAATCCCGAAACACCATTCATTTTCCTGACCGCGAGACAACTCAAAGAAGATAAAATCAAAGGGCTGAAACTTGGCGCCGACGATTACATCAGCAAACCTTTTGAAGCCGACGAATTGGTTTTACGGCTGAATAACATTTTGAAACGTACAGAAAAAGGCAGCAATGCGAAGAGCGAACTGATTAAAATTGGAACATATATTTTTGATCCGAAAAGGTTCGAACTCCGATTCAAAAATCAGATTCAGCAACTCACGGAAAAAGAAGTTCTTCTAATTGATTTTCTTTACCAAAATCGAAATAAGATTTTGAAACGGGACGAAATTTTGAAAAATGTCTGGGCAAATACCGACTACTTTTCCGGCCGAAGCATGGACGTTTTTATCAGCAGATTGCGAAAATATTTCAGTGAAGATGCAACAATTTCTATCGAATCGATTCGAAATATTGGTTTGGAATTTAAAATTACGGCTTAAACAATTTCTTGCTGATTTTCAAAATTCGGAACTGAAAAATCTTTTTCGCTGATCGAAATAACGATCGTTGCGACGCTGTTTCCAATCAGATTGGTAATCGCGCGGGCTTCACTCATGAATTTGTCGACACCCAACAAAAACGCCAACCCTTCGACAGGAATTTTATGAATCGCCGTGAGCGTTGATGCAAGCACAATAAATCCGCTTCCGGTTACGCCGGCCGCGCCTTTTGAGGTCACCATTAATATTCCGATTATCGTCAGTATCTCAAAAAAACTCAAATGCACATCATACAATTGCGCGAGAAAAATGACCGACATCGACAGGTAAATTGAAGTGCCGTCGAGATTAAACGAATAGCCTGTTGGAATCACCAAACCAACGACTGGCTTGCTGCAACCCATTTTTTCGAGTTTGACCATGATCGAGGGCAATGCCGCTTCAGACGAGGAAGTTCCAAGAACGATCAGCAATTCCTCTTTAATGTATTTGAGTAATTTTAAAATGCTGATTTTGTAATACCGCAAGATGCTTCCGAGGATCACGAAAATAAACAATGCCATTGTCAGGTAAACGGTTCCCATGAGTTTGGCCAACGGAATCAGGGTTTGAAGTCCGAATTTTCCGATCGTATACGCCATTCCGCCAAAAGCGCCAATTGGAGCCAGATACATTACGTATTTTAATCCGGTGAAAACGATTTTTGAAGCGCGTTCTAAAATGTGTAGTGCCTGGTCTCTGCGGCTGTAATAATTCATCGCGACTCCGATGACGATCGCAGCGAGTAAAATTTGCAACGTTGGATTGGACAGAAAAAACTCAAGCCAGCTGAAATCTTTTGGATTCGAAGTATATTTTGCAGGATCTTGCAAAGTTAACCCCGATTTGTCAATTTTTCCCGGCTCGATGACATACGCGACAGCAACACCAATCGCCAATGCAAAAGTGGTTACGATCTCAAAATACAACAACGACTTCACCCCGATCCGGCCAACTTTCTTTAAATCGCCCATTCCGGCAATGCCAAGAACGATCGTCAGGAAAATGATTGGTGCGATAAACAATTTGATGATATCTACGAAAGTTTTTCCGACAATTTCCATTTTGACGGCAGTTTCCGGCACATAATGCCCGAGCAAAACCCCGGCAATTATGGCAATCAACACCCAAAAAGTCAGGTTGGTAAACAATAGAAATTGCCAGCTTTTTTTAGCTTTCGGAAGTGGATTGGGAACGTTCATGACGCAATTTAAAAAAGTTAGCCACAATTTCACGAATTAATATAAAAATTCTTGAAATCGTGGCCAATAAAAAAAACAGACCTGTAAGCCGGATTCTGTATCTCAATAAATTGAAATCCTTATCATTTATCTAGGCCGGCAATTGCTCACCGGCTCCATCTATCTACCCTTCGGCAACGGACGAGAAGCCCTTATCCCGACTGCTCGGGAGCCGATATACTTGATATTTCACCGCATAGAGTTTACCTGGTTTCACTACAGCATTACCTGTACATACTTTCTGTTGCACTTGTCCTGATCTTGCGACCGGCGGATGTTATCCGCTATGCTTCTCTTTGGTGTCCGGACTTTCCTCCTTTCTCCCGATGATTCGGGGCGAACGGCGATAAGGCGGTCTGCGGTGCAAATTTACAATATAATAGTCGAAAGTTCGAAGTCGAAAGTGTAAAAATAAATGATGCAGCTTTAAAGTAGTGTTCTACATATTTGTCTTATGGACTTTTGACTTTTGACTTTTGACTTTTGACTTTTGACTTTTGACTTTCGACTAATCATATAACTTTCCGGTCGAATGTTATAAGCCAACGGCAGTTATTAATTGTAATTTTAAACTAACAATTAACCAACAAATTATAACATCATGGAACGTCAAATGTATCATTACGCCACTGTTTCCAAAGCTTTGGAAGAATTAAACCAAAAAGGATTCACAACCGACTTTAATTTGGATGAATCCAGAATCATAAACAATCCGGACGATTTCGAGATCGTACACATTTACAGGTATGAAGGTGAAAGTGATCCAGGTGACGAAGCAACCGTTTACGGAATCAGGTCAAAACAAGGCGAGCAAGGCGTTTTCGTTGCCGGAGATTTATCTGTTGATGACAACAGCGCAACGAAAGTATTGAACGATTTGAGTATTAAAGGCCGACAAAATAATCCTGCTTAACCGCAATGAACCGTCTGCAAACCAAACTCGAAAAAATTGGAAGCGACCCGAAGATCACTGCAAAAGCGGTCGGTCTTCGGTACGCTGCCCATTCTGACAAAGGCTTTCGCCGAAAAAAAGAAAAAGACGGTTTTAGTTATTCCGACGAATCTGGAAAAAAAGTCAAAGACAAAGATATTTTGGATCGGATCAAAAAATTGGTCATTCCGCCAGCATGGGAAAATGTCTGGATTTCGCCCTATGAAAACGGACATCTTCAGGTCACAGGAACAGATATTAAAGGTAGAAAACAATATCGTTATCATGCGAACTGGAATAAAATCCGAAACCAATCAAAATTTTACAGGCTCAGGAGATTCGCGCATGCGCTTCCGCTGATTCGCGCCCAGACTGAAAAAGACCTGAACAGAAAAGGACTTCCGTATGAGAAAGTCGTCGCATTGGTTGTCAAACTGATCGAGATGACGAATATCCGGATTGGAAACGACGCTTATAAAAAATTATACGGTTCATTCGGATTGACAACCCTTCAGGACAAACATGTCAAATTTGACAAGAGTAAGATCAGTTTTGAATTTGTCGGAAAAAAAGGCGTTAAACACAAGATCAGCCTTCAAAGCCAGAAAATGGCCAATCTAGTCAAAAAATGCAAGGACATTCCGGGACAGGAATTGTTTCAATATTATGATGATGAAGGAAAACGCCATACCATTGGCTCAGCTGACATCAACCATTATTTGAAACAAATTACGCAGGAAGATTTTACGGCTAAAGATTTTAGGTGTTGGGCCGGAAGTGTAAACGCACTTGCCGCTTTTCAGGAATTTGATTCTCCAAAAACACAAACCGAAACCAAACACAATGTCATCGAAGTATTGGATCTGGTGGCTTCGAAACTCGGAAATACGAGAACGGTATGCAAAAAATATTATGTGCATCCAACGGTAATTGCGGCTTATGAAAAAGGTTCGATTTTAAATTACAAACCATCCAAAAATGCCAAAAGCAAACTTTTAGCAGAGGAAAATGCATTGGTAAAGTTGCTTGAAAAAGAAACCATAGCCGAAGTTTTAGGTTAAACAGAAATCAATGAAATATTTTGCATTCATATTTAGTTTCGCATTACTCACAGCCTGTTCAGATAAAAAACCGGCGCCTGTTTTATCTGAAAAAGAAGGGAAAGCAACCGCAGTTTCAAAAAATAAAAGGGCGGATCTGACGATTATTCCCGGTGAAAGCATTGGAAAAATCACATTGGAACAAAACGCAGAGACGCTTAAGGATTTGGGAAAACCAGATTTGTCAGATTCGGCAATGGGAAAATCCTGGCTCACCTGGTACAACAAAAATACGACTGCCGAAAATGGCAAATCGGAACTTAATATTTATACGACTTACAAAAATAGTGACCTGACCGAAAAAGTCATTCGCCAGATCAGGATTACTTCACCCGATTTTAAATCTGTTGACGGAATTCACACCGGAAAAGCATTTACAAAAATCAAATCGGTTTATCCGAATTTAAAATACTCAGGAAAATTCAGCGATCCCGGAAGCAAAAATGAAATTGAAGTTTATGACGACGAAGTTTCCGGGGTTGCTTTTGAAATAGAAAATGATGGCAACCGGCGCAATTGTGTTGCCATCATTATTCATTCAAAAGGCAAAAATGTGATGCAGGAATATGTCTATTTGCATCCGGAATTCGTTCGTGGATAACTTTTCACTTTTCGGATGCCAAAACTTTTTAATCCTTGAATTTTAAAGTTATATTTGCTCTTCGAAATTTTCTATGGAACAGTTTGTCGTATCAGCCCGTAAATACCGTCCGCAGACATTTAAAGATGTTGTCGGGCAACAGGCTATTACCAACACTTTACTCAATGCCATAGAAACCAATCATTTGGCTTCGGCACTACTTTTCACTGGTCCGCGTGGTGTTGGAAAAACCACTTGCGCAAGGATTTTGGCACGAAAAATCAATCAGCCGGGTTATGACGATCCGTTTGAAGATTTTGCGTTTAATGTATTCGAATTGGATGCGGCTTCGAACAATTCCGTTGATGACATCAGAAATTTAATTGACCAGGTTCGGATTCCACCGCAAACCGGACAATATAAAGTGTACATCATTGACGAGGTTCACATGCTTTCTCAGGCGGCTTTCAACGCTTTCCTCAAAACACTGGAAGAACCGCCAAAACACGCCATTTTTATTTTGGCTACGACCGAAAAACACAAGATCATCCCGACCATTTTATCGCGTTGCCAGATTTTCGATTTTAAGAGAATTACGGTGAAAGACGCCAAAGACCATTTGGCCGAAGTGGCAAAAAGCCAGGGTGTTGTTTTTGAAGATGACGCGCTGCACATTATCGCGCAAAAAGCCGATGGTGCGATGCGTGACGCTTTGTCGATTTTTGACCGTGTGGTTTCGTATTGTGGTACCAATTTGACGCGACAGGCCGTAACCGAAAATTTAAATGTACTCGATTACGAAACCTACATCAATGTCACCGATTTAATTCTTGACAATAAGATTCCTGACGTTTTAATGGCTTACAATGACATTCTCTCAAAAGGTTTTGACGGCCATTATTTTGTTTCCGGACTCGCGTCTCATTTCCGTGATTTGCTGGTTTCCAAAACACCAGCGACATTGACTTTACTGGAAGCTGGCGAACAGGCTCAGAAAATGTATTTTGACCAATCGCAAAAGGCGTCGCAGGAATTTTTACTCAAGGGAATAGAGATTGCCAACGATTGCGATCTTAAATATAAAGTCAGCCAAAACCAGCGTTTGCTCGTTGAACTTTGTCTGATGCAACTGGCATCTGTCACTTATGACGGAGAAAAAAAAAAGTTGACGGGTTTATAATCCCTGCCAAACATTTCTACGGACGCGTACTCGAAATCGCCGTCAAATCTCCCGAAATTTTAGAAAGTCCGGCGCTTGCAACAATAGATCAGCACCTTGAAATTGCTGTTGAAAAAACACAATCTATTCCCGTTGAAAGTACGCCTGTTGTTATTTCTGAAATCGCTTCTGAAAAAACAGCGCTACTTGCAGTATCCAATGAGCCTAAAATTTCGGCGCTTTCCTTGGCCAGCATTCGTGCCAAAAGAGAACTGCAGGAAGCCAATAAATCCTTTGTAAAAGAAGCGCAGCATTTGCCAACCGAGCCTTTCACGGAAACCGAAATGTTGCTGCAATGGAACAAATATGCGCAACGCCTCGGTGACAAAGGTCAAAAAATCATGGAATCTCTGCTGCTGATTAACGACCCGAAACTCGACGGTACCACAATAATTCATGAATTGCCGAATGAAGGTTCGAAGATCGATTTTGACAGTGAAAAGTTTGATCTTCAGGGTTATCTACGTGGCAAACTGCACAATCATGACATTACGATCAATGTTATTGTAAATGAAAGTGTGGAAAATAAATTTGCGTTTACGTCACAAGACAAATACAACCGCCTGAACGAAATCAATCCGACGCTCGACGTTTTGAAAAAAACTTTTGATCTCGATATTTAATTTATTCTTACTTTTCCGATAAATTTTTAAAAATGCATGCAAACCTGCTGTTGGTCCTCGGATTGTTGTTTTCTGTTTTTTTATTGGTGATGCTTGCGCAGCGGATTAAAATCGCTTATCCGATATTTCTTGTTATTGCCGGACTCGGAGTCAGCCTGATCCCGGGAATTCCACATATTACAGTCGATCCCGAACTTATCTTTCTAATTTTCCTGCCACCTTTATTATACGAAGCAGCCTGGTACACATCATGGAGAGACTTCTGGAAATGGAAACGGCCAATCGCTTTACTGGCTTTCGGATTGGTATTTTTCACTTCAACCATGGTCGCTTTTGCCTCGGTTCATATCATTCCGGGATTTACACTGGCATTGGGATTTTTGCTTGGCGGAATTATCTCGCCTCCAGACGCTGTTGCCGCCGCGACAGTTTTGAAAGGAATCAAGGTTCCAAAACGAATCCTGACGATTTTGGAAGGCGAAAGTTTGGTTAACGATGCTTCTTCGCTTATAGTTTTCAGATTTGCACTTGCAGCTGTAATGACCGGCGTATTTTCGTTCGAGCAAGCATCCGGGCAGTTTTTTGTAGTAGCCGGAATGGGAATCGTTGTGGGAATTGCCGGAGCGCACGTGATGTATGCGATTCATCGTTTTCTGCCAACAACGCCAGCAATAGACGCGGCGCTGACGGTAATGACCCCATATATTTTATTCCTTGCCGCTGAAGAATTTCATTTTTCGGGCGTGATGGCTGTTGTCAGCGGTGGCTTATTTATATCATACAGATCCCACGAAATTTTTAGCAATGGAATGACCCGGCTTAACATGCTCGGCGTTTGGAACACCATGATTTTTGTAATGAACGCATTGGTATTCATCCTGATCGGATTGTCATTGCCGGAAATTATTTCGGGACTCGGTGAAAATTCAGTTATCGACGGAATTATTTATGGAACGATTATTAGCGTCATTGCGATTACGTTGCGTTTTTTATGGGTTTATCCGGCAACACATATTCCGCGTCTGTTGAGTAAAAAAATTACGAAAAACGAACCCAGCCCAGGTTGGAAAGGTCCGCTAATTGTAAGTTGGGCCGGAATGCGCGGCGTCGTTTCATTGGCAACAGCACTATCAATTCCGGTTTTGATGCAGGACGGAAATCATTTTCCGTTCAGAAATCTGATAATTTTTATCACGTTTGTTGTCATTTTTATCACACTTGTGATTCAGGGATTGACATTGCCTTTAATCGTAAAATGGATCGGAATTGGCGAAATTGACGACTTACTGCCAGGCGATGAAGAACAAGCCGGAATCAAAATGCGAATGGCGAAAGTGGCAATGAACGTGCTGCAACGAAATTATACCGAAGCACTGGAAAACAATGAACTTCTGGGACTGCTGAAAAAAGATATCGAAAATGATATCCTAAGCACTACAAAACGCCTGGCGTCGCTGGAATGTGAGATCGAGGAAGATGAAATTGAATTGTATAAAAAAGCAGTAGCCGAAATTTATAAAAAACAACGCCACGAATTGTTTTTACTTAGAAAAGAAAAAATCTTCAGCGACACTGAAATCCGGAAAGCGGAAATGCAACTCGATCTCGATGAAACGAAAATGGGCGGCAGTTTGCATTAAATTTTGCATTCGATTTTGCTCTTAAAATCTTGAATTCAATTCTTCGAATTTTTAAATTTTCCCGTAATACATCGCTTTGACAATTCCGTCCGCAAGTCCGATTTTTGGTACGTAAATATTCCTGGCTCCACTCCATTTCATTGCATTGAGATAAACGCGCAAAGCCGGAATAATGACATCGGCACGATCCGGATTCAGTCCGAGTTCAGAAACGCGTTGGTCGTATGAAAGCGCATTTAAAGAAGCATACTGTGCGTTCAGGTAAATGTAAGACAGTGGTTTTTCCTGCATTTTCCCTGACATTTTAAATACCTTATTGATGTTTCCGCCGGAACCGATTAAAGTTACCTGATCATATTGTTCGGTATTTGCTCGGATCCATTTTTCAATTTCCTGCCAGACGATGTCATTGACCATTTCGTTGATGAGCCTTACCGTTCCGACCTTGAAAGATTTTGAGGCAACCATTTTTCCACCAGAAAACAATGAGAATTCGGTGCTTCCGCCGCCAACATCGACGTAAAGATACGTTTGTTCGTTTTTCAAAAGATGGTGCAAATCGGTTGAGGCGATAATCGCGGCTTCTTTTTTACCGTCGATAATTTCGATTTCGATATCTGATTCGGCGCGAATGATGTCGACCACCTCTTTCCCATTGTATGCTTCACGCATTGCTGAAGTCGCGCAGGCCATATATCGCTCCACTTTATGGACTTTCATCAGCAATTTATAAGCCTTCATGGCATCGACCATGCGCTCGATATTTTCTTCGGTAATTTCGCCAACGGTAAATGCGTCCTGACCCAAACGGATTGGAACGCGAACGAGTGAACTTTTGCTGAAGTGCGTTTCTTTTCCCTCTTCCTCGATAATGTTGGCCACCAGCAACCTCATGGCATTTGAGCCGATATCGATTGCTGCGTATTTTTTGATGTTGATCATTTAAATGGTCTTCGGATATTATTTATGTTTTACTGTGCACGGACTTTGGCCCGGATGGCAGCGAAAAGCCCCGCATTTTTAAAACTTATTATTTCCTGTTGCGGCAGTGCGACCAACGGAAGCGCCTGCAAGCGACATCTGGAAATAAAAGTTTTTAAAAAAGGGCTTGCAGCGAACAGCCGGAATTTGCCCTTAATTACACTTCTTCAACCACAACTTCCATGCGGTCGCGGTAATAATTGTAGGTTTGCAGCTGCGCCCTGAAAATTGGGTTTTGGCCACGAACACGGTATTTATTATCTAATTTTTCTGAGTGATAACGGGCTTTCACGTTTCCTTTCCAGCCAATATCAAACGTGTCGATTAGTTCTTTTTTGATGTCTTTGTCGTATATCGGACAGGTCACTTCTACCCTGCCGTCAAGATTCCTGCTCATAAAATCGGCAGACGAAATGTAAGCGTCCGGCTCGTCGTTGTTGCAAAAAATATAAACGCGTGAATGTTCCAGATAATTGTCTACGATGCTGATGGCTTCAATGTTTTCACTCATGCCTTTGACACCCGGAATCAGCGAACAAATGCCACGAACCTGAAGTCGGATTTTGACTCCTGCGCGGCTCGCTTCATACAATTTATCAATGATTGGAAAATCGGATAAACTATTCATCTTTAATTTCATGTAGGCATTGTTACCTGCCTGGGCATGAAGAATTTCGCGATCAATTAGTTTATAAAATTTACTTCGCGTATAATGTGGCGAAACGATCAGATGTTTGTATCTGTGAATGCGGAAATTGACATCGAAGAAATCGAAAACTTTGTCGATGTCTTTGAGAATTTGCTGGTGCGCGGTCAGTAATGTCACGTCTGTGTAAACTTTGGCGGTCGATTCGTTGAAATTCCCAGTTGACACGAGTCCGTAGCGTTTTAATTTTCCGGCTTCAATGCGTTCGATCACGCAAATTTTGCTGTGTACTTTTAAGCCTTTGATTCCGAAAATCAGGTGAATGCCTTCGGTTTGCATTTGTTCGGCATACGAAATATTGCTGGCTTCGTCGAAACGCGCCTGGAGTTCGATTTGCACCGTTACTTTTTTTCCGTTTTTCGCAGCGTTGATCAGCGAACTGATGATCTGCGAATTTTTTGCCAATCGATATAACGTGATTTTAATCGTCGTCACTTTTGGATCGAGCGCTGCTTCGCGAAGGAATTTGATCAGGTAAGAAAATGACTGATAAGGTGCGTTGATCAGGTAATCTTTCTGCGAAATTTTATCGAGTATGCTTCCGTCGAGACTGAGTCCGCGAACCGGCAATGGCTCGTTTAAATTGTACAGCAAATCGTAACGTCCAAGGTTTGGAAAATTCATATAATCGCGGCGGTTGTGGTATCTTCCGCCAGGAATAATACTGTCCGTTGAATCGATTCCCATTTTGGAAAGGAAAAATTTGAGCGTGTCTTTTCCGATGGATTGATCATACACGAAACGTACCGGTTCGCCTACCAAACGGTCTTTTACACCAGTCGAAATCTTTTCCATAAGGCTTTTGCGCTGGTCGGAATCAATCTCAAGCTGCGCATCTCGCGTGATTTTGATCATGTGTGCGGAAACGCTTTCGTAATCGAAAATATTGAAAATGCTGCTGATGTTGTGGCGAATCACATCGTCAACGAAAATGATGTATTTCTTTTCATTGGAAGACGGCAAAACGACAAAACGGTTGATGGTTTTTGGAATTTCAATGACCGCGTAACGGATTTCCTGTTTTGGTTTTACAAGTCCCAACAGTGATTTTTGTTTGTCGGGTTTCATCACCAATTTAACGGCGAGATAACCAGCAGTATCTTTTAACAATGGAAATTCGGCGAGATCGTTAAGGATAATTGTGACCAATGCCGGACTGACCTGTTGGATAAAAAAGTCTTTGATGAAAATTTCCTGCTCTTTGGAAACTTCCTTTTCGTTGATCATATAGATATTTTGCTCCTGCAATTTCTTTTCGATCACGCTGAGGATTCGAAGGCTTTCGGATTGCTGTTGGATAACAATTTCGGTAATGTCTTTGATAAGTTGCTTTGCAGAAATTCCACCAAGAACCTTCTCGCCTGAAAGTCCGGCCAGGCTCAACCTTCGGATTGCGGCAAAACGGACGCGAAAAAATTCATCCAGATTATTTGAAAAAATTCCTAAAAAACGAAGCCTGTCCAATAACGGAACCGAATCGTCGCCGGCTTCCTGAAGTACTCTTGCGTTAAATGCCAACCAGCTTTTCTCCCGGTCGATATATCTATTTTCTGACACTAATGATTATTTTAATTCTTTTGGAAACAAAGTTTTGAGTGTTTTACCTTTTTTCAGTGCTTTCCAGTCTGGCGTATCAAATTTTAGGGATACAAATCCGGAAGTGGGCACATTGTCGATAAAAACATCCCCAAATTTATTAACAAAATTTGTAATTGCCTCGTTATGCCCGAAAAGAATAACGTTATCATAATCATTATTGCATGATTTTATGGTTTTCTCGAGGTCTTTCTCGTCAAATGTGTAGAGTTCATTTTTAAAAATGATATTTTCTATCGGGTAAGAAAAATTCTGTGCAAAAATGAGCGCGGTTTCTGTAGCTCTTGAAGCAACACTACTCCAGATTAAAAAAGCCTTTGGAAGATAATCCTGACAATTCATTGATACGAGATGCGCGTCGGTGATTCCCCTGCAATCCAAAGGGCGGTCGATATCTTTTAGCGGTGCTTTCCAACTCGATTTCGCATGTCTGATCAAAATTAGATTTTTCATAGGGACTCTTTTTGTGTTGTTTTTATGTTCCTGTAATTTACAAAATATTTTTTTGATGGTTGAGTTAAAAGAATCAAAAAAAATGCAGTTGTATTTGAATTTGCCGATTTGGTGAACTGGTTCCTACATTCTAAAACGCAGGAAAAAGTTGTTTTTTTTGAAAAATTTTAGGGTTCGAAAACGATAAATAGCATCATGATTTCAAAGACCAAAACGTCCTTATATTTCAAATTTTCCAACTTCAAAAACTGTTTAAAATTGTAATCATAAAATTATAAATCTGTTAAAAAGCTGTATTTAATTATTTAATACTTGCGTTTGGTCGGCAATCGATTGAAATAGTTCAAAACAAATTTTTCAAAAAATGTCACGGAATGTTTAAAAAAACAACAATTTATGGTATGCAATTGAGTGTCAAATTCATCAGAATTTACTGATGCAAAAGACGACGAAAAATTTTAACGCATTTAGTCGGTTTTAATGGTTATTTACAGATTAAATGATTTGAAAAAGTTTTATGTAGGTAAATTAGCTATAAAAGAAAACCGACATTTTTGCCTTCATTTTTGCCGACTCAAAATGCGCAAATGGCTAATGTTTAAAATTTTATGTTTATGAAAAAAATTACACGGGACTTATTTTACGATTCCAATACCGCAATTCCACTGCGATCCAAAATTTCACTGAAATTCTTTTTTTCTGGAATGGTTTTGCTTTTTGGACTGGCAGTTTTTGCTCAGGAAACCAAAAGTGCTTCAATCACTGATACGGATACATTTTTATCGGCAATGCGAACGAAAGATTCCAAAAAACAGGAGTTTTCGCATCTGGAAAATTTACTGAACGAAATCAATCCTTCAGTTTATTTTTATTCCGGCCAGGTTAAATCTTACGGCGAAAACGCAACGACTTTATTTACTGATGTAAACTCGGTTTCTTCAATTGCAGCAGCAGATTTTCAGAAAGGACAAATCGAAATCGCAACGATAAAAATCAGCGCAGCTTCGGACGTAAGCAAACCGATCGACCTTTCGGCTTTTGCCAATTTTCCAAAGCTCAAATACATTCACATCATCTCTACGGTTCGCAACAATCCGCAAAATATAATCCGTTCCGTGAAAAATGCACTTCCTGTTTACCATGTTTTTTACACCATAGATCTTGGTTCATAATTTATTACCTACAATTTCCGCATTATGAAAAAACTTTACTCTGAAAAAAATATCGTTTCCTGTTTTACCGCGGCTTTTTTAATTTTTACGACCGTATTCACAGCATCCGCGCAGGTTACCGTTCCGTTTACGCAACGCACTTCCCAATATACGCCGACAAGGCAGATCTATAATATCAAAGGCGATTTTACGATGCTGGGAAACACCAGTTTAACACTCGTAAACTACGGCGACGCGACAAGCAACAATTACAATGTCATGAAATATGTAGATGTTGATGCTGCCGGACTTACTGGTTTGAGCGGTGTTCCAACATTCAATTCCTCTTCAGCAACGCTTGCGCTTTCTCAGGAAAATGGCGCTGTTCCTTCATGTTCCAATATCGTTTATGCCGGATTGTACTGGACCGGAAGAACGACAACGTCTGGAACGAGTGAAAATACTTTTTCAGTGACCAAGACGATTGGCGGCACTTCGTACACCAAAAATTTCGACAAACGAAAAATATTGCTTAAAGGTCCGACTGCTGCGAATTATACTGAATTTACTGCCAATGCAACCGATATATTTTATCCGCAAACGACAAACGATTTTATTTATTCGGGTTATGTTGAAGTGACCGATTACATCAGACAAAACGGCGTTGGTGAATATTTTGCTGCAGATATAGCACTTAAAGAAGGTGACGGAAAAGGTACCGGATTTTCTGGGGGCTGGGGACTGATTGTCGTATATGAAAATTCACAGATGAATTACCGCGACATTACGATTTTTGACGGACATGCCTATGTTCAGAACGTGAACCAAACCGGATACGATTTGCCAGTTTCGGGATTCAATACGGTCCAAACCGGACCTGTTGGCGTGAAACTCGGAATGATGGCCAGTGAAGGCGATATCAACCTGACTGGCGATTATTTCAAGCTCAGAAAAAACAGCGATGGCAGTTACATCAATCTGAGCCACAATCAAAATACGTCGACAAATTTCTTCAATTCGACCATCAACACTGGCGGAAATCAGCGAAATCCGAATTTGCAAAACAATACCGGAATGGACATCAGCATGTTTAATGTTCCAAATCCGGGCAATTCAGTTTTTGCCAACAACCAGACTTCTACCAATTTCCGTTACGGAACTGCAGGCGATACATACGCGATTTTTGCGATCGCAATGGCTGTCGATGCCTACATTCCCGATATCGAAGGTGATATTTCTGCTATAAGTATCGACGGAGTTCCCGCCGGATCGGGCATTTTGAGCGCTTTGCCGGGACAGGTTCTCGAATACAAGATCGAACTTCGAAACAAAGGAACCGAAGCCATCAACAATACAAAACTTACCATTCCGGTTCCGTATAATGCGACTTATGTGGCCAACAGTGCTGCCAGAAATGTTTATTACACGCCGTTGCCAACGCCAAACAATCTGAGTTTTGATCCAACGGCCGGAGCGAGTGGTTCGATTGTTTGGGATTTGGGTAGCTTGCCGTTGCCTGCAAATGCGGAAACTTTATTGGCCGATTTGACATTCAAATTTAAAATCACCGAAGATTGTACGATTCTTCAAAATTCGGGTTGCAACAACGTCGTTTCTGTGAATGGTTCTTTAAACGGAACCGGTGCCATTACCGGAATTCCCGTAAATAACAAACCGCTAATCCAGGGTTATACGACATCTGGTGTTTGCCAGGGCAATGCGATTCCGGCACCATTTACCGTAAATGTAAATGCGACCGATTTTATCAATCAGAATTGCAATGGAAATCCGGTTGTGACTTCTTTTGTATTTTGCAATACGCAATCGACCATCCCAATTACAGCCATTCGCGATAGTTTTCCAGCAGGCTCGCTATTTTACAATCAATATCCGCTGACGGCAAATACCATACAATATGACATCAGCCATCCGTTTCCCGCCACACCAGGAATTGCTACTTATTTTGCCGTTCCGCCGGGATTGAACAGCAGCTGTTATTTTGAATTTACGATCAACGTAAAAACGATCAACTCCCAGCCAGTTGTGTCAGATGTTGCATATTGTATGGGTGCTGAGGCGATTCCGTTAACTGCAACTGCAACAAATCCGGCTTACACTTTATATTATTACACTTCGCTAACTTCAACGCCGCAAACATCAATTACTCCATCGACAGCTGTAGCTGGAGAAACCATATATTATGTTGCTGAAGGTGAATCGTCTTCCTGCATCGGACCGAAAACCGCGATTAAAGTGACCATCAAAGCAGCAGCAGCAACGCCGGTTTTGGGAATTGTAATGCAACCTACTTGTAATGTGACGACTGGAAGTGTAGTGTTTTCAGGTTTGCCAACAGGAAACTGGACGGTCAATCCGGGAAATATCTCTGGAACAGGAACAACTTTTACAATTGAGAATTTAGCTCCGGGAACATATTCATATACTGTTGAAACTGACAGCCTATGCGTGTCTTTGCCTGTACAGGTTGTAATTGACGCACAGCCTTTGGCTCCGGCCATACCTTTTATTGAATCGGTAATTCAACCAACTTGTTTTGTTGCGGCGGGAAGTGTGATACTTTCGGGTTTGCCAACAGGAAACTGGATTATTAACCCACTTAACATTTCAGGGACAGGAAATACAACTACATTAATTTTAGCGTCGGGAACTTACAATTTATCTGTCACCAATAGTGATGGTTGTATTTCAGGATCTGTAACAGCAACGATAAATCCGCAACCGGATTTGCCAGGGACACCAACTATTTTGATTACGCATCCAACTTGTACGGTTGCGACCGGAAGTGTTGTTTTGTCTGGGTTGCCAACAGGAAACTGGACGATTAACCCACTTAATATTTCAGGAACTGGCAGCAGTACGACTCTCACATTGTTTGCGGGATCTTACAATTTAACAGTTACCAACGACAACGGTTGTGTCTCAGAATCAGTAAACATTTTGATAAATGCACAGCCGTCGGCACCCGCGATTCCTACATTTACCATTACGCAACCAACTTGTGTAAGCGCAAACGGAACCATAGTATTTTCCGGATTACCATCAGGAAACTGGACAATCGATCCGCTTAACATTTCAGGAACAGGAACTATTGCAATGATCGAACTGGCAACCGGATCTTATGATTTAACTGTATCGAGCGAAGGATGTTCATCAGTTTCATTTAATGTAACGGTAAATTCGCAACCAACAGCGCCTTCTACACCAACAGCGGTGGTAACACAACCAACATGTACGGTTGCAACAGGAACTGTAGTTTTATCCGGACTTCCAACAGGAGCCTGGACGATCAACCCTGGAAATATTACAGGAACAGGATCTGAAACAACACTTACACTGCCTTCAGGATTGTATGATTTCAGCGTAACAAACGCTGAGGGATGTATTTCCGGATCTGTAAACGTAACGATCAACGCACAACCGACAGCGCCGTCTGTACCAACAGCGGTGGTAACACAGCCAACGTGTACGGTAGCGACAGGAACTGTAGTTTTATCAGGACTTCCAACAGGAAACTGGACGATCAGCCCGATCAATGTATCAGGAACAGGATCTACAGCCACAATCGAACTGGCGACCGGATCTTATGATCTTACGGTATCAAGCGAAGGCTGTTCATCGGTTTCATTTAATGTGACTGTAAACGCGCAACCAACAGCGCCTTCTGTTCTAACAGCTGTGGTAACACAACCAACATGTACAGTTTCAACAGGAAGCGTAGTATTGTCAGGTCTTCCAACAGGAAACTGGACGATCAACCCTGGAAATATTACAGGAACGGGATCTGAAACAACACTTACATTGCCTTCAGGATTATACGATTTCAGTGTAACAAACGCTGAGGGATGTATTTCCGGATCTGTAAACGTAACAATCAACGCGCAACCAACAGCGCCGTCTGTACCAACAGCGGTAGTTACCCAACCAACATGTACGGTAGCCACAGGAACTGTAGTATTATCAGGTCTTCCAACAGGAGCTTGGACGATCAGCCCGATCAATGTATCAGGAACAGGTTCTACAGCAACAATCGAACTGGCGACCGGATCTTATGATCTTACGGTATCAAGCGAAGGCTGTTCATCAGTTTCATTTAATGTAACTGTAAACGCACAACCAACAGCGCCTTCTGTTCCAACAGCTGTGGTAACACAACCAACCTGTACAGTAGCCACTGGAAGCGTAGTATTGTCAGGTCTTCCAACAGGAAACTGGACGATCAACCCTGGAAATATCACAGGTTCCGGATCAACGACAACCCTTACCCTTGCTGCGGGATCTTATGATCTTACCGTGTCGAGCGAAGGATGTACATCGGCTGCATTTAATGTAACAATCAATGCGCAACCGGCTTCTCCATCTGTACCAACAGCTGTAGTAACACAGCCAACCTGTACGGTAGCGACTGGAAGCGTAACATTATCAGGACTTCCAACAGGAGCCTGGACGATCAGCCCGATCAATGTATCAGGAACAGGATCTACAGCAACAATCGAATTGGCAGCAGGATCTTATGATCTGGCCGTGACCAGCGAAGGCTGTTCATCTGCTTCATTTAACGTAACAGTAAACACACAACCAACAGGGGCAGCAGCACCGGTTGTAGTAAACATCACCCAGCCAACATGCGCCCTTGCTACTGCAAGTGTGGAGTTCTCAGGACTTGTGGCAGGTACGGTCTTGAACCCTGGAAACATCCAGATCACTGCTTCAGGATCTTATACGGTAACCGGACTTGCAGCGGGAGTTTATAACTTTAACGTGACTACAACTGAAGGATGTGCTTCTGCATCGGTAAGCGTAACGATCAATGCCCAGCCATCGGCTCCGGCAGCACCAACGGCGGCAGTAACACAGCCAACATGCCAGGCTGCAACAGCAAGCGTAGTATTCTCCGGACTTCCAACAGGAAGCTGGACGATCAACCCGGGTGCGATCACAGGAAGCAGCGCTACATTCAGCATTGGTTCACTTGCAGCAGGAGATTACACCTATACTGTTACCAATGCAGATGGATGTGAATCAGCGGCAGTAACCTTTACAGTGACAGCGGCAGGTGGAAACATACAGAATGTACCGGTATATGCCGAGTGTAACAATGACAACGCGCCTCAGGTAAGGATTAACCTTGTCGACAGGCTTCCAGGTGGAGTGTCAACTGGCGGGACATGGAATTCTACTGACCCAAGGCTTGTGC